>Ga0316204_10000087_pt1 | contig 396468 bp, 317 predicted proteins | sample 6monrhotite_MG_2_FD_205661 | JGI IMG/M metagenome (GOLD analysis project Ga0316204, IMG submission 205661) | Microbial mat bacterial communities from mineral coupon in-situ incubated in ocean water Damariscotta River, Maine, United States -... | ecosystem: Environmental > Aquatic > Marine >... | reverse complement strand
CTTGTATGGGTATTGGTTTTCATCTCCAAGCATCAACAGGTCATAGCAGTATGTTCTGTCCTGAGTTCCGGTTGGCCATGAACTGAAGCCAGAAAGCGCATACTCGCGAATCTGAAGTGATTTCCCTGGGACTACATCACTTCCTGGACCCGAAGGTAAAAAATCGTACTCCCAATCAATCTGATCATAGCTTAATAGCACGGCATTCTGTGCTCCAGAACCACCGCACCCACAGCTTGCCGCTTGAAGGAACTGATGTTCGACGGGGCTGGAGCCTGTACCCGAATAGGACAATATTTTTTCAGCACTCTGGTACATCTCAACCCAGGTACCATCAACCTGAACCACCTGATCATCATCGTCAAGCGCCATTAGACCAGTTGCTTCATCCAGCATCGTTTGATCATCCGGAGTAGTGGCCATGCTCAAATGCTGGGCAAGAAACTCGATTTGCTGCGGCGCAATCGACATCTTGAGTTGATGAGCCAACCCTGTTGTTTCGAGCCTGATGTCATCGGCCTGCGGAGCCGCAGAGCCGTCATGGTACCGGTATTGCTGGGCTTGAATGCGGAAGTCAGTCGTCGAACTCGTAGGATCCACCGCGCGATACCGAACGACCTGCACCAGATCACCTTCGACCCCTAGATCACCCGACGGAACCAATACTGCAGATGTTGACGGATTTACCACAGCAGCATATGAGGTACCGTCATGACGCTTGACACCCATTACAACTGGTGCCCCATCATCAATATCTGTAAGATGATAATACTCGACGATCTGGGTGAGCACTGCCCCACTCGGTGTCGGTCTCCATGCTTCGGCACGAACCAATACTTCCTGGTCTACAAGCGTTTCCCAGAACAGCTTAATCTCGGCCTCGGCCATTTCGTCATCGTCCCAGATCAGGTTCCCACCATCATCACCGCCCCCATTGAGACGAATGAACTCAGGAAGCCCGTTCGAACCCTCTTTGTAGTACTTTCGGTTTCCATTTGCATCCAGAGACTCTTCGATAAGACCGATGCCGTCTACAACCTTGAACTGTTGACTCCATTTCCCAGGGTCTTCAAACACAACATTTCCAGAAATAAATCCGTTATGGATCGATGAGTATCCACATATACTATTCCCACAAGCGAGATGTATAGGAGTCCCGCGTGATTCTTCCCCATCCTGCTTCACCCAAATCCGCTGGTTTCCGGGCGCGGCATCTGTAGACGGTCCAAACTCTAGCGGAGCCGAAAACTTGCGAGGCTTTCTCCCTGGACGAAGGATTGCAAAGTTTGTTCCGTTTAACTTTGAAACGGTGGTTTGCACTGTTACTGGGTTACCTTGATCGTCTTGAGTGTTGCATGTAGTTGGGCTGCACTGCCATTGATCACGCACACTCAACGCTCTCAAGTTCGAAAAAGCCCAGTGTGCTCCTACTGTTACATCCTCTGATACATTACTCAAAGAGCTGCCAGGCGAATACCGGCCTGTGTACATATTGCTTCCGCTTGTATAGGCCGGATCACTGCTGTATTGTCGGGTGAGTCGAAAGTCCTTCCCTTTGACCGCTACGACAAGATCTGTAATCGTTTCCCATTTCTCTCCAGTCTCCCAGTTGACGGGGAAGTTTCCTGGCGCGCCGGTTTCCTCATCTGGTCCGGATTCCCCGCTATCCCCCTTATTACAATCTTCACACTCGCTCTCTTCATCACAAACCTCGCCTTCGCCGTTGTCGTTCGGGTCCCCGCCCTCCTCGCCCCCGCCACAACCCCCATCGCCACAATCGGTCGAATCGCCATCCCCCTCACCGCCTTCTCCACTACCACTCCCGCCATCGGCGGCGATACTTTGCTGCATCGGAAGAGAAAGAGCACATAAAAATGCCGCTCCAAAGCAAATATTCTGAACGGAAACACTGCGGAGTGCGTGAGATACACCTAACGCGGTTCCGGCAACTACCCGCAATGCTCGGTCTGACACTCTTGTTCTGCTTTTCATAATTCTCTCCATATATTTGTCAATGCAATGGGTTGTCATTGCCAAACCAAAACTGCAAGCCCTGCAATTCAGGAGCTCACTATATCAATTTCCTTTGGGCGATGCAATACACTTAGAAGAAATGTCTATACTTCCTCGATAATTTCGCATTTTGATGATCCCAACCGATCACGTATACGTAGGAGATGTACAGATATGAGAATCAATACACCACAATCCGGGATAGTCCGCACGCTTGCTCTTTCGTCTATGACATCAGTCGCTGCTGCAGCACATGCTCAGCCTCCCAGTGCAACTGATGTAAGTTTGAGCGCCATAATCCTTGGAATTACGGCTGAATCATTGGCGTGCGTCGATGTGCAACCAGATGAGATCCCTCTGGTTTTTGATCGTCTTGAGGACCAGTACAGCGTTTACATCCAACTTGTCTCGGCGCAAGAAATGGCTAGTAATGCCAAGCAAGCAGAAATGCGATGCAACGCGATTCTTCGGGACGATTCCGAGAATGCTGATGCTTTGCAAGAGCTTGAAAACGCCCAGCACGAAGCGATTTTAGCGCAAAGTCTTGTAATTCAACTCAGACAAGGGTTGATTAACGCTTTGCTCGAAGATGTTGCCGACGCAAGCATAACCAGTGAGATCTTCTTTGTTTCCGGGATTTTCCAAAGCCTTCCCGCACCCTACCGGCTCGCGGTGGACTCCTTTGAGAACGCCAAGGATCTGTCTTGGGCATTGGGATGCCAGTCGCAGGCCGAGGCTTCCAACACAAATCCACCGAGTGAGGCTGCGTCTATTTTGGGCGCCGCCCAATCTCAGTACGATGTCAACACAGGGCTTATTCGGGTGCAACAGTTCGAAGCCGGGAATGCGGCTGCGATTGAAAGTTGGATCTTGGCAAACTGACTCGGGTTTGGTAATTTGCGTTATCACTATGTGCAACAGTTATCCTGCGGATCTGCTTAATGCCTTCGCTCGCCAATCGCCTGCACCACCGACCCGGGTTCGAGATGATCAAGGTACCGGATTGTGGTCAGCAACGACGCATGCCCGAGCTGGCGTTTGATCACGGAGATGTCGATCCCCTCGGCCCGGAGCTCGGCGGCGTGGGTATGCCTGAGCCCATGGGCATGAACGCGTTTGTAGATCCCTGCATGTTTGCCGAGCTCGGGGAGCTTCCGTCTGAGATACCCCTGCGTCACTGCACAACCACTGGCCGTCACAAAGAGCAGGTTGCCATCTGAGTAACCAAGCTCTCGGTGCTCGCTGATCCATGCTCGGAGCACTTTGACTCCCATCGGATCGATCCCCACCGTTCTCGCTCGCCCACCCTTGCCATGTAGCACACGAATGGCCCCACGTTCTAGCTCCACATCGCAGGGGCGCAGTGCCAACGCCTCGGCGAGCCGCAAACCCGACCGGTACAGCACCATGATCAGCGCGGCGTTCCTCCTGTCCGTCCACTTCTCCTTTCCGCACGCTCGAAGCAGTTTCTTCACCTCATCCTTGGTCAGCACCTCGATCGGGTATCGCATAACCATCCTTTCTATGGATACGCTTTGTCCGTAAAGCCGTATCCATAGAGTGATACCACAGCGCTCAAGCATCAAGCAAGGGGTTCTTCGGTATTCTTCGGAGGGTTCCAGTCCTCGGGCGGCTTGGCAACCACATACCTGACCACGGTCCTCGCGCGGCCGCACCCGGGGCAGGGCTCGGGCATCGGCTCGCCCTCCATGATCGGCTTGACGACCATGAGCCCGTGGCACTCGGGGCATTTGCCCGGCGCGGATACCCTCCGCTCCATCATCTTGACGCGGTACGCAAACCGGCCGCTCATGACTCGTCCTTCCGCGTGACCACCTCGAGCGTCTCGATCCGCGCCTCCAGATCATCGAGCTCGATACTCTCGCGTGCAAACTTCAGTACATTGGTCGCCGCCGTCACGCGCGCCGAACTGGTCGCGGTGGGATCGTGCATGATCCGCAGCAGGATCGCAACGGCGGCGGCCGAGGACCTCTGCGTCAAAGCGATCGCCTGGCAGAAGGCCTCCCTCCGCGCAAAGCGGTACTCCTGTGTAAAGTGCTCAAGCCGCATCCACCGGTGCAGTGTCCGCTCCCCCACATTTGCCTTGACCGCGGCGGCGGCGACGGACGGCTCGACGAGCAGCGCCAGGATCGCGCGCTGCTGCGAGGTTGATATCTTGGTCTTGCAGTGGCGGAGCGTACTCAGCGGGTTATGCGTATCGGTCATGGGGACCTCCAAAGAGTTTTCGATTCCAGGCGGATTCGCCTTGCAATGTCGGCGATGTCATGCCTTCATGGTGCGTGTTGCCCGCACGCCGCGGGCTGTGAAAGGAGCATGCAAAATGACAAAGAGCACGAAGACCAAGACGGCTGCCAGCACGGGTCCCACAAAGCCCGCGTCGCGCGCTAGGGCGAGCAAGGCGACCACGAGCCCAAACTCGGCCAAGAACGCCACACGGGCCAACGACGCGCCGCTGGTGCAAACCCAGCGAGCCAAGAAGGCACCGAAACCCCCCAAGCTCAGCGCGATGAAGGCGGCGGTTCAGGTACTCGCCAAAGCGCCCGAGGATGGCATGCGTACCAAGGACATGGTCGAAGCGATGAGTAAACAGGGACTGTGGACCAGCCCCAACGGCAAGACGCCCGAGGCCAGCCTCTACGCCAGCATCACCAGAGAGATCGCCAAGAAGGGCGACGAGTCCAGATTCCGCAAGGTCGCCAAAGGGCGCTTCGTGCTCAACTAACTGATTCGGATAGTTCATGACTTCGCCCCCGCTGCTATGGGGGCGTTTTCAGTGGAAGCTATACGCTCCGCCTTCTTCCCCGTAAACCCCTCCCACCGCTCCACAATCACATCGCAGTACGCCGGGTCGATCTCCATCAGCAGCGCCTTGCGCCCCATCTGCTCGGCGGCCATCAGCGTCGAGCCGCTCCCGCCAAACAGATCAAGCACACGCTCGCCGCGCTTCGACGAGTACTCCATCGCTCTGCTCGCAAGCTCGACGGGCTTCTCGGTAAGATGCACCATGCTCTGGGGGTTCACCTTCTTGATCGGCCAGACATCGGGGATGTTCATCGGGCCGTAAAACCGGTGCGCCGCGCCCTCGCGCCACCCATAAAAACACCACTCGTGATCCCCCATAAAGTCCTTGCGCCCCAGCACCGGGTGGAGCTTGTGCCAGATGATCGACTGGCTGAAGTACATGCCCGATTCCTTAAACGCCGACGGATAGTTTGCAATGTTGGCGTACCCGCCCCAGCAGTAAAAAGCCCTTCCTGGCACCAGGAAACGCGCCAAACTGCCAAACCAAGCCCTCAGAATGATTCCGAAGGCCTCGTCGTCCATGAAGTCGTTGGCCAGCGGCCGGTCCTTGGCGCGCATCTTCTTGGTCGTGGGCGTTGATTTCTCGGGGTGCCGCGCGAGGTCGCGCTGCTGCATGTGCGTCGTTGCCTTGGTCGCGCTGGCGGGGAAGGAGGATAACCCAGAGGCGATCGCGTTGTTGGACCTAGGCTCGACCTTGACGTTGTACGGCGGGTCGGTGTTGACCATGTGGACTTGCTTGCCCTCGCACAGCGTATCGACATCGGCTTCGAGTGAGCTGTCCCCGCAGAGCAGCCGGTGGTCGCCAAGGATCCAGAGATCACCCGGCTGGGTGACCGGGTCGTCTGGTGGTTCGGGGACCACATCAGGATCCAGCTCGCTGCCAAGCCCTACAGCGGACAGCTCGGCCAGCTGCGCGTCGTCGAATCCAAACGCGGCCAGATCGCTCACCGCGTAGCCGAGTTCGTGCAGGGCCTCGAGCTCGCACTCAAGCAAGCCCTTGTCCCACTGGGCCAGCTCGGCGCTCCGGTTGTCGGCCAGCCGGTACGCACGCGCTTGCTCCGGGGTGAGATCAGCCGCCACATGCACGGGCACGGTATCGAGCCCAAGTTTGGTCGCCGCCTTCCAGCGGGTATGACCGCAGACAATCACGCTGTCTCGATCAACCACGATCGGCTGCCTGAAGCCGAAGTCGCTGATGCTCTTGGCCACCGCGTCGACGGCCGCATCGTTTGAACGCGGGTTGTTTTCATACGGCGTAATCGCCGACAGTGCTTTCATTTCAATCTTCATCGTCTGTACTCCTTTTTATCCAGTTCAAAGGGTGACGCACTACGCACGGTGACGCACTTCTGCAGTAACTCTCCCCCGCGCGGGCGCGCGTTAGGGACTTTTCTGCATATCTGTGTCACCTGCGTCACCTTTGTTGTAAACCGCTCTTGTATAAGGACATGAGGGGTGACGCACCCAAGCCCAAGTGCGTCACAGTGCGTCACCTTTTTGGCAAGTGCGTCACCCATGATCCGCTCCCCCCCCCTTGCGCAGCTCAATCCCGATCCACATCCGGCACGACTTGGTTGACTTGCTTTCGATCCCGCGCTGCGAGATGCGCGTGCTGAATGTGTTTTTGGCCAGAGGATCCTCGCCCTCTCGATCGCACCACCGCTTGTACTCCGTATACAGCTCGCCCTTGGCGACAAATACACCCGCCCCTTGCACGCAGCACTCACCGATGAACCGTCCGACATGATCGCTCTGACCCCGGAAGTCTTGCGTAGCGTTCACAACAGCGCCTGGCGGGCTGAGACCAACACGCCGCCACTGCTGGCACCCTTCCACCATCCACGCGAGGATACCGTCCCGCTCGCTCTTGAGCACTTCAAGTAGGTCTCGATCACGATCGCTCTCAGGGATCGACACCTCGAACGGGATCAAGTTCATCCTCCGCCAGATCCCCTGGTCCGTCCCGTTGATGGTGGGCTTGTGGTTCCCGTAGAGCAGCAGCTTGTGCGTGGGATCAAACTCGATGGGGTCCTTGTAAAGACTCCGCGCCACGATCCGGTCCCCGCCCGTCAGGTCCTTGATCCGCGCCTCGCCGAAGCGCTGCTGCTCTTCGAGCTCCGAGGTGACCACCAGACGCGCCCCCCGCAGCCGTGCCACATCAGGCGACGCCGACCCCGGCGATGTGCGGTCCGCCTTCATGATCAGCTCGGCGGGTGCCCGCTGCCCGTAATCGCCGAATACATGCATCAGCGCCGAAGCCAGCACGCTCTTGCCGTTCTGGCCAAGCCCGTGCATGAAGAAAAGGCAGTGCTCGGTCGTCAGACCGGTCATCATGTACCCCGACACCCGCTGGATGTAGCCGATCAGTTCGGCATCGCCGCCGAAGATCTGCTCAAGGAACAAGGTCCAGCGTGGGCGCCCGGCCTTGGGATCGAAGGATGCTGGCGAGACTTTGGTAAGCATGTCGTTCCGTGCGTGCTTCCGAAGTTCCTCTGTCTTGAGATCAATCGTGCCGTTCTTGCAGTTGAAGAGCATCGGGTCGCCGTCGATCTTGTCCAGATCGATCGACATCCCCGATTCTGAACGTGCCATGCAGAGCATCTCATCAACCCCCCGCTTGGAGCACGAGCTCTTGATATGCGCCCTGTACCGCGCTTCGATCGTTTTATGCTGATGCTCGGGCGCGGTGCTGAGCGCATGCTTGAGCTCGTCCTCGATCCCGCGAGCCGCCAGCTTGGCCATCGTCTCGACCCGCTCCCGGCGGGTCGCCCACCGCGTCGCGTCCCACACATACCACTCCTTGAGCGCAAAGCAGTACCGTGCATCTTGCGAGTGCATGTCCACGAACCGCTCGCCGTTGCCGATCCCGTCGAGGGTGCGGACCGGCTGGGCCGCTCCCAAGTCACTGCAACTGGAAAGCTGCGGACCGGCCTGCATCCCCGCTTGGTACCCGCTTTCAAAGGTGCTCTTGGTTTCCCCGGGCTCAAGCCCGCACAGCCGTGATGCACGCTCGCAGAGTTTCCACGCCTGTGCACGGTCGACGCCTTTCGTCCCAAACTCAAAGGACACCGTGTTGAGCTTGGTGTTTCGGCCGGGCTCCCTGTCCTCCCCCCGAAGAAACCGAAGCGTCATTGGAGTTAACCCCGCTGGCGGTGCCTCGGGCAGCTCATCGATCACGCACGAATCGAAGCTACCGCTGATGTACCGATCGCCCCCGAGCTCATTGGGCTCGCCCGGGAGCCACACCTGCGTCAGCTTCTCTGTCTTGGGGAACACCTCGGGCTCGCCATCACGGTTGAAACCCCACGGCTTCAACCACGCCACAAAGTCTCCGACCGGCATTGGCTCTCTGAGCTTGTAGAAGCCGTGCAACCCCTTCCCGCCCTTGGAAGTGAAATACAGCGTGTTAACACCGAAGAACCGGGAGTAAATATCATGGAGATGGGCGTGCCCGCCGTCGCCGGTATGGTCATCAAGATCGAGACAAAAGACCGTAACCAGCGAGTCTCGGTGCGGGACAAACCCCAGACGCGTCGCGCCCTGGATCGGGTAGGGCTTGCCGCCCTTGGTGACGGATTGGAAGCACTCGCCTTCGAGCGATCCAGCCACGAACGCCTTCGTCGCCCGCAGCACATCCTCCTTGCCCTGCACCCAGCCCGGGGATAGATTCCCACCCGACTTCGGGTACATCACTGCAGCGTTCTCTTGATCGCAGCACGGCCACATCCACCTGATCAGCTCTTGTCGCGTGATCGCATCTCCGGGACTGGTTTGCTCAGGCGACATACTCGCCCCGCTTCCAGGAATCGACCTTCCTGATCTCGTCAAGGCACGCGGGCTTGATCGCGTAGCTCCCCTCGCCCAGATCGTGATCGAGCAGCGACGAGAAGATCCGCAGCACCGTCTGCCCCGGGGCCTCGCTGGCATCGATCAGCAGCCGCAGCCCCCCGTCATCGTGCCAGTTGTGGACATCGATACGCAGCGAGGAATCGCTGTACAGCCCGCAGGCGGCGATCCGCGCGATGATCAGGAGCTCCTTGCCCTCCTCGTATTGGGATTCATCCGTAAACTCGATGGTGAAGACATTGGATGGCATGGCTGGGCTCCGAGATATGAGCTGAAGAGGCCGGGCCTCCGGGCCCGGTTTTTGAGGCGTTTTGGGTGCCTCTATTGGGTACCTATGCCGTTTGAAATGCACCTGCACGCGGTTTGCAAATTGATCCCGCATTTGATGAAGATTTTTCTGATCGGTTCCATTTCGCGGTCGATCACCGGGCGTGAGACCCCACGCTGGCGAGCGGTATGGGATCGGCTGTGCTTGGTAACATCTTCGAGAAGGCTGATCTGGGACGTCGTAAGCAGGCTCATCGCCACACCCAAAGCTTCTTTGAGATCAGACTGTTCGGTTCGACTCTGGGCATGCCGCCACCGCCTCCTATCCCCCTCGCCGGCCGTGACATCTTGAATCCCGAGCTGCGAGAACGGGGTGGTGCGGTGCATGCCGCCCCGCTTGATCCGGCCACGATCACGCAGGTACTGGGCGATCCAGCGGTCAATCACAGTGCTGGCGAATGTGCAAGGGCTGCCACGAGCGGGGTCAAACTGGTGCCGCTTCTCCCACAGGTGCAGGGACATGGCCTGCTCAAGGTCGGGGATGTCGAACCGGTTGTGGTCGCTGCGGCTGCGAACAAGCTCGCGGGACTTGAAGCGGACAGTGGATGCGACGGACGGGTGAAAGACGAAGTCTTCGGAGATACCCATTGGGGCCTTCTGCCGGAGGGGGACTCCCAGCAGTCAGATCGCAATAGATAACCGTGCCGCGTCAGGTGGCGCAGATTGAACACGGCCGCTTGAGTGACCCCCGGGTTATGTGCCTCTCGGCACCCCTAGGGCGTTACAATTCGTGTAGCATTGTTACAAATGGTGTATAACTTCAATGATCGATCAAATTACCCAGTCAATCTCTCTTTCAGGTGTATAGATCACATCAGATCCCGTCTGGATACATGACTTCAAGTGCCTACCCAATTCAGGATCATGCTTCTGAATGTGATTCACTGATCGATTGATAGCATTTGCAACCGAGACCCGCACTTTTTCATGATCTGAATCCTCCCTGCTCTTCCCACCCAGGTTTAAACTTTGGCTGAATGCGCCAGCCAAGGCTTTTAGCTGCTCGGTGACTCTCTCCAATGCCGCATCATCATTAGTTTGCTCTGCGATGCCTCGTGACTCCATTAAAATCTCATACTCACCTTTGTAACTACTATTTGCTTGCTCATCAATACGAAGCCCCGATGTTCCTCGCATAAAGGCTTCGTCTATTCCGACTCGCGCGGCTAATAGAGCGACAACTGGAAGTGATTTGTGTGGCTCATGTAGAACTCTGGCAAGATAGATCATCCCAACCGAATCTTTGACATGAGAGACATCGCGTCCTTCAAAGCAAATATCCCAATAATCACCACATCTCGCAAACATAAAATCAGGATGAGCAATCTGCTGAACAAGACTCTGCGCAATAGATTCGAATAGGGCAAAATCGACAACCAGCACTCCCTCATCCAAACACGCCGCTGATTGAAGAGGGATCACGCTGAGCGGAATTTCTTGATCCAAACTGCAATGATCAGTTCTAAACATAGGGGTATAGACCACCTTTGGCAGTATCGAATGTGGTATCAGCTTTGCTAGATCCTCCCCATCACTTTCCCGAAACCCACGAGCAAAGTAGACCTCTATCCGCATCTTTCGATATTCGTGATAGCCACAAAAATACAACTGATCACCGGAAACCGAACGCACTACGCCTGTCAAATTAAGCGAACTCGCTATCGACTCCGCCACTCGCTTTGGTTGAATACGGCGGGTTACTCGTTGCTCGTGTTCAATAATGATCCGTAGTTCCTCAGGGCACTCGATTGAGTATTGTGTCTCTCCCAACGGACAGTCGGTTTCCTGAACCGGGCTGCGATGACCATCGGAGCATACAGGGCATTGAATCTCGTTGAGTGTGTGCCGTTCTAGTAATCCAAGACCGTCAAGAGATTCGCGATCGCCCTCTGAAAGACGCTGCCATGCCGCATTGGCAATGATGGGTTCGGGTGAATCAAGCACTGCCCAGATTAAGTTCAAAGAACCATCATCTTCAAACCCCCACTGAGTCACGCACTGTTCCATCATCGTGCGACGTTCTTCACACTTGACACTCTTAATCGTGCATGTCTGGGGGGTAATTTTGATAATCAGTGCTCGGTGGGTCTTACCAGTAAAATAAAATTGGACATGCAGTGATTGGATTTCGATCCGCGTTCGATCATGACCGCATCCCACCAGCGAGCGATCGAGAATATCAAGGTTCTCTTTCCACTTGAGTCCTGATCGAAAGCGCAAGGAAGACCATGAAATGTCCGCATCTTCGCTGTTTGAAGACCAGGCAAGAGATGCGACTTCGACCTTCTCTACACCTGCGATATCGTGTTGATTAAAACGAAACTCGTCCTCTAAGACCCTGTCCATCTCGAACGCACGCCGGTTTGGAGTTAGATCATCCACTGATGTATCAGTCAATGCCTGATAGAAGATGGACCGGAGATCACCCTGCTTCTTCTTCCCTCCAGAGGCAATCATAGCGAACTGTCCGGATTTTGGTGTGTACACAAAGAGGATGCTGAATGCCATTGGTAGTTTAAGAGATTCAAGATCGCCTGACTCAGAAAATACCACATGGTTGCCAGGCCAGTTGGGTAAATAGGCGAATATATACTCCGCTCCATTCGCCCTGCTGTAATGGTTTATCTTGCACTGTTTCCCGCGAAACTCGTTCTCATGATAACCAATGAGCATCTCTTTTAGTTTGTCGATGTGCTCTTTGTCTGCATTGAATTTTTCGCACTTGACACCCGCCCATGTATTCCAACCCTGCCTGCGGCTGCAGCTATCTGCTTCTTCAAAGATCACAGCCCGTTCGAATGCCTCTTTTGCGTGGAGATAGGCGAACACAACCTTGTCAATCTTGCTGCCTGCTGATCCCCACCCATCAAGGATGTCCGGATTTTTAACTTGTATTTCTTCAAGGAGTATTCTCAAACCGTCATCTGATTTCAGACTCGAAAACAAACCCAGCAAGTAAGTTATCTCTCGTTGATCGCTGTCCGTTTGGGACTTCAAACAATCAAGAAGACTATCGACCTTCCTTTTTTTGTTGAGCTTGGACCAATCGAGCTTATCAAACGCTGGCCATGCTGAGAAAAACTCTTTGCGGAGCTCGGGGTCTATTTGCTTAATGACAACTTGGGGATCGGTATGAGTCATAGCCCACTCCACATCAATAGCGTCTCAAAGAGAAGGCAAACAACACGAAGGCCTACCCTTGCGACGACCAAGATCAGATTGACTCTCTCCGATAAAGGCTGGTTCTCATTTTCATGTGACCCACCCCGATAGTTCCTTATTATGATTATATGCAGAAAGCAACCGAAATCAGGGGATGCTCGGCGAGGCCGATTGTATTTTGCGTCTGTAGTTAGTAATCCACTACACAACTGATCATCACAACACGAAATCAGGTTTCGCAGCGATTGCAACTTCGATATGACCCGCCGACGCCCTGCTGGATCTTGGCCCACTTGATCCTCTGAGAATCCCAATCCAGCTCAGCAGTGACCACTCTCATATCCCGTTCGGTGATCGGGTCTTTGCCGACCCGCACCCGCTCCAGAAACAGAATCTCCTCCTGGATCTCCGGAGCCAGGTGCAGCAGGTTCATGATCTGGGTCATCCTCGGCTGGGAGACCTGCGCCAGTTCGGCCAGCTCGGACTGACTCCCCACTACCCCGTCCTTGAGCAGCCCGTCAAACCGGATCGCCAGCGCCATGAGCTTAGATACCCTCGGCACGCGCCCGTCGCCGGCGTGTGTGGCGTTGCCTCGCACAGGCGCGTGACCCCCCGATATATCCTCCGGGGCGCGCGTTAGCGTAAGAACGACCCGCTTGTGGCGGCCCTTGAGAGCGAAGTGGATCGGTCTGGTGACGGTCGTCATGCGGCCTCCTTGGTTGCCTTACCCACCAGCGCACGGATGCTCGTGGGCCGGAAGGTCACGCTGATGGATTCATGCTCGGCGTCGTACTCCACTGAGGAGATCAGCAGCTGAAGAAGCCGCGCCTGCTCACGCGGGATCAGGTTGCCCCAGAGGGTATCGAAGGCCTCAAACGCGGTGTTCGCCTCGCTCGGACTGATCGATTCGCACTCAAGCTCGGCGATGCGGGCATTGATAGTTGGCAGCCGCTGCTCGCCATCGGTGATCCGGTCATTGAGTTCCGCTACACGATCAACGGCATCGCCCGGATCCGTCGCCAGCCGTTTGATCTCTCGGTAATGACGCTTGAGCTCTTTGGTCAGATCATCTCGCTCGGTCTGCATGGCCTGCAGTTCATGCTCGATCTTGCCCTGAGACTCGGCCAGCACCTGCTTGAGCAGCGATTTGTCCTTGGCAATCGCACGGATCTCATCGATCACCACCCGCTCGATCTCAGCAGCTGGGAGTGACCCCGACGGACAAGTACAGCTACCGCTCTTGATCGCCCCGACGCACCGGTAGTACCGGTACTGGGTATTGCGCCCGCCGCGTGCCGTGGTAAAGGTGTGCGTCATTGATAGATCACAGGCCTTGCATCGCAGGATCCCACGCAGAAGCGCCCCGTAGGTGTTCCGGGCTTCTGTCCCCCCACCGCGACCGTTGGCTTTGAGCAACTCCTGGACCCGCTCGAATACTTCCAGATCAATGATCGCCTCATGCTCGCCCTCGTAGATCTCCCCCTTGTGGGTGATCTTGCCGATATAGACCGGGTTGGTCAGGTGGTTATAGAGCATGCACTTGTCGAAGGGCTTATTGCCGATGAGTTTGCCCTTCTTGGTCGTGCGTTTCTTATTGCACCAGCCCTTAAGAGCGAGCTCGTGTACCACCGGCAGCAACGACCCCTTGGACAGATAGAGATCAAAGATCGCTCGGATCCGGGCGGCTTCCTCCGCGTTGATCACCAGCTTGGGGCTCGCCTCGCTCCGGTCCACATCGTACCCAAGCACCGGCACGCCCCCGGTCCACTTGCCCTTACGCTTCTGGGCCGCGATCTTGTCTCGGATCCGCTCGCCGATGATCTCTCGCTCGAACTGGGCGAAGCTGAGCAAAATATTGAGCGTCAGCCGTCCCATCGAATGCGTGGTATTAAACTGCTGGGTCACCGAAACAAACGAGACTTCCCGCTTCTCAAAGGTTTCGAGGATCCTAGAAAAATCCATCAGCGACCGGCTCAGGCGGTCCACCTTGTAGACCACCACACAATCAATCTTCCCGTCGTCAATATCCCGGAGCATGCGATCGAGCGCGGGACGCTCCATACTCCCGCCCGAAAATCCCCCGTCGTTGTACTGCTCGGGGAGGCACACCCACCCCTGTGCTTTTTGGCTGGCGATGAACGCCTCGGCGCTCTCGCGCTGGGCATCCAGCGAGTTGAACTCCTGACCGAGCCCCTCCTCGCTGCTCTTGCGGGTGTAGATGGCGCAACGTATAGTCGGCGATGCTTCCTTGGGTTTGGATTGCTTCTTGGCCATCAGGACTTGTCCCCCAGCATGAAGAAGCGGAAGCCGTTGATGTGGGTGCCTGTGACGACCTTGGCCACCGCAGTCAGGGTACGGTACCGCTTGCCGTTGTACTCGAAGCCTTCCTCAGCGTCGAGCACGACCACGCGGATCGTCTTGCCCTTGTACTGCCGCACGATCGCTGAACCAACAGAAGGAATCCGTGGGTCTCGCTTGGTATACCGCTTCTTGGCCGATCTCGACACACCCGTCTGCGGTGGGCAGATCACACTCTTGGGAGCCATCACACGCACATCAGCATCGTTGGCCAGCTCCCTCGCACGCTTGCGGGCACGATCAGACAAATCACCCATCGCGTTGGCCTGGATCCTCCACGCGAGCTTGCGGATCAAATACTGACGATGGCGAGTCCGCACCGGCTGGCCGTGAAGATCGTGGTATTTGTTGGCTAGCTCGTTCGTGCTCATGTAGTGGAGCTCATCGAGCTCTGTTGCGGTCTGATTGATCACGGCTGTCTCCCTTCCCGGCATCTGGATCTGGCTTGGGACCACCAATCGGCCCAAGCGACGACACACTCAGGCCAGCATCTTCTGGATCTTCAAGTGCCTCAGGTAAAGATTCAGAGACTTCTTTGGATGAAAGAGAGACGCGGGATCGCATGGATCGGACAGCGCGGACAAGGGCGAGCGCGAGGATGCTCCCGATTTCGGTAGCCCGCTCGTTGGTGGTCATGGATTCGGGGTTGGTTGGATGCATGGCATGGTCCTCTACTGAGTACCTATGCCGTTTGGAGTGCAACTGCACGACAATCCCAAATGATCATCAAATTTATGCCATATAGACACCAGCGAGCATGTTCAGTTTACACCGAATCCGCTCAAACAACTATGCCGGTTTGCCCTATACTCGTTGAACACGATTCGTCAAGGACATCATCCCTGTGAGAGGCATTGATCGAAGCATCGCCCGCCAATACCCGAGCCACTATGACCACACTCGAACGACAACTTGAAGTGGAGTTTATTAGCAAACTCCAAGAAATGAAGTATGCCTATCGCGATGACATTCGTGACAAGCGGGCACTAGAGCAAAATTTCAGACAAAAATTTGAGGAGCTCAATCGAGTCAAACTGACCGACAGCGAGTTTAGTAGACTTATGGAAGACATCATTACCGCTGATGTTTTCGAAGCGGCTACCAAACTCCGAGAGATCAATGATTTCACCCGCGACGATGGCACCCCGCTCAACTACACCCTAGTCAACATCAAAGATTGGTGCAAAAACACCTTCGAAGTCATCAACCAGCTCCGCATCAATACAGACAACAGCCACCACCGGTACGATGTCATCCTGCTCATCAATGGCATCCCTTGCGTGCAAATCGAGCTCAAGACACTTGGCATCAACCCCCGCCGGGCCATTGAGCAGATTGTCGAGTACAAGAACGACCCTGGCAATGGGTACACGAACTCATTGCTTTGCTATATGCAGTTGTTCATCGCAAGCAATCGCACCGAGACATGGTACTTCGCCAACAACAATGCTCGTCACTTCAAGTTCGATGCCGACGAACGGTTTTTGCCGGTGTATCAGTATGCGGATGAAGACAACAAGAAGATTGCTCATCTCGAGGACTTCACAGAGATATTCCTAGCCAAGTGCACACTTGGGAGAATGATCAGCCGATACATGGTGCTCGTTGCCAGTGAAGAAATGCTCTTGATGATGCGGCCGTACCAGATCTACGCAGTGAAGGCCATCGTAGATTGCATCGATCAAAACTGCGGCAATGGATACATCTGGCACACCACCGGCAGTGGTAAAACCCTTACCTCCTTCAAAGCATCCACGCTACTCAAAGACAAGGAAGAGATCGAGAAATGCCTCTTTGTCGTGGATCGCAAAGATCTCGATCGGCAAACCCGATTGGAGTTCAACAAGTTCCAAGAAAACTGTGTCGAAGAGAACACCAATACCGAGAGCCTGGTCCGAAGACTCCTTTCAGATGATTATGCTGACAAGGTGATCGTCACGACAATCCAGAAGCTCGGCCTCGCACTCGACGAAAACAGCAAGCGGAACAAAGCAACCAAGAAGAAAGGTAAGCCAACGTATAATGAACGGCTCGAACCACTCCGCGATAAACGAATGGTCTTCATCTTTGATGAATGCCACCGCTCACAGTTCGGTGAAAACCATAAATCAATCAAGGAGTTCTTCCCAAACTCACAGCTCTTCGGCTTCACTGGCACACCGATATTTGCGAAAAACGCAACAAAGAAGAAGGTTGAAAACCAGGAAGAATCATTCTACACCACCGTCGACCTATTTCAGAGACAACTTCACGCCTACACCATCACCAACGCGATCGAGGATAAGAATGTCCTTCGATTCCATGTAGACTATTTCAAGCCCGACGGCGAGGAAAAACCGAAGAAGGACCAAGTCCTCGCCAAGAAGGCTGTCATCGAAGCCATCATCTCCAAACACGACCAGGCGACCGCGAACAGAAGGTTCAACGCAGTCTTAGCCACCTCATCGATTAACGACGCTATCAAATATGTCGAAGAGTTCAATGAGATTCAAGCTCAAAAACAATCTGAGGATGAAGACTACAAGCCGCTCAAAATCGCGTGCGTGTTCTCCCCACCCGCAGAAGGCAATCAAGATGTCAAGCAGATCCAAGAAGATCTGCCACAAGAAAAAGCCGACAACGAACAAGATCCTGAAGGCAAGAAGAAAGCCCTCAATGAGATCATCGCAGCCTACAACGCCCACTACGACACCAATCATCGGATCTCCGAGTTTGATCAGTATTACCAAGATGTTCAGAAGCGAATCAAAGACCAAAGGTTTCCAAACGAAGACCTCGACAAAAAGGGCGAAGAGAAAATCGACATCATCATCGTCGTGGATATGCTCCTCACCGGGTTCGATTCCAAGTACCTCAACACGCTCTATGTTGACAAGACTCTCAAGCATCATGGCCTGATCCAAGCATTTTCACGCACAAATCGAGTACTCAACAGCACCAAGCCCTACGGCAACATCCTTGACTTCCGCCAGCAAGAAAAATCTGTAGACACTGCAATCGCGATGTTCTCCGGAAGCGAAGGCAAGAAGGCAAGTGAGATCTGGCTGGTTGATGATGCCGGCACCGTGATTACAAGCTTCGAAGCCGCGGTCAATGAACTCAACCAATTCATGGAATCTCATGGGCTCGAAGCTGCACCAGAACAAGTCTTCAACATCCCAGGCGACGAAGCAAAGGCCCAAATCGTCAACAAGATCAAGGAAATCCAACGCCTCAAAACCCAGCTCGATCAGTACACGGATCTCACCCAAGAGCACAAAGAAGCGATCGAAGAAGTCATGCCGGAAGATGACATCCGTGCGTTCAAGGGGGCTTACCTCAGCATCACTCAGCACCTCAAAGAACAACGCTCCGAGCCCGGCGGCGATGTGCCGCAAGAGGTTGATGATGTCGATTTTGAGTTTGTGCTCTTCGCCTCGGCGATGATCGATTACGACTACATCATGTCCCTCATCACCGATTACTCCAACCAAACCCCAGGCAAGGAGAAGATGAGCCGCGAGCAGCTCGTCGGGATTATCGCGTCTGATGCCAAGTTCATGGATGAGCGGGATGAAATCACTGAGTACATCGACACCATCGAGGTTGGCAAAGGGCTCGACAAAGACGAGATCATCGGCGGCTACGACGCATTCAAAGCTGAGAAGCACGCCAAGGAGGTCAAGAATATCGCGACCAAGCACGGGCTCGAGCAAGCACCGCTCCAGGCGTTTGTCACGCTCATCCTCCAGCGTAAAATCATCGACGGCGATCACCTCTCCGATCTCTTCATCCCGATGGAACTGGGATGGAAGGAGCGGGTCGATCGCGAGTTGCAACTGATGAACGATCTCAAGCCATTGCTCCGCAAACGCGCAAAGGGCCGAGAGATCTCAGGACTCAGTGCCTGGGATCACTAACGCGGAGGCAAGGACGATGACGCAGAAAACCAAGAAAGAATTTAGACCCAAACTGAGGTTCCCGGAGTTCCGGGATGAGCCGGGGTGGGCTATGGATCGTCTTGGCGATCATGGCGAGTTTCTTTCATCTCTAACAGGGAAATCTGGCAAAGACTTTGGCACTGGAAACGCAAAATTCGTTCCTTATACAAATGTGTTTCAGAACACCTTCACAGATGCATCGGATCTCCGTGAAGTAGATGTCAAGCCTGGTGAATCTCAGAATGCTGTGGCTAAGGGAGATGTTTTTTTCACTGTATCTTCGGAGACCCCTGAAGATGTGGGCATGACCAGCGTACTGCTTGAGGATATTGAAAACTGCTATCTGAACTCATTCTGCACAATGTTTAGATTCGAGCAGAACACAAGTACAAACTCTAAGTTTGTGGGCTATCTTTTGCGACAATCAGTTGCTAGGGAACATCTGTCGCGTCGATCACAAGGGTCAACCCGGTTCAACTTGTCAAAAGGAGTTTTTAGAGATACTCCACTGCTACTACCATCTGGAACTGAACAATCCCGCATCGCCGAGTGTCTGAGTTCGCTCGACGAGCTGATCGCGGCCCATGAGCGGAAGCTGGAGTTGCTCAAGGACTACAAAAAAGGCCTCATGCAATCCCTCTTCCCCCGCCCCGGCGAAACCCAACCCCGCCTCCGCTTCCCGGAGTTCCGAGATGGGCCGGAGTGGACGAGACGAACACTTGCTTCCACTTGCGACTTGCAAGCTGGAACATTTGTACCTGCAGCAGAAATCTACACTGATCGTACAACTGGCCTTTACCCATGCTATGGAGGAAATGGCTTGCGTGGATACACCAAGTCATTTACACACAAGGGTAAGTATTCACTGATCGGCCGCCAAGGAGCTCTATGTGGAAACATCAATCAAATTGATGGTCAGTTTCATGCTACTGAACATGCGCTTGTTGTATATCCGAAAGACGGCATAGACACAGATTGGCTATACCATCTGCTTGGCATTCTCAATTTGAATCAGTATGCAATTGGTCAAGCACAGCCAGGATTGTCAGTGGGAAGGCTCAAGGACATATCGCTCCATGCACCAATCGAGAAAGACGAGCAGCATGAGATTGCAGATTGTCTTTCAAAACTAGATCAGTTGATGAACGCATGCTCCATGAGCATAGATGGCATGGTTCTTCACAAGAAGGGACTCATGCAGCAGCTTTTTCCATCGCCAGTTTCCATAGAGCAGGATGATTGATGGCAAAAATTGATCATCATGACGATCTCCCGGCACTAGCAATGTACTTGCGAACTGAGCTCCACGAACTTCGCTATGTACTTCTCTATGCGTACAACGGTATGGGAAAGACACGCTTGTCTCGCAATTTCAGCGAAATTGGCAAGATCTATAACCTCGATCGTGAACCTGTCATGGCAGACACGCTGTATTTCAACGCGTTCACAGAGGACTTGTTCACATGGGACAACGATCTTGAATATGACGAACGCCGGATTCTCAAACTGAATACCAAATCACGCTTCTTTGTAGGCTTGGCCGAGTTCGAGATCGAAAACCGAGTTCGATCCATACTCAATCACTTCGCAGATTTTGGCATAAAAATAGAATTAAAGTATGAAGATCCTAGGGCAGATGATGACAAACCATTGTTGAAAGAGGGATTCGTTTCATTCAACCGTGAGATGCTCTTCGAAGAAAATGGGCAAACGCGATCCGAGACTATTGAGGATATCAAAATCTCCCGAGGCGAAGAAAGCATCTTCGTCTGGTGCTTTTTCATGGCGATTATGGAAATCGTCCTCGATCCAGACATGGATTCGTATGACTGGGTCAAGTACATCTATATCGATGACCCAATCTCATCGCTCGATGAGCAGAATGCGATCAAGGTTGCGACTCATCTTGCTTTAGTAATCAAACAAGCTCATATGAATCATGCGTCAGGGAAACACGAAAACTGCCCACCCGGTGTCGTGATTTCAACTCACCATCCGTTGTTCCATAATGTGCTCTGGAATGAGTTCAAGGAAAAGCATTCACATCGCCTGTTTCTGTCTCGTGACTGGAATACAGGCGAGTATCTAACCCGGAATACAAGTGACACCCCCTTCTTTCACCACATAGCGAATCTTATGGAACTATACGAGCGAGTTGAAGCTGGAAATCTTGATACCTATCACTTCAACTCATTACGAGTCGTAGTAGAGAAAACCTCAAATTTCCTTGGCTACAACACTTTCAGCGACTGCATCAAACGACAGATGGATGACTACGACGGCGTGCTCCATGCTCGAATGCTCAATCTTCTCAGCCACGGGGGCTACTCACTTTACGAACCGTTCAAAATGGGTGATGACAACATTGATCTTTTTAAAAAAATACTGCACACATTCATCCACGATTATGCATTTTGCGTGCAGCACTTTCCAGGCTTGCCTGCGACAAAGCAGCAAGAGAATAATGAGGCAACCAGCACATGACCGACAACGACCAAAAACAACTCGGCAAGATCCTCTGGGACATCGCCGACCAGCTCCGCGGCTCGATGAATGCCGATGACTTCCGGGACTACATGCTCTCGTTCCTTTTCCTTCGCTATCTCTCGGACAACTACGAGACGGCCGTGAAGAGGGAGCTGGGCAAAGACTACCCAGCAATCGAGGGCGATGATCGGCGTGTGCCGCTGGCTGTCTGGTATGCAAACAATCCCGACGACATCGCGGAGTTCGAGAGACAAACCCGGCGCAAGACGCACTACATCATCAAGCCCGAGCACCTGTGGGCAAGCATCGCCAACATGGCCCGCACGCACCACGAGGATCTGCTCAGCACGCTCCAAGCCGGGTTCAAGTACATCGAGAATGAATCGTTTGAGAGCACATTCCAGGGATTGTTCTCAGAGATCAATCTTGGGTCGGACAAGCTTGGGCGGACCTACACCGACCGCAATGCCAAACTGTGTACGATCATTTCAAAGATCGCCGAGGGTCTTGCAGAGTTTTCCAAGGACATCGATAAGCTCGGCGATGCGTATGAGTACCTGATCGGTCAGTTCGCTGCTGGCTCGGGCAAGAAGGCCGGCGAGTTCTATACGCCTCAGCAGATCTCGACGATCCTTTCAAAGATCGTGACACTTGATAGCCAAGAACCAAAGACCGGCCAAAAGAAACGGCTCGAAAGCGTGCTCGATTTCGCATGCGGCTCAGGCTCATTGCTGCTCAATGTCCGAAACCAGCTCCCGGACCACGGCATCGGAAAGATCTTCGGCCAAGAAAGCAACATCACAACCTACAACCTCGCACGGATGAACATGCTCCTGCATGGAGTAAAGGATTCCGAGTTCGAGATCTATCACGGCGACACGCTCAAGAATGAATGGGATTATCTCCGCGAGGATAACCCCGCCAAGAAGCCATACTTTGATGCCGTGGTCGCAAATCCGCCGTTCAGTCTCCGATGGACACCCGGCGAAGCAATGAACGACGATGTCCGCTTCAAGAACTACGGCATTGCTCCCAAATCGGCTGCGGACTTCGCGTTCCTGCTGCATGGCTTCCACTTTCTCAAAGAGGACGGCGTGATGGCGATTATCTTGCCACATGGCGTACTTTTCCGAGGTGGAGCCGAAGCCAAGATCCGCAAGAAACTGCTTGAGGATGAGAACATCGACACCATCATCGGACTTCCTGCCAACTTGTTCTACTCGACAGGCATCCCAGTGTGTATTCTGGTGCTCAAGAAGTGCAAGAAGCATGACGATGTGCTGGTCATCAATGCAAGCGAAGGCTTCGACAAGGTCAAGCGGCAAAACGAGCTCAGTCCGGATCACATCAAGAAGATTGTTGATACCTATCAGCACCGGACTGAAGAGAAGCGTTATTCGCGTCGCGTGTCAATGGATGAGATCAAAGAGAACGATTTCAACCTGAATATATCCCGCTATGTGAGTACCGCCAAACCCGAGCCCATCATCGATCTCGATGAAGTCCACAAGGAACTGGTCGATATCGAAGGGGCAATCACCACAGCTACCAAGAAGCACAACAAGTTTCTCAAAGATCTTGGCTTGAAGCAATTACCATAGCGCTCACAACCCCCTCATAACCCGGGCGCGTGTCTCTGTCTCAATGGAGAGACTTTGGGGCAATATCGAGCCAAACTGCTCTCAATCCATGCGTCTCCGGTTATGAGCCCAGAGTCATCAGAGACTTTTCCCACTCCCCCACCATCTCCAAATCTTCCCTAGAATCCCGCAGACAAAGAAAAACACCACCGAGTTCTCTCAGTGGTGCTAATCGTTTACCGTGGAGTCGGTTGCGTTTGCAACCGTCTAAGTAATAGCGGGGGCTGGATTTGAACCAACGACCTCCGGGTTATGAGCCCGACGAGCTACCAGACTGCTCTACCCCGCAATCAGGACCAGTATCATTGCAGTAAAATCCAAAAAGTCAAGATTCAACGCAATTCAGCCCCTCAAATCCTTCATATAGATCGCTCTGAGAGTGAAACTGGTATGATGAAAATCCATACAACTGGTAATCGAGGCGTGTCGCCTCGGCTCTGAAGAAACCCTTTACTCCATAACGGGGAACCATGAAAAAGACCACAATACTCGCATTGGCGAGCGGGTTGCCGCTGATGATCTCAGCGGGGGCTCTCGCTCAGGATACCGAACCAAACGCCGGGATGTTCCGATTCCCGGATGTCTCCAAAACTGAGGTCGTATTTGTCTACGCAAATGACCTTTGGATTGTTGACAAAAAAGGCGGCACTGCCCGCCCACTCGCGAGCCCTCCAGGGCAGGAATCATTTCCAAAGTTCAACTCCGACGGATCATCCGTTGCATTCATTGGAAACTATGAGGGTGATCGCGACCTATACACCGTCAAAACCAACGGCGGCATCCCCTTCCGAGTCACACACCACCCAAGCAACGAACGGCTCAACGACTGGACAAACACAGGCGACTTGCTGTTCTCGTACAACGCGATGGCCGGGAACCCGTCGCAGCAAAATCTATTCACTGTAAACCCCGATGGCGGCATGCCAAGTAAACTGCCAATCCCATACGCAGCGGTTGGATCGATTGACGATGCAGGCGTGTGGGTTGCTTATACAACCGACTCCCGCGATTTCCGCACCTGGAAGCGATACCGCGGCGGGCTCGCCACTGATATCTGGCTCTATAACCTCAACACCAACGAGTCCAAAAAGGTCACAGACTGGGAAGGAACTGATACCACCCCGATGTGGAACGGTGACAAAGTCTACTTCCTCTCAGATAAAGGCGAAGAGGCACGCCTCAATATCTGGAGCTACGACACAAAAAACAACCGAACAGAACAAGTCACCGAATTCGCAGACAACGATGTCAAGTTCGCCTCGATGGGACCCGGCTCCTCAGGAAAGGGCGAGATCGTGTTCCAGCTTGGATCCCAGATCCACCTTCTGGATCTCCGGAACTCCAAAACCAAAGCGATCGAGATCGAAATACCAGGAACTCGCGAGTCGCTTCGGCCTAAGCGGGTCAATGCATTCGACCAGTTAGCCGGAGGCGATATCTCATCAACAGGGAAACGGGCGGTTGTTGAAGCCCGTGGCGACATCTTTACGGTTCCCGAAGAAAACGGACCGGTCCGCCAGATTACCAACTCTTCCGAAGCAGCAGACCGCAGCCCAGGCTGGAGTCCCGATGGCAGATGGATCTCGTATTTCTCCGATCAGGATGGTGAATATGAGCTCTTTATCACCCAGTCCGACGGCAAGGGGGAAACCCGCCAACTCACCGATGGCAACAAGACCTTCTGGATGAACTCATCGTGGTCGCCAGACTCGGAGTCCATCATCGTCATCGACAAGGCAGGCATCATGAGTCTGGTCAATGTTGAGACCGGTGATATGAGCGAGATCGACACCGATCCTTGGGCCAACCAGCCCAATGTCTCGTGGTCCAACGATTCCAAATGGATCGCCTACGAGAAGGGGTCTAACGACTCACTCATGACATCCATCTGGATCTACGACACCGAAACTGGCGAAAAGCACCAGGTCACCTCAGGGTTCTTTACAGATTCAAATCCAACCTTCTCCTCCAAGGGCGATTACCTGTACTACGCCTCAAACCGTAACTTTACATCGCCACAATACGAAGATGTTGGCTCAACCTTCATCTACGCAGAGACCGGGCGGATTATTGCCGTCGCCCTCAACGACGAGGTAGAAAACAAACACCTCCTCGAATCTGACGAGGAATCCTGGGAAGACGAAGAGGAAACCGAAGACTCCACCGACGAGGGCGAAGACGCAGACTCAGAAGATGAAGCAGATGCCGATTCAGATGACGAAGCGCCAGCTTACCTCGAGGGCTACAACACCGAGCACCCATTGTGGGGCAAGTGGGAAGGCAGTGTTACAGGCATGGCCGCGCTTGGTGCCCCGATGGATGAAGTCGAGTTCAAGCTCCTCTTCATCATCGACGACGAAGGCAACATCATGGGCCAGTCCGAGTCAATGGGTGAAACCGACGACCTCGGGGATCTCGTGACCTTCGACGAGGACACTATGGAGTTCCGTTCTGAGTCCACCGAAAATGGCCTAAAAATGGTTCAAACCGCTACTCTCAACGGCGACACCATGACTGGGACACTCGAAATTCCAGCGATGAGCTTCACCGCAAACTGGACAGCAAATCGAGTTTCCAGCGAGATTACCGAAGAGGAAATCGAGGAAATCGCAGCATCAGATTCTGAAGCCGCCGAGGTTGTCGAGATCAACTTTGACGACTTCGAACGCCGCGGAGTTGAACTCCCAATAGCAGCGGGCAACTTCGGGAGTCTTTCGTCTAACGACAAGGGCAATCTGATGTACCTCAGAACCTCCGGTGGTGCCCCATCACTGAAGCTCTTCGACATCAACGCCGATGAGCCATCTGAGAAGACCGTACTTCCTGTATGTATGGGCTACGCGGTTTCAGGCGATGGTAAGAAGATCATCGCCATGACACCCTCAGGATTCGGCTTTGCTGACGCATCCGCCGGGCAATCAGTCAGCGGCATGAGCGCCAAGCTGATGAAAACTGCTCACATGCGAGAAGAATGGCGGCAAATCGTTACCGACGCCTGGCGTCGGAACCGCGATTTCTTTTATGTCGAAAATATGCATGGCGTAGATTGGGATGAGATTCTTGCCCACTACCTCCCAATGGTCGATGATGCCGTGTCCCGAGAAGATGTCAGCTATATCATCGGAGAAATGATCGGCGAACTCAATGTAGGGCACGCATACTACTGGGGCGGCGACACCGAAGGCCAGCCTTTCACCAATGTTGGCATGCTCGGTGTTGATTTCTCTGTCGCCAACGAAACAATCGCAGAGGCCCAATACACAGGTTTCCGTATCGACACCATCTACGAGGGTGCAGCATGGGATTCAGATGCCCGCAACCCGCTCAACGCCCACGGGCTTGATGTCAACGAAGGCGACATCATCACTCATGTCAATGGAATGGCTGTGGACACCACACAAGATCCATGGGCGGCGTTTATCGGAACTGCTGGAGCAGAAACGAACATCACGCTCGTATCGGCTGACACCAACGATGATGAAGAGGTCATCGCCAATGAACGCACGATCACTATTAAACCGATGGGATCGGAGACCAATCTCCGTTACCGCGACTGGATCGAAGATAACCGCCGGTATGTCGAAGAAGCATCCGACGGCAAGGTCGGTTACATCTATGTCCCCAACACAGGGGTTCAAGGCCAGAACGAGCTGTTCCGTCAGTTCTACGGCCAAGCCGGCAAAGAAGCCTTGCTCATCGATGAACGCTGGAACGGCGGAGGCCAGATCCCCAATCGTTTCATAGAACTCCTGAATCGTCCCCGCACCAACTACTGGGCACGCCGAGATGGCAAGGACTGGCCTTGGCCATACGACTCGCATCAGGGTCCAAAGGCGATGCTTATTAACGGCAACGCCGGTTCGGGTGGCGACATGTTCCCTTGGCTGTTCAAGCACAACAACCTTGGCAAGCTCATCGGAACACGAACCTGGGGTGGACTCGTAGGCATCTCAGGTGTCCCTGGTCTTGTCGACGGAGGATACACCGCCGTCCCAACCTTCGGATTCTATGAAACCGACGGCACCTGGGGCATCGAAGGCCACGGCGTCGATCCAGATATCGAAGTCATCGCAGATCCATCCAAGATGGTCGACGGATCAGACCCACAACTTGATGTAGCCGTCGAACATCTCCTCAGCGAAATCAAAGCCAACGGGTATCACCCACCTCAGCGACCGGCCTCACCGGTCCGCACAGGCGTCGGCATCGAGAAAGCCGACGAGTAAGTCGATCCTGATACTCCACAAACAAGGCCCCGCGATTCATATCGCGGGGCCTTTTCATTTGAATATCGTAAAACCGCTTACTTGATCGTCTTGAGCAGATCCTTCACCGCCGCTTCGAGCTGTGGGTCTTGGCCAGCAGCCTCATCAGCGGGAGTCTGCTTCACATACACATCCGGCTTGGCGCCGTTGCTCTCCATATCAGTCCCGTCTGGCAGATACCAACCACGGAACGGGCGGCGTACGGTTGTGCCGTCGATCAACGAGAACGACCCCGTAGAGATCACGCCGCCAAAGGTCTGCACTCCAATCAATCGCCCCCGCTTGGCGTAACGGATCGAGTGGGCAAAGATCTCGGCATTCGAGAACGAGTTCTCATTGATCAGCACAACGATCGGGCGGGAGTATGGATAAATCAACCGTCGATCACGAGGGTACGAATCCGGCCGCACATCATCGGGGTTTGCGCCGCGAGGAATCGTGTACGCATGGGTTGGGGCCGTGAGCGACGCGAGCAGCACGTCCGTTGTCCACCCCCCACCGTTGTCCCTGACATCAATAATCAGCCCGTCTTTCCCATCTGCAGCCGCAAACAGATCACGCTCAAAGTCGCGAACCGATGCCGCACCCATCGACCGAATATGCAGATACCCGAGCTTTCCATCAGACAATGCATCGACTTCCCCTTGGCGATCCAATACTTCCTGGCGGTAACGAACAATAGAGTTTGACCCATAACTCAGCGGTGACACCATACCAAACTTGGTCTCCATCTCACCGCTTTCATTATTCAAGCGAAGATACTCAACAAGCACCTCTGTACCGCTCATGCCCGCCATGGACATATGCAGATCCCGCAATCCAGCATCAACGAGATTGACATCGCCAATCGCAACAATCACATCGCCGACCTGAATCCCGTCTTCCATCTTCTCTACAGCACCGCGAATATAAACCCGGTCAACACGGTGCCCATCAGCAACAGGTGTCGAGTCAATCCCGAGATACCCATTGCGGGCAGAGCTCGCACTAAACCCATCGCCTCCCCAGATCCCGGTATGCGACCCATCGACCTCACCAAACATCAAGTTCATAACACGCTGGAACGCAGCATTGGTCCGTGTCTGCTTGACCAGATCACCATATCGTTCAGTTAACCCATCCCAATCAAGCCCCTTGAGCGTTGGGTGGTAGAAGGACATCCCAAACCGCCCCGCCGCCTCATTGAATTTTTGCGAGAGTTCATTGCTTGAATCAACCAAGATCTTTGCCGAGACCGGGTATGCCGTGGTCTCGCCGCCCGTCATCCCAGAGCTCTGGGCTTGCCCACCGCTCACGAAGGAAACAGACTTCCCATCGAGCGAAACACGCGGGTCAGACACCGAACCCTTGTGAATTGTCTTCTGTTCTTTCCCTTGGTGATCGACCGAAACAAACGCCCCGCCAACCGTAAAGGCAATCCGGTTCCCACCAGGCGACATCACAAGGTTGTTCTCTGTTTCAGGTGTCGAAGTAATCCGACGTACCCGCAGGTACGCGTCCCCAACATCAAACTCCAAGGGTTCAATCTTCGGAGGATCACTCACATCCAGCGGCCCCCGCTTCTTCGCGGCCCCCACAGCATCTTCGTAATACGAATCAAGCTCATACCCACGCATCCCATCAAGATCACTGTCCAGATTGATCGCGTACACATCCCATTCCCAGTTGTTGCCCCCACGATCGGACAGGAAAGTCAGAACCTTTCCGTCGGCGGAAAGTTGAGGCGTGTGATCTAAATCGGGGTGCCGAGTCAAGTTTATGGGTTCAATCGCATCCCCGTTCTCGTCGAGCCGAGTATCGAGCAGATAGATATCTACATTAAAGTTCAGGTCATAGGTCGAGTACACCACATGAACCGAGTCACTCGCCCACAGAATCTCGGGATCGGACCACGCTTCAAGTATGACCCGTTCTTCTCCTGATTCAAGATCACGGATCACCACATCACCGCGATCTCGTTTGTACATCAGCTTCTTGCCATCAGGCGATGGCGTAGGCCCGTACGACAAACCTTCATCAACAACAACCGGCGAAACATCAAACCGCAGAGCCCCCGCCCAGCGAGCAGCATGATCGACAGATTCTTCTTCCGCTTCAGCCTCCTCGATTCCATCATCATCCGAGGCTTCTTCATCATCAGAATCATCGTCCGATCCGGTTTCAACACCGATTTCCGACTCTTCGGTTTCCGCGACAGATTCTTCTTCAGTAGCTTCTTCTTCGACCGTCTCATCTTCGGGCTCTTCAACCTCCGCCGGTTTGAGATCTTCGCTGCTTAAAGTAACCCTGGCCGCATAAATCGAACCCAGCGAGTCCTCGTCATCAGCAACAAAGTACAGCACCTCCCCATCGGGCGACCACGCAAGATCACGCTCGCGCACCGGGGTATCAGTGATCCGCCTCGATGGGTAATCTTCTGCCGTTGACCGGACAAATAACTCATTGCGAGCAACAACAGCGATCGCATCCCCTGACGGATGCATCGCGCCTTCAGAGATCCTCTTCGATGCATCAATCGATCGAACAAGATCCCGATCAGAGTCCGTCCCCATCGAGAACTCTACAGCCACAGGCGTTGCCTTGCTGTCCGTCAGATCAAGCGTGTAGAGCGTATTAACCACCACAAACGCAGCCACAGAACCATCACGCGAAACGCTCAGATCCCGGACACCGCCCATGATGGTGTGCTCGCCCTCGCCCGGAGCAAATTGTGTCAGTTGCTTCCCAGGCTTGCGACCCTTCGCATCCGACTTGCCCGCCTCCATCCGAAACAGGTTGTAATGCCCCCCCTTCGAAGAAAGATACACCATCCCGCCATCTGGAAGCGGACACGGATCCATATCGTTCCCATCAAAACCTGTCATCTGTGTGAACTCGCCACTGCCAGGCTCGAACATCCAGATATCAAGGTTCCCAGGACCGCGATACACGACACGATGCGGGTAGTAGTACCCGCGCACGAAGTAGATCGAGTCATCAGATAAAGCCAGAGCCGGTGCCCGGCCAAATGCACCCGTTAGATCGGTCATCGCTCCACCATCCAGCGGTGCCGAGTACATCCGAGGCTGCCTATAAATCTCGGGGAATAGGTATGCAGAAAACAAAACCGAGTTGCCATCACTGCTAAACCCGCCCAGCCATTGAGTTCGATCAGATGTAGTCACCCGATCAATCCCACTCAATACCATCGAGTTGCCTGTGCCAGCAACATCAGCCGTGAAGATATTGGCCACACCTCCGCGATTGGATTCAAAGGCAATCCTCGATCCGTCAGCATCAAACTTGGCCCGTCCTTCAATCGCCGGATGGGCGGTCAATCGAGTGGCGGGACCGCCCTTATTCTCAATCGCCCATAAATCACCCCCAGCCGAAAACACAATAGTGTTCCCGTCGGGAGACAAAGCTGGATACTGGACCAAACCTGGTTGCTCCCCGCCATCCCCAGCTCCCGCAATCCCGGCCGCAATCCCGGCAAACATACCCATCATTAGTGTTCGTGATTTCACGCTGATCTCCTTCTGAAATCCTGCGAATGTCGTTTTGTACAAGAAAGGCCCACCCGAGAATCGGATGGGCCCTTGAATATACCAGATCTGATACCTTTACGGTTCAAGTAATTACTCAGAATCAACGGGTTTCAGAGATTCCGGATCTCGCTGAGGTAGAACGGTAGACTTGCCACCAAAGAACTCGGCCATCGTCGAAATCCGATCCGCATCTGCCTCCGAAGCTGTATTGCCGGCCTTGATCTCTTCTATAGGCCCAACGACCATAATGACCGCCTGTTCCGGATTCAGATACTCAAGCGCGGCCTCCTGCACGTCCGAAGCACTGACCGCACGCACCTTGTCTCGGTAGGTCTGCCAGTAATCATCCGGACGTCCTGTCCGCTCATCATCCATAAACAACCCCATCATCGCACCCTTGGACTCAAAGTTGCGAGGGAAAGTCTCAACAAGCGAGTTCTGAATGATCTCGATTTCTTCGGTCGTCGCTTCCTCGATCTGAATCTTGTCGATCTCGCCAAAGACCAAACGCGTCGCCAAAGCTGTCGTGGCAGTCTTGGTAAAAAAGTACGACATAAACATGCCAGGGTACTCCACACGATTCGAGAATACCGAGCCAGCCGTGTATGCGAGCCCTTCCTGTGTACGAACCGTATTGGTAATCCGGCTCGTAAAGCCCGATCCACCAAGGATCTGGTTCATAACCTCAACATCGACCGCGTCCGCATCATCTCGCTCGATACCACGATGAGCAATCAGAACCTGCACCTGAGGCTGGTCCTTCTCGTAGTAATACACACCAGGCTCATACGCCTGAGCAGGCTGCGGGATTTCAGGTGAAGTTTCACCAACCGGCCAGCTATTCATCGATTCCTCAAGGAATGCCAGGATCTCAGCCTGATCCACATCGCCAGTCACAGCAATCATGAGATTCCCAGGATGAAATATTTTCGCGTGCAATGCCTTCATGTCATCAATGGTGATCGACTCGATGGACTCTCGTGTCGGCTGACGCCCCTCAAAGTGCTCGTCGCCCCACATCAGGTACCCGAGTTCCCGAATCGCGATCTGCACCCCAGCATCATTGCGGGACTCAAAAGACTCGAGGATCTGATCCCGACGGATCTCAAAGCGTTCCTCATCAAAACGCGGGTTCTTGATCATCTCCATGAACAATCCGAACGCCTCATCAAGATTACTTGTCAAACAGTTCAGAGAAGCACCAGCGCTCGTATCACCAATATTGGCCGATACATTCGCGGCAAGGAAGTCAAACTCTTCATCAAGCTGCTCAGGAGTCATCGACACCGTACCACCAGATCGCATCAAGCCCCCGGTAAGCCCGCTCATCCCTGTTTTTTCAACTGGGACCATGTACTCACCGCCCCGGAAACTAAACCGGATCGTGATCAATGGGAACTCTTTGGAGTCAGCGATAAACACAGGCACGCCGTTGGAAAGCTCGTGACGGTAATCAGAAGCAACCGGAGGCGTGAAATTCAGTTCTGCGAACTGGATCTCAGACGGGTGCGATGGCCTATCGGCCGCCATCGTCAATGATGTGGCAGACAATGCCGCCGCGATCAGAGTAGTTGTGATTAATGGTTTCATTCGTCACCACCTTCCGAGGCATCAGCCCCTTTTTCGATCGCATCGAGGCGGATCTGCATTTCTTGTTTCATAAAGTCCATCAGCTTCTTCATAGGTGGCGGGACCATCTCAGCCTGAGCTTCAATCTCAGCGATCGCCTCTGCCAGCTCCTCAGCACTCAGAGCATCGAGCTGTGCCAGCTGTGGTTCAAGCTGAGACATAATCATCGCCGCCATCTCCTCAGGAAGCGACGCCTCGACCTCTTCAAGAGTGATCAAAGCCACTTCCCCGCCGTCCTTGCGGGTGTACATCGAAACAGCCCGGGTGTCATTGGCAAAGAACTCATTGGCCACACGAAGAATATCTTCAGCCGTCACCGCCTGAATCGCACGAGGCATCTCGTTGAGATACTCATACCCGCCGTATGCCTCGGTGATTGCAAGCTGGAAAAACAACGATGAGTTGTCTTGCAAACCGCGGAATGTATCAGCCGCGGCCTGGTTTTTGATCTTCTGAAGCTCACGCTCCGAAACCAGCTCAGTCTTGAGCAGATCGATCTGCTCAAGCCATGCGATTTCAAGATCTTCAAGCGAAGCGCTCCCCTTGGGAGTCGCTGTGAACGAGAAAGACCCGGCATACTTCTGGGCACGGTGCGACGAACGCGCCGATGCCGCGATCCCCTGCTCCTCGACCAATGCCTTGTACAAACGACCGGTCCGTCCATTGAGCAGATCGGAAATCACATCAAGCACGGCTTCATCCGGGTGCCCGAAAGCCACCGAACGGTACCGCGCTTCAACCTGATCCTGGCAATCGCACTCGCCTGTGAATCGCAACTCACCAAGCAATGGGACCGAGTGGGTCACCATTGGAGCAGCCGCGGCACGCTTGTTCTCAAGAGGACCAAAGTACGAATCAATCAACTGTTTGGCTTCATCAACCTCAAAGTCGCCAACAATCACACCAGTCAGATTCGCAGGCTGGTAGTAGGTCTCAAAGTACTCACGAATCTCGTCTTCCGTGTACGCCATCAGATCGCTCATCCAGCCGATGACCGGAAAGTTGTAAGGCGAGGCCACCCAGAACATCGAGTCAAACTGCTCATCGAGCTTCCCCGTCGCTGTGGCTTCGAGACGCTGGCGGCGTTCTTCAACAACCACAAACCGTTCGGCATCAAGCTCACGGAGCGAAGGATTATCAAGACGATCGGACTCCATCCAAGCCCAAAGCTCGAGCTTGTTGGAAGGCACATTGATGTAGAACACCGTAAAGTCATTTGAGGTGCCCGCATTCATGCCAGATCCACCGTTACCGGTGTACACCTTGTCGAACTCATTCTTAATCGTGATTGCACCTTGCTGATCTTGAAGAGCCGTCATCTGAGCACGCAGTTCGCGGAGCTCGTCGGTGTCGTGGACCGGATCCCAAGGGTTATCGATCTCCCCCTCATAAAACCGCTTGTATTGCACATCGAGCGTATGAGCCCGCATCTGCTCACGGATGACAGTTAGATCATCGCGGAACTGCTTGTCAGCAACCGCATCAGATGTCCCAAGGTTGTCGGTGCCCTTGAAGAGCAAGTGCTCAAGAAGGTGCGAGACCCCGACAATGCCAGGACGCTCGTTGACCGACCCGACAGGGCTGATCCACCCGGCGGTGATAATGTTGGGCTGCTCGTCGCGAGGCATGAGCAAAAAATGCATGCCGTTGTCGAGGGTGTATTCGATGGGCTCGACCTGCTGAGCGATTGTCATTGACGATGTCGCCAGAATGGCACCCGCTGTTAAAGTTGCTGTCCGCATGCTTCCTCCTGAGTCTATGAAGCGTGATATGAGACCGTCCCACACAGACACAAAATCCGCGGGGATCAATGATACCGGCCGACCATCAAAACGATGCATAAAAATGCCCGAATCTCACCCTCTTCCGAGCTCAGCAATCATGCACCGAACACTCCCCCCGCCCACATCCTCGATCGTCGGGATCGCCGCTTGAACCACAGTCCCTGCATCGAGTAAAGCCTGCTGCTGTTGAACCGTAAATGCCTCCCACGCCCGCGATGACATGGCAAACACCGCATTTCCATCACTGTCAGCAAGTTCAAGAATATTGCCACAAAACGACCCCATCTGAATCCTATCTATTTCAAGAACGGTGTGACTGCCTGCTTTCAAAGCAGCAAGCACCCGTGCTCTATCTTCAGCATCTGGAATGCACTCGCTGCACACCACCGCGATCTGCTCCCCAACGCTCAGCAATACATTCGTGTGGTAGACCCGCCCCCCATCGCTGTCCAATGCCACAAACGCGATCGGCTCATATCCCGTCTCATCACACCACGCCTCAAACGCCCCCAGCGTAGTTCGTGGCGAAACACACCCAATCGCCACTCCATTGACCCGATCCAGCACCAAAGACCCCGTCCCCTCCAAAATTTCCCCATCCTCTTCCATCCCACTCAGATCAAGATGCCCCACCTCCCCACAACTTGACACCAACAGGTCCAGCACCTCCGTGGATCGCTCAGCACGGCGGAGCTCGTCGCACATCGGATAAGTCACCACCACCGCACCCCCAAGCTCCCCATCCACTGGCGTGTGCCAGCTCATCCAGTTGTTTGGAAACACACAATCAGGCAGCCCCTTGCTATCCTCATACACCAATACCTCCACCCCAGCCCCCCGCAAGCCAGCAACCAACCCATCAAACTCTTCCTGAGCCATAGAAGCAACCATTGCGTCATTGCCGCTCGGCTTATTCATAAACGCATTACTGGCCGCCGCTTGTGGGTGATACCCAAAGGCACTGGGCCGAATCATGAGAACACGATTGGCCGTCTGGTACCGCTCTGGTGAAATCTGGAACTCCATGCCCCATCTTAGTGAGCCCAGACTGGACGAACCGGCTTCCAGTGCCCACAATCATCCATGGAAACACTGACCATTACCCCCAATCTAGTACTCACCCCTGCAATGGTCGCCGCCGTCGCCCGCAATGGCACCCAGGTGATGCTTTCTGACGAATCTGCCGCCCAAATCACCGCATGCCGGGCCGGCCTCGAATCCGTCCTCAACGACGGGCTCCCCCGCTACGGCATCAACACCGGGTTCGGATCACTCGCCAACAAAAGCATCGCCGCCGAAGACCTAGAGAATCTCCAACGAAACCTCATCCGCTCCCACGCTGCGGGTATCGGCGATCCACTCGAAGACGAAATCGTCCGAGGCATGATGCTCGTACTCGCCTGCTCACTCAGCCGAGCAAAATCAGGCGTCCGCGCCAAAGTTGTCCAGCAAATCCTCTCGATGCTTAACGCAAGCATCACACCTGTGGTCCCCGAACTCGGATCCGTCGGAGCCTCCGGTGATCTCGCTCCCCTCGCCCATATCGCCCAGGTCATGATCGGCGAAGGCGAAGCGATCCATAACAACAAAGCAATCCCCGGCTCAAAAGCACTTTCTGCCGCAAACCTCAAACCTATCACGCTCCAAGCCAAAGAGGGCCTCGCCCTCATCAACGGCACCCACCTGATGACCGCACGCTTCGCCCTCATCGAGCAAGACCTCACCCAACTCGTAGACGCCGCCCTCCTCGCAAACGCCATGTCCATCGACGCTGCCCGTGCCTCGCATGGCTACCTTGATGAGCGAATCTACAAGGCCCGCAACCAACCCGGAGCCGCTGAGGTTGCATCGACCATGCGTTCGCTCTTGTCTGGAAGCACCATCGTCACCTCCCACGCGAAGGACGACCCCAGAGTCCAAGACCCATACTCCTTCCGCTGTGCCCCATTGGTCATGGGCGCGGTCCTCGACTCCCTCCGCTCCTGCCACTCCAGTCTCCGGAACGAACTCGGAGCCGTCACCGACAACCCGCTGATCTTCGAAACCGATTCGGGCACCCCCGACATCGTCTCGGCCGGCTGTTTCCACGGCATGCCAGTCGCCATCCCCCTCGACACCCTCGCAATCGGCATCGCCCACCTCGCAGGGATCGCCGAGCGACGCATGTACCACATCCTCTCAGTCTTCGACCCAGAATCGAACCTCCGAGCATTCATGAGCCCCAAGCCCGGCGTGATGTCCGGATTCATGATCGTCCAGTACAGCGCCGCTTCGGTCTGCAACGAGCTCATCGGCCTCGCCAACCCCGCCAGCGTCGCCAATCTCTCGACCTGCGCCGGCATGGAAGACTACAACTCCTTCGGCCCCCGCAGCGCAGCCAAAGCCGCCAGAGCCCTCAAACTCGCCCGTTCGGTTGTCGCCGCCGAACTCCTGTGCAGCGCCGAAGGCATCGAGGCCCATCGCCCGCACCGATCAGGCGACCGCGTCGAATCTGCGATCGAAACAATCCGCACGGTCGTCCCCCCGCTCACTGAAGACCGCTCCCCATCCCCAGACATCGCCGCCATCGAACAACTCATCCAAGCAAACAAGTTCGCATTCACCCTCTAATCCCCTACCATTCCAAACCAACCACGAGGGCATCCATGAGCACCATCCAAGCATCATCCTTAATCCCAAAGCCCCAAGACCGCACCATCCGCGCCCCGCGTGGATCCGAGCGGACCTGCAGCACTTGGCAATCTGAAGCCGCGATGCGGATGTTGATGAACAACCTCGATCCCGAGGTCGCAGAGCATCCAGAATCCCTCATCGTCTACGGCGGCAGAGGCCAAGCCGCTCGCTCATGGGAGGCCTACGACGCAATCGTCGAAACCCTCCAACGCCTCAAACCCGACGAAACTCTATTAGTCCAATCCGGAAAACCGGTGGGTGTCATCCTGACCACAGAAGACGCCCCCCGCGTCATGATTGCCAACTCCAACCTCGTCCCCCACTGGGCAACCCAAGACCACTTCGACGAGTTAGCATCCAAAGGCCTGATGATGTACGGCCAGATGACCGCTGGCTCATGGATCTACATCGGCACCCAAGGAATCTTGCAGGGCACCTTCGAAACCTACGCAGAATGCGCCAGAATGAACTTCAACGGCACCCTCGCCGGCACCCTCAATGTCACCGCCGGATGCGGCGGCATGGGCGGCGCACAACCCCTGTCAATCACCCTCAATGACGGGACTTGTTTGATAGCTGATGTCGACAAATCAAGACTCAAACGCCGCCTCGACGATAACTACCTCGACGAACTCGTCGATGACCTCGACGCCGCCATTGACCGCTCCCTCGAACTCAAAGCACAGAAAACCGCGACCTCCGTCGGATGGTGCGGAAACGCAATCACTCTCCTCGAACGCCTCATCGAACGCAACATCATCCCCGACACCTTGACAGACCAAACCAGCGCCCACGACCCCCTCCAAGGATACTGTCCTGCTGAATACACATTCGAGCAAGCAGAGGCAGCCCGTCAAGCCGACACAGTCGATTACCAGAAGCGTGCCCTCGCCTCCATGCGCACACATGTCGAAGCTATGGTCAAACTCCAATCCCTCGGAGCCATCACCTTCGACTACGGCAACAACATCCGCCAACGCGCCTTCGACGAAGGATTTAAAGACGCCTTCGCCTTCCCAGGATTCGTCCCCGCCTACATCCGCCCCCAGTTCTGTCTGGGCCGTGGTCCCTTTCGCTGGTGCGCCCTCTCAGGCGATCCCATCGACATCTACAAAACAGACTACGCCCTCCTCCAACTCTTCCCCAAAGAAGACGGCGGCTATAACGAACGCCTCCACCAATGGATCCTCGGCTGCCACAAAAACCCAGAAGCACTCCTCGCCGGGGACTTCAGAAACTGCGAACCCAAGTTTGCATTTCAAGGCCTCCCATGCCGCATTTGCTGGTTCGGGCTCGGGGAACGGGACAAAGCCGGGCTTATGTTCAATAACATGGTCCAAGCCGGCGCAGTCTCGGCACCAATCGTCATCGGACGCGACCATCTCGACTGCGGCTCGGTCGCCTCACCAAACCGCGAAACCGAGTCCATGAAAGACGGCACCGACGCCGTCTCCGACTGGCCACTCCTCAACTTTGCCGCCAACATCGCATCTGGAGCAAGCTGGGTCAGCTTCCACCACGGCGGAGGCGTTGGCATCGGATTTAGTCAACACGCCGGTCAAGTCATCGTCGCCGATGGCACAGACGAAGCTGCCAAACGCCTAGAACGCGTCCTCAAGAACGACCCCATGATGGGCATCTTCCGCCACGCCGACGCGGGGTACGAAGACGCCATCAAATGCGGCAAAGAACAATCCGTCGATATCCCAATGCAACGCTAATCCCATGAACCTACCGCACCTCAACCCGGTTCAATGGAACGACATCCCGCCGTCCAAGTTCGCATCACTTATCCAATCCGATCCCGATAGATGCCAGATCGCACTCATCGGCCTCCCCGATGACACAGGCGTCGGGCTCAACAGCGGGCGTCTCGGTGCCAAAGAAGGTCCAGCCGCATTCCGAGCGGCACTCGCCACAATGGGCGTTGTCAATCCACACGGATGGACCTGGCCCAAAGTTTACGACGCCGGCGATGTCGATGTAGTCCCCGGCGATCTAAACACAACCCACGACCGCATCACCGAAGCTGTCGAAGGGATCCTCGAACTCGGCCTATTCCCCGTTGCCATTGGTGGCGGACACGATCTCACCTTTCCATTCGTCCGCGCCGTAGCAAAAAAGTTCGGCCCCATGACCGGCATTTACTTCGACCCCCACCTCGATGTCCGCGAATCCGATGGCTCCGGTATGCCCTTCAGAAAGCTTGTTGAAACCGGAGCCGCTAAATCACTCCGAATCCACGGCTTCGACCCGATGAGCAACTCCGATGAACATGTCAAGTTCTTCCAAGCCCACGGTGGTCACATCGACACCAACTCAACCCCCGAAGACCTCTGGCCAAACGGCAACGCATTCGTCTCCCTAGATCTCGATGTCATCGACGCCGCCTATGCCCCAGGCGTCAGTGCATTGAACCCATATGGCTGGACACCCGAATACACCGCCCGTTGGGTTAACGAAGCCGGGCTCAATCCAAATGTACGCTGCTTCGACATCATGGAGCTCTCCCCGCCGAACGACGATCGTAATCGGACTGCTAGATTGGCAGCAAGGTTATTCCTTTCCTTCCTCCAAGGATTCGCGGAGCGCCAGTCATGAGCATCCTTATCACCAACGCCCGCATCCTTACAATGGCCGATGGGCTCGCCGCTATAGAAAACGGCTCAATCCAAATCCAAAGCTCCAACATCGCCCAGATCAGCAACTCAACAATCAATGCCCCAGATGCACAGACAATCAATGCCCAAGGCCGCGTCGTCATGCCGTCCTTCATCGACGCCCACACCCACGCCTGCTGGGCCGGTGATCGCCTCGACGAATGGGAACAAAAGCAACGCGGTGCAACCTACCTCGAAATTCTCAAATCCGGCGGCGGCATCATGTCCACCGTCCGAGCCGTCCGCAACGCTAGCACCGAAGAACTCGCCCACGATCTCTCACTACGCCTCAAAGTAATGCTCAACGAGGGCACCACCGCCTGCGAGATCAAGTCCGGCTACGGACTTTCCACCACCGACGAACTAAAAATGCTCGATGCCATCACCCTCGCTTCCAAAGCATGGCCGGGCCGCATCTCCCCCACAGCATGCATCGGCCACGCCAAAGATCCCGATGTCCCCAACTTTGTTGACCAAACGATCAATGAAACCCTCCCGGCTGTACATGAAAGATATCCAGGCATCACCATCGATGCCTATACCGAAGAAGGCGCATGGTCTGTCGAGGAAACCGTCCGCCTCTTCAAAGCGGCCAAAGACCTTGGCCATCCAATCCGAATCCACGCCGACCAGTTCAATGCTCTGGGCATGCTCGAAGCCGCCGTCCAACTCGGCGCCATGAGTGTCGATCACCTCGAAGCCACCAAGCCCCAATCACTCGAATACCTCGCCCAATCGAGCTCTATGGGCGTCATGCTCCCCTGCTCAGGATTTCATGTCGATCAACGCTATGCTGATGGACGAGCATTCATCAACGCGGGAGGCACCCTCGTCATTGCCACCAATGTCAACCCGGGATCCGCCCCTTGCTTATCAATGCCAATGTCCATCGCCCTAGCCGTTCGCAACCTCGGAATCACCGCCGCAGAAGCAATCTCGGCATGCACAGTGAACGCCGCTCATCTACTTGGGTATTCAGATATGGGAATGCTCAAGGCCGGCAATCGCGCCGACCTCATCATGCTCCGCCACACCGACGAACGCCAACTCGGTTACGAGTTTGGCGGCTCACATGTGGATCTTGTGATCTGCAACGGTCAGATTGCTAAAGATCAGATCAGCTGATCCGATCAGCGATATTCTTCACCAATGCCGATATCCCCTTAAAGACCTGAGCAGGATTGGTCGCTTCCATATACGCCGGCGTAGAAACTACATTCATCGCCTCGTCAACAAGCACCCCATCGACATCCACAGCAACATGCTCCGCCCCGGTCTTCCCAATAGCCTCGGCGGTCCCCGCATCATGCCCGATCGTCACCTTGATACCCCGGTCGCCAAATACCTTGGCCCCGATCGCAGGAGCAATACAAATAAACCCAATGGGCTTCCCGGCCTCATTCGCTTCGAGCAATACCCGCTCAACCTCAGAGTTCACTGAACAATCAGCACCGTCTACAGCAAACGAGCAAAGATTCTTCGCCGCCCCAAATCCACCGGGCAAGATAAACGCGTCGTAATCCGATCCTTTAATATCCTTGAGATTGTCAATCTCCCCACGAGCAATCCGAGCGGATTCCACAAGCACATTCCGTGTCTCGTCGGTCTCCTCGCCCTTGATATGGTCAACCACTGAAAAATCAACATCCGGAGCCATGCACCGATACTCAATCCCAAGCTGAGCAAGAGCGATCAGCGCCGCCGATGCTTCTTGGACTTCAGATCCATCAAACACACCGCAACCGCTGAGAACTACACCAACCTTGCTCATTGCAATCTCCCTATCCATTAAGTGCTCGGCACATCTTGATCATCTCTCGACCAACATTTTCTGCCATATCCGCTTTTTTCGAATCCTTCATATCGCCATTCTCATCAAACGCCTCGTGCCCGCCACCGAGCGCATACTCCGCAGGCACAACAACCATAAACAGCTGAGTCAAAATCTGCCGCACATGCCGCATCCCACGAATCCCACCAAGCCCACCAGGAGAAGCGGCGAGCAGCCCCGCAACCTTCCCCTCAAAGCAGGCCCGAGGCGGGTCTCCATCACGCCCAACCGACGCCCAATCAATCGCATTCTTGAGCGCCCCAGACAACGATCCGTTGTACTCAGGAGAAGCAATGATCAAAGCATCACACACGATCATCCTCGATATGAGTTCAGAAACTGATGAAGGCATCGCTTCGATGTCAGATGAAAACATTGGAAGATCAAGTTCCGCTAGATCGATCTCATCAACTACGACATCGCCGAGCTCTCCAATGCTTCGGCCGACATACTTGGCCAGCTTTCCGTTCATTGAGTCCTTCCGGAGCGATCCCCAAACAACGCCAACACGCAACTGATCTGCCATCATTGATTCCTTTCGTAGAGTGAACACCTTCATCCTACGCGCATAAAAAAGCCCGGGATACTCCCGGGCATGGTTCAATCGCACCATCGGCGAGTCACTCGCCGTCTCGGCTTATGCTTCCAACCACGATGATGCGCATTCCCAGAACGGTAGCCATCGCAGCATGATTTCCTGCATGATTTCCATGAATGACGATCCCGATTCCACTTGATACTCATCCGTCCATGATTCCTATAGATCGATGCCCGGTAACCGCGTTTGTACCAACGGACCTCCGGCTCATAATATGGATCAAAGCAAACGACAACCCGGTCGTACTCCACAGATGCGTCATACCCGCATCTGCGGAATGCCGATGCGATCTGACGGCTGATACTCCCATATGAACGGATGGTAAACCGTTGCCCATCGATGACCAGAATACCCGCTGATGACGAATGCCGAGACCCATGTGAAGAACTGCTATACCAAACACTGACATCCGATTTGGCAGCGGCTGTAGAAGTAATCCCCCCAAGCAGTGTTGCAGATCCAAGAACGATTAGGGCCATTGTTTTGCGTGTAGCTTTCATGTGTTTCTCCTTGTAATTGGTGTTGTGGTTCACGCTCAAACACAGACCAGCAATTGATCATCACCCATGACCAAATGGTGAAAGTTTCTTGCCGAACACCCAATAACAAGCAATAAATCACCTTTTTAGTCGTTTTTCACATTGTTGTGTCAGCATCTCGCCCATCCTGCGGTACAAAGACATAGACGCATCCACTTCGGTGACCCATGCGTATCTGACCATGACAATCCGAAAAGGCCGATACCATGACCCAGATGATCCCAACCAACAAGACCACCACAATCGTCACCGCCTCAAAGCACGACGAACTCTCAAATCTTGAATCAGCGATTATGGACGCCTGCAACGAACTCCACGCCTCCCGTGACGCCAACGATCACGAGGGCACCGAGATATTTACTCAATCCCTGCACTCGCTTCTCAACACCTACGACGCGACCGATGGAGACAACCACCCAAACCCAGCCTGGGCCCGCGCCAACCAGCGGGCACTCGCCAACAGCGCCATGGGGAATCTCGAAAAAGCCATTGCTCTCGAACTCGCCGCTCTCAAATACGCCGACACTCCTCGCCGCCGAGAAATCTCCAGCGGCAACATCGCTGACCGATTCATCCGCCTCGGAGATCCTTCCAGCGCCATCGCCTACTTCCTCGATGCCCAAGATGAAAACCCAGACTCGATCCCTGTTCTCCTGACCGGTGCAGTCGCGGTCTTTGATGCCGGGTATACCCAGCAAGCCGAAATCATCTTCAAGACCCTACTCAACAACCCCAAACTTCTCACCCCCGGCTCAGAACTCGCCGCCTACCTTGATCTCGATCCAAGAACCCAACAAGTCGCACAATCTCTAGAATCCGGTCTCCAACTCCTCGCCAGGCTAGAAACCATGAAGCATGAGAACGGAGCCCAGTCATGAAACGCTCTGACCACGATCAGTTCTGGCAACTCTACGAATCAAAGGTCCGCAGCGTGATCGAGCGTTCCTGCCGAAACGCTTCCAGAACTCTGACCGACTCAACAATGGACATCGACGACATGATCGCATGGGTCGATACCAAGGTCTGGAAAATGCTCGAAAACGATGGCTACCCAACCTTCCACGACGACCCAACACCAGAAAGAGCTATCGAACGCCTTACCACACACGCCCCCACTCTCGCCCGCTGGTCTTACCTCGCCCTGTGCAGAAAGCATTTCCGCCGCCTCAATCGCAGCAGCCAGTACATCAGCGGCCTCTCCCAGGCCCAACGCCTCGCGATGACCTCCGCCGTCGATACAACTATCGAAGATCGCGCCGAACTAAATGAAGCGATCGGCTCACTCCGTGATGCTCTTTCTGACAATGAAAAACAAAAACTCGCAGCCTCATGGATCGAGAAATCCGACCGTCACCGCGTCGCCATGGTCCTTGGGGCCACCCGCAAGGAAGACGATCGTCTCATCACCAAAACCATCGGCGGCGGAATGAACGAGAATGCAATCCAACAAATGCGATCCCGGGCCCGCAAACGCGCCGCCCAGATCCTCCAAGACGCAGCCAAGCTACCGTTCATCATGCTGGCATCACTGGTCTTCCTTTCGATATCCGTCAGTTCATCCTCAGCCATCGCCGGCGAGCAAACCGGCGGCCGAAAAGGCACCATGACTGCCGATACCCATCATGCTGTTGTCCAGGATGTCTCCCAGAGTCAGAATGCCAAATCAGGCGTCATTCCCGGCGAACAAACCGGCGGCCGTGGCCCCAGGTAACCACACATCAGGTCATTTAAAAAATATACAAATATTCTGTCGACTCAGGAATATCACACGACCTGAGCCACTTCTATTGGTATGAACACAATACTCGCACTCATCGCCGCAACATCCACTCTTGGCGACCAGCTCCCAGCCGAGATCGAGACTGCATCCGAAACCTCGCTCATCGAAATCCAATCTAAACCGCTCCTCCAGGTTGGTGACACAATCGAAGATTTCACAATCCAAACCCCACTTTCCCCATTAGGGTACGACGAAGTGGCACTGAGCACGCTCCTTGAGAGTGGTCCGGTAGTCCTCACATTCTTCAGAGGGAGCTGGTGCCCATACTGCCGAGGCGAGCTTTCATCTATCCAAGACAACCTTGAAAGCTTCGAAGAACTTGGAGCTACCGTCCTTGCAATATCGCCCGAGATTGATGACAAGAGCGTCGAACTCGGCGAAGATCTCGATCTCGGCTTCTATATCGGTCACGATAAAAACAACAAACTCGCACGCAATCTCGGGCTGACCTTTAAGCTCGATGCGAAAACGATCAAAACATACCAAGGCTACAACATCGATGTTCCCGAATCCAACGGCACACGCAAATGGGAACTCCCCATCCCCGCGACCTATGTGATCGCTCAAGATTCAACAATCAAGTATGTCTTCGATGATGAGAACTACTCCAAGCGTGCGAACTACAAGAAAGTGCTCAAGGCGGTTGAAGAAATCGTCGCCGAGGACTGATCCAAAATGTACATCAAAATACCCCCTCTTGATGGGCGGAGCGTCAATGTGACCTCCGCTCATCTTTTTTGCTCTGATACTTACCCACCTATGATCTTGTCGAGTTGGGCTCGGAGCCGTTTGTCTGACACTGGCACCGATGTCTTCAACTCCTGAGCAAACACCGCAACGCGATACTCCTGCACCATCCAGAATAGTACCTCAAATGCATCGGCCACCGCGTCATCCGTATTGGCACCCTGAGATCGCAGCTCCTCTACACACTTGACCCATGGGGCCACACTCCGGATCATCTGCTCATCCCGCTCTGGCCCGCTGCTCCGCATCCGGTTGAGCCGCACTTCCATCGCCCGGACATACCGCGGGAAACACCACAACCACCGCGTCGGTGTATTGAGCAAGTACCCATCAATGGTCAACACCTTGATTTGCTCCTGCAGATCCTGAACCGTCACTCGCCAAGCGGCAGGATGCTTCGATCTCGCTAGCGATCGCCCCTGAAGCACAGCACCGTACACTTTCGAAAGGTTCGTGATACTCCCCTGCACCGCTCGCAAACCCTCATCCATCCCACTCAGAACCCTTGCCTCAAAGTCCTCTCTGGATCGGATCACCGTCTTCCCATCAATCCCAACCAGCATCCCCGCGCGAGAGTACATCGCCGATTGGATCTCGTCAGGGCTTAGCCCGCAAGCCGAACCATTGACCGCCATCGGGCTGTACCCAGGCATCTGCTGATGGCGGATCTTGAGCTCAGATTTGAGAGCAATCCCAAGAAGCAGCCCTTGCCCCGCCCGTGTCTCGCGTTCTGCAATCCACTTTGATGTCCGAACCCGAACATTCACGCCACTGCTGTCAATGACCATTGTCGGATACCCAAGCACCTTCCGTCCGTGATCCTCAAACTCGATTTCCTTTTCAAACGCATCAATCTCCCACGACCGCATCCCATCAACATGGAATCCGTCGGCCGCCTCATCGATCGCCTTATGCGACTGTTCCTTGAACTCTTCCTTGATCGCCTTGAGTTCCCGCCCAGAAGCCAGTTCCTTGCCCTTCCCATCAAGCACCACAATCCTCGGCGACAAATACCCAGGTACCTGATCCTCACGGAACTGATCCGCCCGGATCGCTACCCCCGCCTTGGCCGACAACAACCCCGCAAGCTGCGAAGCGATCGATCCCTTATCCCGATCAAGTATCGGCATCAGCTCCCGCGCAAGCACCGGAGCATCAAACTGCCTGCGGAACTGCTTGGGAAGCGACCGGATCATCGACTCCACCCGCTCAACAACAAATCCAGGCACCGACCACTCAAGAACATCTCGCGACAAGTGAGGCAGATCCTCCACCCGAACCCGCACCGACACCCCATCAACATCCTCACCTGGCTCGTATTTATAACTCAAACCCGCATGACGCGACCCAACCGGTACAGAATCCGGATGCGTCTTCCCCGTCACCCCAGCATCATCGGCAAGCACCAGATCCCGCTCGCTCATACGCAGACACGCCCCGTTGTCCTTGGCCCATTTCTCAAACTTCTGTCCGCTGTACATCTCCGCGGGCAGCCGCTCATCATAAAACCGGAAGATCGCCTGATGATCCGCGATCAGATCCCCACGCCTCGCCTTGTCTTCAAGTGTCCGGAGCTTTGCAAGCAGCTGCCGATTCTGCTTGATCTGCACACACTTGCTCGACATCTCCTCTTCGACAAGCGCATGATGAATAAACAACTCCCGCGAAGCCGTCGGATCAATCGGTCCAAAGTGCACCGTTCGGCGGGGAACAATATCAAGCCCATACAACGACACCCGCTCATCGGCCACCACCCGATTGTTCTTGTCCTCCCACCGTGGATTCGTGTGCGTTCTTTTGATCAGATGCCCCGCTGCATCCTCGACCCATTTCGGATTAATCCGAGCAACCGTCCGCGCGTACACCTTGGTCGTCCTGACGACCTCGCCCGCCATCACCCACTCCGGACGCGACTCAAACACAGACGAACCCGGAATAATCGAGTACGCCGACCCCCGCGTCCCCTTGTACTCGTGCCGATCACCCTTCTTCCCAAGATTCGTCAAAAGCCCCGTCAACAACGCCCGGTGTACCGCGTCATGATCCGTATGCCCAACCTCCGGATCAAGTTTCATCTCCAGACACATCCCCCGGAGTTGTCTATACACCTCACGCCACTCATCAATCCGCCGCACAGCAAAGTACGACGCCTCACATGCCCGTCCGAGTTTCCGCCGAGTCAAGTTCTTGTGCTGTTCGTGGTACCAATCCCAAATCTTCAGATATGACAAGAAATCCGATCCATCAACGGCAAACTCCGCGTGCGCCTCGTCAGCAAGCTGCTGCTTATCATGCGGGCGCACCCGAGGATCCTGCGTCGAAAGCACCGAAGCAATAATCAGCACATCATTCAGGCAGTTCTCCTCCTGACCAGCCAGGATCATCCGTCCCACCCGCGGATCCACAGGCAACCGCGCCATCTTCTTTCCGATCGCCGTCAACTTGTGATCATCATCAATCGCCCCAAGTTCATGCAGCGTCTCGTAGCCATCCCGCCACTGTCGGCTGTCAGGACAATCCAAAAACGGAAACTCATTGGGCTCTCCCAGCCCCAGATCAATCATCTGCAGAATCACCGAAGCCAGATTTGACCGCAGCAACTCAGGCTGCGTGAACTCCTCCCGCCCGTCGTAATCACTCTTCTCATACAACCGCAGACACACACCAGAAGCAATCCGTCCACACCGCCCCGCCCGTTGATTTGCTGAGGCCTGGGACACAGGCTCGACCTGCAATCCATGCAACTTCGTCCGAGCGTTGTACCGCTTCAATCTCGCTACACCAGGATCAACCACACCTCGGATATTGGGCACCGTGATCGAAGTCTCCGCAACATTCGTCGCAATCACAATCCGCGACCCACCCGTTCGCCCCGTCTTGAATACCCGCTGCTGCTCCTGAGGAGACAACCTCGCGTACAACGGTAAAATCTCCACATCATGCGGTAAGTAATCCAGTTTATTGAGTTCATGCGCCGTCTGCCGAATCTCCCGCTCCCCAGGCATGAACACCAACACATCACCATGACCCTCTATCATCAACTGCGCCGCCGCATACGACGCCGCCTCAGGCATCGGAGTCCCGTCCATAACCATCGAAGCGTCGTACCGCTGCTCAACCGGATACATCCGCCCCGAAACCTCAATCACCGGCGCAGGCCCATCCCTGGTCCCAAAGTACTCCGCAAACCGCTCCGAATCGATCGTCGCCGAAGTAATAATCACCTTTAGATCCCGCCGCTTTGCGACCAACCGATGCAGATACCCCATCAGGAAATCAATATTGAGCGACCGCTCATGCGCTTCGTCCACAATGATTGTGTCATACTTCCGAAGATCCGGATCACGCCGGGTTTCTGCAAGCAGGATCCCATCGGTCATCACCTTGATCAGCGTGTCATCATTCGTCTGATCCCCGAACCGCATCTTGTACCCAACAGCAGTCCCCAGACCTACCCCAAGCTCTTCAGCAACACGGGCAGCAACATTCCGCGCCGCAATCCGCCTCGGCTGCGTGTGCCCGATCATTGCCTCAACCCCGAGCCCTATATCCAAACAAATCTTCGGCAGCTGCGTTGTCTTCCCCGACCCCGTCTCACCACACAAAATCACAACCTGGTTCTCAGAAATCGCCTTGGCAATTTCCTCACGATGCTCACTAACCGGCAGCTCTTCCGGATACGAACACACCGGCCGATTCCGAACCCGCTGCTCATACGACTCGATCGCCTTGATCAAATCATCATTGATTGATGCCTCAATCTTTGCGACATTCTGCCCATCTTTCCGCCGCTTCTCCAAACCCCGAACCCGTGCACGATACAACCCCCGCACCGACTTTGGTGCCTGCTGGATCAACGCCTCAAGATTGGAATCAAGATCACCCACGCCCCGCCTTGACCATTTCCGCCGCCCGCTTGGGATCCACCGCATTCTTCCAATACCCATCGCCCTTGATCCACGACCCAACGATCAAAGCATCCGCATACTCACTCAGCCCAACAACACTCTCCGGCGTCACCCCAGACCCCACCAGCACAGGCAGTTTCGTCGCCCCCCGCACCGCTTTGACATCATCCAGATCCGCAGCCATCCCGGTCGTCACCCCGGTCACGATAAAGCCGTCAGCCCCAAAGAACTCCCCGCCATGAGCAAACTCTGCGATACTCAGGTCCCCAGTAATCGCATGTGACGCATGCTTCTTCTTGATGTCACAAAACACCTTCACATCCTCAGCACCGATCGATTTCCGATACCGAAGCAGTGGCCCCGCCTCCGCTCGCTCAAGCAGCCCCTCGTCGGCAACATGCGCAAACACAAAGTTCTCGCACCGGATGTACTTGCCTCCAACCGCACTCGCCACTGCGAGTGCGTGCCGATTCCCGCCCGACAAAATCTGCACACCGACCGGAATCTTCACCGCCTTGGCCACCGCATCACACACACACGCCATCCCCGCCACTATCTCAGGCCCAAGCTCATCACCATGCACATACGGCGAGTCGTGCATGTTCTCCACAATCAACGAATCAAACCCCGCATCCTCGATCATCTTGGCCTCAACGACCGCCTGCTTGACTAGCTCAGCAACAGGCAGCACGCTCGCCGGTGTCCCCGGCAAGGCCCCCACATGGACCATCCCGATGAGTTTCGTCGAGTCGCCGGGCATGATGGATGTCAGGTTGGGATGCATGAAAGACCTCGTGATTCGTGTTCAATCTGATGGCTCAAAATGCCACACCAGCGATTCTTGACCCCAAACCCTCCAAATCCCACACAAATGCCCCCAATCCCCATTTTTCTACCACTCCCGGCTTGTGAAATGCACCCATTTCGCGTACTTTGTGTATCAACCTTACCCCACAACCTCCCAACCAAGAGACCCACCAACTCATGGCCGACCGCAAATACCTCACCGCACCAGACCCGAAGCAAAAATCCTTTCCAAGCGGCATTCCGTTTATCATCGGAAACGAACTCGCAGAACGCTTCAGCTTCTACGGAATGAAAGCGATCCTTACCGTTTTCATGACTGAACACCTACTCACCAAAGCCGGCGAATCAGACTATCTGTCCGACGAGCAGGCGAAGGTCTGGTATCACGCGTTCAGCGGCCTGGCTTACACATTCCCAATTCTGGGCGCCATCTTGGCTGATGCCTTCTGGGGAAAATATAAGACAATACTCTTCATCAGCATGATGTACTGTCTTGGCCATGGGATGCTTGCTCTCATGGACCTCGGCCCCCACTTTGGGCTTTGGGACATGAAGCCATTCCTCTTGGCGGGTCTCATCATGATCGCGATAGGTGCAGGTGGAATTAAGCCCTGTGTCAGCGCCCACGTGGGCGATCAGTTTGGTACCGGAAACAAACACCTGCTTATGCAGATATTTAACTGGTTCTACTTCTCAATTAATGTAGGCGCAGCAGCAAGCTCATTCTTAACCCCAATCCTCCTTGCAAAGTACGGCCCATGGCTTGCATTCGGCCTTCCAGGTGTACTCATGGCTCTTGCTACATTCATCTTCTGGCTCGGGCGAAACAATTTCGTCCATGTCCCCGCCGCTGGCTGGACAAAGTTTAAAGAAGAAACCTTTAGCCCAGATGGGAAACGGGCACTTAAAAACCTCGCTCCTCTATTCCTTCTCTTCGTACCGGTCTTCTGGGCAATCTTCGATCAAACCGGCTCTGCTTGGGTACTCCAAGCAGAAAGCTTGAACCGAGATTTCCTCGGAATAACTTGGTATAAAAGCCAAATACAAGTTGTAAATCCAATCCTCATTCTCACCGGCATTCCTTTCTTTACTTATGTCGTCTATCCGTTAACAGCTAAAATATTCGAGCCAACACCCCTCAGAAAGATTGGGTTTGGATTCATCTTTACTGCACTCTCATTCGGCCTCTCGGCCTTGATAGAAACATGGATCACCGCCAAAAGTGGGTCTGTAATCTCTGGCCTGTGGGCACAAATCGGACAAGCAGGTGATGCCCCAGCCAAGCTCGCAGAAGTCATTCAAATCGCACGCGACAGCGGCATGACCCAGGAACAGATTCAGCCATTCCTCACAAATATGCCCAACATCAGCTGGCAGTTCCTCGCTTACTTCATCCTCACAGCAGGCGAGATCATGGTCTCGATCGTCTGCCTTGAGTTTGCCTACACACAAAGCCCGAAGAAAATGAAAAGCTTTATCATGGGCATATTCTTCCTCGGCGTTGCACTTGGCAACTACCTCACTATGGGTGTCAATGCTGTCCTTGAGAAACTCAAAGACGCAGAAGGCAATCCACCACTCGATGCCGCAAGCTATTACCTCTTCTTCGCGGGCTTGATGATCGCAACCACAATCGTTTACGCGATCTGGACCAAAACCTACAAGGGTGACACATACATTCAAGGCGAAGAGGACCTAGAAACCATCGGAGCCGAGGCCGAAGCCGAAGGCACCGAAGCTCGATAAAGTACATTAAATCTCAATCCCACCAGCACCCGCACATTCTGCGGGTGCTGTTTTTACAACCCCACTATTTCTTGTCTTTCCGAACCAGCCCAGAGTGCAGAAAATACTCCATCAGATCCGCCCCCGGATCAATGTGAAGATCCGCCTCCCCCGCCTGCTTCTCAGTAAGCACCCGAGGCACCACCGACCGCACCCACGCCCCAACCATTGCAAACGGCACAGGTGTCGCATCATGCTTCCGTGTACTACACAGCGTGTAGTGATCCGGAAGCACCAGCACCCGCCATCCCTCAGCCTTGGGATCCTCATCAGGATCGCCATACCGCTCGAGCCCCTTCATCACGGGCCCAATGATCTCCCGATCAATCGCCTCAAGCGAAGAAACCTTGGTCATGTAATCCGATTGATGCGAAGCCTCATCCGGTGCCTCGATATGGCAGCACACAATGTCATACTTCGAAAGCGACTCAATCGTCACCTTCCCCTGCATCGCATAATCCGTATCGTGATAGCTCGTTAGCCCAGGGCATTCAATCAAATCCCACCCGATCAGCTTGGCGATCCCCGACAACAGATCCACAGAAGTAATCATCCCCCCCTTGAGCCCAAAACGAGATACAAAGCTCGGAAGCTCCGGCCGCGTCCCCTGCCCCCAGATCCACGCCATGTTCGCCGGACGCAATCCCTGCTCAACCCGCGCCAGATTGATCTCATGACCAATCAGGTACTCATGCGACAACAGCATCAACCGGCTCAGCACCGCCCCCTCGTCTGTCTTCCCGCCGCTCGGCAAGGCCGGCTTCCAAGGCCGATCCGGGATCTCGTGCGGCGGCGTGCAATCCACACTCGAATAATCCCTTCCCGAACGATCGACAAGAATCGATCGATAGCTCTTTCCGTGCGTCAGCTTCATATCAGTCGTCAATCCCGGCTCATGCTCCCCCCAGTACTCAATCAATCCGTCAACCAAAGCCTTCGCCTCAATATCAGGCATCGCCCCAGCCGAGTGGTCAAGCATCAAACCTTCCTGATCTGTCCCCTCAGTCCCCACGGTCACCAAGTTAAGCCGAAAGATCCAATCAGCAGGCCCAGAATCCACCCCGATAGCCGCCGCTTCAAGAGGTGCCCGCCCAGTGTGATACTCACCGGGCTCATACCCTAGCAAATCCATCGTGCAGACATCCGACCCCGCTCCGAACCCCTTCGGAGTCGTTGCGGCGGTCCCTATACGCCCCGCCTTGGCGAGCTCATCAAGATTTGGGGTATCAGCGGCTTCAAACGGCGTGAGCCCATCGAGCTCCTCCAGCGGCCTGTCCGCCCCACCGTCCGGAATGATAATGACATACTTCACAAACAACTGTATCCGGCCGGCGATCTCAAATCGCTAACGCATCGAAGGGAAGAGCAGAGACTGTGCGATATCGGTAATCCCATAGACCAGTTCTAGCGAAACCGTAAACAAAACCGGAGCCCCCATCACAAAGAACAAAATAAACACCCCAAGCCCAATCCATTGCCCGTTCTCGGATCTCATCAATCGATTGAACGAGGGCCATAGATTCATCATAATCCGCCCACCATCGAGCGGCGGCACCGGCAGCAGGTTAAACATCATCAGCACGAAGTTCAAAAACGCCCCGGCTCTCAAAAAAATAAGGAGATTTGTCTTGAGCGGGTCCTGCACTGTAACGGACGAGAAAATGTGCCCCCCAGCCAAAGGCTCCCAAAGAATCAACGCGACAAGCGCAATGATCCCAAGTGCAAGATTCATCAAAGGTCCTGCAACGGTCACAAGCGTATCTGCATACTTACCACGCAACCGTGATGGATCAACCGGCATCGCCCCCCAAGCAATCCCGATCAGCAACAATGCCCCCAAAGAATACGGCCCCATGTGCACCATCGGATTCCAGGTTATATGCCCGCTACGGATCGGAGTGTCATCACCAAGCTTGATCGCGGCCCACCCATGCGCAAGCTCATGGAGTGTAATCGAAACCACGACCCAAACCAGCCACGACACAACGATCACCTTGCCGTTAGGTTCCGCGAGCCAATCTGTAATCCACCATCCGCCCATCAGTATGCTCCGGGATTGAATCATTCCAAAAAAACGCCCGGCCATCGAAACAGCCGGGCATCAATATTCTATCAAATCAACCGATTCACCCGGCGTTAGCAGCAGGGACAGCGGTCGAAGCCTTCACAGCTTGCTCGACCAAACGATCGAAAAGCTTCGGGTCATCAATCGCGATCTGCGAAAGCATCTTGCGGTTCAGGTTGTTGCCAGACATTTTGAGCCCGTTGATGAACAACGAGTACCGGGTCCCACGCATTTTGCAGGCAGCAGTGATACGAGTGATCCATAGTGCACGCATCTCACGCTTGCGGGCGCGGCGGTCACGGTAGGCATAGCAGCCCGCACGGCGGACAGCAATCTTGGCTTGATACTTATGGCGCGACTTGCTACCGAAGTAACCACGGGCCTGACGAAGAATTCTTTTGCGTGCCTGAGTTCTGGCAGCACCTTTGCGTACACGAGGCATAGCTCGATCTCCATGTTTGTCTGACGGGGCCGGCAATCAAGCCGATCTTGTCATCCCGGCAAACGGGGTGGAACAACCCGAGCCGTCTACATTGACGACTCAGAAAGTAAATCAGTCAATCAATCGTTCGCGGCGGCCTTGGCAGCAGCCTTCATCTCGCGACGCTGCTCAGGAGACGGGCTCCGACGCAACGATGTGCGAGGCTGGTTGCGTCCACGCAGACGACGGAACAGCAACTTCTCGAAACGCTTGGCTTCGGAGCCGGAGACCCGACGATCCTGGCGGAGCTGACGCAAACGCTTGGCACTCTTGCGAGATGACAAGTGCTTGTGGTACGCGCTCCGGTGACGGACTTTGCCCGTCTTGGAAATACGGATCCGCTTGGACAAACCTTTGTGAATCTTATTCTTCGGCATAACGCTCTCCGGCGTAGTGAAATCAACTCGTAAACACCCCGCTCACAGAGCAAGGCAGGAGGTGAGGATAGCCCCTTCATCGGTCATAAACCACAGAAACCACCCCGAATCCCACATTTCTCTGTATCCGTTAGGGCCCAACAAACGCATCATTTGGCCCCGATGGAAGCTCATTACCCTCAATAATCCCCATTCGATCACGGGCATTGAAGATCGCCTGCTCAATCGGGCGAGGCAGCCACAAGTTGTCCCCCTGATCCAGCACAGGGTCCCGGTGCCAGACCGAGCCACCATCGAGCCCGAGCACATGCTGGCCGCTCCCGTCGTGGTTCGGTGTATTGGCCTCAGGCCGTACCGGCTCACCTTTGACTACCCCAAGGATCACCGGGCTTCGATCTGCAAGTAGAACGACCCGTACAGGTTGCGATGGTCCATGCGCCTTCATGCCTCCCTGAGCCATGATCCGGTAGCTGTATGAAATCTCCTCGATCGAGTGCCAATCCTGCTGTGATTGGGACTCCCCAGTAAGCAAAGCGTTTGGATTGGTTGGGCACGCAAGATCAGCAAGTGTCGAATGATTTGTCCGAACAAGCATGTACAGATTTGATGAGTTTGACCGCTCCGGAGTAGACCCCACATCCATCCAGGTCGCCCCGGGTCCGGATCCAAACCCCGCCGTCGCCATCGGGAGCAGATCCCGGTTCGACCCGGCATAGGTCCCAAACGCCCGCCCAGTACTCGCCATGTTGTCCAGGCACTGTGCCTGCATTGAACGCGACCGCATCCCGCCAAGCACCGGGATCGTCACCGAAGCGATCAACAGCAGCGTCGCCGCCAAAGTCACCAGATCCGCAAACCGGAACCGCCCGCCAGGCGAGATCGGCAGATCCATAATGTACCGTCTTTCAGAACGATCAATCTCCTCCTGAATCATCCCAAGCGTCCGATTGACAAGCGAATCTCGCTCAGAGTCGTTGTACCCAGCCCCCCCCGTGATCAACCCAGCCATCTGATCATGGATCTCATCACGCTCTGTACACGCAGCCTCAGAGCCCATCCAGTCATCAACCGATGACGACGAAGCAGTATCGAGGGATGGTTCGTTCCCCGCTGTCGAAGCCCGCAAGCTCACCACATCAATCCGAGCCCCCCGCTGCCCATCATCAACCATCGGCGTATTAAGCAACCCCATCAATCGAGTAACCCGATCCAAACGATCAGCGTCCGCGTCATTCCCTTCAAAGAGGGCGTCGACCGCCGCCTTGTCTGCATCACTCAGTTGGTAATCCGATTGATCGTTTGACCCGGTTAAATCGTCCATTCAAGAAACTCCACACCCCCCAACCACGAACTACTTCTCCCCCGCATCAGATTTCGAAACCCGCTGCCAGCTCCTCGCAAACGCCGCGACCGCAGCGTGCATCCGAGATTTGACCGTCCCAAGCGGGATACCCAAATCCTCGGCAATCCTCGCATAGCTCAACCGCTGGAAATACCCAAGCACCAGAACCTCACGGAGCGGAGCCCCAAGATCATCGAGTGCGAGTTGCACGAGCCGATCCTGTTCATCCTCGTCCATCCTTTCATCCGGTGCAGGGACATCAATCTCCAGCAGATCAACCATCGAAGTCCCACGGTCGGATCCTCTCAGAGGGGCCGAGAGCTCAACCGTGCGTCTCCGCTTCTTCTTACGCAACAAGTCCCGCCCCTTGTTCGCCGCAATTGTAAAAAGCCATGGCCGAAATCGCCTGCTGGCATCGAATGTATCAGCCGATAAGTGGATCTGAAGGAAGGTCTCCTGAAACAAGTCCTCCGCAGCCGCCCGGTCCCCCACCAATCGCGTCAAAAACCGCAAAAGATCATCGTGATACCGCTCGATCAGTTCCTTGTACGCAGCCGTATCACCCGAACGGAACGCGACAAACACCGCCTCATCGGCTTGCCCTTCAAAGGCACTCGGTCGGTATTCTGGTGCTGAATCGCTCAATCGGGTCCTTTCCACTCTCAGATGCGGCATCATACGACGCCAACGGGTATTCGGATCGCCAAACCCCACATTCCACGAACCGCAGTCAATCGTCCGGAAATCAACCCATGCTGGCCCACACAGCCCCAACACGCCGACATGTTCTCAAGTAAAGTATCGGTTCGGGCAATACAAGGGCGTGAACCGCGTTGTGCCTGTAAGGATGGTGTCCGCATTGAGTATCCAACCCGAGCCAGCAAGCCCCGAGGAAGAGGCAATCCGTCTCCTCGTCAAAAGCGCCGCAGCTGGCAAAGAGGATGCTTGGCGCGGGCTCGTGGACGCGTATTCCCGCCGGGTCTTTGCGATGGCCCGGTCCAGGGTTCATGATGATGACCTCGCCGAGGAGATTACCCAGTCCGTGTTTGTCACCGTAGCGACCAAACTCTGCCAAGACGGCTACAACGAACAAGGCCGATTCGAGCCCTGGTTGTTCCGCATCACCATGAACCGCGTACGAGACGAGTTCCGGCGCCGTGGCCGCCACGCACGACCAACCGACCCCAGCCACCTCCAAGACGCACGCATCCAGAATCCCAGAGACAACGACGAATCAAACAAAATCGACGCCGCCCCACTCAGAGCCGCCATCGAACAACTCAACGACACCGACCGAGAAATCATCGAACTCCGCCACCATGGCCAGCTGAGTTTCAAACAAATAAGCGAAATCCTCAACCAACCCGTCGGAACACTCCTCGCCAGGCACCACCGGGCATTAAAGAAACTCAAAGCAATCATGGAGCCAGCAAACCCATCCGCCACGCAAAGCAATACTCCTGGGACCGAATCATGAACGACCACAACCTCAACCACCGCGACCCTGAAACCGACGCCCTCATTGAACAACTCGATGCCCTGGGCTCAATCGACCGCTCAGCCCCCGATGTGAGCTTTGAGCAGCGCATGATGGATTCGATCTCCGAGCAGATCGCCCCATCGCCGCTCCCGATCCAGAACGCACCAGTCCGCCCAACACATTTCACCCCCGGATGGCGATTCAACATCGCCGCGGCTGCCCTTATTTTTGCCAGCGTATCGCTCCTGCTCTGGACTTCCAACAACACAGCAACTCTCATGAGCCCGCAAGCCCCAAACCAAACACTCGTTTCACTCGAAGAAGACTTCGACGCCCTCTACGAACTCACCGATTTTGCGGGCGACCTCGAGCTTGACATCGATGAACTCGAGCTTATGACCGATGCAATGCACACCGAGCTCTCGCTCCCCAGCGTTCTTATCGAACTCGCAGACTCATCACTGACGGAAGGATCACTGTGATGCTCACCAAAGCCCTCGCCATCCTCGCTATCTCAAGCTCATGGGCGCTCGCACAGCCCCAAGGCGACCGACGCCCGCCGTCAGAGCATCACCAATCCGGCGAACAACACCCAGATCAAGCTCCCCCTCAAAGCACAGAGGCCCTCCGCAAACGACTCCTCCAAACCCTCGAGTTTGCAAAGCGAATCGTTGAGAAGCACGAAGCCGCTATCCAGCAGCTTGATGAGGGGAATGACCCACGCGAAGTCATGCGAACACTCCGAACCCCAGAGAGCAAGCAAGCCATGCGCGAAGCCAGACGCATGCAAGGCCAAGGACAGGGCAACCAGCCCGTTCAGAACCAGAAGCCCACACAACCATCACTCTCATCTCAAGATCTCGTCAAAGTCCGGGAGTTCATAACCAACAATCTCCAAGGCATCGACGCCCAGCTCAAGCAAATCGAAAGCATGAGCCCCCAAGCATCTGAGCGACTCGTCGGGCAACTATCACCAAAGATCATCGAAATCCTCAGTCTCAGAGAAGAAAACCCCGCGATGGCCTCGCTCAAACTCGACGAACTCAAAGCCGGGCTCCTGTATGTAGATGCATCACGCAACTACCGCGCCCTGCTCAGATCAAGCTCCCCAGATCAATCCGAAATCGATCAAGCGAAACAAAAAGTAGAAATCGCCGCAAACGCCCGGTTTGATGCGCAGGTTCAGATCAAGCAATACGAGATCCACCAGCTCACAACCCGCATCGAGCAGCTCCACAATGCCCTCGAAGAACTCAACAATCAACGCGGCGAACAGGTCCAAGCGCAGGTGCTCTCCGCCAGTCGATCCCCCGGCCAACGATTCAATCGTAAACCCGGCCGCAGGCCAAGTGACAAAGAGGCCCAGCAAGCCAAACCCGCAGACAACTAATCACTGATGCGGTAACGCTTGAGTAAAAACTAGGACACAACCGAGCCCGGCCCGATCTCGCTCATCGGGGTCATCACAACCACCGACCGCTCATCACTGCCCTTGACAGCATCTGAAGCCGCGATCAGCATCCCGCGAGATTCCTCCCCGCGAATCGTACGAGGCGCAAGGTTTGCAACAATCACAATAGACTTTCCAACGAGCGACTCAGGCTCGTAGTGCTCCCGAATCCCGGCGCAAATCTGTCGAGGATTACCGGATCCGTCATCGACCTGCAGCTTGACCAGACGATCAGCATCCGGGTGCGGCTCAGCCTCAATAATCTTGGCTACCCGAAGATCAACCTTCGCAAAGTCATCAAAGGTGATCTCAGGCTTAAACTTTGATTCAGTCTCGGGCTTCGGTGCTGCTTGCTCGCTCATATCGGCTCCAATCTAGTTGCTCGGGCCGACGCTCACGGCGAAGTGACCCATTGACCATCACGATAGAACGCTTTCCCCGGCTCGACACCCATCCGCCGAACAAGTTCCTGCACCGAAGGCAACTTCACCGCCCCATCCATCGACATCGATGTCGCCCCCTGCCAAGATCGAACCTGTATCCCATTCAAAGCCATCTCAACCCTCAGAAAAACTCGTAGCTCCTCATCATTGGCGCACATCCCGAGTCCCCGCAAGTGATCCGGGCAAACCAACCGCCCTCCTGGAGAACTGCGGTCAGCGACATACAACCTCCCTCGGCAAGAATCCTCAAGCCCGCTCCTGATCTCACGCTCGAGAATCCCAATAAGCCGCTCCCGATCAACCCCCGCCCGATCCCCGGCCTCGAGTATCTTCGAGCGAACACGACTCTGCGAATACAGCTCCTCGCCGATCGGCTGTTGATGATACCGAATCGCGTACAAACAACGCGACGCTTCCAATACCAACTCCTCCATCGCCTCATCCTGCATCGAAAGCATCCGGACCCACTCGTTCTCTCTCGACGGATCAAGCAGCAACGCCAAATCCCACAACCATCTCCGGGTCGCAGCATCATCAACCAACTCGGCAAGAGCGATGCACGCCGAAGACGACACACGAGGCTGCCCATGCTGTTCCCCCCAAAAAACCGCCCGGACAAGCAACTCGACACCCAGCTCAAAATCAACAGCATGGTCCTCTTCGAGCAATACAAACTCGCCCTGCGATAGATACCCCATTGGGCTTTCCGGTGATAAACGATTCAATGACTGCTCGGCGTCAAACTCTTGTACGATCCCACCAAGAATAACGAAGCAAATGAACCCAGCAATGCATGCAGTTACCCGTTTCATGAAACGCCCTCCGACTCAAGCACGATCAACCACAACTCAGCCATGGACCGCTCGATCAGCATAATTTGATCGATGACATCCTTGCCCTCCAACTGTTGAGAAACAGATTCATTCAAGACCCGATCGACTCTTGATTTCAAAGCAGGATGCTCATCTGCAATCTGAAACGCCAGCACCTCAAAGCCAGCCGACTGATAGGCAGCAAACCGCTGCATTGGTCCAGCCGCAGACCGCAATCGAACCAGCAACCGTGCCCGGATCCCCGCAGGCACATCTACACCACGCTCAAGCAAGCCAAAGACAAGCTCTTCATACACCGTCTGTACATGATCGCCATCCTGACTCAGTGCACGCATCGCAAACAACTCATCCAAGGCATGCGAAAAATCCTGCACTCCTCTCGATGAACCACCATCATCAAGAATACCAACCTGTACCAACCTCTTCAGCAACGCCAGCCGCGACGACTGCGGGTCACCAAGGTCCCCCTCCCGACCAACATACGAGTTAATCAGTTCAACCATCCGCCTGGTGGTCCTGCTCGCACCGGCGATCCGGTCAAGAGCAATCAGAATAGCCGGGTCATCCCGCCGCGCCAACATGGACCGCTCCGCCTGATCGCGAACCTGCAGATCCGGAGCCTGCATCGCCAGATACACAAGCGCATGGGCGCTCTTAGGTCCAATCGAAACAAACCTATCCAATACCCCAAGATGCTCCATGAACTCTTCAGTGCTCGCGATATTTCGAGCATCCGTTGCCCACTGCCTATCCGCCTCAGAACTCGATAGATCCAGTGCTAAACCCGAGGCCTGAATCGATTCAATCGGAGAGTCAAACAACTCAATCAACTTGATCAACATCGCCTCATTGCCGTCACGCACCCAGCACGCGCTGTTCACCCTTGCAAGCTCCACCCCGCGAATCATCGCCTGGTTCCGACCCAGAGGGTTCCTTGTCATTCTTAGTAGTGTTTCAATTCTTTCGATCAACTGATTCCCAACACCATCGGCTACCGCCTCGTCAGACGCCCACTGCTCCCGCAGCCGCACCAAGTACGCCTCTCGATCTGCAATAGAGTCATCTGCTTCAATAATCATGTCCAGCCCCAGCCCCCGCGCAGAAGAATGCACAACAATCGCCCGCGTCAGTACCGAAAGCCGATCGCTCCGGACTCGGGGATCAACCACCACCCCCATGAACCATGACCGCCCCGCCGATCCACTCCCCCATTCAACCCCAAGCACGATATCTCTCGACGACTCAGCCCAGCCGTCACCAATCGTTCCATCCATCAGTCGTTGATAAACCGATTCCAGCAAGAGCGATTCGCGGATTACCGGGTTCCCGCGATGCCTGAGCGGCTCAAGCTGCGATAACCACCAGACCCACCATGCCGACTCATCGCTGCTCATTACTGCTTGGTTCTCAAAGACCTCTAACAGATCGCTGTCAAATGCCCCCTCTTTACCGGTATCAAAGGCCCTGCTTGTCATGGCTGTTAAATCTGGAGAATGATCCTCTGCCCCAAACAACCATGACCTCATCGCCAAACTGAGCATCGAAACCGGCCCTCGTTCCTCTACAGCCAAAAATGAGCTCGCCGCCTCAAAAATCTCGTTATTAATGATCCCCCCAAGCACACCACGGACGCCCATTACCGCTTGATCCAACTCCTCCCCCGAGAACTCTGTCCACTGACGAACCAGCCGTTCCCCAACCTCAGAAAACCGAGCCGCGGAATCTAAATCAAACACACCTTCCCGCTCCGCCAACTCCAACTCATGCAGAATCGAAGAATAATGCCGACGCGAAGGACTCGACTCCCGCTCACGCTGAGATGATTCAAAGACCGACTCAGCCGAAGTATCACTTGGCTGGCGCGCGTCTGAAATCTCAGCCGCCGGAATTACGACATCAGACCGATGCTTAACATACCCAACCGAGACCAAAGCCATCCCCATCAACACATACGCAACCGGTATGATCGTCCAAGGCAACGCCCCAGGTGAAGGGTCAATCAATGACGGCCCTCTCACGGTTGCCCTTTCGGTCTGAATCCCCCCAACTATCCCATCAACAGCATGCACGGGTTCACCACGATCACCAATGATCCCCGCAACAAGCTGAGCTGCAGATACTTTGTGCATCCGCGCAAACTGCCCGAGCCGCTTTCGTGAGCGAGCATTCCATCCGCCGCAGGCCCCAAGCAGCGCAACCGCTTGTCTCCGAATGCCCTCGTCCAGCCTGCTCTTAGACTCAACCCGCCACGCCTTGGGAGAATCACCACCAGATTCAATCTCCCATGTACCCTCGGGCCAGTGCTTGGCAAGCTCTGCACAAAGCTCAGGATCAAGCAGCTGAGAAGCCGCCGAATGAACCGCAAGCCGCACTTCGTCTGCAGCAGGCGACTGCGCACGATGGTGCCCATTGATTTGCGCAAGCCGCATTTGGCAAGCGCGAAGAATGAGAGGCTCATCGATCGGCTCATACCTGAGCCCAAGAATCGCAAACGGACCACCGGCCGCCGCATCCTTTCCGAGAAACTCCGCAATCGCACCATCTTTAGCCGACAACTCATAACTCATGGCTCACCCCCCGAGCCGTCACCAAAGAGCTCGCGGATCTGTGACCCCCAAGGCTCAGGAGATCCATCCGGATACATCGCCTGATACTGTTCATACACCAATTGGGCTTTCTCAGGATCCGACCCATCGAGCAAGCGGAATGATTCAAACCGAGCGCGATGCCAAAGCTCTTGCGTGCCGTTGAGCTGCCCAACAAGCCGAAGCCAACATTCGAGCGCGATATCTGCATGCCCAAACTCCTCGCCAAGCTCCGCAGTCCTTGCCAACCCATCAGCACTCGGCGCACCCTCGTGATAGATACGAAGACTCACCGCCATCGCGTACTCTCTCATCGAAGAATCATGTGTCGAGTCAGAAATATATTCCGCAGCCTCAGCCATCCCCTCCGCAACGAGCGACAACCGGTGATCAAGCCCGCCGCTCGGCTGCTCCACAGAAACATCAATCACCCCTCGTCCATACCGAACTACCGCCTGGGCATACGACACACCCGGGCGAATCTTATATCTCTCCCATGCAGCCTCATACACCATCAGCAATGCGATCGGCACAACAGACTCTTCAAGCACTCCAGATGACAACGCAATCTCACCAGCACGCTCCACATCACCACCAATCAGCAACAACTGAATCCGCCGGAAGGCAAGCTCAGGAAGAGCGCCATCAAGCGCAGGCCATTTTTCGATGAGGCCTTCGCACCGATCAATCACCCCATCAAGAAACCCTCTGTCCGGGTCATCAAGAGCAAGCCCGGTTGCGATCACAATTCTGCACACCGCCAGCCGTTCTCTTGAATCACGCACATTCACGCCCTCGCCTGGCTCATTCCTCCAGAGCCACCGCGAATGCTCAACGATCGCCTCATGCAACCGCTGCCCCGAATCATCACCTTCAACCAGCTCAGGGTGTTTATACAAAAGCTGGATCAGCTTCCTCCTCGCGGGGACCGCCAGCGGATCGCTCGGATCATCGATCACGAGCGACCCCACAGCCTCCGAAGCCTCGAGATGCGGAGACAACGCATAACGAATGATGAGGGTATTGGTCCTTTCAGTAGACGGGTACAAGCGGATATACCGGCCAATCTGTGACGAAAGCCGTTCAGCGAGCTGCCCCTGCCCCGCTTGCACAGCAGAATCCAGCGCAAGAATCAACAACCAAGCCGATTCCTCACGCTGCGTCTCACTGGAGATAAAGCCCGCGTATCGTTCAAGCACCACAGCCGCTTCACCAGGACGCCCCTGTCGCATCTCGCAATACGCCAGTTTGAGCGCTGCATCACCTGCATGCACACTGTACCGATCCACATCACTCGCCTCAAGAGCCTGGCTGAGCTTCAACGACGCCTGCGCATACGATGCCATCCCACCATCAGCATCACCATCGGCCAACTCAGACAATCCTTGTGTGTACAAACTCACAAACCCAGAGTCCAGCAACGGCAACGCGCCAAACCGACTCTGCAAATCCAGAATGTGACCAATCTCCCCGAGTTCAATCAGCCGTTCAAGCCCAATCCGGGCCAGCTCAACAGCCCCCTCGCTCCCTCCCTGCCCCGCTGAGCGAGACCCCCGGCTCCCAATCGTTTCAAGGGTCTTCAGCACCAGCAACCGAGATTGAGCAATCCCAAGCAATGACTCCGGCTTAAACTCACGCAAATACACAGCCCTACGCTCACTCGATATCCAATCAAGCTCCTCCAAATAAACTTCAAGCATCCTCTGATGAGCAAAGTTGACCGCAAACTCAGGCGTTGTATCCGCCTCCTCAACAGCCATCAACCACAACCGGGCCTCTCTCGTATCCCCGTTGTGCATCTTCGATAACGCCACGCCCAGCATTGCTCTGGCGACATGGTCGTATTCAAGAAGATCTGTATCAACCTGTTTAAGACTTGGAAGTTTCCCTTCAAATCCAAGCACCCATCCAAAGGCCTTGAACACATCACTACCAATCTTGTGCTCATTCAACACCGCCTTGGAATACCCACTCCAACCATGAAAGAAGTTCGCCCTCGATCGGATCGCCCGAGCCGTGGCCAGCTTCTCCTCGAACCCCGCCTGCCGATCACCGGTAGATCTCGCAGCATTCCGGTCAAGCTGCTCAACCTCAACCCCAGAAATCTTCGCGACCTGCGACACTTCAGAAACCAACAAATCTAAAGACTCCACCGACGCTGCTCTCGCTGTGCCACTGAGCAACCCAATCCGGCTCAGATCCGCAGCCTGCTCATGAACCTTGTACTGCTGAACCAACAACTCCAATCGCAACTCAAGCAATGTGCCAGCAGGAAGTATCTCGATAAGAATCTGCCCCTTAACCAGCACCGCCTCTCTGCCGGCTTCACCCAAATCCTCGCGCCCAAGTTCAGCCAGATAAAGCCCTCCCAGCCGAGTGGCGATCTCGATCCGTTCCGTGATTTCTCGCTCTCTCCCAAGCCGATCAAACAACTGGACCTCAAGCAACTCATCGAGCCCCTGCTCATCCAGATAACCGCTCACCCGCTCATCATCAGGCGATGCAGAAATCGCCGCGTGGCTTGCTCCAATCACGACCATTGCAAACATCAAAATGGCACATCGCTTATTCATCTGCAGGCACATAGCTCCTACGACTGAATCCCGCATCCTGAGATGCCTGCATAGCGGCAGCGATCGCACTGATCGGCACATCCCTCCGAGCCCGGATCGCCACCCCAGGCTCCTTCGGGAGCGAACCAAGCACCCGAGCCAACGCCTCTTTCGAAGCCACCGAGTTCGAACCAATCCGGTACACAATCGCCCCCCCGCTCCGCTCAATAATGACCACCTGAGGCTGCAACTCGCTTGTTCGAACCCCGCCGCCATCGGTCTGCACCGAAGACGACAAATCGCGTTCAGGCTGCGCAAACTCCGAAGTCACCAAGAAATACACCAAAAGCAAAAATACTACATCAATCATGCTCGTCAAAGGCAGCACGCCCAAATGTGAAGATCGCCGAGATTTTATTCGCCCCTTACCCATCACCCACCCCCGCTTCCATCAGGAGCCACCGTCCCGAGCTTCCACTTCGTCACCCCAACCCCAGCAAGCTTATTGAGCAAACGATCCAAATACTCCGCAGGAGCATTTCGATCAGGCCGGATCAACACATCAAAGTCCGCAGAATCCGTTTCTTTGTTGATCCCTGCATTGGCAAGCCGGTGGATCTCGTTCAGGTCCACCTGGATCGACTCAACAAAGTACACGCCCTTAGGCCCAATATCAATAATCATCGCCGCATCTTCGCCGCTCACCTGCTCCTGGCCGGGCTGGCGTGGCAGATCCACCTCCGTCCGCCGGAGTTGGCCAAGATGCGAGGTCAGCATAAAGAAAATAATCAGCTGAAACACCACATCGATCATCGGCGTCAAATCGACCACCAGATGATGTCCAGTTTGTTTGCGCGACGAGATCATAAATCAGCCATCCGCCCCCTCTGAAGATTTCTGAGCACTCGCAGACTCAACGGGAGCAATTAACTCATCGATCACCTCGCCGATCTCCGTCGTCAAATGATCAATCCGATTTCGCAGATAGGTGTACGCAGATGTACACGGGATCGCGACAATCAAACCGAGTACAGTTGTAATCAGCGCCTGTGAAATACTCCCCGCCAGTTCATCAGGTCTCGCAGGCCCGTCGGCCATCGTGATCGCATCAAACGCCCCCACCATCCCAACCACGGTCCCAAGCAACCCAAGCATCGGCGCAATCGATGCGATCAACCCGATCCCATCAGTCAATCGATACAGCCGATCTGTCTCGAGCTGCCCGATCTCCTCAACAGTAGACCGAAGCTCAAGCATTCCAAACGGCGACCGAGCCGCCCGCGTCAGCGACAACCCCAGCACCCTAGACAGAAAGCTATTGGTTTCATGCTGGGTACACAGATCAATCGCACCCTGCACATTCCGCTTCAATAAAACCGGCCGAAGCTCCTCAATCAAATCCTCCGGCGCCATCCGGATGCGCCGAACGCGAAGGAACTGTGCCCCGATCATCCCAACAGCAGCAAGCGAGATCAGAAGGATGATCATCCCGATCGGCCCGCCTTGCATGATGTACTCGAGCAAAGACCGTTCCACATCTGTCGCCTGCCCAAGGACAAGACCAGATTCCATAAAAGCCAACATATCGTTCATCATGCAGTATCCTCTTCTTTATTCAGTTCCCAGCACTCTAGATTCATCCCCACTCATCAGTTCTGATGCCTCTTCATATCGCCCCCCCCGCTGCAAACCATCAACCGCCAGCTCCTGAGCCCGTCGGGCAAGCCCCGGATAATCTTCGCCCAGCCTGACATTCACATGCACCAACTGTACCACCCCCCGAGAAAGCATCTCATTACTCCCCGATCTCGTGGTCTCATTCAGATACGAGACCCCCAACGCCAATCGGCACCAAGCATCAATCCATGTCCCAGACATCGATTCACTCCTAGACCTCAACCACCGCCGAGCATCATTCCGCTCATCTAAATCAGGATGCTTCTGCGCACTCAGCATCTGTGAATACAGCTCAAGCGTCTGCCGAAACTCTCGATCCACACCACGCTGATGATTAAGCTCCTCAAGCACCCCCTCGACATCCCCGTCCCCATCAACAATCCCAAACGCACGAACAACCGCCCCCCCACTCGAATCCTCCTCAGTAAGTAAAGCCGCCACCTCCATCAAACGATGCGATCCTTCACCCCCCGGGATCAAAGGGACCGCCTCAAAAACACGATACCGAGCATCAAAGCCATCAACCCCAGATCGCTGCGCAGCCATAGGCACCGTGTGAAGCGCCATCATTGCCACCGCAGCATCAAAGTAATCATCCCGAACTATCGCATCCTCAAGAAGCCCCCCAAAGACCTCTACCGCAAGCTTTGACCTTGACCCAACAAGCTCAACTGCGATCCGAGCATACATCTCCCCGCATCCGGTCAGATCCCCCCTCCGCCTCCGCTCATACCCAAGCACAGCCAGCCTCATCCGCTCCTCAAACTCATCAGGCACCACCCAGTCGCCTTCCACACCCTCACCCCACCGGACTTCATACCAAGGCAGCACCACCGTGTCATTATCGTCCGTATTTTGAATCTGAACCGACACCCCATCCGCTGTAACTTCCTGAACTTGACCCTCAACCACCCCCGTGTCTGTGTAAACCCGCACTCTGGAATCTTCGACAGCACCAGCCTCATCAGGTTCAGAACCTAAAGAAAGGCTGACGCAAACACAAACCACCACGATAAAAGCTTTGAACATCAAGGCGAAGCCCCCCCCGAACCGCTCGCGTCCCGAACTTGCCGGTACCGCCCGTTGGATGATCGGGCAATCCCCTTGAGCATCTTCTCAACACGTTGCGTAATCGCAGGCGATCCAGGATCACCAAGTAAAATGCAATGGACAGGCACCCGGCTCTTTCTGTTCAACTGAGCAATACGACCCGGCACACTCTGGTGAAACTCCCCATCGGTCATAAAATAAACAGCATCAGGCTTTGGATCCAATCGAAACACCAGCTCAAAGGCCTCCTCTGGATCAGTCCCCCCATTGGCACTCGAAGACATCATCGCGACGCTCGTAGAGGTCTTGTTGCTCTTGGTCCCCTTGATCCAATCAGATCCCCCAAACAAAGGCGTCGTCCCCGATGAGAACAACACCACAAAGTATTCCGCATTGGCCCCCAGCCCATGCACAGATCGCGTCAACTCGATCTGTGTCAGCTCCCACCTCGACATCTCCCCAGACCGGATCAACGAGTTCATCGAACCCGACCGGTCCACGATGTACGCGAACCGTTTCCCGGTCGCCTCAAGCCCAAAGAAGCTCGCCCCCTCACCAGTACCCGCACCGCTCGACCCAGTCTGCACTTCCATATCAGAAATAGAGCCCCCCCCGTTATCAAGCTCCGGGGCCATCGTATCGGCCAGCTCATTGACCGACTGCTGAGCCCCAACATCTGACAATAGATCCAAATCCACCAAAGACTCGGTCTCGATCTGCACAAACTCGACGACATCAACATCAATGGCCGTCTGCTTGTTCAGATCCGATTCTGACAAAATCGCAAACTCAATCGGCTCAGCCCCGCCACCAGCATCAGCGAACTTGTAATCAATCCGCACAAGCAACGCGATCGCCAGAAGCACAAGATGCACACCCACCGATATCCCGAGCCCAGCGATCGTCGCCCGCTCCAAAAAGCGGCGTCCCTTGCTCTTGCCAACCCCCTCATCAACTAGATCGCCCGCGTCCTGATTGCTATGTTGTCGTTGGAACTGTGTCAAAGCCAATATCCCATCCTGAGCCGATTCCGTCCAGCCCGTGGAGTGTCCGATGTCCACGATACCCACCAAGATACCCAATAGTGCCACCCCATGCACGATTCACCCCCCCACAATGCCACACCTTTCCTACCCATTCGCCCACAAACCTATCCGGTTCTTCCCCAATCCACTCAAATCAACCATTCTACAGTTGACGATCACCCTTCCCGTGTGTTCAATCCCAGAATCCATCAGCCCTGCCTCACAAGAGGACCCGGAGCAAACATGTCCAAATCGTCCAAATCATTGCGCCCCAAACCCAGCCGCGTCCTCCTCAAACTCTCAGGAGAGGCCTTCTGCTCCCCCGGAGGCTTCGGGATCTCAACCGAAGAACTCAACTCCATCGCAAACGAGGTCAAATCCGCCACCGAGGCTGGCACCCAAATCGCCGTCGTCGTAGGCGGAGGCAACATCATCCGAGGCGCCGAACTCGCAAAATCTGGTGACATCCAGCAAGCCACCGCAGACTACATGGGCATGCTCGGCACCGTCATGAACGCCGTAGCACTCAAAGAAAAACTCGACTCCATCGGAACAGACTCCAGAGTCATGTCCGCCCTCGATATCCGAGCTGTGGCCGAACCCTTCATCCGAGGCCGCGCCATCCGCCACCTCGAAAAAGGCCGCGTCGTCATCCTCGCTGCAGGGACAGGCAACCCATTCTTCACCACCGACACCTGCGCCTCGCTCAGAGCAACAGAACTCGACTGCGAGATTCTCCTCAAAGCCACCAAAGTCGACGGCGTCTACACCGCAGACCCACACAAAGATCCCACCGCCACCCGCTATGACTCCCTCACCTTCGAGGAAGCACTCGAAAAACGCCTCGGCGTCATGGACATGACCGCCCTGACGATGTGCCAAGAACGCAATATCCCCCTCCTCGTCTTCGACTTCAAAATCCCAGGCAATATCCGAAAGGTCATGGAAGGCGAACCCATCGGCACCCTCCTGACCACCAAATAATCCCCCAACCCATCATTCCCCGCATACAATCCCTCCCAAGATCAATCAGGATCAGATAGACGGAGATACACCATGAGTACCGACCCAGACACCATCCTCCTCGAAGCCGAAGAGCATATGACCAAAGCCGCAGACTACCTCGCGGCAGAACTCAAAGGCATCCGAGCCGGACGCGCCTCCCCAGCAATGGTCGAGTTCATCAAAGTCGAATACTACGGCTCACCAACCGACCTCAAATCTCTCGCTGTCGTCTCGGTCCCAGAAGCCACCCAGCTCCTCATCAAACCCTTCGACGCATCCTCCGTAGGGGCTATCCGCCAAGCCATCGAAGAAGCCAACCTCGGCGTCAACCCGATGGTCGAAGACAAACAAATCCGCATCAACATCCCATCCCTCACAACAGACCGTCGCAAACAACTCGTCGCCCAAGCAAAGAAGGTTGGCGAAGAACAAAAAATCGTCATGCGTAACGCCCGCCGCGAAGCAAACAAGCACGCCGACACCCTCGGCAAACAAGCCGGCACCCACTACGGCGAAGACGAAATCTCCACCCTCAAAGACGAGATCCAAGACCTCCTCAAAAAGTATGAAGGCCAGATCGACACCAACATGACCAAAAAATCCGCCGAAATCATGGAAGTCTGACCCAACCCCCAAAGTAATGATCACGCCAATTAGTGTGAACTGTAAAATGACAAACGGGCCGATCGTCAAGATCGGCCCGTTTCATTTTTCTTGTCTTTGGGGGGTCGAGTTAGCGAATGATCAACGCCCGCGGGTTCATCAGCAGTACATGCTCATCACGCATCAGCATGATCCCATTGAGCTCATCAACTACAGACATATACCGCTGCTCACCAAGCAGCATCCGCAGCGTAGCCTCAATCTGAGACTGTCCCACAGCCATGCCAGGCGATTGAATAAACCCGCCCAGCATATTCTGCATCATGTCCTCAAAGGTCGGCGGAGCCGGGTAATGGGCCACATCAAAGTCCACTAGATCTATCTCAGACGCCAGATCATTAATCGCATCATCAAGCCCACCAATCTCATCGGCCATCTTCAGATCAATCGCATCAGACCCAACAAACAGCCGCCCCTCAGCGGTATCCCCCAGCGATATCCCATCACGCCCTTCTTCAACACGAGATGTAAACAGATTGTAAGTGTCCGTCATCTCATCACGAATCAGCTTGATCTGCGATTCGTCCCATTCACCGGTCCCAAACAAACCAGCCACAGGACCACGCGACCGCTCAACAATATTCAGATTCAGCCGCTCGTAAACATCCCCAATCGCGTACTTCCCGCCCACCACACCAATCGATCCCACAATACTCGAAGGATTCACATAAACCTTCTCCCCGCCAACGAGCACATAGTACCCGCCCGATGCCGCCATCCCGCCAACAGAAACCCACACTGGTTTGTGCTCCTTGAGCCGTTCGATCCCTTGCCACATAATCTCAGATGCAATTGCCGAACCGCCTGGCGAATCGATCCGGATCACAACCCCCTGGATCAGATCCTCTTTGATAATCGACTCAATCGCATTCCGGATCGTCCGCGACCCGACTTGGTCCCCGCCCCCGAACATCCCACCCTTCCCAGAATCGCCATCAACAATCACCCCGTTGATATGCAGCACCGCGATCGTCGGGTGATCCACTTCAACACCCCCAGCCTGCGACATCATGCTCAGAAATGCAAATGGATTCGATAAATCCATCGAAGCCTCAGCAACCGCATACGGGTTCGAGACCCATGATACTTCCGCGTCATAATAATCGGCAAGATACCCTTTGAGTTCTGGAAGATCCACAGCCGCATCAATCAGATCAACCTCGATAGCCTCAGAGCCAGATGCCGCCCATGCAACGGACATCGCCTGATCAAGCTCACGCCCGCTGAGCCCTCGCCCATCCATCATGATCGAACGCATGTTTCCATACATCCCATCAAGCAAAGACGAAATATTCTGATCCCACGCAGCAGATGGCCCCGACCGAGTCGCGGTCTCATTGGCCCCCTTGTAGTCCCCTACCTGAACCATCTGAGCCTTGACCCCGATCCACTCAAACATATCCGCGAGGTACATCTCCTCCATATGCATCCCCGGGAATGAAACATACCCACCGGATTGCAGCAACACTTCATCCGCATAGCTCGCAAGCATCAATCCACCCGCGTCATAGCCCTCAGCAAAGACATGGACCCTCTTCCCCTCTTCTTTATACCGCTCGATCGCTTGCCCAAGCTCCTCAACCTGCGTAATCCCAAACCCCGCATCCTTGAGCCGAATCACGAGCCCATCAAACTCATCGTCAAACGCCAATGTATCGATTGTATTGACGAGCCCGAGCAATGTGTCGGCCCCATCACCGATCCAAGACATCCCCGAATCAAGCTCAACAGGAACCCCAGAAATCTCAAGAACAGCCAGATCGATCTGATCCCCCGCAACCGCGTGAGCACTCATTCCCCCAAGAAGTCCCGCCGAGCCAAGAAGGGCCAATCCCGTTATCGCTGAAATCTGCATTGAAAACCTCATCCTTTGTGTTTGAAACAAATCCGAACCATCAGTCACACATCCGTGCGTCTATCTCATTGTAAGTGATACTCCCCAACAGAGTTTCACGATCCACCCTGCCGAGCCGCTTTTTGTCGGTTCGTCTCAAAGACATCGCTCAGTCCCACCCCACGATGCATAAGAACTGGCCTCAGGCGGATCGTATCAATCACAATATTGACCATGCCAAGCGTAATAAGCACCGATCCCAACGCCACAAGCACAACATGGAGCTGAGAGAGCAGGTCCCCAACCATCCCCCCAGGCCCCCCGCTGATCGAATCAAACGCCTTGAGCACATGTAAAGTATCCCCAACCGCCGCCACCCCAAACGAGGCCAGAAGCGCATACATCGATTGCCGATCCACCCGCCCGGTCCGCACAATAACCGACCTCATCGCGAGCTTGAGAGCATTGGGCCGAATACCCAACACAATCACCACAACACCAATAAACATCCCAATCCGAAGCAACGACCGCTCAAGATGCTGTGACCCAGGATTTATCAAAGGCATAGACGCAGACTGATCAAACCCTCGATAAATCAGCCAATACATCATCACAACAGGCACATAAGCCGACACCCCAACGGCCGCACGGATCGACATCAACCGCCCTTCGATCCCATGCTTATGAAAGGGACGAATCAGCGTCATCGCCCCAATCCCAGATGCCACCAAAGCGATCAGCCCAAGCATGCTCGCCCAACCCGCTATCCCCAGATTCACATCAAGCTTTGCACGCACAATCTCATCAATCCGAAGCACCCACACAGCTAGACACGCCAACAACGCTCCAGAGCTCCACAAGACAATGCCATGAGCACTCAACCAAGGCGAGTTCAGATCCTCAAGCTCCTCGGCTTGCGGATCAACAATCCCAAGCAAGGTCGCCCGGATAGACATCTCGCATTCAGGACACACCTCACGGATCGACAGCCCCCGCAGGTTGTACCCGCAGCCAATACAGATCAACTCCCCGGTCAACTGCCGGGCAATCGTCTCCACGCCCGGCTTGTCCGGGACCACACCATCTGGACCACTTTTGCTCATTCCACTCCCACAACATTCGAGTGATGAACAACCAGCATAACACCATTTCCAGCATCAATGCACCCAAACCCCACTTTCGAGCGTATTGTTCTCCGAATATGACAGGATCACACATGACCAATAACCATACATTCCTCGAATCTCTCCGAAATCAAATCCAGTCCGTATACCTCGGATCCTCAGGCTCGATCGACCAACTCCTCTGCTGTCTCCTCGCCAGAGGCCACGCCCTACTCGAAGATGTCCCAGGCGTCGGCAAAACCCTCCTCGCCTCATCTCTCGCAAAATCCATCGACGCCTCCTTCTCTCGCGTCCAGCTTACCCCAGACATGATGCCCGCCGACCTGCTCGGCTACGCAGTCCTCTCACGCGACACCGGAGAAATGCGGTTCCAGCAAGGACCAATCTTCGCAAGTATCGTCCTCGCCGACGAAATCAACCGCACCAGCCCAAGAACCCAGTCCGCCCTCCTCGAAGCAATGAGCGAAGGCCAGGTCTCAATGGATGGCCATCAACACAATCTCCCCGAACCCTTCATGGTCGTCGCCACCCAGAACCCCAACGATTTCCTAGGCACCTACCCACTCCCCGAAAACCAACTCGACCGCTTCCTCATGCGTATCTCACTCGGATACCCAGACGAACAAAGCGAGCAAGAACTCCTAGAACTCCGCCCCTCCCACACCATGCTCGATGGCCTCAAGCCAGTCATCCACGCAGACCAAGTCTGCGAGATCCAGAACGCCATAGACGCGATCCATCTCAGCGACCCGGTCAAAAAATACATCGTCGAGTTTGCACGCGCCACACGAGAATCTGACGAAGTCGATGTCGGCATTTCCCCACGAGGCTCACTCGCGCTTGCCCAAGCAACCCGCGCATGGGCATGGATACAAGGCCGAGACCATGTCACCCCAGACGATGTCTACCAACTCCTCGTCCCCGTCTGCGCCCACCGCCTCGTCATCGGAGGCCCATCAACAGGCACCCAGTGGAATAAAGCCGCAAACCTCATCCGCACCATCGCCCACGAAATCCACGCGCCGATCTAGCATCCAAGCAGCTTGGCGACCGCTTCAATCGGATGCAAAGCCCGCACACCAGTCGCATCCAGAATCTGATGCCGGCACGATGTTCCCCCAGCAACCACAATCACCCCATCTCCGCGCCCACGAACCGCAGGCATCAACCGCTGCTCCCCGATCTTCATAGACAGATCATACTTCCCCTCCATAAACCCAAACGCCCCCGCCATCCCGCAACACCCGGCATCAATCAACCGCGCCTCCACCCCCATCTTCTCAAACACCCCCATCGTCGTCCCGCTCCCCCAAAGCGACTTCTGATGACAATGCGTATGCACCATAATTTCCCGATCGCAATCTTCAACTTCCATCGCCGACGGATGCTCATTCCAGTTTGATCCCACAAAATCCTCCACCAACCGCACCTTGGATTTCAATCGTTCCAGCATATCCAAGCAATCCTCCCCTACCAAATCCCCCCACTCATCCATCACCACCGACAATGCCGAAGGCTCAATAAACAACACACCCTCCACATTCCGCCCTCCAATATACGAATCAATCCGAGCCAACGACCGCTCCCCATCCCTCTTGGCAAACCCAAGATGCCCCTGCGACACCGCAGACCGCCCAAGATCCGAAACCGTCACCACCCCAACCCCATACCCCAACTTCTCCAACACAGACACAGCAGCACCCACAATCCCAGGCTCCGTATGCGTCGTCATCGAATCCGAAACCACCACAACCGTCTTCCGCTCATCATCCGGTATCGCAATCGACTTCACAGCCGCAGCAAACCGCGGCAGCGACCGGTCCGCATGAATCCCAAGCATGTGATTCAGCACCGAACGCACAGGCGGGAATGCCGAAACAGCATTACTCAACCAGGGAACCATCGAACCCATCCGATTCAACACATGCACCCGTGATAGCAACTGCACCCTCAAAGGCACACTGTTCTTCAAATACCCCTGCCATAAATACTCACTCTTGAGCTTCGCAATATCCACCCCACTCGGGCACTCCGTCTTGCATGCCTTGCAACTCAGACACAGATCCAGCGTCTTGAGCGTTTCCGGATCATCCCATTGTGCTCCCCCCCCCTCATCCCCAAACTTGCTCTGCCCTGTAATCGCAAGCCGAAGCGCATTCCCACGCCCCCGTGTCGAGTGCCGCTCATCAAGCGTCCCCTGATACGAAGGACACATCACCCCATCCATCTTCTTTCGGCACACCCCCGCCCCATTACACATCTCCACCGCATGACCTAGCCCACCCTCCGATTCAAACCGCATCCCAGTACCAGCACCCTCAACTGTCAGGTTCGTTGCCCCCGGCCGAACCCGTGTATTGACAGAAATACTCTCGATCGGACCCGGCGAAACAATATTGCCCGGATTCATCAGCCCATGCGGATCAAACACACGCTTGATCGCCCGGTGCGCCTCCATCAGCTCCGCACCCATAAACCGCTCAAGTACAGGCCCCCTCGCCCGACCGTCCCCGTGCTCCCCAGATGCAACCCCACCAAGTTCCTTCGCCAGATCCGCGCACTCTGAAGCAATCCGATGCATCGCTGCTTCATCCTTCGGATCCCTCAGATCAAGCAGCGGCCGAACATGCAACACCCCAACCGAAGCATGAGCGTAGTACGAAGCCACCGTCCCCTCCCGCTCAACAATCCCCCGCAGCCGCGATGCAAACCCCCCAAGCCGATCCACCGGGATCGCGCAATCCTCAATAAACCCTAAAGGCTTCCGCGTCCCCTCAACCCCATGCAACAACGGCTCCCCAGCCTTCCGCAGCTTCCAAGCCCGCTCCATGTCAGCAGCATCTGAAATCAGCTCCACAGCCCCGCTCCCCACAACACCTCTCACCATACCCAGTCGTTCAGCAATCGCCTCCTCTGAATCCCCAAAGAACTCCACATACAAAACCGCCCGAGTCTCCCCGCTCTCCAGCCTCGGCAGCAAGTCAACATACCGGGACTGCTCCCGGTTCTTCCGTGCTAGATCCAAAATCAAATCATCAAGCAGCTCTACCCCCGCAGGCCCAAGACCAAGCAAAGGCTCCACTACTGAGATCGCCTCGTCCACAGACCCAAAGGCAACGACCGCCAGCCCCTTGCACCGTGGGATCGGTTGTAACTTCAGTTTCGCACCCAGCGTCATCGCAAGCGTTCCCTCGCTCCCGCACAACAAGTCCCCCAGATTCACCTTCGCCAGATCCCCTCCCCCCGCCTCGATCTGATCCAGAATTACATCGAGTTGATACCCGGCGCTCCGCCGCAAAGTCTTAGGGTACCGCTCATGGATGAACCCAGAATGACTCCGCACAATCTCCACCACCTCCCGAGTGATCCCCATCACCCGATTATCAGTCAGCGCAGAGCCCATCCCAAACTCCACCCGCGTCCCGTCCCACAAGCACGCATCAACCGCTTCTACATTCTCAGATGTCCGACCGTAAAGAATCGAGTGCACCCCGGCCGCATTGTTCCCGATGCACCCTCCAACCGTCGCCTGCCTCGCCGTAGATGGATCCGGCGCAAAGAACAGCCCGTGCCCACGGATCCTGTCATTCAGATCATCAACCGTCATCCCCGCCTCAACCCTGCACGACCGCCCCGCTGTATCAATAGACACCAACGCATCACACCGCCCAGACACATCAATCACCACCGCCTCGTTGACACACTGCCCCGCCAGACTCGTCCCCCCACCCCTTGGGAGTATCCCCACACGATGCCCCCCACAAACTTCAACGACCAGCCGGGCTTCCTCAACATTCGCAGGCACTACCACGCCAACCGGCGCAACCTGGTAAATCGAAGCATCTGTGCTGTACAACCCCACACTGTGCCGATCAAACAGCACTTCCCCATCCACGCATCTACGAAGCTCATTGATTAGCATGTCCATCAACCGCCCTCGATTCATTCACAACTGTACCACAAAAAAACCCGCGACCTAAGAGGCCGCGGGTTCAGTATACGAATCGTGAGTTCTCAAGAGAACTCATCTATCAAACAATCAATCGTAGTACGGGCTGATTGTGGTACCATTGTTGGTAATGTTAACCTCGTAGTACTGGGTCAAGTAAGCGTTGCGGTTGCTGTTGAGACCAGAAAGATCCATTTCGGTGTCTGGTTCCTCAAGAACCCGGCGCTCCTGGTCATCTTCGTTCATAAAGATGTTGTCAGGCTGGTTCTGGTTCCGGTCTTCGAGATCGGTGAATGACCAGATCACAGCTTCTGGGTCTGGACGGTTGTAGAACTCAACGTGAGCATCATTGAAGCCAACATTGCCCGCCCATTCGTTCCGTGAGCCGTTCATAGCAAGAGTTACCGAGCTGCGGCCCTGTGGATTCTCGCCGTCAGCAATGTCTTCTTCAGCAGCCTCAAGCAGTTCCCAAGCACCCTCTTCTGGATCATCAAGGGTGTATGAAGGACCACGGTTCGAAAGCGCAGGCTCGAGTGCCTGGAAAGTATTCTGCCACTGAGCACGACGCTGAACGAATGGTGGGATATGAGCGTAACTGAAGTTACCTACGCCAACATACTTCTCAAGATCATCGTCAGGCGGGCTTTGCTCGTCTGTAGGCGAACCCTGATCCCAGAATGGATCCATCGCACTTGCGCGGAAGTTGGGGTCCCACAATGCTTCGGTTTGCACAGCTTGACCACCACCAACACCACCAATTGGCGAGTCGTTCTGGTAATCAACAAACTGCTCGTAGGAACCGGTTTCAACAGCACTGATGCAGAGCTCAGTCTCGATGATACCCTGAGCAATCAGGATCGAGAACATATTGCCGGTCGTGTCTTTTTCACGCGCAGTTGAAATCTCGCCATCAACAAGGATCGTCTTGTCATTCTTGTCGACGCGGCTTGGCAGTGGGTAGTTATCACGGTTGTTACCCGCAAAGACGACCATACCCTGTAGAATCGAACGCACCTGGGTGCTGTCCTTCAACTGGTTTGCACGCTGACGAGCTTTACCAAGAGCAGGCAGCAAGATACCGATGAGCAACGCGATGATCGCGATGACCACCAGAAGCTCGATGAGCGTAAACGCACTTCTTTTCATGTTCTTCATAACATGACTCCATTTCTGTGCCAGCGAGAACTCCGCCTCGTCTGGCAAACATCTGAACGACGAATCGGTCAAACGACCGAAACGCACAAAGCGTCCACACAAATCGCCCGGTGGACACAAGGGCCGGAATGTCGGCTTAGTGCGATTCGGCTGGAATCAAATACAAAAAGTGCGATATGCCTGGTCGCCGAACCACCTTTGCCAGTACCACAATACGGGAATACTATCCGCAAAGCAACCCCAATGGTTCCCCATTACCAAACATCAACCAAAGCAAACCGCCCAAATTATCACAAAAACACACATACGGATTCCACCATGCCCACAACATCAATCAATCAACGCCTCACAGACCTCAATATCACCCTCCCAGAGCCCACGATCCCCGTTGCCTCCTATGTCCCTGCCCGACGCACAGGCAATCTCGTCCATATCTCAGGTCAAATCCCCATCTCCAAAGGCACCCTCCTCGCCAAAGGCATCGTCCCGACCCAAGTCGATGAAGCCACCGCCGTCCAATGCGCCCGCCAATGTGCCCTCAACGCTTTGGCCGCCTTGCAAAAAGAAATCGGCACGCTCGACAAAGTCACCAAGGTCGTCAAGGTTGGCATCTTCGTAGCCGCATCCCCAGACTTCGGAGCCCAGCCTGCCGTCGCTAACGGCTGCTCAGATCTTCTCGTAGAAATCTTCGGCCAAGAAATAGGACAACACGCACGCGCCGCCATCGGAGTCGCATCCCTCCCACTCAATGTCCCCGTGGAAATCGAGTTCATCTTCGAAGTTGAATAAATCGGGCCGAACCCTGAACTAGGCAAACGCCTTGTTGTAATCCGCAAGGAATGTCTTGAGCCCGCTATCGGTCAGCGGGTGTTGCATCAACTGCTTGATCACCTTCAAAGGCACCGTCGCCACATCCGCACCAATCAAAGCACACTCAAGCATGTGCTTGGGGTGCCGGATCGACGCCGCCAAAATCTTCGTGTCAAAACCGTAGTTGTCATAGATCGTCCGGATCTGCGAGATCAACTCCGTTCCGTCCTGCGAAATGTCATCAAGCCGACCAATGAAAGGCGAAATCAAATACGCCCCCGCCTTAGCAACCATCATCGCCTGCATCGACTGAAAGCACAGCGTCATGTTTGTCCGGATGCCCTCGTCCGAGAGCGCCTTGCACGCCTTGAGCCCATCAACCGTCACAGGAAGCTTGACCACAATATTGTCCGCGATCCCAGCTCGCATCTTCCCCTCTTTGACCATCTCTTCGTATTCAAGCGCAAGCACTTCAGCAGACACAGGCCCACGAACGAACTCACAAATCTCTCCGAGCCGTTTGCCATAATCAATGCCCTCTTTGGCAATCAAAGACGGGTTCGTCGTCACCCCATCAAGCACCCCAAGATCATGGGCCTCACGGATTTCGTCAAGATTCGCGGTGTCGATATACAGTTCCATAGCGTGTGCTCCGGCTAGGTGGACAGTGGATTTCTGAACAGGACAAGACTCTAGGCCAGCATCAATCAAGCATCTCAGAAAGCGACCGCCGGAGCACCTTCCCCGTCGCATTCCGAGGCATCTCCTCAACCATCACAATCCGCCTCGGCACCTTGTACCCAGCCAACCGGTCCCTACACCAGTGAATCAACTCATCCCCATCAACTGATTCCCCCTCGGCAACCTCCACAAACCCCACAGGCACCTCCCCACGCATCGGATCATGCTGCCCCACAACCCCCGATACCCCAACCGCCGGGTGAGCATTCAAAACCTCCTCGATCTCACGCGGGAACACATTCTCGCCCCCCACGATCAGCATCTCCTTGATCCGCCCAGTGATCGACAAAAACCCCTCTGAATCAATCCGGGCCATATCCCCCGTCCGCAGATGCCCAAACTCATCAAACGCCTCAGCAGTCTGCTCAGGCAGATTCAGATACCCCTTCATCACATTGGGCCCGCCAATCCGAAGTTCCCCATCAACATCAGCCCCAAGCTCTTCCCCAGTCTCAGGATCAACAATCCGCTGGATCACCCCAGGCAGCGCCCTCCCCACAGCCCCGATCTTCGACTCCTCATCAGCCAACATCACATTGGTCACCGGAGCCGTCTCCGTAAGCCCATACCCCTCACAAATCCGAACCCCAAACCGCTCAAAGAACCGATCCGAAACATCCCGAGGCAGCGGCTCTCCACCACTCAGTGACATCCTCAGAGTCTTCAGCGAATCAGCCTTCGCACTCTTGACCGTCATCAGCGCGTTGTACATCGAAGGGATCCCGATATAAATCGTCGCCCCATGCTTCTCAATGCCTTCAACCACACGCTTGGGCATAAACCGAGCCGAATATATCACCTTGCACCCAAACAACAAAGGCAGCAAGGTCAACGCCGTGATCCCAAACGAGTGGAACTGTGGCAGCACCCCAAAGAACACATCACTCGGCAAAATAGCAATATGCTCATGCACCTGAGCCACATTGCTCATCATGTTCTTGTGCGTCAACATCACACCCTTCGGCTTCCCAGAAGTCCCGGAGGTATACAGCACCACAGCCAAATCCTCGCTGCTCGTCCATTTGGGCAGCCTCGGGCTAGGGAGCGATTTAAAGTTCAGATCCTCTAAGTACACAATGTTCTTGCAACTGGGCACATACCCCAAATGCTCGATCAGCTTCTTCGAAGCGATCACCAGATCACACCCCGCATCATCAATCACATACTCAAGCGTCTCCCGCTCGCTCAAATAGTTCAAAGGCACAATCGTCTTGCCCGACAGCCAGACCCCGTATGCAGCAGCCGCAAACGCCCCCGATGTCGGAACCAAAATCCCCACCCTGCTCGATCCAGACTTCCCATCCACCACATCCGCAATATGCGCCCCCGCCACCAACAGTTCCGCCCCGCGATATTCACGAGAATCATCCTCAATCAACACCCGCTTGGCACGCTTCAAAAACGACCAAGTCAACGCCATACCAATATTCATCTTTGAAAGCTCCTGTCCATCCCAGCAGCCTACCCCACCCACGCCCCAAGTGCAATCAGGAGAGCATCTACCAAGGCCAAATCTCAAGCCCATGCGGTGCATTCCGAACATCCATCGAGACATTCACCGATGCCACCATCTCCCCCGATTTTCGGTCAAACCCGCTCACAGTCCCAGGTGAAGACCCCACAATAACTAACCCGCGATCTTCATCAACACACAACCCACGCCCAAAACCCTGCCTCGCATGGTCATCCCCAATCCCCGTATGACTCATCGCCGATTCGTCATACCGTGGATGCTCAAAACGCTTCATAACCTTCCCCCGACGATCAGAAATCACCACGCAGTCCTCCCCCGTTGAGTTCATCACCACCAACCCATCCCCGATCGGTTGGCAGTTATGCGTCATCGAAGGCACCATCGCATGCGTTCCAACACGCCCGTTCTCCACATCCACGGTCCACATCACACCAAGCCGCAATGCCGATACATACACCACCCCAGAATGAACAAAGACCTGATTCAGATGCAGATTGTCCCCAAGCGGGGGCCCATCGGCTCCTGATGGGTCATATGGCCGTGCAACAATCCCCGACTTCCCCACACCAAACCACCAAGCCCGATCAAACTCCCCAGTCCTCACATCAAACCGCAATACCGAATCAAAGCTCGTCGAAGTCAGGTAAATAGAGCGATCCCCATCAAACGAAATCTCATGGCAATGATGCAAAAACTGATTCTTAAACGACCGAACAATATTCCAGGATCGATCAAACACAAACAGCTCATCCGATGCCGCGATGTAAATCTCATCACCAACAAAGCAGATCCCCCGCAAGCCGCGGCCCATCCCACGCCCTTCCCAGTCGATCTCCACAGAGTTCCAATCAAGCACCTGCTCGAATCCCCCAGATTCTAAATCCACCAGATACGCCCCACCATGCGAGTCCCCCTGCTGAGTAGACCGGATCACATCCGTCATCAATAGCTTCGGCAGCGTCATACTTCACCCTCTGCAATGACAGAAGCAATCGCATTATTCTCGGTATGCGAAAGCGACACAAACCACCGGTCGATCCTCATCGAATCAGCAATCTCTTTGGCCCGCCCTGTCACCCGCAGTTCAGGCTTCCCTGAATCCAACCGCACCACCTCAACATCCGTCCACCCAATCCCCTGCGACCACCCCGTCCCGATCGCCTTGAGTGCAGCTTCCTTCGCCGCAAACCGCACCGCCAGATGCTCTTGCCTACGCGAAGAACTCCCCGAATCAGCAACCTCCTGATCGGTAAAGCATTTCTTCAAAAACGATCCTTCGTGCTTCTGCAGCGAGCGAGCGATCCGTGCAACCTCGACAATGTCCACCCCATGCCCAATGATCCCGCGATTTGTCCCACGAGCGGCAGCGGTCATTTCTTCGACTCAACTTTCGCCTTCTTCTCAGCCGGCTTTGATTCCGTCTTTTTTTCGGTCTTCGAATCAGCCTTCGAGTCAGACTTCTTCTCAGCAGCCGTTTCCTTCTTGGGCTCCTTGGCCTTCTTGTCAGCCTCGGCCCCCTGCTTATACGACTCGCTCCGGTAGTCCGTCTCGTAGAACCCAGACCCCTTAAACATCACCGCAGAACCGATCCCGATAAGCCGTTCAAGCTTCAGCTTCCCGCACTCGGGACACTTCTTCTTGACCCCCGCACTCATCGACTGAAAAAGCTCGAACTCATGCTCGCACCCGTTGCATCGATAGTCATAAGTAGGCATCGTTTATTCATCCTCGTCAGGCGCGGATTGTTCCGCTTCAGGAGCAACCCCAACCTTCGCAGGCCGGATCACCCGATCCCCAAGCATATACCCAACTCCCATCACCAACGAAATACACCCAGGCTCTACCCCATCTACCGCCTGCTGCATCATCGCCGCATGAGGCCCAGGATCAAAAGCGTCCCCAACCTTGGGCTCAATCGCAGAAACCCCATACCCCGAAAGCATCTTTAAAAACTCACTCCGGATCATCTCCACACCCGACATAACATCCTTCGCCGACACCTTCTCAGGGTCCTGCAGCAATGCCATCTCGAAGTGATCCATCAACGGGATCAACGCCTGCACCACACCCTGCCGCGATGAAATCCGCGCCTCTTGCTCATTGAGCGATGCCCGGCGTTGAAAGTTCGTGTGCTCCGCCGCCATCCCCTGGAAACGCCCGAAGTTCTCATCACGCTGCCCGATCGTCTCGATCAGCGTCTCAACAATCTCTTCGCTCTCAGGCAAGTACTCAAGCTCACCAGAAAGCGCCATCTGCCGGATCGTCTCAAACCGAGCCGCCCGATCCGCATCAAACGCCTCTTCAGCAGCCGCCTGCTTCTGGGCCTCATCCGTATCCACAGATTCGACTTCATTCACTTCTTCGGTCCCGTTGATCATGTCTTCACTCATGGTTAGCCACCCAACAAATCTGTAATCTTCTTAAAGAACCCGTGACTCTCAGGATTCACATCCTTGTCCTCGGTCTCCGCAAACGCCCGCAACAACTCCTCCTGTTTAGAGGACAACTTCTTAGGCGTCTCGATCTTCACAACAACAATCAAATCCCCACGACGCCCCGACCGAAGATTCGGCAAACCCGCACCCTCAATCCGAAGTAACTCGCCGTACTGCGTCCCCTTCTTAATCGTCAAAGTCTCAGACCCCTCAAGCGTCGGCACCTGCACCTCCGCACCAAGAGCCGCCTGCGTAAAGCTGATCGGCATCTCCATCAAAAGATGGTCCCCATCCCGCTCAAACAGATCATGATCCTCTACCCGCACCACAACATGCAGATCCCCGCGAACCCCAGTCCCATCAGGACTCTGCTCGGCCGCCGGTGGCTCCCCCTCGCCCTGCACCCGAACCGCCTGCCCGTGATGCACCCCAGCCGGGATCTTCACAGACAACGAACGCTTCTTCCCGCTCCGTCCCTTCCCATGGCACGAGCTGCATTTATCCTTCACAACCTTCCCGCGCCCCCGGCAAGCCGGGCACGCAACAACCATCCGGAACATCCCACCAAGCCCCGCCTGCTGTACTTTCCCCTGCCCCTGACAAGTCCCGCAAGTCTCCGCCTCCGTCCCAGGCTTGGCCCCAGTCCCAGTGCATGTATCACACACATCCATCCGAGTAAACTCGACCTCTTTCGAAGCCCCGTTCAAGACCTCTTCAAGCGTCATCGAAACCTGCGTCTCAAGGTCATACCCCCGAGCCGCCGCACGCCGACCCCCACCGCCACGCTGCTGGCCACCAAATCCACCTCCACCGCCGAAGATATCATTGAACATCGAGAAGATGTCATCGGTATTCATCCGATTAAAGTCATGCGTCGCCGCCCCCTGACCGCGCAGCCCATCATGACCATACTGGTCATAAATCTTCCGCTTCGAGTCGTCCGAAAGCACCTCGTACGCCTCCGCGGCTTCCTTAAACTTGGTCTCAGCATCCTTGTCATCCGGATTCTTATCCGGGTGATGCTTCATAGCCAAACGCCGATACGCGCGCTTCACCTCGTCCGCATCCGCGCCCTTATCAACCCCAAGAATTTCGTAATAGTCGCGTGTTGCTGTCATCGAAGCTCCGTATAAATCAAAAACGAGTATTCACTCTTAACAAGACATCCATGCAATTTTACGACCTAGCTCTGTCGCACTAAAACACCATGGCCTGGGAACATCTGCTTCATCAGGCACTGGTTCAATCAGACCTAGATGCCGAAACTCTGAAATAGCTTGATTTCGCATAGCAGTAGTTTCCCATGGCCCAAGTTCAGGAGCCTTTGCTGATACAACTCCAACGTTGTCATATGGCGCAGCAGCCTTCAATAGCTTTAGTCGAGCGAGTGGCTCATTGATATCTTTTTGGATAATTTTGTTCATGGGCCTATTAAAATCTGCTTGCCAAATCACTCCACCACTCATTTCTGCAATTCCAAGCATACAACATCCAGCCAACGCCCTATTCGAATATGTACCTGCTAAATCAAACCCGATGTTCAAATCGTAACCATCTCTGTATTCAGGCTCTAGCAATCCCTGGTTCGATTCCAAAGCTGGCTCTGCCCGAAATCGTGCATAAGCATTACAACCGAACACACGGCCTGAAAACAAAGATCGATTATCCTCTAAACCATAATCGTCTAGCTTACAAGGATACTGATAGCGATTGATCGCTTCTTGTATTTGCTGCACGCTCGGCATCCGATCCGAGTGTACCAAAACACCTTGCATTCCTCGAAAATCATAGTTAGTCTTTGTATTCATTAATCAGAACCCCCACCGTTTCCGGCAGGGGCCTGTATATTCATCAATCAGAATCAGCAAACAGCCCCAACAACAGGCTCCGTCTCATCCTTCAAATCCGAAATCATCACATCCGTCGTCAGCATCAAGCCAGCAACAGACGCCGCATTCGTGATCGCGCTCTTGGCGACCAAAGCAGGATCAATAATCCCCGCCTTGACCAGATCAACATAATCACCAGTCGCAGCGTTCAGACCAACCGAGCCCTCTTCCTCGCGGATAGTCTCGACAGCAAGATCGCCATCAAACCCAGCGTTGTCCGCGATCTGCCAAGCAGGAGCGGTCATCGCACGCATGACGATATCAAAGCCGAACTTCTCGTCGCCCTTGACCTTCTTCTGAGCATCGCCCAGCTGATCCGCAACACGGATCAGCGTCACGCCACCGCCAGGGACGAAACCCTCTTTGGCCGCAGCCCGCGTAGCGTGCATCGCGTCATCAACAAGGTCCTTGGTTGCTTTCATTGCTTGTTCGGTCACGCCGCCCACACTGATGATCGCCACGCCACCGGTCAACTTCGCGTGACGCTCCATGAGCTTCTCGCGGTCGTAATCGGAGGTCGACTTGTCGTGCTGTGCCTTGATGACCGCAGCCCGAGCAACAATGTCGCCCTTCTTGCCGCCACCCTTAACCATGGTCGTGTTGTCCTTGGTAATCGTCACCTTCTTGGCCTTACCAAGCTCCCCAAGCTCGATCGACTCAAGCGACCGCCCAAGGTCCTCACTAAAGTAAGTCCCGCCAGTCAAGACAGCAAGATCCTCAAGCATCGCCTTCCGACGATCCCCAAACCCAGGCGCCTTCACAGCAGCAATATTGAGCATCCCACGAAGACGGTTGACAACCAACGCCGCGAGGGCCTCGTTCTCAACATCCTCAGCAATAATCAACAAAGGCTTCCCAGCAGTCGCGACCTTATTCAACATCGGAATCAAATCACCAAGATTACTGATCTTCTTCTCATGAATCAGAATCAACACATCTTCGAGTTCGCACTCCCCGGTCGTCGGGTTCGTCATGAAGTAAGGCGAAAGGTAGCCCTTATCAAACTGCATCCCCTCAACATAGTCCAAGGTGGTTTCGTTGGAGTTGCCGTTCTCGATCTCAACCACGCCCTCGTGCCCGACCTTGTGAATCGCCTCAGCGATCAACTCGCCGACATTCTCATCATGGTTCGCCGACACGGTCGCAATCTTTTTGAGATCCGCCTTGCCCTTACAAGGCGTCGCCATCTCATCAATCGCTTCGCTCGCAGCCGCGGCCGCCTTGTTGATCCCACGCTGCACATGCACAGGATTCGCACCCGCAGCAACAACCTTCAGCCCCTCACTAAAGATCGCCTGAGCAAGCACCGTCGCACAAGTCGTCCCGTCCCCGGCCTTGTCAGCCGTCTTCTTGGCAACCTGATGCAGCATCTTCGCGCCCATCGACTCAAACTGCGAAGGCAGCTCGACTTCCTTGGCAACCGAAACCCCGTCCTTGGTCACATGAGGACCGCCGTACGACTTCTCGATCACAACATGACGCCCAGCAGGCCCCATCGTGCACTTGACCGCATCGGTCAGCTTATCAACGCCCTTCTTCATCTCAAGAAGCGCCTTGTCATCAAACATGATCTGTTTATTGCTCATATCGTCACTCCTTCGGAGTCTGTATTCTCTTCGGTGGGACAGGCGTCCCGCCTGTCTCTTCACCAGTTTCATAAGAGACAGGCCAGAGGCCTATCCCACCAAATCAATCACGCAAACACGCCAAGTAACTCGGATTCACGAAGAATCAAGTGCTCAACACCATCGATATCAACCTCGGTCCCGCCATACTGCGAGTACACAACCCGGTCACCCAAGCCGACACTCATGTCCGCCCGGTTCCCGTTCTCAAGCACCTTCCCAGGACCCACGGCCACAACCGTCCCCTGAATCGGCTTCTCCTTACTCGACTCAGGCAAGTACAGCCCCGCCGAGGTCATCGATTCTTGCTCAACTGGCTTCACCAGCACACGATCTTCAAGTGGTTTTACTGACATTATGTGTTATCTCCAGTTTGTGAGAGTTCAGTATCGCAGAATGCTCTGACTGTAAATCCCGAAGGCAGCAGCGCCTCTGAGAATGCTTGCTCTAATCGCTTCCGGCTTGTCACACCCTCGTACTCGTCGTCAAAGAAATCCGTGCCAAGGCAATAGATTTGTTCTCCGATCCAATCGGAATCACTGTGCTCCCCAGCAACATCAGTGATTGTCCCAATTACATCAAAATAATCAGCAGATGAGTGAAGCTTTAGTACCGCAGAAATGACTACATGGCTGTTTGCTTCACCGGGTTCGGATCGAGGTTTGAAAAAAAGTTTGTAGTTGGGCATTCAAGCCTCCTTCTTTGAAATCACGCGGTCAAACACTGCGTTCATCAACTGACCATGAGTAGCCCGGACCACAACAAATTCATCTTCTGTATCAAACCAAAGTTCGCAGAATTGATTGTCGTCCATCCCACCAGTGGAAACTGCTTTAACGCACTCGAGATCCTTCACTTCGACGATTGATGATTGTGCAATATCAATCAACTCAGCAATGGGATCATTGTTTTCTTTGTCATTACTCATTTAGAACCCCATCCCACCCATACCAGGCATCCCGCCCATGCCGCCCATTCCAGGCATGCCGCCACCCATTCCGCCCATGCCGCCCATACCACCCATGCCGCCCATACCCGCCATCGGGTCGCCGCCAGCACCGTGATCGTCCGACACACCCTTCTCAGGCTTGTCCGTCACAATGCAATCCGCAGCCAAGAGCACAGTAGCAACCGAACCCGCATTCACAAGCGCCGAACGATCCACCTTCGCAGGCGTCATCACACCCGCCTTGAGCAGGTCCTCGTACTTGTCGGTCAGCGCGTTGTAACCGTTGGAACCCTCAGCGTCCGCGACCTTCGCCACAACAACCGAGCCCTTGGCTCCAGCGTTCTCCGCGATCGTCCGCAGCGGCACCGAAAGAGCCCGGTACACAACATTCATCCCGGCTGCGAAGTCGTACTTCACCTGCCCAACATCGTCAGACGACACATCAGTCGACTTCCCGAACACTTTCTTCCAGTCCTTATTGCCAGCAATGACATCCTGAGCCCGAATAAAGCTCGTCCCGCCGCCCGCAACAATACCCTCAGCAAGCGCAGCCCGTGTCGCATGAAGTGCATCTTCAACCCGCGCCTTCTTCTCTTTGAGTTCCGCTTCAGATGCAGCACCAACATTAATCTGAGCAACCCCGCCGGTCAGCTTCGCGAGCCGCTCTTGGAGTTTTTCACGATCGTAATCCGACGATGAGTTATCGATCTCATTACGAATCTGAGCAATCCGACCCTGAATCTCCTTCGTTGAGCCGGCACCCTCGATGATGGTCGTGTTGTCCGAGCCGATCTCAACCTTCTTCGCCATGCCCAACTGCGAGATCGAGATCGAATCCAGATCCGTCGCCAGATCCTTCATAAACGCCTCGCCGCCAGTCAGCACCGCAATATCCTGCAGCATCGCCTTGCGACGATCGCCATAGCCGGGCGCCTTGACCGCACACACCTGCAAGGTGCCACGGAGTTTGTTGATCACCAGTGTCGAAAGCGCCTCGCCGGTGATGTCCTCAGCGATGATCAAGAGCGGCTTCTTCGCCTCCATCACCTTCTCTAAGAGCGGCACCAACTTCTGAATATTGTCAATCTTGTCCTCATGCACAAGCACCAAGCACTTGTCCATCACGACCTTCATGTCCTCAACATCCGTCACAAAGTTCGGCGACAAGAACCCACGATCAAACTGCATCCCCTCAACCACAGTCACATCGGTCTCAAGCCCCTTGCCCTCTTCAACCGTGATCACGCCGTCCTTACCCACCTTCTCAAACGCCCCAGCCATGATCTTCCCGGTCTCAGGATCGTTGTTCGACGAAATAGTTGCGACATTCTCGATATCTTTCTTGCCCTTGACAGGAATCGCTGAGTCATCGATCGACTTGGCCGCGATCTCAACACCCTTCTTCATCCCACGAACCAGAGCATTGGCATCCACCCCAGCCGCGATGTAGCGGAGCCCTTCTTTGAACAACGCCTCAGCAAGCACGGTCGCGGTCGTGGTCCCGTCGCCAGCATCGTCCGAAGTCTTCGAAGACGCCTCCTTGACGAGCTTGGCCCCCATGTTCTCCGCCTTGTTGGTCAGTTCGACCTCTTCAGCAACCGAAACCCCGTCCTTGGTCACAGTCGGCCCGCCCCATGATTTATCCAATACAGCATTACGACCCCGAGGCCCAAGTGTCACCTTGACCGCTGCCGCGAGCTTCTCAACCCCCGCCAAAAGTGCCTGCCGTGCTTCAATATCAAAGGTCAGTTCTTTGCTTCCCATAGCGGATTCTCCAGTATTCAGCGGGCTCAAGGCCCAGTCAACCGCCCAAAGCGGCAGGTAAATGTATTCCAAAGCCAGCTGCATGCGCAGCCAACCCACCCAACACTGGCAATCCCCATGCCAACCCCCACAACCCTAACCCCTGAAAACACCCCCAACCAACCCCAAATCCTCCCGCCAACCGAGTATCCAACCAAAACACCCTGCCAAGCTGGCAGCCCCCTCAATATTCTGTGGGTGCCACGGCTTGACCGTCTTCGGCAAGCCGTGTCTTCTCGCCTCCCCCGGGCCTCCGGGGGAGGTGTCGCGCAGCGACGGAGGGGGTCTTTCTTCTCTTGCCCACACAATTCGCCTATCATCAACACAATCGGCAAGGACGCCAAAACGGAGCTATGAAGATGCTGTCAACCACCCTCGCAAGCAACCCAATCAACGCCTATCTCCCCGTCTTCATCATGCTCCTCGGAGCAGCGGGATTCGCCGTCATGAACCTCGTCGGCTCCGCAATCCTCGGCCCATCCCGCAAGGGCGATCGCAAAGGCGAAACCTACGAATCGGGCATGACCCCAATCAACACCGCACGCAAACGCTTCAATATCCGCTTCTACCTCATCGCCATGGTCTTCCTCGTCTTCGATATCGAAGTCATATTCCTCTACCCGTGGGCCCAAACCTTCACCTCCCTCGACCCACGCTCAGACGCCTCCACCGTCTGGCTCCTCCGCATCTTCTTCTTCATGCTCACCACCGTCGTCGCCTACATCTACGGCTACCGAAAAGGCGTCTTCAAGTTCGACTAAATCCTGCTTGTGACCGCCCAAACTTCCCATCCCAAAGAACGAACCACCCCCCTGCGCTCAAGCACAGGCGAACGCATCGCCGCCGCCGCCATCGCCGCAGTCGCCCTCCTCGTCCTCTTCACCGCCGCCTGGCTCACCCCAGATCCCCAAGGCCACGCCACCCACACCCAGCTCGGCATGAACAAATGCACCTGGGTCGTCTGGTTCGACCAACCCTGCCTAACCTGCGGCATGACCACCTCATTCTCCCACGCCGGAGAGGGCTCATGGACCACCGCCGCACTCACCCAGCCCATGGGAGCCCTCCTAGCCCTAATTACAACCATGATCTTCTGGGGAGCAACGCATCAGGCCGTCACCGGCTCGCGTATAGGATCAGTCGTCCAAACCACGCTCAGGCCCAAAGTGGTCATCACCATGATCGCCCTCGCTGCAGCCGCATGGATATATAAAATCGCCACCTGGACCTGATACCTGAAACCGGACACCGGATACCAACGCATGATCAAACCCAGACCAATCAAACTCGCAGCCCTCGCCGCCGCACTCACAACCCTCACACTCCCAGGATGCATCGTCCCCGCCCTCGTCGGCGGAATGGCCGAATCCCACCACCGCACCGGCTCAACAGTCATCGACGCCGAATACGAACGCATCTCAGGCAAAACCTTCGCCGTGGTCTGCTCCGCTTCACGCGTCATCGAAGCAGAACACCCAGGCATCACCGCACGCATCAACCAACGCGTCAACGACCGCCTCATCCAGAACGCAAACCCCTCATACGCAATCCCCTCCGGCGACCTCCTCTCCGTCCTATACAACACCCCCCAGTGGCCCGCGATGACCCGCGAAGACATCGCAAACATGCTCGGTGTCGAACGCCTCATCGTCATCGAAATCGTCGAGTACAGCCTCAACGAACCAGGAAACCAATACATCTGGGACGGCGCTGTCGCCGGCGTCGTCTCGGTCTACGAATCAGACTCCGCCCTACCAAACGATCCAATCTTCGAAAAAGCAATCAGCATCAAGTTCCCAGACTCCACAGGATTCATGCGACACGACATCCCAGAAGCCGCAGTCACCGCAGAACTCTCAAACAGATTCATCAACCGCGCCGCCTGGCTCTTCTACCAGCACGAAGAATCAAACATCATCCCATACTAAACCCCCGCCCACTCAATCATGAACACACAACGCACCATGCAAAAACTCATCAAGCCCCCACTCATTACCCTCGCACTCCTCACCGTGCTCACCTGCATCCCAGGATGCAATATCGCCACACCGATCGCCTACGCAATCCATGGCCCTGAAAAAATCAACCCCGTCTACACCCTCCCAGAACACGCCACAACAGTCGTATTCGTAGATGATCCCTCCAGTAAAATCGCCCAGCGACGCCTCCGCTACGCAATGGCCGACACCGCGACCGACCAACTCCTCGGCAAACGAGTACTCACCGACATGCTCGAACCAAGAGGCATCATCGCCGCAGCCACCAAGGAATCACATTCAGAACGCATGAGCATTACAGAGCTGGGCAAATCCGTCGGTGCCGATATCGTCATCTACGCCGTCGTCACAAACTTCTCACTCACCCCAGAAACAGGCTCATATATCCCCCAAGCCTTCCTCCGAGTCAAAGTCATCGATGTCGCCCAAGGCAAACGCGTATGGCCAGACTCCGAGTTCGGTCACCCAATCGAAGTCCAAATCCCTCAACTCCCAGGACTCTCCCCAGAAGGCAACGCAGGCCAGCTCGCTATCGAACAAAAACTTGCCGTCCGTGCAGGCCTAGGAATCTCCCAACTCTTCTACCGTCACGAAATCGGCGAAACAGTCCTCTTCCGCAAGTAATCCGAATCCAAACATGATCTCACCCACTTCAACCACACAAGGCTCCGTGATCCACCTTGTGGCCCCGCCATCAAACCGTCAAGACGCCACCGCCCACTACGGCAGAACAGTCCCATGCCTTCTCCTCGCCGGAGCAATCAAAGACAAACTCACTCCTCCCGCCCCACATAGCCGAACCATCATCATCGGCGACACCACCGCCCCATCCGCAGCTTCATCCCTAGGACTCGACTACACCGACCATTTCACCCCAATCCTCTCAAACCCAATCACAATCAAACGCAAGCTCATCGCACAACTCAGCAATCTGCAAACCGCCCCAACAAGAGTCATCTGCTGGTCTGACGAACTCATTCACCTCGCCTGCGCCATCGCCGCGCGGCTCGATGTCCCCACAGAACTCATCTCAACAAAGCCCTCAATCATCCAAAAACCCCCACAGAACATCGACACCATCCGAGTATTCGAACCACAAGACCACGACCGCTGGCTCGACCACCGCCACACCTGCCAAACCGACCAACTCCTCGCCGCAACCATCGACCAAGAACCCGCTTCTACGGAACTCCGCGCCTCAGCAAGAGCACGCTTCGACATCGACGAGAGCGCCATCTGCCTCGGCGCCATCGCCGACGCCCCAAACGAAGTCGACGCCCGAGAGTTCGCCTTCCTCCTCGGGCTCCTCTCAGTCTCAGGATACAAAGTCCTAGGCATCATCCCCAAAACCGCAAACAAACTCAACCAAGCCCTCCGCCATCACCGAGGTCTCGACAAACCCTTCCGCCTCCTCACCACAACCGACCCCCTCCCAGCCCTTCTCCCAATCCTCGATGCCTGCATCCACCCCACCGACGAACACTCAGGATCAACCCACCTCATAGACCGCCTCTGCGAACGCGCCGATGTCCCCATCCTCCATCTCCGCCACTCAGGAAAGGCAGGCTTCTCCAGAGCCCAAGGCTCCTCCGGAAGACTCCTCGACCAAATGGACGAAATCGTAAAGCACCAAAGACCCTCCTTCCCCCAATCCCCACAACCAATCAACGCCTAATCGACAACCATGCCCGCCCCCCCAAACCCAAACAACAGTCCTCTTCGTCTGCCTAGGAAACATCTGCCGCTCCCCCCTCGCCCACGGCATCTTCCAACACCTCGTCGACACAAACAACCTCACCGACCAGTTCCACATTGACTCCTGCGGCACAGGCGCCTGGCATGTAGGCAACCCCCCAGACCCAAGATCCATCCAAACCGCCGCCCTCTACAACATCGACCTCACAACCCAACGCGCCCGCCAGTTCGACCCATCAACAGACATCGAACGCTACCAATGGATCATCCCCATGGACGCCGCCAACAAACGCGACCTCATCAAACTCGGCACCCCAAAGCCCCAACTCCACCTCATGCGTTCCTTCGACCCCACCCTGAAGACCCCCCAAGATGTCCCCGACCCCTACTACGGCGGCGACGGCGGCTTCGAACAAGTCTACCAAATGCTACTACTCGCCTGCGAGGGACTACTCTGTTCGATTAAAGGTCCAGCATCAACCGTGCCGGATCCTCAATCGCATCCTTAATCGACACCAAGAACTGCACCGCCTCGGCCCCGTCCACGATCCGGTGATCATAACTCAGCGCCAGATACATCATCGGCCGAAGAGCAATCTGCCCAGGATTATGCGGATCCTCTACCGCACGCTTCTTAATCCCATGCATCCCCAGAATCGCACTCTGAGGCGGATTCAAAATCGGCGTTGACATCAGCGACCCAAAGATTCCCCCATTGGTAATCGTAAAGGTCCCGCCCATCATCTCGCTCAGCTCAAGCTTGTTATCCCTCGCCCGGAGACCAAGATCCTTAATCGACGACTCAATCGTCGCAAAATTCATCGTCTCGGTATTACGAAGCACAGGCACAACCAGCCCCTTCTTCCCAGCAACCGCGATCGCAATATCCTGATAGTTGTGCGATTGCACCGAAGGCTTCCCGTCAGCCCCCGCCATGATGTACGAGTTGATCTTCGGGAATTTTTCGAGCGCCTGCACACACGCCTTGACAAAGAACGACATAAACCCGAGGCCCACCCCGTGCTTCTCGGCAAACTGCTCCTTGTACTGCTTCCGCAACTCCATCACCGCGCCCATATCAACCTCGTTAAAGGTCGTAAGCATCGCCGCCGTCTGCTGCGCTTCAACCAACCGCGAAGCAATCTTCTGCCGCATCGGGCTCATCCGCTCAACGCTAATCTCACGCGATCCAGCAATAGGCCCTGCAGCAACCGGTGCACTCCCGCCCGACTGCACAAACCCAAGCACATCCTGCTCCCGAATCCGACCCCCAGCACCAGTCCCGGTCACAATCGAAAGATTCACCCCCTTCTCCTCAGCCAACTTCCGAGCCAAAGGCGTCGCCTTCACATCACCCGCAGGTGCTCCAGCCGGAGCAGCACTCGGCGCCGCTGCCGCAACTGGTGCAGGATCCGGAGCAGCGACAGGTTCAGGTGCAGTTTCAGCCGCCGGTGCTGGTGCAGCGGCAGGAGCCTCACCCGCCGGCTTCGCAGCCGACTCATCAATCTGGCCAACAATCGCCCCCACATCAACCTCGTCACCCTCCGATGCCGAATGCGTCACCACACCAGAAATCGGCGCAGGCACTTCCATCGTCACCTTGTCGGTCTCAAGCTCAAGGACTGTCTGGTCCCGCTCGACATACTCGCCCTCAGCAACACTCCATGCGGAGATCACACCAGAGGTCACCGATTCGCCAACACTTGGAATTTCAATCTTGGTCGTCATAATCTAAACCATCCTTATACAGGCACATTCACGCCCTAGCCGCTGCTATTTTTGTTTCCTTGCCAGACTCTTCGGGCTTAGCCCCGATCGCCTTGGTAATTATCTGTTCCTGCTCAACCTTGTGCTGAACCTTCGAACCCGTTGCAGGCGAGCTCGAGCGAGCCCGGCCAATATACCCAGGCCGATCCCAACCAAGCTTCTCCTGCACCATATCAGAAACATACAACCACGCCCCAGCGTTGTAAGTCTCTTCCTGCACAAACTCCACCGTAACATCATCAGGATACAACCCAACGATCTCTGCAAGCATGCCCGCATGGAACGGGTACAACTGCTCGATCCGAACAATCGCCGTGTCCGATCGCCCGATCAACTCACGCCGAGCATCCATCTCGTGATAAATCTTCCCGCTGCAAAGTAGTACACGCTTCACGCCGGCCCGATCAAAATCACCCGATACAAACTTTGGATCATCGAGCATCTCAGCAAACGCCCCGCCCTCAAGAATCTCATCAAACGAACTCGTAGGCGTCCGCAGCATCGACTTCGGCGTAAGCACAACCAAAGGCTTCCTAAACGACCGGTTCATCTGACGCCGGTACATATGAAAAACCTGCGCCGCCGTAGACGGATACACAACCTGCATGTTGTTCCCACCACACAACTCCAGGAACCGCTCAACCCGGCAAGAAGAATGCTCAGGCCCCGCGCCCTCATACCCATGAGGCAGCAGCATCACAAGCCCGCTCCACCGATCCCATTTCCCCTCAGCAGACGCAACAAACTGATCAATGATCGCCTGGGCACCATTAACAAAATCCCCAAACTGAGCTTCCCAGATAACAAGCATCTTCGGATCAGCAAGCGAATACCCATAATCAAACCCAAGCACACTCGCCTCAGAAAGCGGCGAGTCATACACACAAAGCTTCGCCTGCCGCGGCTTCCCATCACTCCCAATTGTCCCCGCCGGAGCATCCGTCCCCTCAATCCCAAGCTCACGAATATGATTCAAAGGCGTATAAGGCTCAGCAGTCTGCATATCACGCACCACCGCATGCCGATGCGAGAATGTACCACGCCGACAATCCTGCCCAGACAACCGGATCGGATGCCCCTCAACAAGCAGCGTCCCAAACGCTAAATGCTCGGCATCAGCATAACTAATCAACTCCGCGCCCGCCTCCGGATCACCAAGCTTGCTGCGATCCGCCAGCAGCTTCTTAAGCTTCGGATTCAAGTGAAACCCATCAGGTACCCGCCCAATCGATCCCGCAACCTCCCGGATCATCTCACGCGAGACTCCCGTCTCCAAACGATCAAAGTTGTATTCATGCGTCTGCCCCGCCCACCGATGGCTCCCAGGATCAATCGAAGGATCCTTCGCCATCTCCTTGGCCGAACGCTGAGCACGCTCAAGAGTCTCGGTAATCCGATCATCGATCGCCACCCGATCCGCCTCCTGAATCAAGCCCTCAGCAAGCAACTTCTCGGTGTAAATCTTCAACACCGACGCTTTCTTCTTAATCACCTGCGCCATCAGAGGCTGCGTAAAGCTCGTCTCGTCCTGCTCGTTGTGCCCATACTTCCTGAAACACTGCAGATCAATAAACACATCCCGCTTAAACTGCTGCCGGTACTCCATCGCGATCTGCGCAACAGTTACAACAGCATCCGGATCATCCGCATTGACATGAAAAATCGGCGCATCAATCGACTTGCCAATATCCGTGCAATACCGGCTCGACCGCGAATCCTCAGGCACCGTAGTAAACCCGATCTGATTATTGATCACAACATGCACAGTCCCGCCCGTCGTATAGCCCTCGAGCTGCGAGAAGTTCAGAACCTCCGCAACAATCCCCTGCCCCGCAACAGCCGCATCGCCATGGATCAACACCGGAATCACCCGGCTCCGATCAATATCACCCTTGAGCCGCTGCTTAGCACGACAGCGCCCCTCGATAACCCCATTAACCGCCTCAAGGTGACTCGGATTACTCGCCAGCGCAAGGTGAATCATCTTCCCATTGGGAAGCATCCGAGTACCCGAATACCCCTGGTGATATTTCACATCCCCGCCGCCATCAACAAAGTCCTCCGACCAGTTTTCCTCAAACTCAGTGAAGATCTGCTCGTAGGTCTTGCCGATCGTGTTGTTCAAAACATTCAAACGCCCCCGGTGCGCCATCCCCATGACGATCTCTTCACCGCCATGATCCGAAGCCGTCTCAATCAGATGATCCAGCAGCGGGATCAGCGCCTCCCCACCCTCAAGCGAGAACCGCTTATCACCAGGGTACCGTCTCCCAAGAAACTTCTCGACCATTTCTGATTTGGTAAGCTGCTCAAGAATCATCATCTTCTTGGCCCGATCAAGATCGAGCTTCCCGCCCATGATCTCAAACCGATGAAGCAACCACGACCGCTGCTCCGTATCCGCAACATGCATAATCTCAAGCCCGACCGATCCGCAGTACACCTCTTCAAGCCGAGCGATCACCGCCCGCAAAGGCACCTGCATCCCCAGCCCCATCCCAGATCCATCAACAACACGATCCAGATCCGAATCAGCCAGCCCATGATGATCCAAGCAAAGCAACTCAGGCCGAGCACGCTCCCGATGGAACGGATCAATATCAGCACAAAGATGCCCCTGATCCCGATACGCATTGACAAAATCGTTCACAATCGCTTCAAAGTGCGAAGACTGCCCAGCGACCCCAAGACCCCCGCCCCACACCTGCACAGGCCCGCTCTCGCTCTTCCAATCACCCGAACCAGCAGTTGGAGCACCAGCCGAAGCATCACCCCCAAACAGCGTCAGATCCCCAGCATTGGCAAGAGCAAACCCCTCAAAGAACGCCCGAAGCTCACCAGTCACAGACCCGGGATCAGCCGAGTACAACTTAAACTGCTCTTCAAGATACTCAGCGTTCCACTGGTTCACACTCGCCGCGATCGGTTTAGGCACAGAACTCATCGCTTACCTCACCCATTTCCGCACGCAACCTACCAAAAACCGCGTTCAGATGGACTATCGGACCACTCGACAGGGCACATACCCAGCCGCGATCCTAGACACATCTATCGACATCCACCCTCATAAATCCATCAAAACACAACACTTTGAACCACCATCACGCATGTTTTGCCCCCCCATCCCAACCCCACTAGAACACCCAGTCTATCACCCAAAACGCCCCGAAACATAATGCGCCGTCTCGATCAGCTTCGGATTCTGGAACATCGCTCCCGTTTGTCCATACTCAACCAACCGCCCCAAATACATAAACGCCGTGTAATCAGAAACCCGCGCCGCCTGCTGCATGTTGTGCGTCACAATCAGCACCGTGTACCGCTCCGAAATCTCCGTAATCAACTCCTCAATCCGAATCGTCGCCACTGGATCAAGCGCCGAGCAAGGCTCATCAAGCAACAACACCTCAGGATCCGCCACCACAGCCCTCGCAATACACAACCGCTGCTGCTGCCCCCCAGACAAACCCAATGCCGACTCCTTCAACCGATCCTTGACCTCATCCCAGATCGCCGCAGATTTCAAGCTCCGCTCACATGCTTCTTCCAAAACGCTCTTGCGCCGCTCCCCATCAATCCGAAGCGGATACACAACATTCTCAAAGATCGACATCGGGAACGGGTTCGGCTTCTGGAACACCATCCCAAGACGCTTCCGCAACTCAATCACATCCACCGTAGGCTCATACACCGCCGCCCCATTGAGCGTAATCCCACCCTCAACCCGCACACCATCAACCAGATCATTCATCCGATTAATCGACCGCAGCAAAGTAGACTTCCCACACCCCGAAGGCCCAATCAACGCAGTAACCGCCCCCCGAGGCACATCCATCGAAATCCCATGAATCGCCTGCGAATCCCCGTACCACAACTTAAAGTCATCCGTCTGAATAACAGAATCAACCTCCGCCATCTCTTCATGAACCGTCGGCTCAACACCCTCCCCACGACGGATCGCATCAATTACATCATAATGCGCAGGCTCCCCCCCCATCCCACCAGGAACCACAGGCGAAGGCCCCACGCCAGACACACCAGCTTCAACCCGCGTTTGATCATTTAATTCTTCAGTACCACTCATCGCACCCATCATATCGCCGCTCCCGCAGTCCGGCCCCGCAACTTGGCGCGAATCATGATCGCAGCCAAGTTCAAAGCAAACACAATCAACAAAAACAACAGCGTCGTCGTCCAAACCATCGGACGAGCCGCCTGCGAATCCGGGCTCTGGAACCCAAGATCATAAATATGAAACCCAAGATGCATAAAGCTCCGATCAGCATGCAAAAACGGAGCCGCCGTAGACACAGGCAAATCCATATTCAGCTTCACCGCCCCAACAAGCATCAACGGCGCCACCTCCCCAGCACCACGCGCCATCGCCAGAATCGCCCCCGTCAAAATCCCAGGAAGCGCCCCAGGCAAAACAATCCGCCGAATAGTCTGCCACTTGCTCGCCCCGCACCCAAAGCTCCCCTCCCGCATCGAGTTGGGCACCGCAGCAATCGCCTCCTCCGTCGCCACAATCACAACAGGCAGCGTAAGCAAAGCCAAGGTCAACGAAGCCCAAAGCAACCCCCGCGCCCCAAAGGTCGGCGACCCCTCCGCCGCCCGCGCCCCAAAGAAACCCATAAAGTAAGGCGTCTTCGCAACAATCATCACCAACAAAACAACAGTCAATCCCCACCCAACCCAAGACAACTTCGACAACACCCGGTGCGCAACCCTCGGCGGATGCCCAGGATCAGGCTTCCCCCAAAGCCCGCACCCAAACGATCCAAACGCCGCAACAACCGCAAGCCCAAACAACCCCCACCAAACACCACTACTCAGACTGCTCCCCGCCACAGGCCCAGTATCCACATACCGCCCCACCGTATAACAAAAGAACCCAAGCCCAAACACCCCGTACACAATACTCGGCACCCCCGCCAAGTTATTCACCGCCACCCGGATCACACTCGTACCAAACCCCTGCACCGCATACTCACGCAAATACAACGCCGCAATCACACCCAAAGGCGTCACAAATACAGTCAACAACAAAGTAAGCAACACCGTACCCACAATCACCGGATACACACCCCCCTCAGTATTCGCCTCCCGAGGCCCAGTCGATACAAACTCCCACCAACGCGCCCCAAAGACCTTCACCTTCCCAAAGAACCCCAACCGATTCGCCGCCACCAACCGAACCACCTGACTCAGCATCATCGGCTCATCACCACGCGTCTGCGCAATAGGAGCAAACCGTCCACCCGTCGGCTCCACCACCACAAACCGCTCACGGCTATCAATCTCCTCCCCAGCACGAATCTCCCCAAGAACCCGCTCATACTCAACCTGCAGCCGCTCCATCTCAACAGCAGACTCCCCAATCACCACATCCCGCTGCTCCACAGTCATCCCCACCGACTTCCAAGGCCCACCAACCCAAAGCCCAACCCCGCCAAAGATCACAACCACAGCACACCCAAACCGAGTCATCTTCCCAACCCGAACCCCGCTGGCCCCGATCCCAACCCCCGCATCACGCTTCAACCACCACACACACCCCGCAAAGACAACGCACAACATCACCAGCGACCAACTCACCCACCCAAGCCGATCACTTGCATGCCCCCGCTGCTCAACCCCAAGCTCAGCCTCAGCCACCGCAAGCCGCGCCCTTTCGATCCCATGATTTATCTTCCCAAGCTCACGCTTCCGCATCGCTTCCCCAAGTGCCCGCCGCGTCCGTGCCTCGCTGTGCATCGCCCCAAACGCATCAAGCGTCTCCCCAGATCCAGTCGTCACCCTTTCAAGTTCCCCCTCATCATTCAAAACCGAAATCGACTCAGGCATCCCAAACCAAACACCCCACGCCTCGCGCTCAAGCATCACCGCATCATCAGGCTGCTCGATCTCAACGACCTCCCCCCCATCGATCCATCGGAACGACTCCTGCCCAATATCCCGATTCCCCACCCGATACAAATACCGCCCATCAGAATCCTCAGCAACCCGGATCCCCATCACCTGCTCGCCCCCCTCAAGCGTCACCCGATCAATATCCCCAGGCCAAAATGCACGCAATCCATTACCCACCACCAATACAAGCAACACCGCGATCATCCCAAGACACAAAACAAGCGCCGACCCTGTCAACCAAACCATCGGCTCACCAACAGCACTCGGAAGCGTCCGTCTCTTTGTCGCATGTTGGTTCACTTGCTCACTCACAGCCCAGCATTCCTCTTCCGAACAACCTGCCGCACAACCTCAGCACTCGTATTAATCACAAAGGTCATCACAAACAACACAAACCCACACAAAAACAGCACCCGGTAATGCGTCTCGTCCTTGGGCGCCTCAGGAAGCTCCACCGCAATATTCGCAGCCAAAGTCCTGAACCCACTAAAGATATTCCAAGACATCTCAGGCGTGTTCCCCGTCGCCATCAGCACAATCATCGTCTCCCCAACAGCACGCCCAAACCCGATCATGCACGCAGAGAAAATCCCAGAACCCGCCACCGGCAGCACCACCCGAACCGCCGTCTGCCACTTCGTCGCCCCCGCACCAAGCGAAGCCGACCGCAATGAATCAGGCACCGCCTGCAACGCATCCTCCGAAATCGTAAAGATAATAGGAATCACCGCAAACCCCATGATCACCGCAACCACAAGCGTGTTCCGAGGACTAAAGCTCCCAAACACAGAATCCCGTGGATCAAGCCCCACCGCCGTCAACCCAACCGCAGCCACATACGCAACCACCATACTCGCAACCGCAAGCACCACAAACTTCGCAAGCACCACCATCCCCACCATCGCCGAGTTCTGCCCCGACAACCAGACATCAACACGCCGCCGAACCGTAAACGCCTGCAAAATCCAAACCCCGATCGCCGCCAAAGGCATGCACGCCATCACCCACCCAGGCGTCGCAGACCCATACTCCCCATTGAGCCATCGCCGAAGATCAGTATCAATCATCACAGCACCATCAACCACAGCAGAACTGTCCATCTCAACAACGACCCCATCAACCACCCCCATCTCCATCGCACGCAGCCGCCGCTGTGTCCGTGTCGACCACCCAGCATCCCCCGCCCATTCCGGAACACGATCCGATTCCACCGCAACAACCGCACCCGACATCATCGCCCGATCAAACCCATCAGGCGTAAACCCAACCCCGACAATCCCAGGACCCGCAGCCCATCCAACAACCCCGCTCAACACCAGCACCCCAGCCACCATCATCAAATGATGCCCAGTCTTGAGCCGCAGACGCGTCGCCAAAGGCACCATCTGCCACACATGAGCACCAAACAACACTCCAAGCGGCAGCACAAACATCCCCACCAAGAACGGCCCCAAAAACTCCGCCACATACGGCGCCACCACCATCGCAGCCACAAACCCAAGCACTACCGAAGGCAACGACGCCATCAACTCAACACTCGGCTTGACAACCTTCCGCACCCGCTTCGACAAAAACTCACTCGAATACAAAGCCGCAAACACCGCAACCGGAATAGCAAACAACATCGCAAACACAGTCGCCTTGAGCGTTCCAAAAACAAGCGGCATCACACTCAGCTTCACTTCACTCGAATCATCCCCAGACGAAGACTGATACACATACGCCGGCTCAGCCAACCCCTCATACGCCACCTTCCCAAACAACGCTTTGATCGAAAACTCCGCGTACCCCTCCTCATACCCATACAACCCATACCCCCCACCATCCCCAACTACCAAAACCGAATCATTCTTAGGCCCGATCGCAACAACCCCAGCCCCCTCAACCTCCGATTGAATCCGAATAACCGTCTTCTCACTCGTCAAATGCCGAAGCACCACCACCCCATCACTATACAAAATCCCCACCGTCCGATCCCGACTACTCGGCGTCAGATCAACAACCCCAACACCATCCTCAACACGCCCAAACGAATGCGACCGAACCAAAAACCGCCCGTCTCCAAACTGATCCCGCTCATCAAGCGCAACATGCCAAGACTGCACCCCCCCCAAAGTGTCCCCAATCAAAACCGTCTGCCCCCCGAGCGCCATCTCAACAACCGCAACCCCCCCCTCATCGAGCACCTCTACCCGCTCACGGAACACAAAGTCCCCTTTCTCCTTGGCAAACCGCTCCATCACCCCATCTCGGTACACCACAAACACCTGCCCCCCATCCGCACTCACCTTCAACGCAACAGGCATCTCCTCCCCATGAAGCCCAAAAGAAGTCTCCCTGAGCCGAGTCCTCGGAGTCCCACCACCCAAAGGCCGAGTGGTCCGCACACTGCTCACCACAACAGTCAAATCCTCACGAAGCGCCGCCAGCACTGTCTTCCCAGTAGGATCAACCTGATAGTCAACAAGAACTACCGCCCCCTCCCCCTTCTTCACCATCAACGGCTCCCCAAGGCTCTCCTCAACAGTCACCCGACGAACCCGCCCGTCTTCGAGCACTTCGCTGTACCCAACCCCTTCCCCAGAATCACCACCAGCAGCATACAACCTCGTCGAAAACTCAACACCCCCAAGCCGAACACTCCCATCCCCATACCCCCGCGCAATCAGTTCCCCATTCCAAGCCGACGATTCACTTGTCGCCCCATCATCAACCCCACCAATCTCGCCCAACTCATCATCCCCATGAAGCCCAACAACCCGCCCTCCCAAAACAGCCGCCTCCCCATAAGGCCCCATGTACACCGCAGCAGGAATACCCCGATCCCCACCCGGATGGACTACCCCCTCCTCAACAACCCCACTCGAAAACAAAGGCACCACAACCCACGCCAAGTAAAAACAAATCCCGAGCACCGCCGCCAGAACAGCAAACCCACCAACCGTCACGACAAACTCGGCCGCCGCATCGGTTGCATGCAACCGACGCGACGCCCGAGAACGGCTCTGCGTTTCAACATCATGATTTCGATCTATATCAGCCACTCAAAAATCATAGCCGATCTTGAGCATCTCAAGGTCCTCACGAGCAATACTTGCTGGGACAGGGAAATATCCGTCCTTCACCACGATCTCCTGCCCAGACTGCGAGAACACCATCTTGATAAACTCGGCCCGCAACGGATCAGTAATCCCCGTCGTAGGATCAACACTCATGTACAGATACAAGAAACGAGCGATCGGGTACTCCCCCGAATACGCCATTTCTGCCGTCGCTTCCACAGCGTCATACCCATCATAAGAAACCGCGATCGCCTTGACTCCTGCAGTCTTGTACCCGATCCCCGAGTATCCCATCCCATACAAATCAGTCGTCACCGCCTGTACAACCGCAGATGATCCAGGCTGCTCCTTGACAGTCGCCTTGTAATCATTCCCCTGCAAACCAATTTTCTTGAAATACCCATAGGTACCCGAGGCCGAGTTCCGCCCGTACAGACTCACAGGCCGGTTCTTAAAGTCCCCATCCTCAACACCAAGATCACCCCAAGTCAGATCAGTATCAGCGACCGAGTACACTCGCGTCAAATCCTCGATGCTGATCTCATCAAGTGGACAGTCTTTATGAACATATACCGCAAGACAGTCAATTGCTGTACGCACAGGCATCGGAGGGTACCCATTGGCCTCCTCAAACTTATCCATCTCCGCACCCTTCATCGGACGCGACATCGGACCAAACTGCGCCTGACCTTCAATCAGTGCCGGCGGAGCCGTAGACGACCCCTTCCCCTCTACCTCAAGCTGAGTCGCAGGGTAGAACTTCTTAAAGTCCTCGCCCCAAAGCGTCATCAGGTTATTCATAGTGTCCGAACCGATCGACTTCAATGAACCAGAAACCCCACTGGTAGCCTCATAAGTCGGAAGCTCAGGATCTACCCCGTCCCCCGCAGAAGCACCCATCACAAACAGCGGCAAAGCAACAAACGCACCCGCCAACGATTTCAACTTTCGAGACTTCATCGTAAAACTCCGTGTGTAGTTCAATCTCAGGAAGGCGAGCAGTTCGCCTCTACACACAATCCTCCCGCAATACACCACAGAAAACCACCAGAACATCGCAAAGGTTGTGTTAAGATCGCCTCACAATGCCGCCAACCCCTCTTATCGCTTGCCACGAAAGCACTTAGAACATGCCCCAGGATTGTTCAGATCCCGTAAAACCTCACTCACCAAGCAACTCATCCACCAACGACACAAGCCCAGCATCCTCCGGAGGCGTCCGTGACGGGAACCTCGCCACCACTTCACCCGCACGATTTACCAAAAACTTCGCAAAGTTCCACTCAGGCTCCCCACCAATCGGCTCGGGCTGAGCCGCCAGCTGCGCATACAACGGATGCACCCCCTCCCCCTTCACAACGATCTTCCCCATCATCGGGAAAGTCACCCCATACTCCCCGCTACAAAACTCAGCGATCTCCTCGTTCGTCCCAGGCTCCTGCCCACCAAACTCATTGGCCGGGAACCCAACAATCACAAGCCCCGCATCCTTCTTCTCCTGATACAACCCCTCAAGCCCCGCATACTGAGGCGTAAGCCCGCAAGCACTCGCCACATTCACAAACATCACCACCTTGCCCCTGTAATCCTCCAAAGACTTCATCGAACCATCCAACATCTCAAACTCATACCCAAGCACATCCTTCGATTCCATCACAACCTCCACGCCCTTCGGCTCATCAATATGTTTCGAACTGTCCGCAATCCCCAAATACCCCGGCAAAAATATCGCCACCAAAACACCCACACTCAAACCCGATTTCGTAGTAGAGCAGCACCATCCCATATCCAATTCCCTTCCGCGACCATCGACCGCTATGCTTCACCGTACATGACTCGGCCCAACCAACACATCCTACAACGAACCGTCCGCTTCAGCATAAACACCGACGGCTCAAACACCGGCTCAAACACAACAGCCGGCAAACCCTCCATGACAACCCTAGGCAGGTACTACGAACTCACCATCGCCGTCATAGGCCAACCAGACCCACAAACCGGCTACCTCCTAGGCATACAAGAAATAGACGCCCTCGTCCGAAATCACCTCCTCCCGATCATCGCACACCAAATCGATACAAACCCAACCCAGCACCCCGCAAACCTCCTCGCCAGTCTCTGGGCAAAATCAAAAGAAATCCTTACCCCAACCCTCCACGCCATCCGCTGGCACCTCACCCCATACCATTCCATTGAAATGACCGAACCAACCTCAAACTCAATCCTCCTCCGCCAGCACTACGAGTTCGCCGCCGCCCACCGCCTCCACGCCCCCTCCATGTCCGACGACCAAAACACCGCCTTCTTCGGCAAGTGCAACAACCCCTCCGGACACGGCCACAACTACAAACTCGAGCCAACCATCAAAGTAAACATCGAAGCCCTCACCCCACAACTCCAAATCCAAATCGAACAAACAATCAACGACACCCTCATCACCCCCCTCGACCACAAGTTCCTCAACAAAGACTGCCCCCCTTTCGACCAGTCCAACGACGGCCAAATCCCCTCCGTAGAAAACATCACCAAACACTGCTACGAAACCCTCGCCCCAGCCCTCACTTCCCTCGGATGTTCATTAGAGCAGATCACCGTCTGGGAAACCGACCGCACCTCCGCAACCTACCCCGCCCCCTAAAGTTGAACCCGTGGCACAGGCGTCCCGCCTGTGATCTTCTCTTCGAATTTCGGGACCCAGGTGCCACTACTCGTCGCCTTCGGCGCAGTAGTGCCTTCTCTTATCTGGGTGCCATGGTTTGACCGTCTTCGGCAAACCATGTCTTCCTCTTCCTCCCTCTCCCATTCTGATGGGAGAGGGCCGGGGTGAGCGCTCCATTTTCTACTTTCTACCCTCCCCCCCTCTACAATCCATCAATGAACAAAACAGTTAAAACAATCCTCATCACCCTCGCCATCATCGCCGCAATCCCCTTCACATGCTGCGGTCTCCCAATCGGGATATCCGAACTCTTTGCCCCAATCAGGTGGAAATATACAAAAGAATACCAACCCCCTAGCGGCACAACAAACAACTTTGAATTTGATAGCATCCGGTTTTTTATGACAATCCTTGGTGACAATGACTACTTCAATAATCAGTTTGAGTATGTGGCTCCACGAACGATCACTGTATATGCAAATAAAAATAACAGCGATGATGCAAGGGTACGATTACTTGATTTGACAATTCTGTCCTCAACCAATGGAGACATCTATACAAACTCACAAATCGAACTCCCACACATGTTTATCTTCGATTCGCCATCTGGAGATGACTCCTATGCAGAGTGGGTAGCACCAACATCAGTTGTAACTGACCTACCTAGTAAAGAGGTCATCACAGTAACTCTTATCTTCGAAATCACTCGAAACGCATCATCAACAACTCACACACTCATAGTCACATTCACACCAGAACGGTGGCGTGATCCGTACCACTGGATGCCATCGGTGTAAACACCCCCTATCCTCCCAAGTGCCCCCTTCAGACCCAAAACGAATCCTCATCATCCGCCCCAGTGCCCTAGGCGACATCTGCCGCTCCGCCCCCATCCTCGCCGCCCTCAAACAACGCTACCCAGACGCCAAAATCGACTGGATGGCCCGCGACACCTTCACCCAAGCCATCGAGCACCACCCAGACCTCAACCAGGTCATCCCCTTCAAACGCGTAGAACTCGGCAAACAATGCCGCCACTTCCGCTTCGGGCCGCTCATCAAATGGCTCCGAACCCTCCGAAAAAACAAATACGACATGGTCCTCGACTGCCAAGGCCTCGCCCGCTCAGGATTCTTCTCTAGAGCCACCGGGGCAAAGCTGAGATATGGTTTCAAAGACTCCCAAGAACTCGGCTGGCTCTTCCACAACAAACGCATCGACGCCCCCAAAGAAATGCACACCGTAGACCGAATGCTCGCCCTCGCCAAAGCCGCCGGTGCAGACATCTCCAACCCAAACATCACCCTCTACGCAGGACAAGCCGAACTCTCAGAAGTCGTCATCGAATACCCAGAACCCTACGCCGTCCTCGCCCCCACCTCCGCCTGGACTGCCAAATGCTGGCCCATCGAACGCTTTACCGAACTCGCCCAAGAACTCACCAAAAACAAAGCCATCGAAAGAGTCATCATCGTCGGAGGCCCAGGAGAACGCCTCCACTGCGCCCCCCTCCTAGAACTCGCCAAAGACCACCCCAAAATCACCGACCGAGTCGGCTCTACTTCAATCGCCCTCCTCATGGCCATCATCGCCCGCTCAAAGCTCACCGTCGCCAACGACTCCGCCGCCCTCCACATGGCCGTCGGATTCAACCGCCCCCTCGTCGGACTCCTAGGCCCAACCGACCCCAAAAAAGCAGCCCCCTTCGGACGCGAGCAAGACATGATTCAACACATCGAACCCGGCGACGAGTTCTACTTCCGCGACAACCGCTCCGCCGACATGATCCAAAGAATCACCACCACCGAAGTCCTAACCGCCTGCAACCAGCGACTCCAGTAAAAAAGCCCGGAGCAACCACTCCGGGCTTCTCATTCTAAATCAACTCTCGTTTACGCCTTCGCCCCCGCATGCTCCAAAGCAAACGCCTTCATAAACTCAACAAGCGCCACAACCCCCGCCTTCGGGAACGCATTGTAAATACTCGCCCGCATCCCACCAATCGACCGATGCCCCGCAAGCGTCGTAAGCCCCTTCTCCTCGGCCTGCTCAATAAACAACGCATCAAGCTCCGCCGTCGGACACTTAAAGGTAATATTCATCAACGAACGATCCTCTTTCAACGAATGAGGCACAAAGAAATCCTGCGAATCAATAAAATCATACAGTACCGCAGCCTTCTCCTTATTGATCTCATCCATCGCGGTGAGCCCGCCCTCAGCCAAAATCCACTTAAACACCTGCCCCATCAGGTACACCCCATAAGTATTCGGCGTATTGAAACGCCCCTCCTTCTTCGCCATCAATCCATACCGCATCATCTTGGGAAGCTCACGAACAGGATTGTTTATCAAATCCGTTTTCGCAATCAGCAAAGTCGTCCCCGACGGCCCAAGATTCTTCTGAGCCCCCGCATAGATCAACCCATACCGGCTCACATCAATCGGACGCGAGTAAATATTCGACGACATATCCGCCACCAAGAACGAGTTCCCCGGAGTCTTAGGCAACTCCTTAAACTCAGTGCCCATAATCGTATTGTTCGAAGTAAACTGCACATACGCAGGATCATCCGAATACTTCACCTCATCCCCCTTCGGGATATGGTTAAAGCCGGACTCCTTCGACGACCCGCACACATTGAGCTTCCCGTAGTGGTGCACTTCCTCGATCGAATCCTGAGCCCACTTCCCGGTCTCAAAGTAATCCGCCGTCCGATCCTCAGCCAAGAAGTTCGCAGGCACCATGTAACACTGACTCGTCGCCCCGCCCTGCATCCAAAAAATCGAATAATCCTCAGGCACACCCCCCACAGCCCGGCAGTCCGCCTCGGTCTCATGCGTCACCCGATCAAAGTATTTGTTCCGGTGCGAATGCTCCATGATCCCGATCCCAGAATCAAAGATATTCCAGATGTCTTTCTGAGCCTGCTTGATCACGCTCTCAGGCAAACACGCAGGACCAGCCGAAAAGTTGTATACACGATCACCCATGACGATTCTCCAATCTCAAAGAGCCGCTCTTACAGAGCCAAGCTCAACTGTTCATCTTTCAATGACTTCTTATTCACAACATGCAGCGTCCGACCCTCGTCGATCACCGTGCCCACAATCCGGATCACCTCAAGCGCCACCGCTTCCTGCGCCTGATCAGTAGAAGCCCCGCAATGATGCGTCAGCGAAACCCCAGGAAGCTCCGCAACCCCGCACGACCACTCACAATCCTTGCTCGAAGGCTGATTCTGATACACATCCATCCCCACCCGAATACCTTTATCCTTTACCGCCTTGACCAACTCACTTTCGTCAACAATCTCCCCCCGAGATGTATTGATAAACATCGCACCAGGCTTCATCGCACCAAAGAAACCAGGGCCGCACAGCTTGTCCGTATCAGCACACAACGCCACATGCACAGAAACAATGTCCGCCTCCTCGATCGCCCCCTTGAGCGCATCGCGAGAATACTCGATCATTTTAATCCCAAGAGCACGAGCCGTTTCCTTATGCATCGAACGAGACTGCGCGCTCACCTGCATCCCAAAAGCCTGCGCCCGTTTAATAACTTCCATCCCAATCGAGCCCATCCCAACAACCAACAGCTTGCTCCCCTTCAAACCCTTCGCCTTGGCAAACTCTTTCTTATTCCAACGCCCCTCGCGAAGCGACTTGGTCTGCAGCGAAATCCGGCGATCAAGATTAATCATGTGCCCGATCGCAAGTTCAGCAACCGCCACCGCGTTCATCCCAGGACAGTTACAAACAGGGATCCCCTTCTCGCCCGCCGCCGCAGAATCAATATTGTCATGCCCCGCACCCGCCCGGATCACAAGCGACAAATCCCCGCAATCGGCAAACACCGAAGCCGGCACCTTGGTCGACCGGACAACGAGCACCTTGGCCCCCGTCGCCTTGAGCGCATCGCCAATCGTCTCAGGACCAAGATCCGCATCCACATGCACATCGCACCCGAGATCACGCAACCCGTCGATCCCGATCTGATCAAACTTATCCGCAATCAAAACGCCCGGCTTATCACCCATAGCAACCTCCAGTGCCGGCAGATCAACCCGCCGGCTACCAAGATTCTAGGGCATCAAACCCAATCACCTACTGCCCCGTATCCAACTCTTTCCCGCCAAAATCAATCCCACGCAGCCCACCCCTTGTCCACCGGAACACCCCCGGATGCAACTCGCCATCAAATCCTTCAATCAACGAAGGATCGGCGCCCGTCGGATTCCGAGGCTCAAACCCAGGATTCGAATCATCCGTATCCCGCCGGCTCACCGACCCATCAAAGAACAAAATCGGCTGGCTCGTCCCAGGCTCCATAAACAACTTGTCCTCCCCGCCATTCTGATGCCGAGCAAAGGTATCAAACATCCAAGCCTTCGATGAGGGAAACGACACCTCTGTCATCTTTCGATTGACCAAGTAATCAGGATCCCTATCGAACGCCCCATATCCACCCGAACTCTGCCCCAGCGGCTGAAGCCCTCCCCGGGCCTTGTCATGCGAATATGTAAACACACTGGTCTCATACGAACTCTCATACTTCCGCCGGATTGTCCCGTCAAAGAAATCTTCAGCCGGAGTCTCCGCCCGTTCAATCTGCTCCGCATCATCAGGACACACAGCCACAGGCTCCTCAGGATTCCCGGTCATGTAATCCAAGTAAACCAAATGTGTAAACCAAAGATTCGAAAACCAGTTCGAGCCAGCAGTAGCATTGGTATTCCCGCTCCGCTCACGGATGATGTGCAACGCCTGAAACGCAACGCCATTCTTATCCGAAAATGGGTTCTGAAGATCCGCATACGGTGTATCAGGCTTCTGATTCCCCCGCCACCACAACGCCGGGATCACCCCACGATTGTCATCCGCATACATCGTCGCTCCAACCCCGAGCTGACGCATGTTCGAGCTGCACACAAGCGCCCGAGATGAAGCCCGCGCCGAACCAAGCGCTGGCAGCAACAACCCGATCAGCACAGCAATAATCGCGATCACCACCAACAACTCAATAAGCGTAAAGCCACCGCCCATACAGAACGAACTCCGTATCGCTCGGCTTCTACATCTTTGCTCATCGATCAACAAGAACCATCCAGTCGTCCCACAACTCAAGACACAACAATCACAACCAAGGCAAGCACGGTAATTATTCCGGCACACCCCACCGATATCCAAGCCCGCTTCCGCTCCCCGGCCCACGCCCGGCGCAATGACCGCACAGCCCGGCCCAACTCATCAATCTGCTTGATCGCATCGAGCCCCTCCTCGCCCTGATTCGCATCCGCCTCACGCCGCTTCCCGCGCGACGGCTCCTGCGGCGACAACGGAATCGCCGAAGGCCCAGAAACCAACTCCGCCCCGGCAGGCGGCTCCGCACGCAGCGCCAACACCTCTACACGCGCCTGCCCAGGCAGCGGCCTCGAAGGCCCCAGCCCGAGATGCTGACGATCACGATCCGCAGAGAACGGCTCTTGGCACCGCCCGCATGCAAACGCATCCGCGTCAACCGCTTCGCCGCAGCTGTGACACAACCCCATCATCTGCGCCACCCCAGGCGTGTGCTTGGCGAGCATCCAGAACTGCCTCGTGCTCGGCCCCCGCATCACCGAGTTGGCCTCGATCCCCCCACTCTCAACAAGCCGTTTAATCGTTGAATAGTTGCACCCCGGCCGGTGCGGCATCGAATCGTCCCGCACAAACCAAGGCCCCATCTCATTCTGTGACGCCTGCCGGCTAAGCGGATCATACCGTGCACTGCACCGCTGGCACCGCCCAGAATCCGCCGTCATCTCACCACAAAACGGACAGATCAAACTCCGAAGTTTCGGGCTCGCCAACTCACCAGCCCCCCCTAATCCTTCCGCACCCAGCGCGACCCCGAGCGCATGCTGCATCGATACCGCACGCCGGTTCTCGGCTCCCGAAGATTCTGATTGATTGACAGCCGTACTACTCATATAGAATGCCTGTTCTTGAAAGCCGCCTCAAATGCCGATACACACACATCGGCCATTGTCTGTACGCACCGCCGCCCAAAAGGTTGACCCAACCCCATTCCAAGGCCCAAATCGTCCATGCCAACACTCCACCAGCCAACCCAAACCCGTCCCCAGTCTACCCGGAATCAACCATTCCTGCTCACACTTTCATTCTTGGTCCTTCCATGTATTGCCATGAATCTCTCAGGATGTACCGCTCCTGAATCGACCAAAGAATCTACCGCCACCAGCTCCAAAATCGCCGCGATGGTCAACAGCCAGCCCATCACCAACGAGGAACTCTGGCCGATCTTGGCCGAAATCTCAGGCCAGCAAGCCCTCGAAGAACTCATGCTCACAAAACTGCTTGAAGAGATCGCCCATGACTTTGGGTGGGAAATCACCGACGCCGATCTTCAGCTAGAGCTTGACAATCTCATCTTCACAATCAATCAATCCGCCGATCCCCAGAGCACCCCAGTGCTGATCGACACCATCCGCCACCGCCGCGGGCTCGGTCCATCCAGATTCGACGCCCTCCTCAGACGCAACACCATCCTTCGACGGCTGCTCCCAGCAACCGATACCCCAGAGTTCAAAGATCTGGTCGGACAAGAGTACGGAAAGGCGATCCCGCTGCTCCCAAAAGATCTGACCCGCGAGGAAGTTGAACAAGTTTTGCACCGATCTGAGCTGGTCGTTCAGCAACGCGAAATTGAAAAACTCGCTCGGTCGCTGCTTGAGGGCAGAAAGGTATTGATTATGGATCGCTCATTGAGATGGTCCGGGGAGTGACACGATGTGTGCGCACAAAGACGGCGGTAATGTTCCACGTGGAACAATTGAAATTGTAAAACTGTGGCTACGGGTTGCTGGGCATCTGGCGGTTTGGCCGGTGATGTATGCTGCGGGGGTGGGGATTATTTTGGGGGAGTTTTTGGGGCGGCCGATCGGTGAGCTTGGGTTGGTGTATGTCACGCTTTGTGCGCATTCTGGGTATATGTTGGATCGGGTAAAGTTTCGGGATGCTGATTTTGACCCGGCGGATCTGATGGCTGATTCTGAGCGGGCGAATTTTTTGAGGAGGATTGCTCGGCGGTTGCGGTTGGTGATGGCTCTGGAATGGGTAGCGGCGGCGGCTGTTGGGGTGGTGATCTCCCCGGTGTTGGGGGTGTTGGTTTTGGGGGGGATTCTTTTGGGGTATCTGTATTCTGGGTGGCGGCCGGGGAGGCGGGCTCGGCTGAAGGATGTGCATGGGCTCAAGGCGGGGCTGGTGGCGTGTGCGGTGGTTGGGCTTGGGCTTGCGGCGGTGGTTGGGCCTGAGATTGGTTGGGATGCTGGGGCGTTGTTGAAGTTGGTTGGGGAGTTGCCTTGGGTGGTTTTGGGTGGGGTTTGGCTGATTGTTTGCGGGGATGCCGTGGTGTGTGATTTGGATGATCACGAAAGTGATCGGGCTTACTCGACGCGGAGTTTGCCTGTGCTGATGGGGGCGCGGCGGGCGGCGGTTGTCGCGGCGGGGTTGCTGGCAATTGGTGGAGTAATGGTGGCGATGGGCGGGGAAGGTATGGATCAAATGCGGGTGTTATTTGCTGGGTTGATTGTTGTGAGCGGGATCGGGATCGTGCGGCTTCGGAAGAGGCGGGACTGGATTGATGGGCGGATGCTCTTGATGGTTTTGGTTGCGGTTGCGATGTCATGATTTGAAAGATCCCGACTGCTCTTTCGATGATCAATAACTCCTGATCCTGCTTAAACCCGATGAAGACACCGGGCGTAAGCAGGGCACCCGGCACCCGTCATCTATGAACATTTAAATTAAACTGATTGATTCTGGAATAATGCCCTCTCACTGGGCATTTCTCTACCCGAAGGTACACGACTGTTTACCTTAAGGAAACACTTCATATGATGGCTAATCAAGGAAAGAAGCGACGAAACACACGGATGGGGCTCCAGGAAGCAGCTATTCGGCTTGGCGTCCAGGATGGGGTTCAATCGGCGTCCATTCGCACCATTGCGAAAGAAGCGGGCGTCACAGAGGGTGCTGTATATAAGCACTATGAGAGCAAAGACGATCTCATTCGGGAAGCGTATACCACGATTGTCGATGAGATGGCCCGGAATAAATCGGTGTTGTTACAGGCCGACTTGCCCTTTGAGCATGCTGTGAAGGCATGGGTGAAGTTGACATTCGAATACTTTGAGGGGAATCGCGATGCTTTTTCGTATGTGCTCTTTATGCCGCACCGTATGGCTTCCACATTGGGCGAGGTATACACGAAGCAGGGAAATATGTTTCGAAGTTTTTTGTTGGCTGCTCAGGAGAGTGGCGAGGCGAAAGAGATGGATATTGACCTTGCATACGCGTTTTTCACAGGATGTGTGCTGAATGTTCCACGGATGATCAATGAGGGCGTGCTCGAGGGACCGGCTCGTAAATACGCAGACAAGACGGCGGAGGTGGTGCTCGGCATCCTGGCTGTCTGAGACAAGAACAATCAAGAGGGCTCTAAGCGGTGTGCGCCAACGCATCGTGAGTGCTATCGGTGTAGGTTCACCGGGTACTTCCACAACTGGCGAATAGCTTCGTTTGAAGCGAGGAGATTAAAGATGCTACAGAGTTTGAAGACTATATCTGCGGCTGGGACGATTGCTTTGGCAGGGCTAGCAGCTCATGGTGAGGTTTTATCAGTACAGATCGAGAACACGAGTGCTTCTGATGGGTTCTTTTTTACGCCGTTCTGGATCTCTGCCCATAATGGCGGGTTTGATTCGTTTAACACTGGAGAGCTTGCGAGTGGATTCCCTGGTATTACAGAGTTGGCCGAGGGAGGGGACACGGCTCCTATTTCAGCGGCGTTTAGCTCGAGCGGGGCTGGTGTTTCAGGCGGGGCCCAAGCGACTGTGACCTCGGTTGCCTTTAGTGGTGATGCGCCTGTATTTTCACCAGGCGAGTCTACTACCTTCAACTTAGATGTGGGTAACTCAATGGTCAATCGCTATTTTTCGTTTGCATCGATGGCGATCCCTACAAATGATTTGTTCGTCGCCAATGACAATCCTTTTTCACACATGCTCTTTGACTTGTCTGGATCATTTGTTGGCCCGACGGTTATTGAAATTTATGGCCGTGATGTTTTTGACAACGGATCTGAAGTGAACTCTGCATCCGGTGGTGCTGCGTTCTCGGCCAATGGCGGCGCGTCTGCTAGTGAATCAGAGCTCATTCGCAATCTATTTACTGATCCCAGTGACGAGACATATCTAAGCTCGTTTATAGGCTCGGACACGGCTAATGGGGCAACGATCGGTTCAGCGTTTGGAGCCGATGACCTGGTTGCTCGTATCACGATTACTCAAGTGCCTAGCCCAAGTGGGTTAGCGGCGATCATCGGCGGTGGTTTCTTGATGGGCCGGCGTCGCCGGTAAGTTCCTGACCAAGGCTGCTGACACATCTTGAACTCTTTCGTGGGCACGGGTACGGCTTACCAGCTGTGCTCGTGTTTTAAACTAGAAATTTATCACCATCTTTGTCGATCATTTGGCGACATACACAGTCCCGCCCTTCATAACGAAGACCACACTCTGGAACGCATAGACATCTTTTAGGGGATTGTGATCGAGAGCGATGATGTCGGCGAGTTTGCCGGCTTCTAGGGTGCCGATTTGGTTTTCGGCGCCGATGAGTTTGGCGGCGTTGATTGTTGCGGAGATGAGGCAGTCTTGGTTTGACATGCCGGCTTGTTGCATGTAGATGAACTCTTGGGCGTTTGTGCCGTGGGCTCCTACGCCGACATCGGTGCCGAAGGCGATGTTTACGCCTGCTTTGTGGGCTCTTGCGAAGGAGTCTTGGATGAGGGGGCCTACATCGGAGGCTTTCTTTTGGATGGCATCTGGGAAGTAGCCGTCGATTTTGGCTTTGTTTTCTACAAACTTACCGGCGTGGATTGTTGGGACGAGGTAGGCGTCGTGTTTGATGAATAGGCGGATAGATTCTTCGTCGAGGTATGTGCCGTGTTCTATGGAGGAGACTCCTGCGCGGAGTGCGGCGTTGATGCCGTCGGTGCCGTGGGCGTGGGCGGCGACTTTGCGGCCCATCATTTTGGCGGCTTGGACGATTGCTTCGAGTTCGTCGTCGAAGAACTGTTGGTCGACTCCGGCGGCTGTTGGGGAGAGGACTCCGCCTGTGGCTGTGATTTTGATGAGGTCTACGCCTTCGCGGACTCTTGCGCGGACTGCTTTGCGGGCTTCGCTTGGCCCGTCGGCGGTATCGAGGTGGTCGGCGAGGTCTGGGCGGAGCACTGGAGAGAGTGAGTTGGTTGGGTCGGCGTGTCCGCCGGTAACGCTTACGGCTGGTCCTGAGACGAACATGCGTGGGCCAGGGATGATGCCTTTTTTGATGCGGTCGCGGAGTGCGAGGGCGACTGAGCCGGGGGAGCCGACATTGCGGACTGTTGTGAATCCAGCTTCGATGGTTTTCTTTGCGTTTGCTACGCCGTCGATTGCGGCGTGGGCTTGGCTTTCTTGCATTCTGCTTCGCATGCGGTCGAGTGCTGGTTTGATTTCGCCTGTGAGGTGGGTGTGGCAGTCGATGAGGCCGGGGAGGACGACGGAGTCTGAGAGGTCGATGAGTTCTACTTCGTCGTCAGTGGTGTCTACATCTGCTGGGTTTGTGTAGCCGTCTGTTATGAAGACGATTTTGTTGTCGATGATGAGGATTGATTGTTTGGTCTTGGCGGGCTGTCCGGGGATTGCGATGAGGGTGCCGCAGTGGATGAGGGTCGTTTTGGCGAGGGCATTGGATTTCAAGAATAAAGCGGTTGCAATGAGAACGAGTACGGAGAGTTTGTGATTCATGGTGTGACCTTTGGGTTGGATTTCTACCGGGTCATGGTACCACAAAATACTAAAGGAGGTTGGGAAACTTCTCCGTTGGCGCATCCTGAAATGGGCAGACTCTCAGCGGCAGAGAGTCTAACGGGCGATTTCGATGGCTCTGGTTTCTCTCATTACAGTGACCCTGATTTCGCCTGGGAAGGTCATCTCATTTGAGACTCGTTTGGCGATTTCGTGTGCTGCGAGGTAGGCCTCGTCGTCGGAAACACGGTCGGCGTCGATCATGACGCGGATCTCTCGTCCGGCTTGGACGGCGAATGCTTCGTTGACGCCTGGCTGGGTTCTTGCGATGTCTTCGAGGTCGTGGAGGCGCTGGATGTAGCGTTCCATTGATTCACGGCGTGCGCCTGGTCTGGCAGCGGAGACGGCGTCGGCGGCCATGATGATTGGGGTGTAGAGGGTGGTTGCGGGGATGTCTGCGTGGTGGCCGCCGATGGCGTTGAGGACTGCTTCGTCTTTTTCGCCGTACTGGGCGGCGAAGTCCATACCGATCTTTGGGTGTCCGCCTTCCATCTCGTGGTCCATAGCTTTGCCGATGTCGTGGAGGAAACCGGCGCGGCGTGCGAGTCTGCCGTCGAGACCGAGTTGGTCAGCGATGATCTGCGAGAGGAATGCGACTTCGATTGAGTGCTTGAGGACATTCTGACCGTAGGAAGTGCGGTAGGTGAGTTTGCCCATGGCTTCGATGACCTTGGGGTGGATTCCTTTGAGTTTGAGTTCTTGGGCGGCGTTTTTGCCTGCCTTGATGACTTTCTCGTTGATTTCTGATCGGACTTTTTCGGTGACTTCTTCGATGCGGCTTGGGTGCATACGGCCGTCGGATATGAGACGTTCGAGTGCTTCTACTGCGACTGCTTGGCGGACCTTGTCGAAGCAGGAGACGACGATGACGCCTGGGGTGTCGTCGACGATGATGTCTGCGCCGGTGGCTTTTTCAAATGCTCGAATATTGCGTCCTTCGCGGCCGATGATGCGGCCTTTCATATCGTCGCTTGGGATGGCGACGGTGCGGACGGTTGCTTCTGAGGCGTGCTCGTTTGCATAACGCTGGATGGCATTGATGAGAACCTCGCGGGCCTCGTCTTTGGCGTTGTCTTCTGCGTCTTCGATGATTTCGCGGGTGACCTTGCCCATTTCGCCTCGGGCATTGTCTGCGACGCGTTCGAGGAGGAGTTCTTTGGCTTGGCCTGCATCGAGTTGGGAGACTCGTTCGAGTTCGTGCTCTTGCTTTTCGAGGAGTTCGTCGAGCTTGGTGCTGCGGGCTTCGAGCTGGGCTTTGCGTTCTTCGAGTTTTTCTGCTCGGGATTCGAGGGATTGTTCTTTGGCGGAGAGGGTTTCGTCTCTGCGGTCTACGAGGTCTTCTCGTTTGGCGAGGCGGCGTTCTGAATCTCGTTGGTCTGCGCGAGCGGCTTCAAGTTCCTTGTCGGCGTCTTCCTTGCGGGAAAGGGCTTTGCGTTCGGCTTCTATGAGGATTTTTTCGGCTGCGGATTTGGCGTCGTCTTCTGCTCGTTTGGAGAGGTGGGAGGATTCGGATTTGAGGGCGTGGAGTTTTTTTGAAGCGATGAGGGGGGCGAGGAAGAATCCGATGATCGCGCCTGCTATGACCGCAGCGATTGCGATGATGATGAGGATGGGGAGATTTGAGGGTGAATCTGATTGGGCGATTGTGAGGAGAGCGGTTGAATATTCCACGGGCGGCTCCGTGCCGGGGTCGTGCTGCGGCCTTCATTGGCCAGTGTGGGGGGCAGCTCGGGTTCGGCGGTCGGGCGCGTCTGGGCTTTGCTTTTGGTCGGTTTGTCTGGATCTATCTTGTAATTGGCTTCGGTTCAGGTGTTTGCGTGTCACCGGATGGCAATTTAAATGTGATTTCTGTATTTGGTGACTGTTCCCTGGGCAATTTTCGTTATTTGGAACACGAGAGTTGGCAAACTGTACTGAACGGAACCCGCAAGGGTTGCCGATGATCTTGATGGATACCTGACTGGGCCGACTTTGGTGGCTCAAACGGGCGGTTTTGGGTATGTTTGAGTCGAGTCGGGTGTCCGGCTCGACGACTATGACTATCTTAGCAAGTTCTTTGATGCTCGGAGCGAACTCTGCGGGCTCAAAAACATAGAATAGAGACCCACAGGCTCCATTGGAGAAGCAGATATGCGATTAAATCGATCAAAGCGGCGGATAACTGGGACTCGGACACTAGCCTTTGCGGTGGCCGCGGGCATGTCTGTTGCCATGATTAGCGGGGCTGGCGGGTGCAAGGAGCGCAAGCGGATGGGCGGTCTTCAGGCGCGTATCCAGGCGAAGAAGCTGGCTCATTCGGTTGAGATCGAGGGGATCCCGATGACGATTGGCCAGTTTACTGCTGTGGACATCGAGAATCCGAGCGGGGATGTTGAGATCCGGTCACACTCTCGGCATGAGAAGGCCTTTGTTGAGTTCCGCGTCCGCAAGGAACGCTGGCTCCGTTTCCGGATGGCCAAGCAGGGGATTGAGTTCAATCCTGTGGGCGATTATTTTACTGCTGAGTACATAAACCCTGAGGGGACTCTGAATCAGATGGGGACCTTGGTAGTTCGCCCAACTGATCTGTCTATTGAGGGGTTCCGGCCTCCGATTGATGTTGTGATCTCGATCCCTCGTTGTGACGGGGCGAAGGTTTCGACGAGCAACGGGCGGATTATGATCACCGGCGTGACCGGGACGATTGAGGTTCGCAATGGGGATGAGTTTACCAAGGGTGGGGATGTTATTATCCGGACTGGTGAGAAGCCGATCGAGGAAGTGATGGCGTACACGAGCAAGGGTGATGTGCACTTTATTGCGTCGCCTTCGAATACCGGGGTGTTTGATCTGAGCGCTCCGCGGGGCAAGGCGTTGTTCTCGTCGAGGTTTGGGTATGTCGACAACTCGATGCCTGAGCGTGGTCGTTGGACTGGTATCTGGAACGACGGGACCAATGCGATCTCGCTGCACTCTGAGGACGGGAACGCGGAGGTGTTCGTGACCGAACAGCCTCAGTTCTACCGGCCTTGAGTGGTTGACTAGAGTTTGTTAAGCACCCGCTTGATGGCGGGTGTTTTTTTATGTTGATGTGAATGGAGCGCATAAAAAAACGGGCACTTGGCCCGCTTTGGAGTGGTGCTTGCTTTATGCGGCCTTGCGGGAGACGCTCTGGGAATCTCTGATATAGCGGTCGATTTGCTTGACTACAAAGTCTTTGTGCCCGTTTGACTGTGAGAAGTCAAAGGCGAGGCCCGCATAGGTGTTTTGCTGCGAATCGATGTGAGAGTGGGCCATGCGGGCGACCATGACGACGGGGGCGGGTACTGATGGGAGGAGATTGATCGAGAGCCAGAAAAGGTGGACCGAATCGAGGCATGAACGATTCTCTTTGTCTACTACCAAACCGACGCCGCCGCCGCCGATGTTGGCGAGTTTGGCATCGAATCTTGGGCCTACTTCTGGGAGCATCTGCGGATCGAAGGCTTCCTTTGTGATGGAGCCTTGTTCGCGGAGCTGTTCGATCATCATCCGGTTAGCGATTTCAACCGGACCTGCTGAGGCGTGGTTGAGGAGGGGCCAGGCGTTGACTACGGGGAGATTGACGCGGGCCGAGGATGTGCGGTCGAAGTTTCGGCGCATGCATCGTTCGACTTTCTTTGGCATCTCTACCAGGAGTTTTTTGAACACGCCCTGGCGGTTTTTTTCGGTGACGCACTTGAGTGTTTGCGTGTGGAACATCCATCTGTTCTGGCCGACGGAGAGGATCCCGATGAGGGGGGTGCCTTGGTCGATCTGGAAGGAGAGGCCCATGGCACCGGGATGCTCAAGGACTAGGGTGTTGTCGTCGTAGTCGAGGAGTCTGACACGCCAGACGAGATTCTTTGATTCTGAATCTGATGAAGAGTTCTGGTTATCTACCGTGAACTCTAAGCCCCCACCACGGGACCGGATTTTTTCTAGTGATTGACGCCAACGATCTGTTCGTGAACGGTTTGCGGGCATGATAATCGCCTTTCTTGTAATTGATACAAGTGGGATCGGAGTGATTATCGATGCTGTTGATCAAAACATGGTTGATTAAGCGGGGGAGTGGGTTATCGGAGTGATTTGAACCGATTGATCAGCGATTGGGCCTGTTCGATGAAGCGTGATTGGGTCGATTCTGGGGATGGCCTTTGGAAGTGGTGGTTGTAGAGCAGTGACGCGGCCTGGTCGAGGGGGATGTCACTGGGGTCTTTATCTTGTGCTTGGAGTTCATTGAGGTGGGTACGGAGGGGGATTCCCTTTGGACATGGTGAATCGATGGCTTTGAGATGGGCGTGGATGAGATTTGTGAGTTGGGTGGCGGCTAGTTGGACTTGGGTTTGTGATCTTCGGTTTGGATTGAGGGTGAGGAAGAGGGTGATGCGGGCTTTGATGGTTTCGATGACCGGGTGACGGATGAAGAAGATCAGGATGAGGCCGGTGCTCATGGTGATGATGAAAATCGAGCCTGCAACGATGAGGGCTTGGCGGAGGAGTTGGGCTCGGCCGGTTGCGATTCTGTTTTGGAGGTTGACGGCAAAGGAGTTGAGCCCGAGGTCTGGGTCGAGATCACCGAAGACGGCATCGCGGGAGTCTGAGTCGTAGCCGACGATTGCGGTGATCCATGCGTGCTCGATGGCGTCGTAGAACTTGGCGATGGTTGTGAAGAATGTGGGGTCTGGCTCGTGGATTTCGTGGAAGTCGGACTGTGGGGTGCCATCGAAGGTGCGCCAGAAGTTTTGAGCGACCATCGCTTCGACCCATGCGTGGGCGTTCGATTCGCGGACGACAAATGAGCCGTTGACATCGTTGTATTCGGTGGCAACATAGCCTGTGATGACCCTTGCGGGGATTCCAACCGAGCGAGTCAAGAGGGTGAGGGATGAGGCGTAGTACTCGCAATGGCCTTCTCTGCGGTCGAAGAGGAACCATTCGGTGGCGTCTCGGTTTGGTGGGACGGGCTCGGAGACCAAGGTGTATTTGAACTGGGTTCTGAGATGATTTTCAAGGGCGCGGACCGCTTGGGCATCGCTCTGGCGTGATCGGGTGGTTGGGTCTGGATCGATCCCGGCTCGGGTGAGGATTTGGTTTGCAAGATCGGAGATTGGCGGGGTGACTCCGGCTTGGCTTACTGGTGGGCGGGGCGATTGTGTTGGGAACTGGAGGGGCTGGATCTCTGGATTTGTGGTGCGGATGCGGTAGGAGTTGACGGCTTGGTTTGCCAAGAGGATCATCCGGGTGTCTTGGTCGATGCCGACACGGGATTGTGTGCCAACGGTTTTGAGTTCGAGAGGTTTCCATGGTGTGAAGAGGTAGCCGTAGTTTTGGTCTGGGCGGTCGAATGTGATGGCGTATTCGTGGGTCCAGTTTGCTCTTGAGATATCGGAGACGATCGGGATTGACTGGTTTTGACGGACAATTCTGGTGCGGAATGTTGTGGGGACATTTTGTTCGTGATGGGCGACCCAACGGCCGTTGTTGTACTGGGTGAGGACTGAGCCACGGAGGTAGATTGCTTTGGCGGTATCTGAACCGAATGGCTGATCGTTGCGGTCTGTGACAGTCATTCTGAGGACTGGGGTCGGAGAATCTGTAAGTCGTCCAGGGCGGCCGAGTTGGACATCATCGGCGAATCCGGTGGTTAGGATTTCCGTGGTGCCCCCCCACTGGCCGAGTGCGTTGTTGCCGAAGGATCGGGGCATGGCGAGGAAGATGAGGAGGGCGACGATGGTGCAGACGAAGCCTGTGATGGTCTGCATCGAGCGGAGGTCTGTGGAAGCCTTGGATAGGTAGGGTGTTTGTTGGATTGGGTTTGTGGTCAGGGCGTAGAGGCGGAAGAGCATAAGGGCACGGATGAATACGAACCCCATGACGAATACACCGATGCCCGCGGGCATTGAGCTGGAGGTGAGGGCGGCGGCGATGATGAGTGCGAGGGAGAGGACAAGGATTTGGCCGTAGTCTCTTGGGGTGCGGAGGTCGAAGAGCTTGAGGATCATCAGGAGGAGCGAGAAGAAGGCAAAAGAGCTTACAGAGAAGTTGCCCTTGAGAGCATTGATGAGTCCGAGGACGATGACGATGGCGAGGAGGGCGTTGATCGCGAGTCGGGAGATTGATGATGGGCCTTGAGCGGCGTACCAGTAGCCGATGAATGACCCGGCGATTCCGATGACCGAAAATGACAGGCTTTGATCAGATACAGAAAAGAGGACTATTGAGCCGAGCATCGTAAGGAGCATGGACCGGAGGTAGATCCTCGTCAGTCGGTCATTTTTGATGGGCGGCTGGTCGTTCATGAGGTGGGGTTGGCGGGGAAATCTTCTGCGTAGAGGTCTTGTGGGGTTGGGTCTGATGACTTGGCGTAACCGATGGTGATTGGCCTGAGTTTGTGCGATGTGATTCTTGGGTTTGCTTGAGGGTTCTGTGGACGCGAGAGGAGTGCCAGGGTTCGGGCACAGCGGTTGATGTGGGCTTGGCCTGTTGATGGGGGGATCGCGGTTGATGCCCAGGGGATTGTCAGGGCGATGCGGGTATGGCCTGGGGCGGATTTAAGAACTGAGTAGGTCAGTGAAATTGCTCGTTCGAACAATTCTTCATCGATCTGGTCGCTGGGGGTTGCGAGTTCGATGGTGAGTTGGTCGGTCGCGGGTTCTGGGTATTCTGTTACGAGCAGAGTATCGGTGCGTGCCGATTGTTTCCAGGCGATCGTGCGGATGGCATCGCCCGGTTGGTACTGTCGCAATGCGAAGTAATCCAGGCCTGTGCCTTTGTGGTTGAGGGAGCGGGTGGAGGAATCATCGGTGGCGGTGAGACGGTCGAGATTGGATTGATCGAGGGGGATTGATTGTGGGAGGATGAGGGCCTGGCGGGGAATGTGGAAATCGATCGATTTGGTGAAGAGTCCGAATGGGAAGCGGGAACGGACTCTGATCCTTGAGAGCGTGAGGAGCCCGCGGTTGGATGGTGTGATTTGCGACTGGGCGGTGGTGTGGTTGTTCGGGCGAAGATGAAGAACGATTGCGGGATTGGATTTTGGAATGCGCGGGATTGGTGCATCGAGTTCGATGATTTCTAGGGCGAAGTTTGGGAGGAGCTTTGCGGTGTTGTGGAGGGTGTACCTCGGTCTGAGTACGGAGCCGACTTCGGTTTGTTCGAGGGGGTGGGCGGTGATCCGGATGGCGATGAGTGCGGTGCCTGTGATGATTCCTGAGACGATGAGTGCTGCGATGGAGAATCCGAAGAGCCAGAAGAGGAGGTTGTTTTGGCCGTTGATTGCGCCGAGGGCGAGGAAGAGGGTGACGAAGACGAAGAGGAATCCGGGGGGTGTCAGGGAGGATGAGCGGCGGATGTGGGTGATGCCTGGGAGGGTTGATTCGCGTCGTTGTTTTTTGCTTGGGAGCTGGGCTGAGGTGACGCTCGGGCTTTGCATAGAGGGTGATACCGGGATTCTGGGAGAAAGTTTACTTAGTTGAGTCGACGCTGGCCGAGGCTTCGTCGTCCATCATGGGTTCTCTGGTCACGACGGTGAAGAGCATGAGCTGGCCGCCTCTGGGGAGGAATGTTTTGGAGCGGGCGGAGTAGATTTCGTCGCCGGTAACTCGGACGATGACAGCGCCGCGGGGTGTGTTTGCTGGGGGGATTGAGAACGCGAAGTGGCCCTGTTCATCGGTGACTGTCTTTGCGAGTTGGGCGGGGGCTTGTCCCCTGCTGCTTTCGTTGTAGAGGGTAACTTCGAGCCCCGGGATGCCTGGCTGGTTGTTGATTCGGTCGTCTGAGGAATCGACGATAATTGGGCGTCCTACGGAGCCGGGGACGACTTTGCCGCTGTAGCGTGATGTGCCGCAGGCGGTGAGGGCGAGGAGGGTTGTGAGTAGAAGGATGGCTTTGATGAGTTTCATGTGCGTCGGCTCCGTGACTGCTGTCATTGCTCAATATCTATGCGTATGGATTCGGTTACTGTTCCATTGTGCCCAGGACTTCTTCTGGCTTTGGGAGGTCTTTGAGATTTGCGAGCCCGAAGGTGTCGAGGAATCTTGGGGTTGTGCCGTAGAGCATTGGTCGTCCGAGTACTTCTGCTCTGCCTGTGATTTTGACCATCTGGCGGTCCATGAGTGCTCGGACGATGTCGCCGCAGGAGACGCCTCGGATGTTTTCGAGTTCTGCTCTGGTGACGGGCTGGCGGTAGGCGATGATGGAGAGGGTTTCGAGTTGTGTCTTTGTGAGACGGGTTCCAGCGCGGGCGCGGTGCATTGCGGCGACGACGGGAGCGAACTCTGGGAGGGTCATGATGCGGTAGCCGGCGGCTACGCGCTCGATGCGGAAGGAGCGGTTTGTTGATTCGTATTCTTCGTTGAGTGTGTCGATGGCGGCTTCGAGGGAGTCTTGGGTAAAAGCTTCGGATTTGGTTTCTGATTTCGTTTCAAGAAGATTGAGGGGATCGATGATTGCTTGGGGCTTGAGGGGGCGGTCGGCGGTCATCAGGAGGGCTTCGAGGGCGGCTCGGGCGTGGGTGTCCATTGGGCTACTTTGGGGGGTGATTTCGGAGGTTGTTGTGGGGTTTTCTGTTTGTGTCGTGAGAGTTGTCATGGGGGGATGGTATCACAGTTTGGGGGTGATTGCGGGTAAATTCGGGCGTTCTCGGGTATGCTCGGTGGATGCAGCATTTGAATGAGCCATTGCCTAGTGATCAGTATCGGTATTCGGGGCTCAAAGAGTTGACCGAACATGAGCTGCATCGGCGGCGGGAGCGGGTGTTTTTGGTGCTTTCGGGTTTGTTTTTGGGTACGCTGGCGATGCTCAATATCCTTGGTATCACACGGTTTATCAAGCTCTTTGAGATGGACTTTGATACGGCGACGGCCGGGACGACGGTGTTTGCGGTGGCGGTTGGGGTGCTGCCTTACCCGCTGACTTTTTTGTGTACCGACTTCATCTCGGAGCTGTATGGGCGGAGGCGGGCCAATGCTGTTGTTTGGGTTGGTCTGATCTTGAATCTATGGGTGATGTTTATTTTGTGGGTTGGCGGGTCGCTGCCTGGATTTGAGGCTGTTGGAGTTGATGGGGAGATGGTGCGGGATGCGGCTGGGCGGCTGCCTGTGTTTTATGAGGTGCGGACCTTGGCGTTTGGGGCGGTGGCGGCTTCGATGGTTGCGTACTTGGTTGCGCAGCTGGTTGATGTGCAGGTGTTTCATTTTTGGAAGCGGCTGACGAAGGGGAAGCATCTGTGGATTCGGAACAATGGATCGACGCTGGTGAGCCAGTTGGTGGACACGATGGCGGTGATTTTAATTACGCATTTCTTTGCCAAGGCTCTCCCTATTGATCCTGATCAGGAGGTTTGGATACAGCTCTGGGTATTTATTGGGACGGGGTATGCGTTCAAGTTGGTGGCGGCTTTGGTTGATACGGTGCCGTTTATTATTGGGACGCGGCATTTAGTCCGGTATCTCCGATTAGAGCCTACGGACAGGTGATTTGCTGAGAGATTTTGGGAGCTTTACCGAATCTGGGGATGGAGTGCGTCGATAGATACTCTATGTCTAACTTTCAAAACTCAGCAGCGGAAGGTCCATGCATTGTGCTTGTCGATGACGAGCCGCATATCACACATATGGTTGCTCGGAAACTGAAGCAGTGTGGGTACACGGTGCACACAGCGATGGATGGGCAGCAGGGTTTGAAACTGATTTTGGATGTTGGTCCTGATCTTGTGGTGACTGATTTGCAGATGCCTTACATGAGCGGGATCGAGCTTTCGACGCGGTTGTGGGAATCGTCGAAGACGAAAGAGATTCCGGTCATCATGCTTTCTGCTCGTGGATTCGCTATCGAGGACCAGCTTCGGGACCTCGGGAATGTTCGGACATTGCTGAGCAAGCCGTTCGGGACCAAGGCGTTGGTTGAACTTATTACCAAGACGCTATTGGAAGAGGGTCAATCCGGGGAGTGCTGCGCATGAAACTCCAGTTGATTGACGAGAGTAATCCCCTATCGCCGCCGGCATTCGTGCAGCGGTGTGCTGAGCTTGGGTTTGTTGAGTGGTGCGTGGATGTGAATGGGATGGCGGTGAGTGATCCGGTTTGCCCTGGTCCGATGAAGCTCTGGCTGAGCAGCCAGGCGGTCCGGGAGATTCTTGTTGAATGTGCCGAGCACTGGTCGTCTGAAGACACTCCATCGATGATCGAGGCGGCTTCGGGGCTGCGGATGTACCCATTTGTGATAGAACATCATGGGCGGAGGACGGGGTTTAGTGTGATGATTGCATGTTCTGAGGAGGTGCTTTCATTGCCGATGCTCAATGAGCTTTATGAGGGGGACCCGCTGACCTTGTCTGCGATCAGGCACACTATTTCTGGGTTGATCCGGCCTTGGGATCAGATGGGCGATGAGATCAATCATTTGCTTATCTGGATGCACAAGGATCTTGGCGGGATGCATAAGTCGCAAGGGATGATCGACAGCTATGCCGACCAGCTAACGGAATCGTATGAAACGGTGACGGCGTTGCATATGCTCGGGCGAGAGATGGGTGGGATTGAAGAGCCTGTCTCATATGTGAACCGGACCATTGAGATGATCGAAGCAACGATCGGTTATAAATGGGTCGCGTTTGTTGTGAATACCAAAGAGGGCGAACCGATGCTCGCGCAGAAGTTGTTTCAGACTGGCGTGGTTCAGTTTGAAGAAACTGATGTTCGGACAGCGATGAACGGCCTCTTTGAGAGTGAACCAATTGTTGTTTCAGACAAGACCGCTGTATACGGGGCCGACGGGCTCTTTGGGCAGCTTGAGCCGCAGGTGATGGCGCACCCGGTGATGGCGCATGGGAATAAGTATGGGTGGCTGATCCTTGGGGGCAAGGAGGGGGATGATTCGTATGTTTCTACCCATGACACCAAGACGATTGATTCGATCGCGGGGATCTTCGGGGCGTTCTTAGAAAATACACGGATGTATATCGAGCAACAGCAGACATTCCTTGGGACGGTGCGTGCATTGTCTGGGGCGATCGACGCTAAGGATCGGTACACACGGGGTCACTCTGACCGGGTCGCGATGTTATCTGAGCAGCTTTCGCTTGCTGCGGGGTACACTGCTGATGAGGCTGAGCGTGTTCGGTTGTGTGGTATCCTTCATGATGTTGGGAAGATCGGGGTTCCCGAGGCCGTGCTGTGCAAGAACGGGCGTCTTACGGATGAAGAGTTTGGGATGATCAAGCTGCACCCCGAGATTGGCGCTGAGATGCTCAAGGGGCTGCCGAGTTTGCAGGACATTATTCCTGGCGTTATGCACCACCACGAGCGGTGGGATGGGAATGGGTATCCGTCGAAGCTCGCGGGTGAGGAAATTCCTGAGCTTGGACGGATACTTGCTTTGGCTGACACCTTTGATGCGATGAGCTCGAATCGTGCGTATCGATCTGCGATGCCTCGGGGGAAGGTATTGGCTGAGATCGGGAAGTGCTCTGGGACCCAGTTCGAGCCTCGGCTTGCGGAGCTGTTCTTAGAGCTTGACTTTACTGCCTACGACGAGGCGGTGAAAGATCATGCGGCGCAGGATGTGCACCGGGACGCGGCGTAGGGCAAGCTGGAACTGTTGAAGTCGCTAGCCTACAGAGTTACAACTCATTATTCGAAGACGCGGACCCAGGAGTCGTCCACGAGTGTGTATGTGGCGAGGTCTGGTATGATCGCGGCGAGATCGGCGATTTCTGTAGCGGTGAGAACTGGATCGTAGAACGCGACATGGGCGATTGATCCTTCGAAGCCGTCTTCTGGTGTTGACATATTTCCGGTGAAGAACCCGGCTCCCAAACGGAGGGGTTGTTCACCGCCCCACATAGCAAACTTTGTGCTGATTCCATCTGTATTTGCGACATTGAATCCTTGCAGAACTCCGTCGACATATATGCGGAGACCATTACTTCCCCAGGTGATGGCGATGTGGTACCAGGTGCCGGGGTTGATGATGTCAAAGGAAGTCGTGGCGAGATTCTCGCCTCCCCATGAGCCGTCGTCGTCTACATATGCGAGGATTCCGTAGTAGAATACTGACAGGTTGAGTGTGGGGTCACCGTTTTTTGTAAAGTCCATCCCCGCGAAGCTGTAGTTGCTCGCTCGTGTGGCGCCGGTGCACATCATCCAGAGCGAGAGCGATCCATTTTTTTGTTTGAATGTCCAGTCCCACGGGACTTCTACATGGTCGTTTGAATCATTGAATACAGGTACCGGGGCCCCTTCGTTGTTGATTGCTCCGCCGGCGACCGAAGGTTTTTTGTAGGCCCCGTTATTACTGCCTATTTCATCGATAGCGCTAACAGGGTTGCTGGTTTCATTGAGTGGCCAGTAGAACTTCGCACCAAGGTCCTTTACAACTGTAAGATAATCGACGCGATCGGCAAAGAGATCAATTTGAGCCGACGATGTGACTGAGTTGGTTTCTGCGGAGAGCTTGAGGCGGTAGGTTGTTGTGTCTGTGGTTGGTTTTGCTGCTGTGTCTGCGTCTGTTACAGTGCCGGAATAGATTGTGTCTTCGAGGTTGAATGGTGAGAATGGTGTAAAGATGTTGCCGCTTTGGGCTGTTGAGGTCCAGGCGGGGTCATCAAGGACGGTCTGCAGAGCGTACTCGGTGGCGTCTAGGACAGTGACATTTGATTCTGCCATCTGTGTGACGATGGATTGCTTTGTGTTTTCTGCGGTTCTCAGTCGGATGCCGATGAGGACCATTGCCGCGATTGCGGTGATGGTGATGAGCGTGACGAGGTAGACCGATCCACGGTTGGATGGGGATGGCATCATGTTAACCACCTTGTGCCTGGAGAACGAAGCCGAGTTTGTCTCCGGCTTGTGAATGGAGGGAACGGATATCGGCGTGCAGTATGCCGTCTTTGTATACCCTGACGACAACTTTTTTGAGTCCTGTTGAGTTGGCCGAGGAAGTCGAGGGGCTGTTTAGCAGGACATGATTGACCTCTACGCTCCTTGTCCAACCGGTTAATGCGAAGTTCGTGGCTCCGTTAGAGAGCTTAGGGGGTGAGGACGACCATCCGTCATAGTCATCGATGTCGTCGTATGTTGGTCTGGTTTCGCCTGCCCCGGGCCCCATGGATTCTGGGTCATTCAGTATTGGGCTAGTCCAGAACTTCGTTGCGATCTCTTCGGTGAGTTCATTTGCGAGATTCGCGGCAACGAGGCGGTCGGTGTGGATCGTAGATGAGTTGATCATTGGACCGACGATCTGGAGGGTTGATACGAGGACGAACCCGATGAGCAGAGTGGAGACGACCGTTTCGACGAGCGTGATGGCACGACGGGATTGGTAGTTGGGCTGAATCATTGGAGCACCGGCTTCTCTGGAAGGGCAACATGGAGTTCAAAGATTTGCTGTATGGTCTCGGTAGCGAGGATGATTACATGGACAATGGTTGCGTTACTGGCCTCTTGAGTGAACTGAAAAGAGGCACCGCTGATATTGGACAATAGGATTTCTTCGCTCCTGCCTTTTACCTTTCTAGCGAAGGAGTTTGATGCCGTGATGTAACGGTATTCCAGTTCTGCTGGGACACCCTTCGCGCCGGAGTCTTTGATTTTGAGCTTTAGCTTTTCCTCTGACCCGCTTGAGTTGTAATCGATTTCTGTAGCTTGGCGGAGGTCATCTCGGAAGTGATTGAGGGCATCGATGACGGCCTGGTCTTCGATTCCTGTATCGGACGCAGATGGGATTGCGTGGGTGCTGATCATGACCGCCCCGCTGAGGCCTAGAAGTAGCACAGACATAATGGAGAGACTGATGACTGTCTCGATGAGTGTAAAGGCACGGGTTTGTTTGTGGTTTTTCATTTTGTGAGCCCCACGAGCTTGACATCGGCGTCCTTGGCTTCGTCGAGAGTGATGGTTATGGTTGGTGTAACGCCAAAGTCTGCAACACCTCCGAATGTAATGGGGATTTCTGTTCCGTTATCGATGAGGCCCACGCTAAATGCTGGCGACAGATCGCCGAAGGCACTGATGACAACTACATTATCACCAGAGAGGTTTGTTCGGCTGATATTGAGGTTGTACGGGTCATCGTCGAAGTCTCTTGTGAGTATGACGGCTTCACGCTTTATGTCTGTGCCTTCGACGATGATGTATTTGTTCTCGGCTACATAGAACTTGACGACATGGATCTTTGATGATGCCCTGGAGAGAAGCTGGGCCATTTCGATGTCTTGGATGAGTGTTCGCTTTGCTGCAAGCAACCGCCTGCCTGAGGCGGCGTCTGCGAACTTGGGCACCGCGATTGCGGCGATGACTCCGGTGATTGCGACGACAATGACGAGTTCAATCATAGAGAAGCCGCGGAGTTTTTTGAGGGATGCGGATTTCAAAGTGTTCTCCAGAAACGGGAACACCCCGACCTGCTTGTGCAGACCGGGGCGAATGAAAGCGTACGGGTCATTTGTGGTGATCAATACTGGTTGTACTGGACTCCACGGACATCGAGTTCGGTGTTAGGGAGATTCGCACTGATCGCGCCGGTCGACTCGTCATATACCCAGCCTGCGGTGGAGCCGCCCTGCGTTGCGACGATGGCGCTCTGACCTTTATTGGTGCCGACCTTGAGCTTTGGGAGCTCGCGGAGGTATGGTCCGAGGTAGTAGGTTGTCGACTTGGTCGCGTTTGCGGTGCCTGCATCGTTGGTGTAGGTGGTCATTTTGGCTTCGAAGGTTGCGAAGGCCGGGAGTGTGCCGCCGTGCTCTGCTTTGTAGAGGTCTACAGCACTGCGGAGGACTGCGAGGTCTGCGACGAGGCCTGAGTCTGCGGCGCCTGCGGCACCACGGCTCATGCGTGGGATAGCGATGGCACCGATGATCCCGATGATGACCACGACGATGACCAGCTCAATGAGGCTAAAGGCCCGGCGATGGGCTTTGGGATTTACTGACGCGATTGCTTGCATTTCGATTCTCCTTCACTCGTCACAGCAAGTGGGTTTGGTGTTTAGGTAGAGAATCGGCCAACATAGGCCTTCAGTTTACATCGAGGGGGATCTGTGTAAGCAGAACGCTGTTTCAGTTCCGGTTATGAGGGCTGGGGCGAGGTCAGTCCTTGAATGCGGGCAATATGATCCAGTATTCTCGGCCATCGCGTTCTACAACGACTTGGCGTTGTTCGACGCTGATGAGCCGATAACCGTTTCTTGTGGTTTCCCCCACGCGGAAGAGGGTTGCATCGAGGATCGCGCCGGACTGGCCGGTGCGTGATGGCATGAGCGCAGAAAGGATTGGGAGGTCGCTGGGTGCTTGGGCCACAGGCTCCTCGGTGAGTGTTTCATTGCTCGGAAGGGACAGCGAGGACTTGGTGGCTGCCTGGTCGCTGTTGCGGGGGGGCGGGGCCAGGAGCGGCGCGAACATTTGCTGGACGCTCTCGAGTTGGTCCGCTTGGTTATCTGTCGCGGCGGCCTTGTTGAGTCGGTCGTTGAGAATCTTGGTGACCGAATCAGTGATTGGCTTGGTGATGCCTGCGAGGATTGGCTCGTCTGGGATCGCGTCGATCTGCTCAGCGTCGAGTGACGAAGCACTTGCGCTTGATGGCGAGAGGATGGCCTGATCGATGATCAGCGATGCCCCGGCGATGACCATGAGCCCTAGAAATACTTTGCGTTCTGTGGTGAGTCCCATGTAGATAAGGATTCATTTGAAAAAACGCGATTGCCAATGGTTTGGAGAGAAAGTTACTGCGATGATTCGGCATTGGTTGGGATGTACCATTTAAGACGGATATCCGATTTGACGGTGGGATCTGCGGGGGACTGGGAGCGGATGGAGATTCCTTCGACATGGATATCGGGCATGTCGCTGTGGAGCTGATCGAGCCAGTTTGTGATGGATTGGTAAGGGGCTGTGAGCATGATGGAGATCGGCTGAACCCGGTTTCCGTTGCTCTCGATCGGGGGTTCTGGTTCGAACTGTTCGAGAGAGAGGTTATGGGATTCTGCGAGGGTGACGACCCGGGTGGCCAGATCGTTGATCTTTGACGGCTGGTCAATTGATTGGTGATTGTGGAGATCTGATTGAAGGGTTGCGATCTGGCTTTGCAATCGCCCCCGCTCTCTTTGGGAGGTTGAGAGCTCGCTGGAGATTTGGGTGAGCTCGTGCTTTGATGATTCGATCCCGGTTTGGCGGGATTGCCAGGACGAGTAGACCGCGTAGCAACTGATGGCTACTGCTCCGACAGCAATAAATGCCCCTACGGAGTGGATCTGGATTGGCGTGAATGTGGATAATCTTTGCTTCATGGCGTTGCTCCGGCGGGCTGCTGCGACACTATTTTTGCTCGGATTGTGGAGTTGACCGGAGAATCCGGGGCAGAAGACATGCGCCGCGATTCGATCATTTCAACTTGGTCGAAGAGGCCTGCGGATTCAACAAGAACCAGAAACTCTCGGGCTTTGGAGAGCGTCTTTGTGCGGGCATCAAGAGTGATTTCGATGGTTTGTGAGTCCACTGCGGTGATTATTGATGCGTTGAATGCATGTATCCGTACGGAGTTGTCTGTGATTGAAGCGAGATGATTTAATACACTGGTCCATTGGATCCGTGTCTGGGCTCGCTTTTGAGATTCGGAAGCGGTTTCAAGTTCGGCGAGTTGCTTTTTGAGTGGTGGAATCGCGGCCCGGAGTTGGTCGAGGTCGCTGACGAACCGGGTGATATGGTCGTTGTCGACTGGCTTGCTGGTTCGTAGATGGATGCTGAGCATTGTTGAAGGAATCGCGATGAGGATGACAAGAGCGACCACAACAAAGGACCAAAGACGGATTGCCCCGTCGCGCTTGCGAGCGTTTATGCGAGATTGTGGGAGCAGGTTTGGCGCCGGGATTTGGTTCATTGATTGGGTCATGATGCGGCTCCGAGTGCGAGGCCCGCGGCGATGTTGAGCCGGGGTGATTTGTCGAACTCGAACTTGGACACAGGAGATGCGAACCCTTCATGGTCTGCACGGGCTGCGGCGAGCTGGATTGTTGGCATTCCGGTTCTCTGGGAGATCGCACGGGCTGTTTGATCGAGATTGGCGAAGTATCCGGAGCGGAGGATGATACCGAATGGTGCGAAGCGGTGTTGCTGGGAGACATAGGTCAGAGCTGTGTCAAGTTGATCAACAATCTGGGCGAGCATTGGCGTCATAAGGGTGTGGACAATTCGCGCGATCTGTGTTTCGGAGCTTTCGATTGGATTATTTGGGCTAAAGATCGTGTTGATGACGCTTGCGGGTATGGCGTGATCATCGATGAGCTGGCGGTAGATATGTTCAGCACCGTAGCCGATCTTTCTTGTATAGACGGGGGTGTGGCCGAGGGTGATGATGGCCCAGGAGTGCTCCCATCCAATTTCGATGATGCTGTGTATTGAATCCTGGACGAACTCAGGGTGGGCGGTGGCGGCTCGCGTGAGCGCGGTTTCGATCGGCTCGATTGAGGTGGGCTGGAAGTTCGTGGATTCGAACTGGTCTAGGAGCTCGTCGAGGGGCTGGGTTTCGCAGGCGACCGTGTAATAGGGCGAGGGGAACTTGCTCGGGGGAGTCTTTGGCGGCTGGGTCCAGTATCCGATCTCGAGTTGCTCTGTTTTGTGAGCGCCTGAGCGTTGGGTTTCGAGCAGGGCAAGGCGGTTAATTGGTGCACCGGAGCCTTCTGGGGGGAGATCTAGGATATGGAATGACGAGTGTTCCTTTGGAACCGCGAGTGCGACTGTGGTACCAACGAATCCTCGCTGGCACAGGGTGTTGAAGAGTTGTTTGAGTTCATCTTGTGATGGTGTGGCACCCCGGCGTCCTTGCCTTGGGATGGTGGCGACAGCGATCGGATCGCGGGTGTTTAATGTGTTGAACTGGATAGCGCGGAACTCGTTGTGATCGAGATCCAGACCGATTGGGGTTGTGGTGGTGATGTAGCCCATGGTTATTGCCCCGCCGTGGCTGTGAGATCGAAGAGTGGGAGGAACATGCTGACGGCGATGAATCCGACCATAAGACCGAGGCCGATCATGATGATCGGTTCGATGAGTGACGAGATGGATTTGATGACGGTCTCGTTGTCCTCGTCTAGGAAATCTGCGAGTTGGATCATGACGGGCCCCATGCGGCCTGATTGCTCAGCGTTTTTGACCGCTTCTACGGCGCTTGGGACTATGAGATTGTCGGATGCGAGGGCGAGTGATACTGATTCGCCGATGGTAACGGCGTCTTCTGCTTTGGTGAGTAGATCTTTGTAGAGGGTGTTGTTGACCGATCGCCTTGTGAGTTCGATTGATTCGAGGATTGGCACCTTGGATTCTATCAAGAGGCCAAGAACACGGAAAATTCGGGCGGTTTGGATTGAGCAGATGGTCTTACCGATGACGGGTACTTTAAGTGCGGCGTTCTCTGACACCTTGTGTCCGTGATCTGAACGCAACCAGTAGATAAAGCCTGCGACGCTGATGCCAAATCCTGGGATCAGCGCCCACCAGTAGGATCGCATGATTGTTGAGATTCCCATGAGGAACTTGGTTGTTGGTGGGAGCTCGGTATCGAGCGACTCGAAGAGCCCTGAGAATCTGGGGAGGACGACGCCGAGCATGACCGCGAGTACGATTGCAGAGATTGCGGTGAGGAGGATGGGGTACATCATGGCACCGAGGATGTTCGAGCGGATCTTGGCTTCTTGGCGCAAGAGCTTTCCTACCCGATTGAGCATGACATCGAGGTTCCCACCTGATTCTCCTGCCGCGGCGAGTGAACAGAAGACCGGGCCGAAGGTTTCGCTCTGGGCTTGCATCGCGTCGGAGAGCGAATCGCCTTCTTCGAGGCGGGCTCGGAGATTTGCGAGTTTATCTTTCCAGACTTCGGACTTCGCCTGATTCTCTAGTGACTGGATCGCATCTACGAGCGGGGTGCCTGTTGTCACTAGAACGGAGAGTTCGCGGGCGAACTCTGACACTATCTTTACTGATACATTCTTTGACTGGTTATTCTTTGATGTTTTTGAATTGGTCGGCGAGCCGGGATTTGCATCAGATGAAATTCTGGTGACAAGGAGATCCTTACGGCGGAGCATTTCCTCTGCTTCTTTCTGATCAGCCGCTTCGATATTGCCTACCTTTGGTGCGCCGGACTTAGTAAATGCTTCGTAGGAGAACTTCATGCGGCACTCCTCGTGGCGTTATCTTGCTGAGTCTCGTCTACATCATCAACCTTGGTAACGCTGAGTATTTCTTCTAGACTTGTGTGATGGGCGATGGCGAGCTTTACGCCTTCTTCGCGGAGAGAGAGTTGGTTCTGTGAACTCAGCAACGAGCGTATTTTGTGCTTTGGAGCCCCGGCGTAGATCAGGCGGCGGATCTCTGGTGTGACTTCCATGAACTCATAGATACCCATGCGGCCCTTGCAACCAGAATCGTGGCAGATGGCGCATCCCGTGCCTTTTCGGAAGGGGCGCCCGGCCATGTGGGTGAGGCCTGCGTCTTCGAGGACTTGCTCGCTGGGGTAATAGCTGGTTGAGCATCCGGGGCAGATTGTTCTTGCGAGTCTCTGGGCGACGACGCCGTTGAGGGCAGCGGAGAGAAGATAGGGTTCTACATTCATGTCGGTCATGCGTGAGATGGCGCCTGGGGCGTCGTTGGTATGAAGGGTCGCGAGCATGGAGTGGCCTGTGAGGGAGGCTTGGATGGCTACCGTGGCGGTTTCCTCGTCGCGGATTTCGCCGATCATGATCACATCGGGGTCCTGGCGGAGAATGGAGCGGAGAGTGCGTGCAAAGTCGAGGCCGATGGCTTCATGAACCTGTACTTGGTTAACCATGTCGAGCTGGTATTCGACGGGGTCTTCGACTGTGACGATGTTGGTTTCTGGGGAGCGGAGGAGATCGAGCGCGGAGTACAGGGTTGTGGTTTTACCAGATCCTGTTGGCCCTGTGACGAGGAGCATGCCGTGGGGCAGCCTGAGGGTTTTCTTGAATCGTTCGAGGAGTTCTGGGCGGAAGCCGAGCTCTTCCATTCGGACATTGAGGTTCTCCTTATCGAGAACACGAATAACCAGTTTTTCGCCGAGCAGGGTGGGAAGACTGGAGACGCGGAGATCAATTTCACGGCCGTCTGCAACGATCCGGACGCGGCCTTCTTGGGGGAGCCGTTTTTCTGAGATGTCCATCTTTCCGATGATTTTGACACGAGAAATGATTGCGGAATGCATCCCGATTGGTGAGTGCATGAGTTCGCGGAGTGTGCCGTCGATCCGGTATCGGATTCTTGTGCCTCCCTTGTCGGGCTCGATGTGAATGTCTGAGGCTCCGTCCTTTACGGCGCTGAGCATGGCTACATTGACGAGGTTCACGATGGGCGACCCTTCGACCATCTGAGAGAGGTCGGTGGTCGGGTCGTCATCGATGGCTTCGCGTTCGACAACTTCAACATCTGTTTCGGTGAGTGTTGTAAGGAACTCGTCGATGTCCACATCGCCCGCCGAGTACTTTCGGACAAACTCGAGAATGTTGTTCTCAAAGGCGAGCACTGGGATAATTTGTAGCCCGGTTCGAGCTGCGAGCTGGTCGACGAGTGGGAGGTTCTGTGGCTCTGCCATGGCTACGGTGAGCCTGCCCTTGACACGGAACATGGGGAGAACCTGGAGGCGTTCGCATTCATCTGGACTGATTATTGAGAGGAGTTGCGGATCAATGAGGCCGTGACGGAGCTTGACGCCTTTGACGCCGAGGCAGCGGGCTAGAGAGTGCAGCAGGACTGATTCTGAGACTGTTCCTGAGGCAATGAGGAGTTCGCCGAGTTTTTTGCCGCTGGTGCGTTGCTCGGTGAGGGTTTGTTCTAGTTGGTCTTGTGTGATATGGCCTTCGGCGATCAGAATTTCGCCGACGAGTCTTGGCCTTGAAGCTGATTGCTCTATGACCGGTTCGATATTTTCGAACGCCGATTGATTTGGTTGGTCGCTTGTCGTCATTAGCGGTAGCTCCTGACGGCGTCTTGGACCTGGTCGAATGGCTCGAATGAATCTGAGGTCTGGGTAACCCTGATGGTTTCGGAGAGGGTTTCGCCCAGTGTACAGATTTTGAGAGCCTGGCCGAATGCGCTGAGCTGCTCTGCGATATTTACCAAGGCTTCAAGCCCGGTTGAATCGACATAGGAGAGTTCTGTAGCATCGACGACGAAGCGTCCCAGCGAGGAGCGGATGAGATCGCTTGATTGCTCATGGAACTGCTGCGAGTCTTCGGCGTTGGCCATTGGACCGATAGGCTTGAGGACGGTGACAGCGCCGATGGATTGTTGCTCAAAGGTCATCATCGCTTATCTCCTTCCTAGGCAGCTTTGTGTGTTTGGGTGCTTGCTGAACGGCCGGATGGGATGGTGAGTATGAAGGTTGAGCCTTGATCGAGTTCAGATTCGACTGTGAGATCTCCGCCGTGCATTTTGGCGATCTCTTGGGTGATTGAGAGGCCGAGGCCTGTGCCTGAGATTGATTCGATCCGCTGGTCTTCTGCTCTGCAGAATCGTTCGAAAATCCGGGATTGGTCTTCGATAGAAATACCGATCCCGGTGTCCGAGACCCGTACGGTCATGGCGTCGGCGGGGTCGAACTCTACTTTTACCGTGACTGTGCCGCTGGCCGGGGTGTATTTGAGTGCGTTTCCGAGCAGGTTATGGATGGCTTGGCCGAGGCGGTCGCGGTCGGCGTTGAGTGTTGGAAACTTGGGTGGCAGATCGAATGCGAGGCTGATGCCCTTGGCTTCGGCTTGGGGTGCGTAGTCTCGCTCGAGTTCCTCGAACATGGCTTCTGGGCGGACTTTCTCCATTCTGATTTGCATGGATCCTGCTTCGAGTTCTGAGACACAGAGCATGTCGGAAACGAGGCGTTCAAGGCGGCGGGACTCGGAGTTGATCATATTGAATGCATTGGATCGGAACTCTTCGTCTTCAGTGCCGACATCTATTGCTTCTTCTGCGTAGAGACGGATGTTTGTCAGCGGGGTGCGGAGCTCGTGGGTTGTCTGGGCGATGAATGCGTTAAGGGATTCATCAGCGTGGCGCTGCTGGGTGATGTCTTCGAGGAATACCAGACAGAGCGTGTCTTGGTCTCTCGACACCCGGGTGCAGGTCGCGCGGAGGAATGTTGAGCCATTTGCAAGATCGAGCTCGAATACCTGGCGGCGGGGCGCGTCGGGATTCAGGATACGGGTTACGGTTGGGACGACCAAAGAATCTGGATCGATGGTCGCGAGTTGCTTTCCGGTGGACATCGAGGGGTCTGCGCTGAGATATGCAGCGCCTGAGCCGTTGATGAACTGGATTGAGAGATTTGAATCGATGACGAGCATTCCTTGGGAGAGCGATGCGCAGACACTCGCCAGGCCGGTGGAATCCGCGGCGATGCTTGTGACCGCCTGCTCGCATTCGGCAAGGGAGAGGCGTGTGGTGAGCGTGTCGCGTTCTTCGAGAAGATCGTTGAATGCCCTGGTTTCTGGGCCGAGGTTTGCTGAGACGATGAGCGATTCGGTCGCAGTTATTCCTTGTGCGTAGCTTGAGAGGGCGCTTCGGATGGCGATGAGCGGTGCGGGGCGTTGACGGATCTGGAGCCACGCGAGGAGCCCGAGGAGCATGCCGCTGAATCCGATGACCATTGCTGCGAGCTCGAATCTCCAGAGCATGCCGAGCTGGGAGAGGGGCATAGACTCGGCGATCAATCTTGCGGTGGCGTCCTTGGAGATATGAAGCGGCTCGTGGATTGTGAGCTGATGGATGGTTGTATCAAAGCGTGATTTACGCTCAAAGGGCGTGGCCGACTCTCCCCATGACTGTGGGAGAGCATCACGGTATGAATCTCCCAGGTCGGTGGTGACGAGGGTTTGATCATTGGCGTATTGGATCGAGAGACGGTGGAAGAGGCCTGTGGCTTGGGCATCGAGCAACAGACGGCGGATTCTTGGGAGATCGTTGTCCTGGATGGCGAGTTCTGTTTGGGAGGCGATGAGTTCAACGCCTTTGGTCATCTCGGTGATCCGCTGCGAGCGGACCTGGTCTCGGAGTTGACCGAGGGTGAACCATGTCAAACCGCCTACGCAGAGAGCGATTCCGGCGATGGCGACGAGCATACCTGAGGAGATGGTTGCCACGCTTGGGACGCGTGTTGATCGGTCTGATTTGAATGGCCATGCCGGCATTGAATGCCTCCGGTGAGAGAAGAAGACGGCCCTCTTCAGTTGGTGGATCGGCTGTATTTGGGTGGGGATGAAGGGAAGGTCGGTAATCGTGGCGATTGGAGGGTGTGAAATCTGCGCATAAAAGACCTCCCCGATATTGGGGAGGTCTTTGTTTGGAAGTGGGCGCGGGTGGATTCGAACCACCGAATGCTAATGCAAGAGGATTTACAATCCCCGCCCTTTGGCCGCTTGGATACACGCCCGTGTATCGGTTGTTAGGGTATTCAATTGAATGCCCAAAAGCCACCTCTCGGACTCAAACCGAGGACCTGCAGATTACAAATCAGCTGCTCTATCAACTGAGCTAAGGTGGCGTATTTTGTTGTCGTTCGACCGTGAGAATTGGAAGATTCTTTCGGCAGAACAACGGCCCCGCGTGAAGCGAGGCCGTGTTTTGAATGGGCTATACAGGACTCGAACCTGTGACCCCCAGTGTGTCATACTGGTGCGCTAGCCAACTGCGCCAATAGCCCGAAGCGGCGGGATTGTACCCCGCCTGATCGGTTCAATCCGGTTTTTGGATGGCATTTAGTTACCAAGAATGACGATTTCGACGCGGCGGGAGTCTTTCTTGGTCGCCTTGGGGTTTGATGGGCCGAAGGCGGCGGAGTAGGTCTGGTCGTTATCGACACCTTTGCCAACGAGGTAGTACTCGACGGCGAGTGCTCTTTGCCCTGAGAGGTTCTCGTTGGTGTGCCATTTGGCCTTGGTTTTGACGAGTTTATCGGAATCGGTGTAGCCTTCGATGCGGACTTGGTTACCGGCATAGTTGGATTTGAGGACTCCTGCGACATTATCGAGGGTGGACTTGGCGTCTTTGCGGAGCTCAGCGGAGCCGGAGTTAAAGAGGACACTGGCTTCGATGCCAACGACGATCTCTCCACCAGAGCGACGACCGATGTCGATGCCGTCGATGCCTTCGAATCCGGTGGCTGGGTTGGCACGGGCGGCTGCGAGTTCGTCGCTCAGACGCTGGTTTTCGGAGCGGAGCTGGCCGTTCTGATCGATGTAGGACTGGTTTGCTTGGCCGGCTTGTTCTGAGGAGGATTGAAGGGCCGCGATGCGGTCGCGTAGAGTGGTGTTCTCTTCGATGGCGGCGTCGTAGTCGCGCTGTGAGACTGTTTTACAGCCTGTGAATGAGGTGAGGACGATTGCCGAGAGCAGGGTGAGTCCCAGCTTTTTGTTGATTGATCGGATCATGGATTGGCCTCCGTGGTAAATGGGTATTTGTTGTTTTCTGTGCGTTTTTAGTCTCACACACTGTATCCGGTTTGCGGGCTGTTTGCAGGCTGTTTAAAGAGATAGGTGGAGTGTTATGGCAGGTTGAAGGGGGTGTCCATGCCCATGATTTTGCCAAGGCCCCATTCGATGATGGGTTTGGCGAGGAGGACTAGTACGGTTGCGATGGCGAGGGATGGGCCGTAGGGCATTGCTCTGGAGATTTTTCCTTTGCCGAGGGCTCCGAGGGCGGCGATTCCGAGGGCGACGAAGGCGGCGAGAAAGAATGCGAGGGCCGAATCGATCCAACCCATGCATGCTCCTACGGCGGCCATCATGTGGACATCTCCCAGTCCCATGGCTTCTTTGTTGAAGAGGAGGGAGCCGAGGATGCGGACGGCCCAGACGACCCCCCCACCGATGAGATAGCCCGCGAGGACGCCTGTCATGACGACGAGCCAGAGGGGAGCCTGAACCGGCGGGATCATGGCTCCGGTTGAGGGGTTGAAGGTCCAATCGCCAGCGATGTTGGTGACGAGGGTCACGGAGAACCAGCCTCCGAAGAAGCCGAGGAGGGCAACAGGGGCAAGGAAGGCGAGCTCGCGGATCATCTCACGGCGGGCGTAGGGGTACATGATCCATTCGTGGGCTGCGGATTGTTCAGATTGGGCTTCTTGGTCTTCTTGCGATCTGTTGTGTTCTTCTAGCCATTGGTCGTAGTCTGCGAAGGAGCGGTTGAGGACCTTGTATTTGAGGAGGAGGTTGGCGATGACCAGTCCGAGGGAGGCGCCGAGGATGATGCCTATGAATCTCCAGCCGTTGAGGCCGGGGGTTGGGATGGTCCAGATTTCATGCGGAGCGGTGAACCAGCGGCCATAGGAATCCGAAAAATTCCAGTAACCCGGGATGACAGGGGTCAGCGTGCCTTTGGAGATCTGGAACCAGATTGCGTGGCCGGTGTGTAAGAGAAGGGCGACAATCGCGGGGACCCAGGTGAGGACGAGGGGGATTGTGAAGGTTCGGGCATCGATGATGGTCATGGCGACCAGAGAGCCCATGAGAATGAAGAGGATGACGAGGGATGGCCAGGTGAGGGCGGCGCCGTTGGCGGCCCATTCAGGAGCGATGTCGCCGAAGGGGATGCCGAGGAGGGTATCACCGGGCTGGGCCATGTACCAGAGGGCGTAGATGAGTCCGAAGATGACGGCGACGACAGTTTCGACGATTGGATATTCGGGTGAGATCTTGCATTTGCAGAAGCGGCATTTGCCTCTGAGGATCAGCCAGCCGAAGATCGGGATGTTTTCGCGCCAGGTGAGCTTGGTGTTGCACTTCGGGCAGCGGGAGGTTGGGCTGACGACATCGAGCCCGAGGGGGAGGCGATAGACGAGGACATTGACGAGGGAGCCTATGGAGGCCCCGAAGGCCATGATGAACCCGAGGGTGATGAGCTTAGGAAGAATCATGATCAGGGCTTCGGGCATGGATGACTTTCATCGGCTCATGTGGGTCAATCGCTGGACTCTTTGGATTGGTTCAGATCGATGGCTTCGACGCGCTGCTGGGCTTGGTCCAATATGGATCTTGCTTGTTTGATGAGCTTGGTGCCTTGCTCGTAACCTTTGATAGATTCTTCGAGGCCGAGGTCCCCGGATTCGATGTTGTCTACGAGGTCTTCGATCTGGGAAACAAGGTCCTCATAACGGGGTTGTTCGGGTTGTGCTTTCTTTGGCATGAGTTATTCCTTCTTGAAGAGCGATGGTTCTGATTTTGATTTGGGTTTGGGCTTCTTGGGTTTGGTCTTTGAATCCACTGTGGAATAGACCAAGCCGTCGTTGAGGTGGGTGGTTATTTGGTCGTTTGGTTTGAGGTCTTTGGTGGAGCGGACGAGGGAGCCGTCTTTGGTTGTGGTGAGGGAATAGCCCCGTGCGAGAACTTGTCTTGGGGCGATGGCGTTGAGTTCGCGGTCGGCGGCGGTGAGTTTGGCTGAGATGTTTGCTAGGCGATTGTTGATTGCGGTGGCAAGTTGCCGTGAGAGTCCTGCGATGTGCTCTTGGCGGGTTGCGTGGACTGCGGCGGGCTGGTGCTTGGCGAGGCGGAGGGTGAGGGCATCAATCTTTCTGGAGGCATTCGAGTTCGTGCGGCTGATTGAGCTGCGGAGTCGGTGAATGAGAGTCGGGAGTTTGGCGGCGGAGGGTTCGATGAGGCGGGCTGGGTTGGCGAGGGGGCCGGTTGAAGACAGGCGGTTGAGGTAATCGGTATGGTGGGCGAGGGCGGTAGAGAGTTCGCGGGTCAGGCGGCGGGTTAAGGAATCGAGTTGCTCGTAGAGGGCGGCTCGGTCTGGGACGAGTTTCATCGCGGCCTGCGTCGGAGTCGCGGCGCGTTCATCGGCGACGAGCTCAGCGATGGTGGTGTCGGTTTCGTGGCCGATGGCGGCGACGATTGGGACGGGGCAGTTGTGGATGGCTGTTGCAACGACGGGCTCGTTGAAGGCCCAGAGGTCTTCGAGGGAGCCGCCGCCCCTGGTGAGGATGATGGCGTCGATGCCGAGTTGTTCGTGTTGATCTGAGATTTGATTGAGGGCATCGGCAATCTGGGATTTGGCTTGGTCGCCTTGGACTCTTGCATCGATCACGAGCATGTTGACGGCCGGGCAGCGTTTGCTTGCGGTGTCGAGAACATCTTGCAAGGCGGCGCCGGTGGCACTGGTGATGATGGCGATGGATCTGGGGAAGACGGGGAGGGGTTGCTTGGTTGCGGGGTCGAACCATCCTCTTGCGCGGAGGTCTTCGCAGAGAGCTTTGTAGCGTTGTTCGAGATCGCCTTCTCCTGCGGGCTCGAGTTTGGTGACCATTAAACTGAGGCGGCCGGATGGGGCGTAGTAGTCTAGATTTCCGGTGGCGATGACTCGCTGGCCGTGGGCTGGGAGGGTGCGGGAGCGTTTGGCGACTGAGGCGAAGAGGACGGCGGAGATGGTGGCGGATTCGTCTTTGAGAGTGAAGTAGTAGTGCGTTCGGTTGGTGACGGAGCTGATCTCGGCGATCACCCTGACCTTGGTTGGGAATGAGTCTTTGATGGCCGACTCGATGGAGGCGGCGAGTTGGGTGACAGTGAGGGGCTGGTCTGATTTGGATGAGGACGCAGAAAGACCCCGAGGGCGGGAGTTGCTCGGGGCCTTTGAAGACTTGTCTTTCCGGTTCATTTTTCCGGGATCAAATGGGAGGCGTGGTGTCACGCCTGTAGTTTATCCTGTATCAATCGTTGGAGGCGAGTTCTTCGGTTTCTTCGGCGTTCTGAGCATTTCGGGCTTCGACGCTTGCGACGACATCTGGGGCCGTTCCGAAGGGGAGGGAGATGCGGACTGGTACATCATCGCTCAGGAGAGTGGCGGCGATCGAGCTTGATTTTGCATCATCTGCGTTGACCTGCTCGCGTGACTTGCCGCGGGGGACATCGGCGGGAATTTGGAAGCTGGCGGCTGGTTCTGGGAGTGATGCCTCGGCTTGGCCCTCACCCGTTGAGCGAGAGCTCACGAACGACTTGACGCCGTAGTAGCCGTTGTTGCGGAGCCAGTTGTGGCGGGCGACTTCGAGAATCTTCATGAGTTTTTCTACGCGCTCGATGCGGTTGCGTCCGAAGATCATGTGGTTTGTTTCGAGGGTTGTGCCGTTGAAGAGGAGGTTGGCAATGTCTTCGTTTCCGCCGGTGATTGGAACGAATGGATCGATTGAGAAGACGCCATCGAAAGCACGGACGAGGATTCGTGCGGGGGCGTCTTGGCCTCCCATAGCTTCGCGTTGTGAGCCGCTCCAGGTGATCTCGCCATCGTTGTCTTGGGTGGCAGCGAGCTGGGCGGTTTCGTGGCGATTGAAACGGACCTGTACGCCTCTTGTGGTCGTGGTTGGGAAGGCTGCAGGATTGATCTCGATGATCTCTTGGGATTGAATCGAGCGGCCTTGATGCTGTGCGTTTGCAAAGGCGGCGCAGAGGATGGATAGGATTGCGGCGGTGAGTGTGGGTTTCATTTCTTAAACTCCGTTTGAATCGCGCTGGGTAGTCATGAGCCGAGGGACGGCGCGGGGAAAGAACCGGACTACCACTTTCAATGTATCACAGGAACAGACGGATCAAAGTGAAACATCCTCGCAAACCGGATAATCTGCTTGTATAGAAGCGTTAGCGGACGAGTGGGAGTGGTACTGGGCCGGCCGCTCCATGTTACCGGACGCGGAGGCGATTCAAGAATGCGCGGGCATCAGCTGGGTGTAAGCATCGATCGTTGCCCCGATATGGGTCGAAACCTTGCGGTGATCGCGGATGTGGTCCCATGCGTTTGCGCCGAGTGTTCGTGCCTGATCTGGGTCGCAGATAAGATCTCTGAGCGTGTTAGCCCACTGTGTTCTGCTCGAATGGTGCACTATCGCGGCGGTCTCATTTTCGATGAGACATGAGCTCTGCTCTGCGGTGGAGGCGATGACGCACATGGCGCTGCCCATGGCCTCGTAGAGCAGCGAGCGGTGCTCGTGGATGGTGTCTGGGTAGACGAGGAAATCCGCGTTGAGTGCGAGGTCGCGTTGTTCTTCGATTTTGTCAATGAGGGTGAGCTGGTTGAGTGCGTTTGCTTTTTTAGCTCTTGCCCAGAGCCCTGATCTTTGTGCTGCGTGGAGGTTGACGAAGAGGTGGATGTTGTCGTTGCCTTGGATCGCGTCGAGTACGCCGTCGAAGGCTGCGGTGCATTCTGTGCGGTCGCGTCCTGATGATTGGAGTACAATTGAAATGCTTTTGCCTTCGGCAAGAATCTTTCTTGGACTCGACGGGACAGGGACGCCCCAGGGGGCGACCTGGATGGGCAATCTTGAGTTTACCGATGATGCGGCGCGCTCGATTGAGCGGTCGGGTGCGGTGAGCATGCATTCGACGGCTGTGTGCTTGAGGAACTGAGAGGCCCTTGGGATGAGGCCCGCACGCCAGAGTTCGAGGACGAGTGCTGAATCGAGTGATTTGGCGAGTTCGTGGGCGAGGGCCCATGATTGACCGCCGTAGGCGTGGATGATGTCCCATTGATCGAGGCCGCGATCTGTGCTGAGCTCGCGGATGATGTTCATCGCGCGGATTTTGAGAGTGAAGGAGAGACCGCGGTCTTTGTATTTGATCTGCGGTGCGAGGATGCCGAGTTGGGTCGTGTTGAAGAGCCCGAGGTCTGGTACGACGAGGCGGGTTTCGATGCCTTCGTCGAGGAGGCCGATGGCGGTGCGTTCGAGCATCGCGCGTTCATGCTGGGCGAAGAGTCTGTCGACGATGAGCAGTGCACGCATGGCGTTCTCTGGTGATGACTCAGGCGTTGTCTACGACGCGGTATTTGAGCTGAGGGGCTGGGGACTCATCGCCGACGACACCCTTGGTATGCCAGACTCCGACCCAGTGGTCCTTGACGACTTCTTGCAGGCAGTAATCGCCCGCTGGTCGGTCGAGCTTGACGAGGTCGTCTGGTGCATCGTTCCATGGCCACCATGGGGTAACGCCTTTGTCTGCACCCGGGAGCTTTTTGAACTCTTCTGGGTTATCCACGATTTCATCGATGGTGATGAGGCGGTCGTGTTCGGTGCCGATCTTGGGGATCGAAGCGAGGAGGCCTCGTGTGTAGGGGTGGCGGGGATCGTCGAAGAGGTCATAGACATTGGCGTACTCAACAACGCGGCCGGCGTACATGACGCAGACGACATCGGCGTTCTCAGCGACAACGCCGAGGTCGTGGGTGATGAGAATCACGCCCATGTCTCGGGTGGCTTTGAGATCCTTGATGAGTTCGAGGATCTGGGCCTGGATTGTTACATCCAGGGCGGTGGTTGGTTCGTCTGCGAGGAGCAGACGCGGCTGACAAGCGAGGGCCATCGCGATCATAACGCGTTGGCGCATTCCGCCTGAGAACTGGTGGGGGTAGGCCTTCATGCGGCCTTCTGGGTCTGGGATACCGACATCGTCCATGGATTTGACTGCGATATTCCAGGCTTCTTTGGAAGTGACATCTTGGTGGAGGGTAATGGCTTCGATGATCTGGTCGCCGACGGTGTAGACGGGGTTGAGAGAGGTCATCGGTTCTTGGAAGATCATCGCGATCTCGTTGCCTCGGACCGAACGCATTTCTTGTTCGGTGCGGGTGAGGAGATTGACCTTCTCGCCGTTTTCCATGCGATAGATGATCTCGCCGCGATCGAAGCGGCCCGGGGGGCGGGGGATGAGCTGCATCGAGCTCATTGCGGTGACTGATTTACCACAACCGGACTCCCCTACTACCGCGAGTGTTTGGTTTGGGTAGACTGTCATTCGCACGCCGTCGACCGCTTGGATGCGTGGGCCCGAGCCATTGTCGAAGGAGACGGCGAGGTTTTTGACTTCCATCAATGGGATATTGGTGTTTTTATTCGTGTTCATGGCGGGTTGTGTTGTTGCTTGAGTCATTGTGATTCCTGAATAATGAACACGCTGTTTATACGCGGGCTTTCTTGAGTTTGGGGTCGATGGCGTCGCGGAGAGCCTCGCCGATGAGGTTGTAGGCGAGGGTTGTGAGGAAGATTGCGGCACCGGGGAAGATGGCGAGCCACCAGACGAATGTACCTGTATCACCGGATGCGTTTCTGAGGAGTGAGCCCCAGCTTGCTTGCCCCGAGGGTCCGAGGCCGAGGAAGCTGAGGATTGCTTCGATGAGGATTGCTGCAGCGATGAGGAACGAGGATTCGACGAGGACCGGTGTCACGCCGTTGGGGAGCATGTGTTTGAAGAGGATCGACCAGAGCGGGAGACCCATCGCTCGGGCGGCCTGGATGTAGTCGGTCTCGCGGAGTTTCATGAACTCGGCGCGGATGAATCTTGCGGCACCGGTCCATGTAAAGCATCCGATGATCGCCATCATGACATAGGTGTTTCTCGGAAGCACGCCGGCGGCGACGATGAGCAGGAAGAGAACCGGGATAGCCATGAACATTTCGACAAAGCGGTAGAGGATGAGATCGACCCAGCCGCCGAAGTAGCCCATGAGTGATCCGACGGTGACACCGATGACGACCGCGATTCCTGTAGATATAAAGCCGATAGATATTGCAAGTCGGCAGGCGTGGAACATCTGGGAGAGGACACTTTGGCCGAGGGTATCGGTCCCTATTGGATGGCTCGGTGCAGGATGAGCGTAGATTTCTTCTCGGAGTTCGAGCAGGTTTGAAGGAGCTTGTTCGCGGATTCCATCGACGAACACATTCATGGGGTCTGATGTGAGGGGGTTGATTGAGCCTGATATCGAGTGGAGGCGTTGGTAGTGGATGTCCTCAACTTGGATTTTCCTGAGTTCATCATCTGAGTATGAGGCTGATCGCTCAGCGGCGACGCGCTGGGCGAGTTCGAGGCGGTCCCACATCGCGTGCATGGGGGTTGAGCCTGGGGCCCTGTTGAACATCGCTGTTTCGGACTGGTTTGGCGAGAAGGGAACCAGCGTGTAGATTGAACGAAGTTCCCCGCTTGATTCGAGCGTGCGGTAATCGAAGTGGTTGAGTTCAGGAGACCACTTCCAGCCGATGATGAACGACATGGTGATCGCTCCGGCGACTACAAAGAGGGTTCGCCCCTTACTTGAGTATGCGAGGATGGAGATGGCAATAAATGGGATTGCGCTGATTGTCGCGATGATGGCGACTGCGACTGGTACAAACCAATCTGCCTGTCCGATGTCACGGATTGATTCGGAGGCGTCGCGGGCGGTGAAGTAGGCCTCGGTCAAGCGTGCTAGGACGACCATGATTCCAGACTGTGCTCCAGCGGCGATGATTAGGCGAAGGCGTGCCCCCTTGTCCATCATTAATGCTGGGAAGAATAGAATGACCGGGGCCATTACTCCCCAGAAGAGGAGAACAACATCGGAGGATTTAAGCGATTGGATGAGCGGGGAGGACATCGCACCGGTGGAGCCGTCCGGATTCATGCTCCATGCGATGAGCGGGTGGCCCGATGCGATCAGCGGCGAATAGATCGCAAAGAACGCGACGATCGCGACCCAGCCGATGCCGGCAACGGCTGCGGGGCGACGGAGTACCTGGCCCCATGCTTCTGCCCAGAAGCCTTGAACTTCTTGATGCCCGATGCCTTGGGCAAGCTGAACACCGGTGACGGATTCGAGCTTGTCGGCTTGGAGTTGGTCTGCGTTCTTACTCATTTGAAACTGATCCTCGGGTCGGCGAATGCATACAGGATGTCGGCGAGCAGGAGCGCCAGGAGATTGACTGCGGAGATCATCATGGTGTTTGCGAGCAGGAGCTCACGGTCGCGGAGGTTGATCGATTCGAGTGTCAGCCGTCCCATGCCCGGGACGGTGAAGATTTCTTCGATCACTACTGAGCCCGCCAGCATGGCGGGGAAGATTGAGACGAACATCGTGATTAGTGGGAGGAGTGAGTTGCGGAAGACATGGGCAAAGATGATGTTTTTATTTGCAACGCCTTTGGCTTTGGCGGTGCGGACATAGTCCATGTTAAAGTTGTCGAGCATGGCCGCACGGGTTTGCTTGGAGAGCACCGCGAATCCACCGTAGACAAGGCAGAGAACCGGGAGACAGACATGCCAGACGAGATCAAGGAGATAGCCCATTTCCCATCCGTCTGCGCCAAACTTGGGGAGATAGTTGAAGGTATCAGCATTTGCATCATGAAGACCGGCGACGGGGAACATCCCCAGATAATCCTCTGACGCGAGGTAGCCGATCGCGAGCACGCCTGCAAGGGGGATAGGGAATGACCAGAGCCCAATGAAGAAAGCGCCTGAGAGGCGGTCGAAGAGGGAGCCTGATTTGACGGCGGCGAGCATGCCGCAGGGGATCGCGATGAAGTAGATGATGGGAACCGCGATCAGGTTGAGCATGATCGTGATCGGGAGGGCTTCTTTGATTAAGTCGACCACCGGGCGGGACTTGGTAAAGGATCGCCCGAAGTCCGGTGAAGAGAGAGAGACAGAACCAACCAGGCCAACACCAGCCTCAGGGAATGGTTTCGCGTCAAAGACCGATTTGAGTTTAACCCACTCTTCTTGTGCGGTTTGGTAGTTTGCGACGAGTGCTTGGCCAGCGGATTCGATTTCTGCCCATGAATCTGAAGATTCAAATGCCGATTTGTTTTTCTCGATGGTGCTGTATTTAATTTTGCCTTTGCTGTCACGGAATTTCTGCAACTCGTTTTCACCGGCAACGAAGCCAAGGATTGAGTCCAGGTTGGCCTTGGCGCCGATTGCCCCAGCTCGGGCCTGTGCATAGGCGTTGTTCTGGCGTCGATAGAGCCTTGCCCTGCGTTCTTGATCGGCATCGGGCTCGAAAGCGTAAGGCTCGGCGTCAGGGAACTCGGGGAGCTCATCAGAGAACCAGATCCAGAGCGGGGGCTCTTTGGGGAGTTTGGGGGAACGGATGAACTCGCCGGTGGGATCGATTTGATCGCGGGTACCGAACTTGACGGGAGAGACACGGCCGAGCCAGCGGACATATTGAACGAGCGGGTTGTCGTCGAGGCCGTAGCGGTCTTCGAGGTAGGCTTCGCGCATCGCGGCGGAGTTGGCTTCCATCTGCCCGCCTGATTGGCGGAGCGAGGCGCCGATGCCGCCTGGGGCCATCGCGATGATCAAGAAGACTAACAGCGTAATACCGATCAAAGTCGGAATCATGAGGAGGAGTCGTCTGAGGATATAAGTGGCCATTGTTCCCGCTTTCTTGCTTAGTCGATCATTTCAAAACATCGTGATCAGTTGGCGGGCATGTAGTACTCTTTTTGTTCCAGGCCCTTGGGGTAGGGATGGACATTTGTGAACTTCTTTGAGATAAAGCGTTTCCATGGAACAGAGCGGATAAATGTATAAGGCTGCTCTTCGTGGACAAGCGAGTGGAACTGGTGGAAAAGTTTCATGCGTTCGCTGTATTCGAGTTCCTTGACGATTTGATCGAGGAAGAGGTCTTGGCCGCCGTCCCACTGGATGAAGTTGTGGCCTTGGTTCTGGATTGAATCGGTATGCCAGATTTGGCGTGGGTCGGATTCTGGTGCCGAGGCTGACCAGCCGAGGGTGATAGCGTCAAAGTCACGGGTCTTCATGATCTGGTCGAAGAGTGACCAGTCCACGGGTTTGGAGATGCACCGGATGCCGATGGCGGCGCAACGGTCGATGATGTATTTTTCTACGCGTTCGATTGTCTGGCCGCCGGTGGAGCGGGTGAACTCAAACTCAAACTCGACGCCGTTTTCATCTTCGAGCACGCCATTGCCATCGCGATCGATCCATCCAGCTTCAGCAAGGAGCTGGGAGGCTCGTTCTGGGTCGTATGGCCAAGGGGCGATCTCTGGATTAGCGGCTGGAGATGGTGGGTTGTTTGGGCCGACGGCGATGTTGTCAAGCCCGGCCCAGATATCGCGGATCATGAGTTCGCGATCGAGATTGAGCGTCATCGCTTGACGGACGCGTTTATCGTGGAAAGGGGTGAGCTTACCATTGCGTTCCCCGCACTGCCAGCCGATGAAGGAGTAGCCCGAACGCATGTTGAGCCACTTAAGCGAGTAGGCTTTTTCGTCCCAGCCGGGTTGTGAGATTTTTTCAACAAACTGAGGTGATGATGGGATGATCATGTCGGTCTCGCCGTTGACAAAGGCGGTGAGCGATGCAACATCCTGCTGGATGACATCGTATCGAAGCCCTGCGAGTGCGGGCTTGGCGCCCCAGTACTGCTCGTTGCGAACGAGAACGATATCGGTGCCTGGTGTCCATTGGTCTTCTGGATCAAGGCTTTCGAGCTTAAACGGCCCTGAACCCATGATCAGTGCGGTGGATTGATTGATCTGTGTTGTGGTGAACTGCTCGTAGAAGTGTTTCGGGAGAATGTAGAACCCGAGACCCATCTGGAGGTTGTATGCGTCTGGTTCTACGAAGAAGATGTCGAGGACATTGTCTGACACGACATCAATCCGTTCAAGCTTGGTCATAATGGACCGTGTGGATTCGGTTTCGAGTTCTGGGTTATCGATGTAGTCGTGGAATGTCCATCGGACATCCTCGGCGGTGACGGGTGTGCCATCGGAGAAGCGGATGTTGTCGCGGAGTTTGACGCGGACCCAGTACCCGCTGGGGTCGTATTGCCATGCCTCGGCGAGTTCGCCTTCAAACTCGAGGGTCTCGGGGTTGTAAGAAGCGAGGCGCTCGCAGATCTGATCGTCCACGCGGCGGGCGTAGACATCCTCAGCGAGAATAGGAGTCAGCTTGTTGGGCTGGGCATTGAATGTCTCTTTGAAATATCCGCCGAGCGAGTAGTCTTCTTCATTGCGGGGATCGACCGCGAACTGGGGTTTATCGAACCATGTAATCTCAACGCCTGGTTGCTTTGACCATGATTCGTCGCGGGTGACTTGGTACGAATCATTGGAAGATCCATTGTGGCCCGAGCCATTTCCGGCGACGACAATGCCTGAATCGAGCTTGGATTCCAAGCGGGTGACGAGTTGCTCGATATCGCCGATTTTCTTGTTGACCTGTTCGTTTTGTTCCCAGCGTCGGTCGTCCTGCTTCATCGAGAGGAAGGTCATCACGAGTGCCAGTGAGACGAGGAGGATGAGGATGAAGTCTTTGATGCCGAACTTGTTTTGCATGAGATTGGGTTCCGGTTTTGGGTCGCTGGCTGTCACACACTTGCTGACGATATTCGCCTTGGGGTCATTCTAGCGGGTAGTTTGGGGATGTCTTAACGGGATCTCTTTGGGTCGAAAGCTTCTCTGAGGCCCTCTCCGACAAAGTTCATCGCCAGCAGGGTCATCCCTAACAGGGCACAGGGGAAGAAGAGGAGCCACCAGTGGCTGCGGAAGGTGTTGAGCTCGCTGAGGCCCTCCGCAGCAAGGTTGCCCCAGCTTGGGAGGGGGGGCTTGACACCGATGCCTAGGAAGCTCAGGAAGGACTCTTGTAGGATGGCCTGGGGCACAGCAAGGGTGGCATAGACGACGATTGGGCCGACAAGGTTGGGGAGCAGGTGGCGGATGAAAACCCGGTGTCCGGGCGATCCCAGTGCCCTTGCGGCTTCAATGAAGGGCTGATTCTTGAGAGACAGGACTTGTCCTCGGATAACTCGGGCCATTGTGAGCCATGAGACCCCCCCGATGGCGATCAGGAGGGTGAGGACATCGAGGGTTGTCCGGGTGCCTGTCGAGAAGACCCGTCTTGGGTAGATCTGGACGGCTTGGAGCATGAGGTCGTCTTGAAGTACTGTGTCGGTTTCGAAGATGATTCGGGCCTCGGATTTGGTGAGGGGGTCGCCATCTTCGGCAGTTTGGGTTGCGATGATCTGGCTGATGGACCAGTTGGTCTTGGTGCGGGATCTGGATTGGTATTCGTCGAGCATGGCGTTGGAAGCCACAGCGAGCAGGACAACCAGAAGAATGTAGGGGAGGCCGTAGAGGACATCGACGATGCGCATCATGATCGAATCGATCTTGCCTCCCATGTAAGCGGCGAATGCGCCGTAGATGGTGCCGATCCCGACTGAGATCAATGCGGCGCAGATACCAATTGTGAGGGAGATGCCGCCCCCGGTCAGGAGGCGGATTGCGAGCGAACGGCCGAGTGCGTCGGAGCCGAGGATGAATGCTGGGGCTTGCACGAGGGCGGCTTTGGTGGCGGGTTCGTTTGAGCCGTCGAGGATTGCTTCGACTGTGGTGTTGTGATCGGTAGCGATCTGCTGTAGGACTGCGGGGTCGAGGGCGGTGATTGAGCGGCTGGTGTCGATTTCGTCGTATGGCCACCACTTGGGAGGGAGGCGTCCGGACTTGGGTTCCCCACTGTCGTATCTTGGAACTTCGGAGACCGAATCGTCGGCAGCCGAGAGGGTCCAGGGAAGTGACCCGAGGCAGGCGAGGAACATGAAAGCGAGGAATATGAAGCCGACGAGGGCTGGTTTGGAACGGGTGAGCGGGTTGTCTCTGTGGCGTGTTGGGACCGAGAGCGCGGGTACGGATTCTGGCTCTGGTTGTGGGTTTGGAGACGATACGCTTGGCATGGATGCACCTTATCCGGTTTGGTGTTCTGATGCACACTGCAATGGGGAGATATGGCTGACAGGGCAAAAGAAAAACCGCAGGTTTTTCCTGCGGTTGATCGATATTCGAATCAGGGAGACAGGATTTGAACCTGCGACCTTCTGGTCCCAAACCAGACGCTCTACCAAGCTGAGCTACACCCTGCGGGGCCTGTAGTGTAGACCTGTATCGGGCGGGCTGCCAGTCAACTTGCGGCTACATATTGAATCCGAGGCTGAATCCTCGTCTGATTACATGGGAACCTCGCGGATGAAGACCACTTTGGGGGTGTCTCCGGGGTTTATGACATTGGTGCGGTCAACGACCATGACATACCGCTTGGCCAGTGAGGGGATCAGGGGGTCCTCTGGCTGGAGATTGGTGACATCGGACTCTTGGTAGGCGTGGATGATGAACCAGACGGCGTAGTAGTCTGAACGGACCGATATGGTATTGAGGATGCCGCTGGCGAGGGCGAGGCGTTCGGCGTAGTCGTCGACGGTCGCGCCATTGGTTCTGCCGCTATAGAGCTGGGGGTCGAGGGCGACGATGTTGTCTCCGGGGCCATCGAGTTTGAGGTCGTCGTAAGCGAACTGCTGAATCGAGAGTTGTGGATGGAGACCTTGCAAGGCAACCGGACCCGAGCCATTCAATCCAGCACCCATTGCATCGGACCCAATGGTCACAGCAAGAACTTCACCGAGCGATCCGAATCCGGGCGTTTGACGGAGGCCGTCGATGCCTGCGATGGTTTGGCGGTCGCGGTGATCCTGGGTGTTTGTAGGATCGAGCTCTGTTATCTCATTCACAAGATTCGAAGCATGCGACGGTGTGTTGTCGAGGGCATTGTTATCCAACTGGTCTGCGGTAGAGTAGTTCAATGGATTGGTGAACTGAATGGTTTCAATGTCTGCAGATCTGAATCTTGGTTGGATGAAGGTTCGGTCGCGGTATCCGACCATGGACGCGGCCACATCGGGGGTCTGATCCGGTGCAGATAGGTCTGGGAGGTTTAAATCGCCTGTATCGTTCCACCACTCAGACGCTGTGGCCGGATCATTGTTGACCGGATAATACTGCGCCAAACTGGGGCTTAATCCCGGGAGCAGGCGGAGGACCTCGATTGGGGCGGTGTTGATGTTGATGAGGCCGTAGGTTGGGGCGGAGAGTTGGTCGGACTCTTCGTCGTAGGACTCGATTGGTCTTGCCTGATCGATCACGCCCAGTGCCATGGGGACGCCGGTGCCTCTTCGGATATCATCGGCGACATCGAAGTCTGGGAAATCTGGCGCGGTGGTCTCGCTTGCCGTATTGTTGTTGTAATAGGCGACATAGTTATCGATGGCGAGGTGGCCGTTGTCGAGGAGTGTTTCGTTGGTGGTGGTTGTGTCGATCCAGATGTTGTCGGCGTCTGGTTCTGAGCTGCTGTAAGTGATCAGGTCTGTTTGATAACCCAGACCGATGGCAAGGGCTTCTGACAGGGTGATCCAACGCCTTGCTTCCTCGGCATCAAACTCGATATTGGTGGCGGCTCTCGTTGGGTCTGGTGTGTAGGTTGGACCTATGCCCCACGCGAGGAGGAGGTCCGCGAGGCGTGGAGCACCGTTGAACTCGTTGGCGTTTGGGAGGAGTTCTGGACGGAGTGGGCTGTCTACCGCGTGAAGGATGTCGCCGTGGGCGTTGGCATCGATGGGTAGTTCTGGGAAGAGTGTACTCAGGTGCTCTGAGCCAACAGGCGCAGGAACAGTGGTGCCAATTCGATATTTGTTTCTTGGGTTTCTTGCTAGTGAATGGACTATTTCTTCGAACAGGTTCAGATTATCAAGCCGAGCAAACTCTGAATGAGCTTCGTAGTTTGGCAGATCTTCGGCAAGCGGGTATGGACGGTCGAGCGTTTGAAGGGAGCCGTCGTAGAAGTGCTCAACAGTGAGAGTGTCTAAGAGCTCGGTATGGTCAATGCTAAAAATCGTGTTAAAAGATTGATCACGATGCGAGCTGAGCATCCATGCGCCGATTTGACCAGAATCGTGTGTCCTGTCTGAATCGTTCTGATCGCCACGGCGGATTGTGGCCCAGCGTGCGATGGTGAGTCCGAAGTTGTCGTTTCGTGAGCCGATGGCGATTGCGGCGGCTTGGGTGTAGATATTAATGTCATAGCCCGCGCTGCCTTCGATTTCATTGTCGCCCGGGGCGAGCTTCCGGTCGAATGAGTCATCGGCGCCGGTGAGTGTGAGACGGTCTACAAGGAGATCGTTCTGGATGCGGTTGTCGCGGATGGAACCGAGTTGGAGGTTCTGCTGGACGCTCTCCTCGAGGTTGCCTGCGATCTTGCGCCAGAGTCGGGCTTGCTGGAAATCGTGGGCTCGGGTTCCGTTTGCGTACACAGCATCGGCAGCGCTGGGGGATGCCAACAAATCGTTGAACCCGTTCTCTTCGACGAGTTCTCCGGTCTTCGGGTCGAACTGGTGAATGTGGATTGCGGAGCCGCCGTTGCGGACGCGGAGCTGACGGTTGATCCATTCTTCAGCGGGCCCGGTCCAGCTTGCGCCGTCATTGTCTGTAAATGTGCCGAGTTCGTTGACCCATTTTTGATCCAGATCGGATGAGCCGTCTTCTCCGTCGAAGCGTGCGTGGGCGATGGCGTAGAAGACCCGAGCCGAGTGGGCGGGGATGGTGGTGCTCCGGTACTGATACTCTTCGTCGGCTGAAGTCAGTGCCGCATCGACGGGCGGCGGATTGTCTGGGTACTCGGCGGGGTCGAAAATGTTACGGTTGTCTACCGGTGTGATTGGTGGGTTGTACTCGAGGTACTCGCCGAGTTTGAAGAAGCGGCCGCCGAACTCGATGTAGTAATCGAACTTGAGGTTTGTGTTGTTGGCGGAGGGGTTGTCATCGATGTAACCCATGGGATCGCCCGCTGCATCCGTGCCGCCCAGGGTGATGTCGACATCCCAGGGGTTGGTAAGCTGGAATGCGATGAGTTGCATCATGAGGTCTGGGTTGGCCTCGGTGACATCGCCGTTGATGGTGACCGGCCTGACATCGGAATCGAGTGGGATGACCGGGCCGGGGAATCCGGGGCGCGGCGGGAGCGGGATGCCTGTGGTGCCAAAGTCGGGATCGCCGTCTTCTGAGTCGGTGTAAACATACATCGAGGAGACTTCGGTGAGGAATGGCATGGGTTCGATGCCGAAGACATTGACGGCTTTGCGTCCGTCTTGGTCGCCGGTGAACTTGTTGTCTGGCGTGTTGATCTCACCCGGATCGAAAATATTGTTCTGTGCTCGGCCAGCGTAGTGGAGGTATTCTGGATCGTTGGAGTTCTCGCCGTCGTAGTTGGTGACGAGGTCGTCGCGGACTGAGTCGTCAAGGATAACGGTCGCGGCGGATGGCTCTGAATCTGCGTCGTAGAGGTCGGCCATATTTACGGCGGTGTGGGCGGCGATGCGGAGGGCAAGTTCTGGGCCTCGGTGACCGTAGAAAAGCGTTGCGGTCTGTTGACCCCGGGCGAGCTCTGGATCCAGAATGTAGGTGTCGTCAATATTGGCTGGAGCGAGCTTGGTTGAATCGAGCTCTCCTACGAGGGCCTTTGAATAGATATTGAAGAGCGATGTTGGGCTCTTGAGCGCCTCGTCGAGAACCGGGGGGGCCTCAATTATCTCATCGAGTGATGAGAAATTTGGATCGACAATCGAGCCTGGGAGGATGTGGGCTCCGCCGCTGACGGTGGTGAGCAGGCGTCTTGGGGTGACTGCGAAGAAGGCCATGGATTCTTTGGCGATTTTGCCGTTGATCCGGCGGGGCTCTCCGGCTGCTGCGATGGCGTAGGTTGATTCGTCGTTGAAGCCGTGGCGATATCGATCGAGCGAGAGCGGGCGGTTTGAGAGCAGGGGCGAGAATGCACGCTGGTTCTGGCCGAAGATTGAGGGCATGCGGCCCATCGCTGCTTTTTCGAGTCGTGAGATCGAGGCGGGATCGTTGAGGCCGTGGAACGCGAGGAGTTCGAAAAGGTCGTCTTGGTTGTAGAGTGCGCCCGCGACTTCGTATGGTTGTCCTGCTGTGTCTTGCTGTAAGCCGGTGACTTGGTTCACCGCGAATGGATCCAGGCGCCCGATGTTGCGGTACCACTCTGAGCGTTCGAGGTTGGTCATGGGCTCGCCATCAAGATTGAGCGGGTCTTGGTGGAACTGATCGAGACGGAAAGGGGAGCCGATGTTGAAATCTCCATCTTCAGGATTGAAGCCGTCGTCAAAGTCTCCTGGCGCTGGCGCGGCCAGCGGGCTGCCGTCGTTCTGCTCGCGGACCACCGGGGGCCATGCGTAGTAGCGGTCGTCAAGCGTTCCCCCGTGCTCGATACCGAGTTTGATCGCGTTGTAGGCGAATCGACCAACGCTCATCGCGTTGGTGCTTGGCTCAATTGTCTTTGTGGTTCCGGCGGCGGGATCGATGTAGTTCCGGTACCACTTGTAGTCTGCGTCGAGGAGATCGTTGTTGGTGGTGAGTGTTGGTTTATGGAAGTTACTTGGCGAGAGGCCGGCGAGTTGGAGTATTGAATAGTTGTACCCGACATCGGACATCGAGAGCAAGCGGCGGAGATCGACATCAGCTGGTGTGGCGCCGAGTTGACCGCCTTCTGCAGGGTTGGGAGCGGTGAGTTGGTCCATCGCGGTGTTGACATTGACTGCCGAGGACAGGTCCATCACACGGATGGCTGCGAAGATACGATTGCGCCCCGAGTCGTAGAGGCGTTCGATGTCTGTACGAGGCGAGTTGCTGCCGGATTGTGTGTCTTGTGCTGATGTGAGCTCGATCCAGCGTGAGTCTGCCATGCCATCACCGTCGGCGTCGGCATACTGATATGCGGCGAAGTCTGGGTCCGCCCATGTGGAGATCTGGTTGTTGCGATTGACGGTCAGAAATGGTTGGTTAAGGGGGAGGAACATGAACCGCTGGTACATGCTCCAGACTGCGGGGGTGTTTGTAATATCCGCGAGCCCGTGGTTGGTTGCTGGGTCTGTACGGCCTGGGAGCCAGATGCCATTTGTAGGGACGAGTGTTTTGATTCGTGACTCTGGATCGCCTGGTAGCTCTTGATTCCATAGCGAGAGATACTGGCTCATGCGGCGGACATCGCGTCCGTTTATGTTGGTTAAGCCGGTGCCGGGTTCTGCGTTGAATCCGCCAATGGTGCCGTCGCTGAATGCTTCGTTCTGGCGAAGGTTAAAGAGATTAACAAAGCGGCCGTCTGGGGCGAGGTTTGAGATCTGGAGCCAGTCCCGGTTGTCAAGAAACCCGGAGGAATAGGTTTCCCCGATGAAGTTGATGCCCCCCACGGCTCCGTCTGTAATGAGCGATCCAAATGGGCGGTCGTCGCTGGCGAGTGGGTGCCCAGGATTGCCGAGGTAGGTCGGGGAGGTTGAGGCGAGCCATGGGTCAGAGGCGACCCTGAAATCTTGTGCGATACCTGGCTGAGTGCCTAGGGACGAATGGCGACCCGACGGATTGAACTTGTTCCAGCCATCGGTTGATTCTGAGAGCATTGTCCAGTCGGTGTAGGGCGCATCGGTGACTTCGCGGGTTGAGAAGATGCCGACACCGTTGTCTGAACGCTGTGTTGTATAGTCGAGGCGGTCGTCGCCGATGACCCCAAGGATATGGTCGGCAATGAGATTCGAGTTACTAACGACCTCTTCTCTGCTCTCGATGGATCGAGCGACGCGTTGGTCTCCTTGGCCGATTGAGATGTAGATTGCAGCAAAGACCGCGATGAAGGCGAGTGTCCCGATGACGATCAGGATGGCCGAACCTCGGCGATGAGTGTTTGTCATTGGGGCTTGGTTCTGAATCGTCATGGCTTGCTCCGTGCCCGCGTTGGTTGTCTTGCGGGCGATGCACCTCTTGGGTTGAATCGGCGTGTCAATGCTGCGTGGTGCCCGCAGCGCCCCTTTGCCGGTGTTTGTCTGATGTGATCAGTTGTTGGTCACATCCGGGATATTGAACACCATCTGGAATGTGTGTTCGATGGTGGTGTCGAGTGGATCGGCGATCGAAACGGTAACCCGGATGAACTTTGGCCAGGGCCAGTCGACAACCGACTCGTCGATATTGGCTGTGCTTGCATCGTCGGCAATGTCCGGGTTGTTGTACTCGAAAGCAAACATACTCAATTCAGTATCAAACTGGGTGGCTTCATCGTGACCCATGACGAGATGCGAGAGGTATCGCTCCCGTGCGATCTGATCTGCATTGAGCCCGGCGGCAGGCCTTGCGTAGTAGCGGTCTGCGAAATGTATCTCTGTAGGATCGAGGAAGCCGTTGTCGTCCTCGTCGATACCGCGAGGGAGCCCGTACCATCTCATGCGTTTGTAATCCGGGTCGTCGGGGGCGGTGATCGTCTGATCGTAGTAGCCGTTGGACCATTCGACGATGAATTCTGTGCACTTGGGGATGAATACTGAAGCGCCCAGCATCTCCTGATCTGCCTCGGCGTATGTTCGGGCGCGATCGTTTGCGAAGGCATCATCCTCGAAAAGCAACCGTGTTGGAATGGTTTCATAGCGGACGCGCGAGAGTTGCGTCGGAGGATCGTTGAGGTCCCACCTAGAGGGCAATGCGTCGAGCATCCAGAGACGCTGCTGGGCGATTGCGCTGGTGGGGTTTGCCCATTGAGTAGGTTCGATTGATATCGGTATTGATGCGCCCGTATCTAACAGGGCTTTGTAGTCATCGAATGGGTTCTGACTATTCTGAAGCGTGATGAGTGAGCCCATCCAGCTGCCGTCGCCTGGGCCATACCGGACAACATTGGCGATGGAGGGGATGTCGGCTGTGACGATGTCCATGAGCCCTGAGACCCGATAGGCTTCTGTATCTGTGGGTGATGTAAACCCGCCTGAGCTGTACTCTTTGAACCAGTTTGGCAGCGGCGATGACGCTGAATATTTATTGAGTGAACCAAAGATCGTTTGCAATGCCGGCTGAAGACTCACCTGGCGTGCGCTGTCTTCGAGCCACTCTCGGTCATCGATGCGTTCGATCCCGAAGACTTCATCTGGGAGATCCTGCCCGGAGGATTGCGGGTTGGTGAGCAGGGTGACATGACGGAGGAGTGACCAGTCGGAAGCGTATTGATTTGGATTGAAACTGGTTCCAGAGGGAACACCTAGCCATCCTTGATGGACACCTGCGCTTACTTCTTGGTTTTTGAAGTTTTCATTCGAAATGTCGGGGTTGAAGAAATAGTTTGTATCGTTATTAACACCCATTGTTCCCGGTCGCAGATCTGGAAGTGCTCTCTGGCCGTGGCCGTAGTAGATCGCGGCTTCACCGGATTTTGCGATCATGCCTGGCGAGATGGCCCGGCGGGCGGTCTCAAACTCCGCGCGAGCAAAGAACATGATCTCATCGACTCGGCGAGGGCGACCGGGCTCGTTGTTGTTGTCCTCGTCGGAAGAATCTGCTGGGCTGAGTTGGACATCGTGGCGGTTGTTTAAGGGGTCGGCTCCTGGCGCATTCTGGTGTACGATCACAAGGAACCCGTCGCGGGTCATGTTCTCGAAGTCTTCGCGCATGATGCGTTCGAACTGAGCAGCGTAGCGGTTGAGTTCGGAGACTCGTTTGCCTGAGTTCACGGTGTCGGCAACAGAAGAGAATATGGCTGAAACACCCGCGGCGATCAGAACGAGGATGCCGATGGTGACCATGATCTCTATGATCGTGAATCCAGAGCTCTTACGGGATGTACTGCTAGAGATGGAAGTGCTCACGGCGATGCCTCCTCAAGCGTGATGACTCGGACAGCGAGAGGCGTGCGGGGGGTAAAGACGACTTGGCGGATCCATGAGGCCCGTTTGGCTTTGCGGAGATTCAGTGCTGCGGATTCGGGATTGTTTGCGTCCTCGGTGTAGGCACTTGCATCAACAGCCGCATGATTTGGATTGAATGGCGGATCTACACGGACAATACGAACAGTCGGATCGTTAAGTAACGCGATTGTTGTGTCGTTTGGCGGGGGCCCGAGGACGGTTCTCACGGTGCCTGTGTTGTCGAGCAGTTTTTGGCCCGGCTGTGTTGCAAATGAGATCGATGTGTCAATGAATGGATTCGCGGCGTCCTCGATCACCAGCCAGTCGAGATGGTCTTCGACCACCTGAACCTGCAAGGTCTGGAGCCCGGCGTAGACGAAGTCATCGGTGTCATCACCGGCATTATCAACCGCGGGTCTGCCGGTTGTTCTGTCGAGTGCTACTGGGAGTGACGGGCTGTTGGCCGTCGCGGATGCCGCTTGAACGACAAGGACATCACTGAGTGTCTTGTCTTTTGGCACTCGGATTCGGCCATCGATTAGTCGGACAAAGATTGCCAGCTGCGGGCGGTTGGTGCCGGGCTGCCTCCGCGCGACAATATCCCAGACATACTTCGGGTCCTTGCCGGAATAGGGCTGAGGTACCAGACGGTCTGAAACGGTGAGGACTTGCCTCATGCCAGGAGTCGTGGTGATTACGGGGACTGGGTTGAGACCCGCATCAAGCTCGATGTACCAGAGTCCGTCTTGTGACCCTTGGAATCCTTCAAACCCCGGGGGTCTTGCATACCCGAAGTATGGATCGAATGGGGGCAGGATCCATTCGTAGTTGATTGGATCTGTCGCGGCATTGCCTGAGCGTCCAAAGGTATGAGCAGGATCAAACCAAGGCGAGAAATCGATGGTTTCGCTTGTATCGCGGAGGATTGCTTCGGCCATGCTGGCGACGCTCTCGCCGTCGACAACCGCTACCGCTTCACGCTGTTGGGTTATGACGACTGGGAAGACGGCACCCAGACCAAGCAGGCCCAACGCGAGGATCAGGATAGCGATCAGGACTTCAATGAGCGTAAAGCCCAAACGGTTTGCTTCGATGCCAATGGAATGTGAACACTGATTCATCGCATCACCTCCTGGAGCTGCCCGGAGTAGGGCTGGATGAGGTAAAGACGAGAGAGGGGTTCGTCGAGCAGGTCGGGATCATCGGGGTCGAAGGTGATGACGCCATCGCCATTTGTGTCACCTTGAATCCACTGGTTGATCCGCTCGATGATTTCGGGATGACCCGGATAGGATTGCCACAGATTTTCATCGAATGCGATTTCGGATTCTGAGTTGCCTTGGTCGTAGTCTTCGTAGATGGTGCCCGTGATGGGGTTGAGCCCACGGGCACCGAGATCACGGGCCAAGTCTTGCTCGTTGTAGAGCGCGATGCGGCTGACGGCTTTGACCAGCACGGTGTCATGGGAAATATTGCCCATCCAGAGTGCCCGGTCGTACTGATCCTGGATTGTCCAGTGGGTCCCGTCAGAGTTTGTATCGGTCGCCAGCAGCATTCGGTTTCCCCACCTCTGAACACTGTCAGCCAAATCTACACGCTTCCATCGATCGGTTGTGTTTGGCTGATCACCAAATGGACGCTCTCGGCTGTTGCGTGGATTGATAAACAAGGCCGGGGTTGTGGATCGGCTGAGTTGGCCGGTGCGTCCATCGAAGCGCACCATAAAGGATTGGCGAGGAGAACGGAACTGGCCTTGGATTCCGCCGAGGGCGCCGGTGCTGGCGTTCCCTCCGACATGCTGAGCATCTCTGGCATACATATTGGTTTCTGGGAAAACCCAGTGGCTTTGAGACTTGATTGGGCTCTGAAAGTCGCTGCCGCCGTAGATCGGCGAGTTGTACCAGATCGATGCGAATCGTTGTTCTGCGGGGACATTTCTCAGAATAAACTTATCAACCATGCTCCCGATCGGGGCGTATCCCCGCACGAACCATGCCTTGGGGAGTTGGATGGATTCCCCGCTTTCAAGCGGGGCGAAGACCTCCATGTCGATGTAGTCGTAGTCAAATGATTGGAACCCCAGGGCTCCGGGAGCTGCCGAGTATGGTTCCTTGTGATCTCCTATTTTGACGGCCGGAATCATGGTGAGCAGCCCGTCATCGCTGACAAGGAAAATGATCGCCCCGTCCTCGCCTTCGCGCCCGTCGAGGGCGATATCTTGAGCGGCCTGGATCGCAGTCTGCAGCGAACTGATCGCAAAGGAGCGTTCGGAGGATCTGATAAGTGATTGGAAAGCGGGAACCGCGATGGTCAGCATGATCAATGCAATCACAATTACGACAAGAACCTCGATGAGTGTAAACGCACCGCGCCGCGAGTCATTCGTGCGGTCAAGATGTGTTGAAGGTGTGTTCATTGTGTATGTTCTCGATTAGCGGCCGTATGCAACCACATTGTCTTCCATGGCGAGCTTGCGGATCTTTGCGATGGCGATCGGATCACTACCGGGATCTCGTTGGCCCTGTATCTCGATGAGATATTCGATTGGTTCTGTCCCAAAGAGTCGATCTGCGCCCGCGCCAACGATTGCAAATTTTGCCTGCCGCAGTTCGAGGTTCCCGTTGGTGAGGTCCGGGATCGGATCAGCGGAATCGTCATTCTGAAGAGCTGCCAGAACCTCTGGATCGAGCAAGACTGGAGGGATGTTGAGATCCAGCGAGCTTTCTACGACAAGCCGGCGTCTGCTGTCGTAGCGGCCGTGCTCCCAGCGGTAGTAGCGATAGGCGGTTCCAAAGCTGTCTACGAGTGAAACAAGCCGGTCTTGTTCGTTGGCGTCGTACAAGTCGTAGACATCACTTGGCAGCAGCGGCGGTTCGGCATCGGGGACAAATGGGAGCACTCCATGCTCTGCCAGTTCGATTGGATTGGCGTACCCGGTCTGGACCTTGAGCCCTCTGCGATCAGTGTCAACGGTCGGCTGGTAGTTGTCTCTTGTGCCGCCGATTGGATACCCGACATTGGCAAACCCACCGGTGGCAAGTGGTCTGGTCATTCCCTGGCCTTCAACCCCATCAACTGATCGAGGGAGAGCCCCTGCGAGGTAGTAAGCGAGTGCGTATCGGGAGTAGCGGCGATCATCCCATGCGGTATCGAGATCCCATGCCCCACCGCTGGGGATTTCGATCTCGTCGGTCGCGTCGCCTGCCCTTCTCCGGAAGAAGTGGTAATCGTATCCTTCTGACCACACAACCAGCGATTGATAGTTGTAGTCAGCGCCTGCTTCATCCTTGAGAGGGCCATCAATAGCCGATGCAACCCCAGATATTGGATCAATGGGGGTGTAGTTGTTCTGACTTATGAGCCCGCCATCATGAACCAACGGCGGCAAGAACCCGAACTCAAGACGGAACTGTTCGACAGCGACCGCGATCGCCTCGACCGAACGCTGACTCGCGGTCTGGCGAACACTCTGCGATGCTCTTCCGAGTGCCGATGCGAGGAAACCGAGAACGATCACGATAATCGCGAGCGTTACCATCAACTCAATGAGCGTAAATGCGCCGAGCATCCGGGCTTGCTTGTGTGAGTGGTCAGGATGTGATCTGCGCGGGTTCACCGGTTGAAACTCCAAAGAGTGTGTTATGAGGCGTGCTTTGATTCGATCGATTTCTATTGAAGACTCTCGATCATCTTGACCATGGGGAGGAACATCGCAACAACGATGGTGCCGACCATACCACCCAGCAAGACCACCATGATGGGCTCAAGAAGTGACACGAGCGATTCGACCGCGACATCGACCTCTTCGTCGTAGTTGTCGGCAATTTTCATGAGCATCGAGTCCATGTCGCCGGTCTCTTCACCGACATCGATCATGTTGACCACGATGGCGTCACAGGTCTTTGATTCACGGAGCGGGTCTGCGAAGGTTTCGCCCTCCCGGATTGAATCATGCACCTTGCGGAGTGCCTTTTCAAAGACATAGTTGCCCGAGGTTTGGCCGGTGATGGTGACCGCTTCGAGGATTGGAACACCCGCACTGATGAGCGTGCCGAGTGTTCTGGTAAAGCGGGCGATGGTGGTCTTTCGGACCAGCGTCCCGAAGATCGGCGTCCAGAGCAGGAGCGTGTCGAGGGTAGCTTTGCCAGGGGTTGTTTTGCGGAGGAGCTTGACCCCAAAGAAAATAATCGGTGGCCCGAACAAAATATAGATCCATCCGGGGACCTCTTGACCAGGAGCGGTGCCCGCAACCCAGCTAGAAGTATTCACCAACCACAATGTCAGTGCGGGGAGTTCCACACCAAAGTCCGCGAAGATAGTCTCGAACTGGGGGATGATGAGCAGCATGATGCCCGTCAAAATAATCAACGCGATCAGGACAACCACGATCGGGTAGACCATCGCGCCCTTGATTTTGCGTTTGAGCTTCTCGCTTTTCTCCATAAACTCAGAGAGACGCTGAAGGATGACATCGAGCACACCACCAATTTCGCCGGCATTCACCATTTTGACATACAGGTGATCAAAGGCCTTTGGCTGCTTGGCCATTGCTTCGGAGAGCGAGGAGCCACCTTCGACTTCTTCCGTGACATTCTGAAGCACATTCTTGAGTACGCCGGGTTTCTGCTGGCTCTCAAGAATCTGGAGCGAACGCAGCAACGGGAGACCCGCATCCTGCAAGGTTGAGAGCTGGCGGGTAAAGAGGGTGAGGTACTTGGGGCTGACGCCACCGATGGTGAACCCGCCACCCTTTTTCTTCTTCTTTTTCTTCTGATTGGCCGCTGCGAGACCGACCTCTGCGCCACTCTTGCTCCCGCCCTTCGATTTCTTTTCTTTCTGGGGCTGGACCGAGGTGGGGAAGAAACCCTGAGACTTGATACGCTGGATCGCATCTTCAGAACTGGCGGCTTCAACGGTCCCCTTCTGGGTCTTTCCCGCTGCGTTCAGTGCTTGGTATACAAATGTCGCCATGACTCAATCCTTCCAATGACCCCTAGTTCGCTTGATCGACCCGGGGCTTTGTCCCAACAAACCTATTCCTCAGCGAGTGTTTCGCGGACAACCTCGTCAATGGTTGTCAAACCTTCATAAATGGCGAGCATCCCGCCTTCACGCAACGAACGCATACCTTTCTTTCTTGCCAGATTTCGGAGCACGGTGGTGCTCGCGTTCTGGACAATCAGCTCGCGCAGCTCGTCGTCCAATGTCATAATTTCAAAGAGCGCCATCCGTCCCTTGTAACCACCGCCCACAGCCGATGATGACCCCGGCCTATAGAACTCTCGACCTTTCACATCGCCGGGACGCAGCGCGAGCTCCATGAGCTCCTGTTCTGTGGGGATGTACGCTTCTCTGTTTTTCTGGTCTAGGGTCCGAACCAGCCGCTGGGCAACAATGCCCTCGATGGTCGCGGTCAGCAAGAACGGCTCAATACCAAGATCCACAAGACGGATGATGGAGCTCGGAGCGTCGTTGGTGTGCAGGGTTGAGAGCACAAGGTGACCGGTCAGCGAAGCCTGTACCGCGATCTGCGCGGTTTCCAAGTCACGGATTTCACCGACGAGGATCACATCAGGGTCCTGACGAAGGAATGAACGGAGTGCGCTTGCAAAGGTGAGCCCGACTTCGGAGTTCACCTGGACCTGGCAGAGGCCATCGATGTCGTATTCAACCGGGTCTTCAGCGGTCAGGACCTTTGTTTTGATGTCGTTGAGCTCTGAGAGAGCTGCATAGAGCGTGGTCGTTTTACCCGAACCGGTTGGCCCGGTCACGATCACAATCCCATTGGGCTTTGCGATGAGCCCCTTAAATGTCTCGAGCTCCTCAGCGCGGAACCCGACTCGGTCGAGTGAGAGTTCAACATTGCCGCGGTCAAGAACACGCATAACGACGCTCTCGCCGTAGATCGTGGGTAGCACCGCGACACGGAGGTCCACCGGGTTTCCGCCGACGGTCAGTTCGATACGGCCGTCTTGCGGGAGTCGGCGTTCGGCGATATCCAGGTCCGCCATAACCTTGACACGAGATGTGATCGCTCCGCCGAGGTGCTTGGGCGGGGGGACCATCTCATAGAGCACGCCATCGATACGGTATCGCATTTTAAACTCGTGCTCGAAGGGCTCGAAGTGAATATCCGATGCGCGATCGCGGATCGCCTGCAAAAGGACCATATTGAGCAGTTTGATGACCTGATTGTCATCGGCTGCATCAAGTACGGCATCGAGATCGATCGACTGGTCTGAGGTGCCTCCCAGATTCTTAAGATTGTCATCGGCGGCCAATGCCCCCATGACATCTTCCATTGATTCTGATTTGGCGAAGTGCTTGGAGAGCAGCTGGTCAATTGCGTCTGGGGAGGCAATCACCGCCTCGACCTTGGCGCCCATGAGCAGACGGAGGTCATCGACGGCCTGGAAGTTATCAGGACTTTTGAGGGCCACCTTGAGTCTGCGAGATTTGGGCTCGTATTCGATTGGGACACACTGGTAGGCCTTGGCGTTTTCAGCCGGGATCGACCCGATCGTCTCCTCATCGAGTTCGAAATCGGAGAGGTCGACATACTCCATGCCTGCCTGGCCGGCGAGAGCGCGATCGATGTCGAGCTGAGTGCACATTTCGAGTTCGATGAGAATTTGCCCGAGCTTGACCTTCTGGGTCCGCCCTTTCTGGATACCGATCGCTTGGTGCACCTGCTCACGGGTAACCACACCCATCTTGGTGAGCACTCGCCCAATCTTGCGTCCTTTGAGTTCAGATGGATCCATTTACCAACTCCGTGATCAGTCCCGATCCGCGATCGGTGTGGGATTATGTTCGCATAGATTTCGAGTCTGGATGGCTCGATCTTGCCTGTTTTATAAGATTCATGCGTTACGCCACCTTGTTTGTGCCCCATATTAAATGGTGGACAAGCGGCTTAATCTTCTGGTTCGACATCCGCATCCGGGTCGTCGAGCTCTGGACGCCCGATGACTCCGCCCGCCTGATGCACCTTTGTTCGGATTGCGTTCGAGTCTTTACACTTGTCGATCATCTCTTCAGCAGCAATCTTGCCCTGGGCGTAGAGGGACCAGAGGTGGTCATCAAGGAGTTGCATGCCGTACTTCTTACCGGTCTGAATCGCAGAATCGATCCGGTAGGATTTGTTGTCACGGATCAGGTTTGCGATCGCGGGGGTCACCACCAGGAACTCATAGGCGGCGACCATGCCCTTGGTGTCGACCCGTCCGAGAAGCACCTGAGAGAGCACACAGATGAGTGCGGTTGAAAGCTGGACCCGGATCTGGTTCTGCTGGGTCACCGGGAATGCATCCACAAGACGGTCGATGGTCTTGGCGGCACCGGTGGTGTGCAGGGTGCCAAAGACCAAGTGACCTGTTTCAGCGGCCCGGACCGCTGCTTCGATGGTCTCAAGGTCACGCATTTCACCGACAAGGATTACATCGGGGTCTTGGCGGAGGGCGCGACGGAGGGCCTCGGCGAAGCTGGGGACATCGTTCCCGACTTCACGCTGGTTGACGATCGATTTTTTGTGCTCGTGGTAGTACTCAATTGGATCTTCCATCGTCACGATATGGCGATCCATGTTCTGGTTGACATAGTCGATCATCGTCGCGAGCGAGGTTGTTTTACCCGAGCCGGTCGGTCCTGTGACCAAGAAGAGCCCACGGGGGCGTCTGATGAGGTCTCTACAAATATCAGGGAGCCCAATCTGATCAAAGGTCAGTAGTTTATTGGGAATCTGGCGGAGAACGATGGTGATATCGCCTCTTTGACGGAACACCGAGACACGGAACCGGGCGGCATCGCCGTAGGCGAAACCAAAGTCGGTGCCGCCTTCTTCTTGGAGTTCCTGTTGATTGCGCTCTGGGGTGATTGATTTCATGAGTGAAACCATGTCATCAGACTCGAGGACTTTGGTCTCAAGGTTCCGGAGCCCGCCATGGAGGCGGATGGTTGGTTGACGCCCCACGGTAAGGTGAAGGTCCGACCCGCCTGTTTTGACGACGGTATCAAGTAATCTGTCAATCTGGACTGTGGACATTGAATCAGTCTCCTCTGAAAATCCTGCAGAGTTCGTGGTTAGTGGCCGCCTTCAACCTGGCTGACGCGTGCGATTTCTTCTGGTGTGGTGACGGCGTTGAGGACCTTGGTCCTTCCATCTTCAACAAGCCCCTTCATACCCGCAGCGATCGCGGCCTTGCGGATATCCGCTGATTGGGCTTTGTTGAATGCTAAGTCTCTGATCTCCGGGTTCATGAGCATCATCTCAAAGATCGCCTTCCGGCCTTTGTATCCCGTAGGGATGTCGGTGGTCGAGACAGGTTTACACACCTTGCCAAGGGCGTCTTCAACCTTGAGACCGATGAGATCCAAGTACTTATGATCGAGATCTTCTTCCTTGGCGAGCACCTTGGTATCTGCGAGCACACGAACGAGTCGCTGGGCCATCACGGCTTGGATGGAAGATGCTACGAGGAACGGTTTGATTCCCATATCGATAAGACGGGTCATGGCGCTGGGCGCATCGTTTGTGTGAAGTGTTGAGAAGACCAGGTGGCCCGTCAGGGCGGCCTGAATGGCGATCTCGCCGACTTCACGATCGCGGATTTCACCAACGAGAATAACATTGGGCGCTTGGCGGAGCATTGATCGGAGCACACTTGGAAAGGTGAAACCGATGTCTTCACGGATCTGGCACTGATTAATACCATCAAAGTTGTATTCGACCGGGTCTTCTGCCGTGATGATCTTCTTGTCCGGGCGATTCAGCACATCGAGCGCTGAGTAGAGTGTGGTTGTTTTACCAGAACCGGTTGGCCCGGTGACCAAGAAGATGCCGTTTGGGCGTTTGATAATTTTATTGAAGACTTCTAGATTTTCTGGTTCAAAGCCAAGGTTTACCAGACCAATACGGACCGCGTCTGGTCTCAGAATACGCAGTACAACAGACTCGCCGTGGTACGCCGGACACGCTGAAACACGGAAGTCGATGGGGACCTCATCAACATAGATCTTGATCCGCCCGTCCTGCGGAATTCGCTTCTCGGAGATGTTCATCCCAGCCATCAGTTTGAGGCGAGAGAGCACCGCGTTCTGCATCCGCTTGGGGAGGTTGTCACGCTCGGAACAGACGCCGTCAACGCGGTAGCGGAGACGGACGCGGTCGCCCATGGGCTCGACATGGATATCAGAGGTCCGCATCCGGACGGCTTCATCGAGCACGCGGTTAACGAGCTTGACGATCGGAGAATCTTCGGAAGACACATCGATGGATTTATCCATCGAACGGTCCACCGAGCGGTCAATTGAACGATCGATGGAATCGGTGACGAGTGATTGTGTTGGCACCCCTCCGCCGCCTCCTGCTGTTGGCGCCCCGCCGGTGGCTTCTCCGCCGGAGATGATTTCTTTGAGCTGGCTCTTGGTCGCGAGGAGTGGTTCGACTTCGCAGTTGAGAACGAATCGGAGGTTGTCGAGGACCTGGAGATCGTTGGGGTCGTGGATCGCGACGCGCATTTTGCCGCCGGACTTTCCCATGCCGAGGACAAGGTGTTTTTTCATAACACTTTTGTCGATGGCTTCTTTATCGATCAGCTTGGCGATTTTTTCGTTTGTCAGATCAACATATTTGATGCCGTGCTGGACCGCGAGTGCCTTGAGGACCTGATGATCCGAGGCGAGCCCGAGTTCTACGAGGGCTTCACCGATACGGACACTGTCTTGCTGGGCTTTTTTGAGCCCGTCGTTGACCTGGCTGGCGTCGATCACGCCTTGAGCAATGAGGATTTCACCGAGTTTTTTGCGACTTCTAGCCATGGATAAACAGATCCCTTTCCGACGGCACTCTTGGCCTGTTGCGAGCGAGCACCACTATAGCGTCACCTATGGCCCTACTGGTACTGAATTCGGGATCAATCCTTTATAGCGGGCCTGATCCCCCACTTTTGACGACTATCCGCCATGAAGGTTCTACGATACAAATCGCGATCTGTTCCATCTGGACCAGTATCTCTCTTTCAACCGAAGAACCCACCTGACCCCCACCCCCCCAACCCCAAAGGACCCAACCTTGGCACGGATACTTATCACAGCTGGCCCAACCTATGAGCCGATCGATGCTGTTCGGTTTATTGGAAACCGTTCGTCCGGGAAACTGGGCTCGAATCTTGCTGATTCGGCGTTCAAACTGGGATGGGAAGTCCGGCTGCTCCTGGGCCCCAATGCGGTCACACCGGATGAATCGGGCGTTGAAGTGGTCCGGTTTGCGTCTGCACAGGATCTGGAAGACGCTTTAGGACAGCACCTTGCGTGGTGCGACTGCCTGGTAATGGCCGCGGCTGTTGCGGATTATCGCCCAAAGGCTTGTGAGGTTGATTGCTCGGGAAAACGCCGAAGAACCGGGGAGGACCTGAGCATTGCTCTCGAATCCACACCGGATCTCCTTGCGGGGTGTTCCAAGAAGGCAAGAGAGAACCAGCTGCTTGTCGGCTTTGCTCTGGAGCCTCAAGACCAGCTCGAGTCCTCTGCGCTGAGGAAACTCACCAAGAAAGATATTGATCTGATTGTCGCCAATCCTCTTGAAACGATGGACGCCGAGTCCATCCACGCCCGGCTGATCGGAAACCCGGATCGCGGTGTAACTTATGACCAAAGCACCGAGGGGGCTATTACCAAGCCGATGTTTGCGACATGGCTGCTCGGGCATCTCGATTCGCTGGTCACTAAGCGGATGAATAACGAAAAAACAACCACGGAGTCTGCATCTCATGTCGAACTTTGATTCACGCCCAGATCGCGGGCGACCTTCGTTTGGAGATAACCGTGGCCAAGGCCGACCTCCATTTGGGGGAAGCGGCGGTGGCGGCCGCGGAGGCCCCCCGTATGGTGGAGGCGGAGGCCGAGGCGGTCAACAACAAGGCGGTGGGTATGGTGGCGGTCGCGGGGGACCACTGAGAGGCGGCCAAGGCGGATACAGCGGGGACCGGGGCGGACGCTTCGATCGGCCGGACCAACGCGAAGAGAAAATGCCGACGCCTCCGAAGGCCAATGTTGTCTTCAAGGACGATTGGGTGTGCGTGGTTGACAAACCTGCGGGCCTTCCTATCCGGGGCGAGGACCACAACACGCTCCGGGAATCGGTCTGGCAACTGGCGTTTGTGCGCAGAGAGAAAATGCGGCCTGCCCACGAGATCGACACGCTCGCATCGGGCGCGGTGCTGCTGGTCAAGACACGCGACGAAACCGATACACCAAGACAGCTGACCCGCCCAGAAACAAACTACCTATGCGTTGTCGAGGGTGAGTTCGATGAAGAAGTCGCAAAGTCCGGCTCTTCGATCAACGGCAAGGTTGAAGGGAGCACCAGCACCGGTGCAAACCCGGTCACACACTTCCGGGTGCTTGAATCCGGCAACGGGCTTTCATTGTTGCAGGTGCGGGCGCGTCCAGACCTTGATCGGCAGATCCGACAGCACCTTGCGAGTTCGGGCCATCCGATTTTGGGCGACCATGACTACGGATCAACCCGGGACGACATCTATCGCCTTGCGATGCACGCGTTTGAGGTCCGCTACGAGGATCCTGAAACCGAGAAAATCAACCGGATCCGGGTGCCTGCCCCGCGGTCATTCTGGAGTGTTGTCGAGGCTGAGCCCGCGGCGGGGATGGCGAGTGAAGCCGCTGACATCCCTAAGGATGCTGAGGAAGAGGGATGGGATCGGGTTGCGGGCTGGTACGACAACCTGCTGTCGGTAAAGGGCTCGGATCACCATGAGAACTTGGTGCTGCCTGGAGTGGCTCGTATGATCGGGCTTGAGCCTGGTCAGCGATTACTGGATATCGCATGCGGCCAAGGGCTTGTCGCTCGGCACATGATCGGATCGCAACCCGGCGCTACGGCGGTCGGGGTTGATTTATCTGAAAGACTGATCGAACGCGCCCACGGGCAATCACCCGAATCGATTTCATACCAAGTCGGCGACGCCCGGAAGCTTGGCGAACTGGATCTTGGAGACGAACTCTTTGATGCTGCGGTGTGTGTACTCGCTCTGATGAATATCGATCAGATCGAGGAGGTCTTCGCTGGAGCGATGTCCAGGCTCAAGCCTGGGGGCAAGATGGTGAGCGTGATTATTCACCCTGCGTTCCGGAACCCGGGCGCGACCGCTTGGGGCTGGATCCTCGACGAACGCAGCCGCCAGCCGGTGCAGTTCCGGCGGGTGGACCAGTACATGACCACCAAGACGACTGATATCGTGATGAACCCGGGACAAGTGAGCTCCGGCGCCAAGGCGATTACGACACAGACGCACCATCGACCAATGAGTGGCTATATAAACGCGATGGCTTCCAGTGGGCTGATGATCGACACGGTCGAAGAGTGGTCTAGCAAGCGGGTCAGTCAGCCCGGGCCACGCGCCAAGGCGGAGAATACTGCACGCGAAGAGATCCCGATGTTTATGGCGATCCGAGCGGTCAAGCCGGGCTAATCGAGTAGTGCTTCAGACAGGACTTTGACGGTTCCCGATGGCAACATGCTGAATCGTGGTCTAGAATAGCGGCCTATGCGGGTGTAGCTCAATGGTAGAGCGTCAGCCTTCCAAGCTGAATGTTGACGGTTCGAGTCCGTTCACCCGCTTTGAGAAGCAACCTTTGGGTTGCTTTTTTCATTGGGCACTCTTTTATTTGCTCAGGACAAGTCTTGGGCATGAATTGCCTTGTCCGTTTGGTACACTATTCTGAGCGATACCTATCTCGAATGTTCTCCATCGACACCGTTGGATGAATATAGAGAACGAACTTGAGGGCACCTTGTGAGCGGATCGATCTCGGACACAATGAAGCTGATCCTTGCAAAGGGACCCGCGAAGATGGAGCCAATCGAGTTTGCCGACGGGGAGGTCCGTGTGCTTGGCCGGAGCTCTACATGCGAGATCCCGCTCGATGATCCCGACGCTTCGATCTCAAGAAAGCATCTCGAAGTCTCTCAAGTCAATGGAGAATGGGCCGCGACCGATCTCGGGTCCCGTAACGGGACCCGTCTCAATGGGAACAAACTACTCCCCGATTTTGCCACACCGCTCAATCATGGCGATGTGCTCCGGTTGGGATCTTGGGTCTTCCGGGTCAGCACAAAGGAGGGCGGCGGGCCCGGTTCGGACTCAACGATGATCAACACACTCAACGACACCGATGCGAGCACCGGGCTCGTCGAACGGGTACGCGTTGAGCCACTAGCAAATCTTGCGAGCCATCGCCTGGCGGTGCTGCTTGAATGTGCGGACAAAATTCACAGCTCCAACACTCTGGATGAAGCCGCCCGCGCGGCCCTCCACGCGATGATTGAGTCCACTGGGTTCTCTCGAGCGGCCTTTATTTCGCCCAGCAAAGCTGAGGGGCAGTACGAAACCGTTGCGTTCCAGAGCAAAAACCCGTTCGACGATGTGAGCAGCGTGAACTTTAGTCAGTCTCTTCTCGTGACCGCATCGGAGGGTGAGGTTGTTCGCCTCTCTGGTTCTGGGTCGCAGGTCGATTACGGGCAGAGCATCGCCGAGCTTGATATCCACTCGGCATTGTGCATCCCTGTCATGGTCGAAAGCGAGCCCATCGGATATTTATATCTCGATGCTCGGGGGTCTGAGAACGCTGTAAAGCATGATGCATCGGCATTTGGCCGCGCTGTGGGCCGCCTGCTCGGGCTGACGGCTTCGAACATCCGAAGCAAAGAGCTTGAGATCGAGCAGCATGCAATGCAGTACGATCTTGACGCCGCCGCCAATGCTCAGCGGCTCCTGCTACCGCCTGAGAACGGGGTAGTTGGAGCGGTGTCGTATTCGATGCTGATGCGTCCGGGTAGATTAGTTGCCGGCGATCTGTTTGGAGTGGTCGAACTCGGTGATGGGCGGGTGTGCGCATTTCTTGGGGATGTCTCGGGCAAAGGCGCGGGCGCGGCGATCATGATGGCGACCACGCAGAGCTACATCCATGCGATGTTCGAGCAGACCAAGGACATCGCAACGGTGGTGACCAAACTCAATAGGCATATCGCGGATCGTTCAACAGGGCAGTTCGTGACAATGTGGATCGGCTTGATCAAGCCCGACAATGAAGGCAAGGGAGCCGAGGTCGAGTTTATTGATGCGGGGCACGGGCACTGGATGGTGACACAGAACGGTGCGGATGCTGTTCGCCCGAGCTACAAAGGCGGCGTTGTAGTCGGGATTGATCCGGATATTGAGTTCTCATCAGAAGTTTTTCGCCTCGATCCTGGCCAGCGGATGGTGCTTTTCTCTGACGGGATTGTGGAACAAACCCCGCCGGATACTGACGAGGAATACGGGCTCGATCGGGCGGGCGCTTTACTGGGCACATGCAGGACACACCAAGATGATGTCGCCAATCTTTTAGCTGGAGTTCTGGAGTTTGCCCAATCAGACCATCTCCGCGATGACACTACAATCGCTTCGGTGGGGATTGCTTGACCCCTATGTCCGTTACTATCCATTGGATTCCCCGTTCAGAACCAAGCCAGAATGCTGGCGAATCTATTTTGGAATTAGACCTCGAGCGAGTATACTGCCGTTATGGATGACCCGAATCCCAAATCCAAGCCCAAGGACATACGCCAGACCATGGCGACCATGGCTGAGACGGAGATCCATTCATCCTGCGACGATGTCACCCTGCCGGACTTTGCCGAGTTCGAGCATGATGTGCCCACGCTACCGTCGGGGACAGTGGTTGGGAAGTACACCATCGACAAGGTGCTCGGCGTCGGAGGCATGGGGGCCGTGTACCGGGCCAACCAGAACAAACCGAATCGACAGGTGGCGCTCAAGCTGATCCGTGCTGGTGTGTTGTCATCAAAGTCCATCCGCAGGTTTGATCTGGAGGCCGAGATCCTTGGTCGGCTTCATCATCCCAATATCGCGCAGATCCACGAGGCGGGGATTGATTCGGAATCGGGGTCGCCGTACTTTGCGATGGAGTATGTCGCGGGCCAGGAGCTCGGCGATTATGTCAAGGACAAGAAGTTAAGTAATCGCCAGTGCTTGGAGTTGTTTGTCAAACTCTGCGATGCGATCCAGCATGCGCACGCCAAGGGCGTCATCCACCGCGACCTCAAGCCCGCCAATGTGCTGGTCGGCGATGACGGCGAACCCAAAGTGCTCGACTTTGGCGTGGCGCGAGCAACCGACACCAATACACCGAGCGCAACCTTGCAGACCAATGTCGGCCAGCTCATCGGGACACTGTTCTACATGAGCCCCGAGCAAGCGATCGGCGACACACTCAATCTTGACACCAGGTCAGATGTCTACGCACTCGGTGTTGTGCTCTTTGAGATTCTGACGGGCGAGATCCCCTACGACCTCAAGGATAAGCCGATCCATGAAGTGGTCAAGATCATTCAGGAAACGAACCCGATCAAGCTCAGCAAGTTTGATCATTCGCTCGATGGCGATATCGAGATCATCGTTGGAAAGGCCCTCGATAAGGACAAGGACCGCCGGTACCAGAGCGTCGCTGATTTCTCGGCAGATATCCGCAGATCACTCGACAACCAACCAATCTCCGCTCGCCCCCCGAGCATGGTCTACAAAACCTCCAAGTTTGTCCGGCGGAATACGGGACTGACAGTTGCCGCGGCTTGTATTGTTGTCATCTTCTCGATCGGCAGCGGGTTCGCCGTCACCCAGTGGGTCCGGCGGACCGAGGCGAGACAACTCGCGCTCGACAATATGCTGACCACGCTTTCTGAGATGGATGTCCAGAACGGCGCAGATGGCCCGGCGTTGGGCAAACGGCTGCTCGATCTCTACTCGGATTATGGCGAATCCATTTTCTCCGATGACAACGAGAGCATGGCGGAGTTCTATACCAATCTCGGCGTCGCGTACCTTGGGTATCAAGATTTCACACGCGCCTCGGCCTCGTTCAATAAAGCATACTCGATCCTTAAGAGCAGGCACACGCCCCCGCATCCACTTATCGCAAACGCTCTTCACAACATGGCGAGAGGCCAGTTCTATCACGAAAACTTCGAGCAGGCACGGACACTCTATCAGCAAGCCCTTGAGATGAGAGAAGAGCTCTTTGAACTTGATGAACCCGGCGCTGCGGAAATCGCGACCACCCTGGACCATCTCGGGTCGACAAACCTAAGACTTACAGAATACGACACAGCGATATCACTATATTTGCGGGCAAAGAACATCCGGGCGACGCTCTTCGGATCGGACAGTCTTGAAGTTGCCCAAACAAACAACTCGATCGCTTCGTTCTACATGAGGCAAAGACAATACGACCTCGCAGAACCAATCTTTAGAGAGTTGATTACATCGCTCAAGGCGCTACCAGAGGACAACCCCAAGCCGGTCTGGATCGCGCGGACCCTGCACAGTCTTGGCGGGACACTCACCCATCTTCAACGATATGACGAGGCTGTCGATACACTCACAGAGTCATTGGAACTCAAACAAGTCCTGCTTGGCAATGACACCGCTACCGTTGCCCAGACCCAGCAGAGTCTCGCAGAAGCCTACTTCCACTTGAAGGATTTCGCCAACGCAGAAACCCACGCTGCCGAGGCGGTACGCATCCGAGAGTTTCTTGGCGATGCGAAGTTTATTGAATCCTCAACACGGGTTCTGAACATCATCCAGTCCAAATCGATAGAAGCCGCAGCATCGGACGATTCGGACTGATCGCTTTATATAGCCTGTTTGCGCCTTAACGCCGACGGCGTGTCAAGCCGATGCCGGCCATCGCGAGCACAGCAACACCGCCTGGTGTAGGTGTGATGATCACACCATATCCGCCTTCGGTTCCTTCGCCGCCCGACCATGCGGCCAGTGGATTGTCGGCGCCTATGCCGTCGGGACCAGAGACTTCGGTGACGCTCTCAAACGAGAATATCTCTTCGTAGACGCCATCGCCTGCAAGAGCTCCCTGACGGAAACTCAGCGGTACATTGCCGCTCTCGGTGATCGCAAGAAAGTAGGTCCCGGGTGGGAGAAGCAGCGTGACACCATCAGTCGAAGGGGTGATCAGGCGTGAGTCTGGACCGCCGAGAATCGGATCATCGTCATTACCGAGCACGCCGAATCCCTGGCTGTCAAAGAGCCATAGGGAGGGGTTAAAGCCGGTGACACCTTGTTCAAGATTCATACCAAACTGGACAGGACCGGCGATGTCATCGCCGTTGAGGATGATGAGTTCATAGACATCCTCGCGGTCTTCGCCCCCGAGCGTGCCCGCGATGGTATTGATTGGGCCTACCGATGTGATGTCCTGAGAAGTACCGAGTGTACTCCCTGCATCACCATCTTCGATCCAGTCTGGGCCGGCGATTGCTGCGCAGGAAAGATATCCAGCCGTGAAGAGAATGCCTAGTGCTCGCATATTGATACCCATTTCCTGTGTCTCCCCTTTGGTCAAACTTCTCGATGTTGTGGAAAGGTACCTCAGACCCGGGGAACATGCCAACAAACTGAAAACTCTCCTTCTTTTACTTGATCCGGATTGTAAGAAACTTCCATTTCTCAAGAGAGAGGCCTTCGCGAAAGCCTTATCGGACTATGCCTCTGGGTGTTTACAAAGCGTTCATTTGGAATAGCAAACCCAATTAAGGTGTAATTCTGGAACTTTACTGGCAGGAGCGGTGATATTCGTGTCCATTACTACACAAATAGTCTCCTGAGTGTCTGTCCGCTCGGGCTTTGTCGCTGCAACTCAACGGGGAGCCAATAAAATGCTCAATCATCGAATCATCGGAACACTTGCTGTTGGTGTACTTTCGAGCAACGCATTGGCCAGCATCTCTACATACTCAAGCGATGTATCACTCATCGGTGGAATCAGCAACTCGGCCAACTTCAATAGCTTGGTCAACGATCAATCTCTCCTTGGATACGAAGAGGGCGGGCTTGAGGTAAGCGCGGATCGCAACTACTTTAGCTGGAATGCTCCGGGGCTCGATGGATCCGAGATGTTCTATGCAAATACCGGTGCGCTTGAGCTTGTTGATATAACACTCGTGAGCGGCGCTGATTTCACGGATCTGGATATGCAGATTTCGAGCGGCTGGTCACCTGTTGAGATCGGACCGATGTACCTATGGGTTCAGCTCTATGATGATGGCGGGCTTGTCCAAGAGTTTGATATTGATGCCACAACTGGCGACTATATCGGGCTCGTCGGTGGCGGGTTTGATCAGATTCTGATCGGCAGCTACGCCTCCGCTGAAATTCGGGATTCCCACACCAGCAACGCTCGAAACGCGATCGCGATCGACAATATCCGGGTCGGCACTGTCGTCCCGGCCCCGGGTACGCTTCTGGTCTCGGCTATTGGCATGATCGGCCTGCGTCGTCGCCGCTCCTGAACTGCCCCGCCGACCCCCCACCCATGCCAATCCTGCATCCTGGTTTTCGGACCGCTTTATTGTCGTGAAATGTGTCAAATTCTCAGACGATTTACCAAACTGAGCATACTCGGATCGCTATGGTTACCCACGCTCTTGGCCCTGTGTGGTCATAATCGTTGGTGCGATGGCTGAGCGGTTGAAGGCGCTCGACTTGAAATCGAGTGACCCTGAAAGGGGTCCGTGGGTTCGAATCCCTCTCGCACCGTTTATTCGAAGGCTGGAACTCTTTGGCATGATGTCTATGCCTTGGATCGAGTTGGCTGATCGGAGTCAAAGATGTCATTACCGTCGGACGATCATTCTGAGGTCGAACTGCAGCTTACAGAGTCAGCCGGGATTACCCCGCAACTCAGCTCCGATGTCACAATCGAAAGAATTCGAGAAATGGTCGAGCTGTTCTATTCCAGAACACAACAGGACGATCTGCTCGGACCAATCTTTACTGAGCATGTCGCAGACTGGGGTGCTCACTACGAAAGAATGACTAGGTTCTGGTCGTCGGCAACCATGCGTGCGGGGACCTACTCGGGGAGACCGATCGAAGCCCATAGATTCGGCGGATTCACAGAGTTACACTTTGATCGCTGGATCCAGCTCTTCACAAAGACCTCGGGCGATGTCTTCGGCCAGGCAGATGCGGATATCTTTGTATCACTCGCCAAAAGAATGGCCTCGACCATTGCTATGCGGATCGGTGTCGGCCGCCTGGTCTACGACTAACCCCTCGCAATCCAACTACTCACACCGTCGCGATTCAGCAAGCCTGATTCCATTGATGATGTAGGCGATGTAGATCACGGCTGGTGAAGCCGGCCGCTCAACTGTTTGCAAGCTTGACGGGTGAACACAGTCAATCGAATCGATCACGAGTTCGTTGCCATGGGTCGGTAGCGATTTGATTTGCAATGCCAACTCTGAAATCAGGCTTGCTGTATTGCGGTCTCCGCCCTGTGCGTCCTGAACAAACCGATCCACACATTTGCATACCGCGACCGCGATTGATCTCTGTTGATCATCAAGCATCACAAGCCGCGAGCTCGACGACAACCCATCCGGCTCGCGAACAACCGGGACCGGGACAATCTGTATCCCTGTCGTGAGCCAAGCATTCATCGACTCAAGAATCGCGAGTTGCTGAATATCCTTCTTTCCGAAGTACGCCCGATCCGGTCCCACGGCTTCAAATAGTAACTTGACGACAGTCGCTACACCGTCGAAGTGCCAAGGATGGTCTTTGCCATCCATCTTCATCACCAGCCGATCCGGCACACGGATGTAGCTCATGGATTTGTCAATCCCAACATCATCGATTGTAAAGCTCTCCGGGTCTCTCGGGCCGCTGGATCCGCTCTGGAGCCCGAAGAGTTCATCAAGCCCAGATATGTGGGGGTACATCACATCGACAGCAGGCACAAAGACCACATCCACACCACCGGCTTCTGCTAGGCGGAGATCCTCATCGAGCCTTCTCGGGTAGGCCTCGTAGGCCCCACGGCGGAACTGGAGGGGATTGGCGAACACACTGAGAACAAGACGGTCGTTGTTTCTCCGAGCCTGACGCAATAAGTGGGCGTGGCCACCGTGCAAACATCCCATCGTTGGCACGAACCCGATCGATTCGCCGTTGGCTCTGGTTTGCGATGTCCACGCTCTCATCTGAGCGATCGTTTCAATACACAGCATCGGTTAGTCTAGGGAGCTCGGGATATGCTGCCCATCGAGGACATCTTGTGGTGTTGACCGTTCTCGTATGATCGTGGCTATCCCATGCAGAACTAGGACTTCAGCCGGTGTGCCTCGGCTCAAGAACATGTTCATCGATGCACTCAGCCCGTATGCCCCGGAGTTGAGCATTGCAATCTGGTCACCAATCCTTACTTCCGGAAGGGTCACCTGCGACCGCCATTGATCCGCCGATGTACAGAGTGGTCCGCCCAGAGTGACGGGCTGAGTAGTATCGCGCCCATCCTGATCGACAAGCATGACCCGGTAGATGTTGGCCGTGATCGGGAGCAAGGCGTGGTGGATTCCGCCATCGAGGATCGCGACGGTCTGGCCAACAGATTCCTTCACATCTACGACGCTGCTGACATAGACCCCATGCTTGGACACCAGAATCCTCCCCGGTTCGATCATGAAACTGGTTTGCTTCAATGCTGGGCAAGACCTTGAATCTGCGATGAGGAGCGTGAGCAGCCGACCGAACTCGGCCATATCAAAGCTTTCATCGCAATGGTGAGAAACCCCAAGCCCACCCCCAAAGTTGAGCGATTGGATGCCAACGCCGCTGGTCTCTCCAACGCGGATCGCCATTTGGATCGCCAGCTTGCACGACCGGAGCATCTCGCATGTATCAAGAACCTGCGACCCGAACATGGTGTGGAGGCCAACAAACTCGAGGGCTTCACAGGCCGAAATCATTTTGATCGCCTCGGTGACCCTTGATTCATCGATTCCAAACTTCTGTGGGCCGCCGCCGGTCTTTATCTTGCCGTGCCCAGAGTTCTGATCCTCTAGGTTCACACGGATCCCGACACGCTGAACAAGGCCTTGCTCATTGGCGAATTGGTTGATCCGGAGGAGCTCACTTTCGGACTCAGCATTGATCTGCCCAACGCCTGCTCGGATCGCGTGATCGAGTTCGTCATCGGTCTTCCCTGGACCAGCAAAGAGCAGGCTTGGAGGTTCAAAGCCGCTCTTGATCGCTGCAACAAGCTCACCGCTCGATGCGATCTCCGCGCCGTCAATCCCGCAAGAGTTAATGAGCTTGCAGACACCGATCGCTGGATTGGCTTTGATGGAGTAGTAGATTTCGACACAATCTCCGAGAGAAGCTTTGAGTTGCTCGATCCCAGATGCGATAGATTCACCACCATAAATAAACAGCGGGGTCCCAAATCGACACGCGATCTGACCAACATCTTTGTTGTCGATTGCGAGCTTCCCGTCGATCACTTGAATCCCGCTCATGACGGTTCTCCAGCTCCGGCATGAACGCCCGCGACATCTGCCCTGCGAAGGAGTTCCTGTGATATACGGTTGGCAGTCTCAAGGTCATCGGCAAAGACCATTGCATCAAGAACAGGACGGTTTGCAGCCGGTGTCATGAGTGGTAGAATGCCGCTGCCTTTCTGGGCGTCAAAGAGAAGGTCTTCGCCTAGGAAGCTGGCGAGTTGCTCAAACCCGACCACGCCATGTGCCGGGATCTCGGTCATGAGCTTGAATGCGGATTTCCCCAAACGCTTACTCAGGACCAACGGGAATGACGATGTATTGACCCGTGGATTAATTTCTACAATATACACCTGCCCATCGGTCGTCACAATAAAATCAATTCCAACTATCCCTCGGTATCCCTCTGCTTGCAACCAACGGGCCGTGTTGTCTGCTTGGAGCCTGAGAACCGGATCATTGCTGAACGGGCTGGGGAAGTCGTTGCCTCCGAAAGCAAAGCTCTGGGTCATCTGCTGAGCGGAAACTCCAAGAAATCCAGTATCTGTCTCGCTGATGCTGTACTGCACATTTGGTGAGTTGGCAACATCCAGCAGAGGCTGAAGTATGAATAGCCTTGATGGATCCGATCGGTGAATACCAAGCTCTAAACTCTCAATCTCGGATTCCTGTTCTAATTTCCAGACCCCATGGCCACCGATGCTCAGGTCCGAACGCACCATGATCGAACCGATATCGTTCAGCATCATCCTGGCGACTTTGGCAACATCTTCGCGACCGGCAACCATCGTTGGAATCTTGGGCAGATCGATTTTAGTCAGTATTGATTGAAGATTTGATTTGAGATTCAATCGTTCGAGATGCGGTGAATGTGGAGCGTTCAGCTTTGCACCAAGCATGGTTGCCAGTTGCTCGATCTCACTTCCGCCCATATAGGGCTCCAGCGACCATCGCTTGCCGCCGAGACGATTCATCAAATCCGGATCAGCCATGACACGCTGGGCAAGCGTGTCGCCATAACCGTTTGCAACTTCAACAGCACCGATCTCGATACCCTGATCTGCAAGAAACGAAATCCACGCCGGATCTGGCGCCGAATCAACGATTACGGTGTCTTTCGGATGAGAGAGCAGCGCAGCCCGGCTCGATAACATCCTCAGCGCAGCAGGACCAAGCCCCTCGCCCAGTCCGTCGCCCAGACGATCCGCTTCGAGCGAATGGATAAAGAGCTTTGATCCCAGTTCGCTCACGAGATATTTCCTTTGTTGATCCCGCGGTGCCAGCCGAGATCCCTTGCACACGGAACGCCATCGAGTGGCTCAGCCTTGAGGACCGCGTCCAAGATCGCCGCCTGGATCACACGCGAGGCAAACACACCCACGCGGTTGATGTCACATTCTTGATCTCCCATTGACAGTGCGAAGACCATGTCCCCATCATACTGTGTATGGCAGGGCGTAACGACCCGAGAAATCCCTGACTGGGCGATCCGCGCAACCGCGCACAGTTGCGTTTTATCGAGCTTGGCATTGGTCGCGATGACGCATAGTGTCGTGTTGCTCCCGAACTTAATCGGTCGTTGATCCCCAGAGATGATCGCTGACTCGGTATCAAGGACAGCATCTTGGTCGGTGCGGGCACCCGCAATAATGGTTGCGGTTTCTGGGTCGAGTACATCGCCAAATGAGTTCACGGCCGCGACCGCCCCGACCCGCAATCCGTCTTTGGTTTCCCATCCCGCGCTCCCCAGCCCCCCTTTAGTCGCAAGGACATGCCCGTGGACTTTGCCGACAACGGCCCCGGTCCCGGCACCAACATTCCCACGCTCAAAGTCAACGCTGGCGGCTTGGCATGCTTCATAACCATCCTTGTGGGATGGGTGAGCCGCGGGATCACCGAGCCCCAGATCGTACAGCCCAGCCGCGGTGACGATCGGAACCACTCCCTGTTCGGTCACAAACCCCCGCTGGTGCTCTTGGAAATGTTGCATCGCCCCGTGGACACACGCAAGCCCCATCGCCGAGCCCCCGGTAAGCATGATGCCCTGGACCCGATCCACGAGCCCGCAAGGCTTGAGTAGCTCGATTTCATGCGATGCCGTCGCCCCCCCACGAACATCGATCCCGGCGACCGCGTCTTGATCGCAAACAAGAGCCGTGCACCCGGTCGCTTTTTGAAGATTGGTGGAATGCCCCACGCGGACCCCGTCCACCATCGTGATCGAAGATTCCCGGGCTTTTTTCCAGCTCCATGTGTGGGTCATGCTGGGATGATATACGGCGGCAGAAGGATTCCTCCTGGATATACCCGGATTTTCATGCTTCATCTGACAGCAAATTTCATTGATCTCAACCTAAAGCTGATCCAAAACAGCAATTCTCATCAATCAAATGCCAGAACAAATCATCGGCTGCCTCAACAGATTTCAGAGCATATACTTGGGCCGACTTGGGTTTATAGAGACGGGAGCACCTTCTCTGGCACACCCATTTCACCACCCCGCGGGTGTAGCTCAGTGGTAGAGCGTCAGCTTCCCAAGCTGAATGTCGTCGGTTCAATCCCGTCCACCCGCTTTGTTGATGATTCCGCATTCTGCAATTGCAGGATGCGGATTTCTCGTTTCGCCACCCCCCCTGAGCCTGTGTCGCTATGGGTTGGATTCGTCGGAAAGCTCGTCCATGAATAGATTGTGGATCCGTCGCATCTGGTCGAGCCATGAGCTGGATTCGTGGTAGCCGTGGGGTTCGATGGGGGCGAGGGCGAGCTCCCAGTTCTCTTTTTCGAGTTCGATGAGACGCTGGGAGAGGCGGATGATGTCCTGTGCGACGACATTGTCGTCTTGCATACCGTGGAGCATCAGAAGATGCCCTTGTAATCCATCGGCGTGATTGATCGGCGAGGAGATCTGATACGCCTCCGGGTCAATTTCAGGGGTGTTGAGGATGTTGCTTGTCCAGCCATGGTTGTAGTGAGCCCAGTCGGTAACCGAGCGAAGGGCCGCTCCGGCCTTGTAGGTTTCAGGTTCGAGGAACATGGCCATAAGCGTCATAAATCCGCCGTATGAGCCACCGTAAATTCCGACGCGTTCGGGGTCTGCGTTGTGCTTAGCAACCGTAAATTCGATGGTGTCTTTAAAGTCTTCAAGTTCTGGATAGCCCATGATTCGGTAGGTTGCCGTTCGCCAGTCTCGGCCGTAGCCTGAGGATGCGCGGAAGTCCGGGGCGACCACGATGAAGCCGAGGTTCGCCAGGATGGTGTGGTACATGTGCTCACGAGAGTAGTAGGACCATTCGTAGTTGGCGTGCTGAAGATAGCCTGCGCCGTGTGAGAATATCACGAGCGGACGCGGCCCTTTAAATTTCTTCTGGTCTGGAAGATAGAGGCGGGTGTAAATTGGAAGATCAGTATGCGTCGAGGGAACCCCAATGATTTGAGGCGTTTGAAGTGCTGTCGCCTTGAAAGCATCTGTAACTGTATGGGTGATCTGCTTGGGTCTTGCTCTCCGATTGAGGTCAAGGAGATACAACTCCGGCGGGGAGTTGATGTTCGAATAGGTAAAAACGAGCTTTGATTCGTCAGGAGACAACCGGTATGACGCGACCGTACCCGCCATCTTTGTGATTGGAGAAAGATCGTTGTTGCCCAGGTCAAGTCGTTCGATCTCTTGGATGCCCGGGTGCGAGCGGTTGGTGCGGAGGTATGCTTGTGAGCCATCACGGGTGAAGGTTACGGAGCGGACCTCGAACTTCCCTTGGGTATGTTGTTTGACGACCCCATCGGCTGTTCTTGTGTAGAGATGTCCGTAACCTGATTCTTCTGAGAGATACCAGAGGGTGTCGGTATTGGGGATGAAGCCGAACGAGTTAAATCCCCAACCGATCCATGCTTCATCTCGAAGATGATGAGCAGAAGCAATGGCTGGTTCCTCTGCAGTGGTATCAACCAGAACGACCCAGCGGTCTTTGTTGTCGTGGGACATCAGCATGACGGCAACGGTCGTGCCCGCGTCATTCCAGCGGACGCCCATCTGGGAAACCGGGCGGGTCTCAGGCTCTATCTCTTCTATATCCGCTTCATCAGGCTCTGATTCATTTTCTGCTTCTTCTAATTCCACTTCATCATCTGACGCTTTCTCCGCGTTGGCTTCTTTGAGCCATGCCAGCGGGTCGTCCTTGATCATCGGGAGTTCATCGAGCGGCAGCGCAAAGCTCTTCTCGTTATCCAGATCAAGCAGAACGAGCTGAATGGGCGTCTCGGTTGAATGCCCTACTTTGGAACGCACAATCCTTGTCGAAACATACCCGTCCTCACTGATGTAGTTCGGCATGGTATCGGTCGGGTCGGTTGCCCGCTTTGAAGAAGCCGTGGCTACGAGGATGTGCTTACCCGATGGACTGAGCCAGTTGCCCATCGACCGCCTGTCCTTTCCGAGATAAAAAGGACCAGGAACCGAGTTGGGATTTGTATCTCGCCAGGCCTTGGCGTCTTTTTCTCTAAGGTCTTCTCGCTGATCTTCGAGTGTAATGATTTCAAACAGATCGCGTTGCTGCTGCTGGAGGTAGTTGTAGTCTGGATCGTCTTTGTCTTTCGGGGCATCATCATACCTGATATCCGCGGCTTGGCTCTCCATCCCTGAATCGAGTGAACGCATAAACCACCCGCCATCACGCCAGAAGGCATAACGAATGTTATCCGTGAGAAAGAAAGCCGATGATTCTCTTGTGGATGTTTGGGTCAGCTGAGTGGTTGTGTTTGCTTTAGGATCGTGGAGAAACAAATCACCAGCATTACTCAATATTCTGGCCGAGGCATCCGAGTTCCAATCCCCGCTATTTACAAAGTACGGCCCGGGATTCTCTGGTGTAATCATCACCGGCACAGCACCGAGGTCACTCAAAGGCAAGAGGTAATCGTCTGTGAAATCACGAGCCATGGTTCCCTCGCGGCGTGCAGAAAACTTGATAGCGGACCCATCTATGAGCCATCGAGGATTCTGTGGGGATCTCGCGATCCAGTCCTGCTCTGCGGTGATCTGCTTGAGCGTTGGCGCGACCGTACCCTTGTCTTGATGTGAGCCTTGGGCACAGGCCGAAGAATGAAAGAGAGCGGCGACAATGTAAAGCGAAGCGATAAAGACTGATTGCAGGGAAGTTTTCATGCCAAGACTATACACGATCTCGCTCAGATCAGCGCAAAAAACCGCCGCTGACCCCAGCGGGCAGCGGCGGTGAGAAATACGACAACAGAAACCAAGTCTACATCGCTTCGAGGAGAATTAAGAGATCGCTCATCCCAACAACCCCGTCGCTATCGAGGTCGCTATCAGCGTTGCTGGTCCCAAGATTTCGGATCATCTGCGAGACATCAAAGTAGTCAATCACGCCGTCACCATTGAGGTCCGGTGTCCGCAAACCGTGCGGGCCACAATCATCGATAGCCGAGGACAAGATCCTGACCACATCGGCCCGTTTGAAGCTCTTGACAAACGGATGCGAGTTTTCTTTGAGCTGCTGGCCCTGTTCATTCAAGAAGCGGTCCAGTTGCTGAACTTCAACAAATACCCCAGCCGCACCCGAAACCGCTGATGTATCAATCAGAATCGGTTCGGTTGGGTCTGAAACATCTACCACATGCATACCGAGTTCAGCGTTGGCGAGCATCGCGTAGTCGTCAACACCCGGAGGCGACATCTGGCTGGCGACATCCACATCCACCACACTGCCGCCAAGATTCGTCAGCGAGGCAACCTCGTAGATCGTTTCAGGATCGGTCATATCGAAGATATGGAGCCCCGACTCACCTGCAGCGACATAAAGATAGTCGTGTTCAAACGAAGGTGTTTCCACATCGCCAACAACCCACGCGCTGTACGAATCCAGCCCAACGGCCCCAGGAATCGAAACCGTCCGGAGCAAGGTCGGGCTGCTCAGGTTCGGAAGCAGATCGATGACATGAACTCCAACATCCGGATCGGCAACATACGCACGAACATCGAACGCCTGACCGTTCTGGTAGTGTGAATACACGCGGATGTCCTGGGCATTGATCCCTGGAACGACCGCCTCGATCACCGGATTCCGCTGATCGCCAATATTCACAACATACATCCCATCCTGGCCAGCCGCGACAAACAGATGGATGCCCCAAATAAGTACGCTCTGTGCATTTGGGATATCGATAGTCGTTATGAACTTCGGATGCCGAATGCCATGACTGGTAAGCGAGACCGGCGTATCACTCAAGACCGCTGGCCCCTCCTTGCTGTCATACACATGAATGCCAACGCCATCATCGACGATGTAGAAATATTTGGATACACGCGCGACATCGATCGCATTGATCCCGCTCACAAGAGACACAGGCGCCGTGAATGGACCGCTCTCGACATCAAACCCGATCAACCCATCGGTGCCTGCGGCTACATACACCGCGTCGGCCGAGCCCTCAACCACATCAGGACGCGTCACGATCCCGAGAGGATTGGCGACTTCTAGTGTTGTGACCAGTGAAGGCGAAGTCGGATCGGTAATCCGGTCGTAAACACGAACACCATCCGGCGCTGTGATGTAAGCATAATCTCGAGCAAGCGAATAGTTCCCCGTGCCCATACCCAACGAAGCCGGCGAACGGTGGCACTCCGCACAGGTCCGGACATTCCCCGGCCCCTGAACCGTGTGCGGCTGAACCGGGTTCATGCCAAGCCCGGACACGCCCTTGGCAGTCTGAGGCATCTGGAAGTCAAGGATCTTCGAGCCGTCAGGAGCGGTCACATCCGCGATCGGCTGGCAAGCAACCAGATACGGGGCGACGCGGCCTTCGCTGTTTGGACCGATGAAGAACGGACGGAAGGTTTCGAAGACTTTGTTGTTCGTTTTCACACGACCAACCTCCTCATTCCTGGTCACCAGATTCACGCCTGTGAATCTTTCGTCACGCTCGAAGTGGCACCCGAAGCAGTTCGGGGTCCATGCCGAGTGGCAGGTGTAGCACTCAAGTCCACCCTGATCCTTCAGGTGATTGCCGTTCATTGCACACGAAGCCAGCGCGTTGTAGCGATCGGATTCAGGGTCAACAATATCACGCACCAACGGGATGGCGTGCTCAACGCCCTCAACCTTCGTAGTCAGCTTGGCGACTTCGCCCTCAAAGAATGTGTTGGTGAGTGGGAGCCCATCATGGTCCATCATGGTCGGCAGTTCGCCGGGCATGCCATGGCACATCCGGCACTCGATCTTGGTTGCCTGGTCCATATGCCCATAGATATTGCCATCGCCCATAATGCCGCGGGCGGTGTGACAATCTATACAGTCAAGACCTCGGCTGAAGTGGACATCCATCGGGTTCACTTCTGGCGTCGCGTAGTGGTAGTTGCTGTTGAACTTCTCGTCGGTTGTACCGGCGATCACAGGCATATTCGGGAGTCCAGGAGGCATCTGTGCACGACCGGTAAAGTTCAGCCCGATGCGAGCCCCGCGGTGGTGACAGTGGATGCACTGCTCAGATTCAATCTTCTTGGTCACCTGGTGGATGCGTGGGTGTCCGGTCTCGGTGTGATCGATGTTCATATCGGCACTCCGCGAGAGCCCGTCGTTGTCATAGATCATGTGACACGCGACACACCCATCGGCCCGGTAGGTCCCCTCGGCATTCTCAGCGCCACGGTACCCTTTACCACGCGACCACAAGTGACACCGGGCACACGCCTGAGCGGGCACGGCTGCAAAGTGTGTTGCGTTGCTGTGCGGATCACCCGTTGGATCGTACTCAATCAGATCCTCAAGACTCTGGACAGCCCCCTTCTCGGTCGGAACGATCCCGTCAACATCCTCGACAGCAAATGTGCCGTAGATCGGGGTCTTCGAGTTCTGAACACCGTTCTGGTACAGCCCACCCGCGTAGTGGCCTGCAGCGGTCGCCATCATACTCTTAAGCACGGACTCAACTTTATCGAAGTGGCAAGCACCGCAAGTTTCCTCAACAACGCGAAGGTTCGATGGATTAATAAACTTCTGGTATGGCAGATCGTAATCAAGCGGGGCAACGGTCTTATCCATTATCACAGGCAGCGTCGGGAGAACATGCGCGATCTCTTTAATCTCTGAGTCCGCATCCCCGCCATGACAGAATGTACAATCAAGATCAAACCCCATTGCTTCCGTCGCGTTCTCGATGTCGCTATGACAAACCAGACACTTCGGATAGATCTCCCCGCCTGCTCCGCGTCGCACTTGAGGAATCAGTCGACCATCGCTAGTCTCGACGGGTCCTAGGCTTCCAAAGAGTAAGCGGTCAAACCCGTTGTGGGTTGAATCATTCGGCATTTCACTCGCAGTCTTCGCCACCGCCTTGGGCTCACCCTGGGCCTCAGCGCTCGCAGGACCAACCCCCATTGAGATCAAAACTGCACCGACTGACAGGGCACTCATAGCGAGAACAACTCTTGAACGCTTGATACGCATGGCGGCTCCATTTCCAAATCTGTTTCCGGATCAAATTGTCCTCTATCTTCTCTGTCTACACCGTATTGGAATACGGCTTATGAAACAAGAAAATTTGACCTTTTTCGGATCTTTCTATCCGCTTTTAGTATTTCATCTGATTCTGATCCCGTGTTACAGGATTTTCATATATTTAGACGTTTAAGGAGGCTCATTAGGAGATGGATTTCGCATCAGACAAGAAATTCTACACCCAATCTGACGCTTCAACTCCTCAGATTTCTCATACGAACGCACTTATTGAATACAATCTTGTCCTTATTTACCCCCTGCCAGGCACTGCGCTCGCCATGGCAAGACAGGAGTCTGTACCAATGCGTGTTCGTTCATGGGCCGAGCCCTACAAAATCAAAATGGTTGAGCATCTCAAAATGACGACCCCCGACGAGCGGGCGACCGCCATCCAAGACGCTGGCCACAATACATTCTTGCTCCGAAGCAGGGATGTCTATATCGACCTCCTGACCGACTCAGGAACCACCGCAATGTCCGATCGCCAGTGGGCCGCCATGATGCTCGGAGACGAGGCCTACGCCGGCTCAGAGAACTACTACAAGCTCGAAGAGGCCGTCCACAACTTCTACGGCTACAAACACCTCATCCCCACCCACCAAGGACGCGGCGCCGAGAACCTACTCAGCCAGATCGCCATCAAGGAAGGCGACTTCGTCCCGGGCAACATGTACTTCACCACCACCCGCCTCCACCAAGAACTCTGCGGCGGCACCTTCGTCGATGTCATATGCGACGAGGCACACGACCCAACCAGTCTATTCGAGTTCAAGGGAAATGTTGATCTCAACAAGATGCAAGCATTAATCGACAAAGTCGGCGCCGACAAGATCCCTTACCTTTCTCTCGAAACCAATGTCAACATGGCCGGCGGGCAGCCCTGCTCGATGTCCAACATCAAAGCCGTCAGCGAGCTTTGCCACAAGCACAAGATACCTGTCTTCCTTGATGCAACACGAGCTGTGGAAAACTCGTACTTCATAAAAACGCTCGAAGACGGATACGCCGATAAATCGATCGCCGAGATCCTCTTTGAAATCTGTTCCTACACCGATGGTTGCACAATGAGCGCCAAAAAAGATTCGCTCGTCAACATCGGCGGCTTCCTCGCACTCAACGACGAGAAACTCGCCGAAAAAGCACGCAACCTCGTCGTCGTCTACGAAGGCCTCCACACCTACGGCGGCATGGCCGGCCGTGACATGGAAGCCCTTGCTGTAGGCATCGGCGAATCTGTCCAGTATGACCACATCCGTGCAAGAATCGGCCAGGTCGAATACCTCGGCGAGAAACTCATCGAATCGGGTGTCCCCATTATCCGCCCGATCGGCGGTCACGGCATCTTCATCGACGCCGCCCGCTTCCTCCCCCACTTGCCCCGCGATCAGTTCCCGGCCCAGGCACTCGCAGCAGCGCTCTATGTCGACTCTGGAGTCCGCTCAATGGAACGCGGTGCAGTCTCAGCAGGCCGTGACTCAGAGACCGGCGAGAACCGCTACCCGAACCTCGAACTCGTCCGCCTGACCATCCCGCGACGGGTCTACACCCAAGCGCATATGGATGTCACAGCGGAGTCCGTGATCCACCTCTACCAGAACCCAGAGCGGGTCTCAGGATTGAAAATGGGCTACGAACCAGAGTACCTCCGGTTCTTCCAGGCACGCTTCGATCCGGTCAACGGGAAGTCCGTGCTCGCACCAGAATAAAGATCACAGATCGATCTGCTGATGGCGGTACTGGATATCACGCTTGGCGAGTTCGTCGATCACATGATTCACTAACCCGGTCTGAGGCCCGATCTGCTCGGCGTTAATCACGCCGGGTTTTATCAGTTCGCCCTTGGCGATCATCCGTGCGATGATCGCGCATGGATAGGCTGTGGTCCGTGACATGCTCGTCGCGCCGTGGTTGTAAAAATCTAGCAGATCCCACTGGTGCCTGGTCTTCTTCCCGGCTGAATCAAGCCCATCGGTGATGATCCGCATGATTGTCAAATCTTCTTCTTCAGGCTCGTAGGTCCACTTGGGGAACATCAGCTTGCTGATGACATCCAGCGGCCGAACGCTCCCGCCGTCAACCTCGATCCGATCCTGGCTAAACAAGCCCGTCTCGCGGAAGATTCGCATGAGCTCGATATGCCCCGGATACCGCATGGTCTTCTCTTTCATAAACGGCACATCCATCGTGTACGCCAGCGACCGCAAGCCGTCGGTATTAAACACCTCGAGCGTCCCCAGCCCGTCAAAGTCCATGAGCTCGGGCTCGCTGAGCGCTTCCCGGGTTACAACCTTCCCGTGCTCTACAAGCCGCGATGGGCGGGTGTATTCTTCAAGCACATCCGCTGGCGAGAACCCAGCCTTGTACTCATACGGCCAGCTCCGCTTGCGTGGAAGACCGCCCACATAGATCTCGATATTTTGGCACTCATCAAACAAACTCGCCCCGTAGCCGGAAAGCAGGTTACTCATCCCCGGCGCCACCCCCATATCCACCACCGCCGTCACGCCGTGCTCTTTGGCGAGTGCATCAAGGTCCCACGAGTCCTCAGGCATAAACGAAATGTCCGCGTAGTTCTTTCCGGATTCAATCACCGCACGCAGCGACTGAAACCCGATCTTGCTCGCAAGCGCCCCGAGCACAATATCGGAATCCGCGATCACTGATTTGAGCACCCCAACATCGCTCAGATCAGCGACCTTCGTAGACAGTTTCCCGCCGATTCCCGCCGCGTGCTTCGCTGCACGCTCAACCGCTTCTGGATGGATATCAACAATGACTACATCAAAGTCAGGATCCATCGAAAGATCCGAAGCCATAATGGATCCGACCATCCCGCCGCCGAGCACTGTTGCCTTTATCATCTGCTGATCTCCTGTTCATATGATCGCATCACTGTAGCGTTCACGGCAGGAGAATCTCTAAGATTCGGCGTGCAAATCTGCTTTCGCATCACATACACCATCGGCGCAACTTGAAACCGCCGCCTTGTTCCATGGCATCGTGCTCAGGAGTTTGGCCATCCCGCACCAGCCACTCAACCCGGCGAACATCAACCCACAACCAACAAATGCACTGATCCCGTACAGCCACGGATTGACAAGCGAACCAAGCACAACACCGGTAAGAATCAACGCTCCGGCAACAACCTGGACCTGGCGCATGATGTCGATCTTCGGAGCTTTCTCAGAACGCTTGACAGGCCGCCCCGCAGCCTTCCAACCCTCGATCCCACCTTCGAGGTGAAACACCTGTTCACCGCCAAACTTAGCCGCCGCCTCAGCGGATCGCTGCCCGGTACGGCAATGGAATACCACACGGCAGCCATCGCACGCTTTACGCAAATGCTCAACATCTAACTTCGACAGACTATGGTGCTGTGCATGCTCAATGCATTCGACCGCATGCTCAAAGTCTTCACGAACATCAATCAAAACCGCATCGCCACCAGCGACCCATTTCTGGACCAACTCTGGCGACACATCGACAAGCTCATACTCTTCAGATGTAATGGACATCCCGACTCCTAAGAATCCTGCTCATGTATGATAAGCAACTCTTAGACCCGAGACGACAACTGCTGCCAAGCAAGATGCCCGCCCTCCAGATTCACTACCTGGAACCCTTGTCTCTGTAAATACGCGGCCGACATCGCCGATCGCACACCGCTATGACAGTTAATCAGTAGACGAGCGTTCTCGGGAATTTCCCCAAGCCGAGACGCGAGCCTTGTGTGAGCGATGTTGATCGCACCCGGCATATGCCCGCACGCAAACTCCGTCATCCGCCGGACATCAAGTACTTGCACATCCCCATCATCAATCATGACCGAAGCCTCTTGTGCATTGACCTCGGCAACCCCGACAAGCCCATGCCCAGAGTCATCGAACTGTTCGATCTCAGATGCATCAAACCACCCCAAAACCCGATCAAGACCAATCCGGATCAGATCTCGGATTGCGTCCTCAAGATGTTCAGGAGCAATGACGAGATAAATATCATCAGTATCCCGGACCATCGATCCGACATTGGTATTGAAGTTATTGATCAAAGGGAACGACATCGCACCAGGAACATGCCCCGCCCGGAACGCCTCCCAAGGCCGCGTATCAACAAGGGCAACCCGCTTGGCATCAAGTGCCTGCAAATCAGCCACGGACATCTTCGATGGTTTCGGAAGCCCACCAAGCACAGGCGGCCCAATCTTATTGTCCCGCTTCATATTTGCAAAGTACAACGGCGGCTCAGGCTGCCCCTCCAAAATGAAATCTACAAAGTTCTGCTCCGATGTCGCCGCAAGCAGCGCCGGATTAAACCTTCGTTCATACCCAACCGTGCTCATCGGCACCGCCCCGAGCGCCTTTCCGCACGCACTCCCCGCCCCATGCGCCGGCCACACCTGTACAAAGTCAGGAATGTCCTCGAGCTTCTTGGTCGTTGAATACAGCGTCCGCGCCGACGGCTCCATCATGCCATCAATCCCCGCCGCTGATTCGAGCAGGTCTGGCCGCCCAAGATCACCAACAAACACAAAGTCTCCACTCGCCATCGCGATCGGCTCGGTTGCTCCGGACCCGTGATCCGTAATCAGGAATACGATGTGCTCAGGCGTATGCCCCGGCGTGTGGATAATCTTGAGCTCGATATTCCCGATATGGAACGAGTCGCCATCATGGAGCAGCGTGTGCTTATAGCCCCCCCCGCCGCTCTTCAGATCGAGCCACCCGTACTTCCAATCGGCATCCCCTTCGTCAGACACATACACATGCGCCCCGACCTCCTCGGCAAGCTCACGCGAACCCGAAACAAAGTCCGCATGGATATGTGTCTCGGCGGTTGCCACGATCCGCAGCTCATTCTCCTCGGCAATCTTGATATACCGATCAACATCCCGCTCGGGATCGATGATCACCGCCTCGCCGGTCTTCTGGCAGCCAATCAAGTACGCCGCCTGAGCAAGCTTCTCGTCATAGATCATCCGCATAAACATGACTCAACTCCTCAAATGTGGCCGCCTACAGCTTTCAGTTTGCTGGGAACAAGAACTCGATCGCCTCTCCAAATCGCGCCGACCATGCGAGCTCATTGTGGACATGCCCTTCACCGATGATCAGCTTGTGATCATCCTTGGAGAGCTTCCCTCTCCGGGCCAAAGCACTGTTCACCTCGCTGGCCCACGCAACATACTGCTTGTTCTTCGAGGCATCTGATGGATCGTTACCAACTTCTGAACCACCCATCCCCATCACAAACTTGAACGGCACGCCCTTAGTCTTCTTTATGTGCTTCTGGGTCGGAGTCTTGCCGATCATCGGCAAGCTCTCGATGATTGCCATCCCGAAAAGTTCAGGATACACAGTCGATCCATACAACGCCATCGAACCCCCGAGCGAGGCCCCGCCGATCGCGGTCGTCTCACGCCCCTGCTTGACTCGGAAAGCGCTGTTGACCCTCGGCATCACCTCACTGATGACCCAATCCATGCACGCCGCGCCGTCGCCATCAATCCCTTTGTACGATCCCAGAGGCATGTACTCCGCAGTCCGGAACTCGCCAGAGTGCGGGATACCAACGACAATCAGAGGCTCTACACGCCCCATCTCAATCAAAGAAGTCAGAGTCTCATCAATATCCCACTCGCCTGGAACACCGGGGAGCTGGTCAAACAAGTTCTGGCCATCAAACATATAGATCACCGGATATTCACGACCAGCATTCTCCTCATCCTCATAACCCTCGGGGAGCCACACGAGCAGGTCGCGGGTTGATGCCTCAGCACCCCCGGCACCACCACGAACCTCCACACGCTTGAGATTCCCCTCGACATTCATCGCCCTGTAAATCCCACGCTCGCGAACCTCTTCGCTCAGCGCAACAGGAACGCGGAACTGTGGGACTTCAATCTCGATCACCGGCCGTTCGTTCTCTTTAAGCAACGAGCGATCAACAAGCCCGAGCGATCGGTTCGCGATTGATTCTCCTGATGCATCCAGTTCTTCGCGATCCCATCCTCCAAGCGTGAACTTGAACTGCATCCCCACGCCATTGAGGTTCCGATCGATCACGATCTGCCAGCGTGTATCGGATCGACCGCTCATGATCATTTCTGGATCAGACGGATTCCAACCGTTGATGCTCGATGCAAGATAGATCGGATTGTCCTGGTTGGCCATGCCAGAGCTGTCCTTGACAATCAGCACAAACCCCTGAGGCAGTGTCTCTGGCCGTACCATGTCGGGCTCAAGACCGAAACTCGTCACTACGCAACAAACCAAACACGCTAGAGCAGAAATTAAACGCACGGGATCTCCTTTTTCCATGCAGCTATCGACAGAATGACACCCCAGTGTAGTCCATAAAAAAGGTGCCCACACAATCGTGTGGGCACCAAAGAGTTCAATAAACCAAATGCCGGATTATGGGCAGCCTGCACCGAATGCCGCGAGGAATGCCGACACATCGAGGAAGTTGAAGCTTCCATCAGGCTGGAAGTCCGCAGATGGGTCCTGTGCACCGAATGCTCCGAGGAACATCGAAACATCGAGGAAGTTGAGGGAACCGTCTTCATTCATATCCGCAGGACATGGGTTGCCTACAACAGGGTTGCTCAGATTGATGAACTGATCACCCGCGATGGTGTTGAAGTCAAGATCGTTGATCCCATCACCAGAAGCATCACGAGGTCCGATGTTATCAGAGTTATCAGGAATCCCACCAACAACCTGGTTAGAGAGGAACGAGAAAGAGTCGTTCGAGATCCAGCCCGCCATCAGGATGTCCTGCTTGCCGTCCCAACCGAGCTCGTCAAGATCGATGCAGATCTCGATACCAGCATTCACAGCAGCCGCCGCCGCTGGATCAGCCGCAGCATCGGTCACACCAGCAACATTCGAGTTATCGATCGCGACCTGAACCAAACCAGCGGTTGGACTGAACGGATCGAGTGCGAGAAGGCGTGGAGCGTACTCAGAGAACAAACTGCCAAGAGCGCCATCTTGAATATCCACACGAGGGCCAGAGAAGTCCATAACCGGGGTTGCAACAACTTCGCCACCAAAGTATGAGCCGTAGTCTGTGATCACACCAAAGTCAGGATCGATGTTTGCACCGTTGGTTCGAAGTGTGGCACAATCAGTGTAGTTGTTCAGATCTTCGCCACTCACGCCATTGTTTGTGTTGAGCCAGAAATCTGGTTCGAACCCAGAATCAAAGGTGATCCCCGCCATTCCGTTAAGATTGTTGAAGCTGATATCAACATTGTTGTCTAGGAGAACATTCTGGCCGCCAGGTGCACAATCAAAGAAGAAGTTCACTTTGTTGTAGTTATTCTGAATATTGCCGCCAATGAATACATAAAGACGGTTGTTCGGACCATCGATGTATACGCGGCAGTTGTCAAGTTCTGAGCCGTAGGCCCAGTTGGTGTCAGGTGAAACTGGGGTTGGAGCAGCCTGCGTACCAAGCACACCAGCGATGTTGGAGTTATCCACACCCATGCTCACACCACCAGCGAGTGCACCAGCGCCAGCAGCGCCGTAGGAAGCAAGTGAACCCAGATCATCAATAGTGGATGCCATCCCACCGAAGTATGCGCGGGGCACATTCGGGGTGGTACCATCGTCAGCATCGTGATTCCAAGAATCTACCGAGAAGACATAATCTGCATCAAACCCCGCATCAAAGACAAGTCCAGTCTGGCCGTCAACGATGAATGCCCCATCGCCCGAGCCGCTGCTCAATGATGATGATCCACCAGCAGCGGTGTCGATGTAGATGTCGAGACCATTGCCGTTGTGCTCAAGGTTTCCTGCCACGAAAATGTAGAGATTCGTCGCGTCCTTGGCCATGTAGATTGCATCGATCTCCGAACCGCCACCATTCGGGCCCGAGCCGTCTTCGGTGCCATCGGTTTCGTCGCCAAAGCCAGTGTAGTTGCCCTGAAGGAAGACATTGGTGTAGTTACCGCCTGCAACGCCGCCGTCGACCGAGCCGTCAACGGTTGGTGTACCGCTTGCGATGGCGTTCAGATCAACCGAGATGTGTTGAGTTGTGGTATCAAACGGAGCGGCATTGAAGTCCTGTGCGCCGCCGAGGTTGTTGGTATCAACAATAAGTGAACCAATAATCTGGTTCGACTTAAATGTACGATCGCCCGAGTTCACCCAGCCAGCGAGGCGGATGGTTTCAGTACCCGAAAGTCCAAGCGAGGCCAGTGGGATACAGATCTCAACACCGGTCGATACGACTTCAGGGTCTCCAAAGACGCCACCTTCAAACAAACCCGGACCATTATCCCCAAATGCCGTAGCGTTATTCTGGACCCAGATCACATCTGAGTAGAGGCCGCCTTCGGTACCTGCGTCATAAAGACCATCAATAACCGGCTGAGCCATGGCTGCGCCAGCGCAAGCCGCGATTGTTGCCGCAAACACTGATTTAGAAACTCTCATATCTAATCTCTCCTAAAAGGATGTTGTATAAACACCGCGGTCCAACGCGGTGAATTAGTCCAAAACGGCACGCAAACTGCGTAACCAAACAATACAACTCTACCACAAGATGGCCGATTCATACCGTAGAAACTGATATTTTTGTGCATTTTTTGATCCGGCCAATAACCAATTGGTTCACTCTGGCCATTCGTAGACCCCGAGACGGATCTGCCAACATTCCTGATCTATGCTGAACACACGATTCTCATCCGCGATCTCAACTCCGTCGCCAAACTGATCCCACCGAGCCCCGCATGGTCCGATATCAACCACCAGTGCCCGAGACCCAAGCCGACGGATCACCCTGAGCCCTTGCTCATCTTGACTCGTTCCCCACTGAGCCTCGCCCGTTCTTAAAAACTCCCCATACTCAGGGTGCTGCTTGAGCAGCATGATCCAACGAACCTCATCCCGGAACCAACGATTCCGCTCTTCTATAGCAGTGCCATCTTGATACCCAACCGGGATCGGTCTCCGATCATCAGGATCATCCGCCCCCACCATCCCAAACTCATCCCCGTTGTAGATCATGGGCGAACCCGGACTCGCGACCATTACCGAATACGCGACCAATGCGCGGACCAAGGCACCGCCTCCGACATCAACCCGGTCATAGGTATCCGCATCCCTCCAAGGATGGGACCCATTGTCAAAGGATCTTAAATGATCATTTTGCATCAGCGATGCGAGCCGCTCGGTATCGTGAGAACTCATCAGATTCAGCTGACACGCGTCGGTTTCAGGATGGTGGGAATATACCCCATTCAGCCGGGCCGCCAACGAAGACGCGTCCCCCTTCATATGCCCAATCGAGAGCCAATCCGCAACCGCGTAGGCCACCGGGTAGTTCATCTGTGCATCAAACGCGGTCCCGTCAAAGTAGGGCGCCGCATCAAACCATATCTCACCGACAATCAATGTCTCTGGATTCACGCCTTTCACCTGAGCCCGCCAGTCCTTCCAAAAGGGGCGACCAATCTCGTTGGCCACATCGAGCCGCCATCCATCGATGCCGTCTGAAGGATCACCATCCCCGTTAGGATCCATCCATCGACGGGTGATCGCCATCATGTGTGCTTTGGGACCAGGAGCCAGATCCCCCGTTTCCAGCTGCCGAAACACCGGCAACCCCCCATTTCTGCCGTTCCACGATTCCCACCCAATCAATTCGCCATTGTCATCAAACTCGGCCTCAAACCAATCGGCATACCTCGATGATCGGCCGCGTTTGCGTACATCACGGAACGCCCAGTGCTCCACCCCGACATGATTCAGAACACCATCAAGCATGACTTTCATGCCCCGCTCACGCACCGCGGGAATGAAAATATCAACAAACCATCGATCGGCTGGCGTCCAGCCCCAAGTGCTCTCGTCGCTCGGATCCTCATCCGGCCTAGGATCGACAACACCGTTGGTGTGTATATCTCCGGGGTGCCCCAGTGTCGGGTCAATATGACGATGATCGGCCGCATCATACTTATGAAGCGATGTAGATGTAAAGACCGGACACAGGTAGATCCCCTCTACCCCAAGAGACTGGAGCTCATCTAACCGGTTGTACACACCCTGAAGATCACCCCCATACCGCCTTTGATATATAACATTGGCGATCGAGCCCCCCGCCCGGTTCGGATCGTACCCAAACAGCCTCGGCTGCCCCTGAGCGAGCATCCAAGTCCGCTCGATCTCCTCGATCGTCGCCTCATCGAAAGATTGGTCCCATAAAACGGTCGTACTCCGGCTTTGGACAGGATCATTCCCAGGATTCCCATTGGCAAATCGTTCTGGAAACACCTGGTACCACACCATGCCCCGTGCCCAGTTCGGCCCAAAACGCGTAGAATCCTGCATATTTGGCTGGTTTTGCCCGCCGACGACACCCGGATAAACCTGAGTGGTTTGGAACTCTGAAACGCACCCGCTGGTACAAATGAACCCCAACCACACCAATGGAGCAATCAAACGGGGGAGGCATATTGAAAACTGATTTGCATACATGGGCGTTCCCTGTTGACGCGAGAGTTTCGATCCAGTAAAATCCCAGTTGGGAACATAGAGGCATTTTTGGAATGCCTCGTTTTACAGGCCATAAATTCTACACAAGGATACCACCAATGCCTGCCATCCGCCGAAAGGCTTTCACCCTGATCGAACTCCTCGTCGTCATCGCCATCATCGCGCTGCTGATAGGTATTCTCCTGCCAGCTCTAGGCAAAGCGAGAAAGTCAGCACAGGACCTGAAATGCTCAGCCAACGCTAGATCGGTGGGCACCGCTATGGAGTTGTACTCCGCTGACAACAGGGACTGGTATCCCATCATGCCTGTTGAAACAAGCCCAAACCCAAGCCGATACCAACTCATTGCTAATCAAAATAAACTCGGTGTGGCTGGGCTTTTTAGTCTGTTCCAGGTTGGCCAAGCCGATTGGGCTGGCGGCAGTGCGCTCCCATCGGCAAATCTTCGAGGATACATTGGAGGCCCCGCCCAAGGGATCGCCCATTACCCAGACCGTTCGGACACTCCGATCATGGATGGATACATGGACGCCTATGAAATCCTGCACTGCCCGCGTGACCAAGCAGACACGCACTGGCAATACCCAACAAGCTGGTGGAATGCCCAGTACACAATTGATGGCCAGGATTACACCGAAATCGTCCCTGAGACCCCATCGTCACCGAACGATGTTGTCGCATACAACATCAGCTACCTGTACTTTGCTGGATTCAGATCGAGCGAGCCTGGCCTGCTCACCCCGCCTCCGCTATGGGGTGATGAAACCTATACAAATGACAATGTCACCAACGCCTTCTACGGCCACGGCTACAACTGGGTCGAAGACACATTCCAAAATGGCTGGGACTCCACAGCCAGCGCGATCGGTTTTAACAAAGAAACCGGCTACTCAGATCTCGATAACCATGGAGCTGATGGCGGGTACTTCGCATTCACCGACGGCCATGTCGAGTTCGTAGAAAGAAACCCACAAAAAACCTTCTTCGCACGCGTCAGCAAGTATGTCAATACTTATGACGGGAACGGAAGAGTCACAGGCCGAACAACAGTCTCCGATGAAGAGATCGAAATCGGCAAAAAAGAAGGAAAGAGCATCAATATTACAAATCCAAACAGGTCTACATTCATGCAGACCATCGAGTAACTCACCGACCAACGCACCATGCCAAAGTCATACTTGAAGTTCTAGGCTTGGCATGCTATTCAACCGAGTCCTCTTCACCACGACCATGACTATTGATCGAGGCGACCCGTGACCAAAGCGAACTCCGCTCCCACAGCATCCAGCACCAAACCACCATTTATCAAACGACTCTTGGCCCACCAAGAGTCCGGCTTGGTCTTGGTCATCATCCTCATCGCCCTCGGGCTCACCCTCTTTGGGGCAATGAATCCGGTCGAAACAAAGACCGCAATCGAACGCCCCGCAGGATCACAGGTCATCCTCCTCGATAGCCAAGGTGTCGCCCATCAAAACGGCACCATCGCCCGCACAAAGATCGCCACCTACCGGGTCCAATCCGGCGAGACCGTCACCGACTACCCCGCTGAAATAATCAAAAACTACGACTCAACAACAGACACCCTCTACAAACTCACGACCCTCAACCCGTTCCTCAACAAATCAAATATCGTCCTCGTCACAAAGGACGCGAGCTTCTTCGCCATCATCGCCGTAGGCATGACCGGCGTCATCATCCTCGCGGGGATCGACCTCTCCGTAGGCTCAATCTATGGCTTATCCGCAATCATCGGAGCTATGGCGCTCCAAGCACTCCCCGCAGACGCCGGATGGATCGTCGCCGTCCCGGTTGCACTAATTGTCTGTGTCACGGTCGGGACCCTCTGCGGACTTGCCAACGGCTCGATGAGCGTCGGGCTCGGTGTCCACCCATTCGTCATCACACTGGGCATGATGGCCATCCTCCGCGGACTCACCGTTGTCATCCCACAAGAGTTCTACGGCACCCAGTCCATCGGCGGATTCCCAACCTCATTCACCACCGGATTCTTCAAAGCCGAGTTCTACGGCGTATACCCAGTCCCCGTCATCCTCATGATCCTCTGCGGTATCGTGGGTTGGTTCGTACTCTCCAAAACCGTATTCGGCAGACGCGTCTTTGCCATCGGCGGAAACGAAATCGCCGCCAAATACGCTGGAATCCCGGTCGGTCGGGTCAAAATCCTCGTCTACACCATCACCGGTGCCCTCTGCGGTCTCTCAGCTTGTGCATACCTCGGCTACTACGGAGCCGCCGAAACCAACGCAGGCAATGCCTACGAGCTCCAGGTCATCGCCGCCACCGTCATCGGCGGGGCATCACTCATGGGCGGTCGCGGCACTGTAATCGGTGCAGTCCTCGGTGCCGTCATTATCCAGCTCATCAACAACACCTTGATTATCTTCGAGGTTGACACCAGTTATAATCAGATCGTCATGGGTGCCGCAATTATCATCGCGGTGGTCATCGACCAAACCAAACAAAGAATCCAAGCCCGCAGGGCATAAAGAAAGCACGGAGCAATCACATGCGAATCCAGAACACACTCCTCTCACTCGTCTCTGTCTCCACACTGGCCCTCGTTGGCTGCTCGGGGTCGACAGACTCCGAAAAACCTGCCGCTACAGACACAGCAGCCGAAAGCTCGGCTGACATCGTCTACAAAATCGGCGTCATCGCCAAGAGCAACTCCAACCCAGTATTCCTCGCTGCTAAAAACGGTGCCTACGCCGCGGGCGAACGCCTCAGCAGTGACCTTGAAGGAGCCACTGTCGAAATCCTCTGGCAGACTCCCGCGATGGAAGATGCTCAGGTCCAGGCCCAGTATGTAGAACAACTCGTTGCATCAGGCGTTGATGGAATCGCCATCTCCTGCACCGACGCCAACCTACTGACAGGCGCCCTCAAGGCTGCAGTGGACAAAGGCGTGATCGTGGTCACCTTTGACTCCGATGCCCCAGACTCAGGCCGCATGGCCTACTACGGCGTAGACGACTACGAAGCCGGCAAAGAACTCATGCGTCAACTCGCAGGCGTGCTCAACAACGAAGGTAAGGTCGCCGTATTGACCGGCAACCCAGCCGCAACCAACCTCCAAGCCCGCGTCAACGGCGTCGTCGAACAAGCCGCTGAATACCAGGGCATCGCGACCCCAACCGTCTACTCGTTCATGCCAGAAACCGCAACCGAAGCCGCCGCCAAAATGCAACAGGTCCAGACCGCAAACCCAGACATCACAGGCTGGGCACTTGTAGGCGGCTGGCCCCTCTACACCGACAACGCGCTCGACGGCATCTACGAGAACGCCAAGATCGCATCGATGGACCCACTCCCACTCCCGCTCGAATACGCCATGAAGGGACAGGTCCAGGTTCTTGTCGGCCAGCCATACTTCGGCTGGGGCGAGAAATCAGTCGAGATGATCGTTGACAAACTCCACTTCGATCGCAGCCCAAGCTCGGAAATGGTGATCGCCGACTTTGACATCGTCACCACCGAAACCGCCGAAGAGTTCTCAAAGAACTGGGAGCTTTGGCTCGGCGAAGATTGATACCGGTTTATGTCTGACACCAAACCAAACCTGATCGCGACCGGCATCTCAAAACGCTTCGGGAACACCCAAGCGCTTGAGGATGTCAGCGTGTCCTTCCTCCCCGGAGAAGTCCACGCGCTGATGGGCGAGAACGGCGCAGGCAAATCCACCCTCGGCAAAGTCCTCGCTGGACTCCACGCCCAAAACACAGGCACTGTCGTCCTCAACGGCCGCGAGCTTGTCCCGGGCTCCCTCGACGACGCATTCCACGCCGGGGTCCGGATCGTCCACCAAGAACTCGCACAGTGCCCAAACTTGTCGGTCGCTGAAAACCTCTGCCTCCACGACATCCCTACAAAGGGTGTAACCGTTGACTTTCCAGAGATGGAACGACGGGCCGCAACGCTCGTCCACCAGCTCGATCCTGACATCGATGTCACCAAGCCTCTGGGCTATCTCTCCCCCGGACGACGCCAGATCTGCCAGATCGCCGCCTCGCTCGACAAGAACCCCGACGGCTCCATGATCGCCAAGGTCATCGTCCTCGACGAACCCACCTCGTCATTGTCGATCTCCGAAGCATCCATCCTCATGGACATCACCAGAGACCTGGCAGCCCAAGGGCTCACAATCATCTATGTCTCTCACCGCATGAGCGAGATCTTCACCTGCTGCGACCGCGTCACCATCCTCCGCGACGGCAAGTTCGTCGCGACCAATATCGTAAGCGAGATCGACGAACCAACCCTCGTCGAGCAGATGATCGGCCGCCGCATCACAACTCCAGAGGCCAAAGCCAACGGCTCTACCCAAACCTCCACCCAATCAATCGAAACCCAAGCACTCAAAGCAGAGATCGGCACAGCGGGCATCCCCCCAGTGTCTCGAATCGGCGACCCCAGACTCGTTATCCGCAATGTCAGCTCCCCCGGAAAGCTCGATGACTGCTCCCTCGATCTCTACCCCGGAGAAGTCCTCGGCATCGGAGGCCTCGTCGGCGCAGGACGCTCAGAACTTTTCGATGCGATCTTCAACATCGACACCCGCGCCAAGGGCTCAGTCAAAGTTGATGGCGACGAAATCCTCGGCAAAGGCATCCGCGCCGCGATCGACGCCGGCGTTGGGCTCGGGTATGTCCCCGAAGACCGACGCATCCAGGGACTCTTCTTCAACCTCGGCATCGACGAAAACATCGTCGCACCAATTATGAACCGTTTGGCTGGCCCGGGCGGAATCCGAAATCGTTCCGAAGAACTCGAAACCGTCCGGCGACGGATCGGCCGATTCCAGATCAAAACTGCCTCACTCTCAGAAACCACCCCCGGCGAACTCTCCGGCGGCAACCAACAAAAACTACTCATCGCCCGCTGGATGACACAGCACACCAAAGTCCTCCTCCTCGACGAGCCCACCCGAGGCATCGATGTAGGCACCAAAGCCGAAATTTATAAACTCATCCGCGAAGCCGCGGCAGACGGACTCTCGATCCTCCTCGTCTCCTCAGAAATGCCAGAACTCCTCGCACTCTCCGACCGCATCCTCGTCATGGGCGACGGCCAGATCAAGGGCGAGCTTACCGAAGACCAGATGACCCAAACCAATATCCTGACACTCGCTACCCAAGAAAAAACCCACGCCTTGGTCTAAGGCGTGGGCTGCTTGTTTGAGCAGTGCTATTTGAGCATTAAATCATTTGACGACTACATGAACCGGCTTATCCGATCCGATCACCCTTGCATTGATCGCACGATCAGGATACGAAATCGACCCGCCAACGCCCTTCACATACACGATGATCTTGTCGCCAGCATCCTTCGCATACAACGACGATTCAAGATACTCGCCCATCATGTAACCGAATCCCTCGCCCTCGTCTTCGTACATCGTGCCCTTGGCGTAGCCATCGGCATTGAGATGCACGATCAGTGTCAGCTCGTCGCGTGAATCCGGCCGGTCGCCAAAGTGCTGCGTCACCGGAGCCGTCGGGATTATCCCGCCAGGGCGGATAAACAGCCCAGGTAGATTCTCGTCCTTCGAGTCCCGCCCTTCTTCGTAGTCAGGGAAGTCAAACGAAGCCCAAGCAACACCATCAACAGCCGAAGGCATCACCGAGACCCGGTCACCCTCAGGCGTCGCCTTGGTCACGATCAACAAATCAGCACCAAGCAAGAACGAATCGTCCTCTGAACGCAGTGCCGGATCTGCAGGATCAGCAAAGAAGGTCGGCCGAGCAATCGGCATCCCCGTATCCGCAGACTCCTTAAACAGCGTGTACATATAAGGCATCAAGCGGTATCGACGCTCAAGCCCACGACGACAGGTCGCCTCGACCTCATCGCCAAACGACCACGGCTCCTTATCAATGTTCCCCTTGGCAGTGTGCCCGCGAGAGAACGGGAACAGCGTCCCGAACCCCATCCAACGCTGGAACAACTCGCCATCGCCGTTGTACGCAAACCCACCGATATCCGGCCCAACAAACGGCTGTCCAGACAAACTCAGGTTGAGCGACATCGCGATCGACATGTCAAGGTGCGCCCAGTTGGCGCTGTTGTCACCGGTCCAGGTCGCCCCGTAGCGTTGCCCGCCGATGAAGTTGGCCCGCGAGAGTACGAACGGCCGCTTGTCAGGATTCGTCGCCATAACGCCCTCGCGTGTCGCCCGGATCATCTGCATGCCGTAGACATTGTGGTAGCGCTCATGCGTATCGGTCCCGCCGAGCTCAGGGTCGGCCCTATGGATATTGGTTTCGGGCATGGTCTTGGATTCAACATTGAAAACCGCTGGTTCGTTCATGTCGTTCCACACGCCGTCGATCTCATACGCCATGAACTCCTCGTAGAGCCCCGCCCACCACTTGCGTACATCTTTATTCAGATAGTCAGGGAACACACACACGCCGGGCCAGACCTCGCCGTTGTAAACATTCCCGTCCTTGTCGCGTACCCACGCGTCATGCTCATCGCCAGAGTCAGAAACGAAGTACCCGTCCTCGTCCTTGACACCCGGATCAATCATCCAGACATTCGAGAACCCCTTAGAATCAAGCCATCGATTGAGCCCCTTGGGATCTGGAAACTGCTCCTGATCAAAGGTGAAGACCCTGTACTCGTCCATGTAATCAATGTCCATCCAGATCACATCCGCAGGGAGTTTGCGATCGCGGAACTCATTGACAACTTCTTTCACCCGTGAATCCGGGTTGTACGAATACCGACACTGGTGATACCCGACCGCCCACTTCGGAGGCATCGCGATCGTCCCCGTCAACTTCCCGAGCCCGAGCATCACTTCCTGAGGCGAGTCGCCATCAATGATGATCACCGCAAAGTCCCCCCCAACAGCCCGGAAGGTGATCCCGTCACGCAGATCAATCTCACAACGATAAGTCGTATCAGCCAATACCCCAAAGGCACTCCCGTCCTCACGAACAGCAAGAACCCATGGGTGCGAGGTATACAAGTTCGGATCACCAAGCCCATACCCAAAGGCATCAAGGTTCCATGTCTCGGTCACGAACCCGTTGCGGAGCAGAGGCCCCGCCGCCTGACCCGTCCCGTACAGCGATGTCCCGGCATCAATTGAGATCGAAGCAACCGTCCGCCCCGTATCTGAGTCCAAGGAGTACTCAGGCACCTCCTTGAGCGAATCGAGTCCCACATCGCCATAAGACTCAAACTCATGCGACAAGGCAAAGGAAGGCTTCCGGTCCTGGCGGGCCTCAAGTGTCCGGTCAAAGCGGACAATCCCATCGCCGATAACCTGAGCAACCTGGGCATGGACCTGCCCAATGAACCCAAATGACAAACTGGCCAGAACAAGAAGATCGACAAATATTGGCTTTTTCACGCGGCAACCTCGTATCAGATGCGTAAGTCCCCATGCTCAGCGCATAGGTGAAAATAACTGCTCACACACAATACTTCTCTGATGGTGGTTCGTGCAGCTTTTGTGCCATAAAACATGCGAAAGTATCAAAATTTCAGTTCACAAACAGGCTAAAAAAGACCATAATCAACAAGTCTGTACATCCAAACAATTCACGACTCAAATTAGAGCCCATTTTGACCAGATCCTTCGAAAGGACATCCATGCCCTTCAACCTTCAACCACTCCGCTCCGCAACCATTGCAGGGGCCCTCATCACTACCTGCGGCGTCGCAATCCAGCCCGCAGAGGCACAGGTCAAGCTCAACTACCTCCAGTGGTTCGAGACCGAATGGGATGACATCGAACGCCGAACCCCAGACATCTTCCTCGCAGGCTACGACGCCCTCTGGCTCCCACCGCCATCAAAAGCCTCGTTTGCAAGCGTTGGATACGACCCATTTGACCGCTTTGACCTCGGACAGCCCCCTCTGCTCACATTCTCCGCCTCCCGCAAACGCACCACCTACGGCACCGAAGCCACCTTCCAAGCCATGATCAAGGAACTCCAGCGATCAGGTGCCCAGATCTACATCGACGGCATCTTCAATCATAACGGAGGAAGAACGACCTCCGATGCATTCCTTGCCCAAGGCGGCTACCCAGGTTTCTGGATCCCCAGGGAAAATCCCCCACGCAACAAACTCCCCACCGACGACTGGGGTGATTTCCACAACGGAAACAACTTCGGATACCTCCAATCCGAAAACCCCGGCGGCTCCAACTATGACCTCCACAATGGCGATCTCGTCGCCCTCGTTGACATTGCCCAGGAATCAAACCACCAATACATCCGCCAACCAGTCGAAGCCAATCCGCTCAACATCCCTGCAGGGACAATCTTCAATCAACCCGATCCCAACAACGCCCGCTTCTACACAGACCAAGCCCTCTCGCCTGATTTCATCAACAACCCTGGCACCAGCCGGAACCCCGGCAACCTGAGCTTCACACGCTATCCATTTAACAACGCAAACCCGCTCGCTGGAGACCCCGTGACCGACAACGGGACCGGTATGCTCATGCGATGGGCGCAGTGGATGGTCGAGGTCCAAGGCATCGACGGCTTCCGCCTCGACGCACACAAGCATGTCCCGAACTGGTTCTGGGACGGATTCTTCGACGCGGCAATCCACAACCTCCGAATCAGACCCGATGGCGGCACGACCAACCCCTACACCTTCGGAGAGAATATCTCAGGCAACTTCGATGTCATCAACAACCAGATCCGCAAGGACTCCTTCGCAACCCGTGACTCGCTCGATATCCAAGGTGCCGCACGCCTTCGTGATCTCCTCAATGCCAACGGACTGAGTTCCTGGTCAAGCCTCACCTCAAACACCGACAACGGGCACCTCGATTTCGCAGACGACGGACTCATCAACGGCACCCTCGGCGTGAACCATGTCTTCTCTCACGACAACGGATCTGTAGGATCTGGCCACTCTGTACCCCCCTTCCCCACCGCTCAACAACAGGGCTACCAGATGCACGCCTATATGCTCATGCGCCCGGGCCGAGCAATTGTCTATCACAACGGCCGAGCCATCTTCTCACGCCCTGCCAATGGCTTCTTCCCACGCGAAGGCATCCCAGCCGCACTCGGCTGGGACCCCGTGAACCAGCAACTCGACGACACCGTGACCAAACTCGTCCAGATCCGGAACCAAGTCGGAAAGGGCCAATACTTCCAACTCAACGGAAACATCAATGATGTCCTCGTCTTCGAGCGGGCGTTCAACAACCAAGCCAACTCGCTCACAGCCGTCAACGATCGATTCGACACAGGCTTCCAGACCGTCGCTGTTTCAACTTCATACCCCCAAGGCACCAGAATCCATGAAATGACAGGGAACGCCGCAGACCCAATCGTGGACCCCGCTGGGGACATCCCAGAGACCATCGTTGTCGGCCCAGGCGGATCGGTGACCCTCAAAGTCCCAAACAACACTTCCTCAGCAGGAACCCACGGCAAGGGCTATGTCATCTACGCCGAATCCCTACCAGAAACGACTGTCACTTTCATCGGACAAGACGGCACCATCGAGCCCGATCCTTCCAACTTCCCAGACTGGATCCAACGCATCAGCCAGATCCAGGTCATTGAAGACGACTCCTTTGAAATCAGAGTTCAGACGGCTGCTGGCGACCCGCTCGATCCGAACACCGACGACAACGCGATGTTCGCATTCGATGCCCGCGTCACCGACTGGAACGGCAACGGCTCTCCAGACATCCCCACCACAGCCCTCAGCTTGGCCGGCTACGAACAGTTCCTGACCGTCAACAGCCCGCTCTACGACTCAGGCAGCTCCTTCGGGCTCTACCGCCAGACCATCGACGCGACCCAGATGGATGAAGGCATGCACTACCTGAGCGTAATCGCATTCCGCCACCGCGACCCAGGCACCTCGGCCCTCTACCGTGAAGTCCGCAAGGTCATCTACATCGACCGCCTCCCCCCGCAGGTCGCCCTTGAGCAAGCAGGACAAACCCTCGAGGACGACCAACCCCAGTTCATCGTTCACGCCCTGGACCGCACCACCAGCGAGCTCCACATGCTCCTTGATGTCCCCGGTGGCACAGACCCGCTAACACTGATCGATACCAACACAAGAGTGAACCCATACGACCGTTTCGAATACCGCACCACATTCGACGGCGCACTCTCAAGCGGAACCCATGAGATCACCATCGTTGCCATCGAAGAAACCGGAACAACCAATGTCGTCACCGAAACCATCACCATCGCAGGTGATTGCCAGGCAGACCTCACAGGCGATGGCAACCTGAACTTCCTCGATGTCTCGGCATTCCTGACAGCATTCGGTGCACAGGACCCCGCCGCGGACTTCACCGGTGATGGCCAGTTCAACTTCCTCGATGTCTCGGCATTCCTCGGACTCTTCGGAGCGGGCTGCCCATAAGCCATCGGCGGCCAACGGGCTGAAAAAACAACCAAAAAAAAAGCGAGGCCGGATGAATCATCCGGCCTCGCATTCATTCTTGTATCAATCGTCGCGATGTATTCACGACGACAGCTTTAGCGGCGACGGCGTCCTGCAACCAGACCACCAAGACCAAGCAACGCCAGTGACGACGGTGTTGGAACAACGGTGTAGCTCAGGTAAGTACCCGATGTGGAGCCGGTGCCCCAATCTGGAGTAGCTTCGCCAGCAAGGCTCAGGTGATCAACACCCGGATCGCCACCACCACCAGCGGTCGCGACGACATCAAAGTCGAACGAGTCGCCAATAGTCAGCCCAAGAGCTGCCAGCGAAACCGCGATGCGCTGAGTACCAGCAGCATGATTGGAATCATCACCGAGAATCTGACCGCCACCAAGATAGGTTGCATCGGTCAAGCTCCATGAACCAGCGTTCAATGCGTGAAGTTCACCGCCAGCACCAGATCCGCCGTCGTCGGCCCATGAGCCAACATAATCGGTGATCCCTGAACCCCAGTCAACATTACGGCCCCAAGCGCCAGCCGATGAACCGGCTTCACGGCCTGTGTCCATACCAACGAGGTACTTGCCCCAGTTGGTTGCATCGAGATCGCCAGCAACTGTGATGTCGAAGTACACAAAGCTTGCGTCGTTAGTCACTTCAACCTGAACGATGTCAAGGTGAGGGAATCCACCGAAAGTTGCTGGATTGATATCCCCAACACTGTCGGTGTACACATCCGCGCTTGCCGCACCAGCGAGCGAAGCGATAGCCGCGGCCATCAGTAAGTTTCTCATATCTGTCTCCCTATTCTCTCAAAAAAGGTCCACGCCTCAGACAAATTGAGAACATGGTGTGAAATACAACCTCTAATGTACAGCCACCACACACCCAACACAAGCCCGAAACCCCCGAATCTAAAGACTTTTTCGTCCTCTCTGCGGCCAATATTGGGCAACCACACCCAATATCGGACTACATATCCAAATCAGCCACCACCATCGCATGGTCCGATATCTCAAGCCCACTCTCCCGGTCAATAAAGCACCCCGCTAGCCGATTCCGAGCCGCTCTGTTCATCAGCAAGTAGTCTATCCGCCACCCACGATCAAGAGCCCTCGCCTGCCCGCGATTCGACCACCACGAATAAGGCCCATCCACATCCCCACTCGCCTCTCGCACCACATCAGCCCACCCCATATCAATCAATTCCCCCATCCAGGCCCGTTCGTGGGGCAAAAACCCTGATGATTTCTGATTCCCCTTCGCATAAAAAATGTCCCGCTCAGTATGAGCGATGTTCAGATCCCCCCCCAAAACCGTCGGTATTCGTGACTTGAGCATCGGCTCGGCCCATTCCATAAAGAACCCCAACCACCGATCCTTCTCCGCTTGCCGAATCTCACTCGACGACCCCGATGGCAGATACACACTCACCACCCGTAACTTCCCCACCCGGCCCACAATCACCCGCCCCTCCGGATCATCCTCTCCAGCACCCCGCTCTTCCTCCTTGAGCCCGTCACGCGACCAGATCGCGGTCCCAGAATACCCCTTCTTCTCAGCCGGATGCCAAAGACAATCCCACCCCGCAGGCTCCTGCCAATCCTCAGGTAGCTGCTCAGGCAGAGCCCGCACTTCCTGCATCAACAGCACATTGGGATCAATCCGATCCAGATGCTCCGCCATACCCTTCCGCAATGCTGCACGAAGCCCGTTCACATTCCAAGTCGCGATTCTCATGCACCCACTCTAGGTCTATGGTTCCCCATGGCCGATCAAAAACAAAACCACGCCGTCGTCTTCGCGGGCTCCCCGATGACCAACCTAGCACTCTACCACCAGATCCGATTCGCGGTCGGCGATCCAACTGCTCTGATCATTCTCCCCGGCCCCCACCGCCTGCTCATGATCCGCAACATCGAAATGACCCGCGCCAAGCGAACCGCCCGCGCCGACGAGGTCGTCTGCCCCGAAGACTTCAAATCCAAAAACTGGCAAGCCGGCGACCGCGAGCTCGAAACCGCTCAGTCAGTCGCTGAGTGCCTCACCCAAAAAAGCATCACCAGCATCACCACAGACCGCACCCTCCCCGCGATCTATACCCACTACATCACCAAAGCAGGCATCACCATTGACTGCGACCCAAACCTGGGCGTCATGGACCGCCGATCCAAAGACCCCGAAGAACTCCAGCACCTCCGCAATGCCCAAGCCATCACCGAACGCTGCATGCGCATGGCGTGCGAAACCATCGCAAACGCAAACGCGGACTCCACCGGTCAACTCATGCTCGATGGCTCCCCACTCACCTCCGAACGCATGTTCAAACTCATCGACATCTACTTCCTCGAAAACGGCGGCTCAACCCCCCACGGCTCAATCGTCGCCGGCGGCACAACCGGCGCCGACTGCCACGACCGAGGACACGGGCCACTCTACACAGGCCAACCTGTCATCATCGACCTCTTCCCCTATATCAAAGAATCCCACTACCACGGCGACTGCACCCGCTGCGTAGTCCACGGCGACATCCCCGACGAAGTCGCAATAATGCACGCAACTGTTTTAGAAGCCAAAGCCGCCGCCGAATGCGCGACTATGCCCGGTGTCACCGCCGACGCTGTCCACGCCGCAGCAATCAAGGTCATCAAAGCCAACGGCTACCAATCCGGTATCCCAGCAGACGACGCTACTGATTCAGTATGTTCAATGGTCCACGGCACAGGTCACGGCATCGGCCTCGATGTCCACGAACCCCCACTCCTCGATGTAGGCGGCCCAGAACTCGTCGAAGGCGATGTCCTGACCATCGAACCCGGTCTCTATTGCAAAGCCATCGGAGGCATCCGCATCGAAGACATGGTCGCCGTCACCAAAGACGGGATCGAAAACTTCAATACGCTGCCAACATCACTCACCTGGGCGTAATCGTTATTTGGCTTTGCCCTGTGCAGCAACCGCAGCCATCGCCGCTTCTACCGCAGCCGCATCGCCGAGGTACCGCTTCGAGATCGGCTTGAGATCAGCATCGAGCTCATAGACCAAAGGCATCCCGGTAGGAATATTCACACCGACGATATCCTCATCCGAGATCCCATCAAGGAACTTAACCATCGCCCGCAGCGAGTTGCCGTGGGCCGCGATGATCAACTTCTCCCCAGCCTTGATCTTGGGAGCGATCTCCGATTCCCAGTACGGAATCACCCGCTCAACCGTGTCCTTGAGGCATTCGGTCGTCGGGATGTCATTGGGATCCAGATCCGCGTACCGGGGATCATGCCCAGGCCAGCGTTCATCTGAGGTCTCCAGCGCCGGCGGCGGCGTGTCGTACGACCGCCTCCACACCTTGACCTGATCCTCCCCATGCTTCTCAGCCGTCTCTAATTTGTTCAGACCCTGAAGAGCCCCATAGTGCCGCTCGTTGAGCTTCCACGCCCGCGTCACCGGGAGCCACATCAGGTCCATCTCTTCGAGCACATGCCAAAGCGTCCCGATCGCCCGCTTGAGCACCGAGGTGTACGCGTGATCAAAGGTGAACCCCTCAGCCGCCAGCAACTTCCCGGCCGATACAGCTTCTTCATGCCCCTGATCACTCAGCGGTACATCCCACCAGCCCGTAAACCGGTTCTCTTTGTTCCATGTGCTCTGGCCATGACGGATAAGGACAAGTGTGTACACGCGATGCTCCTTTGATCGTTGATCGGAGTGAGATAGTAGTCAGAAAAACGAACAGTGGCCGACACCCATAGGCATCGGCCACCATCAAACTTTCAATCAACTGACCAGATCAGTTCTTGGCCCACTGCGTCCGGAACTGTGCCGAATCCATCGAGTCCGGACGGATCATCTCAAGCAGTGCAGACTGTGCCCGCTCAACCTCCAAAGGCGTCAGCTCGAGCAATGCGATCCGGTCAAGCACAAGCCCGATTCGGCTCATAAGCACATCAACCTCATCGGCATTGCCGCTTGCCAATCCATCAGAAATCGACCTGATCCCGGGACGGGTTTGCGATTCCAGATCATGCTCACCAAACAGCGACACATACGCCTCAGCCAACCTCGAAACACTCCGAGGCGAAAGGCGATCGATAATCACAGTCGGTGCCTGATCGCTCGCAACCGTGTACCGCTCTGCACCAATGCTCGCCCCGTCACGGATCACACCATCGGTCACATCACTCGGAGCAAGCCCGAGCTCGATCAGCACCTGACGCTGAGCCAGATACGGTGCATCATCCCGAAGCTGAAGAACATCGTCCTCCGTTAGAGCGGTCCCTAAGTTCGCCTGCGAAGGAGGATCAAACGGCGTGAAATCACCAAGCGTCAGGTCATAGGCGTACGCCAGCCCACCCGTGCCAGGCTGCGTGCCCATAAAGTTCGCAAGCGAAACACCACCCGGGAACTCAACAACAGTCATACCCAATGGCAATCCAGTCCCACCATTGTTCGCAAGAACCACTTCACTCGCACCAAGCAACGCACCGGCAGTATCCGTATTGAGCGTGCCATCGAGGAAAATCTCACCCGAAGCAATCAACTCAGCCGCCTGCTCGTCGTAGCCGCCGCCCGTGCGATCGGCCTCATTGGCAACGCCATCAATAAACCCGCCTAGATGCCCCAACAGGGTGATCTCGCCGCCTGCTCTTCCGAGTGACAGAATCCTGAGATCGCCAATCACATTGACATCACTCAGCTCAACCGTCGTAAATCCGAGCCCCTTTGCGCCAAACTGAATAGACCCCATCGAAGTAATCTTCTGACCACGCCCTGCATAAATCCCTTCGGTCGCAGATACATAAAACTGACTCGTAAGATCAATAGCAGACGCGTTCATCAGATCCAGCCCTTCCTGGGCAGCATTGGAGAACAAAAACGCCGCGGCAACCATCGACCCACCACTTACATCACCACCAAAGCGAACAGTCCGAAACGCGCCTTGATTTGGCACCTCATGGATCGCAGGCCCAGTCCCGATATTCCCACGGAACTTAAACGGCGTCCGCCCCTCACCAACACCAGTCCAAACCTCCCCGTCGTACATAAACGCAACATCCGAAGCCCCGCGCACATGCGAGAAAATATTCCCGCCAAAGAGTGCCGAACCGGTCCCGGTGTGGAAAGTCACGCTCGGTCCCATGATGCATGTATATCCAAGCAGGGTCATCCCATCACGCGTGGACACATTATCCATGTACGAAGTCAGCCGTGTATCAACATCAAGGAACCCGAGCCGCTGGTCGCTTGTCGGATCAACACCGATGCTCCCCCCGAAGCTCGCATTCCCGTTGATCGCAAAGACACTCAGCGAGTTGTACTCACCCGTCTCAGAGTACACATCCCCGCTGATGTTGGTATTACTAAACGCCCCGGTGCTGAGCAGCGAAACACTCTCGCTGAGCATCACATCACCATTCAGGAAAATGCCAGTCCCGGTCGAGTGCAGATCCGATCCCAGATCGATCACCCCTCCACTGCCAGCATTGAGTGTAATCGTTCCACCCGTGATCGGAACACCGCGAGACTCAAGATTCCCCGTCACAACGACATTGTCGCCATGGACCGTCAAGAAGCCATCGTTGTCAGCCCCGGTCGCATTGATCGAACCCGAGATCCCTACATCCCCGCCCTCGGCCTTGATAAAGACCTTGTCGGCAACAATCGAACCTGAGTTCCAAGCCGCGAGCGAGTAGATATCCCCCGCAGCTAACCGCAATGAATCATCCTCAACCGCGAGCGACGCCCCGTCCCCCTGGATCGGCACCTCAATCTCAACAAATCGGCTCCCAAGATGCGTCCCGATCAACACCTGTTCACCCGCAGCCATAATCACAACGCCCTCGGGCGCCGAGATACTCCCCATATTGGCGACCTGACCACCGAGCAATGCAACAACATTCCCCTCGATCAATCCACGATTGATAACAGAGCCATGCATATCGGTGAATCGATAAGTCTCAGAAATAAAGTCCGCGTTGGAGATATGACCCGCAGCAGCATACAAACTCCCCGCATTCACCACCGAGTTCTCACCGAACACGATCCCGGACGGGTTCACCAAGAACAACTGCCCATTGGCCAGCAGCGTGCCATTAATCTCTGATGGCGTCGCCCCATCAATCCGATTCAGAACTCGTGATGTCGAATCGGGCATGATGAACTGAACTGTCTCGCCAAAGCCGATGTTGAATGACAACCAGTCAATGATCGTCATGTCGCTTGTTGTGATCGTGAGTAGATTGCCATTGGAGTCAAAGATCGCGGTGCCCGCCGCGATAGTCGCGTCGTCCTCACTGGGGTTCGCTAGCGTATGGCTCGGAAGCAGACCAACCGACAGCCCAGCAGACGCCACAACTGCCAAGCCGAGACGGCCGCGCCATAGTTTCATATCTTCAGATTTCATAAGAAAACCCTCCAGTCTTTAGTTGTTAGAACACAACGGTCGCCGTGAAGTGCAACCGCGAGTCCCCCACATCAGTCGCCGTAGAAGTCCCGGTACCAATCCGAGTAAAGGCCATGCCATAGTTCAGGCGAAGCGTGAGGTTTCGCTTTAACTGTGCCTCGACTCCGACCCCCACGCCAACCAAGGTCTCATCATTTTCAAAGAAGAGAGCGTCCTGTACGGTCACCCGTCCTATATCTACGAACCCCGAGAAGATCAGATCCCAATCAGCACCCCCATACGGCCGAGATCGTGCATTCCGGAAGCTCGAACCGAACAAGGTCGCAGTCTCGGAGGTCACAGGGGTCGCCTTCCCGAGATGGAAACGGTACTCCAAAGACCCGATAATCGCGCTGTCACCAACCGCGACTGATTCCTTGTAACCACGAACACTCGATGCCCCGCCCGCAACGATCTGGTAGTTGGGCGCAAGCCGGGACCCAAGACTGCTCTGCCCCCGCACCGAGAATACAAGTTCATGCGCCAGTGTCATGTCATCGACACCCCGATCACCCCTGAACCCTTTGGGATCAAAGATCGGTTCAAGGAAGAACGAATGCGTAATCTGACCGCGAAGCGTCGTGAACTCGTTCTCCACATCGGACCGCCCCAGCCGACCAATCGCCAGCTCGCTCGTCCCAGCCGCCCCAGCGAGATTCGTCTCAAACCGGAGCTCGGCAAACGCCGTGTGCAACGGCGTGCTCTTCTGGAACCGCACCCCCCCAAAAGGCATCAAGAAATCCTCGTCCCCCATGATCAACAACGCCTTGTTGTCAACCTCGATATGCTCGTACCTGATCCCACCAAACACATCCACAAACCGTGGCCCGTCCTGCCAGATATTGGTCGAAATCTCCCCACCAAACTCATGCCCCTCGCCCTTGAAACTCTCAAACCCCAGCCCAACATCAGACGCAGAGTACTGGTTCCATCGCCCATGAATCCGCGCACGGAAGTCCGGCCCAAGATCAAACGCATACGAAGCGAGCACTGCATGCGATGCATCAAACCCAGCCGTGATGTAATCGAGCTTGAAGATGTCATCCTGCCCCGTCATCTGCCGGTTGATAAACCCAAACCGTTCTTGCCATTCATCGGTACTCTTGGTCCCCGTGTTGGACACACTCGCGTACACCGACCACTGCTTGGGCTCAGAGAACAAATAATCCAGAACCACCGCCCCCTGCTCTGTTGACGGTGCGATCGAAACATCCACCCGCCGGCCCGGATGCCGATTGAGTTTGTGGATCTCGTTATCTACCCGCTCTTTGGTCAGCAGATCCCCCGGAGCGATCGTGAACCGATCAAACAACCGACGGTGCGCCGGATGAAGTATATTCGAATCATCGTCATCCCCGTCCCGCTCCGCGATCCGATCCCCCCGAGCAACCGTCCGGACCTCGCCAACAGTCGCAGGCCAGATCAGAATCGTCAGGGGATGATCCCCCGCCCCACGAAGATCTTCCTGCGTCGTCTGGAACGCGATCTCATCAGGCGATGGCGTCACCAGATGCCCGAGGAACCCGAACTGCGATTCCATCTCATCCCGCACCGCCTGGATCATCGCCGCAAGAGCGCTGCCATAAATCGTTTCGGTCCCATCTTCGCCAATCTGCCCAACCACGACAGGAACAACATCAGCACCCTCAACAGCACCAATATAGCCGCCGTCAACCGGTGTCATCTGCACCGTCAGATTCAACAACTCAATGAGCTCAGGCAGCTCAGGATGGTCGATCCCGTACCCAAGCTGTATCCGAGAAACCCGATACCCAACCCCGTCTCGAGCAGAATCCACACCCACTGGGTTCACCGACTGTGCAATCTGATCCTGGTCAGGTTGCCCATTCGATGCCCCCGAAGCAAATCCGTGTGAAATCGCCAAGGCCATGGACAAAAACCAGACGCCTCGCGAAAAGGTCAAACCAAAATTTCGGATCAGACGCGGCATGAAACGCTCCGTGCTTAAAAACTCAACGCCACTGTCCCTACTAGAAAATATCATCAATGGCCCATAAAATCCTCGATTTAAACTAAATCTCTTCGTATTTGTCTATTTATCGACGGATAGGCTGCGCAATGACCAACACTCTTGCCCACTTCGCAAATGATACACAACTCGGCATCACATCCACTCGATAGTGCAACTATGCGCTACCCAATCAAGCCCACCGTATTGACTGCACTCCTGGCCTCAACCGCATTCCTCGGAGCCTGCAAATCCCAGCAGCGAACCGATGAAATCACGCAATCCGAGCAACTGATTGTGCTCGAAGAAATCGGTCTCGAATCCAGCCTGTCGAATCTCTCAACGCCTGTGTTCTACCAGACCACTGGCCCATCACTCATCGCAGGCGACTGGCTCGCCATCCAGTGCGCCCAAGCCGGCGGCTACTTCAACAACTACGACTGGGCACCCGTCTACGCCAATGTAGTCACGACCGACTTCGAATAATCACGAATGATCATGATCCCAATATCAGAATCTGATCACTCATCCGTCGCGTTGGCACGCTCGCTCATGTCCCGGAACATCACAACATCATCCATGTTGTAAATCCCGTCACGGTTCACATCCCCGTGAGGCTCCTGCTTCCCATACGCATCAGTAAACCGCTCATAGTCACTGGTCCCGACCTCGCCATCACTGTTGGTGTCGTACCGACGCATGAAGCTCTCAAGCTCACGCCGCTCGATCATCGAGTTCATCGCGTCGGCACGCTCGTCGGTATTCAGGTTCCCGTCCCCGTCTTGATCAAACTGGATCGCATAGTCATCCATCCGTGATCGACGATCCGTCATCTGCTGATCCTGCATCGCCAGCGTTTCCTCAATCGACATCACCCCATCCCCATCTGTGTCGTACTGCCGAACAATATCAGCCATCCGCTCCGCGTCGCGTTCATCAAGCGCCGCATTCATCACTGCGGTTTCAGCCTCGTTGAGTTCCCCATCGCCATCAGCGTCATACTCCCCCCGCATCCGTTCGCCTCGCCGCGAGTCGAGCATGAACCCTCGCCGTGCCGCAAACTGCTCTTCGATGCTCACCACCCCATCCCCGTCAGCATCAAACCGCTCGGTCATCCGCTGGCGCATCGCCGCAGCCATCGCATCGCGTTCGCTCTGATCAAGTATCCCATCCCCGTCGGCGTCAAACTGCATCAACCGTTCTTCCATCCGCTCCATCCCACCAAATCGACGCCCCCCCTCCCGGCCCCGGTCTCCACGAGCCGCCTGAAGATCCCGAGGCTCGGTCTCAACTTCTGCAACTTCTACCTCATCGCTCTGATCAATTTCATAGGCGCTGATGCCAGAATCAATATCGATCACATGGTTGGAGGCACCACTCGTCTGCTGCACCCCGGCCCCTTCGTTGACCGCCCCCAAGATCAGCACCCCTGCAATCCCAAGCAGCCCCAAGCCCACAATACCACCCACGAGAATCTTCGCGTCCATAAGTTTACTCCATTCTGGTTACCCAGATTAACGCATCAACACACCTAATATGACAACAATTCCAATAAAAAACGCCGCCCCACAAAGTGGAACGGCGTAATTGATGAAGTGGCGAGAGAGAGACTTGAACTCTCGACCTTAGGGTTATGAATCCTACGCTCTAGCCAGCTGAGCTACCTCGCCAAAGGTCAATCAAATCAGATTGGTCGGTATGATAAGCACTCCATCGCCCTCTGGAAAGCCCAGATTCAGGCAAAACAGCGCCGGTCCAGCATTAAGACTTGTCTTCGTCCGTTTTCGCCTCATTCGATTGAGCAACCGGGGTCGCCGTCGTATGAGCAGATGCCATCATATCTGGATTATTCGGGGCTTTGGCAGCATCAAACTTCGGTGTTTGTGCAGTTTCATTGGCATGGACATTGATCTCGTCACCAACCTCTTTGAGCCCCTTCTTAAACTGCACAATTCCCTGCCCAAGACTCCGCCCAACTTCAGGAAGCCGACGCCCAAACAGCAACAGCATGACGGCACCGATGGCGAGCATTTCGACCCAGCCGAGATTTGGTAAGAATCCAAGTGTTTGCATGTAGGTATTCAATGGTCGATCCCTCCAAGAGTCAACGACAAAGTCTGTTTCCGATTACATTCCGCTCGCTTTCAGATGCCAAATCCCTAATTTTCGGCCAGTTCGACCACATTATGAAGCAACACCGCAACCGTCATCGGTCCAACCCCCCCAGGAACAGGAGAAACCCACCCCGCAACCCCACAAACATCATCAAACACCACATCCCCCACCGTATGCTTCTTCCCCGTCTCAGGATCAACCACCCGGTTGACCCCCACATCCACCACAAGTGCCCCAATCTTGACCATATCAGCCCTGATAAGCCCCGCGACCCCAGCCGCCGGGATCAGCACATCGGCTGATCGACAAAGATCATCGAGCCCCTCGGTGAACTTATTACAGCTGATCACCGTCGCCTCCCGCTGCATGAGCAGCACCGCGATCGGCCTCCCCACCACAACCGAAGCCCCCACCACCACACACCGTTTCCCCTTCAGATCCACCCCCGTCGAATCGATCAGTTTCAGCGTCGCCAGAGCCGTGCACGGTGCCCGCATGGATTTCCCATACACCACATTCCCGATATTCGCCGGGTTGACCCCCTCGACATCCTTATCCGGGTCCAGAAGCATCTTGATATGGTGCGCATCAACCCCCTCAGGCAAAGGCATATGTACCATAATCGCATGCACCGAATCATCCAGATTCAGATCCATCACCTTGGTCTCAATCACCCCCTGTGATGACCCCTTCGGCAGTTCATGAAGCCGATACTCGATACCCAGCTTCTCACAAGTCCGCGCCTGATTCTCAGCATACACCCGAGCCCCGTTATCCCCAGAATCCACAAGAATCGCATCGAGCTTCGCAGGCCTCCCCAGTTCGCGCAGCTCCCCAGCCCGGATCGCCGTCTGCGTCCGGAACTCATCAGCCAATGCTCTTCCATCAATCAACTGTGCAGCCATGGACGATCATAGCCCCCGCCATCCCAAACCCCGTATCATGTCACCGTGAGCAACGCCAAATCAAGAATCAAAGAACTCCGTGCCCTCCTAAGCCGCGCCAATTCCGCCTACTACGCGGGCGATCCAGAGCTCATGTCCGATTCCGAGTTCGACCATCTCCTCAAAGAACTCGAAAACCTCGAAGCCGATCACCCAGAACTCCACGACCCAAACTCCCCCACCGCCCGCGTCGGCGGCGACCCCATCGAAGGCTTCACCACCCTCCCCCACCCAACCCCGATGCTCTCGATCGACAACACCTATAACGAACAAGAAGTCACGCAATGGGTCGACCGCATGCACAAGGGCCTCGGCTCTGAACCATCATCAGAATCCAACGAACTCTTCGCAACATCAAACCAAATCACCTTCACCTGCGAACCCAAAATCGACGGCGTCGCTCTCTCCATCCGCTACCAAAAAGGCCAGTTCATCCGAGCCCTCACCAGAGGCGACGGCACGCAAGGCGACGATGTCTCCCACACCGTCAGAACCATCAAATCAATCCCCCTCACACTCCAAGGCGACAACATACCCGAAGTCCTCGAAGTCCGAGGCGAGGTCTATATCCCGCTCACCGAGTTCGCACGCATCAACAAAGAACGCGAAGCAGCAGGCGACGAGCTCTTCAAAAACCCACGCAACGCATGCACCGGAGCACTCAAACAACTCGACCCCAAAGTCACCGCCTCCCGCAAACTCGGCTTCCTCGCCCACGGCTCAGGCGAAATCTCAGACTCCGAATTCGCCACCGGCCACGCCCAGTTCTCAAACAAAATCAAACACCTCGGCTTTGATGTAGGCGACCATCGAACAACCCAGCCCGACATCGAATCAATCCTCTCCGCCATCCACACCATCGACAACCTTCGCCACGATCTCAACTACGCCACCGACGGCGTAGTCATCCGCATCGATTCCTACGCCCAACAATCCCAACTCGGAAACACCAGCAAATCCCCCCGCTGGTGCATTGCATATAAATTCCCAGCCGAACGCAAAACCACCAAGCTCCTCAGCGTCGAGCACCAAGTCGGCAAGACCGGCAAGATCACCCCAAGAGCCACCCTCGAACCCGTCGAACTCGCAGGCACAACAGTCTCCCATGCCACCCTCCACAACTACGGCATGATCCGCACCCGTGAGCTCCACACCGGCGACACCGTAGAAGTCGAAAAAGCAGGCGAGATCATCCCCCAAGTCGTCGGCGTCATCGAAAGCAAACGACCAAACGACGCCAAACCGGTCCTCCCACCGCACCACTGCCCCGCCTGCGATGCCCCCCTCGAAATCGATCCCCCAGAAGCCCACGACGATCCAACCCTAGAAACTACCCGCCGCTGCATGAACCCGGAATGCCCCGCGCAGATCCGCGAAAAACTCGTTTGGTTTGCAGGCCGTAAGCAGATGGACATCGAAGGCCTCGGCGAATCCACCATCGATCTCATCCGTACCACCGATATCCCCCTAAACCACTTCGCCGACATCTTCAATCTCAAAGTCCACCGCGATACCCTCATAGAACTCGACCGCATGGGCGAGAAAAAGGTCGAGAATCTCCTTGCCGGGATCGAAGCCGCCAAATCCCAAGGACTCTCGCGCGTCCTCGCAGGTATGGGCATCCGTCACATCGGCACCACCACCGCCAAACTCCTCGCACGCCAATTCCCAGACATCGAATCCCTCCGCAACGCCAAACTCTGGAAGCTCATGCCCACAGCAGTCAACACCATGAGCCAAATCAAACGCGAAGAACTCACAGGCACCAAAGATAAACTCGAAACCACCTACGAAACCGGCCTCGGAGTAGACACCGCCCCCTCAATCTTCGATTACCTCAAATCAGACGCCGCCACCGACACATTCACCCGCCTCGCCGAATGCGGGGTAGACCTCACCAGCAAAGACTACCGAGACCCCACCCAACCATTCGACTCCCCCTTCGCAGGAAAGACCATCGTCCTCACAGGCACCCTCCAAGAATTCAACCGCACCGACCTCACTGAAACCCTCGAATCCCTCGGCGCAAAAGTCACAGGCTCAGTCTCCAAATCAACACACCTACTCATCGCGGGCGAAAAAGCAGGCTCCAAACTCACCAAAGCCGAGTCCTTAGGAATCGATATATGGGATGAGACCAAACTCAAACAAACCCTCGATTCCATCAACTAAAACGGCCGATACACCACCCATGAAGAACCTCGAATGGAAAGCCGAGCTCCGTGATCCAAACCTCGCTAGGTTGATCTGCAAAAAAATGGGCGCCACCCCCGTCGCCAAGATCCGCCAGACCGACACCTATTACAATGTCGCCCGAGGCCGACTCAAAAAACGAGAAGCAGTCGCCGTAGAACGAGGCATCGGATCACCCGAACCCATCGAATACATCTTCTACGAACGCCCAGACCAGGTCGCCCCAAAGGTCTCCGACTACACCATCTACACCCACGACGAAGTGCTCACACGCTTCGGCCAAGCCCCCCTCCCTGTCTGGCTCACCGTCACCAAGGTGCGAGAGCTCTATCTCTGGAGCTCTGTCCGCATCCACATCGACGATGTCCACGACCTCGGCTGGCACTTCGAGTTCGAGATCCTCATGAACTCAGAAAAAGACAAAGCATCAGCCCCAGAACGAGCAGAAAAACTCAAATCAACTTTCCTCCCCGCCCTCGGCGAACCCATCAGAATGTCCTACGCAGATCTCCTCGATCAGCAAAACGAACTCCAAACCGAGTCCTGAGTTCTGATTCAGATCAACCCTACAGCACTTTCCGAGGCGGCACCATCACATTGGCCAGCAGCAGTCCCACAACAAGCGCCGCCCCGATGATAAACACCCCCACCGCCGACTGCATCCCCATGATCGTGTCCTCATCAATAAACATCTGAAGACTCTTAAACCCCATCGACCCCGGCACCAGCATGAGCAGCCCAGGCAAAAGCACAGTCGCCGCAGGACGATCCATCACCCGCGCATACATGTTTCCCAGCACCCCAACACACCCAGCCGTAAAGCACACCCCAAACTCAAGCCCAAAGTTCGCTACCCCAAACCGCGACCCATAAAACGATACAAACACCGCCAGCACCATCCCCCACGCATCGGACCACTTGGCCCGGAACAACACCACAAACAACAACGCAGACACAAAGGCTGCCAAGATATTCCAACCCTCCGCCATTTGCACAGGTTCAATCGATTCAGGCAACTCAAAGAATACATGAGCCGCCTGGTTCCCAACCGCCGCCCCAAACCCCATCAACAAGAAAATCATCAACGCCCCGATGAGCCGCGCAGACCCCGACACCACATTCCGCGTCGCAAGCTCCGTCATTGAGATCGTCAGAGTCAGACCAGGAATAAAGATAATAATCCCCGCGATCATCGCCACCGCCGGCGCATAAGGCCCAATCACAAGCGTCAGCATCCAAGCAATCCCCGCCGCGATCAGCCCCGCCAAAAACTCCATCAGCCGCGCATACTCACGGTTCTTACCAACAAACATCCCAAGCACACCAACGGATCCACCGATGATACTCGCCGCCGCCATCTCGCGCAATCCGCCCCCGAAGAACACCGCCGCCGACGCCGAAACTACCGCGATGCTCCCCACATTCATCCACGCGGGCACTGTGTCGGGCTCATGAACTATCTGTTTGACCTTCCGCACCCCCGCTTTGGGCGAAACGCGCCCAACAATCACGGCATTAAACAGCTCATCGAGCCGCCGCAGCTTGGCCAGATTAATCTCCCCCGCATTGACCCGCGAGAGATAAGTCGAGTAGTTTCCATCGCTCTCAACCGACAAAAACACCGAAGTCGGTGTCGAAAACACATGGCACTCAAGCCCAAACTCATGGGCACACAACCCAATCGTCTCTTCGAGCCTGTGGGCAGCCGTCCCATAGGTCCCGAGCGCACGCGACAACTCGATCAAGAATCGAACTCGAGGATCATCGGGCCTAGGCGCCCGTCGGATGGAGCGCGCCAGGTGTTCCATCGTCTACATCGCGCCGCCATCAAAGACAACGCGCTCTTTGGTCCGCCGAGGGTTCGGCTCAGGGACCGCCGACAGAAGCGATTGGGTGTACTTGTGCTGAGGGTTCCCGATAATCTCTTCGCGGGTCCCCTCTTCAACAATCTTGCCCTTGTACATCACCGCAATCCGCTTGCACACATGCTGGATCACGGCCATATCGTGCGAGATAAACAGGTAGCTGAGCCCAAACTCTTCCTGCAGATCCATAAGCAGGTTAATCACCTGCGCCTGAATCGAAACATCAAGAGCCGAAGTCGGCTCGTCACACACAATAAACTTGGGCTCAAGCGCAAGCGCCCGAGCAATCCCGATCCGCTGACGCTGGCCACCAGAGAACTCGTGCGGGTACCGGTCCGCCGCCGCCCGAGGCATTCCACACCGCTCAAGCAACGACTCAACCCGCTCGCGAAGCTCGGCCTTGTCTGTCACCATCCCATGAATAAGCAAAGGCTCCCCAACAATCGATGCGATCCGCATCCGAGGATTGAGCGATCCCGCAGGGTCCTGGAACACGATCTGCATGTCGCTCCGGAGTTTCTGTAGCTCAGACCCCGCCGCCGTGAACATATTGTGACCCTCAAAGGTCACCGTCCCCGCCGTCGCAGGCACCAACCTCAGCAGCGTCCGCCCAACGGTCGTCTTCCCACACCCGGACTCTCCCACGAGCCCCAGCGTCTCGCCCTTACCAATCTTGAAGGACACATCATCGACGGCCTTGAAATGATCAGTCACCCGCTGGAGCAGTCCAGTACGGATTGGGAAATATGTCTTGAGCCCCCGAACATCGAGCAATGGCTCAATATGCTCGGAAGCGGACGCAGATTCTGGTGCTGTAGCGGTTTGTGTCATGGCGGTATGGTATCCGTAAACTAACCCCAGAGCAGGCCCCCGGACCCTACAAAGCCCGGTAATCAGCCCACCCCGTCAAACCCATACCCACCGCCCCCAGATACCCCTGACAAACTTCACTTACACGAACATTCGCCCGATTCAGTTGACGCGGCCAAGTTACGGTCTATTCTTGCTTCTCGGCATCCATAATCGGGTGTGTCGGGCTGGTAGCTCAGTTGGTAGAGCACGGCATTGAAAATGCCGGTGTCCCCGGTTCAAGTCCGGGTCAGCCCATTAAAACCTCATTTGAGGCGACCAAAAACAACAGGGATCAGCCACACGGCCGATCCCTGTTTCAATTCCATGTCGCCCGAACAAAAAATCACATCATCGTGTTCGCGTCTCGGGCTTCCCGGTTCGAAACCTTCCTGTGATGCACCGCATTGGTGTAGTCAGGCGAAGACTCAAAGGTGAATCGCAACACCGTTTCACCTAGCGAAATCTCATCCCCATCATTGAGTATCGCTTCCTCATCTAAATCCTCACCATTGACCCACAATCCATTGGTCGATTTCATCGATGAAAGCACATGCCGCTTCTCAACAAAGCGGATTAATGCATGCTTTCGGCTCACCTTCATATCAAGAATCTGAATATCCCGTGACGGATCACGACCGATCGATATAGGGCGGTTTGCAATCTCGTATGTTTTCCCGGCCTGCTCACCGGTCATAATCGTTATATTGGACATCCTAATCTCCTAGTTCTGCACCACATCTGTGCGAGTACACAATCTATCAGAAATTCACCGCCTGTTCCACCCCCCAATGTCAAATCATTCATATGGCAGCTAGAACTGATTGGTTCATTGGCAGCATATTGGCAAATTGAATACCTTGAAGTCTCTAATTTGAATTTTACCCATTTTTATCTATGGCGAACTCCCCGACCATTTTTTCTTGAAATCTCAGCCCAACCCATGTACATTCGGTCTACGCGGTTATCGGATACTCTTCCGCCCGCAGCGACCAGCAACGCCTTCGTTGAAGGGTCATCATCACACGAGGGGCCAAAGAATGCCCCCACAATTTCAGAGAGGGATACACCATGTATCAATCCAAATGGATTATCGCGGCATCGATCGCAGCCATCGCTACGCCAATACTGGCTGATGTCGGACCGGGCGAATGCGACGGCGAACGCCCGCAGTTCTCAGCAGATGAATACCAAGCCTTCGGGGGCGGCCAGATCGCCGTCGGAACACAATGGCGCTCAAACGACGCCGAAGGCGTGCTCAATGTCTACGACCTGACCGGCCAAACCACCGCACCGCTCGGTGTCGATTGGCCAACCAATATATACACCCACCCGGAATGGGTCCGCTCAACTATCGGTGAAGTCTTCGGCGTTGCGCTCGATGACCAAGGGAATATCTACACCTCCCACACCGCCGTCTACTTCTCAGACAACATCGGCTCCATCGGCGGACAACCCGGACAGATCTATATTATCGATTCGATCACCGGAGCCCCTACCGTCTTTGCGACACTCCCAAATAACAGCGATCCGGTCATCGCAGCCGCCCACGGGATCGCCGAATCCTACCCCGGACTCGGAAATCTCTGCTTTGATGTCGGAAAGCAAGCAGTCTATGTATCCAACTTCGAGGACGGCCGCATCTACCGCATCGACGCATCGGGCACCTGCCTGAGCACATGGGATCACGCGACCGGGATCGTCTCGGATTGCTCCCCTGAAGCAGGCGATCTCGAAGGCGCTGCTCGTTTAGGCGAGCGTGTTTGGGCGGTCCAATCCTTCAACGGCCGAGTGTACTACTCACTCTGGGTCGAAGACCGCGGTGCTCCAGATCCAACAGCTGCAAACGAAATCTGGTCCATCGCGTATGACGCCGCCGGCGAGTTTATCGCAGGCAGTGAACAACTCGAAATTTCAGTGCCTCCGCTTGCACCAGAATACTCGAATCCTGTTTCTGACATTTCCTTCGGCCCCGCAGGCCAAATGATGATCGCAGAACGGACTATGAGGACCGACCCAGCCACCGGCCGGTTCAACACAGAACCGCACCAATCCCGAGCCCTCGAGTATGTGTGCGAAGAACAAGCACAAGGGGCAGTATGGCTTCCCTCTGGAAACGCTTTTTCAGTTGGCGGCGGCGTAAGTAACAGCGCCGACTCGGCCGGCGGCGTCGACTACTCATACGCCGCTGCTCCAGACGATCGCGTCTGGGTCACCAGCGATGCGATGATCCTTGGCACTCCGGGTATCGGCCCGAATGTCTACGGCATCCAAGGCCTACCACAAGCCGGCGGGAATGTTGCCAGCTCGATCCTGATCGATATGGACGCGGAAATCTTGCAACAGGACAAATCAGGCCTCGGATCGGTCGAAGTCTCTTGCCCGCGCATTACCGATGACCCATGCGCAACCATTTCCCATGGTGAAATCCTGTGCGATCTCGATGACTCCGGTAACTACACCTACACCTTCGACCTCACAAATAACTCAGGTCAAGATGTCGCTCACCTCATTGTGCTCCCGGGCACCGCAGGAATCAATGTTGTCCCATCAGGACTCATTACCCTCCCAACCCCCCTCCTCGATGGCGACACCACACAGATCTCCATCACCTTCAACGGCGGAAACCCAGGAGACGAGCTCTGCTTCATCCTGAGCCTCAACACCGCTGACTTCGAAGAATGCTGTGCGGTCCAAGAATGCATCATCGTCCCAGAGTGCGACTGTGCCCAGATCCACGACGAAAGCGTCGAATGCCTCGGCGACGGAACCGGTTGCTTCATCTACACATTCGATGTTGACAACCTCACCGGGATCGACATCTTCTACTCCTTCCTCGTGCCAATCTCACCCGCAGGCGTCACCATCGACACCGGCAACATCGACCCAAGCCGCTGGGATTTCCCACCAATGGTCAACAATGGCACCGAAACCGTCTCAGTCACAATCTGCGGCGCACTCCCAGGCGAAGAAGTTTGCTTCCTCCTGACCATGCACAACGAGACACTCGAAGAATGCTGCTCGATCGAAGTATGCGTCACCGCACCAGATTGCGCCAACGGAATCGAATGCCCGGCAGACTGCAACGGCGACGGCACGCTCAACTTCCTCGATGTCAGCCAGTTCCTCACAGAGTTCGGACTCGAAGCCCCACGCGTGGACTTCAATGGTGACGGCAACTGGAACTTCTTCGATATCTCAGCATTCCTCACCCTCTACTCAGCAGGTTGCCCATAATCGCATCCAACTGAGACCCCTTCGTTCATACCACGCCCCCTGTTGCACCAGCAACGGGGGGCGTGTTTCGTAAAAAAGGGCCACCCAAACGGGCAGCCCTTATCCGACGCACGAGTCACCTCTCAAATCAAGGACAACCCGCAGCGTAGAGAGCAAGGTAAGCACTGACATCAAAGAAGTTCAACACGCCATCAGGCGAACCATCAGGATTCCCAGCAAGATCAATGCTCAGATCGCCCTGACTAAACAACGCCAAGAACGCAGATATATCCAAGAAGTTCAGCAAGCCATCCGGAGAACCATCAGGATTCCCAGCAAGATCAGCACATTCAATCACTGAATCATCAACCTGATACAACACGATCGCAAAGTCCGCCGCAGGCACATACGGATCACAGCGAAACCCTCCAAACCACCAAGGCCCGGTATAGCTCCCAAACTCTAACAACCCGAAGGAATCCTCATTGGCCCCCGCGGTCGGCCCATCAAGCACCCAGTCCCAAGTGTCATTCGCAGAGTCATACTCCGCATGCCCAGGCCATGCCATACCAAAAACCACACCCGCCGTAGCAAACGCAAGCGGATCACCATCAACCCCCGTCTGCGTATCCGAATCGCCATCCGCATTATCAAAGTCCACCGTCCCGGGCTGATGGAAATCAATCGACCAACCCCAATCCGCAAGCCCATCCCCATCAGGATCAATATCAGGAATGGAATCAGAATCCTCATCCCGAAGATCCATCCGAGGATTGTGCACTGCCGCCCCCTGCAAGTCCGAATCCGTATCACCGATCTCAAAGGTAAGCGATGATCCCGAAGTTCCGCCCAGATCAATATCCGCTGTATAGAAAGCAATCGTTGCCGTATCAACCGGGTACTCGCCGGGCAGATCAAAGAAAGTTAACTCGATAATCGGCTCCGCGATCGACTCGAGCTGAGGCGATCGACCATTCATCCCATCCCAAAATGTCCAGGTCGCCCCGAACCCCTCGACACCATCACCCACCGAATCCGAGTTTGTATCCGTATCCGCATGATCCGTGATCCAGTGGATCTGCACACAATCGACAACCGTGTCCGACGCAATGTCACCCCAATCAAATAATATTGGGCTTGGATCTCTACCGGATGTTCCTGAAAAAACATCGACTGCAAAGAAGAAACTTGTGGACGACCCAAAGTCCGCACACGGTGCCCCGCCACCAACAATCCAAATCTCATCCCCCGCCGCCCCAGCCGCCCCCTGCTGTACATCCCCCTGATCAATCAGCGTAAGCAAACGCTCACCCGTCGCAATGTTAAAGTACAAATGCCCAGCATGCCGCACATCCCCAGCCGTCGCATCAAGCAACCCAGGCTCATCAACAGCGAACGCACTCCCAGCCAACCCAAAAACAATCATCAAACTCAAATCGTAAACTTTCATTTCATGCTCCTTTCAAACGCATAGTCAAACACATAACCTACTCCAAACCTACACCAGTTCATCGTCAATCAACAGCCAAAACCACACCACCCAAATCACTTTCGGCCTTTGTACCTACCACCTAGTCCAAAAGACCCATCCCCATCATGCTCTATAAAGCCACTAAAAAACCCGCATTCCTGCGGGTCAAGAGAACCAATCCAATCACGATTCACCCTACGGACAACCGGCGGCAAACATCGCTAGGAACGCAGACACATCCAAAAAGTTCAGCACGCCATCTGGAGAACCATCTGGATTACCTGCAAAATCAACAAACAAATCACCTTGCGCATAAAAACTCAGAAAGTACGAAATATCAAGGAAGTTCAATGCTCCATCTCCGCTCGGACATGGTTCTGACAAATCACTCGGCATATCCACGGGACACCGGACTCCACAGTTCAGCGGACCATAGAGCACCGTCTGAAAGTGCGACGCAGGCGTATACCCAGCCGTCTGCCCCGCAGAGCAATCAAGCCCACCGAACCAGAAGGCACCAAAGATGGTCAGTGCACCCGAGCCGTCAGGGTTACCGGTTAAACCAAGTGTAAACGCATCCTCCGTCTTACCTGCGGTCGGCCCATCTGACACCCAGTCCCATCCCCCACCAACAGAATCGAACTCGGCATGCCCCGGTGTCGGCGATCCAAACATAATGCCAGCAGTCGCCAATGCACCAAGATCGCCATCGATACCTGTCTGCCAGTTGGAATCACTGTCGGCGTTATCAACATCGATGGTACCAGGCTGATTGAACTGAATCGACCAACCCCAATCCGCAAGACCATCCGCATCAATATCCCAATCCGGAATAGAATCTGAATCGTCATCTTGCACGACTGGAAAAGCAATTTCCGAAGCAACCGCAGCTCCCTGAAGATCTCCATCGGTATCGGCGATCTCAAAGGTCAATGCTGTACCAAAGCTCCCGCCAAGATCGATGTCAGCCGTCCAAAGAGCAAGCGTCGCCGTATCAACCGGATACTCACCCTGCAAACCAAAGAAACTGAACCCTATGATCGGGTGAGCAATACATTCCATCCGCGGAGATCGACCATTCATCCCATCCCAAAACAACCATCTTGCCCCAAACCCCTCGATCCCATCAGCAACGCTGTCGCCATCAGTATCCGTATCCGCATGATCTGTGACCCAATGCACCTGAACACAATCAACAACCGTGTCTGATGCAATATCCCCCCAATCAAAACAGATCATGTTCAGTGAAAAAGTGCCGGTCGCAGTCGGATCATCAAGACCCCAAAAATATTCGGTCGAATACCCCTGATCTGCGCACTGCACACCAGTATCCGCTATCCAAATCTCAGTCCCCGGATCACCCACAGCGGCCCCCTGCGTATCACCAGCACCAATCAGCGTGGTGATCTTCTCCCCCGTCGCAACATTAAAGTAAATATGCCCCGCATGCCGAACCTCTCCCCGGCTCGGTTCCAGCTGTATTGGATCAGCCCCAGCAAGAGCAGACCCAGCCAAACCAACCAGCACAACACCAGCAGCCAAAGCAATCGATTCCGTATTCCATCTTTGCATCATTTCTAATCTCCAATATTCAAAATACCAATAAATACCATCACAACTCAGTTACGGGAAGTTGCCGCAGCCTTCCCGAATCAGCATGACAAACTTCGAGATATCAAGGAAATTCAAACGACCATCTGGCACACAATCAACCGGACCAGTAATATCCGCACGCAAGTCACCAGTCGATAACCAATTCAGGTAAATTGAAATGTCAATAAAACTGAACTGACCATCAGGTGATCCGTCCGGATTCCCGCCAAGATCAATGGGACAATGAGGCGGTTCACCGCCCGCATACAGCACCACCTGAAAGTGCGCTGCCGGGTTATACCCATCCGTCTGCCCAGCCGAGCAATCAAGCCCACCAAACCAGAAGGTACCAATAATTGTTAGTTCACCCGAACCGTCTGGATTGCCAGTCAGACCGAGAGCAAATGCATCCTCAGTCACACCAGCCGTCGGCCCATCAGACACCCACTCCCAAATCCCCGCAACAGAGTCAAACTCCGCATGACCCGGGGTCGGTGAACCAAAGGCAATCCCTGCGGTTGCCATCGCAAAAATATCACCATCAATACCCGTCTGAGTATCTGAGTCACTATCTGCATTATCAACATCCATCATGCCCGGCTGAACAAACTGAATCGACCAACCCCAATCCGCAAGCCCATCCTCATCAGGATCAATATCAGGAATCAAATCAGAATCCTCATCCCGAAGATCCATCCGAGCATTATGAACATCAGCACCCTGCAGATCCGAATCCGTATCACCAAGCTCAAAGGTCAGCGAAGTACCAAAGGTCCCGCCTAGATCAATATCAGCAGTCCAGATCGCGATCGTCGTGGTATCAACAGGATACTCGCCAGGCAAGCTGTAGAAACGAAAATCAATCACAGGCATCGCAATCGACTCAAGCTGCGGCGAACGCCCCTGCATCCCATCCCAGTAGGTCCAGTTCGCAGAGAACCCCTCAACCCCGTCAGCAAGGCTGTCGCCATCAGTGTCCGTATCCGCATGATCCGAAATCCAGTGAATCTGAACACAGTCAACAACGGTGTTCATCTCGATATCACCCCAATCGAAGTTGATTTTGTTGGGAATCGTTCCTGTTCCGGATGTTCCAGTTTGAGCATCAAGTGCAAAGAAATAACTGGTCGAGTAGCCGTATTCGAGACACTGCGCACCAGTATCCTGAATCCAGATCTCAGTCCCAGGATCCCCAGCAGCCGCACCCTGCGTATCACCAGCACCAATCAGCGTAGTAATCTTCTCCCCAGTCGCAACATTAAAATAAATATGCCCCGCATGCCGAACCTCCCCCCGACTCGGCTCCAGCTGTATTGGATCAGGCCCAGCAAGAGCAGACCCAGCCAATCCAACAACAATCAAAGCACTCATTCCTTGTGCGTACATTCCGTACTCCTTCATATAAACCCACGAAAATCAAAATCAAACAATAAAAACGAATCATCAAGCCCATGATCAAACAATCTGATCAAGGACAGCCAGCCGCAAACAACGCGAGATACGCCGACACATCAAAGAAGTTCAGCACACCATCAGGCGACCCGTCCGGATTCCCAGCAAGATCAATCCAAGGATCACCTTCCGCAAAGAGTGCCAGGAACGCCGAGATATCCAAGAAGTTCAGAGTCCCATCAGGCGATCCATCCGGATTACCCGCAAGATCAGCCTGGCAAACCCCACCCGGCCCATACAGCACCATCTGAAAGTGAGCCGCTGGCGTGTAGCCAGTGGTCTGCCCAGCCGAGCAATCAAGCCCGCCGAACCAGAAATGGCCGTACAAACCATTTGATCTATATGGTCCATAGCCCCCCCAAGCACTGTCGTAGCCAAGAATAAACCGATCATGTGTTAATCCCGCTGTGGGCCCGTCGCTCACCCAAACCCAGCGATCCAGATCAGCATCATAACTCGGATGCCCCGGCGTCGGAGATCCAAAAGAAACTCCAGCGATGGCCTGATCATCCAAGCTGCCATCAATCCCAGTTGACCAATCATCATCCCCATCAGCGTTGTCAAGATCAGCACTCCCGGGCTGCGCAAACTGAATCGACCAACCCCAATCAGCCAACCCATTCCCATTAAAGTCGTTGTCTGCATTACCGTCAGAATCACCATCGCGCAGATCCATCCGATAATTATGAACATCAGCTCCATTACGATCGCCGTCATTATCCCCGATCTCAAAAACCATGGAAAACTCAAGTTCAGTTCCGAGATCTATATCCGCTGTCCATTTTGCCATTTCACCGGGCTCGGGCGGAAAAATCCCAGGCAACGAGAAAAAATCAAACCCAATAATCGGCGCACACACACATTCAACCAAAGAGACCGGAGACGCATTGATCGCATCCCAATAGATCCAGTTTGCACCAAACCCCTCAACACCATCGGCCACCCCATCGCTGTCTGAATCCGTATCCATGTGCCCTGTCACCCAGTGCACCTGAACACAATCTACCACCGTATTGTGAGCGATCTCGCTCCAATCAAAGAAAATTGCGTTGTGCGAAAGCAAGCTCGTCCCGGTCGGGTCATCTAGACCAAAATAGAATGTCGAGTCATACCCAAAGTCCGCGCACTGCGCACCGGTATTGGATATCCAGATCTCAGTCCCCGGATCACCCACAGCCGCACCCTGCGTATCCCCAGCACCAATCAGCGTAGTAATCTTCTCACCAGTCGCAACATTAAAATAAATATGCCCCGCATGCCGAACCTCCCCCCGACTCGGCTCCAACTGAATCGGCTCCCCCGCCCCCAACGCAGAACCCGAAACCCCAGCAACAACCAACGCACCAAATGCAATAGCCCTCATAATAATCTCCTAGCTTGATACCACGACAATATACAAAACGAAGCGAATGCCTCTATGGAGCGAAAACGCCCATTAGATAACATACGGCAAGTCCAAGACAGCGGATCCAGAAATCCCCAATCCATATCACAAACCCCCCAAAATACCCATACGACCGACATAGAATCTGACCGCTATAGGCATTATCCACGCCATCGGAGCACCCAAAATGACGCAGACAAACATCACAGGCCCAGGACTCGACAACGCAAACATCGACCCACACGCCGTCACCATCTCAGGCATCGTCCTCGATCCGAGCTACACACCCGACGACCTCCCCGTCTCCCTCCAAAACTTCGATCGCGACATCAACAACCCCGGCGAGTACCCCTACACCCGAGGCCTCTTCCCCAACGGCTACCTCTCCCGCCTCTGGACCATGCGCCAGTTCGCAGGATTCGGCTCCGCAGACGACACCAACGCACGCTTCAAATACCTCCTCGAAGCCGCCAAGACCTCCACCAAAGCAAACACCGGCCTCTCGACCGCCTTCGACCTCCCCACACTCATGGGACGCGACTCCGACGACATGCTCTCAATCGGCGAGGTCGGCAAGTGCGGCGTCGCGATCGACACCATCGAAGACATGCACCGCCTCTACAAAGACATCCCCATCGACAAGGTCACCGTCTCACAAACAATCAACGGCCCCGCCTGCGTCATCTGGGCAATGTACCTCGCTATGGCCAAACAACTCAACATCGGATGGGACACCCTCGGAGGCACCCTCCAAAACGACATCCTCAAAGAGTTCCACGCACAAAACGAGTTCATCTACCCACCAGAAGCATCCGTCAAACTCGTCGTAGACACCATCGAGTTCCAAGCCCAACACCTCCCCAAATGGAACTCCGTCTCCATCTCAGGCTACCACATACGCGAAGCCGGGTCGTCGGCACCACAAGAACTCGCCTTCACCCTCCGCGACGGCATGGAATATGTCGAAGCCTGCCTCCTCCGTGGCATGGACATCGACTCCTTCGCCCCACGCCTCTCCTACTTCTTCAACGCCCACAACGAGTTCTTCGAAGAAATCTGCAAGCTCCGCGCCGCCCGCCGAATCTGGGCACGCATGATGCGTGAGCGTTACGGCGCCAAAAACGAACGCTCATGGTTCATGAAAACCCATGTCCAAACCGCAGGCTGCTCGCTCACAGAACAACAACCCCTCAACAACATCGTCCGCGTCGCCTACCAAGCCATGGCCGGCGTCCTCGGCGGCTGCCAATCACTCCACACCGACTCCATGGACGAAACCCTCGGCCTCCCAACCGAACAAGCCGTCACCGTCGCCCTCCGCACACAACAAATCCTCGCGCACGAAACCGGCGTCACCCGCACCGTCGACCCCCTCGGCGGCTCCTACTTCATCGAAGAACTCACCGACAAAATGGAAGCCGAAGCCCTCGACTACATCGAGCAAATCGACAACATGGGCCGAGGCCCCTGGAAACCTCAGCACGCCACCACCAGCACCATCGATGAAGGCGGCTGCGTCGGAGGCATCCACAAAGGCTACTTCCGCCGACAGATCGCCGAAGCCAGCTACCGCTTCAGCGAGGAATGCGAAGCCGGCGACCGAATCATCGTCGGCGTCAACCAATACACCGACGACAACGAAGAACGCCCCATCGACATCCTCACCATCTCCGAAGAAGTCGAGACCGTCCAAAACGAACGCCTCGCCGATTTCAAATCACGCCGTGACGACGCAGGCGTAGAAGCCGCCCTCCAAACCATCCGCGAGGATGCCCGAGCCAACAAAAATGTCATGCCCGCCCTAGTAGAAGGCGCCCTCGCCAACTGCACCCTCGGCGAAATGGTCCAAGCCATGGCCGACATCTACGGCCGCTACACCGGCGGACCGGAGTGGTAAATTAACATATTGCAGGGTAGTCATGAGCAGGATTAATCGATATTTGGAGAGAGTTCGTAAATCGCAGTTAGCTGCAACTGATTACTTGCAAGTAACTAGCAGCAACCTAATGTGTATGCCGGGTGCCATGTAAACGGCGTCTTCGCCTCTTGCATGTCTTCATCCACCCCTATCCCAACAGCCCTCAATTCACCCGATCAAGGCGTCGCAGTAATGTAGACAAACATGTTCGGGCCAAACGCGATGCTCCCGTCTTCCGCAGTGAATGGCTTCCGTGCGGCATCGACCGACGACCTCAACTTCTCTTCGCCCACGACGGTCATAAAGTGCTGCACCGGCCCCCCGGCCCGACACGCCCCCGCCCAGAACTGCTCGAAGTCAGCATAACCAAATGGGCAATCGGCCTCTCCAGAACTGATCACGCTGAGCCCCGCTTCATCAAACTTCCCCGCAAGCACCCCCGGAGCCGACAACGCAAATGGCCCGCCGGGTTTGGCCCCAGCAGGCGGCGGCGGAACCACCGCAGCGATTGCCTTAAACACAGCCGTAAAGGTCACGCTTTCCGGTGGACCAAACAAGCCGGCCACGACACACCCATCGGGTTTGCACACCCGCCGGATCTCACCCAACGCGGCCAAGAGATCCCCGGCGTACTGCACCGAGTTCCCACAAAACACAATGTCAAACGAATCATCCTCGAACGGCAGGTGTTCCATATCCCCAACAAGAAACTCCGCCCCCGTGACAGCCTTGCGGGCATAATCGATCATCCCTTCAGAAGCATCAATCCCAGTAACACGAGCACCTCGTTCGGAGGCCAGCCCGCTGGAATAGCCGCCACCACACCCAACATCGAGCAGACGAGTGCCCGCCCCGACCCCCGCCGCCTCGAGCATGGCGACGAAAAGCGGTGAGTGCTGAGGCTCCTGGATCTGAGACCAAGTATCCGCCTCGGCCCCCCAAAGCTGCCCCTGAATCTTTGCTGAACCCATTGTTCGTCCTCCTGAGGTGTTCATTTTTCCCGTTGCAGCCAGTGTATCACAATTGGAGCCGGGCGCCATCTAGGTGGCGTCTTCGCCTCCTGCATGTCTTCATCCCCCCATCGCCCCACGAATCACCCCCGCAACCTCCTCCTTCGCATACGCCCCCTTACAAGGCACATGCACAATCGGTATCCCCGCCGCCCCATACACCGAATCCACAAACGCAACCCAAGCGCGTATCTCAATCGAGACTGAAATAGAGCCCATTAAGCGAGATGAAATCGCTGTCGAGCAGATCCGGCGACGAGAGGGCCACCCATCCGTTGCTAAACACATCCACGCGATAGTTCGGGCCATGCCCGCCAAATGTTGTGCGCAACCCCCAGCAGATCCCGAAGTGACGCTTGACCGGGTGGAAGCCCTCCGGGAGCGTGAGCATCACGGTGCTCGTCGCGCCCGTGTTCTCGATCGCGCCCTCAAGAAACACCATATTGCCCCGCCGTGTCGCACGCACATGCTCCAGATCAAATCCGAAGTTCGTCCACCCGTCATTGAAATACGGCTCAAGCTCGATCGTCTCCACATCCGCGACCTCACCCGCCGTCTCGGCGTAAACCGCCGCATACGCACGCGGCGCAAAGTCGAGCGGGAGCGGATCGCCCACCGCCACATAGCCACCATTCTCAAAGATCGAGACCTGCACACCGATCTCACTATCACTCGCAAACGGCTCCGGGGCCGCATCGAGCGGGATACGAGCTGTGAAGCGACCCTGCAAATCAAACTCGACGCTCATGGAGGCAGATCCATCAGGAATCGCGGCACCATCCTGCAGCAAGACCGTGTTCACCATGTGCTGGCCAGTAACTGGGGTCCCGCCATTCTCAAGCACGCCCTGCACCGTGTAGTACCGCTGCGGTACGCCCATAATCGACATAAGTACTTCGACATCTCGCAGTTCAAGCGCATGCGCATCGGAGATACGCTCGCTCGACACCGCAACACGATCATAACGCTGGCATGAAACTGCCGACAGCACACAGAGTACACACAGAGCAACACGAATCATGAATCTCTCCTTCAGTTCAAGATATACACCCAGCATACCGGATCCTCAATTCCATAACAAAGAAAAAGCCCATCTGCCGGATGCCCGAATCCACATTCGCATACCATTCCCCATGCCCAATCAACTCCGAATGCTCGTCCGAAACAAAGTCCAAGACTACACAACCTGGCGAAAAATCTTCGACCAAAACGCCGACTCCTTCCCCCATTCCGCCCTCACCCTCGAATGGATCCGCCAAGACGCTGACGACCCGCAGCAGGTCTGGTTCTCCCTACTCGTCGAAGACCGCGCCAAAGCCGAGGAGTACCTCGCCGACCCCATCCACGCCAAGATCGGCCAACAAGCCGGCGTCATCGACGGCGAAATCTTCTACATCCAAGACACTGACTGACACACTGCACAAAAAACAAAAAAGCGGGCGTCCAAACAGACCGCCCGCCACAGATTACACCCACGAGCTCTCAAACAACCGCCCGAGGCACAACCCGCTCTCTCCCCACCCTTCTCACTCCCCGCTCTCAAGACCATCAACACACCGATCGCCCACAACCAACCCCCCAAACCCCCAAACCCCGCAGCGCCACAACAACACCACACGCATCAGCTTCAAATTTCAATTTTTAGTTTCTATCAAGGTCAACAAAGAACTCATCAACCCAAGACCCAAACACCACAGGCCTTCAACTACTCACACAACACTATTCGTACCGTGTTTCAAGCGGTTCCAAATCCTGCCTCACAAGATCCATTCCCCCCAAAACTCCACAAAAAAACGAGCACCCCCAAAGGAGTGCCCGCATCAATGCATCTCATTCTGCCATCAACAACTCATCGTTTCCGACGAGTCACCATAAACCCACCGATCGCAAACAGCGTCATCCCACCAGGCGATGGAATAACCCGTTCCATATGAAGAGTGCCGATCGCAAACGGCCCCGCCCCAATAAACTCAAAGATCTCGTAATCAATATGAACCACATCACCGACCGCCGTCCCCCGCAGCGTCACAAGCTCGAAGAACCCTCCCGCATCTGCAAGATCAATCGCAACATTCCCCGCCAGATCAACCCCACCACTCATGGTTCCAAACAAGGGATCAGCAAACGGATCAGCAACAAACCCCGTCACCCCAACGGTCCCGGTAATCACAAACGGGTCTGGATCTGAGCCACCAAAAACATTCCCATCCAGATCAACCGTAATCATCAAATCCGCCCCGCCAAGACTCTCAACCATCATCGAAGCCGCCCCGCTAGAGCCAAAGGTCCAGTTGTCCCACTGCCCCTCAAAGTTGCCAAGATTCAGTTGTGCCCCCGCAATCGCATTACAAACCGCGATGACGCCAATAGCCAAGAGTGTCCGCATTGTAATTCTCCAGAAAGTATAGAAAGCGTGTCCATAGGCAATCTGCCCCACAAATCACCCCCCCGCCACCAAAGTCCGAGATTCCACCACCCCACGCCCCAAAAACACCCTTCTCACCCCACCAAACCGCATTCCAATCAAAGAAAATTCCGAAACCGAACCCCCTCCAGCGTGGTATATCACTCCACACAGGAGACAAAACAAATGCGCCTCATCCTCGCCACCCTCGCCCTCTTCCTCGCCATCTCATCATCCAACGCACAAACCGACCAGCAGCTCGTTGATCGATACGACAAACAAGTCAACGCCCAGAACTACAAAGCCGCCCTCAAATCCGCACAAACAATCGTCGACCGCCACCCCGAATCCGCAACTTGGCACTTCAACCTCGGCTCCATGCTCGCCCGCAACAACAACCCAGACCAAGCAATCGACGCCCTCCAAATCACCGCCGACCTCGGATACACCGGCGTCCGCTCCTTCGAACAATCAGAAGACCTCGACCCCCTCCGCGACGACGACCGCTTCAAAGCAATCCTCAAACAAGTCCAACAAAACGCCACCGCCCGCCTCAACAAATTCATAACCGAAGCCAACAACCACAAACCCAAAACACACATCCCAGACAACACAACCGACTCCCCACCACTCATCCTCGCACTCCACGGCACAGGAATGCGAGGCACCGACATGATCAAAGCCCTCAAAGAAACCGCCGATGAACTCAACATGATCCTCATCGCCCCAGACGCCCTCCGCCCTTCTGGCAGCGGCGGATTCTCATGGACCTACCGCGACGAATCCGAGTGGATGGTCAATCACATGATCAAACAAGCCATCGAAAATCACAACATCGACCCAACACAAATCTACCTCGTAGGCTTCTCACAAGGCGCCAACATCGCGCTCATCATGGGCCAAACCCACCCAGACCTCTTCGCAGGAGTCATCCCAATCTGCGGCCACTATGAACCTCAAAACGCCTCAGCCAAGGACAACACCACACTCCCGCCCTTCTACCTCCTCACCGGAGCACGCGACCCCTGGAAAAAAACATACGCCTCCGCAAAGCGTGATCTCAAAGCCTCCAACACCCCCGTTCAACTCCGCATGCTCACAGGCAAAGGCCACCAAATCCCCGCAGGACCATCAGGCGTCAAAGAACTCATCAAAGCAATCAAGTGGTGCCAAAAACAGAACTGATCAAACAGTCGAGCCCAAACCCGCCTCTTCAAACACCTCATCAACAACAGAGCCATCACCCCACCACCGCTCGCCCCAGATCGCAAGATTGATCATCGGCCACGCAAGGTTCCAGTTGTTGGTGGCATCACCCACCACCGCATCCACTGCCTCTCCCCGGAAGAAACTCCGCGCAAACTCAGACCTCTGCAACACAACCCCAACCCCACCAATCCACTCCTGGAACGGCAGCGGGAAACTCGCCTTCGGACGCGACACCACATCCGCGGGTAAACCATCCGCAAAAGCCTCCCGCAAGGCTATCTTCGTACCAATCGGTTCGCTATTGGTAAACTTTTTCCCCATCGGAAGCGACTCCGCAAACCCCGCCACCACATGATCCGCAAACGGCGTCCGCCCCTCCACTGAACTCAGCATGCTCGCCGTATCAAGCCGCCGCAGCAAGTTGGGCAGGTTCATCTTCCGGTGAAACGCCAGTTGCGCCTGCATCGAACCGCTCGCCCTGCCCCGCAATGAATCAAATGAAGACTGATACAACCCCTTGAGTTCCCCGTCCCCTTCCACCGAATCCAGCCAGCCCTCCTCCATCACCACAGGCTTAAGCTCGTCTTGCACCCAAGCATTCGACGACAAATGGAACAACCCCGCCACCAGATCCGAGTCAGGTACCTGATCCACAAAGCTCTGCGCCTGAATCATCGGTGCCTCGTACCCACCAAACAACTCGTCGGCCCCCTCCCCAGACAACGCAACCGTAAACCCCTTGCCCCGCAGCGCGGCGCACACCTCAAAGATCGCCACCTCATTGGGCGTAGACATCGGCACACCGATCTTGTCAATCATCGACCGCCAGCGATTCAAGAACATCCCAGAATCAACCTCGACCTCGGTATGCGTCGTCCCCAGATGCTTGGCAACCCTAGCCGCCATCGCAAAGTCATCATCAAACCCATCGATTCGCGCCCCGGCACAAAAAGTATGCAACTCCCCAAGCCGCTCCATCGCCACCTTCGCGATGATCGAACTGTCAAGCCCACCAGACAAAAGCGAACACATCGGCACATCCGTCCGCAGATGCCGAACCACCGAATCCTCGATCACCATCCGAGTATCCCGAGCATCACCAACAACCGCCCCATTACATTCCCAGCACGAGCACTGTTCCAAGCATTCAAAGCTCCCCGTCGAATACCTCGCCCATTGCCCGGGCTCCACCGCTGAAATACCATCAAACATCGTCCGCGTCCCAAACTCAGGGCGGATCGTTGTCAGGTACGCGCTCATCGTCACCTGATCAGGACGCGCCTCGACTTTCGGATGCGCCAGTACCGCACGGATCTCAGACCCGAACACCATCGCCCCCGTCACCCCAGGAACCCGAGCCGTGTACAAAGGCTTGATCCCCATCGGATCACGCCCAAGCAAACACACCCGCTCCTGCACATCAATCAACCCAAACGCATACATCCCCCGAAGCTTGTGCCTCGCATCAAGCCCCCACACTGCAAGCGCATGCAAAACCGTTTCTGTATCACACTGACTCTTGAATACCACTCCGAGCCCCATCAGCTCTCTGCGAAGCTCCGGCTCGTTGTACAACTCGCCGTTGTACACCAAAGTAAACCGACCATCCGCTGTCGTCATAGGCTGATGCCCGTTAGCGCTCCTATCTAGAATACTCAGCCGGGTATGCCCCACCGTGCCGCAGGTCGTGGCGAGCAATCCCGAATCATCCGGCCCCCGATGCACAAGTTCGGCACGCATCGACAGCACATCATTCGGATCAACCGGAAGCTCAGAGATAACACCAACGATTCCGCACATGCCCCAATCATCGGCACAATCCGGCGTCTCAGGTCAATCGTCCGAAGACTTATCCGGCTTGCACACCTTGCAGGCCTCGTAAGACCCATCGACCTCATCCCGAGTCTTGACAATCGAAGAATCCCCCACATGCCGGCACTCCTTCGTGTGGTACTTGGATCCAGACTTGGTCACATACACCACCGATGACTCAGCCGCGGGCTCAACCACCGCCGCCGGCTCCTTCTCAGGCTCAGTCTCAACCACGGCTGGCTCAGCAGGAGCCTCAACAGCCTCCGCCACAACAATCACCTTGGGAACCGGAGACCACACACCCTTCCGGGCGTCACGCGCCCGCCCCTGTGCCCACAACATCGCCGCATCATTAAACGCTGACGGATCACGAGAATGCTTCGCCAGCCCGAGCCGGACCATCTCAAGATTCACAAACAGCCCATCGGGCATCCGGTACAAATACCCCCGCGCACGCCCCATCGCATCGGTCGGCCGCCGCGCATCAGCCATCACCGCAAGCTGCTCGCCGACCAAAAGCGATACCAGATAATCTTTCGCTTCCTTGCTCCCCCGGATCGACTTACGCTCATCATCAACAACATCGGGCGCATCCGCCCCGGCAAGCTCGTACTGAACAATCCGCCCATTAACAAACAACTCAACCGAATCCCCGTCTATCACCTGATGCAGCACCCCGGTCACCAGCCGCCCCTCAACAGGCGGCCTCACCTCAGGCATCGGATCAGCCACAGGCTGCGCCAATACAGTCGTGACCAACAGCCCAGAGGCGACAACCCCGAGCAACACGCCAACGGGTCGCAATCCCAGCCGCCAATCAAGCCGCCTTTCCCGCACTGGTGCAGACAATCGATTCATTTAGACCCACACATTGACAATCAGGTTCGGTTCCTTGAGCTTGCCCGACCAGGTCCCCATCGAGCTGGTCACCATCTTGACTTCATACTCAGGATGGTCATCGAGCCATTCGTTGATCTGCCGATCGAGGAACTCGAGCGAGTCGCCGGTTAACCGACAGTGAAAGCTCTTGACATGGATCGCCCCGGTGCCAGTGGCGTTCGGCGATCGCGTCCACTGGTCCTCGTGACGCTTCGAACTGAGTTTCTGCTCAAAGGTTGTGATTTTTGACTGCCCGGGCTGAGTAGCCGGGACCGCTTCGGTGGTGAGGTCAATCGGGAGCGTGTCATCAAGACCAAGACCATCAGACTCGGCCTCAACAGCCGGCGTCTCAGGAGTGATATTTTTCTTCTTCACCGGCCCAGAATACCCAGGCGGTAACGGATCGAACAATGGTCCACGCATCACAGAACACCTCCTCATATCCAATATTGTATCAAATCTCGATCAGTTATGCGAGCCCTATTTGCTCGCTCCGGAAGCACCACCGGTTTTGTGCGGCTTTTTCCCCAAAATACCGAACGATCCAAGGCTCGCCTTCGATCTCCTCCCAGCTAATCTGGATCACCAACTCGCCCCCGTCCGCATCGCCGCGGAACCCAACACACCGCCCCCGAGCCCGGCGGACAACCACACCCCGGCCACCCCCGATATCGCCCTGAAAATCAAGGTAATGAGCCCGGTGATGGGGCAATTGTTCCACGTGGAACAATTCGCCCGGGATCCATAAATCCGGCCTCTCATCGCACCTGAAGCTCAGCAGGCGGTGCTCGTCGGTGCGGTCTGGAATTTCGATCATCCAATCGAAGTGGCTTGAGCCATCACTGAGCGTGTGGTGCAGAAGAACTACGCGGGTGGAATCCTCGTCGGTGTGTGGTGCATCGTGCGGCATTGAGCTATATTCAATACAGACCATCACCAGGAGTCGAGTATGTCTACACGATCAATCGTTGCGCTGACCACAATTCTTATTGCCACACTTCTGAGCGGCTGCGGGCCGACCCAGAAAGTGAAGCGGACCTTTGCGCTCAACCAGCTATCCATCGAGGCGCGGAACGCGGCTCGGGATGGGGATGACCAGTTGTCGCTGGAGCTTTGGCAGGAGTATGTAGAACGCCGACCGCATGCTCATTTTGCACAGTATGAGCTGGGGATGACTGAATCTCGGATGGGGATGTACGGGCTGGCGATCGGGCATTTAACGACTGCGCATGATCTTCGGCCTGGGAATATTCAGTACATAGAGTCGCTGGGCGATACATATATTTTGGCTGGACGAGCCGAGGACATGATGTCGCTGATGCGTGGTACGGCTCAGGAGGGGGAACCCGGTGAGGGGCAGCTGCGGCTGGCTGGGTATGCCCAGCAGGTCGGGCTGCTCGATGAGGCGAAGCAGGCGATTGGGGCGGCGATGTTTTATACCGGCGGCGAATCTGTTGAGCCGTATATAGCGATGGCGGATTTTGCTCGGCAGGCCGGGGATGCTGATCTTGAAGTAAAGTCGCTTCGGCAGGCGTTGTGGTTTGATCCATCGTCCGATAAGCTCGACCAAAGGTTTTTGGCATTGGGGATTACTCCTGGGCCTTCGCTGGCACTGAACCCTGCTGACGAGCTTGATTGAGCGTTTTTGGGGAGGTTGCTTGACAGGGGGATGATCATTTGCTACGCTATATCCGTATATTCGGATATACGGCTTATGACTGACCAAATACGCACACCATCCCAACTGACGACGGCTGAATCTTTGAATCAGTTGAGCGATACGATCCGGCTTCGGATGATGCGGGTGCTTTGTTTGCATGAGCTGTCTGTGGGCGAGTTAATCCGGGTGATCCAGATTCCGCAGTCTTCTGGTTCGCGGCATCTCAAGTTGCTCTCTGAGGGCGGGTGGGTTGTCCGGCGGTCTGTTGGGCCTGCGACTTATTACAGTGTGGTGCTTGATGAGCTGCCTGCGACGATGCGGGGGATCTGGCTTGCGGTGCGGGATGATCTTGATCGTGATGCTGATGCGCAGGGCGATGACCAGCGGGTGCGGTCGGTGTTGTCTGAACGGATGAGAGACTCGAGCGCGTTCTTTGGGGAGCATGCGGGGGAGTGGGACGAGGTTCGGAACGATTTGTTTGGGCGGCACTTTACCGACCGGGCGTTGCTTGGATTGATTGATCCACGGTGGCGTGTGGCGGATCTTGGTTGCGGGACGGGGAACTGCACGGAGTTGTTGTCGCCTTGGGTTGAGCGGGTTGTCGCGGTTGATCGTTCGCGTGAGATGCTTGAGGGCGCTGAGGCGCGGTTGAAGAATGTGTCTGTTCGCACTGATCACATCGAGTTTGTTGAGGGGGAGCTTTCGTCGCTGCCTTTGGCATCGGGGAGTGTTGATGCGGCGGTGTGCATGCTTGTGATTCATCACCTTGCCGAGCCGATCGAGGCGATTGGGCAGATGCGGCGGATATTGACTGACGAGCGGGGTGGCGGGGTGCTGGTGCTTGTAGATATGTGCGAGCATACCAACGAGCAGTACCGGCGATCGATGGGGCACGCACATTTGGGTTTTTCGGAGGGGGAGATCACCCGGATGCTCGGCGAGGCTGGGTTTGGGGATATCAGAATAAATACATTGCGTCCTGATGTGAACTCATCGGGGCCCCCACTCTTTGCCGCGGTGGCGAGGGTGTCCAGATAAAAGCATCGCGTATTTGATGCGACATGATCACCAACACTCATAAATCGTTGGGCCATCACCGATATAGGTATGAAACACAAAGGAGTTTCCCATGACTGCAACAGCAACATCGCCGTCTTTAACAATCGACACAGTTAACGGGCTCGAGTTTAAGGTTCGAGATTTGAATGAGGCCGAGCACGGCCGGAAGGAGCTTCGGCTTGCTGAGCACGAGATGCCTGGTTTGATGTCGCTGCGTGAGCAGTACGGCAAGAAGAAGCCGCTCAAGGGTCTGAAGATCATGGGCTCGTTGCATATGACCGTGCAGACTGCGGTGCTGATTGAGACTCTGACGGAACTTGGCGCGGATGTGCGTTGGTGCTCTTGTAATATTTTCTCGACGCAGGATTTTGCGGCGGCGGCTGTTGTTGTTGGGCGTCCTGAGACCGGCGGTACTGCGGAGAACCCTCGCGGGACTCCTGTGTTTGCTTGGAAGGGCGAGACGCTTGAGGAATACTGGTGGTGCACGAAGCAAGCGTTGACTTGGCCTGACGGGTCGGGCCCTGATCAGATTGTTGATGATGGCGGCGATGCGTCGTTGTTTATGATCAACGGGCTTGACTACGAGAACTCCGGTAGTGTTCCGGTTTGGAATGAGCAGAATGATGCTGAGGAGTGGAAGCATGTACTTGCGACTATTCGCGGGACGATTGACTCGAATCCTGGTTGGTTCCAGAAGAACACGCCTTTAATCCGTGGGATCTCGGAAGAGACGACGACTGGGGTGCACCGTTTGTACCAGCTTGCTGCAGAAGGCAAGCTGCCTTTCCCTGCGATCAATGTGAATGACTCGGTGACTAAGTCGAAGTTTGACAATGTGTATGGGTGCCGGCACTCGCTTGTTGACGGGCTGAACCGGGCGAGCGATGTGATGCTTTCTGGCAAGGTTGCTGTGGTTTGTGGGTACGGCGATGTTGGCAAGGGGTGCTGCCAGTCGCTTAAGGGGCAGGGCTGCCGGGTGATCGTGACAGAGATCGATCCGATCTGTGCTTTGCAGGCGGCGATGGAGGGCTACGAGGTCCTCACACTCGAAGACGCGGTTGAATACGCTGATATCTTCGTGACCACGACCGGGAACAAGGACATCATTACGCTTGATCACATGAAGCGGATGAAGAACAAGGCGATCGTGGGCAATATTGGGCACTTTGACAATGAGATCCAGATGGAGCCTTTGATGAAGGATGCTGATGTTGAACGGATCAATATCAAGCCTCAGTTTGACGAGTTCTTGTTTAAATCCAAGGGCACCAGTATTCTTGTGCTTGCTGAGGGCCGCTTGTTAAACCTCGGTTGCGCGACGGGGCACCCGAGCTTTGTGATGAGCGCGAGCTTTACGAACCAGACGATTGCTCAGATCGAGCTTGCCGAGAATCTTGAGAAGTACGACAACTCGGTGCATGTGCTTCCGAAGCATCTTGATGAGCAGGTTGCTCGTTTGCACCTTGGGCAGCTTGGCGTGAAGCTGACGAAGCTAACCGATGAGCAGTCGAAGTATTTGGATATACCTGTGGATGGGCCTTATAAGCCGCACCACTACCGGTACTAAGTCTTTATTCTGATCGCCGGTTCGAAAGGATCGGCGATTGTTTTCATGATCAAGCAGCTGTTAAAACGAGGGACGACATTCTCATTTGAGTTCTTTCCGCCTAAGAACGCTGCGGGGGCGGAGCGGTTATTTGAGAATATCGTGAAGCTTGAAGAGCTTGGGCCTTCGTTTGTTTCGATTACTTACGGGGCTGGGGGTTCGACGCGGCAGCTGACGCGGGATGTTGTTCACAAGGTGAAGGTACAGACGGGGCTGGTGACGATGCCTCACCTGACCTGCGTGCAGCACAGCGAGGGGGAGATCAACGAGATGCTTGAGGGCTACGCCCAGCGGGGGATTACGAATATTTTGGCCTTGCGTGGGGACCCGCCGGGGGATGATGGGTCTTATGACTGGTCGAAGGATTATTTTAAGAATGCGTGCCAGCTTGTTGAACGGATCCAGAAGTTTAATGATTTGAATAAGGGGTCTGGGTTTGACGGGTTTGATGTTGGGGTTGCGGGTTTTCCGGAGGGGCATCCGGGGACGCCGAACAGGTTGCAGGAGATGGATTATCTCAAAGCGAAGGTCGATGCGGGGGCGGACTTTGTGGTGACACAGATGTTCTTTGAGAATCGGGACTATTACGATTTCTGTGATCGGTGTGTGCTGAGCGGGGTGAAGGTTCCGGTCTTGGCGGGGATTATGCCTGTGCAGTCGATTTCAGGGATGAAGCGGATGGCGGATCTTGCGGTCGGGATGCGGTTCCCGGCTTCGATGCTTCGGGCGGTTCGGCGGACTGATGGGAGTGATGAGGCGATCCGGCGGGTTGGGGTGCACTGGGCGACGGAGCAGTGCCGGGATTTGTTGGATCACCAGGCACGGGGGATTCATTTTTATACGCTGAATAAATCTGGGGCGACGATCGAGATTTATCGCACGCTTGGGGTGAGCAACTCGAGTGAGCTTGCGAGCGGGCCGACGCTCGAGTTTTGATTGTTAGTCGATCGCGGCGATGAGTTTATTGAATAGATTTTGACCGAGCGGGGCGAACTGGGTTCTTTCTGGGTGCCATTGGATTGCTAAGCGGAACTTGGCGGTTGGGTCGTGGATGGCTTCGATGATGCCGTCGGGGGCGGTGGCGAGGACTTTGTAGGTTCCTGGATCAGCGACGGCTTGTCGGTGTGCGGAGAAGGATGTGCCGCTGGGGAGGATTGATTCGTTTGCGGAGATGATAGGGTGGTCGTTTTTCCAGTGATCTGCGTGGGTTGGGTGGGTGTCTGGGAGGTGTTGGTTGAGGGAGCCGCCGGTGGTGAGGGCGAGCATTTGCATTCCTAGGCAGATGCCTAGGAGTGGGATCTGGGGGTTGTTGTGGAGTTGGTTGATGAGTGCTGTTTCGAAGGATTGGCGGGCATCGAGGACTGGTGTGATTTCTGGATGGGAAGGGGCGTTGAAGGGCTCGGTTTTGGGGTCGTCTCCGCCTGAGAGGATGAAGGCGTCGAAGCGGGTGGTGAGGGTGGCGATGGTGTCTGGGCCTGAGGAGGTTGGGGGGATTGGGGGGAGGATGACGGGGATGGCGCCGGCGTTGTGGACGGCTTTGGCGTATGTCATTGTGAGGTAGGCGGTCTCGTGGTCCTTGCGGATCATGAGATCGGAGGTGATGGCGACAAGTGGTTTGCTATTTTGGATGGGCATGTTGGATGAATGTCGGCTGTTTTGGGCGGGCGAGGGGAGGATTGGTCGAATAGAGTGGTGTATGTCTTTGAGAACTGTATTGATGTCGTTGATTGTTGCCGGGGTGCTGGCGGGGTTGGTTTTGGTCTCTCAGAGCGTAGGGGGACTGGGCGGCGAGGGGGAAGCGGTCAAGTCGCGGCGGGTGGGGATTGATGCGGTTTCGGTGGTTGAGGTGCGGGTGGAGTCTGCTCGGGCTGGGACTCAGTATGCGAGGCGGGTGGCGGGGACGGTGGACTCTTGGGCGCTGCAGTTGAGTGGGGATGAGACGGATTTCTGGGAGGGGGACGCGACGCGGGTTCGGACGGTGCTTCGGGCGGTTTCGACTGCTTCGCTCACGGTGGTTGATGAGGAATCGATTGGGGATGTCTATGGGTCGCTGTTGCTTGTTGGGGGGGATGGGCTGACGACGGAGGTTCGGTTTGGGGCTGAGGCGGCCGGTGGGTTTGTACGGGCGGAGATTGTTTCGCGAGGGATCGACGGGATCGCGACGAATCGGTGGTTTGGACGGATCGATCGTTCGCTTCGGGATTCACTTGTTGGCGAGGGGCTTGAGGGTTGGCGGTCGATGGATTTGTTTGGGATGACGCTTTCTGAGGTTGTGGGTGCTGAGATCCGGGCTGGGGATGCCGAGACTTCGTTGGTGAAGTTGAGGGATGGGTGGCATGTTGAGCCTTGGGATGTGGCGGCGGATTCGCAGATGGTGCAGGGGATGCTTGGGCTGACGCTTGGGCTTGGCGCGGAGCGGTTTTATGATGAGGGTGTGTACTCGGATGATTTGACCGGGCTGGTGTCGCCGATTGCTCGGATTGCTATTCATCTGAGGGACTCTACAACGACTATTGAGATCGGTTCTGCGGTTGACAGCAGCGGCAAAGAGATCTTTGCACGGTACACCAGCGGCAATGGGAACTCCGTTGTTGTTGCGGTATCTACAGAGGGGCTCAATCGGTTGACAGCCTCACCAATCGCGTATGTGAAGAAGACAGTGGGCGGGATTGGGCGGGCTGATATTGGTCGGGTGGAGATTCTGGGAACTGATGGGCTGGCGCGGTTTGCTTGCCGGGCGGAGGTGGATTCGTGGGTGCGGGTTTCGGGGGCGGATAACGTTGTTGCGACCCCGAGTCAGGATGAGGCGATCGAGCGGTTAATCTCTGTGCTGACTGGAGAAGAAGCGGTCCGGGTTTATAGCGGGGCCGAGGGACGGGGCGAGGGATTTGCACGGGTTGGCGTCGTTGTAATCTCTGAGAGAGATGGCGCGGAGCATCGGTATGAGATCGCGGTAGAGCCTGGGGCCGAGGGGATGCTTGTGCATGTTTCTCGGGGGTTTGATGATCCCGAGGGATTGGTGTGGGTGCTTGGGTCTGGGGAGGCTGCGGGGAGCGGGGCTTGGATCGCTACGCTGGGATCGTTGCCTGCTGAGTCAGACTGAACTACTCGTTCCGATCTCTCTTTATGATTTTGCTGAGACCGGGCTTGGGGCGGCGATGTCTGTGCGGAGTTGTTTGTCTTTGAATTTGATGAGCTCGGCGGCGGCGTAGGCACGATCGCGGGCTTGGTTTTGGGTTGGGGCGGTGGCGGTGATGGAGAGGACTCGGCCGCCGTTGGTGTAGAGGTCGCCCTTGGTGATTTTGGTTCCGGCGTGGTGGACCTGGACGCCTTGGAGTGCCTCGGCTTCTTCGACTCCGGTGATGACATCGCCGATGCGTGGGTTCTTTGGGTAGCCGTCTGATGCGAGGACGACGCAGACGGCGTGGTTGTCTGCGAAGCGGATGTCGGCTTTATCGAGTGTGCCTGCGGCGGTGGCGAGGAAGAGTTCGAGGGCGTCGGATTCGAGGCGTGCGAGGAGAGGCTGGCATTCGGGGTCGCCGAAGCGGACATTGAACTCGAGGACCTTTGGTCCGCCGGGGGTGAGCATGATGCCGGCGTAGAGGACTCCTTTGAAGTCGATTTCGTCTCTTCTCAGGGCGTCTGCGACGGGGACGAGGACTTCGGATTCGATTTGGTGTGAGAGTTCGTCGGTGAGGGTTCCGGATGGGCAGAAGGCGCCCATGCCTCCGGTGTTTGGACCTAGGTCGTCATTGAGGAGGCGTTTGTGGTCTTGGCATGGAGGGAGGACGAGGATGTTTTTGCCGTCGTAGAGGGCGAGGACCGAGACTTCGGTGCCTTTGAGTTTCTCTTCGAGGAGTATTTCTTTCCCGGCATCGCCGAAGGCTCGTTTGCGGAGGATTTGGTCGATAGCGTCGAGTGCTTCTTCCGTGGTGTTTGGGACGATGACGCCTTTGCCTTTGGCGAGGCCGGTGGCTTTGACGACATAGGGCTCGTCGCGGGTTTTCATGTAGTCGTCTGCGTGGTCTGCGTCTTTGAAGGTTTTGCCTTCTGCGGTTGGGATTGAGGCGGCGCGCATGACTTGTTTGGCGTAGGCCTTGTCGGCTTCGAGTTTGGCACCGGCTTGGGAGGGGCCGAAGACGAGGCGGGGGGAGCTGTCGGCTCGTTTGGCGAGTTTGTCTGCCCAGCCATCGGCGAGGGGGTCTTCTGGGCCGATGACGACGAGGTGGACATTTTTTTGGTCGCAGAACTGGATGAGACGATAGAAGTTCTCGTTTTCATAGGGGACATCGATGGGCTGGGCGAGTGTTGCGATGCCTGGGTTTTGGGTGTGTGTGGCGTAGAGGGTCCCAAGCTTTGGGGATTTGGCGATGGCCTGTGCGAGGGCGTGTTCGCGTGATCCGCCTCCGATGAGGAGGACATTGATTTGGTCTGTTGGAGTGGTGGTCATGTGGGAATCGTAGGCCTTGTTGGTTGAATTTAGGCATGAAAAAACCGGGAGTTGTCTCCCGGTTTGTGGATTTGGATGGGATCAGGATAGAGGCTGGTTATGGGCAGCCGGCTCCGTAGAGGGAGAGGAAGAGGCTGACATCGAGGAAGTTGAATGCTTCGTCGCCGTTGAGGTCTGCGGCTCTGTTGTTTGATCCGAAGAGGGCGAGGAACTCGCTGACATCGAGGAAGTTGAGGGTGCCGTCGTCGTTGAAGTCTGCGAGGCATTCTGTGGATGGGGCTGGATAGGACGAGAGGTCAGACTCGATGAAGTCTGGGTCTTGGCCGTTGCCTTCTGAGATCCCGATGACGGCGTCGCCTGAGTCGATGTTTTCCCACGAGATTACGATGGTGCCATCGAAGTGGAACTCGAACTGGAATGTATTTGAGCCAGTGTTCGAGAACTCTGGAACACCGTCATAGCTGACAAGCATGCGATCTGCGAGCTGTTGTCTGTAGACGGTGCCGCCCGAGGATGGATTCAGATCATCGTACAGGCCCGCGACTTGTGTTCGCGAGAAGTGCTCGGAGAGAGACTCGGTGTAATCGGTGCTTGAGCCGCCGAATACCACATAGCCGTTGGAACTCACATTGAACGAAGTAAAGGACTGGTCGTAGACCTGCACTGAGTGTCCGCCAGTGATTGAGACGAGCTCTGAGTCGTCATCAGAGAGCGGGAGTGCCGTGCCGTTAGTTGGTTCGAAGGGGAGGACTCCGCCTGGGAGTGGTTCGATGTTGGCTATGTAGCCCTCTGGGCCGGCATCTGGGGTGAGGGTGAGCATGAGGCCTTCGAGGTCGATACCTGACTCGAACTGCTCTGTGAAGAAGTCGGGGATATCTGGGGTTGTGAAGGTGTAGCCCATGCCGCCGTTGTTGTCGGTGGTGGAGTTTCCGGCTTGATCTTCGGCATCGACGATAAAGAAGTATGTGGAGTTGTCGGTGAGGCCTGCGATGTCGATTGCGTGAGAGGTTGCGAAGGCACCTGCGGTGACGGAGTCATTGAGCGAGCCCATGTTTGGTCCGTAGTGGACGGTGGCTCTGGATGGCTCATCGAAGTCAGCGTTTACGGTAGCTGCTCTTGGTTCGATGTTTGAGGTGGTGACATTGGAAATTACTGGGGCGGTGCAGTCGATGGCCATGGTGGCGTCTACGACGATGTTGGAGCCGCCTGCGCCATCGTCTGCGTCGAGGTAGGAGGCGGTGACAGTGTCGCCTTCGCTTACGAGGAGGTCTGCACCGGCAGAGTCAGAGAATGAGAACGATGCGGTGAATGCTGCGGATTCAGCTGCGGTCTCGGTGAGGGTGAGCATGAATCCGGCATCGGAGTTTGAGGAGATCATGACATCGACGGTGTCGACGATGAGATCTGAGGTGTTGAGATCGCAATCGATGACTTGGACGCCTGTGGTGCCTGAGCACGGAGCGAGGGAGGAGCCGAGGGATAGCAGGCCTGCGGAGGAGCAGTTTACGAGGAAGCCGTTGGCGACGGCGCCGAAGGACTGGGTTGGTCCTGAGGCGACATTGAAGCCGACGACTTCGACGGTGTAGGCACCGGCGGGTGCGTTGTCGATGGCGACTTGCTCGATGTTGTTGAGGCCGTCGCGGACTGTTCGGACTGCGTTGGCGTTGGGGTTGGCTGGATCGAGGGTCCAGGGGAGATGGATGTTGCTGTTTGCGTCGACGATTCGAAGGTCAAGGTCATTGACGAGGGAGGGTGAGACATTGGGGGTTGCGGAGACATCGTCCCATGCGATGGTGACTTTGAGGTCGCCGCCGTCGTGGATGACTACGAAGCGGTAGGTGCCGCCTTGGGCGACTTCGGCTTCGATGATTTGTTCTGCGATGACTGTGTCGATGGCGTCGATGGCGCGGACTGAGCCGTAGCCGTATTTGTAGTCTGGTCCTGGGTTGCCGCTGTCGTCTGCGGAGTTTGCGAGGAGGGCTTTGAGAGTTGCGCCGGTGAGATCTGATCGATCTGGGAAGGTTTCTCTGTATTGCTCAAGGATGAGTGCCGAGATGCCTGTGACGGTCGGGGCGGCCATGGAGGTGCCGCATTTGACATTGTAACCACCGAAGGAGGATGTTGAGGTGACGCCGCCGTCGCCGTTGGTTTGGCAACCGGGGGCGGAGATGTCTGGTTTGATGCGGCCGTCGTCGGTTGGGCCCCAGGAGGAGAAGGAACTGGTGAGGTCGGTGTTGGAATCTACTGAGCCGACGGTGATGTGGTTTTTGGCACATGCGGGCGGTGCTGTGGAGTAGAACTGGCCGTGGTTGCCGCTGTCATCGCCGGTACAACGAGAGGTTTGGCGTTCGTTGCCGTTGGCCCAGACGATGCGGAATGGGTCGCCGATGAGTCCTGAGGCGACGGTGTCGATGAGCGCGGAGGTGATGCCGTAGTTTCCTGTCCAATCACAGGGGAAGCCGTTGGGTGCGGTGTTGGTGCCGATGGAGTTGTTGGAGATATCGACATTGTATAGGTTGATTGCTTCGGTGTAATCTGCTTCGAGATCACCGGGATCGGTGTAGAGGAAACCTTCTTGGAGGCCCCCTGCTTGTTCGAAGCCGTAGGAGATGATGTCAACCGCGGGTGCCATACCCCGGTTGTTGCCGCCTGATCCCGAGCCATCGCCGCCGACGGTGCCGCCTACATGGGTGGCGTGGTCGGAGGTGCCTGCGGTGTCGGATTGACCAACGGTCATGCGGGTACCGAAGTCACTGTGGTTTGCCATGCGTCCGCCGTCGTAGATGAATGCGGTGACACCGGTGCCATCGAGACTGTAGGGCGCGGTCTGGAGGGTGTTGACGCCGGTGAGGATGCGGTTTTCGGCGTTCAGGGTGGACATTGGTGGGAGCGGCGGCTCGGCCCACATGACGGCGTCGTCGTTGGCGAGTTCGTCGAGGCGGGAAGCGGGCATGTGGAGGATGACCGAGTTGACGGAGTAGATCTCTGAAGCGAGTGTGGCTCCGAGTTGGTTTGCGAGGCGGAGGCCGTGGGCGTTGAAGTTTGCGTCTTTGTGGAACATGACGACGACGGCGATTGTTGGGTCTATTCCGGCGCGGTCGTATTCATCGAGAAGAATGGATTCGGTTTCGACGCGGTCTTTGAGGGCTGATTTTGCGACTGCGCCCTGGTTGGAAACAGCCCATGGATGGATGATGCCCGAGATGAGGTCTTTGTGGAGTTTTTGGTAGGTCTTGATTGAGGCGACGCTTGCGAGGGTTGAGCGGGAGAGGGATGCGGTGTCTGCGTCTTGGCTGAGTGATGCGAAATAGTTTGTGGATCCGAGTGAATCGAGGAGGGTGAGGCCTTGAGTTTGGAGAGCTGCCCGCTCGTTTGCGGTGATCGGTTTTGTCAGCCTGACAAGCACGCGGGTGGAGGCTGGTCTGGTTGAGAGTTGATCGAGCTGGCCCTTGAGTTGGGTGGGGGACATGATGTTGACAGGCTCTGTGATGCCGTTGGACCATTTGAGTGAATGAGACATTGGTGAAGCTGGAGCGGGTGCGGCGAGTGTTGTTCCTGAGATAGTTGCAATAACGAGCGCTCCGCATAGTGTGCGGGGCGAGATGGTACTGGGGCGCATGTGGATCTCCTCTTTTGATCTCGAATGGATCGATAACGCGGCGGTACGATTGCCGCTGAGGTTGCATAGTCGCAGAATTTGGGAATCTTGTCAACCTGATAGTGCCCGAATTTCGGTAGAAATCACACTATTTGATCTGTATTAGCCGATTGAATCGAGGCAGGTCTTGAGAATCTCTGACCGGGCAACCATGCCGGCCTTGCCTTGATCGATGCGGCGTTTGAACTCGACCTCGTTGGCTTCGATAGCCTTTGAAGAGACGATGATTCTCAGCGGGATGCCGACGAGGTCGGCGTCTTTGAACTTGGGGCCTGGGCGTTCGTTGCGGTCGTCTACCAATACATCGAGTCCATTTTCGGCGAGTTCGTTTGCCAGTTCGAAGGCGTGGTCGAGGACGCCTTCGTCGTTGGGCTTGATGGTGATGATGTGGACGCTGTAGGGGGCGATGGCGGCGGGCATGATGATGCCGTTGTCGTCGTGGGAGGATTCGATGCAGGAGGCGAGGGTGCGTGAGACGCCGATGCCGTAGCAGCCCATGATGGCGGGTTGTTTCTTTTGGTCCTGATTGAGGACGGTGAGTCCCATGGCTTCGGAGTACTTGGTGCCGAGCTTGAAGATGTGGCCGACTTCGATGCCTCGTTTGGCTTCGAGGGATGCACCCTCGGCGCGTGGTGATGGATCGCCGGCTTCCGCGTTTCGGATGTCGGCGATGATGGCTTTGTCTTTGGCGGAGGGGAGATCACGCGACCAGTTGAAGCCTGTGATGTGGTGGTCTTTTTCGTCTGATCCTGTTGCCCAAGCGGCGTTGTTGATGGCGTCTGGGTCGATGACCATCTTGAGGTCGGCGACATCGAGTTTGTCGAGCATCATTGGGGAGACATAGCCGATGGCGAATCCTGCGGCGTTGGCTTCTTTTTCGTCGGCCATTTCGACCGGGGCCCCCACTGCATCACGGACTTTGGCTTCGTTGCCTTCGTGGTCACCACGGAGGACGGCGAGTACCCATTTGGGTTCGTCTTCTGTGGTGCGCATGACGAGGGTTTTGAGCATGCCTGCAGCGTCGGTGCCGAGGTGTTCGGCGACGAGGTCAATGCCTGGCATGCCTGGGGTGTGGTGCTTGCTGATTTCGGCTGTTGCGGCTTGATCCCAGTCGTGCGGGCGATTGCCGATTTCTGCTTTTTCTACATTGGCGGCGTAGCCGGATTGTGGGCAGACCAGGATCGTGTCTTCGCCGTTTTCGCAGTTGACCATGAACTCGTGGGATGCGGAGCCTCCGATTGGGCCGGCTTCGGCTTCTACTGGTGAGAAGTCCAGACCACAGCGGGTGAAGATGTTTGTGTAGGCTTGGTACATCTTGTCGTAGGTGTGGTTGAGGCCTGCTTCGCCGTCGAGTTCGAGGTGGAAGGAGTAGGCGTCCTTCATGATGAACTCTCGGCAGCGGAGAAGGCCCGCTCTTGGGCGGGCTTCGTCGCGGAACTTGGTTTGGATCTGGTAGAGGTTGAGGGGGAACTGTTTGTAGCTCGTCAAGCAGCCGCACATGAGGTCAGTGATGACTTCTTCGTGGGTTGGGCCGAGTGCGGTTGCGCGGCCGTGGCGGTCTTCGAGTTGGAAGAGGAGGTCGCCGTAGTCTTGATCGCGTTTGGTGTCTTTGTAGAGCTCCAGTGGCATGAGAGCGGGCATGAGCATTTCGGATGCACCTGCGGCGTCGAGCTCTTCGCGGATGATGGCGGAGATTTTCTGGAGTGAACGCCAAGCGAGGGGGAGGTAGTTGTAGATACCTGAACCGACTGGGCGGATGTACCCTGCGCGGGTCATGAAGATATGGGAGGGCATGACGGCGTCTGAGGGGGCCTCGCGGGTCGTTGGGATGAGGGTCTGAGACCAGCGGTGGACGACGGCTTTGGACTGATTGATTGCTTGTGCTGTGGACATAGTCTGAGAGTGTATTCACCGATGGCGCGATGATCTTTCTCAGGGTTGATGGAAGATGGGTTCTGTGCCTATAGGACTGTTGCTGAGGACTGCTGGGGGCGGTGCTCGAGCATGGAGGCGGTGATGGGCTGACCAGCCCACTTGTTGAACTCGTCGGAGGCACCGGGGAGGGCGGTGTCGATCCACCAGCAGGAGGTGATGGGGACATTGAGATCGGCTGCGAGGTCTGAGAGTTGTTGGTTGGTGAGGTCCACGACTGGGGTTTCGATGGAGACTTCGACGCCGCCTTGGTCTTGGGCGTCGAGGGTTGCGAGGCGGGCGGTGAGGAGGGCGCGGTCGATGGCGGTGGCTATTTGGTCGAGCTGCTCGGCGGGGTCTTCTGACTCTGATGCCTGGATCGGCCAGATAACCCGTTTGATCCCGAGCTGGATGGCGAGGGTTGCGGCGTCGAGGAGCATTCTGGATTGGTGGACGCCTAGGGAAGACTGCTGGCCTCGTACGGGTGTTTCTTCTGGGTAGCCTGCTTGGTCGCGGATGACGGCGAGAGAGAGTAGGTCGGCCTGCATCTCGACGGCACGGTCTATGGCGGGGATGCGGAGGTCCATGTCGGACTGGGAGGTCCACCACGCGGGATATAGGGTTGTCCGTTGCTTTGAATCGGCGGCGGGTTGCTCGCTTGCCATGGCTGTCAGTATGAGCGAGGCGAGGCCGGCGTCGGTGATGAGGAGGCAGGGTTCGGAGGGGTAGCGTGGGATCTGCATGATCTACATACTATCGGAAAATAGGATGGCTGTGGGCCAGTTCTCATTGGCTGGAGCGGATTTAGGCCATGATGTGGTTGGGAGTGGGCTCGCGATATTCATCGAGATCTACGGAGCGGAAGTACTCGATGGTTTTGGCGAGGCCTTGTTCGAACTGGATGGTTGGGGTCCAGTCGAGGAGTTTTTTGGCTCTGGTGAGGTCTGGCTTGCGTTGCATGGGATCGTCTTCTGGGAGGTCGTGGTAGACGATTGCGGATTTGGAGCCGGTCATTCGGATAGTCATCTCGGCGAGTTGCTTGATGGTGAACTCGCCCTCGTTTCCGAGGTTTACAGGGAGATGCTTGTCTTCGGCGTCGCAGTTCATGAGGCGCATGAGGCCATCGACGAGGTCGTCGCGGTAGCAGAAGGAGCGGGTTTGGAGTCCGTCACCGAAGAGGGTGATGTCCTGGTCCATGAGTGCTTGGAGGATGAAGTTTGAGATGACGCGGCCGTCGAAGGGGTGCATTCTTGGGCCATAGGTATTGAAGATTCGTGCGATGCGGATGTCGAGGCCGTGGCGGCGGTGGTAGTCCATGAAGAGGGTTTCGGCAGCGCGTTTGCCTTCGTCGTAGCAGGCGCGGGGGCCGAGGGTGTTGACATTGCCTCTGTAGGATTCGGGTTGTGGGTGGACTGTGGGGTCGCCGTAGATCTCGGAGGTGGATGCTTGGAGGATTTTGGCGTTGCATCTTTTGGCCATGCCACAGGTGTTGATAGCGCCCATGACTGAGGTCTTCATGGTTTTGATCGGGTTGTACTGGTAGTGGCCCGGTGCTGCGGGGCAGGCGAGGTTGTAGATTTCGTCGACTTCTAGCCAGACCGGGTGGGTGATGTCGTGGCGGATGAGTTCGAAGTTTTTGTTATCCAGTAGATGGAGGACATTGGATTTTTGGGAGGTGAAGAAGTTGTCGAGGCAGATGACATCATGGCCTTGGGCGATGAGCTTCTCGCAGAGGTGAGAGCCGAGGAAGCCGGCGCCGCCGGTGACGAGTACTCGCTTCATTGGCATGGTTCTGGTTCTCCGTAGTCCGCCTTGCGGCTTGAGTTCGTTGATCGATGATTCGGTCATGCGTTTGTCGCCGTCGCTTTCTGGTGTTCTTGCGCCATTTGTGCGGCGTACTCGATAACTGCTTCTGACGGGACTCGCTCAGGGGTCCAACCGAGACCTGATTTGGTTTGGGAGATGTCGGCACAGGTGTAGTGCTGGTAGCTTGAAACCATTTCGTCGGGCATCGGGATGTAGTCGGTTTGTTTGTTGGTGCCGAGTGCGGAGTTGATGCAGTCGACGATGTCGTTGAAGGTCGTTGTTGTGCCTGATCCGAGGTTGTAGATGCCGGGTTTGGCTGAGGGCTTGGCTGCGGCGAGTGTTCCTGCGACGATATCGTCAACATGGATCTGGTCGCGTTGGTGTTGGCCGTGGTCGAATATCTTTGGGTTGTTTCCGGCGAGCATCTGGTTGGTCAGATGGTAGACCATGGAGGCCATTTTGCCTTTGCGGGCCTCTCCGGGTCCGAAGACATTGAAGTAGCGGAGCCCGACGACATGAGGGAGCTTTGCGGAGTCGATGAGTTCGGATTCGAAGAGGCGTTGGGTTTCGACATCCATGAGCCATTTAGAGAAGCCGTAGACATTGCTTGGGTTTCCCGCTGCTTCGGTTGGGAAAGGGACGCATTGTTCTGCTTGGGGGGGTGTGCCGTAGGTTGCGCCGCTTGATGCGTAGACGAGGGGGATGTCTGATTCGACGCAGGCGTCGAGGATGTCTATGAAGGGCTCGGTGTTGACTGCGACCATTTTCTTTTCGTCAAACTCGAGTGTGTTGGTGATCGCGGCGAGGTGGAAGACGGCTTTTGGAGCAAGGCCCATGATGGCGGGTTGCCAGTTGAGGTCGGTGATGGAATCGGGCATGATGGTGCCACGGAATGGGCCGGCGTTGATGCGGGCGCATGCTTCGACGATGTTGGCGTAGGAGCCTGTGGAGAAATCATCGACGACATAGAGACGGGCGTCGGGCTCGTCTTTCTGAAGGCGTGCGACCAGGTTGGCACCGATGAATCCGGCGCCGCCGCTGATGATGTAGACTGGTTGGGTCGTGGTCATGGGGGGATTCTAGGGCTCAACAAGGGGATAAACGAGAAGCCCGGAACCCTTTGGTTATGGGTCTAATGGCGGGAGTTTGAGGGTTTGGCCGACTCGGATCGAATCCATTGATCTGAGGGTGTCTCGGTTGGACTGGAAGATGAAGTCGGCGTGGCGTGCTGAGCCGTAGTAGTTCTGTGCGATGCGGGAGAGGGAGTCGCCGGGTTGGACGATGTACTCGACGGTGGTGTTGGTGTCTTGGACTTGATTAGTCTCGGTGTTTGAATCACCCGGTGTTTCTACTCGGCCTTGGATGTTGTTGGGGTCGATCGGGATCCTGAGGGTCATGCCTTGGCGGAGTTTGAGGGGGTCGATTCTTGGGTTTGCGCGGGCGATGACGGACCACATTGAGGACTTGCCGTAGTAGAGCACGGCGATGTCCTGCATGATCTCGCCTTCTTTGATGGTGTGCGTTTTGAACTCTGGTGGGATCAGGCGTGGGGGCTGATCTATAGGCGGGAGAATTTCAGCGGGGGGCTGGTTCGTGTTTGTGGTTTCGGTTTCGGTTGGTTCTGGGTCGGAAAGGACCTCTACCGGTGGCTCGACTGGTAATGAAACAGAGATGCGCGGATTGGCGGACACACCCGGGTCCCAGGCCCAGTAGACACCGATCCACACGAGCACGAGCATGCAGAACCCAAAGTAGATTTTTGATGAGCGTTCTTCCATTGGAATCCCTCACCGGTAGTGTACCAGCAATTGGGATCGCTGGCTTGAAGGGTTATCCCTCGGGGACTGCGAGTTCATCTTGGGTTGACCTAGACACATCTTTCTTGCGGGACCACACGAGGGGTGCAGCGACCGCGATCGAGGAGTAGGTACCGATCCCGACACCAACGAGGAGGGCGAACGAGAAGGCGTGGATGCCTTGGCCGCCGTAGATGTAGAGGATCAGTACAGCAAACAGGGTGGTGCCCGATGTGATGACGGTTCTGGAGATGGTCTCATTGATGGACTGGTTGATGACCTCTTTGGACGCGTATGAGAGCTTGCCTCGGTTCTCGCGGATGCGGTCCATAATGACGATGGAGTCATTGAGCGAATAGCCGATGATGGTGAGCATCGCGGCGACGAGATTGAGGTCGATCTTGAAGGGCTCGATGAGGAGCGTTCTTGCGAGATTTTCCATCATGTGGTGGTCGTAGAGGATTTCAGCCAGTGCGATGAGCCCGATGGTTGTCAGGACATCGTGGGTGAGTGCTGCGATTGCTGCTGCGGAGTAGCGGACGGAACCGAAGCGTACCCAGATGTAGATCAGGATGAGCAGGAGCGAGAGGAGCACGGCTGCGAAGGCTGTGGCTCGGAAGTTCTCTGCGATGGCCGGGGAGAAGTTCTGGACGCTGAGTTGGTCTGAGGATGTGGTGAGGGCGGCGCGGATGAGGTCCCATTCGCGAGATGCGATTTCGGATTCCCATGCGTCGGCGTTGTCGAAGTAGGTCAGGCCTTCGTCGACGCTGAGGAGGACGAATGACTTGACGGCGGTTGCATCGCCTTCGACGACGATGATTCCTGATTTCCTGCCGAGGAGATCGGAGAAGTCGGATTTGCGCCGGGTGATGTCGAGGCGTTCTTCGATGCTTTCCAGTGATGGGAGGGGCTCGAGTTCTTCCACAAGGATGGCTACGCCGCCCATGTAGTCGGAGACTGAGTTTCTATATTCTGGGCGGGCGATGTTCTCGCCGAGGCGTGCTGAAAGGATTGGGTAGACCGAAGCCCCTGAGGAACTTTCGCTTTGTGAGTATCGGAAGTTGAGGGCGGGCGGGGCGTCGAGGAGTTCTTGGAACTCGGCGCTGATTGAGTTGCCCACGGCCTGGCGGTCGGTGGCGAAGGTTTTGATGATGAACTTGTCGGAGGTGATGCCGTCGCTTTGTGGGTTGACGGGGATGATTTCTGCGCTGCGGAGTGCGCGGATTGGTGAATCTTCGGCGGCTGCTTCGCCGAGTGCTTGGACGCGCTCTGCGATCTCGGCTCGCGTGGAAGTTACACGGACTGATGCAGGATCGGATGAATCTTCGTATTTGAGATTCATGGTGACCTGGGTGCCGCCGCGGAACTCGGTATCGAGCATTTTTTCGCCTTGGAGGGCGATCATGAAGATACCGAGGCCGACATATGCCACCGAGATGACGAGGAATACCCAACGCAATCCGATCCAGTTGACCTTTGGATGGAGCAAACGCTCGATGGGCTTGATGACCATTGGGAGCATGGTCATTTTTTTGATGCGGAGTTTATCAACCAATGCGCTCATGATGAGGTGGTTGATGAAGAGGGCGCTGACCATGGTACAGATCACACCTATACCGAGAGTGATCGCGAAGCCCTTGATTTCTTGGGTGCCGACATTTGCGAGCACGAAACAGACGATGAGGTTGGTGACATTGCCGTCGACAATGGAGGAGAGGGCTTTCTGGTACCCGAGTCGGACGGCTTGGCGGAGTTCGAGGCCCTTGTTGATCTCTTCGCGGATGCGTTCGTAGATGAGGACATTGGCGTCTACTGCCATACCGAAGGTGAGGATGATGCCTGCGATACCGGGGAGTGTGAGCGATGCTCTTGAGAGGGCGAGTGCGCCGAGGATAAGGAGTGCGTTTGCGGCCAGACAGAGGACGGCGACGAAGCCGTAACCGAGGTAGTAGATGAACATGAAGACCGAGACGACGATCATTGCGATGATGCCGGCCTGTACACCTGCGTCGAGGTTGTCTTGGCCGAGGTCTGGGGCGATGGTGTTCTCAGAGATTGGCTCTGAGGAGATCTTTGCTTGGAGGGAACCTGCGGTCAGTACGCGGACGATGTAGTCGATTTCTTCTGGTGAGAAGTCGCCTTCGATGATGCCCGAGTTTGTGATTCGTGAGTTGAGGCGGGGTGCGGTGTAGACCTCGTCGTCGAGGAGGACGGCCATGTTTGAGCCGGCGTTTGGACCTGTGAGTTCGCCGAGGCGGTTGGCGCCGGCGGCGTCCATCCCGAAGCCGATTGCTGGGCGGCCGAGTTGGTCAACGGAGCGGCGTGAGCTGTCAACTTTCCATCGGCCGTCGTCTTGGGTCATGCGGAGGCCGCGTGTATCCCAGCAGAGCATGTAATATTCGCCTTCGTATTCTTCGACGACATACTTGTATCGTGAGGCGAAGTAGGCGGCCGGATCGGCGATCATGCTGTCGTAGCCATCGACGGAATCGAACCAGCTTTCGAGTTTGTTGAGTTTGAACCAGCGTGCGTCGCGGGTGCCGGCTTGGGTTGGACCTGCGTCTACGAGCTTCTCGCGGAGGCGAGATTCTTCTGGGTGGGTGTAGATCGAGGTGCCTGCGCCTGCCGGATCGACGGTGATGCGAAAGCTCAGGACGCCTGCGGCTTGGACGAGGCGTTTGAGGTCTGCGGTGTCGTCGAGCGAGTTGCGGTTCTCGGAGTAGAAGTCGTATGTTTCGATGACCGCGTCGAGCTGGTCGCTGAGGTCTGGGTAGCGATCGCGGATGCGGGTCAGGGCACGCTCACGCTCACTTGGGAGCGTAACGACTGTATCAGCAGCGTTGTCGCGGATGGTCTTGCGTTCTTTGGACATTTCCAGAGCGCGGCGGACATCCTGAGGAGAGACTGCACTGTCGAGGACGGTGTCGCGGGCGGACTCGTAGGCGAGCTCTGCCTCGGCGGCGTCGTTGATGAGCTTGTCGATGACCTCGTCGGGCGTGTCTAGGTTGGTTGAAAAGACTTTCAACTGAGCACGGAAACGCTCGGCATCATCGAATGCGGTGGCGGCTTGGTTGAGCAGGTCGAGGACTTTGGGGCTGTTTGAACCCATTCGGACGATCTGGGTGTCGCGTTCGTCTTTGGGGAGGGCCATGACGCGTTCGAACTCGTCTGGTTCGATGGAGGCGACTCCGAGCTTGGCGAGTTCGTCTTCGAATCCCTTGCGGAGTTCTTTGACAAAGTCGCTCGGGAGCGGCATGGTGATTTCGATGCGGTCTTGGCCTTGGCTGACGATCTGAATTTCGTATAGGCCGTTGGGGTCGATGCGCTTCTTGAGCACTTCGATGACCTTGGGGATGACCTGCGAGGCGCTCTCGGCGCGGTCGATCTGTACGGAGTAGACCAGCGAGGCACCGCCTCGGAGGTCTTTACCCAGACCGATGGTTTTGGATGGAGGGTTTGCGGCCCAGAACGCCATCGCGAGCATGAAGATGGCGAGAATTGAGTTTCGAGTGAAGTGACGCATGGAATGCCTCTTAATATCCGGGGCTGGCCGGGGAAATGCTAACTTGATGGCTTACTTCGCTTCGGAGAGCTCGGCCGTTTCTTCTTCTTTGACTGGTGTCGATTTGTGGCTGATGACCGTTGAGATGGATGAGCGTGCGACACGGATTCTTGTGTTTGAAGCTTTGTCGGTTTCAAGGAGGACTTCGTCGTTCTTGAGCTCGATGATGGTGCCGATGATCCCACCTGCGGCCCGGACTTTGTCTTTCTTTCCGAGGCTGGACATAAGTGCGGCGTGCTTCTTGCGTTCTTTGCGCCCTGAGAGCGAGGTCATGATGAGGATGCCGGCCATCATGAGGAGCATGATGGGGAGGAGCGAGCCCATGCCGCTTGGGCGGGCGTTACCTGCAGCGCCGGGGTCAGCTGGGATGCCTTGGGTGGTCCCTGTTTGAGGTGACCCTGATGGTGCACCGAGGACGCCTCCGGCAGAACCGGAGTCTTGAGCGATCATGGTGTGGGTTGCCCATACAGTGATGGGAGCGGAGATGTCCATACAACGATACCTTTCATGACCCTGACGGGGGTATCCCGTTCGGGCTTGGATGGTAGGTCACCGGATCGAGGAGGATGGGGTTATTTGGGGTTTGATTCGGGGGTGTTTGCTTCGATGAGTTCTTTGAGGTGAGGCCTTTGCGCGATCAGGAGAGACCAATCGCCCCCGTTGATGGCATCACGGAGGTCTGCGGTGAGGCGTTGGAAGAATCGGAGGTTGTGGAGGGTGACGAGGATTGGGCCGAGCATTTCGCCGGTCATGAACAGATGCCGAATGTAGGCGCGGGTGAAGGGTTGGCCGTCCGGGGTGTCCCAGCCGTGGCGTGCGGGGTTGCATGCATGGCAATCGCAGCCCGGCTCGATGGGGAGGGGATCACGGGCGAAGGGGGCATTGCGGAGGCGGATCTGGCCGTCGCGACCTGGTTCACTCGTAAAGGCGTTGGCGTTTCGGCCGTTGCGGGTTGGAAGGACACAATCGAACATATCGACACCGGCCATGACGGCGGCGACGATATCTCGCTCGTAGCCGACGCCCATGAGGTAGCGGGGTTTGTGTTCGGGCATCTGGGGCGCGGTGTGGCGGACAATCTTGGCGATGTCTTCTGGGGACTCCCCAACTGCTACGCCTCCAATGGCGTATCCGGGGAGGTCGATGTTGCAGATGCGTTCGACGGACCAGTTGCGCTGCTGGAGGTCGGTGCCGCCTTGGACGATGCCGAAGAGGGATTGTTCGCTCGGGCGGGTGTGGGAAGCTTTGCATCGCTCGAGCCATCGGACGGTGCGCTCGTTTGCGATTTGGAGGCGCTCGGCGTGGTTGTAGCCTGCTTTTTTGGTGGCGTCTCTTCTTGCGGCGTGGCGGAGTCTGGTTTGGTTGACTGGGCCTGCGTCTGGATCGACGGATGGGGGGCAGTCGTCGAAGGCCATCATGATGTCTGGGCCGAGTTCGTTCTGGACCTGCATGGCGATTTCTGGGTTGAGGCGGATCATGGAGCCGTCGAGGATTGATTTGAAGGAGACGCCGTCTTCGTCGATGTTGTTGATATCGGCCATGGAGTAGGCCTGGTAGCCGCCTGAGTCTGTGAGGATGGGGGCGTTCCAGTTCATGAACTTGTGGACGCCTCCCATGCCTTTGATGAGATCTGATCCTGGGCGGAGCATGAGGTGGTAGGTGTTGTTGAGGAGGATCTGCGATCCTGTTTCTTTGACGAGGTTTGGGAGAATGCCCTTGATGGTGGCGCGGGTGCCGACGGGCATGAAGGCGGGGGTGTCGAATGAGCCGTGGAGGGTATGGACGGTCCCGGTGCGGGCGTTACCGAGTTTATTGTGGATTGAAAATTTGAGGGGCGGAGTCATTGAGCAAGGCTAGACACGGTTTAGCGTGTGTTCTGCTGGTTCTTGCTTGCTTTATTGAGTGTTTGTTTTTCTTTGTCGGTCAGCGATCCGATGCCTTCGGTAGCGACCTTGGCGAGGATGCGGTCGACTTCGTCGTGGGTGGGGACGCCTCTGGGCTGCTTGGGTTTTTTGGACTTGCCCTTTTTGGGAAGCTTTGATCGGGAGTCTCCGAAGATATCGAAGAAGTCGAGGAGGTGGTGGGAGTTTCGGATGAAGTAGAAGCCCGCGATGGCTCCGCCCATGTGGGCGGCTTCACCACCTGCATTGCTTGAGCCACCGAGTAGTTGGACGAGCGCAAGGGCTACATAGCCGTAGGCAAAGACTTTGAGCTTCATGGGGATGGGAGGAAAGAGGAGTTGAACGGTTTGGTTCGGCGCGATGTGAGCACAAGCGACGATGACCGCAAAGACGCCGGCCGAGGCACCGATGAGGGGGGTGGAGTAGCTGTTGGAGAGGAGGCCCGGGATGTTGGCGCCGGAAACGGTACCAAGGACGGTGAGGATGGAGAAGAGGAGCCCGCCTGCTAATCCACAGACCAAATAAAAGGCGAGGTATTTTTTGCCTCCAAGATATTGTTCAACCATGGGCCCGAAGATCCAGAGCCCGAACATGTTCATGCCGAGGTGCCAGATGCTGTTTGGATCGTGGAGGAACTGAAAGGTGATGAGACGCCAGACTTCGAGGCGTTGGAAGCCGTCTTGGACGGTGAGTGAACCGAAGTTGTAGAGCGCAGGCATGAGAATAGTGACGGCGAGGATATGAACGGCGACATTGATCGCGATGATCCAGGTGTTGACCGACCAGCTTGGCTTGTGGACAAGCATGCCTTGGCCGCTGTGTCTTGGGGGGGCGCCCATGCCGTGTCCTGATTTGTTGTAGTCTCGGTCGTGGATGCCCATGTGGAGGTGCCTTTGGTCGGATCGGGGTGGTCGATGGGTGATTGGGCAAATGTGCCGGCTCATTCCGAATTTCGGCTCGATTCGGTGGCTTTCTTGAGTGTTCGTCGTTCTCTTCTTGTGAGGGACTCAATTCCTGAGATGGAGATTTTTTCGAGAATTTGGTCGAGATCGGCTGGTGGGGCGTGATCTGGCGTTGAGGGTTCAGATTTGTGGGTTGGCTCGTCGGCTTTCGGGTCGGTTGAGTAGCCGGGGACCATCTGGGCGTAGTCGAGAAACTGAAGGCGGCGGCGTTCGAGGGTGCAGACGATGCCGGAGACGATGGCGATGGCGAGGAGCATCTTGGCGTCGGCGAAGATCATGCCTACGAGCCCGACGGCGGTCGCGACCCATAGGCCTGAGAATGCGGTGAGTTGTCGGGCTGCGAGATCCCCGCGGTTCTTTGAGAGGACGATGCGGAGGACAGTTGCGCCGTCGAAGGGATGCATCGGGATGAGGTTGGCGGCGAGGATGATGAGGTTGACAACATGGAATGCCCAGATGGTGACGAGCCACCAGGGGGTGGTTTGATCTGAAGCGAGAATGAGATTGTGAATCGAGGATGAGGGGCTGAGGGGATTGAAAATGGTTGCGTCCCATGAGCCAGTCAGCAGTACGAGAGGGAGGGCGAAAAGGGGGATGAGTGCGAGGTTGAGGGCTGCTCCGGCGAGGGCGGTGCGGAGTTCGGCCTTGGGGTCTTCATCTTCGAAACGGGCGGGTTCGAGGCCTCCGAGGGGCCAGAGCATTCGTTGATCGGACTGGCCACCGTTGCGACGGGCGACATGTGCGTGAGCGAGTTCATGGAGAAGGACAAGGACCACCATGGCAATCAGGTTGGGGATGACGAACACCGCGCCGGCTTTGTGGCCTGGCATGGTGAAGATCAACTGGGCGAGGAGATAGACCACCATGAGGAGGTGGATCTTGAACCCAACACCCGCAAGTCTGACGAAGGGGAATCCCCATGCGAGTGGGTTCTCGCCGTCTCCGAAGATCCGGGCGAGTACTTTTTTGATGCCGGCGAAGCGGTCGCCGTCATCGTCGTATGAGGATTTCCATTCTGGTTGACCCATGGATAGATGGTACCGGAATAGGGGTTAGTGGTTCCAAGTTGAGGAGCCGTAGATTGCGGTGTCGCCCAGTTCTTCTGCGATGCGGAGGAGTTGGTTGTACTTGGCGTTGCGATCTGAGCGGCAGGGGGCACCGGTTTTGATCTGGCCGCAGTTGGTCGCGACGGCGAGGTCGGCGATGGTGGAGTCCTCGGTTTCGCCTGAGCGGTGGCTCAGGACGCAGTTGAACTTGTTGGCCATCGCGTAGTTGACCGCGTCGAAGGTCTCCGACAAGGTACCGATCTGGTTGACTTTGACAAGGACGGCATTTGCGGCTTTCTCTGCCACTCCTCGCTCGACGAACTTTTTGTTGGTGACAAAGAGGTCGTCTCCGACGATCTGGACTTTGTCGCCGAGTTTGGCGGTGAGTTTGGCCCAGCCTTCCCAGTCGTTCTCGGCGAGGCCGTCTTCGATGGAACGGATTGGGTACTTTTTGCACCAGTCGGCCCAGAGGGAGACCATGTCGTCCGACGAGAGGATTTCTTGGGAGGAGGAGAAGAACTTGTAGCCCTTCTTGCCGTCTTTCTCGGCTTCGTTCCAGAGCTCGGAGGTTGCAGGATCGAGAGCGATGAAGATCTGTTCGCCCCATGAGTAGCCTGCTTTATCGACGGCTTCTTCGATGATCTTGAGTGCGTCCTCGTTGTCTTTGAGGTTTGGCGCGAACCCGCCTTCGTCCCCAACTGCTGTGGACATGCCTCGGTCGCTGAGTACTGATTTGAGGTTGTGGTAGATCTCGACACCGGCGCGGAAGGCCTGGCCGAAATCATCGAAGCCCCATGGCTGGATCATGAACTCTTGGAAGTCGACGGTGTTGTCTGCGTGCTTGCCGCCGTTGAGGATATTGAGCATTGGGACCGGGAGGGTCTTGGCGGATGCCCCGCCGAGGTATCGGTAGAGCGGGAGGCCTGAGGTTTCTGCGGCTGCTTTGGCGACGGCGATGGAGACGCCGAGGATGGCGTTTGCACCGAGATTTGATTTGTTTGGGGTGCCATCGAGGTCGAGCATGGCTTGGTCGATGCCTTCTTGGTCGCGGGCGTCGAGGCCCTCGATCTCGCGGGCGATCTGGTCGTTGACATTGGCCACGGCTTGCTCGACGCCTTTGCCCATGTAGGTCTCGCCGCCGTCACGGAGTTCGACGGCCTCGCTCTCGCCTGTGGAGGCACCGGAGGGGACCGCGGCCCGCCCTACGGCTCCGGAGGAGAGGACGACATCGACTTCTACGGTGGGGTTGCCTCGGGAGTCGAGAATTTGGCGGGCGTGGACAAGATCGATATCGAAAGCCATCTGGATGCTCCTGATGTGTGTGAAAACTGTAAAAGAGTTCTGAATTATTTGAGGATAGGTCGATAGAGATGATTGGTCATGCGAATTCGGCTATCGTGCGCATGATTCGTGGCTTGATGAGGAAATGGTTGAGGATTTTCAATGGGTATCTCACCAGAACAGTTTGATCAGCGGCTGGAAGCCATCCGGAATCGGTTGGGGGCACAGGGGGCGCTTGTGACGGAGATCGCCGAGCAAGTGTTCCAGACCATTTATGACATGGACACCGACCGAGCACTCGAGCTGATGACCCGTGATGACGAGGTGGATCAGGCCGATCTTGAGATCGAGCGGGACGCGGTGGACCTGCTCGAACGGGCATCGAACGACGGCTGCCCGCTGACCCCGCATCAGATCCGGGCGTTGCTCTCGGCGGTGAAGGTCAACAACGAGCTTGAGCGGATAGCGGATGCTGCTGCGGATGTTGCCTTCCGTGTAGTCTCATTGGGAGACCGGACTTCGGCGTTCCCGAAATCGACAATGGTCATGACCAACTCGGTTGTGGGAATTCTAAGGGACTCGGTCAAATGCTTTGCGGAAAATGATGCCAAACGGGCCAAGCAGGTTTTGAGTGCTGAGGGGACGGTGCTCGAGTTTTATGATGTGATCGTCAAGAAATCTGAAGAGCGGATATCAGATGGGCGGCTGGGGGTTGCCCATGCTTTTGATCTGCATTCGATTATTCACCAGGCCGTGGTGATGGCGGATCATTGCACCAATATTGCTGAGCAGGTGATCTATCAGGTCACCGGGGCGATCGTGCGGCACACCAACGCTGGATGGGTGGAGCATGAGCTTGACAAGCCAAAATCAGAAGAGTAACTAGCTGCTCTTTGGGGCGGGCTTGGGGGCTTTGTAGAACGGGAGCGGGACGATTGTGCCTTGGAGTTGGGTTCTCCCGGCGTCGATGGCAATCTTTGTACCTACTTCGGAATGGTCTTTGTTGATGTAAGCCATCGCGATGGATTTGCCAATGGTCGGGGCCATGCATCCTGAGGTGACCTTGCCGATTGGATTGCCATCGACGAGGATTGGCATGTCTTGGCGGGCGGTGCGTTTGGAGTCGATCTCGATGCCGACGAGGGTGATGGATGGACCGCCGTCGGCTTGTTCTTTGGTGAGGGCTTCTTGGCCGATGAAGGTTTCGCCGTCGGCTTCGACGGTTTTGTCGAGGTTCATGGCGAAGGGCATGTTGACTGCATGGGCGGAGATGTTTTCGCCGAGTTCATGGCCATAGAGGGGGAGACCGGCTTCGAGGCGGAGAGTGTCACGAGCGGCGAGTCCACAGGGTTTGAGGTCGAGGTCGGACTTGACGGAGACGGATTCTTTCTGAAGAAGTCCCACGGCCATTTTGACCGCAGAGGCGGGGAGGAAAACTTCTACGCCGTTTTCGCCGGTGTATCCGGTCCGGGCGACGATGACTTTCATGATCATCATGTTTTTGGTCATGAAGCGGAAGCGTTTGAGTTCGGCGATTTCTTTAGAGATTGAGCCGATGAACTCCATGACCTTGGGGCCTTGGATGGCGACCATTGCGGTTTTCTCTGTGCGGTCCTCGAACTTGACCTTGAAGCCTCGGTCTGCGATGACTGTGTTCATGTGGGCGGTGATCTTGTCACGGTTTGCGCCGTTGACGACGACGAGGAAATCTTCGGATTCGAGGCGCATGACGATGACATCATCGAGGATGCCTCCGGATTCTTTGCACATGAAAGAGTAGCGGCATTGGCCTTGTTGCATGTTTCCGATGCGGCGAGAGCAGATGCGTTCGAGGAGATTGGCGGCGTCTTTGCCTTTGACCGAGAGGCGGCCCATATGGGAGACATCGAAGAGTGAGCCGTTGGTTCGGCAGTGGGTGTGCTCTTCGTGGATGGAAGTGGCGTATTTGATGGGCATTTCCCAGCCGGCGTAGTCGACCATCTGGCCGCCGTGTTCAAGGTGGTGCTGGTGGAGAGGGGTTTTGCGAAGAGTGGTTGTTTCAGTCATGGGCAATCGTAGACCCGATGGGAGTGGGTTGTTCTATGATTGGGGATGGAGACCCCCCACCAACACTCCCAGATTCCGACGATTGAACAGTGGATTGCCCATCTTGACGGGATGGTCGCTGGGCCTTTGGCTGGTGTGCCTATTGGGGGGACGGATGACGAGAAGCGGGTCTTTGTCGGTTCATTTCGTGATGAGTTTGGGGCTCGGCGGGCGACCGATGGGGCGTTGCTTTGCCGGGTATTGGGGATTAGATATGAAGCTGGGGATATCGAGAGCGAGGATATAGACTTTCGGCTTTGGGAAGCGGTTCATGGGATCGGCGGTTCGTGGGAAGAAGTGATCTCGAAAGAGGATGGCCTGGTTGATTTGCATGGGTATGCGATCGAGCACCGGACGCTGATTGAGCTTTGTGCGCTCCATGCGTTGTGTCATTTGGCCGAAGGCGAGATGCTAGTACGGGTGGATGAGCTTGTGGACTGGCATACTCGGGAGTTGCAGCCGGACAATGGGATCAATAGGCCTTGGGGGTTGCATGCGTTTGTTATTCGATCCGTAGAAGCCGAAGCTGAAGATCTCAGGCTTAATGCGATGCTTCATGCCCAGACGCTGGCGAATAACTGCTGCATCACGCTTGGGAGGCCTGATCTACTGAGTGCTTTGATCCTGCTTGATAGCGCCAATTCGCTGCGGAGCCGGATTTAGTTGGTTGGCTGGCGATGGCCGTTGGGGGTGCGGAGCCAGCGTTTGAGTACTGGGCTGGATTTGAGCATTGCTTCCCATTGCTGCTGGTTGTGCTCGAAGCGATGCTGGAGGGCGGCTGCAACGAGTCCCATGAACATTGGCTGGGGGCGGAGCGGGCTTGAGGTGAGTTCTGGGTGGAACTGAGCACCTACGAAGTAAGGGTGGGTAATCGGCTCGGCGGGTGCAACGCCTTCTTCGACGGTAGCCACAGATGGAAGTTCGAGGATCTGCATGATTGGCTGGTCTGGGTGGCGGCCTGAGAAGATGAGGCCTCCGGCTTCGAGGCGTTCGATGTAGGCGGGCTCAACCTCGTAGCGGTGGCGGAAGCGTTCGTGGATGGAGAGGTGACCATCGGCGAGGAATGATGCGAGGGTGCCTGGGGTGATCTGGACATCCTGGGCACCGAGGCGCATGGTGCCTCCGAGGCCTTCGATTTTCTTTTGGTCTGGGAGCTCGGAAATAAGGGCCGAGTTGGTCATCGGGTCGAACTCGGTGGAATATGCGTCGTTGATGCCGAGGACATTGCGGGCGAACTCGATGACGGCAACTTGGAATCCGAGGCAGATGCCGAGGTACGGGATGCCGTTCTCGCGGCAGTGTTTGACGCAGGAGATTTTGCCTTCGACTCCGCGGGAGCCGAAGCCGCCTGGGACTATGACGGCGTCGAGATCGGCGAGGCGGTCTTGGACATTGGCGTTGTTGATCTCGGTGGTGTCCATCCAGATCTGCTCGACATCGCACCGGAACGCGGCTTCGCAGTGTTCGAGGGCTTTGTCGATCGAGGCGTAGGCATCGCGGAGTTCGGCGTACTTGCCGAGGATGCCGATGCGGACCTGCTGGTTCCGCTCGGCGGTCAGGCCGTCTACGAAGGTGGCCCATCGGACGCGGGCGCGGTCTTCGGCGGTCGCGTCTACGCGGTCGTGAAGCGAGAGGGTTGAGAGGATTTCGCGGTCGAGCCCCTGTGCGCGAAGCTCGTCTGGAATGGTGTAGATGCTGTCACGGTCGTGCATCGAGAAGACGCGTTCCATGGGGACATTGGAGAACATCGCGATTTTTTCGCGTACTTTGCTTGATACAGGCTGGCTGGCGCGGCAGGCGATGAGCTGGGGCTGGATGCCGGATTCCATGAGTCGTTTGATGCCGAGCTGGGCGGCCTTGGATTTTTGCTCGCCGAGGGTCTTGGGCTCGATGACATAGGTGAGGGCGACGAAGCAGACGGAGCCTGGACCTTCTTCGAAGGCGAGTTCGCGGAGGGCTTCGATATAGAAGCCGTTCTCGTAGTCGCCAACGGTGCCTCCGACTTCGACGAATACGACATCTGCTGGTCCTGAGCCATCGCCTCTAATTGCCAGTTCGCGGAGTTTGCGTTTCACTTCGCCGGTTACATGAGGGATCATCTGGACATCGCGCCCGAGGTACACGCCTTGGCGTTCACGATCGAGGATTTCGGAGTAGATTTGTCCTGCGGTGACGAAGTTTCGTTTGGTGAGGTTCTGGTCGAGCATGCGCTCGTAGGTGCCCAGGTCCATATCACATTCAGTGCCGTCATCGAGGACGAAGACTTCGCCGTGGCGGTATGGGTTGAGGGTGCCCGAGTCGATGTTGAGGTAGCCTTCGAGCTTGATCGGTGCTACCCGCAAGCCTTTGTCTTTGAGGACCTTGGCCATGGACGACGAGAAAATGCCTTTGCCGAGCCCTGACATGACGGTTCCGAGGACGGCGACATATTTGTGGTTTCCGGGTTTGTAGCCGTCGGGCATCGGGGAGTAGAACTCTCGTTCGGCTCCGGAGATAGTGCCGGCTTGAGCGAGGATGTCAGTGGCCGGGGTGTCGTCACTTGATGTGGGCATAGCTCATCGTACCAATGGTGGGGTATGACTTGCAAGGGCAGAGGGTGGTTTGTGGACAAGATCGGAGAGATTTATTGAGATTGGGTGGTTTGGTAGCGCTGAACGAAGGACCGGTATTGTTCAGGGGTGTCGATGCCGGAGTGGGAGGATTCACGGATGGCGACGGCGATGGGGTAGCCATGTTCTAGCCAGCGGAGTTGTTCGAGGCATTCAATGCGTTCGAGGGGAGATTCTTCGAGTGATTTATACGCGATTAATGCGTTGACGCTATAGGCGTATATTCCTACATGACGGAAGGATTGTGCCGTTCCTATTGCATCACGATCGTGCGGGATCTGGGCACGGCTGAAATACATCGCCTGTGCTATCGCTTGGTCATGTTCGATCAGCCCGATGACAACTTTAACGACATTCGGGTTCTTTGCCTCTTCCAGATCATCTATTGGGCTTGCGACAGTTCCGACAGCCGCTCCTAGCGGGCCAACTTCCGGACACCACGGAACTTGTTTTTCTAGACATGCCGCTGCGATAGCGCCATCGATAATCTTTGGTTCGATTTCAGGTTCATCGCCTTGGACATTGACGATTATCTGTTGAGGTTTGAGTTTGAGGTTTTTTGAGGCTTCGGACAGGCGGCTGGTTCCGTTGGTATGGTCTACTGAGGTCATGACGGCTTCGAAGCCATGGGCTTCGACCGCGGATTTGATTTCTTCGGAGTCTGTGGCGACGACTACCCGGCCTACAGACTTGGCCATAGCGGCTTGCTCGCAGACATGGACGACCATGGGCTTGCCTGTTTCATCGGCGAGGGCTTTGCGGGGGAATCTTGTTGAACCCAAGCGGGCAGGGATGATGGCGACCGCTTTGTCGTCCTTTTTGCCGAACATGTGGGTTAGCCCTTGAGCTTGGTGATCAGCGATTTGATAACTTCTCGGCGTTCACGGACATCGCGGTAGTTGAACTGTTGGATCGCGAGTGCGGCGGCCATGGAATCGGCCTCCGTTGCGGAGTTGAGGTCTGAGTCTTTTTCGGCCTTGTGGGTGAGCGCGTTCATGAGTGAGTAGCGAAGATCCATGCCGACCTCGGTGTCGTCGTCCATTTTGCCTTCGAGGGCTTGGCGGAAAGTTTGGATGGCCGCGTCTTCCCAGCCGCCGAGCTTCATGAAGGCATTGCCCATGAGCCCGAGGACTTCGCGGCGGAGCTTGGGCTCGTTCTGGGCGAGCTGGAACTGTTCGATGGCTTCGTTGTATTCCTCAAAATCGTAATGAATCTTGCCGAGGCGGTATTTGAGGCTCAGGTCGGTTGGGTAGTTCTCGACCTGAAGGGTGAGTTCGGACATCTGGAGTTTGAGGAATTTTTCGTTACCGTCGGCGAGCTTGGCGACAAGCTCGGCGTTGGCAGGGTCAGCATCGACCGCTTTGGTGAGCTTGGCGATCATCCGCTGGGCTCGCCGCATCTGGACTTCGCCTGCGAGCTGACGGAATCGGTACTGGCCCGAAGCTTTGTAGGCCTTGCCGTAGAGGGACATGGCTTTGAGTTCGTCGGCGTTTTTGCCACGGTCGAGGAGGGCTGTGGCGTATGCGGTGATCACGGCGAGATCGTCGGGACGAGATTCGTAATCTTCCGCGGTCCGTTCGATGATCTGGTCTTTGGTGCTGCTGGTTTTGGCGACTGAGTCTTTTTGCTCGAGCTCGAGTTGTTTGTCGGCGTCGCGGATGTTTTTGCGGAAGCCGCCTTCTTCGTCGTTGTCGTATCCGCCGCCGGTGATTGTTCCCGCGGCGAGCATGTTGCGGACGCGGACCTGGAGTTCGCCGTCTGTTGGATCCAGACGGCAGGCCATTTCTCCGGCAATCGCAGCGAGGTCGAAGACATTTCCTGATTCGAAGGCATCAAGCAGTTTGACGAACATATCCTTTTTTTGCTTCGGATCGTTCTGCGCAAGGGTCAGGGCGTGCTCACCGATCATCTGCGTAGGTCCTGAGAGTTGGAGCTTGCCCGCGGCTTGAGCGGCTTTGATCGCCGTGCTGACATCCATGCGTTTGAGACCAAAGTCGAGTAGTGCGTTGATGTACTTCCCGATGTCGCCTTTGGTGGCGATTCCTGATTTGGTGGCCTTGCTGACGCCTTTTTTGGATTGAACGCTGAAAACTTCCGCCGAGCGGAGGTATGCGTTGAGGGCTTCCATGTTCCCTGGGTCTCTGCGGAGGCCATTGAGCCAGAGCTGCATGGCGTATTCGTAGTTCTCCGAATCATGCACTGTTCGGGCGTGCTTGAAGAACGCCTCGGCCTTCTTTGGGCTGAAGTCGTCGGATGGGCCGGTGTCTTCGTCACCATTATTGTTTTTGCCAAAAAATGCCACGGGTAACCTAGCTCCTGTCTCAAGATTGCCAATCGGGGTGATCGACCGGAGAGTGTATGCGATTTGTGACCCGAATGGTATCGGGCGGGGACACCGATCATCAGCCGGCCATACGATGGGGATATGAGCGTAGATCCAGCCAAACTCCGTATTGAGATTTATCCGACCAAGGTCCTGCGGACCAAGGGGCGGGAGATCGAGGCCAACGACGAAACCCGAGCCGTCGCGGCTCGGATGGTGGAGTTGATGCGTGAGGCCGAGGGGATCGGACTGGCGGCTCCGCAGGTGGGGCTGAGTTGGCGGCTGTTTGTGGCTCATGTGCCGATACATGAGGATGATCCGGTCGGTGCTGAGATCCCGTGCTCATCTGAGGAGTATCAGGTTTTCTTGAATCCGGAGATTATAGATTTTTCCAAGGACATGGAACCCTACGAGGAAGGGTGCCTTTCGCTGCCTGATCTGACCGGTGAGGTTCGGCGGCCGACAACCGTGACGATGCGGGCACTGGATCTTGATGGAAATACAATCGAACTCAGGGGCACCGGGCTCATGGCTCGGTGCTGGCAGCACGAAATTGACCACCTCGATGGGATCATGATTCTCGACAAGATGTCCCAGATGTCACGGCTCAAAAACCGGTCGTTGATCCGAGAGTTCAAAAGAGCGGCCAAGGGCTGATCGGAGAGACGGATGAATATTGTCTTTCTGGGCTCTGGTGCGTTTGGGGTGCCGACGCTTGAGCGATTGGCGCGGGATCACACGATTACCGGGATTGTGACCCAGCCGGACCGGCGGGTCGGGCGGGGGAACAACTCGACCCCCACTCCTGTCGGGCAGTGGGCGGCTGAGCACTTGCCTGATATGCCGATGATCAAGCCTGAGAAGATCAATACGGATGAGGCGAGAGAGACGATCCGCGGTTGGGAAGCTGATGCCTGGGTGGTGATCGCGTACGGGCAGTACCTAGGATCGAAGCTGTTTGCGGATCGGTTTGCGATCAACCTGCACGGGAGCCGATTGCCAAGATGGCGCGGGGCGGCCCCGATTAATGCGGCTATCGTCGCAGGGGATTCGATCTCTGGGAACAGTGTCATCACGATCGCCAAGGAGATGGACGCGGGCTTTGTGCTTGGTCAGTCGGAGCGGTTGATTGAGCCGACGATGACGGCGAGCGAGCTACATAACGCGTTATCGCTTGATGGGCCTGATTTGGTGATGAAGGTTCTTACGGCTCATGCCAAGGGACAGATCAGGATGGCCGAACAGGACGCTGGATCTGTTACGGTCGCTCCGAAGATGCTCAAGAGCGATGGATGGATAGATTTCGTAAACGCAACAGCGTGCCGGTGCCGGATTAATGGGCTGAGCCCCTGGCCGTGTGTTGCTGTGGAACACCGTTCGCAGGTACTCAAGGTGCTTCGGGCACAATCGGTCGATGCTGAATCCCAAGAAGATCCGGGGACGATTATGGATGCTGGAGCGGGGATCGTGGCTTGCAGGGCTGGGGTGCTGCAGTTGCTCGAAGTCCAGCCTGCGGGCAAGAAGCCGATGAGCTGGCAGGCGTATGCCAATGGGCGACAGGTCATGGACGGCGAGATGTTGATCGGGCGGAGTGAGGTTAAATCGACATGACGCTTCAAGTGACGACATTGTGGGATTTGCTGTTACCAAAGCGTCGCCCAAAGCGGAAGCCCCTTAATCAACCGACCCGAGCAATCAAACCCGCGGCAGCTCGTGAAACACCCATGCAACTCCGCTATGAGGAGATCACCCGGCAGATGCTCGCTGAGCACGGGGTCCGGGTGCGGAAGTGGCGGTCGTCGATGTCGGGAGTGGCGTGGCAGGTGAGCTACAAAGATGGGACCATGTCCAAACTGATTGAATCGCCTAAACCGAAAGGTCCGATGTCAGCTGCGGTGTTTTTACATGAGATCGGGCATCACGCGATCGGGTTTGGGACTTATAAGCCTCGGTGCCTGGAAGAGTATTACGCGTGGAAGTTCTCGATTGAGAAGATGGAAGAGCTGGGGCTCAATGTGACGGATCGGGTGCATAAGCGGATGCATGAATCGCTCGAATACGCATTGGCTAAGGCATTACGCCGGGGGCTCAAGCGGGTGCCGGTGGAGTTGATGCCGTATTTACCCGCTGGGGTTGTTGTTCATGATTGATTTGGCGATCGCGTTCCCTGCGATGTAGCCGGTGGACCATGCCCATTGGAAGTTGAATCCACCGATGCGGCCATCGACATCGAGGATCTCGCCGACAAGGTAGAGGCCTTTGCATTGGCGGGACTGGAAATCTTTGCGGTTGATCTCGTCGAGCGGCACCCCCCCCGCGGTGACTTCTGCGTGGGTGAACCCGCGATCGGCTTGGATGCGGACTTTGGTTGCTGTCAACAGATGGGCGAGGGCTCGTCTTGAATCTCGACTCAGGGCGTGGCCTGGGGTTGTGGGGTCGATACCTGATTGGTCACAGAGCACGCGGGCGAGGCGGTCGGGGATGAGGGTTCGGAGATGGGTGCTGATCTGGGCTTTGCCAAGTTCGGTGAGGGCTTGATCGACCTGCTCGAAGGATTGATCGGGGACCCAGTTGATTTCGAGGTGCGACTTTCGGTCGGCGAGCTTTGCGGTTGACAGATAGCGGGAGATGTCCATCGGGGCGGGTCCCGAAAGACCGAAGTGCGTGATGAGGGTGTCGTTGGTGAATGATTTGACTCGTTTGCCCGTTGAGGTGACGACGGAGAGGGTTGCGGGGCAGGCGATGCCTGAGAGTTCGGTGATCCATCGGCCGTTGTCGGCGGCGATGAGGGGGACCAGTGCGGGGAGGATGTTGGGTGTGATTGAGTGGCCGAGGGATTGAGCGATGGAGTAGCCGTGGCCGTCGGACCCTGACTTGGGGAGGGCTTTCCCCCCGGCGGCGAGGACTACACGATTCGCTTTGATCGGGGCGTGGTCTGAAGATGATTGGAGGGTGAAGCCGGAGTCGGTTTGGGTGATGGACTCGACGCGCCAGGGGTTGAGGATTGAAATACCTAGGCGATCGGCCTCATCGAGCAGGGCGTGGAGGACGGTGTGGGCGTCGTCGGTGGTTGGGAACATCTTGCCGGTGGGCTCTTGTTTGAGGTCTACGCCAAGACCTGAGAAGAAGTCGATGGCGTCTTGGGCAGAGAATCGTTTAAGGGCGGTGCGGACAATCGCGGGTTTGTCTGTGGCGTACTGAAGTTCGTCGACGGTGTGATGGGTGACATTGCATCGCCCGCCGCCGGCGACGAGGATTTTGATCCCGATTTTGTTGGCGCCATCAAGGAGAATGATCTTGGTTGATTTGAGATCTTGACCGGCTTCTTCGAGCGATCTGGCGGTGGAGATGGCGGCCATGAGCCCGGAAGCGCCCGCGCCGACAAAGGCGACCTGGACTTGTTCGGAGTCATGCAGCTTTTTCATTCGTGGCCTTGGTTCGATCTGACGATTGGAGATGTGGTGATGGTAGCTCGTGATCGATCAAATCTGCTTTGCAGAAGCGTGGTATAGACCGATAGCCTGATTGCTTTGAATGAGCTGAAGACCGATAAGCTTTGCGTTTCGTTGAGCACATTGAAGCGACTTATTGAGAGAAATGACACTCTTCTTTCCGCTCATGATCTCGATGAACTCTACAAAACATGCGGTTTAGTGTTGCTAGGTGGTATTTTTGCCCATTTTCGATCGAGAGACAGAATGTATGTATGATTGTTATAGGTCTAAATTTTCTCCAAATATAGACACTCGTTACAAACAGGGTCTTTCTAGTATTTGAATAATTTTGAGATTTTTCCCATTTTTGAATCTATAAACCACTCCCAATACAGTACTTTGGGAGCAGAGAGATAGGTCCTCCGATTCGTTTCTTCGGAGGTTAGCAGAAAATGTGTATGGAGAGAGATCACATGAAAATTACAAAGACAATCGTATTTGCAGCTTGTGCTGCGGCGTCAAGCGCTGCAATGGCCGGCGGCTTCGTTCTTGAGATCGAAGATAACAACTCGCTTGCTACGGCTCACCACCTTGGGATGTTTGATATCCCTGGCGGCTCGCTTGTAGTCGAAGGCACCATTACTGAGGGTGATGTGGACTGGTTTGAGTTTACACTCAACAACACCGCGTCGCTTTCGTTCTTTGGAGCATTCGGCAGCGGTGACGGGATCATGCAGATCGTTTCGGCTGGTGGCGATGTCCTCGCGTTTGACGATGACAGCGGTGTGGGCTTCATGCCTGCGATCCAGATCGAAAGCCTCAGCGCGGGTTCCTACTTCATCGGATTCTCAGGATTCGGCGATGTTGATTCCTCATCAGTGGATTCTGACGAACTCGCTGACGGACTCGGTCATTCACAAGACATCGGATACAAGCTCAATATCGGCTTCTCGGTTGTTCCTGCTCCGGGTGCACTTGCACTGCTGGGCATGGGCGGCATGGTTGCCACTCGTCGTCGTCGGTAATCCGATCGACCCTATCTAAAAATCAAACAGGCCGAGTCCTTGGACCCGGCCTGTTTTTTTGTACCTAAACACCCCGAGTAGGATTCGAACCTACGACCTGCGGATTAGAAGTCCGCTGCTCTATCCAGCTGAGCTATCGGGGCTTAGATATATGCCGAGGGTTGCACGGGGGCACCGGATCGGCTTCAATAGGGGCATGATAGCACACCGATGGAAACCGCTCGCTCTGTTTTTGATGGTCTTTGTGATCACCGCCCCAGCGGCCGGTCAGGATGTGGCGATCCGTGTGATGACCTTCAATATCGAGGATGTCCGGCATGTAGAGGCGAAAGAGCCGGGCAATGAGCGGCTTGAGCGGATCGCGGAGGTGATTCAGCGGGTTCGGCCCAATGTGCTGTTGCTCAATGAGATTGAAGATTATCATGGAAATGGGCTCTCGGCCGCAGCACTTTTTATATCTAAGTACCTCTGGGTAAGCCAAGGAGAGGGGCTAGAGCCGATCGACTATTTGTGCTACACACCAAACTCCAATACCGGTATCCCGACAGGGCTGGATCTGGACGGGTCGGGGACTGCAGAAATCAGAATCCCCGAGTATTCAGCACGACAGAATGCCGAGCAACGGGCGTATGGCGCGGACTGCTTCGGATTCGGGACATTCCCAGGGCAATACGGTATGTCGCTGTTGGTCGATCCTGAACTCGAGATCGATCATGATGGGATCCGGACATTCCAAAGGTTTCTTTGGAAAGATCTACCAGGCGCTGTTGCCCCAACCAATCCGGACAGCTCGGCGTATTACTCCGATGAGGCGTGGGACATCTTCCGGTTGTCGTCAAAGACCTTTGCGGATGTCCCGATTGTGATGCCCAATGGATCGGTGGTGCATGCATTGATCTCGCATCCAACGCCACCGGCCTTTGACGGCCCGGAGATGAAGAACAAGCACCGGAACAGGGATGAGATCCGGTTGATCCGCGAGTACATCGATGGAAACGAATCGCTTTACGACGATACCGGCGTTCGTGGAGGGCTAGAGGCTACGGCGTCGTTTGTGATTCTTGGGGATTTGAATGCCGACCCTGTAGACGGGAGTTCCATTGGGGACCCAATTGATGCGTTTCTACTTGGGAGCGAGCGGGTTGGGGAGCACCCGGCTCCGCGTTCAGAGATTGGGGTGGACCGGCTTGACGACACGGATACCTCGTCGTTCCGGTTGCGGGTGGATTATGTGCTGCCATCGTCGGATCTGGGGGTATTGGATTCAGGGATCTGGCGGCATGGGGTGGGCGGGCGAAACGGGAACGGGTTTGCGTCGGATCATTTCCCGGTGTGGGTTGATCTGGTTGTGCCTGCACCTTGATTGAGCGGGGCTACGATCACGCGTGACACAGGCGACCAATAGCACAGATGAAACAGCAAACAGTGCACCTGAGGAATCCCCGGGCATGTTTTCTGCGTGTGTGGAACTGACCAAGCCTGGGATCACCAAACTGGTGACGATCACAGCTATGGTCGGGCTGCTCGTTGGCGGATTGCACTACGGGACAACCGGGCTGGCGCACTGGATCGTGCTGATCGTCGGGTGTGTCATCGGGACCTCGATGGCATCGGGCGGGGCCAACGCGCTCAATATGTGGTATGAGTCAGACCTTGATGCACTGATGGACAGGACCAAGACCCGGCCGATTCCTTCGACGAGGTTGTCGGCACGGTTTGTGCTTTGGTTTGGGTTGATGATGTGCACGGTGGGGTCTGGGGTGTTGTGGCTGACTATGGGTCTCATGCCCGCGTTGATCGCGGTGTTTACTTCGATCAGTTATGTACTGATGTACACGCCGCTCAAGACGAAGACGATTACCAATACATTGGTTGGTGCGGTGCCAGGGGCATTGCCCGCGATGATCGGGACGGCGGCGGTGGCTCCGGGGACGGGGTTTGAACCTTTGACTGACCCGATCGGATTAATGTTGTTCGTATTAATGTTTGTGTGGCAGATGCCCCACTTCTTTGCAATCGCTTGGATGTGCCGAGTCGATTACGAGAAGGGCGGGTTCCGGATGCTGCCTTGCGTTGATGCTTCCGGAGGGCATACGGCCGCGGTGATGATCGCGTCGTCTTTGCTGTTGATCCCGGTATCGCTGCTCCCGATGAAGGTTGTCCCGGAACTCAGCGGCTGGGTGACCGGGGTGACTGGAATTTTATTAGGGTTGCTGCTGGTGTGGCTTTCGGTCAAGTTTGCACGCGTACGGACGGACAGGGCGGCTCGGGTGGTGTTCTTTGGATCGATTATCCATCTGCCTGTATACATGACGGTGTTTGTTGCTGAGGCGATTATCCGGGCAGTGTTCTTTGGAGCGACGGGATGAGGGTCATCGAGGTTGACCAGCTCCGGGTGGTGTATGCGAACAAGGACGGTGACCGGGTTGCCCTTGACGGGGTATCGCTGGGAATTGGATCTGAATCCATTGCTCTTCTGGGACCCAATGGGGCGGGGAAGTCGACGCTGATGGGCGTGCTGGCGGGGACATTGACCGCCGATGACGGTGCGGTCAATCGAAACTATGAGAACGGCTTAGGCGTGGTGTTCCAGACGCCAGCACTCGATGAGTTGCTGACTGTGCGGGAGAATCTGGCCTTGGCCGGATCGTTGCACGGGATGACAAGGGACGCGATTGGTTCTGCGACTGATTCAGTCGCCGCATCGCTCGAACTCACCGACCGACTCGATCAGCAGATTCGGCATCTTTCTGGGGGGCTCAAGAGGAGGGCGGATTTGGCTCGGGCGTTGTTACCGAGTCCGGGATTACTGCTGCTTGATGAGCCGACCTCTGGTTTGGATGTCGAATCGCGGGCTTCGCTTTGGTCAGCCATGGACTCGATCCGGAATCGCTCGGAGATGGCTGTTGTCTACGCAACGCACACGACCGAAGAGGCGGCCAAGGCTGACCGGGTGGTTTTGCTCGCCGACGGAAAGATTGTAATTGACGGGGCTCCGTCTGAGCTTGTTGAGGCGTTGGGATCGTCTGTACTCCGGATTCGGATGTCGGACGAGACGCTGGTTGGAGAGATTGAGAAATGGAGTAAAGAGATCGGATGCCCTTTGGTATCGCGCGGGAAAGAGGTGCTGATCTCACACGCCAAGCCAGAGCATGCGGGGCAATGCCCTGGCGAACCCGAATCGGTCACACTCGCGGCCCCAACGCTTGAAGATGTATATCTATGGCATGCCCGATTTTCCTTTGACGGGGGGCAATCATGAACGGGGTGAATGCTGCGATTGCATTGGGCAAGCGGGAGCTGATCCGGCAGGTGCGGCAGCCATCACGGATTGTGGCGAGTATTGTGACGCCTTTGCTGGTGTGGGTGTTCTTTGTGGGAGGGTTCTCGTCGGCTGTCGGGCAAGATAATACTGATCAGAATCTCACGGCGTACATGATTCCCGGCGTGGCGTCGCTCACCGTGATGTTCGCGTCGATCTTCGCCTCGATCTCGTTGATTCAGGATCGGCATGAGGGGGTCTTGAGAGCCGCTCTGATAAGTCCTGCACCCCGGTGGAGCATTGTGGTTGGAAAGGTTGGGGCTGGGGCACTTGTGGCGATGCTGCAGGGGCTTGTGGTGCTGGCGGCGCTGCCGTTTGTTGGAGTAGAGATGTCGGTGCTGGGCCTAATCGGGGCGTGTTTGGGGCTCGGGTTAATCTCGGTTGCGTTGATTGGACTGGGGCTGGGGCTTGCTTGGATTGTGGATTCGGCGCAGGGGTTTCATGGGATTATGAATGCGGTGCTGATGCCGATGTGGTTGACATCGGGGGCGGTGTTCCCGATCAATGATGCGGCGGGGTGGTTAAAGATAATCGCGATGGCTAATCCACTGAGCTGGGCGCATTCGGCGATTCGGGGGTCGCTTGGCATGCCCGGGATCGAAGGGGTTCCTGTCGGACTGGACTGGCTGATCTCAGCGGTGTTTGCGGGTGGGTGCGTCGTGCTGGCGACCGCGGTGATGGGACAGGCGTCCAAGCGGCGGTGAATGTCTAGACTTCGGTATGTCTGAAAAAACACTGCTTCGTTCTCTGATCTTGCTGACCTTCACAGTGCTGGGGATCATCATCTACTCGATGGTTGTCTTACGAGGCGGGGCAAAGCAAGCGGCCAATGACCAAGACATCAAGCCGATGGTTGAGATTACCGAGGAGCCTGAGAACCTGTACTCTGAGTTTTATGTACCTGATTTTGAGCTTACTGATCGGTACGGAGAAACAATCACCCATGAAGTCCTCGACGGTCAGTACACGGTTGTGGACTTCTTCTTTACCTCGTGCCCGCTCTGGTGCCCGGGGATGACGCAGGCGATGCGGCAGGTACAACAAGCGACCTACGGGACTTCACTCCGGTTCATGAGCATCTCGATCGATGGGAACATCGATGATCCCGCGTCGATCGACGAATACGCCGAGCGGTATGGGTGCGATGAGGACCGGTGGCACTACGCAACCGGCGATCCTGCGACTGTCGCTTCGATGGTGATGGATGGGCTCAAGTTTGATCTGGGAGATCCCAGCGACACCGAAGACTCTGGACGGATCATCAACCACCCGACGCGGCTGATCCTGCTGGGACCGGACCGAAAGGTGATCGGGCTATACCGATACGACGATCCCGACGAGGTTGATGAACTCATCGCAGATGCAAAAAAGCTTGTGGACTAAATCTTACTTCTTTGGCTTGAGCTTCATCGCGGCTTCGATGTCTTTGACCGTGATTGGGATTGCAGAGGACAGATTTTGGCGGCCGTCTTTGGTAACGAGGATGTCGTCTTCGAGGCGGATGCCGATTTTTTCAGCCTGGATATAAATCCCCGGCTCGATGGTCACGACCATGCCTGGCTTGAGCTTGACAGAGTGCGCTCCCGGATCGTGGGTTTCGAGGCCGATGTGGTGGCCGATAGAGTGGAAGAAGTAATCGCCGTAACCTGCATCGGTGATGACCTTGCGGGCGGCGGCGTCGACCTGCAGCATGGTTGCGCCGGGCTTGACGGCTTTGATCGAGGCGCGTTGTGCTTTGAGCACGATCTCGTAGATTTCTTTCTGGCGTTTGGTGAACTTGCCGCTCACCGGGATGGTGCGGGTGATGTCTGATGCGTAGCCGTTGATCTCGGCGCCGCAGTCGATGACGAGGAGATCACCTGCGGTTGTGGATTGGTCATTCTCTTTGTAGTGGAGGATCGTGGTGCGAACACCAGACCCGACGATGGGATTGAATGCAACATTTTTCGCGCCGTTGTCAGTGAACCCGCCGAGGAGTGTGTTGTGGAGGATGCGTTCGTTGATGCCGGGCTTGGTCTGGCGGAAGACACGGTCTAGACCATCGGCGGTCGCTTTGACCGCGCTGCGCATATGTTTGAGTTCTGCGGGGCTCTTGACGAGGCGGAGGTTGGTTAGGAGCTGGGACTGATCGTGGATTGATGAACCCGGGATCCGCGATGAGAGCTTCTGAAAGAGATCGAGGTCCGGGGAGACGGGCTGGCTGTAGCTTGCCAAGGGATGCAGGCAGGTCATGGACTTGGTTCGCTTGACTGCTTCTCCGAGTAGTCTTGGGAGGAAGTTGATTCTGAATACAGACTCGAATCCGAGTTGTTTCCGTAGTTTCTCGGTGACGAGATCGCGGTAGCCATCCCAGACATCCATTTCTGGATCTACGGGTTTGAGGAGAAGAATGCAGCGGCGTCTGGCATCTGGGTTGGAAGGGTCGAAGAGGACCATCGCGCCCGGCTCGCCTCCGATGCCCGTTAAGTATTTGAAGTCGAAGTTGGGAAACCACTCGCCGCGAAGGGGCGGGGCGCCGTCGCCGGCCATGACGATGCCGACCGAACCCTTGAGGGCGGACAGGACTTTTTTGCGGCGGGCTTGGTACTCTGAAATTTTGATTGCGGTGTCGATCATTTATGCGGTTTCCATATTCAGGGCACTGAGCAGTGCTTGTTGTGCTTTGGGGGATCTTGAATCGGCCTTGCCGAAGCCGGGCTTTGCGCCGGCTTCAAGAGCGGATTGGGCGTGTTCTTCGATGTTGGTAATGAGGATCGCGGGCGGAGAGCCTTCTGGGAGATTACGGATCAGCTCGATGCCGGATTCGTTTGGGAAACTGCCATCGAGGATGCGGTTGACGAGGTAGAGGTCCGTAGATTCTCCAATCTGATCGTTTGAGTTGATGCTGATAACATTGGCTTTGGGGATGAATCCTCGAACGGCGGCGGTGAGGGCAAAGACATCGGGGCGGCAGTGGCCGACGAGGGTGATGGTTGGGGAATCAGTTGGCATGATGATTATCCATTGGAAGGGGTAATGGTGAGTTGATTTGCTGTGACAGTGATGACAATAGGACCGAGACGGCAGGTGCGTGGGTCGGTGCTTGAATCCTTGATCGCTCGGACTGCGTCGTGAATCGATTGCTGGGTCAGACGATCATGCCCTGCAACTCGCAGGTGATCGATTGAAATGTGAAACAGTTCTACCAAAGCGGCGTCTGGTTTGTTGCGGAGTTGATCTCTGGTGAAGTAGATGATCTCATTGCTTGTGTTCGCCATTGGCCAGATGTGGAGCTTGACGAGTTCTCTGAGTGCATGGACCGTAGAACGGCAGGAGTCGGCGGTTGTGCTCGCTTTGGTGGCGATCTCTGGATCAAGGTCGCGTAGAACCGGGAGGAGCTGGTGGCGGAGTTTATTGCGGGTTAGTGATTGGTCGTCGTTTGTGTGGTCGTGGATGTAATGGATGTCTGCAAGTTCGCAGAGATCAAGGGCATCTTGGTGGGTGATGCAGAGCATCGGGCGGATGATGGTGACGCCTTTGAAAGATCGGGAATCGTGGACACCTGCAAGACCTCTTGGTCCGGCGCCTCTAGTCAGGTTCATGAGCATGGTTTCGAGTTGGTCGTCGGCATGGTGGCCTGTGGCGATGTAATCGAGATTGTGTTCATTTGCAAATTGTGCGAGGGCTTCGTATCTCGCGGTGCGGGCGTTGTGTTCGGTGTTGCCTTGTTGGGCTGCGATGTGGATAGATCGTTCAATGAATCGGCACCCGAGATCCTTGGAGAGCTTGGCAACTGTGTCCCTCTCCAAGTCAGTCACTCTGGGGGGGCGGAGGTCGTGGATGATGTGGGCGATGGTTGGTTTTGGGGTGACGAGGGCGAGGATGGCGGCGAGGGCCATGGAATCTGAGCCGCCGGAGCATGCGATAAGGGTTTGGCGTTGGGTATCGGGGATTGACGATCCGCCTGTGAGGGCTCTCCAACGGCGCAGGACTGGCGCGGCTGTTGGGTGTGTGCGGGTCAAATCGTGATTTGAGCCGCTTTGAGTTGGTGCTTGGCGGGCAGAGTCCATGCGGAGATGATATTGTGTAGAAACCCCGAAGGAACCGATCTTGCAGCACGGCCCAGAAACAGCATCAATTTCGCCCCAAGAGACCGAGGAGCCGGTCCTGAGCCCGAAAGAGCAGGATCTATCCTCGGCGGCCGAGGGGCAAACCGTACAAGAATCGGGCTCAGAGAGCTTCATTGAGACCTGGGCGAAGGGCCAGGACATGCCCATGGGGCCGAGCCTGTTGTTTGTCGCCGGGGTGGTGCTTGCATTCTTGGTGGTGATGCGGTCGCTGATGAAATCTTCTGCAAAGCGGAAGATGCAGACCCGGATGATGTCGGACCCGTCTGAACGGATCGAACAGATCAATGACCGCGCCAAGGGATCGATGGACCCGGCCCGGCAGGCGATGGTTGATGCAGAGAACTTGACCAGACGGATGGGCGCTGTGCTGGACAACAAAGCCGCCAAGATTGAGGTCTTGCTGCAAGAGGCGAATGACCGGATCGCTCAACTCGAACAAGCCGCGGCTCAAGCCAATGCGCCTGCGCCGGCACATACTCCTCCACCGAGCGCAAGCGTACCGCCTGAAGCCCTTGACCGGGCACGGCTCGACCAGGACCGCGAGGATCGGCAATGGGTAGATGTGGATCAACAGGCCGACGATCCGAAGCCTGAAGCAGAGCCGATTTTCCGGATTGATCGAGGCATGAAGGGCAAGCCGATGGAAGAGTCGCCGCACCCGCTGACTTTCCCGGAGCAGGTTGATGAGCTGGCGACGCAGGGACTCAACGCGCTGGAGATCGCAAACAAGCTCAATCGCCTGGTGGGCGAGGTTGAGCTGGTACTCAATCTCCGGCGGAACTCCGGCTAACGAACCGAACAAACTCAATTAGATTTGATTCGTCAATCTTGAAGATCGCGTTCGATCTGATCGACACGGTCTTGAACAATCTGGGCGATCTCGTTGAACGGGAGGGCCGCGAGTGATTGGCCCATGACATCGGGGCGGCGGCGTCGGATCTCATCGCGGAGATGGATTGTTGGTATCAGCTCTGGACGGGGGCGGTCGGGCTGGAACTTGAGAGGGCTCACGGTAACCGTAGCCCCGCCAGCGATCTTCAATGCATTGGCGGCGTCATGGCTGATGATGACCGGGGCGCTGCCCTTGTCTTGGGTGAACGGGTGCTCGACTCTTGTGCGGATCGCGACGAAGCCGTCAGGGGAATCTTCAGTAGAAACCAGAGCGTCAATCGCGTCTCGACTTGGTTCTCCGACCTGAACGATGGCCTGGGCGCAGGCGAGGGCTTTCATGTTGCTCAGACGCATCTCAAGGTGGGGGCCAGCGTCGAAAGGATCGATGCGGTGTGTGGTCGAGAACCCGAGATCGCGGAGCATCTCTGCGGCCGGACGGGTCGCGACACCAATACCACCGAGTGAGGTCAGGACATCGTCGTTGAGCAGCGAGAGGTTGACGAACTTGGGGAGGAGCTCGTACATGAACTCCCGCTTGTCCATATGCGTCGAGAGACGGTCTGCGTCTTCGTAGGACATGTTGATGAACTTGCGGACAACCCCGCGCCAGAAGGGGGTGCCGTCGTTGTACTCATCGATCGGGGCCATCATCTCTGCGAGGATCCGGTCGGAGAACCAGTCGGTGTGCTGCTTGAGGTAGTGGAAGCGTGCGTAGCTCAGGAGCTTCCCGAGCCCGCGTCCTCGTGCGTTGTGGCGCATGACATTGCCGCCGAGTTCAGTAGGGCAGGCTGTGTCTTGGAAAAGAATGGCGTAGACATGCTCCATTCGTCCAGAGACGATCATGCGGTCGTCATCGTTGTCGGGCTGGTCGGGCTCGTGGACGGTCTTGGAGAGGAGCGTCGATTCGCGGACCATTTTGAGGAGCTGGTAGGAGAGGTTGGGATGATCGGTCGCGATCATCCCGCCCCGGATTGCTGAAGTCCCCAAGCACTCGCCATCGTCGGATTCGAGTACGAGCATGTAGTTGTCATGCGTGCGGTCGTGGTCCTTTGGGGGTGCGTCTTGCTCTCGGACGGCATCGAAGGACCGTGCAGAGATCGCGAGCATCTCGGCGATGCGGTCTTTGAACGGGGGCAGATTGATAAAGTTACCCGTGTGAGCGAGTCCCAAGAGGGTGTCTATGTCTTCGGGGCGTGCTTGCCTGAGTCGGTCCATAGGTCGGCTCTCCCGTTGTTAGCTTGATGCGACTTTGGCCATGGCTCTTTCGATGCATGCAAAGACGCGTGGCCAGTCTTCCATCTTCATGACGGGGAGCGGCGGGAGCATCCGGACATGGACCGGGCCGTGCCCGCACCAGAAACAGATGACACCCTCGTCGTACGCTGCTTTGCAGGTCGCGATGACCTTGGCTTTGTCTCCTCCGAACGGGGTGAACCGCATCATGCCGCCGAGGCCGCCGGTGAGCGAGTTGGTTTCTGGGAACCAATCCGGGTGCTTGGCGGCGAGAGTCTGAACCTGCTTGGTGAACTCGGCGTGGTGCTGAGCGAACTTGCCGTTGGGGCCGTAGTTGTACCCTGAATCGAGCTCATCAAGAAGAGCGTTCCCGACGGTGAAGTCGACGGTCGCTCCGGTGAAGGTGCCCGAGAGCAAGCCGGCTTTGGGGTTGTACTCTTCGGTGTAGAGCGTGGCGCACGCTTGAGTCATCTTGCCTACGGTAAGAACATCTATATACTGACCAAGGTCGTAGTACTCGAATGCGAACATCTCTTGGGTGCGTCCGAAGGACTGGATTTCATCGGCCCAGACAGCAATTCGTTTGTCTTTGCAGAACTCCATGAGTTCTTTGAGGTAGTCACGGCTGGAGACATTGAAACCGCCCTCGCCCTGAATGAGCTCGAAAATGAAGGTTGAGATCTGACCGGCGTAGCGGTTGTAGTAGTTCTCGAATCGACCGAGGGTGTAGTCGATGAACTTGGTTTCGCCACCCATTGATTCGGCGAGTTCTTCGTTCCAGAACGGGACATAATCCACTTGCGTGGACAAGGGTACGCCCTGACGCCCCGCGGCGCTGTCGCCGATCTGGCACATGGTGACCGAGCGGCCCATGAAGCAGTGCTCGAAGGCCATGACTCGGGTCGCTGGGGCGTGCTTCTGGTAGCAGACTTTGATTGCGGATTCGTTGGCCATCGCGCCGGAGGTTGTGATGAAAGCGTGGGCGAGATCGGAGGTCTTGGATGCGTGCTTGACAAGTTTTTCACCGAAGGTGACGGCATCGTAGGATGTTTGGAGGTTGCCGTGCTTGGTGGTGTCGAGAAGGGCGGCGTCGAGTTGTGCTTTGATGACCTTTGGATTGGAGTGGCCCATGAAGTGGACACCGATGCCGGTGAGCATGTCCCACTTGATCGAGCCATCGGCCATCTCAACCAATGCTCCGTTGCCTACTCCAGAGGAGATAGATGGGTAGAGCAGCGGGCGTCCTTTGACCTTGGCTGCGTCGTCGAGCATCTGCTGGAAGGTGACCTTGAGGTCCGAGGTCGGCGGGCGAACATCGGTGATCAGCTCAGAGTAACGGCCTACCTGTTCGACGATGAGATCGAATGCGTCGTGGATCGACTGGTCGTTGAGGAGCTGATGGCCGGTGGTTTGTGCTGAAGTTTGTGAGGTCATCTCGCGGATTCCTTATATCTAATAACTATGCGTTTGATTCTGAACCGGTTGCACTGAGCCTTGCGATCAGGATCGCGAGGAGCTGGCAGCGTTCGACGAGGCTGGATAAATCGATCCATTCGTCAGGTGTATGGAGACCCCCGCCGCGTACGCCGACGGTGTCGATGGTTGGGAGCCCGGCTTGCTGGAGGATGTTGCCGTCGCATACCCCGCCAGTTTTGGCGAAAGGCAGTTTTTGGCCGAGCGCTTCTGCGACCGAGCGGGCTTGCAACGCGAGCGTTTCGGTCTCTGGGATCAGGGGCTTGGCGGGGCGGTTGAAGCTCCGGTGGACCGTGACGGCCGCTTTTTCTGAGGATAAAGCGCCATTAGCTGTATTAAGTGCATCAAGCATCGTGATGATCTCATCGGCAATTGTCTGATCCGGGAAGCGGACATTCCCCCAAGCCCGTGCATGATCGGGTACGCCATTGGTCACAGGCCCACCCTGCAGAGGTCCGATATTCAGGATACGGCCCCTGTCAGGATCGGGCATATCCCCCACCGCGACGATGCACTCGGCGAGTTTGGTGACCGCGGAGATGCCATCGGTGAACGCGCGTCCCACATGGGCGGACTTGCCATGGGTTTCGATCATGAACTGACCGGCGCCCATGCGTTCGATGACAAGCTCTCCGCCCGGCATGGCGGGTTCGAGTGCGAGCCCGAAGTCGTGGAGTTTGGCTTGGTCTGCGAGTGTCTTTGCGGAGTGGTAGGTGCCGGTCTCTTCGTCTGCGTTGAGTGCAAAGGTCCAGTTGGCATTGATGCCGCATTCTTCGAGCGCTTCGAGGGCGGCAACGGCGATGACGAGCCCGCCCTTCATGTCCACGCATCCGGGACCGATGGCGGTTGTGCCGTCGCTGGAGATATCAAGTCTTTGGAATGACCCTTCGGGGTCGTGGACGGTGTCCATGTGACCCGCGATCAGGACCCGGCCTTGGGTCGCTTCGTTGAGGCGCTCGCAGATGGAGGTCTTGGGTTGGTAGCCCCCAGGTTGACCGCCGAGGAGCCATTCGGGCTTGGGGTCGGGGTCGGTCTGGGTGTGGGAAGCGCCCAGTGAAATGAGTCTAGAAGTGAGCAGATCGCGGGTATGCTCGATTGCTTTTTCGTTGAACCCGCCGGTCGGGATTCCGACATGGAGGATGAGGTCTTCAAGCAGGGCATCGGCTTTGAGGGCGATGGTGTCTGCGAGCTTCTGTTCTTGGGTGTTGAGTGTCACGCGAGGAGTGTATGGGCGGTCGAATCGGGGTTCTATGGCAGTAAGGGGCGATTTCGCCCGATCAGTGTTTAGATTCGATAGGGCAGGAATTGGGGCGGAAGAATTATTCGATCGGGTCTCTTTGCAACAAATGCAGGCGCGCCAAATCTCTGGGAAAGTTTGAACGCCCAATGATTATTTGATCGGGCGGATGACACCGAGGTCGATGACGATGCCGTTGGGTTGGTAGAGGTCGATGTTGAGCTCGTCGTCCTTGAGAGAAGTGATGACGATCGAGGTTCGGCCAGAAGTCTCGGCATTGATAAAGTCGGCGTATGAAGGACCGGCATACTTCGCGTTGTTGCGTTCATTGGCGTGGAAGTGGTAATGCACGAGCGCACGGTCGGAGAACCGCATCATGTCGTCGGAGGCGACAAAGCGTTCATCACTGATCCGATCACGGGCACGGGGACGGAAGAGGATGGCGCGGTAACCTCCATTGCCGTGATTCTCACTTTGGGGGGTACCACTTTGGGGGGTCTCGAGGATTCCGCCGTACTCGGTTTTTTTGTCTTTCTTGTCGAGACGGCGCTGGATGTAGAGCTTCTCGATGACCGAGTCTGTGCGGACGGCTTCATCGACCACGAGGATGGTGATCAGGTCGCCCCAGGTGAGCTGGGATTCCCAATCGCTGAGGCGCTCTTTGCGGGGCAGCTTGCCCTTGTCGGCTTTGCGTTTGACATGGGTGCGTCCGGCCTGGCGGCTGAGCATGTGGTCATACAACGCGGGCCTGCTCATGGTGAGCCATTCGGGGTGGTTGGTGTTGGACCAACGGATTGCTTCCAGGTGCCTGAGCTCAAGGCCCTCGCGCTGCTGGCTATTCAAGCCGGTAACTACTGAACGAACCTCTTCCCACCAGAGCAGGTTGGTCGCGGCCCACTTCTCATCGCTCGACCTGCGGAGCTGGCGCAGCCAGGTGAGTTCCATCGCTTGATCAGGAAGGATCCCGAACTCTCTCCAGCAGGAGCGGAGATCGTCGAGAGTCTGGCGGGTGCCTACATTGCTGGTCGAGAGATCGAAGTCTGATTCCAGCAATTGGATGCGCTGGGAGCCGTCCTTGTCGAGGCGGGCGAGCAGCCCCCACGCGTCGTCTCTGGTGCGATCCGCAACACGGAGGATTGATCGTTCTTCGCGGTTCGATGCGCCTTTCAATGGATCGAGGAAGACCTCGAAGACGACGGTTTCGATTGGGACTCCGGGGTTGAGTGCTTCGATTGCTTTGCGTTCCATGCGCTCTTCGTCTGGATAGCCCTCGGCGACTCTCGCAAAGCTGCGGATGATTGCGGGCATGAGCCCTTGCCACTGGGCGCGGATCGCGTGCTGGAGGATTATGCGGACTGCTTGGCGGTCTTCTTCGGTCGGGAGGATGAGGCGGGCCATGCGTGCAGAGTCCGCGTCGCCCTCGGGCGAGGTGTCGGACATGAGCAGGTCGAGCGTGGTGTAGCGGAGATCGGGCGAGGTCGCGGAGGACCACGCGAGGTTCTTGAGTGCTTGACGGGTTCGTTCGCGGACGCGGACGCCGCTGACGACCTCGCCCCACGCTTGCTCTGCAGCAACAACACGGTCGCGTTCGAGCAGATCGGGGTTACGGACATCGAGGATCGGGTTGCCGGTGGGCTTGTATTGGGAGCCTGTTGAACAGGCTCCCAGGCCTCCTAGTAGCAATAGATTGAAGGAGAAAATGGTCAGGAGCAGCATGGAGGGAGATTTGGTCATGGACGAGTGTATTCCTCGCTCGAGCAAAGGTCATATTCATCATCAATGCGGGTTTCCCCGGCTATGATCTGGCATGGCTACCGAACCTATTTCTAGTTCATTGGCTGATCGCGTCCAGGAAGTGATTGATCTGATCCGCCCGGCTGTCCAATCCGACGGCGGGGATATCGAACTGGTCGAAGTCACCAGCGATGGGGTCGTCAAAATCCGGATGCACGGCGCGTGTGTCGGGTGTCCTTCATCGGATATGACGCTCCGGATCGGGATCGAGCGGACACTGAGGGAGCGAATTCCCGAGGTCCTCCGTGTTGATGCGGTCTCCTGAGAGGGGATCTGAGGCGATTGTGGGCTGTTTGTGGGCAACGGCCTGTAATTGGTGATATATCAGCAGGTTGGGGGCTTTTCCCTTGTTGAGAATACACCACCCCGGTATACTATCCGGATCGCTCGGCAACGAAGCCAGCGAAGAAATGGAGCCACGGATGCTTGTCATTACCCGACGAGAGGGCGAAGAAGTTGTGATCGGAGATCCAAAGAACCCCATCGGGGTTGTGCGGATTGCCTCTGTCAAAGGCGAGCGCGTCCGCGTGGCGTTTGATTTCCCGAGAGATGTTGAGATCCACCGCCGCGAGATTGCTGACCAGATCGTGATCGAAGCTGAGCAGGAGTTTGACAGCCCTGTGATCGCGAAGATCTCCCCTGCGATTGTTCACTAAGACTTTTGTTCCATTGCTGTACATATTGAAAAAGCCCTGTCTTGCGACGGGGCTTTCTTTGTTTGTATCAACGATGGTCGCCCATCGCGGTGATCTTCACTTTGGGGGGGGGTTATTCGGGGTCGCCGCCGGACATGTCATAGACCCAGCCTTCGATGGCGCGGTCGAGGTTTTGGATGTCGCCCTCGTTGAAGAAGAGGCCGATTTCTTTGGTTGCGGCTTCTGGGGAGTCTGAGCCGTGGATAAGGTTGAAGGAGTTGGAGACGCCGAAGTCACCACGGATGGTGCCCGCGTCTGCCTTTGAACCGAAGGTCGCGCCCATCATGGAGCGGGCGATGGCGATGGCGCCCACGCCGCGGATCGCGAGGACGCAGACGGGTGAGGAGGTCATGAATCCGACGAGTCCGTCGTAGAAGGGCTTGCCCTTGTGGTCGGAGTAGTGTGTGCCTGCGAGTTCTTGGGAGATGGTCATCATTTTCATTCCGACGACGGCGAGGCCTTTCTCTTCGAAACGGGTGATGATCTTGCCCATGAGTCCGCGTTGAACAGCGTCTGGCTTGAGGATGATGAGGGTGGTTTCCATTTGGAATGCTCCGGTTTTTGTATGGTTCTGTGGACGCTCTGAGCTGCTGCCTGAGCGGGAAGGGATGATAGCCACGGCATTTAAGGTGTCCAAACCTCTGAGGGAGGTTTGGACACCTTGAATGCTGTTATAGGGCTTGTTCTTCGGTATAGATCACACGGCTCCAAAACAAACTCATACGCGGTATTTGCCCCGCCACATCACAATCGAAGACCAGAGATAGCACAGATTCATGGCGATCGAGAATGCGCTTTCTACATACTGAAAAACAACTTCTCCCGCCGATGGTGACAAATATTGCAACTCGATACCTGGATACTGCTGCCTCAGGTCATCGAAAAATGGGTCAGGCTCCGGTCTTTGAGCGGACATCCTAAGATACACAAGCACTATATAAAAAAACCAAAACAAGAAGAACCATACGAACTGCAGAACGCTTGCGGCTTTGATTTTCCCTTTACGCACGAGCAACCAGACCATCAGGAGGGCGAAGCCTTCCATGAATGGCGACAGACTCCAACTGCCTGATGTGATCATAAATACACCGAATGCCGCATTGAGAATGCAAAGCACTACAAATGGCTTGTACTCGAATGCACTCACTTCAATTGAAACATACTTTGGACTCGATCGCTTTGACATCAGGGAGATCGTATGCAATGCCTATTGCCGTATCAGATTATTGGTCTTCGGTGTAGATCACCGTGAATCGCTCGCAGAGCAAGGGCATGGTCTGCGTTGGCTCTCTGCCGATTCTGGGGAGGGTGCGGGAGAAGAAGTCCCAGTGAGCTTTGCGCCATCCTTCGAGGGTGCGGTCGTTCTCGCCCTCGTGGTAAGCGAAGTCCGCGCTGACTTCGTTGTAGGGGGTCGGAGTCACTGAAACGGTCTCGATGATGCAGCGGGGGGTGCCTGAGCCATCGATGATCACGGCGAGGGTGCCGGGTACGAGGGGGGTTTCGTTTTCGTGTTCCCATTCCCAGAGCGATGAGCAGGTCGCGGTTTTGATTCCTTGGAGGATCGGGATGAGCAGGTCGTCGGCCATCTGCGGTGAGTCGCCGAAGAAGTCGGTGTCGATTGACTTCGATGCCAGGTCTGGATCGTTGCCGGGATTGGCAGTCCTGAAACGATCCAGGAATGCGTCGATGAGTGGTTGATTTGGAGTGGGAAACTGGTGCATGGGGGGTAAGCGTTTATTGCGTTAAACTTTGATGAGTTCTTGGAATGGGTGACATCTTGACAGAATGGAGCGTGTAGAAGTATATGAGAAGGTTGTTGTTCAGTGGAAAGGGTCTCAGAATGCGATATCGAGCATGTTGGATTTCGGATCTTCATCTTGGAAGCAAGAAGGCAGAGACTGCGTTGATCTACAGCTTTCTCAAGCATAACGAGTTTGATGCGCTGTATCTCAATGGTGACATCATCGATATCTGGCGATGGAAGCAGGCGGGACTCCTCAAAGCCAAGAATACACAGGAACACATCAATGTCGTTCAGCGTCTGCTCAAGCTCGCAAAGAAAGACACCCCAATCCATCTCACCATCGGGAATCATGACGAGTTTTTGATGCACTTTCTTGGTGATAACAACTCCAACAGGGACTTCGGGAACATCAACCTTGCCGAGCGTATGGTGCACACCGCTGCCGATGGGAAGCGATATTTGATCTTGCACGGGCATCAGTTTGATCTGGTGACGCGGACCGCGCCTTGGCTCTCGAAACTTGGTGACCGAGGGTATGAGACCCTGATCTGGATCAACAAGATCGTCAACCGAGTACGCAGACGCATGGGGCTTCGGTACTGGTCGCTTTCGAAGTTTATTAAACTCAAGGTCAAGAAGGCCACCATGATCATCGGCAACTTCGAGCAGAGCGCACTCCACTACGCCCAAGAGCATGGCTACGACGGGATTATTTGCGGGCATATCCACAACCCTGAAATAAAGTCCTCCGAGGGCTGCCCAGTGTATCTCAACTCCGGGTGCTGGACCGATTTAGCGAACTGTAATGCACTCGTCGAGCGATTTGATGGATCAATTGATCTCATCCAATGGACTGGAACAGACGAGGTCATTCTCAACTCCACTGATCCCAATCGTGGTGATATATACCTCCCAACGATATACCAGATGGGTTCGAATCACATGTTGCCAAACTACACATCCTCCCGCTCAGGTGCAGATTCTCGGAGTTACGCGCAATGCTGAACTGACGCACCGTGGCACACGAATCTGATCGTGATCCATTTGGTTCGGGCTTCAAACGGGCCAGTTTTCGCCTGATTCCAGCATATTCGATTCCGATCGGGTATGCTTTATCTTAATTAGTTCTGACGACAAGCCCCGCCAAGGAGGGTGGAATGGCCAAGAAATCTACTAAGAAATTGACCAAACGAACCAAAGCCGATGCGGAGTCGATGGCGACCAAACAGCGGGACATTTCTGTCTCGGAGTTTTTCGCTAAGAACCGTCACCTGCTGGGGTTCGACAATCCTCGCAAGGCGCTTCTGACCACTGTCAAAGAGGCCGTGGACAACTCCCTTGATGCCTGTGAGGAGGCGTCGATCCTGCCCTCGATCGAGGTCAAGATTGAAGAGATTGTGGCTCCTCCATCGGTCGCCAAGCCAGGCAGATATCGGGTGACGATCATGGATAATGGGCCCGGGATTGTGCGGAAACAGGTCGAGAATATCTTTGGACGGCTCCTCTATGGATCCAAGTTCCACCGTCTCAAGATGTCGCGTGGTCAGCAGGGGATCGGGATTTCTGCGGCGGGGATGTACGGCTTGATGACGACCGGGAAGCCGATGGTGATTACGACGCGTCCCAAGAAGAACAAGCCTGCGCACCATCTTGAGCTTGCGATGGACACGACCAAGAACAAGCCGGAGGTGACGATTGATGTCGAGACCGACGACTTTCCCGATGGCACGGGCACGCGCGTCGCGATTGAGATGGAAGCGAAGTTCTTCCGGGGGAAGGGATCGGTCGAGACTTATTTAGAGCAGACTGCGATCTCGAATCCACATTGCGAGATTACCTTTATCCCGCCGGACAAAGCGGGCGAGAATCCCGATCTTGCTGAGGTGAATGAAAAGGTCGAAGCGGATGATCAGGGTGTGGTCCGGACGCAAGAGTTTAGTGATCGCATCGTATATCCACGGACAGTTGATGAGCTTCCACCTGAGACTGAGGAGATCAAGCCGCACCCGTATGGGGTTGAGCTTGGGACTTTTTTGACGATGCTCAACAAGACCGAGGAGAAGCAACTCTCAGGGTTCTTCCGCAAAGAGTTCTGTCGGGTGCCCCCGTCTGCGGTCAAGGACCTGACGGCTGCCGCGTCTACGAAATCCAAAAGCTATTCTGGATCGACCTGGATCAAGGCGATGGAATCGAGCGACGGGGAGAAGATTTACTCGGCGCTGCAGAACGCGAAACTCCGCAGCCCCCCCACTGACTGCTTGTCACCGATCGGTGTTCAGCAGATGCTCGCGGGGATGCTCAAGGGTGTCAAGGCGGAGTTTTATACCGCATCGACCAGAAACCCGGCAGTCTATAGGGGCAACCCGTTCCAGATCGAGGCCGCCATTGCGTTTGGCGGACAACTCCCCGGCGATCAGCAGGCGCGGATTATCCGGTATGCGAACCGGGTGCCGCTGTTGTATCAGCAGTCGGCGTGCTGTGCGTTTAAATCTATCGTTGATACGGGCTGGAAGAACTACGGCCTCCAACAACCACGCGGCGGGGCTCCCGTTGGCCCGTTGGTTGTCATGATTCACATGGCGAGTGTGTGGGTGCCGTTTACTTCGGAATCGAAGGAAGCGATCGCAGACTACGACGAGATCCGTAAGGAGATGACGCTGGCGCTCAAGGAGTGCGGGCGCAAACTCGGGCAGTACATCCGCAGGCGCGAACGCATGAAACGCGATGCGCAGAAGCGGGATGTCTTCGAGCGGTACATCGGTGAGATCTCCAGAGCGTGCAACTACCTGACGGGGACCGACACGCAGGAGTTGTATGACGCGCTGCTCAATCAAGCCAAGGCAAGAACCGAGATCGCCGATGCGCAGCTCGACGACGAGGGCAAGTTCATCAAGGACTCTGCGGGCAACCTCGCCAAGGCGGACGATGTGATTATCTTGGATGATTCGGGGGCACCCATAAACAAAGAACCCGGAAAGAGTGCGAAACCTGTTATTAAAAAGAAGCGTGTGACCAAGAAAGCCACCAAGAAGACGAGTAAGAAGCGGACGACCAAGAAAGCATCATCAAAGAAGGCAGCCGCTGGGCTGTTCGGCGGATGATGGCTGCCAAGACATTTGAATCTTGGGATTTGTTTGTTGCACTTGTATCCAGCGAGTTGGGTATCGAACTGACTGACCAAAACCAAGATTTGCTAGGCGAGTTCCCTGATCCATCACGCCTCCAAGAGTTTTGCCGGTTCTATTTGACACACACCCACTTATACCCAATATGGAGAGCGAGCTCTCTTGATCAAATACTTGGCTCACTCTCAATGAAATTTGAGACAGGTGAAGTGACAGATACAGACCTACTCCTAGTCAAAGAAATTGTCTGCGACGCAAGCACCAACCCCTGGGCCGCAAGCTTTCTTCTAAGCAAGCCCAATGATTACAATCCCGAAGTTGATCCTGGCGATTTCAAAGTCAGCCAATGGCTGCTCAACCACTCGGGCCTTGACATGAACCAAATACAAGCCCAGATGGATCGATTCAAAGATCCTACTGATTATCTGGAATAAACATGGCAAAGAAAACAGTCAAAAAGAAAATCGTTAAGAAGGTCGCCAAAAAATCGGCCAGCAAATCCACCAAGAAACCCGCCGGCAACATGAAAGCCAACAAAGCAGGTAAACGGGATCAGGAGACCTCGGTCAAGCTCAGCGGGATGGCGCAGAGCATTGTCACTGCGGTCCATGCGGATCGTGAGCCCGAGATGGATGTGCCGATCCGTGCGGCGTCCAACACGAACTGGAACGCGAAGAAGGGCATCCTGGAGATGGGCGACTCGGTCGGCAACCGGCAGTTGTTCAATCTTGGCCAAGCCCGCAAGTTCATGCAGACGCTGCTGCATGGCAAGTCGGTTGATGAGCTCCTCGTTGCCGACAAAACGCTCTCGCTTCGTGGGATGTTCTATAAATCGCTCCACACCATCGAAGGCACCAAAGAAAAAACCTTCGACGACCAGACCGAATCCGATGGCATCCTCGAAGATCTTGAAGTGTCGCTCGGATCACTCCGCGAAGAACTGCACATCTTCGCCAAGAAACGCGGAACAATGGTCGGGAACATCACGGTTGTTGACAACGGCGACGAGATCAACTGCGCCAAGATGGGCTCGGGCGGGTATGCGATCCCGAGTATCTGCGAGCCTGAGGTTATTCAGTTCAAGAATGTCAAAGCCAAGTTCATTTTGCATGTCGAGAAGGACACCGTCTGGCAGCGGTTCAACGAGGACCGCTTCTGGGAGAAGCACAACTGCATCCTGACCGAAGGCTCGGGCCAGCCCACGCGTGGCGTACGGCGGATGCTCCACCGCCTCAACAAGGAGTACAAACTCCCGGTCTACTGTCTGCTCGATTGCGATCCGTGGGGGCACTACATTTATAGTGTCATCAAGCAGGGCTCGATCTCGCTGGCGTTTGAATCGCAACGGCTCGCGATCCCCGATGCCAAGTACCTTGGTATCCGGTCGATCGACTTTGAACGCTGTGGGTTGAGTGACGATGTGAAGATCGCGCTCAACGACCGCGACATCAAACGCGCCAAGCAGATCGCGGCCTACCCCTGGTTCGAGAAGAACAAGGGCTGGCAGAAAGAGATCAACAAGATGCTCCGAAACGGATTCAAGATGGAAGTCGAATCGCTGATCACCAAAGACATCTCCTATGTGACCGAGGAATATGTCCCCGCGCGACTCAAAGCGAAGGACTGGCTTGGATGATTTAATCATTCAGACAGCACGATCGAAAGGTTTCTTATGAATGAGTATGATCAGAATGTCTACAGCCAGCACGGCATGATTGAAACAAAGGGGAAGACCTCGCACTCTGGGCTCGGGGTGAGCTCGTTTATCATCGCGTGCATCGGGGCCATCTCGATGCTCGCCTTCATCGTCGCCGCAGCGGTTATCGAATCCAGCTCGCCCAACGGCATGGACGAAGACAGCGCCCAAGCAGTCATGCTCGGGCTGGGGATGATCGGAACCGCGTTGGTCATGCTTCTCTCAGCAGGACTCGGGATCGCGAGCATCTGCCAGAGCACAAAGAAACGCCTCTTCGGAATCCTCGGCCTCTGCATGAGCGTCGGTGTCGTCGCAATCTTCCTGCTCTTGCTCATCGTCGGACTAATGATGGGCTGAAAACCGGGCGATTAAACTCTTGTTCTATAAGGGTGGAGACCTGATTTCGGTTGAAACGAGGATATTTATGACTGCGCTTGGGCTGCAGTCTGGTATATTGAGACTTCGTGGTAATCCATCACAAGGGGTCTCGTCTTGTTTCGGTGCTCGTCAAATCGATCTCAACCTGAGCATTCGCCCGGAGCACTTTGCTCGGGCGGTGGGTTTACGCTGATCGAACTGCTTGTGGTCATCGCGATCATCGCGCTCTTGATCGGGATCTTGCTCCCGTCGCTCGGTCAGGCGAGAGCGACGGCTCAGAAAACAGTCTGCTTGTCGAACATGCGACAGCTCGGTGTCGTCAATCAGCTCTACGCGATGGACTTCGATGGACATTCCATGCCTACGGGGCGATTTCAGACGACGCGTGGGCCTCGGAACAACGCGGGGAATCTCAACACCATCAACTGGGCGTACCTCTTTAACAGGACCGGATCGGCACGACGGGGCGCGGGCATCCTCATGGACTATGTTGACAACGCGAGCGAGATTGTTGAGTGCCCGGCAAACCAAAGGCGGGACCCGCACGGGATCACAGAAGACCCCACATTCACCCGCTTCCCCGGCTACTACGGCGACGGGGAACTCAACTTCGACTACACCTTCAATGCACCCGCTCAAGGCGCGAAAGACTCGGTCGCGTTTGATGTCTGGATGTTCAAAGAACCAGCCCCGAACAACTCAGAGCTGGACCCCGATGATTTCTCAACGATGATCGATGATGGATTGGTGGTTCGGATGCCGGGGCTGCCGTTGATTATCGAAGAGAGTTCGTGGTGGTTCAACAACAACAGCTCGGGCGGTTCAACCGACGGCGAATGGGGTAACGCCGACCAATGGACCACCCGCCACAGCGGCGGCGGGTCCACCTACTACCTCGATGGGCATGTCGGTGTGTTTGTCCCGCCCGAAGGATTCGAGAACGACGACCCAACGCAGTCGTACGGGGACACCGGGTTTACCTCGTGGGATATCTATGTCCGCACAAACTACCGCGGCTCCTACTACCGCTTGTACGACATCTCCGATGCACAGGCCAACAACCGGTCGGGCCACAACCCCCGCTTCGGCGCCATCAACCACCCCGCCCGCTACCGCTGACCAGGGCGACTTTGGTCATTCTCCACTGAACCGCGATTGTGGACCGCCCATAAAGCTCAGGACCATGTCACCACATCACCGACCCGGACAACGCCCGTTGCCTTGGTGGTCGCGTACACCCCCACGCACCGGCCAATCTTCTCCAGGATCGTCTTGAGGATCGCTGTGTCACCGCCAGGCCCAGGCTGAGCCGCGGAAACCATCGGACACCGCGGGACCGGCTTGACCACATCCATCGGGATCTCTCCCACCCGGATACCCTTGCCGATCCATTCCATCTCCGCAAACCCCTCATCCCCCTCAGGGCTCTGGATCGCAAAGTTGTGACGGAACCGCCTGTGCTCGATCTCCGATCCCGGCATCATTTCCCTGAGTGCCTCTATTGAAGCCGAGGTCTGCATGCTCAGTGGCAGATCGTCAAAGTGCTCCCCCGCAGACGATTCGACCGTGACCTCTCTGCCCACAAATGCCGAGAGCCGCTGAGCCGCGTCATTGTCATCCGTCCTGAGAGTTGAACCATCCGGGAAGCGGATCTCCACATGCGGGAGAGCCCCCACAGCGGGCTCTTAGAGGTATCGCGCCTCGCACATCAACAACATCGGCATCCGTTTCCCGCTCCCGAGCTTCCCCGTCTGGGCATTCCGCACTGCCCACCCCCGATCCCCTCGACGCCCTTGGGCGTGATGACCAGCTGCTCAACGCGTTCTCCGCCCATGGATTTGAACGGGTACCGCCAGAGTTGATCGATTGATCCGAGATCGGATTGAGTGGTATTCATCGACAATCGTAGGGCTTCGTTCATGCCCCGATAACGACCGCATCAATCCCGATATTCCCCTCATCCATAGTCCTCTCTAACAAAGTCTCTTCACATTGTTTGAATCTCATGAATTCCGCACTTTACCTGTTGCTTGTTGTGCTATGAGTGGTATATTTGCCCCGCGACTTTGTCACTCTTTTTACAGTGAAAGCACCGCACCCAGCAGGCCAGTTGGCCTCAACGGGGGAGACCAACATGCCGTATTTGTACCAGACATTTATGCTTACCCTTGCGTGCATCGCGGGGTTCTCAAATGCGCGGATCTATCAGACCACCACGGCCTCTGAAACGACATTCGGGCTCTTCATAGAGCCTATGAGCAGCTTCTCCCTAAGCGGGGACACCCAATCCATCGGTCTGGTCTGCTCAAGTCTCTGGCAATGCCCGGACCTGGTCACCATCCAGATCGATCCGCTCAACGCATCAGAGACCGATAATGAGAACGGGGTGGCTCTCATCACCCGGATGGTCTCGCAGAACGGGGGGGTTGAATCGATCTCCGATCTCACTCCGGACACCGATCTCTTCAGAAGCACCAAGTAAGCAGCCCATCGGCCTCGGTCCTCGCAGCCGCCCCAAACGCTACAGACGGTTCAACTTCCCGTCCCCCATCGCTCGCTCTCTTGCAACGACCACAAGTGTTTTAGACACTTGATACATGGCTATAACACCACCATCGCTGTTCTCCACCGGTCTGCAAGGGCTGAATCGGAGCAACAAACTGTTCGCCCAATCCGCCGAGCGGCTGTCCACCGGTCTCCGTATCAATAGAGGCTCCGACGACCCCGCGGGATTGATCGCCTCAGAGCATCTGGGCGGCCGGCTGGTGTCCATCGAGTCAGAGATGCGTTCACTGGGACGCACCAATATGAACCTGGCGATCGAGGACGGCGCCTTGTCTGCATCCACTCCCGGTATCAACGACCTGCGTAGTTTGGTGGTCCAGGGCGCCAATGCGGGCGCCTTGAGCGGCGCCGAATCGGGAGCAATCTCCAGCGGTGCATCGGGGATCATCCAAGGCTTGGAGTTTATCGCCAGCCAATCGGGATCCGATGTCTTGAGCGATGTCAGCGTTGATCGCCAGATAGGTATCGACGCGATGGGCGACCCAATTTATGAAACCCTGACCATGAGCGATCTGCCCGGATTGATCGAGTCCGATCCGGTCAGCGCCCAAGCTCTGGTTGATGAGGCGAGCAGCGCGATCTCGACGCGTCAAGCGGAGATCGGTGCCGAGCAACGCGCCAATGAATCGATGCAGCGTGCGATGGAAGAGGAGCAGGTCAATGTTGCCCGCGCCCAGTCCTCGATCCGCGACACGGACTACGCCAAGGAAGCCTCCGAATCGGTCCGTGCCTCGATTTTGAACAAAGCGTCTATCCAAGTCCTGCTGATCGGCCGCGAGCAAGGCAAACGGGTCCTGGACCTGCTGTAAACCACTCCGAGACCCCCAAATCAGCCCTGCGGGGCTACGACCGATATTTTCGGTCTTTTTCTCGTTTTTCCTCCCATTCGGTTGGCAAATATCGGGCCATGTAGCATATTTGCGTACACATTCTGTACTTTCAAAGAGGATCAATGAAATGCGAAAAACAGCAGCAATCGTAACGCTCGCGGCACTGAGCAGTGCCGCACTCGGTGACATCATGTCCATTGAAGATGGACTCGTCAAGCATGTCCCGCTTACCAACGACCCAATCCAAGACTTCGGTGAAGCCGATTATGTCCAAGGCTTTGCAGAAAAATCAAACATCATCTTGACACAGGATACCCTCATCCAACTCGGTGACGGTTCCACTGGTCTTCTTGAAGCCGGCACTATGGTCACATCCCATATGGTCTACTTTGATCCAGACGGCCCAACCGCACGGACGGTCTCCAATGTTGATATTGTCTTTGATACCGACATCCTTGGGCTCATCGTCTCCGATGCAGCAATGGTTGCAACACACGACCTGCTCGGTCTTGATGAGCTCAACTACCACTATGGGGTCAACGGTCACTACGGACCAAACGGCGCTCCGGATGTTGAACTCTTCGAAGACTCGACACTCACCGTATCACTCCGTGCAATCCAGGGCGACTACTTCCGAGTATTGACCGTTGGCAACCCAGTCCCGACCCCCGGCTCACTCGCTCTCCTGGGTGCTGCTGGCATGATCGGCCTGCGTCGCCGCCGCTGATCTGATTTCTCTTCTCTCTCTGCGAAATCAAACGAGCCGGACCTCTTGCGGGGTCCGGCTTTTCTTTGTATACATGATCATGCGGCTCGTTTAGCCGTACATCTTCCGTGTCTGCTTGACACTCTCTCGGATCAGCTTCTTGAGTGTCGGGATGTGAATCCCATCGAGCCCCTTGAGGTACAGACACCCCTTGCCCTTGCGGTGTTTACCAAGTTTCTCAAGCAGTTCCTCGTTCCCGTCGAGCCCGCACATCAGATACACCGAGATCTCTGACGCGCGAGGCGAGAACCCCGTCAACATCCAGTCCCCCTCACGCCCGCTCGCGTAGACATAGTGGTACGACCCGAACCCAACAATCGACTCCCCCCACATCACCGCAGGCTCTCCCACAATCTTCGACATGATCTCGATGAGCATCTCGCTGTCCTCGTGGAACTTGGCGGGTGATTTCTTAATAAAGGCCGAGACCGACCGCTTGGTCGGCCCCGTCTTGTTTGCTGATGACTTCTTCTTTGCAGTCTTCTTGGCCATTGCTTAGTCTTCGAGCATACCCAGCTGCCACATCATGAACATGCGCTGATCGGCAACATCGCGGATCCGCAGGTGCAATGGCTTGCCCCCACCATGACCCGCCTCGCGGTCAACCCACAGCAGGATCGGCTCGGCGTCCTGATCGGACCCCGTCGCGTTCTGCATGATCGCCGCCATCTTGCGTGCGTGGAGCGGGTGGACACGGGTGTCGTTCTCGCCAGCGGTGAAGAGCACGGCCGGGTACTTGGTGCCTGGCTTGACATTGTGGTATGGGGAGTACGCCTTGATGAACTCGTAATGCTCAGGGTTCTCGGCGGTGCCGTATTCTGGAACCCAGTAGCGGGCCATCAGGAAGTTCTGGTAGCGGACCATGTCCAGCAGCGGAACGGCAGAGATCACCGCACTGAACAGATCAGGACGCTGAACAACGACAGCACCAGTCAGGAGCCCGCCGTTGGAGCCGCCCGCGATCCCGAGTTTGCTTGGGTTGGTGTAGCCATTCTCAACGAGCCATTCGCCGGCGTAGATGAAGTCGTCAAATACATTCTGCTTCTGGTCGAGCATCCCGGCTTCGTGCCAGGCGTTGCCGTACTCGCCGCCGCCGCGGAGATTGGCGACCGCGTAGACGCCGCCATTCTCGTACCAGGGGTACATGGTCGAGGAGAAGTATGGCGTCATCGAGATGTCAAATCCGCCGTAACCGTACAAAATGGTCGGGTTGTTGCCGTCGAGTTCAATGCCCTTTTTGTGGACGATGAACATCGAGACTGGCGTGCCGTCTTTGGAGTCATACCAAACTTGCTTGACTTCGATCTTGGATGGATCAACCGGGACATCTGGGCGTGCCCAGAGTTCGGACTCACCGCTGGCCAGATCGACCTTGAAGATTGACCGTGGCATGTTATAGCTCGAGAAGCTCAGGAACGCCTCGGTGCGGTCGTCGCTGGTGACGAGCCCGCCAGAACCGATGCCGGGGAGTTCGAGATCACCCTTTGAGTTCCCGCTGTAATCAAACAGGGCGATGCGGGTCTTGGCTGAGTCGAGGTAATCCACCGCGATGATTCCACGCGCGTAGCTCACGCCTTCGATGACGAGGTCGTTGTCTTGTGCGACGATGGTTTCCCAGTTTTCGAACGCGGGGTTGGAGAGATCGATGACCGAGAGTGTGCCGTTGGGGGCATCGAATGAGTGCTGGAGGAACAAGCGGTCCCCGTCGTAATGGGCACCACCAATGCGGCCCATCTTGCCGATTGCCATCGGGACAAGGTTCAGTTCTCCCGTCCGGAACCAATGAGACAGATCCGCGACCCAGAGATCCAGACCGGCCGTCCCGGTCCAGTACCCAACAGTCATCCACCTCGCGTCTTCCGACGGCATCCCAAAGGGGCCCCAGGTGGTTTTGAGTGCTTCGAGCTCGGCTTCGGTCTTGTTCTGGTCGCCATAGAAGAACTCGATGTCGTGCTGACGGAAGAGCTGTTGGTCTTGGCGGTGGTGCGTGCCGAGTTTGTGGAGCTTCATGACCGAGGAGTATGCGTCGTCGAGATCTTCGAGGCGCTCGTAGAAGAAGCCTGAGGAGTCCGGGAGCCATTGTGAGAAGCCGACTTTGCCCGGGATTTCGTCTGCGAACCATTCGCCGGATTCGACATCCATGACATAGAGTGTCGAGTTTTCATCGCCTGCGGTGTACATCCCGAAAGCCATGAGCGAGCCGTCCTTGTTAGGAGCGGTCCAAGACACCGTGGTCAGTCCGGATGGATCAATCTCCTGAGGATCGAGCAGCACCCGCTCGTCGCCATCGAGGCCATCGCGTACATATCGCACAGACTGTGGCTGTGTCCCCTCGCGGCGCGAGAAGAAATAGCGGTTGCCATAGGCGGATGGGCTTCCGATCGCGGGGACTTCCATGAGTTCGCGGAGACGGGATTCGAGGGCGGAGCGTCCGGGGAGGTTGTCGAGGACCGAGCGGGTGTACCCGTTCTGATCGTCGGTCCACGACGCGACCTCGTCATTGACAAGGCCCATGTTTTCTGGGTTTGAGTTGTCACCTTCGAGCCAGCGGTATTCATCGACGACGCTGTCGCCGTGGAGGGTCTCGGAAACCGGGACCGATTTGGTCTCGGGAGGGGCGGCTAGGGCAACAGTCGAGCCCGCAAGGATCAGGGCTGAGAGTATTGTTTTCATTGGTCATTTTCTCCAAAGTGGTATGGGCGCATAATACCCGCTGAGGGCATATCCTGCCAGCCATTCATACCCATCTGGAGCCTAAAAGGATGCAGATTCCAGCTATAGTACATCCGATTCACCAACGATGACCCAAGAACCTGATCCATATTTTCACACTGAAGCACCTCTCTGGGAGGCCATTGATCTCGATGACAAGCACGAGGCCTTTGACTGGACAAAGAAACTCCTTGAGTCAGGCGAAGACCCAAACTCATTTGGTCACACAGCCAGTATTACACCCTTAGGACTTGCATGGACAAACGGGTACACAAGGATCGTTGAACTCCTTCTTGAATCTGGGGCGAAAGTAGAGTTTGCAGATGATTTTGATATTTCTTATTGCCTAGTCAATGCCCCAATTGAAGCTTCCCTGCTGCTCCTTGATCGTGGTGTCGATCTTTCACCACTGACCTATTTGAACCAGCAAGGCGATCTGATGTGCGAGGGGTTCAATAACCCACTCTCGGAACTGGTTTCGAATGGTGAGTATGACAAAATTGCCAAGCTCAAACCATACGGGCTTATGGGTTTCTTGAATGCATTTGAATCTGACCTTGGCAGGACTCCATTATGCGAAATGGCTTCAGAAGGAAATCTAGAAGGAGTCAGATGGCTCATACAACAGGGCGCAGAAGTGGATGCCCACTGCGAAGCAACTATTGGCTATACCGCGCTTGATAATGCTGTTGACATCAAGCACATCGAAATAATTCGAACGCTACTCAGTGCGGGTGCCAATCCAAATATTCCAACATGGATGTGGCTAACGCCTGTTAATCATGTTGTGAACTATTCCACAAGCCCTAGAAAGAGCAGGCACGACCCTGATGACCAACCTGATCTCATTGAAATACGCAAACTCATTTTGGATGCAAGCAAGAACTTTCCAAAGCCCATATACCCAAATGGCACGACTCCAGATGTCTGGCCTCCACTTCCCAAAATCAAATAATCCTACTGCACCAATCCCTTGGTCAGGCGCATGAAGGCCGTCTCTAGGTTGACGGGTTCTTCTTGGAAGTGGGTCATGCGGAGGCCGTTGTTGATGAGGACATTGGGGATATCGGTGTAGTTGCCGCCCATGCGGTCGTCGAACTGTGCGTGGATGAGCTGGCCTGAGCCCCCGCCCATCGCGGTGCCGTCGCCTTGGACTATGGAGACTTTCTCTACACCGGGCATGGTCTGCAGAACCTTCGCCGCGTCCTGCAACCGCTCTGCGACACCAATATGAACCACATGCCCGACCTTCGCCCGTCGGAGGATCTCATCGACGGTCCCGTTAAAGAGGAGTTCGCCTTTTTCAATGATCCCGACGGTGTTGCAGAGCTCGGCAAGTTCGTGGAGGATGTGGCTTGAAATCAGGATGGTCTTGCCCATTTTTTTGAGTTCTTTGAGCAGCTCGCGGATTTCGATTCTTGCGCGAGGGTCGAGCCCCGAGGCGGGCTCGTCCATCAGGAGGACCTTTGGATCGTGGAGTAATACCCGCGCGATGCTGAGGCGTTGTTGCATGCCTCTGGAGAGGCCGCTGACTTCGGCGGTCTGCTTGTAGGTCAGGTCGGTGAGTTCGAGCACATCGTTGACCACCTTCTTGCGTTGCATTCCGTTGATGTTGTACGCGGCCGCGAAGAACTCAAGGTACTCGTGAACGACCATATCCTGGTACGCTCCCATGAAGTCTGGGACATACCCGATCAGCGGACGGATCTGTCGGTTCTGATACCCGATGGTTAATCCCGCAATTTGTGCCTGCCCTGACGACGGCTTGAGCAGTGTGGCCAGGACTTTGATTGTGGTTGTTTTACCTGCACCGTTTGGACCGATGAACCCAAAGCAGTCGCCCTCATTAATGGTAAGGTTCAGCGAGTTGAGTGCTGTGAGGTCGCCGTAGCGTTTGGTCAGGTTGATGGTTTCAATCATCGGCATGGTCAATATCCTACAAATACAGTATCAGTCATCAACAGAATCATCTTTGGGTTCAGGATCAAATACGCCCGCGTAGCGTGGTGGGTTTGACTCAAACGGATAAATCCAGGTCACCAGCGTCTTGCCTGATGCGGGCACGGGCTTGCCATTGACAAACAAGGGCACAGGCGAACCATCAGGATTCGCGTCTTTCGCCTCGACCTCAAGAACCCCCATCACAATCAAGCAGGGCTGCGTGAACCACATCCCGAGATCCCAGCCGTGCAACTGGCGGCGGTGTGCCAGCTTGTTGCCGACGGGATCAGTCAGTGTCCCGTAGCGGGGTGGTTGCATCTGCGAGATCATCCGCGCGGCCATGAGCCGATCCATCACATCACCCTTGGGACCTTGCAGGCTCATCGCATCAACACCACGCTGGATCGCGGCGGTAAAGAAATCACCCTTGGCTGAGTTACGGTTCGTATCGGATAGTTTGGTGTAATCGATCAGACTGATCACCTCGCCGGGCCCCCACCCGCCACCGGGAACCTGGGGCGACCAGGTTGTTACACGCGAGATCATCCCCTGACCGATCCCTTGACCCTCTACGCGTATCGGGGTCTGCTGGGACACGATGACGAACATCAGATCGGTGAGTTCGCCGGGGAGCCCGTGTTCGAGCTGCCCGTGGACCTCGGTGCCGATGAGTTCGAGTTTGGATTCAGCAAATGCCTCGGTGTCGATAACCGGACGAGGCATCGACCAGCCGCTGACCCCACCCCAGTCGGCGCGGAAGTCTTTGACCGTCGCGCGGGTCGGTACTCGGATGGACTCCGGACTCCGGCTCTCGATCCGGTACCCGGTGTTGTCCGGAAAACCTGAAACGATCGAAGCCGACGATGTGCTGGGCTGCCAGGGCGTGATCAGACTCACCATCCGGTTGCTCGAGAGCATCGAATCATCATCAGGATCACGGAGCGAGATCTCGGACTGACCGTAGCTCGGGAGCATGACGCTCATCCACGAACGGGCCCGGCTTGATGATTGCCCGTAAACCTGCTCAAAGAGCGTCAGGTGTGTGATATTGGTCTTCTTGGGTCGCAGCAGCGAAGCTCCCATCCAAGACAATGCGGTGAAGACAACGATCATCAACACAAAGCCCATCCACGCGTGCTGGCTCTTCTTCTGAATCTTGAGCAACGCAAAGCCGCCTGGGCCCGCGATGATCCAGTAGATGATGAATACGATGAGCCCAAAGAACACGCCCTGGATCGCTCGCCCGGTCTTGGCGATCTCTCCTGAGATATTGGTATCAAACTCCAGTACCGTCCGCGACCGGACATCGGAGAGCAGTTGTTCGTTCATCTCGCTCGGTCTTTGGATATCGCCCCGCATCCCGAGGATGCGGTGCCAGAACGGCTCAGCCTCTGGAAGGCCGAGCCGGCGGAGTTCCCCCTGCCCGAGGTCGAGCCCCACTACGGTCACCATCCCAGAGCCCACAAGCCTGCGCACCGCGATGGGCTCGCCTGCACGGGTCTTGAGTACAGGGATTGCTGTCCCCGGTTCGGCATCGTTTGCCGGGACGAAGGCCGTGAGTGTGCCGTTGTTTGGGAGTTCGATATCCGCCGATTCAGTGATCAGTTGGCGGACGGTGTCGTAGTCCACGCCGTCTCGCCTTTGCGGGCGTTGGATGTCGGGGAGTATGTCTCTGAGCGGATGGGTCCCGCTAAACCACGGATCGTCCGATGGGGGCATCATCACAATCAGATGCCCGCCCTGCTGGACCCAGTGGCGAATCGCGCGGGCGCGTTCGGGCGAGAGTGTGGATGGATCATGCTCGCGGAGTGTTGAGCTTCCCCACACGAGAAAGTCCAGAGGCACCAACCCCTGCCAGCGGTCCGGGAGTGAGAGTGTTGTCAGCCCCGGGGCTACGCGGATCAACTCGTGACCGAGCGGACGCCAGGTGCGATTATCGATTGTAATCCCGTAATGCTCGATCCCCAGCTGGCGGGTCCCGACCATCCCACCGATCGCGATCCAGGGCTCCTGCATCAGAGGGTTGTACTGTGTTGCTACCCCCAGCAACCGGCCCGCGCTGTACCCGAGCTGCCCGGCTTCTGGGCTGCCTGATTCCTCGGCTTCAAACGCATGGATTTCGAAACTCGCCTGCCCGAACTGGAAAGGCACCCAGCAGTACAACCAAAAGTTCTGTGGTAGCCCAGGATTCGCGCTGACCACCCGGTCGTACTGTGCATCATCCCCATCCGTGTCGCGGATGGTGACTCGTAATATAACTTCGCGCTGAGATGATCCCTGGTCGAGCATCTGGACCTGGATCCCGGCCCAGTCCCCAGAGCGGATCATGCCACCGACACCCAGATTAAGGATCTTGAGATCAATCCCCCCTGCCCCCTGAGAATCTTCGAATCCACCGTCTTGCCCGATGGCCTGCGAGTTCACAAGCAATACGAGGCAAAACACAGCAATCGATTTTAATGCAAACTTCCAGCAACGCAACGGACAGTTCCTCCAGATCCAAACCGTCCTTCAATGCGGCCGGGTATGAGATTCTACTACTTCCCAAACAAACTTGTGTGAGCTTCCAAAGTTTCTTGGTGATTCGTCCGATCATATTACCATAATGATCGACTCAGGAACCATGATTATGCTTATCGCCGCTGTGTCGGCCGGGATCTGTACCTTGTGCCTGTACTCGGTCTATGGCAATGTCATCCGCCATGAGACGACCCTGCATGATTTGCGCAACCGGGTCGAAACCCTCCAGAACAAGCAAATTCTCCATGTTGCCGAGCTCAAGGGCGAGATCTCACCCGAGATGTTCAAGGATGTCGAACTGGTCCCCGATGAGGAAGACCCGGCTGGATCGGGCGAAACAGCGCCAGCCATCCCATTTGAGGGCGATCAATCAGCCGAACCGGTCAGTTCTGAAACCAACGCCGCGTGACTCTTTGCCCCCATCCGGAAGCAATCGAGCTCAAACTTCTCGTTGGGCGAGTGGACCCGGTCGTCTTCGAGTCCGAATCCCATAAAGATCGTTTCGAGCCCAACGGTTGTTTTGAGCAATCCAGCAACCGGGATTGACCCCCCGGATTTGATCATCGCGGGTTTAATCCCACAAGCCTTATCGATTGCTCGGAATGCTGCCTGTAATGGTGCCGATTCGGTCGCACATGTTGCCGGAGCACCGCCGCCGTGATTCTCGAATGTCCATGTACAACCGGGAGGTGTCCGTTGCTTGAACCAATCGATCGCGGCTTGAGCGATCTTTTCAGAGTCCTGATCATCAACCAACCGGAACGAGAGTTTGGCGCTGGCTTTGGACGGGATGACGGTCTTGGCACCGGGGCCGGTGTAGCCCGCGATGATGCCGTTGATGTCGCAGGTCGGGCGGGCCCATTCGCGTTCTGTTGCGGTAAACCCGGTTTCGCCCACATTCGCCTCTGCGGGCATCCCGATTGAGTTCAGTGCGGCCACCGAATCGACTCCGAGATTTTTCCATTCCTCGCGTTCGCCGTCGGTGAGGTCTCGCACGCCGTCATAGAAGTTCGGGATGGTGACCTTGCGATCATCGTCCCAGAGTTGTGCCAGAACCTTGGTCAGCTCGTTGATGGGGTTCGGGACACGCCCGCCCCAGAGTCCCGAGTGGAGGTCTTGGTCTGGGCCGGTGAGGGTGACCTCGATGTATGCGAGGCCGCGTACGCCGTAGGTAATTGCGGGCTTCCCGCGTCCGAGCATGCCGGTGTCTGAGATGAGGCAGACATCGGTTTTAGATAGCGTGTTCTTATTGTCTTCGACAAACCGTTCGAGGTTGACGGAGCCGGATTCTTCTTCGCCTTCGAGCAGGACGGTGTAACGGACCCCGCCGCCGGGCTTTCCAGTGGTTTCGTACCAGCCACGCATCGCTTCGAGGAACATCATGACCTGACCCTTGTCGTCGCATGCGCCGCGAGCGACGATGCGTTCGCCGATCTCGCCATCCGCAGGTTTGCGGACAGGTTCGAATGGTGCGGACTCCCAGAGTTCGATCGGGTCGACGGGCTGGACATCGTAGTGCCCGTAGAAAAGTACATGAGGACCTGAGTAGTCGTCGTCGCCTGCGGAGGTCGCCAGAACGATGGGCTGGCCCGATCCTGCGGGGCTTCCGGTCTGTTTGATTTCGACATTGAACCCCGATGCCTTGAGGTGGTCAGCCGCCCACTTCGCAGCGTTTGCAGTGTCTTGATCGTGCTTGGGGTCGGTCCCTACGGACGGAATCCGGAGCCATTCCATGAACCGTTCGATGGATTGATCTTCGTGGTTGGTGAGCCAATCAAGGACTTGCTGTGTGGACATCGGATTCTTCTCCTGGGGTTTCCTTGAGCATAGCCAAAAAAGAACCCGCCGCCCAATGATGGACGGCGGGATCAAGATCTTGCAAACAACGGAATGATCCGAGTAGATCGGGTCAATCAGCCGTCATCATCGCGATTAGCGGCGACGACGAGCGGTTGCCAGGCCACCGAGGCCGAGGAGCGCGAGGGCACCTGGGGCTGGGATGTTGGCCGAGCCAGCGGTTGCTGATGGTGGGGTCTGGTCGAACTCGAGGATGCCCCATGCGTCGTTGCCGTCACCGATGCGGTAGACGCCAGCTGGCAGGAAGGTGCCGTCTGGGCCGACGACTGAGTCCGGAGTGATTGGTGCTGAACCGTCGTTGGCGACATCGCCGAGGCTGTCGGTCACGAAGAGTGACTCGACGATTGCGCCCATGCCGTCACGGAGGATCATGGTGTACGAGCTGTTCTCGATGGAGTTGGATCCGATCGTGATGTCAGCGGTGTAGCCGAGGAATGCCTGTGACTGAGCGTTGCCGAGGGTGAAGTACCCGCCAGCAGCGATCGAGCCTGACAGTGCGTAAGGAGCGCCGCCGTCGGAGCCCATGAATCCTGAGCTGTCGACATCGGAGTCCCACAGCTCGATTGACCAGTTGGTCAGGTCGATTGCAGCACCAGTGGTGTTGTAGAGTTCGATGAACTCGGTGTCTGTACTTGGGGTTGAGCCAAGGACTTCGTTGATGGTGACGCCTGCGTTAGCGGCGGCAGTGATGCCCGCGAGGGCTGCGATTGCAGTGGTAAACTTCATGTTCTTTCTCTCCATTTCTGGTGTATTTCTCTCAAATCTCTGAACACATGTCCGATTCGTAACGGCGGATGGGTGTCTACTTGAACAGGTCAGGAACTCGGAAACACCCATGCTCCGGTCGGTTTCGAACGATTATAATACCATAGTCTGGAGGGACTTTGGAGACAAATTTTGAAGATTTAAGCTTGTATGAAGAACAAATGTATCAAACCACTCATTTACCCTTCAATACGCCGAACAAAAAACGCCCCCCGAGTGTGGAGGGCGTAATTCGTAACTTTATCGGTCAGAAATCTGATTGATTAGTGAATCTTGGGATTCGGGCGGCCGTTGGATTGTTCTTCCATGAAGGCTTCGGATTCTTCCGTGTTTGTACTTCCCTGCCAAATAGTTCCGGTAGGGAACCATGGATTCGGATCGGTGTAGGACTCGACCTGCGTCATGGAATCTACCGAGCCATCGAACTTGGCAACATTGATCCCTTCACTGTGCCGGTATGAAAGGGCAAGATTGTTTCCGGTCTCTGACGCATGAGGACTTGATCGTCCATAGGAGACTGATTGTTCAAAAATTGGTGAGGAACTTGTGAATGAGCCATATCGACCGTTTGCACCTGCATCAAAGTCCAGACCATCAGAATCTGTCCAATAACGGGTGCCGTCAGCAATCATGATTTTACTTGATGCGCTCGTCCCTACCCGATCCATACGATGACGAAAGCCTCGTGGCTGCTGAGGGCTGCCGGGATGAGTCATAAGGTTCTGAACAAGCGGGGAGACAATGACATCACCTGACAATCGATTTGCGAGCCCCCTGAGATAAGACGCTTCGGTCTGCCCGAGGTGTGCGAAGCCCGTAGGCATCAGGTAGCTAGTCTGTTTGATACCCTCTTGAGCAATCTCATCGAAGTCTTCAATGTCCCCCGTGTTACCACTGTCGTATACGAAATCATTGAATGTGTTTGCCCTGGCACACCCAAGGGTATTGAAAATGTCACGGGTACGCTGAGCTCTATTGGTTGAGAAACCAAGGGTTTCGCCGGCAATTGGTGAAATCCAATCTTGCACTGTAGTGGGAGTATCTGAAGTCGTGTTGCCTTCAATTGCTTCTGTGCCCAGTGTCAACCCCTCACCCTGAACGACCACCCTACCAGTATATGGTGCGCCTTGCGTCACTGGACTTGAGTATTGCTCACGATTTTCACTTGCATAGAGCATGTTTAGCGCTGCCAAACTCCGAAGGGTTGAGCTGCACACCACATTCTGAGCGCTCGCTCTTGCCTGCCCTAGAGCAGGCAGGAGGATCCCGATCAGGAGTGCGATGATGGCGATCACCACGAGAAGTTCGATCAGTGTAAAGGCTTTCTTTCGACGATTCATTCTGAATCTCCCTTCGGCGAGATCTGTAGTCTCAGTTATTTCATCAGCACATGCACAATTGGATCGTTGTCAAGAACTCTGATGCTTGTTCCCGATCCGAGTGCTGTGGATTGTTTCCGGATTTGGTCTGTGATTCTGTCGAGGAATCGTTCATCTAGAGTCCATCGTTCGGACCCTTCGTCTTGGTAGACCGGGATCAGTGTCCGGTCCCCGGTATCCGGATTCTTTGAGGGGTATACGATCCCCTTGGCTTTTCCTTTTTGGACCAGGTACAACTGGCCTGTGATCACATCAACGGTCATGTGACCCGATGGGCCGTCTACAGGACCGCTCCCCATCATCCTCCAGCCGGTGAAAGCCAGCACCGCGACTGCTGCGATGATCAGTATGATTTGCCAAGGTTTGATGTCACTCATGCGTCCTGCCTCGTTTTCACATCGTGGGGTTGATTGGAGCGTTTGCTCATTCCCGATCCCAGTACTTTGCCTTGCCGGTTGGTTGGCGCGGCCACTATTCTACGCTTGGAACTCAAAATCTCCAATTCCCATCTCGTAAGTGTATCAGAGATTGCCTGTATCAGTTGCGGCTTCTCAAAAAACCGCGAAATTGAATCAGTTCTTCATATCCACACTCACCGGGTAATGGTCCGCGGCGTATCCATCAAAGGTCTCCAGGTCCCGCCAGCTGGTGCCTTCTGGGCGTGCCGCGGTGCCGTAGACAAATGCTCCGTCTGTATTCATGTGCTCAAGGGCTGCTTTATTCCCCAGAACCAGGTCGATTCTTCTTCCGGATTCATGGGTGATGATTTCGGAGCTTTGGGTGTGCTGTGCGAAGATATCCACAAACCCTGCATTGAGATAGGTTTGGACTGATTCGGCGTCCGGCTCTGCGTTGAAATCTCCAAGGAGGACGATCGATCGATCTGGGTGATCTTCGAGCAGATCGTTGATCAGTGCGAGCGTTCCAATGGCTTCGGCTTCTCGCCAGTAGGTGTTGAAATGGCCTGATTTGTGGTGCAAAACGAAGAGCGTCAGGGTCCATGTGGGCTGGTCAACTCCTGAAGGGACTTCGATATCGACCATCAAAGGCGAGCGGCGGAAAGCGATGGGCTCGCCGGCGTACCAGTTTTTGTTGTTGCCGTATTTCTCTGGGTGGACCCCGCCGAGTTCTTTATTTGGCCAGTTTTTGTGGTTTGTGATGGGGTATCGGGAGAGGACCGCGTTCTCTATGCCTCTGGCGTTCCCCGCGTCGATGGAGATGACATGGTCGTAGCCCATGCCGGCGAGGTATTTGTCGCGGTATTCGAGGAGGGCGGCTTCGGATTCGACTTCTTGGACGCAAAGGACATCGGCATTGACCGCATGGATTGCCATGGATGTTGCGATGAGTTGGTGCTCTGGCTTGGCATCATCCGCGTCGTCGTTGCGGCCTGTGAGTGTTGGATCATCATGCGTATCGAAGAGATTTTCAATGTTGTAGGTCGTGAGCCGGAATGATCCTTTTGCGGTTGATGGGGCTGATTCGAGCCCGAAGTTCCGCATGAGGATGCGTGTTTTTTCGTATTGCTCCTTGGCCTCTTCGATGTTGGTCGGCTCTGAGGCTACTGGTTCGGCGGCCCATGCAGAGAATGAGAAGCATGTGAGTGCTAGGGCAGCGATAGTCCATAGGGGGAATTTTTGAGTGCTCATTTGGTGTCTCCTGAAGCGATTATTGGCGAGGGGAGTGTAGGTCGGTTTCTTCGTACACACGGCTACCATTGGTTCTCTAGGTCTCTGTATAAGGAATGTTGACTGTGAAGATTGTGTTAGTCAATCCAAGGGGGTTCTGTGCCGGGGTCCGGATGGCGATCGATGTGGTCGATCAGGTTCTCGAGTTGATTCCGGGCGAAACTATTTATGTGTACCATGAAATTGTGCATAACCGGCACATCGTGGAGCGGTTTATTGGCCGCGGGGTCCGATTCGTCGAATCGCTCGGCGAGGTTCCATCTGGGAGCATTGTGATCTTTAGTGCCCATGGGATTCCGCCTTCATTGCGGGAAGAAGCCACCGAAAGAAACCTGACCGCGATCGACGCGACCTGCCCGCTGGTGACCAAGGTGCATTCGCGGGCCGTCCGCTACGCGAGGCAGGGATACCAGATCCTGCTCATCGGGCACAAGAACCATCAGGAGATCGTCGGGACGATGGGCGAAGCGCCAGGGCAGACGCAGGTGGTTGAATCTCCTGGGTGCATCGAGTATTTGCAGATTGATGATCCGGACAAACTGGTGTATCTGACCCAGACGACACTCTCGACGGATGATGCGGGGGTGGTGATCGATGCACTCAAGAAAGCGTTCCCAAATATCAAGGCACCGCCGACTGATGATATTTGTTATGCGACGACGAATCGGCAGGAAGCCGTACGCGATGTGGCGCCGATGTGCGATCTGATGATTGTTGTGGGATCGAAGAACTCATCAAACTCCGTTCGGCTGATGGAGATCGGGGAGAATGTCGGGACCAAAAGCGTGCTTATTGACGATGTTTCTGAACTTGATCCATCTTGGTATCTGGGCGGGGATGAAACCATCATGCTGACGGCTGGGGCGAGTGCTCCCGAGGATTTAGTCTCGGAGATCTGCAAGCACTTTGTCGGGCAGCATGGGGCAACGCTGCATCTGGCTGATATCTCTGAGGAGTCTGTGGAGTTTGGGCTTCCGCTCACGCTCAAGCGGCTGATGGAAGAGCACGGGGTTGATCATAAGGACCGCCGGATTATGGTTGAGCCCCCCACCATCACCGCTGAGGACTACGGCAGCACGCCTGTGCCTCTGACAATTTCGGGTTCCAACTCATGAAGCATCCCAAGCACCACTTTTTCTCTATGACCCCCGAGACACTCACCGATTGGTGTCTTGAACGCCGGCTCCCCAAGTTCCGCGCCAAACAGATCCTTGAATGGGTGTACCTCAAGGGCGTGATCGATCCGAAGGAGATGAGCAATCTGTCGAATCTGGATCGCAAGACGCTGCAGAACGAAATGACCTTTCTCAGTGGCCCCACCGTTGCCCACCAGCTCGCGACCGATGGGACGCAGAAGTTGCTTGTGGAGTGGAGTGATGGTGCTGTAGATGCCAAAGAAGCCGGGGTGGACCATGAATCGCGTTTGCCGATTCTTGGGCAGGAGATGCCTTATTCGGATACGACCCGGCAGACCGAATGCGTGATGATCCCGGCTCCGGATTCTGACCGCCGGACGGCGTGCATTTCCTCGCAGGTCGGGTGCCCGGTTGGATGCACCTTCTGCGCGACGGGGATCGGCGGACTTGACGGAAACTTGTCTGCGGGGCGGATCGTTGAGCAGGTCTGGCGGCTCAATCAACTCGAAGGGGTCGGACGGATTTCCAATGTGGTGTTTATGGGGATGGGCGAGCCGCTGGCGAACTTTCGGCCTGTGGTTGAAGCGGTCAAGACGATCGCGGCCCCGTGGGGGATGGGGATCGGTGCTCGGAAGATTACTATTTCAACGGTCGGCATGCATAAAGCGATCGAGAAACTTGCTGAAGAACTGGATCTACCTGTGACGCTTGCGTTGTCGCTCCATGCTCCCAATGACGAACTCCGGCGGGAGTTGATCCCATGGGCAGAGTTTACTTCGATTGCTGATCTCAAGCATGCCTGCAAAAAATGGTTTGCCAAGACCGGGCGAGAGATCACGCTCGAATACATCTTGCTAGGCGGGGTGAATGATCAATCAGAACACGCGGTGGAGCTTGCACGGGTGTGCAAGGATCTGCGGGCCAATGTGAACCTGATCCGCTACAACGAGGTTGCTGGGCTCGAGTTTCGGCGCCCGGGCACCGACGATGTACATCGCTTCCAGTATTTATTACGCGAGGGCGGGGTGAACTGTCATATCCGGGCAAGCCGAGGGCGGGATATTGCGGCGGCTTGCGGGCAGTTGCGGCATGATCATGCCGCCGCCGAATAAGAATCGCCGATAGACTGGTACCGATGCTGCTACAGACTCAAACCACAACCGATGCATACAGCTGGGCCCGGGAGTTCCGTGCGGGGACTTGGCAGCACTGGACGGTTGTAGCCGTGTGCGCATTGATTATGGTAATTTGGTGCGCCAACGGTCGGCGGTGGCTCAATCGAGATACTGATGAGGGACGCGCCAAAGAACGCGAGCTCCGCCACTGGATCGGGTGGTTTATTGTTGTTTCACAGGGCTTGATTTTTATACGGCGGTTTACTCCTGGGCAATGGGATATACAGGAGTCGTTACCGTTGCATATGTGCCGGTGGGATGTGTGGATCGTGGCGTGGGCGATGCTGACATTGAACCGAAAGGCACGGGCAATGACCTTGTTCTGGGGGTTGGGTTTGAGCACGCAGGTGTTCTTTACGCCGTTCTTGAAGGAAGGGCACGGATCGTTGGCGTTCTGGATCTACTGGCTGAATCATCTCCAGATTGTGGGGGTGGCGGTGTACGATGTTGCCGCGCTGGGGTACCGTCCGAACTTCAAGGATTTGTGCTTTGGGGTCGCGACAGGGGTTGGGTTTGCTGTTTTGGTGTTCTTTCTCAATATCGTGCTGGGCACGAACTACGCGTATCTGGGGCCTGGGGATCATGAGGCGGCGTCGATTATTGATGTGCTGGGGCCGTACCCTTGGCGGGCCGTGTGGATGGTTGTTGGTGCCGCGGCTGTGATGGTGATGATGTACCTGTTCTCGGCGGGCGCTATGCGGATCCGGACGCGGGTCTTCAAGAAGCCGATGCCACGCTTCCTTGAGTCAGACCCACCAACACCTAAAAAGGGCGACGCTTCGTGATCAGAATCGCTACACTCGGATCATGGTGATGCTCCTTGTCATTCTGTGCTTCGGTGCGTGTGTGATCTCATTGATTGGGACATGGGTTGCGCTGCGCCTGAGCCATCGGGTCGGAGCAATGGATTCAGCGCCGATGGAAGGCCAGATAAAGAACGACGCGAGGCAAATTCCCAACACGGGCGGGATCGGGATCGTGCTCGCGTTGTGGTTCCCGATGCTGATCGGGCTGCTCGGTGTGACTCTCTTGGATGCAGAATCATTCACGGGGATGCTCGAACCGGTGCAGTCCGTTTGGGCGGATCTTCAGGAACGGGTAAGTCTCGGATGGGCGCTGCTTGGGTGCATCGTTGGATTGCATCTTCTAGGATTGATCGATGATCGCCGCCCGATGGGGGCGAGGTCGAAGCTCATTATCATGCTGGTGCCCGCGGTGATCTTTGCGGTGTTCTTTGATACTCGATTGCTGACGATGCTTGATGGATATGCCGGGGGGGCGTGGCTGAGTATTGTGCTGACAATTGTGTGGATCGTGGCGATCACCAACGCGATGAACTTTATTGACAACATGGACGGGCTCAGCGCCGGGATTGCTGCGATTGCTGGGGGGCTGTTTCTCATTGCGGCGATACTGAATGCCCAGTGGTTTATTGGGGTGATTTTGGCGTTGCTTGTCGGGGGCTGCCTTGGGTTCTTGGTGTTCAACTTCCCACCGGCCAAGATCTTTATGGGCGATGGCGGGTCACTGGTGATCGGGTTTGTGCTGGCGATCACGACGGTGCGAACGACCTACATCCCTGTTGATGGGAGCGGTCCAGACGCCGGGGCTTGGTATGGGCTGCTCATGCCAATCGCGGTGCTCGCGGTGCCTTTATATGATTTTGTGACGGTGACGGTTATCAGGATTTACCAAGGCAAGAGCCCGTTTGTTGGGGATCTACAGCATTTTTCGCATCGTTTGCGCGATCGCGGACTGGGAAACCGTGGGACGATCCTTGTGATCTATGCGCTCACCGCGTGCTCGGGGATTGCGGGGATCCTGCTTACCCGCGCCTCGGCGTGGGAGGCGGGGATGCTCGGGGCGCAGGTGATGATGATCTTGGGGGCGTTGGCGTTGTTTGAGTACAGGTCGCCTCCAAAGAGGGGGCGTGATGGCTGAACGATCCGAGCATTCATCTGCAGACCGGCGCGAGATTCTTGCCGTTGCTTCAGTGTGTTTGCTTGTCGTGTTGGTGTTGCTTAGGGCGATGAGCACGCATGAGCCGTTCCCGATGTGGGATTCGGATCCCTATCTGTTTGGATCGCCTTTGTCGGGGATCACCAGTGGCTACGGCATTCTGCTCAACGCGGGGGTAATGGCGTTGAGCCTAGTGACTTTGATGTGCTCGCCAGGGTTGGGGCGCAGCGAATCTACGATGCGGATTCTGCTGGGGGCTGGGAGTGTTGGGCTCGGGGTGCACCTGATACTGGATCCGGTGACGATGGTGAACGGATCAACCATCGGCGCGATGTTGGCGGCTGCGATTGCCTCTCGCTCGTTCTTGATGGCGTATCCGAAATGGATCAGCATCATGGTGCCAGTTGTGCTTGGTGCGGGCGTGTTTCTGGCTCTCTATGGATTTCACCAGGTCTTTATTCAGCACCCGCAGACCGTGGCGATGTACGATCAGAACCGTGAGGCGTTCTTGAATGCCCGCGGCTGGAATGATGGATCGTTCGAGGTGATGAGCTACGAACGCCGGCTGCGGCAGCCGGAACCAACAGGATGGTTCGGGCTGGCCAATGCCTATGCGAGCTTTATGGCGGCCTTCGGGATCGCGATGGTCATGGTGACGCTGTGCTCGATTAGAAAAGCTTGGTGGATGCTGAGTGGCCTGGTTGCGGGGATGCTGCTGGCGATGTTGGTTGTGTCCAAATCCAAGGGCGGGATCGGGGCTGCGGTCTTGGGATTCGGGACGCTCCAATACGCGATGGCCAGGCACCGAGGGCGGCTGAGCCGGATCGGGACGAGCACGCTCTGTGCTTCTGCTCTGGTCATCGGAGGCGTCATCGGGGGGGCGATGATGCACCAGCTATCGCTGCTCTTCCGGGGTCAGTACATGGTTGGGGCGTTGCGGATCTTCGCTGAAAATCCGATCATTGGGGTTGGGCCTGGAAAGTTTCAGGACGCGTACATGGTCCATAAGCCATCGACGAGCCCGGAGGATGTGACCAGTGCGCACAATCTGTTCTTTGATCTGATTGCTCAACTTGGGCTGGCGGGAATCGCGTGGATCGGGGTGCTGATCGTCCTGATTTGGTCGGCGCGTCTACCCAGACTGGACGAGGTTGAATCAGACCGGGTTCCAAAGGGTGTGCTTGTTCGGATGATCCCGCTGATGGTGATTGCTGTTGGTGTTGGAGTGATCCGATTGCAGACCAATGCGATGGATCTTGAGTTGATGCTCTTGCTGCTGTTGGGCGTTGGGCTTTGGATGGCATCGAGCGTGCTGCTCGGGCTGTTTGGGTCGATTCGTGCGCTGCGGATCGCTGCTATAAGTGCTGCTGTTGTGCTGGTGATCCATTCGATGCTCGATCTGACATCGGTGTGGGTGGTGAGCGGGCCTCTCTTTGGGTTGTGCATCGGATTGGGATTCCGAGGGCTTCCAACGGGAACAGACACGAAAAAGCGGTGGCTTCCGAATCTGGCTGCAGCTCTTGGGCTGGGTTTCGTAGTTGCCTTGTCTGGGGCTGGGGCAACCAAAGTCATTGATCGTGATCAAGAGCTGATTGCGCTGGCGACAAAGCCGGCCAAGAGCATACAAATTCAATCACTATTAGACGACAACTACAACATCATGGCTCTTGCGGATCAAGCAACCGAGCTCACAAATACTCCGGTCCAGAATAGTGAGGTTTCCATCCGGAAGAGCTTGCGCGATTTTGAGCTTTGGCATCGACCGATTTCGGCAATGGGTCTTGTCGAACTGAGCCGTGAATCTGATGATCCACAAATCCAGATTTTAGCTCTTGAACACTCTATGAAATCTGCAGTCTCATATCGTGATTCCGGCCGGGGTGGCGCAGGACCACTCTGGGAATCTGCTCGGAGAATCGCTGACCAGCTGGGCACAGGCAGCACCTTCAGCGAACTCAAATGGGCCGGACAGGGGTACATCGTGCTTGCTCGACACAATGATGGTTCGGCGGCATTGCTGGAACTTGCATTTCAAAGTTGGGTTCGGGCCGACCCGCTAAACCCGCACGATCCGAAGCATGCAATCCGGCTGATGGAACTGGCTCAGGAGATGGGGAACCCACAAGAAGCAAGCAATTGGGCTCGTCAAGCGATCGAGCGATCCGAGCGGATGAGGCTCGATCCGCTCAAGCAACTGAGCCCCGAGGTTCTCAGACGGGCCAGCTCGATCCTGAATACTGATTAAGTGGCACAATTTGGCCTTTTTATGGTCCGAGAATCAGGATTCTGAGGTCAATTTTGCTTGAAAAATGATCCGAGGTCGCTAGGATTACGCACTTTCGCGTCTGAGACCCGATTGGGTTTCTCGTCGTGATATGTTCAAGAGTGTTTGGCGGTGTGGTATCGCTGCCTAGGTATATGCCGGAGTTCAAGTTATGGATGAGTCATCAGACCCAGATCCCGACCGAGGTGGATCTCGCAAAGCGGATGCAAGCAATGCATTCTTCGCGTGATCCATCAAGAAATGCTTGAAACCCATTCTCCGAATCAAAAAACACTCAATCAGTACCACAATCAATAGCGTTATCCGGGATCAGCCGACTGATCCCTTAGTATGCCCGCCCAATCGTTTGAGATGGTCGAGCACAACAGTTCACCACACTTGACCAAACGAAGGTCATACCAAACGACGGTTCATCAGAGCGTCCAAGAGAAGGATTACCACAATGGCCACCGACCTTTCATACATCCGCAACATCGGCGTTTGTGCCCACATTGATGCAGGCAAGACCACCGTTACCGAACGCATCCTGTTCTACACAGGTAAAAGCTACAAGATCGGCGAGGTCCACGAGGGCACCGCGACCATGGACTTCCTTCAGGAAGAGCAAGAACGCGGGATCACCATCCAGTCGGCAGCGACCACCTGCCCTTGGGAACACAAGGGCAAAGAGTACAAGATCAACCTGATCGACACCCCGGGGCACGTTGACTTCACCATTGAAGTCGAGCGTTCGCTCCGCGTGCTCGACGGCGCGATCGCAGTTTTCGACGGCAAGGAGGGCGTTGAAGCCCAGTCCGAAACCGTCTGGCGTCAGGCTGATCGTTACAATGTGCCCCGCATGTGTTTCGTCAACAAGATGGACAAGCTCGGTGCGAACTTCGAGTACTCGTTTGACACGATCAAGAAGCGTCTGGGCGCCAACCCAATCGCGATGCAGCTCCCATGGGGCGAGGGCGACGAGCTCGTCGGCATTATCGACCTTCTGGAAATGAAGGCCTACCACTTCGATCCAGACTCACAGGGCGCGATTGTCACCCAAAAGGAAATCCCTGAAGACCTGCTTGAGAACGCTCAAAAATGGCGTCACGATCTGATTGAAGCCGGTGCATCACTCGATGACGCGCTGATGGAGCAGTACCTTGAAGACGAGGACTCGATCACTGTGGACCAGATCAAAGCCGCGATCCGCAAGGGCACCATCGCCCTGGAATGTAACCCGATCTTCTGTGGCTCGGCCCTCAAGAACATCGGTGTCCAGCGTCTGATCGATGCGACCATCGATTACCTCCCGAACCCCGAGGAAGTACCCGATACCAAGGGCACCAACCCGAAGGACAAGGAAGAAGAGATGACCCGCAAGAACAACGACTCGGATCCATTCTCCGCGCTCGTGTTCAAGGTTGTATCCGATACCCATGGCGACCTGACCTACATGCGTATCTACTCGGGCAAGCTCGTCAAGGGCAGCCGCACGCTCAACCCAGGCAATAACAAACGCGAGATCGCTTCGCGTATCTTCGAGATGCACGCCAAGGATCGCCTAGCACTCGATGAGGTCGGCGCGGGCAACATCGTTGCAGTCGTTGGTATCAAGAACTCGGTGACTGGTGACACCCTGTGTGATCCGGACAATCCGATTGTTCTCGAACGCATGGAGTTCCCACCACCGGTTATCTCGATGTCCATCGAGCCGAAGACCGCCGACGATAAGCGGAAGCTGTCTGAGGCACTCGTGGTTATCCGCCGCGAAGATCCATCGTTCCGCTCGGAGTACAACGACGAGACAGGCCAGACAATCATCGCAGGCATGGGTGAACTTCACCTTGAGATCATCAAGAACAAGCTCCTGCGTGACATGAAGATCGGTGTTGAGGTTGGCAAACCACGCGTTTCGTACCGCGAAGCGATCAAGAGTGCCGCCGATGGCTGCCGCGGGTTGTTCAAGAAGCAATCCGGTGGTCGTGGTCAGTTTGGTGACTGTACCATCAACATCGAGCCGTTCACGGCTGAGCAAGCCGAGGAAGAAGGGCTTGACTTTAAGGACAATGTCGCGTTCGTCAATGGCATTGTCGGTGGTGCGATTCCGAAGGAGTTCATCCCATCGGTCGAGGTCGGGGTCCGCAACACCGCTAAGAGCGGCGTTTCTGCACCGTTCCCACTGATCAACATTAAGGTCACCGTCACCGATGGTAAGTACCACGATGTCGACTCCTCCCAAATCGCGTTTGAGCAAGCAGGCCGTCTGGCTCTGCGTGAAGCGGTTTCGCGGGCTGGGTCGATCTTGCTTGAGCCAATCATGAAGGTGGTCGTTGTGACCCCTGAGGATTACCTGGGTAATGTGACCGGTGATATTTCATCACGCCGTGGTATGATCCTCGATACCGAGGACAAGGGTATTATCAAGGAAATCACAGCAGATGTGCCTTTGAGCGAGATGTTCGGGTACACGACTGACTTGCGTGGTATGTCCCAGGGTCGTGCGGCCAACTCGATGGAGTTCAAGGAGTACCGCGAAATGCCTCGGAATCTCCAGCAGGAAGTGATCGAAGCAGGAGCTTGATCACCCCCCACCGCTGATAGGCGTTTGGGCGAAAGATTCAGCAGTTTGGTTATTATCCGGGCGTGTCCAGATGGACACGCCCGGCTTTCTTTTTCTTTGACCCGGCGGCTCTTGATCAACCACCAAATCAAGAATGCCGACCTAGTGTTAAGACCCGCCTAGAAGGCAGGCGGGCATATCGGACCTCATCAGCTGGCTACAGGAGTCGAGCCAATGTCAGATCGGTATCAAGCTATTTTGCTCTTTGGAGCACCCGGAGCGGGCAAAGGCACCCAAGGGCTATTGCTCGGGAACATCCCCGGATTCTTCCACATGTCTACAGGCGACATGTTCCGCACGCTGGATCACCACTCGGAGATCGGGCAGCTGTTCGATCAGTATTCCAGCCGTGGCGAGCTTGTGCCTGATGAAGTTACCATCAAGATGTGGCGTGAATATGTGCATGCCCAGACCGTGCTGAGTTTATATAAATCGCACGATGACCTGCTCTGCCTCGACGGCATCCCGCGGACGGTTGCCCAGACCCAAGCGATGAACGAGTACATCGATGTCCGAGGGATCATCCATCTTGTCGCATCAAACCCCGAAGAGATGGTGACACGACTTCAGAAGCGTGCGATCGAACAGAAACGGGTAGACGATGCAAAGATCGAAGTGATCCGCAATCGGCTCGAAATCTACGAACGCGAAACGCGTCCGGTGCTGGACCAGTTCGATCCGAGTCTGGTGCATGAGGTCAATGCGATTGGTACCCCCGCGGAGGTCCTCGGCGGGATCCTTCGCGTGCTTGCTCCGATCCAAGCGACCGCACACACAACGGTCTCTCACTGAAATCTCATTTGATACTTGTAACTACGGCCGCTGGTTGATCTCGTCGCCACGGATCGCTGAGTTGACTACATCGATCGAAATCACCTGATACACATGCTTACCGATGTCTGGGGTTGTCTTGATCCCATAAAGCCCGGGGTTTCCGAAGGCTTTGTAGTTGACCGGTGGGTGAAAGTAATGTGAAATCGGCGCATAGTTGCGGAGTTGATCGTGATTACCAAAGTAATCCCACCTCTGCTGATAGTTGCTTGAACGCCGGCCATTGTCCCTGAGTAGTTCGGGATCAATCGGGATCCACAGGATCTGGTCTCGTTTCGCGTCGTAGAGCGCGAACTCGACCAAGGCAACGACCCGCTCGTCGATGTGGCCAAACTCGTCGGTCTTGTAGCAAACCACTAGCCGAGCGGGGACACCCGCTGCCCGGAGCACCGCTGTCAGCATGGTCGAGGTGTCGAGCCCGGAGCCCGCTGGTTTTAGCGCTACTTGATCTGCAGACCGAACCAAATAGCCTGACCAAGCCGAGCTTGGGAACACTGATAATCCATCGAGAATGTCTCCCGCTGTAATGGTGTGGACCGCCGGAGCTAAAAAGGTATTGCTCCTGGTCACTCGAACATAATCAAGGACTTTGCCGGTGAGGTACTTGGCCAGTGTTACTTCGTCGATCGATTTGGGATCGTTGCCCTCGAGCCATTGATCGACGAGTTCTATGAGTCGATCCTGACCCTTTGTATCTACGGGGTCATTGATCTGATCGATGATTGGTGTTAAGTAGGCGCTCGCTTCTGCGGGCCAGCTCTTTGGCCACGGGATCTCTTTGGCGAGTTGCTCGTTGAATCTTGTGTCGGCGCTGACCACATGTGAAACCTGTGTCATGTGAAGCTGATGGACCCACCGGTATTTATGCTCAGATCTCCACCAGATATAGGGGGCGCTGGAATCGGGGGTCTGGAGAATCTTTGCGTCTGGGGTGAACTTCACATCACCAATTCGAAGCGTGGCGGTAATCTCTTCGTTGGGAGACCAGTAGTGACCCCCTTGACGGGCAATTGGGTAAACAAACTCGATGTCCTCTACATCCCACGACCCGGTTCGTTCTTCCCGATATTCGCCGTTGAACTTCACGAGTTTCCCGGCTCGCAAAAAGACCTGTGACCGTATATCCCACCTCCAGGGATCCCTGTGCTCCAGATATGGATTTGGTTTGAGTGGTGATACAGAATCGGGATGGGCCATCGACTGGGCGTGGGCTGAAGAGTGTCCGAAACCGCACGAAACAGATATGGCGAGGATGATGATTGCTGTTGGAATAGATCTCGGCATAATGGTCCCTTCGGTTGCTCAATAATACGGGCTCAAATGACATCGGTTTCGAGGGCTTTGTACCTGCACAGATCTATGATCCACGAGACCTCACCACAAGGAGAATCCAGTTGACTACCGCACCCGCAGGCACCGAGATGACACGCGTTGAGAAAGATTCCATGGGCGAGATGACCGTCCCCTCAGATGTGCTCTACGGGGCCTCTACACAGCGAGCGGTGCTGAACTTTCCCGTTTCGGGGCGGGCGGTGCCCGAATCCGTGATCCGGGCGTTTGCGATCCTCAAGACGGCCGCCGCCAACGCAAACACAAAGCTGGGAAAACTACCAGCCACCAAACGGGACCGGATCGTTGGGGCGTGCGACAAGATCCTCGACGGGCTCAGCGATCACGGCGGTATTGAGCGGCATTTTCCGATCGATATTTTTCAGACCGGATCGGGCACATCGACCAATATGAATGTCAATGAAGTTGTCGCCAACCTCGTCTGCATCACCAATGGCGTCGCGATCGGGTCGAGCAAGAACGCGGAATACCTCAAGACCGACGCATCGATCCATCCAAACGACCATGTCAATATGGGGCAATCCAGCAACGACACCTTCCCCACCGCGATGCATATCGCTGCAGCGATCGGGATCAAGGATCGCTTGCTTCCTGCTGTCCAGTCACTCGCCAAAGCCCTTGAAAACAAGGCCAAGGAGTGGGATGATGTTGTCAAAATCGGACGGACACACCTCCAAGATGCGACCCCGATCAGGCTCGGGCAAGAGTTCAGTGGGTACGCATCACAGATGCGTCATGCTGAGGATCGGCTCAACAGGGCGCTGGGCACACTTGCTGAGTTGGCAATTGGTGGGACGGCTGTTGGGACGGGGATCAACACACATCCTGAGTTCAGCGGCTTGATCGCGGCGGAACTGACGACCCGCTGCGGGATCGACTTCCGCGAGGCCGACAACCACTTCGAGGCACAGCACGCCAAGGACGGGTATGTGGAGGTTTCAGGGTTGCTGCGGACGATCGCGGTGAGCATGTCCAAAATCGCCAATGACATCCGCTGGCTCGGGTCTGGACCCCGGTGCGGGATTGGGGAGCTCAAGCTGCCCGCAGTGCAGCCCGGATCGAGCATTATGCCTGGGAAGGTGAACCCGGTGATCTGTGAGGCCGTCGTGATGGCGAGTTGTCAGGTCGTGGGGAACGACGCGGCTGTGGCCGCGGGCGGATTCGGCGGGGTAGGGTCTCTTCTGGATTTAAATGTGGCGATGCCGATGATGGCAGCGAATCTGCTTGATTCGATCCAGCTGCTGACCGGATCGTGCACGATGTTCGAAGAGAAACTGATCGCGGGGCTTGCGCCTGATCGGGAGCGGTGTGCAGAGCTGATTGAAGGCTCGCTCGCGATGTGCACAAGCCTTGTGCCTGTCATTGGTTACGACGCATCTGCGAAGCTGGCATATGCTGCCTTTGACCAGGGAAAGACGGTCCGGGAGTTGGCACTTGAGCAGGGCGAACTCAGTGCAGATCGCCTCAATGAGTTGCTCGATCCGGGATCTATGACCCATCCTGCACCCTAACAAACTGCTGCATTGAGCTTACCCAGATTTACATCTGGTGTTGCGGAACCAAAGTCCATCGCGCACCGAATAACAGTACACGATGCGGAGTTCTCCCCTGTATTCCGCAGATAGCCGATAGTGTCTCATCTGAGGGGGTGAGAAAGGGCACTTTGGTGCAGATAATCGACGATTCACCCATTCAACTGGGTCATTGTACGATATGATGGTGACAACCGCATTCCCTGATACACAACGAACCAACTGGAGCGTTCCATGCGATCGAACAGAGCCGTAAACAGACCCTCGAATTCCATTCTCAAGAGCATGATCCTTGCCTCACTCGGACTGGCGGTTTCATACACCTCAGCCGCACCCTTGAAATCTGACGCTAAGACCGGCCAAGGCGAAGTGATCTCGCTCAAGGTTCGCACACAGAAGAGCCAATCCCTGCTTGTTCATTCGCCTGATGCCACGAGCAGCTACGCGGAGATCATCGAATCGTCAGATCCTTATCTGATGCTCCTACGGAACAAGGTTATTGTCCGGACACAGGGCGTTAAGAACCTTCGATCGCTGATTGCGGGACTCCCAGACGAACTCGGTCTTGTTAGCCTTGAGGGCAATCTCGCTGGCAACAGCGATGCTTGGGAACTCACAACACAAGATGTCCGCTCAGCGGTTGCTGTTGCTGAGTTGCTTTCTTCTCATGAGTCCGTGCAAATAGCCTTTGTAGATAGTGGCCGAGTCGTCGATCACGGCGAGCGTGGCCAAGCTCTCAAGCTCCAACTGCAAAGATCATTGACCCGCCCTACCCAGAACCCGTTTGCCTCGAGCACGGCACCAGGTATTCAAACCGTGGATGACAGCGTTGGCCCTGCCGGCACCACTGATCCCGATCTGGCATCTTTCTGGCACTTGAATAACACGCTCCCGATTTATCTGAATCGCGATAACAATGTGACACAGGATATTTATGATGTCCTTGGATACACAGGAGCCGGGGTTACCGTGGGCATTGCCCGCAGATCAAATATCGAGCATTTGGACTTCACACATCCCGATATCGACGACAACTACGACGCCGCTCTCACAATGCCTGTGGACACAACGCTGCTCCCGCATGACCGTGTGTTAACCTCAATCGCATCAATCATCGCCGGCGAACGGGATAATGCTGTCGGCGGTCACGGGATTGCACCGGGCGCCTCGATTGCAACCATGAGTACAGGGACTGACTTGTTGCTTGCCAACATGCTGACCTATGAGATCGACAATATTGATATCAAGGTTGTCCCATCACCGTTCGGGGCAAACGAGTTCACCACTATGGACTTTGGTTCCATTTACAACGACGGGGCCGTCTCAGACTTTGTAGGCGACTACTTCCAGAACTCACTGCGATTCGGCAGAAGCCGGAAGGGGTCCATCCTGATCTTCTCAGGCGGATTCAGCTTTGACTTTGATCCGATTGCAACAATGCCGTTCTATCCGGACCCGTATGACGGCGGCGGATTTGACGACCTGCTTGGTGGCAATGAGCTCTCTATTATCGACGAAGATGAAGGCGGGACATGGTCGGTTGGACCTACCTACATCCGCGCCCAGACTTACATGTACCCGTTTGCGAACGATCGCCAATCATTTTTGATCAACGGTGTTGGTGAAGATGGTTTCGCAGACATGAACCAAGCGATTGGTTCTGCTGTGTTTGCTTCTGTATATACAGGCACCTCGAATGCCGCGTCGTTCTTTGACAACGGCGGAACCCCGCCACGCGGGATCTTTGGATCGGTGCCCGGCGGCCTCACAGAAGAAGTGCCTGACCGGACTAATGACTGGAATACAAACTTTGAGCAGGGAGAAGATGTCACCCAGGTCAACGGGAGCAGCGCCGCCATAGCGGGCGGGATCGTGGCCCTCATGCTTGAAGCCAACCCTTCCCTCTCGATCCGCGATATCCAGCACATCTTCTTCGAGAGCATTTTCGAAAGCACGAGGTCTGCGGGTATCCGATTCCCAGAGTTCGATCCAACACTCCTTTACCTCCGTCCATTTGTCGCAGTCGGTCAGACATCTACATACTCATTCTGGCAGATCAACTCAGCACTCCATCCGCTACCAGGCGGCGCAGTTGCCGCGGTTCGACACTCCGATCAGTATGGCTTCGGCATGATCGACGCAGAACTTGCGGTCACAAAGGCAGAATCTTGGACAACTGTTCCAAGATTGTATGTACTTGACACGGGACGCGTTGATGAAGACAGCGGCACAGGTGATCGCCCTGAGGTCCGAGTCCCACTGGCCGTCCCCGATGCAACCTTCAATGTCGTGGATGAAACCATGACAAACTTGGTCCCTGGCGATGTTGCTCAAATCCAAATCTGTGTACGGAACAACCTCAAGATCGAATCCATCGTGGTTGAACTGACAGCAACCGGTTTGGCGGCCAATGAGTTGTTCATCCAGCTCGTCAGCCCTTGGGGAACAACGACCAACCTTGCATATCCAACAACTCGGAATGCTGTAGGAACTTCATTTGGTGCTGATCCGTTCGATGACGAACGCGATGCGGTATATAATGTGGGCACATTAGGTGCCGACCAGATGGCACTTATCCGTCACGAGTTCACCACATTCAAGCACTGGGGCGAACTTTCAGGTGGCCCTTGGCGGCTGAACATCTATGACTTTGGTCCAGATGCTGAGAATGAAGAAGGCACGCCTTCGGAACCGGGACCGCCCGCAGTAGCAGCGATCCCGAATGTCCACGATCTTGGCGTGTTTGGGCTCCCGGGCAGCTCGTACAGAGAAGAAAAAGAGATCACCAGTTTCCGGATTAAAATCTACGGCACTGATGTTGGCGAAGAACCGTTCCTCGGGTGTGACCCGTTCAACACTTCTTGCCCAGCAGACCTGAATGCTGACGGCATTGTAGATTCTGCAGACTTTAATCTGTTCATCTCATGGTGGATTGCCGGCGATGCTCGGGCAGACATGAATGACAATGGCCTGATCGACTTCTTCGACATCAGCTCGTTCAGAGCGATCTTCCAGCCGGGCTTCTGCACGATCGGCGGCGGTGCTCCTCCTCATGTAGGCGGACGCCCTCAGCCAGGCGGTTCAGACCCATCGGACAGCAACCCGCCAAGCCGTCCGATCTAATGATCAAGGATGCAACTCGATTCATTTCAAGCCCCGCTCAGGGGCTTTTTTTATGCACCCATGCGTCATTGTCCTCAGACTGAGCCCTGACAGTATGCCGCTCACGATTGCTTCATCCTATCAGTGGAACTCTATAAAGTGCTCGACACCACATGCAATCACATTCATCAATTAGACAAAGAGCAGGGCAGTCGAAATATACCGCCCTGCTCTTTGATTGAATGTGTGTATCTAAACTACTCTGGCTTGGCCAATACTCAGAAAGTGCAACCCGACCCGAAGTCCTGCAGGAATGCTGAAACATCGAGGAAGTTAAAGCTCCCGTCTTGGTTGATGTCAGCCGATGGGAGCATGTCGCCATAGTCTGCAAGGAACTGGGAAACATCGAGGAAGTTCAGGGACCCATCAAGGTTCTGGTCAGAAACACAGGTGTGTCCGATTCGGAGTTCTGTTCCAGTATTGAGCACGCGTGTGATCAGCCCAACCGGAGCGGGTGGGATATTGATGATATCGAATTCTCCTGTGATCTCAGAACCGATGATAATGGTGCGGGCCCAGAAACCTGTTGGGGCAAACCCGTCGATGAACGGGACATCTAGGGTGCCATGAAGTTCCACGGTTGATGTGCTGTTCAGTAGGTCGGCCGATGCCGCATTTACCTCAGCTTCAAAGCTGGCGATGCCAGCGAAGAAAATGGGTTGGTTTGCGGACATGGTACCGACACTGAGCCCGGGAGCGATGGTGCCGTCGTTGATGAGATCGATTGCGATCTGCCCAATCCCTTCGAGACGCTGTTCAGAACCGATCCCGCCCTGAGTTACTCCTGAGCCTGGGACCAGCCGTGACCGAGCCCCCACCGAGTTGAGGCGGATCGTCCCACTGCCTCCCAAAATGAACTCTTCATCCCACCGCAGATTCGTCCCCGAGATATTCGCTGTCTCGTTGACCACGATCAGCCCGTTGTTGAGTGTACCAGAGGTCATCCCGAGTGTAGAAGCATTGGGGATATTGAGTAGACCTGAGAAATCGACCCCATCAAGAATACTCACCGAATCAACCGAGACATCAGCCCCGCCAGTAGTTGCCAGCGACCCACCAGAGATGGTTGCTCCGAACAGTTCAATCTCAGATCCCGCCCCGTCGGCCAAGATCTGCCCCCCCGCACCTTGCGCCAGCGTGACCCCGTTGAACTCAAGATTCGAATCATTATTCGCTTGGATTACACCATTGTTCGTCTTGTCATTTGTGGTGAATCGTATCTCACCACCCAGCACATCAGAATCGATCGTCCCCTCATTGATCATGCTCGCCTCGATCCGACCCTTCCCATGAATCGTCTGCGTAGCAGCCATGGTTACCGTTTTGTCAACGGCGGTCTGGATTCGGGCGCGGGAATCAGCCGAGTTGAGCTTGATAGACCCAATGCCATCGACCGTGATCGAATCGTTAAACAAGATCTGTGTGGCTGATATATTCCCCGTCGGATTGACTTCTATCACGCCCGAGTTTGTCAGCGAAGTACCAATCGTGAGTGTCTGCGCATTCTGCACATTCACATCCCCGATGAGCGTCACACCATTGAGCGTACTCGATGAATCAATCGTAATATCCGCACCAACCGCGGCTGAGAGCAATCCTCCATCAATCGTCGCACCGATGAACTCGATCTGTGAACCTGCATCGTTTGCCGAAAGAACTCCCCCACCACTCTGATCGATCGTGATAGCATTAATCTCAATATTCGAAGCATTAACAGCTTCAATCACCGAGTTATTCACTTTGGAGTTTGTGACGAAACGAATCTCATTACCAACATCAGAGCTGACCGTACCGTTGTTCACCATATCCGCTTCGATCCTACCAAAGCCGCGAATCGTCTGCGTCGCAGGTAATGTCAGCACCGACCCCGCGCTGGTCTGAATCCGGGCACGCGAATCGAATGAGTTCAGAACGATCTCGCCGGTCCCTCCAAGCGTCATGGAATCATTGAACAGGATCTGAGTCGCAGAGATATTGCCTGTGGGGTTCACAGTGATTGTGCCATTGCTCGTAAATGCGTTATTCACCGTGAGTGTCTGAGCATTCTGCAGATTGAGATCACCAGTCATAGCCACCGAATCAAGCGTGCTCGATGCGTCGATCGTCACATCCGCACCATTCATGGATCGTAAAGCACCACCGATAATTGTTGAGTTGATCAGTTCAATCTGCGATCCCGCGCCATCGGCCTCAATCGAGCCCAACACCCCCTGATTTGTCGTTATTGAATTAAACTCCATCACACCGCCACCGACAGCCTCCATCATCGCGTTGTTTGTTTTATCATTCGTGAGCATCCGAATCTCAACGACATCCGAGCTGATCAACCCATTGTTCACCATGCTCGCCTCGATCCGCCCGTGCCCGCGGATCGTGAGCATGGGATTCATTGTCACCGTTTGCCCGGCTCCAGTTCTGATTCGGGCCCGCGAGTCAAATGATGCAAGCACAAACATTCCATCGCCAGTGACGGTCATGGTGTCATTGAAATCGATCTGCGTCGCCGAGATATTCCCCGTCGGATTGATTGTGATCGTCCCACTGTTATCGAGCGAACCCAGCACCGAAAGCGTCACCGCGTTCTGCACATCAAACACGCCCTCGACACTTACCCCATCGATCGTGCTGGAGCCTGATACCGAAACATCCCCACCATTCAATGATCGAATCGTACCGCCCATGATCGTCGAACCCGACACCGTGACGAGTGAACCAACACCATCAGACCGAATCACACCCGCCAGCCCTTGAGGAACTGTAATACCAGTGATGAACAGGTTTGATCCATTGATCGATTCCATGATACTGTTATTCGTTTTGTCATTTGTAAGCAATGACATCGAAGAACCAGAATCAGACGACACGGTGCCGTTATTGACCATCGCCCCATCAATCTGACCCATGCCATGGATGGTGTGTGCGCTCCCCTGCGTAAAGGTAAAGCCCGCACCAGTTTGAATGCGTGCCCGCGCTCCGGATGAGTTGAGCAGGATCGAACCGGACCCAGTCAACATCGAGTCGGCATCAAACCAAAGCGAGGTCCCTGAAATATTGCTGGTATAGTTCACAGCTACCATGCCATCATTGAAGAAATCGCCATTAATCGTCGTCGTTGTGGCATTAGCGGTGTTCAGCACAACTCCTGGATTCGTTATCGTCAGCGAGCCCATTGATTGACTTACCGGCATCGTCACTATGTACGAACTCGCATGCCCAAGCAATACTGAATCGCTTAAATCCGGAACCACTCCTGTGTTCCAATTTAGTCCGAGGTTCCAATCCCCATTCACTGGTAGATTCCAAGAACTGACCCCTCCTGCATTTGCCAAGAGAGATGTTGTTGTGATGACGCCCACGGCGATGCTAGCGGTTTTGGCTATTGAGTTTGACATTCTAAATCCCTTCCAGAAATGCGTTTGGTCAAGCTGTGGAGATCTGTATTGATGAACCACAGTTGATTCGTACCGATATAGACTAATGGACCTGGCACATCTTCTTAGAATGAAAAACCGAGAATTTCGGAATTTTATAATAACCCAAGAGGTTTGCATGGCAAAATGATCGTTGTGACACAAAGCCTGTCAAAAACAAACCCCCAACGAATCTGTGCTTGGGCCGAGTTCACCGTTAGAATCCGGGCAAACTACTCCTCAATAGCTGGAATAATCTCGCCATCTTTGAGCCTGAACTCGATCTGAATATCGCTGGCCTTCTCGGCGGTGTATGCAAGCTTCACATTGTCACCCTTGGAGCCTTCAACCAAGAATCGGAATGTCTCAACTTCCATTCCCCCGATCCCACTGTTGAGCAGCATCTCTGCAGGGCGGTGAACGACAGGGTCGAGTGTGCGATCGAATCGATCTGAGAGCTTCCCAGAGAGCTTTACTTCTGGTCCCGAAAGTGAGAGCAGATCGGGGAGCCCCATCTTTTTCTTCGCCGCCAGACCAAGCCGAGTCGGGATGATCTTGGTGTTCTCGATTTCTACAGTGATCTCCCACAGCTTTGAATCAAGCTTTTTGATACCAACCCACTTGAACTCAAGCTCAGGCATGTTGGTCGCATGGAACATCGTGAAAGCGAAGTTGCGGTGACAGCCTTCTTCGAGCATAAACGGCGGGGTCACGCGCGAGGAGAACTTGGTGCCTCCTCCGATGAGGACTTTGCCGTGTGTTGGGTGGTCGTATTCGGTATAGTCCGTAAAGGTTTGGCCGAAGAGCAGCCGGTCCTGCCAGTGCATGCGTTCTGCGTCGGAATACTCGCGGTCCGGATCTGGCATGATGCGGGAGTTGGTCCAGAGTTCATTGGTGAAACTCACAATTCCGAGCCCTTCTGCGAGCCAGTTGACAAACCCGCCATGGACCGTATAAAGATCTGCGTGGATGACCATGTAGTCGTAATATGGCAGGATGTCTTCCCCGGCTACTCCAAGCTTGTCATACACAGATTTGTCCGATCTCGAATACAGATTCCCGAGATAGCTTGCTCCCGGACCTCTGAGAATCATCCCCCCCGTGTTGTGGTAGCTCTGCCCCGCTGCGATATTCGGGTGATCAAGAATAAACGAGGCGGCCGCCTTTGTTTCTGGGCGATCAAACGGGAAATCACCGGCCCCGTATTGGATGAAGTTGGGCTGCCAATCGCTCGCCCAGTTGCGATTCATGTCGTATCCACCCGGGCCGTCCTCGTTGATTCGGCCATCGCCGTCATTGTCGATGCCTTCGGATCCCAAGCGGGTCAGGTTGCCCTGGATACCTTCGGGGGCACGCTCGATGATCCTTGGGTCGAGTTCGCTTTGTCGAAAGTCACCATTGGGATCGATCTTCCACATCCGTGTGATGTGCCCGTCGCCGTCAAGATCCTCGGGGCCGTCCTCATCGAGCAGGCCATCATAATCGTTGTCGGTTGGTCGCTGTCCCGTGCGTGCAGAATGCGGCGTGTTCGGGTTTGCGAACCATTCGGCGCGGCCGTCCGGATTTTGGGAAGGCAGGAAGTAGAAGGAGACGCGGTCCATCATCTCTGTGAGTTGGTCGACCTCGCCGTAGCTTTTGGTCAGGTACCAGATCGAGTAGAGCACTGTTTCGGTGGCTTGGATCTCATTGCCATGGACATTGCCGTCGATGTACATCGCGGGTTTATCAGTGTCCTTGCCGGTCTTGGGGCTGTTGAGTGTGACGAGCCATAGATCTCTCCCTTGCTCGCTTTTGCCGATCGATTCGACAGTAAGTAGTTCTGGGTAAGCATCAACCAGATCATGAATGATTTTGGTCATCTCTTCGTAGTTGTAGTATCGATTCCATGCAACATCGATTTCTGATGGGATTTGCTGCTGGGCAATCGCGGCAGGAGCACAGAGCCCCGAGATTGTCAGTACTCCAGCAACGCACAATGAACGGGATGATTTATTGAGAATAGTCATGTTTTATAGTCCAAGATTGAGTGTGTGATTGCCGAAGCGTGGGTCGATGATTTCGATAGTTTCTGAGTCGATGTCGTCGGAGCGGATGATCCAGCGATGGTCAGAGTGACCGCCATGGGCGTTGATACCCCAGATTCTCGAGACGCGCTGGCCGGCCAGTATACTTTCAACATCAGAGGACAACCGGACAATGATTGGGCGAACGGTTCGCCTTGCTTGAGAGAACGATGTTGAGGTTGCCATCTGCCCATCGTTCACAATCGAGATGCGCAGCTCGTAGATCCCCTTTGCTATTTCGCTGATCTCCGGTCCAACGATCCTAACTTGTGCCCGTGAGTCGATGAGGTCAACAACGAACTTCGTCAGCTTCTCTGAGATCCCATCGAGTTGGTCGGTGGGCGGGTTGATCCGTGAGAGCGGGACGAAGCCTCCAATTTCAACCTCGCCGAGTGTCGGATGATCGAATGGTTGCCAATCGACAAACCCGTTGATTTCGGCTTGCTCAAAGTACTCGAGCCATTTGGCATCTTCGCTTTTCTTCTTTTTCTTAGGCTTCCCGTCTTTGGCGGGCTGGTCTCCGGAGGGTTCTGCGAGCTTCACCCGCTGGACCACGATCCCGGCCTGGGCTGCGAATCCGACGATCATTTCGGGCGTGACCGAGGCGATCATGGCATCATCCACAGGCTGCCCGTTCTCCGCTTCGTAGGCGGCCAGTAACTCGTCGATGGTTTCCTGGCTGATATCACCGATGCCTGATGGTGTCAGGCCTGATGGATCAGGATCCGATTCTGCCGAGTTCTCGGTGGAATCCGCATCAGAAGACTGCTCTTTATCCGCACTTTCTGGCTCTGGACGGCTCCAAGGGTTGGCCGCAAAGCTGGGGATCCCACGCTGGGCGTAGAGCCATGCGTGGAAGCTGCCAGCAATGTCTTCCTTTGATGCGGCTTTGGCTCCCGTAGCTTCCTTAAACAGTTCGCCGGCTCGTTTGTACATCTCTGCATCACCAGCATCGATCGCTTTCGGGGTGGTGCCGGTTATGTCCTTAGCCTTTGAGTCGGGTTGATTCACAAGGTTGTCGTGACGCCCGAGAGTTACCGCCATGACAATATTGTCGTGGTCCAGAACGAACTTTGCGAGCGCCATCGACTCGGGCTCTGAGAGCGGGTATTTGCCGGCGTGCGTTCCGTGTTCGTTCCAGCGGTGCATGAAGTTCATGTCGATATCGACACTACCGAAGCCGTCTTCGTTGATCTGGCCGTCGTTGTCGTTGTCTAATCCCTCTGTATAAAGGGTGAAACTCGCCCGTTGATCTTCATTGGAATCGGGTTTGATTGAAAGCCTGGGATCATCCGGATCAGCGAGGTGTGTTGCTGGGTCTTCGATAGGCGGATTCAAACGACGCATCATGGTGATAATGCCGTCGCCATTGAGATCATCCGGGCCGTCTTCATTGGATGTCCGATCTCGGTCATCGTCAGTTGTGCGATTGTTACCTGAATGACCCATTGCGAACCGATCGAGGTTTCGGTTCGCTCCATCTGGGTTGATGCGTGGGATGATATATATGGTCATCGAATCCAGAATTTCGGGATGATCTACGAGGATCTGTTGAGCGATTCTTGTTGCCGCTTCGGTGCCGACCAGGTAGCGGCCGTCGATCCCTGCGGTGATGAGCATCGCAGGCATCGCGTCAGCGGTATCTGCAGAGCCAGCCAGTGTGATCAAAGAGATTGGGCTCCCGTCGAGACTTGTTCCGATCGTTGTCACCCAAGCACTTTCGCTTGATGACGCGATGGACTGAACAGTGCCGGCGAGGGCTCGATTGCTCATATACCCGTCGGCTTGTGCGAAGGAAAATGCAGGCAGTGCGGATGCGGCGGCGATAGCCAGAATCGCCCTGAACTTGATGTATTTCGACATGCTAATCCTTGAATTATTTTCGAAAAGAAAGACCCACAGCGGATTCGCTGATGCCCATTGTACCAATTTTCCGTTCAGTGGTTGCGTATGATCTGAGTACTTGCAATTTGCTTCGAATTCTGCGATAATCTCGATTGCGAAACAATCCATACCACCAGATCCGTTGCTACGACTCAAACGGACACAAGATCTATGCCAGAAGGACATTGAGAACATGAGTGACTCCCAAGCCCCTGTCTTGCCCCACATCATTGCGGGCCAGAAACATCTCGGAACATACGCGACCCAGCGAATAAATATCAACCCGGGCACCGGCGAGCCCATTTCCTCTGTACCGCTTGACGATGTTGGTGCCGCCGAGAAGGCAATCCAAGCCGCAGCGGCCGCGTTCCCCGCTTGGGCCAATACACCCGTTGGGGATCGGATCCAGCCACTCTTCAAATACAAAGCTCTACTCGAAGCCCATGTCGATGAACTTGCTGAGATCATCGTCCAAGAGCACGGCAAGACCACCGCCGAGGCCATCGGCTCTGTTCGACGCGGTATCGATTGCATCGAGCACGCGTGTGGGGCGCCGATCCTGATGATGGGTCGTTCGCTTCCTCAGATCGCGGTGTCTTCATCATTCTGCAGAACCGAAGATGAGGGCGGTGTTGGGATCGATTCGTCGGTTGATCGCTTGCCGATCGGTGTGTGCGCCGGGATCACGCCGTTCAACTTCCCGATGATGGTTCCGCTGTGGATGTGGCCGATGGCGGTCGCATGCGGGAACACCTTTGTGCTCAAGCCATCTGAGCGAGACCCGATGTCGACTGTTCGAGCGATTGAACTGGCTCAGGAAGCCGGGTTCCCAGACGGCGTGCTCAATCTTGTTCACGGCGGTCCGGATGTGGTCAATCATCTCATTAAGCATGATGATGTCAAAGCGGTTTCATTTGTTGGATCGACCGCCGCGGGCAAGTACATCTATGAGACCGGCACCGCCCACGACAAGCGTGTGCAGTGCATGTGCGGAGCGAAGAACTACTCGATCATTATGCCTGATGCGAACCGTGAGGCGGCGATTGACGGCGTGTTCGGATCGGCCTTTGGGAATACCGGGCAGCGTTGCTTGGCAGGATCTGTGGTCGTCGCCGTTGGTGATTCCGCAGACTGGCTCATCCCTGGATTGGTTGAGAAAACCAAGGGCGTCAATGTTGGCCGTGGCTGTGACATAAACACACACATGGGCCCACTCCAGGACCAGGCGGCTCAAGGACGCGTTATCAACTACATCGAGGCCGGAGTCAAATCTGGGGCTGACCTGCTCGTTGACGGCCGTGAATCCGACATGCCCAAAGCCGGCTGCTTTGTTGGCCCGACCGTTTTCGATAACTGCACCTCTGACATGAGCATCGTTTCAGAAGAGATCTTTGGACCGGTGCTCTCGATCATGCGAGCACCATCGCTCGATGCGGCTGTGGCTGAAGTTAACAAATCTGACTACGGCAACATGTCCGTCATCTTCACAGATTCAGGCAACGCCGCCCACCGATTCGAAAGCACTGTCCAAGCGGGCATGCTCGGGGTCAATGTGGGCGTACCAGCACCGATGGCGGCGTTCCCGTTCGCCGGATGGAAGAAATCGTTCTACGGCGATCTCCACACCAATGGCGAAGACGGCGTGCGATTCTTCACGAAATCACGCGTGACTGTCCGACGGTGGATCTAAGACTTATTCACACACTATAGAAAGTAATCCCTATGCCAAGAATTACACGAACCGCACTCATCCAAGCCGCCAACGCGCTGCCGGATTCCGATGATCTCCCTGCAATCAAGAAGGCGATGATCGATAAGCATGTGACACTCATTGAAGAAGCCGCAGAGAAGGGCGCCAATGTGTGCTGTCTCCAAGAGATCTTCTACGGGCCATACTTCTGTGCCGAGCAGGACGCACGCTGGTACGACATCGCCGAGCCCATCCCCGATGGCCCGACCATCAAACTCATGCAGGAGCTCGCCAAGAAGCACAGGATGGTTATGGTCGTCCCGATCTACGAAGTCCCGATGACCGGCGTGTACTACAACACCGCTGCGGTGATCGACGAGCAGGGCAACTACCTCGGCAAGTACCGCAAGCACCACATACCGCATTGCCAGCCTGGGTTCTGGGAGAAGTTCTACTTCAAGCCCGGCAATGGCGGGTACCCCGTTTTCGACACGATCTTCGGCAAGATTGGCGTCTACATCTGCTATGACCGCCACTTCCCAGAAGGCGCCCGCGCCCTTGGGCTCAATGGAGCTGAAATCGTATTCAATCCATCAGCAACTGTTGCTGGGCTGAGTGAGTATCTCTGGAAACTCGAACAGCCTGCCCATGCTGTGGCCAATCAGTACTATGTCGGCGCGATCAACCGTGTTGGCACCGAGGCCCCCTGGAATATCGGCAAGTTCTACGGCCAGTCCTACTTGTGCAACCCGCGTGGCCAGATCATTGCCGAGGGTTCACGCGACAATGATGAGGTCGTGATCGCAGATCTGGATCTCGACATGATCCGTGAAGTTCGTGACACCTGGCAGTTCTTCCGCGATCGTCGCCCTGAGTCATACGAAAAACTTACCGAGATCTAAATGGATGACACGAACCTTAACCCGTTGATCAACACCGACCTTGCGCCGGTTACGATCGAAGATCGTACATGGAGTGCGTGGAACATCGCGGCTTTGTGGATCGGTATGGCCGTGTGCATCCCGACCTATATGCTCGCTGCTGGGATGGTCAGCCAGGGCATGAACTGGTGGCAAGCGACGCTCACGGTCATGGCGGGGAACATGATTGTATTGATCCCAATGATCCTCAACGGGCACGCGGGCACCAAGCTCGGTGTCCCCTTTCCGGTGCTAGTCCGAGCGAGCTTCGGGATTTCCGGCGCCCATATCCCATCGGTTGCAAGGTCGCTCGTGGCCTGCGGCTGGTTCGGTATTCAATGCTGGATCGGCGGGGCTGCGTTGTACACCATTCTGGGTGTACTGGGGGTGTTTAATCCACTCGAAGATACAAATGTGTTGCCTGTGTTGGGGATTACCGCGATCAAGTTCGCGTGCTTCCTAGCGTTCTGGCTTATTCATGTTGTGATTGTGATCCGGGGCGTTGAATCCATCAAGCATCTTGAATCATGGGCGGCCCCGTTCTTGATTGCATCGGGCGTTGCACTGCTTATCTGGGCACTCGTGAAGGTTGACAATCCGGGCGAGTTGTTCACCTCAGAGACCAACTACGCCGAGGACTCGAGCTTTTGGAAAATATTCTTCCCCCAACTCACCGCGATGGTCGGATTCTGGGCGACGCTCAGTCTGAACATTCCTGATTTTACACGCTATAGCAAGTCTCAAAGGGATCAGGCGACCGGACAACTCATCGGGCTCCCCCCGACCATGACCCTCTTCTGCTTCATCGGCATCATCGTCACGGGGGCAACGGTCATCCTCTTTGGCGAGGCAATTTGGAACCCGGTTGATCTGGTTGCCAAGATGGGCTCGCCAGTGATCGTTGTGATCTCAATGATCGCATTGTTGATTGCAACCTTATCGACCAATCTGGCAGCCAATGTCGTATCCCCCGCCAATGGTTTTTCAAACATTTCACCAGCCAAGATCAGCTTTCGGTTTGGAGGATTGCTCACCTGCGCGATTGGCGTATTGATCATGCCCTGGCGGCTCGTCAACGACATGGGGGCGTACATCTTTACATGGCTCATTGGGTATAGCGCCCTGCTTGGCCCGATCGTCGGGATTATGCTCTGCGATTATTTCCTTATCAGAAAGACTAAGATCGATACTGATGATCTGTACGACGCCAATGGCCCGCACAAAGGCGTAAACTGGCGAGCCATGATTGTGTTAATCATCGCCATCTTCCCCAATCTGCCTGGCTTCATTAATGCCGCGTCACACAAAGCAATCTTTCCATCATATTTCGACAGCATCTACAACTACGCCTGGTTCGTGGGCGTTCTGATCTCCGTCGTGCTCTACTGGATACTCATGCAATCAAAGACAAATAGGAACTACTCATGACCACCCAAACCACTCCAACACTCCCTGCCTACGACCATTCCCCGGTGCCCTATACAGGCCCATCAAAGGCCGAGACACTGGCGATGCGCCAAGAGTTCCTCTCACCCGCGATCCTGATGTACTACAAAGACCCGGTCATGATCGTCGAGGGCTCGATGCAGTACCTCTTTGATGAGACGGGCAAGCGGTATCTTGATGGGTTCGCCGGGATCGTGACGGTTTCGGTTGGGCATTGTCATCCGAAGGTCATCGACGCGGTGCGCGAGCAGAATGAACGCTTCCAGCACACGACCACGATCTACCTGCATCCTAACATCGCCAAGTACGCCAAGGCCCTCGCCTCAACCTTTCCAAAGGACTCCGGACTCAGCGTGTGCTACTTTACAAACTCAGGCAGCGAATCCAACGACCTCGCCTTACTCATGGCCCGCGCCTTCACCGGCAACTACGACATCCTCGCACTCCGCAACGCGTACCACGGCATGTCCCCATCGGCAATGGGACTGACGGCACTCAACACATGGAAAACTCCGGTGCCTCAGGGCTTCGGAATCCACCACGCCAAGTGCCCGGACATGTACCGTGGTCCATTCGGTTACGATGACCCTGACGCCGGCAGGAAGTATGCCGAGGACCTTGACGAGGTCATCAAGTTCAGCACGCCGGGCCAAGTCGCTGCGTTTATCGCCGAGCCAATTCAGGGCGTTGGCGGGACCGTCGAACTCCCCGATGGTTATTTGAAGCATGTATACAAGTCCGTACGCGATGCGGGCGGGTTGTGCATCTCTGACGAAGTCCAGACCGGATTCGGACGAACTGGCACCAAGTTCTGGGGCTTCGAGAACCACGGCGTCACCCCCGACATCGTTACTATGGCCAAGGGCATGGGCAACGGTGCTCCTGTCGGGGGCGTCGTCACCCGCCCAGAAATCGCCCAAGCGATGGCCCAGCGGCTGCACTTCAACACCTTCGGTGGCAACCCGGTTTCCATGGCCCAGTGTGACGCCACGCTCGACATTATCCTCAACGAGAACATCCAGAAACGAGCGCTCGAAATCGGCGGCTACCTCATGGACGGTCTCCGCGATCTCCAGTCTCGCCATGATTGCATCGGTGATGTCCGGGGCAAGGGCCTGATGATCGGTGTAGAACTCGTCGAAGACCACACCTCCAAAGCACCCGCATCAGCCATGTGTGCCGATGTATTCGAGAAAGCCAAGGACCTCGGGCTCCTCATCGGCAAGGGTGGATTGTATGGCAATGTGCTCCGCATCAAGCCGCCGATGTGCATCACCCGTGAAGATGTCGATTTTATGGTCCGCGTACTCGACATTGCGTTCACTCAAGCCGCCAAGTAAGGAACTAATCAATGCCATTGCTCATCAAGAACGGACGGATTATCACCGCGACCGACGATTATTGTGCGGATATTTATTGTGAAGACGAGACCATCACCCGCATTGAAGCTGGGATTGACGCATCCTCACTCCCAAACGATACCGAAGTGGTCGACGCGGCGGGCAAATATGTCTTCCCGGGATTCATTGATCCTCATGTGCATATTCACCTGCCATTCATGGGTTCAAACGCGATCGATGATCATGAGTCAGCGTCTAAGGCTGCATTAGTTGGCGGCACCACAACGCTTATCGAGATGATCTGCCCCGGACCAAGCGATGAGCCAATGGCCGCGTTTAACGAGTGGAACGATCTCGCTTCGCCGGTTTCAGCGGTTGATTACACCTTCCACATGGCGGTCGTCCGCTTCGACAATCTTGCACAAGGCCAACTCAAACAGATCGTCGCCGATCATGGCATTGCTTCGTTCAAAATCTTTTTGGCATACAAAGGCGCTCTGAATCTTGACGATTCGGATCTCTTTGATTTGCTGACAATGGCCAAAGACCTTGGCGTGATCACCACTGCCCACTGCGAGAACGCCGATGCAATCGACGCGATGCAGACCAAGCTTATCAGTGAAGGGAAAACCGGACCAAAGTGGCACGAGCCATCTCGGCCTGTCAGTGTTGAGGCCGAGGGTGTGCATCACCTCTCTACCTTCGCCGAGCTCACCGGGGCCCATATTTACGCGGTTCACACTTCGTGTGCACCAGCAGTAGAGGCGGCCGTCGCTGCCCAACTCCGGGGCGTCAACATCTGGGTCGAGGCGGTTGCACCGCATCTGATATTGGATGAAACCTACGCCCAGCAACCGGACTTTGTGGGGGCTAAGTATGTCATGTCCCCGCCGCTTCGTGAGAAGAGCAATCAGGATGTTCTGTGGAACGGTCTCAAATCCGGCGCAATCTCAACAATCGGCACCGACCACGCCCCGTTCAACTTCGTAGGCCAAAAAGACATGGGCACCGAGGCTTTCACTAAAATTCCCAACGGCATCCCATCGGTCCAAGAACGCGTCGATCTCATCCACACCTTTGGCGTGCTTGCTGGGAAGATGGATCTCAACACGATGGTCAGCACTTGCAGCACCAAAGCCGCGCAGATCTTCGGGCTCTACCCACGCAAGGGCTCGATCAGTGTCGGCGCGGATGCAGATCTGGTGGTCTATGACCCCAACTGCAAGCACACGCTCAGCGTGGACAGCAGCTATTCAAAGATCGATTACAACGCGTACGAAGGCTGGGAACTGACAGGGCGATCGTCGGTCGTCACCGTCCGAGGCCAAATCCAAGCCCGCGATGGCGAGTTTGTTGGAACAGTTGGCCGAGGCCAACTCCTCAAACGCAAGCCGACTCATTTTTAGTCGTCGTCGTTCGCAACGAGCTTGTTGGATTGCTCGACAAACTTGTCGCCTTCCCACGCGGTATCTTTCGTGACCATGCCTTCTTTGGCGGCCTTCTTCTCGGCCTTGGCGTCCTTCTGTCTTTGGACCAGATCCATGTGGGTCGTAAAGTATTTGAGTGAATGACCCCTGAAATCTTCGATGGATTCAAAGCCATGCTTATCCATAAAGGCACTGAGTTCTTCGCACATCCGCCCGGCCATTTTGTAGCCATGGATCATCACACCGGTGCATACTTGAACTGTCGATGCTCCAAGCAGAATGAACTGAGCGGCATCCTCGCCTGTTTCGACACCGCCGATAGCCGAGAGTGACCGGTCTTCGTACTCGCCCTTTGATGTGCCATTGCCGTACATCATGGTCGCCAGTTCCATGACCATCCGCAGCGCGATCGGGCGGACGGCTTTACATGAGTACCCGCCAGGTACTGAGTAGCCTTCTACGGTTGGCTCCGGACGCAGGGTATCGAGATTGACACCCATCACGCTCAGAATCGTGTTGATCGCGGCGATCCCCTCGCACCCGGCTTTGAGCGAGGCCCGAGCCGGGTCTTCAATGTGCGTAATGTTGGGGGTCATTTTGGCCCAGACAGGAACAGTCGCGGCTCCATTGACCCAGCCGCACACCTCTTCGAGGAGATCGGGCTCTTGACCCATTGCGGCTCCCATTTTGCGTTCGGGCATGCCGTGGGGACAGGAGAAGTTGAGTTCGAAGGCATCGACGCCGCAGGCTTGGCACCGCTCGACAATCTCGATCCATGCATCTTTGCTGTATTCTTCCATAATTGAAGCGATTAGGACTCGGTCGGGGTACTTGTCCTTGATCTTCTTGAACTCGTCTTCCCAGACCTCAAATGAGCGATCCGAGATCAGTTCGATGTTTTGCCACCCGATGACCTCTTTGGAGTTCTGCGCACGCATGCGGGCGTAGCGAGGGGCGACATTGACAACCTTGGAAGCGTCCAGACTGACTGTCTTGCAGATGACAGCGCCCCAGTTCTCATCGAAGGCCTTCCCGATGACATTGGCGTTGGTGCCGGGAGGGCCCGAGCCGATGACGAACGGGTTTGGGAGTTTGAGTCCATCGACTAAGACACTGAGATCAGCCATTTTCTTCCTTCCAATAACGCCCCATCCCCCCGATGGGCGATCCGAGAGTGTACCAGAAATCCCCAATCAATGCACTCAAATGACCCTCAAATGGGATTTATAGATATTTCTACCCCAGTTGCAGGGGCATGACGACAGACATATCTCTTTGCTAAATCTGGACTTCCCGTGGCTTGAAGCCTAATCTTCCCGACTCTGTGGCCTATCGGGATCGCAGAGCACAAATTCACGCCGGTGGCATTGCTTTCTTCGCTCAGGCGTCGAGTGAACATTCCGGTATTCGCGGGAACCCGATGCCCGATCACTCCGGACAAAGAAAAAACAACACAATATGAACTTTAATGAACTGGGGCTCGCAGAGTCCATCGTTCGCGCGGTAGCCGATAAAGGGTATACCACTGCGACTCCTATCCAGGCGCAAGCCATCCCTGTCGCTCTCCTAGGCGGCGATGTCCTCGGCTGTGCTCAGACCGGTACGGGCAAGACCTGTGCCTTCGCACTCCCGATCCTGCACCGCTTGTCGCAGAACGCTCCGGTTGATCAACCAAAGCAGTTCCGGAACAAGAAATCAAAGCACACCAGAAACGGCGGGCACGGGCGTCCGCCACGCGCACTGATCCTGTGTCCTACACGCGAACTGGCGATGCAGATCTATGAGAGCTTCATCGGTTATGGCCGCAACCTGCACCTCCGCCACTCTGTCGTCTTCGGCGGCGTCAGCCAGGGCAAGCAGGTCCGCGAACTCCGCGCGGGCGTCGATGTCCTTGTCGCGACCCCGGGTCGTCTTCTGGACTTGATCAACCAGGGCCACATCGACCTGAGCCGGGTCGAAACACTTGTCCTCGATGAAGCGGACCGGATGCTCGACATGGGCTTTATCCACGACATCCGCAAGGTCATCGACATGATGCCCGACCAACGCCAGACCCTGTTCTTCTCAGCAACGGTTTCCAGAGAAATCCGTCAACTTGCCGACTCGATCCTCTTTGAACCAGAGACCATTGAAACCGCTCCAGAATCCTCGACCGCAGAACTGATCGCACAGAAAATCTACATGGTCGAGCGTCAGAACAAGCCGGTATTGCTTGAGCGGTTGCTTTTGGGCAATGATGTCGGGCGTGCGTTGGTGTTTACCCGCACCAAGCACGGGGCTGACAAGCTCGTCAAGTTCCTGCGTCATTCTGACATCAACGCCGAAGCGATCCATGGCAACAAAACCCAGAACGCACGGACACGCACGATGCGTAGATTCAAATCCGGTGCTACTCAGGTCCTCGTCGCGACGGATATCGCATCACGCGGTATTGATGTTGACGAGATCACCCATGTGGTCAACTTTGACATGCCGATCGACCCGGAGACCTATGTCCACCGGATCGGACGGACGGCTCGGGCTGGGGCGTCAGGAATCGCTCTTTCATTCTGTGATCACAGCGAGATCGGGATCTACCGGGCGATCGAACGCCGGACCAAGATCAAGATCGAGCTCGGCACGGGCAACACGGACCTCACATTCGACGCCCCACCACCATCGGCCCGTCGTGCTCCATCCAAGAGCCATCAGGGCGGCTTCCGTAAGAACAAGCCAAATAGCCGGTTTGGGAAGCAACGCCCAGGCGGCTCAAATAGCAGCAACTCTGGATACTCAGGTGGCAAGTCCAAGTTTGCAGGCAAATCTGGCGGCAAACCCGGCGGCAAGCCAACTGGGAAGCCCGGCGGTAAACCCGGAAAGAGATCGGGCGCCAAGGCCGGTGGTAAACCCAGCGGCTCGTTCCCAGGCAATTCAACCAAGTCCAACACGGCCGGACGAGTCAAAAAATCCGCTATCAAAGGCGGCCGGCCAGGGACCTCTCGTGGCAGTAAATCCATGAACGGACAGTGGTAAACAGCCCGATATCAATCCCACAGCAACTTCTGAGCTTGTGGGGCTGAATCGCGGTATTTGTCCGTTACTGGGCTACGATAAACACACATGACAACCGCTCCTCTCCCAATTATCATTCAAGGCGGCATGGGCGCAGGCATCTCAAGCTGGACGCTCGCCAATGCAGTCTCTAAAGCCGGTCAACTCGGTGTTGTCTCTGGGACCGCGCTCGATGTGCTGCTGGCACGCCGTCTTCAGGTTGGAGATCCGGGCGGGCACATGCGGAGAGCCCTGAGCCACTTCCCAATCCAGGGGGTTGCTCAGAGGATCATCGATCGGTACTTCATCGAGGGCGGCAAAGACGCGAACAAGCCTTTCAAGCCCAAGCCGGTCCCGAGCATGAAGCCTTCGAAAATGCTCGAAGAACTCCTCGTCGCAGCAAACTTTGTCGAGGTCTTCCTTGCCAAAGAAGGACATGACAAACCGGTCGGGATCAACTACCTTGAGAAAATCCAGGCCCCAAACCTGCCGTCGATTTTCGGGGCGATGCTCGCAGGAGTCTCGTATGTTCTCATGGGCGCCGGCATCCCAAAGGCCATTCCCGGAATCCTCGATCGTCTTGCCAACAAAGAATCTGTCGATCTCCGGATCGATGTCAACGGTGCCGATTCGGGCGAAGTTTTCACCACTGAGTTCGATCCCAATGCATTCTGTGATGGACAAGTCCCCGATATCGAGCGCCCCGACTTCTTCGCAATCGTTTCATCGGCAACACTTGCCAGTATGCTCGCTCGCAAATCCAGCGGCAAGGTCAACGGGTTCATCATTGAAGGCCCCACCGCCGGGGGCCACAATGCCCCACCACGCGGAAAGATGCAGCTGAGCGTCGAAGGCGAACCAATCTACGGCGATCGAGACGAATGCGATCTCAAAGCAATGAAAGCTTTAGGCCTCCCGTTCTGGCTCGCCGGTTCGTATGCCGAGCCTGAACGCATCGCTGAAGCACTCGAAATGGGAGCCGCCGGAGTCCAGATCGGGACCGCATTTGCATTCTGTGAAGAATCCGGGCTGGCCCCAGAACTCCGGGATTCGTCCGTACAGATGAGCACCCAAGGCAAAGCGGCCGTCTTTACCGACCCCGTCGCATCGCCCACCGGGTTCCCTTTCAAGGTGCTCCAGATGGATGACACCCAGTCAGATCAAGAACTCTATGAAGCACGATCCCGCATCTGCGATCTCGGATACCTCCGCCACGCCTACAAGAAAGAGAACGGCAAAGTCGGCTGGCGATGCCCATCTGAACCGATCGAGGACTACCTCAAAAAGGGCGGCGACATCGAGGACACCGTCGGACGCAAATGCGTTTGCAACGGGCTCTTGGCCAACATCGACCTCGCCCAAGTCCAACAGGATGGCACCCTTGAAAAGCCACTCATTACTTCGGGTGACGACGCCGCCCACATCGCACGATTCCTCAAATCCGGCGCTGAGTCCTACACGGCCCAAGATGTGATTGATTACCTGACAACAGACAAAGATGGGACGATCATCATTCGATCGGCCAACCAAATCGCTCCGAAACTCTAACGAGGGAGAGCCATGTCAAATCCAACAATCCTCTGGGATGCAGACTTTGATTCGAAGGTCAAAGGCTACTACATGTGGTCTACAACCATCATTCTCTGCGTGACCATCATCGGGATCCCATTCGCGATTATCTATCTCATCCTCGGCAACTGGCTGATCTCCAAGCACCTCGCCAATCTCGGATGCACGCTCAGCGAGCGGACCCTTGACATTAAAAAAGGCATCCTCAACAAAACCGAATCGACCATCCCGCTCGAAAAAATCACCGATCTGCAGATGTTCCAAGGGCCCATTATGAGGCACTTTGGGCTTCGTGGATTCAAGGTAGAGACCGCCGGCCAGTCGTCTGGTCCGGGCGGGGCACTCGTCAATATCATCGGGATTGTTGATGCCGTGGAGTTCCGCAAGGCGGTGCTCGAGCAACGCGACCGGTTGAACGGCTCCAGCACCCCTACGAGCCCCGCTGTAGCGGCCCCAAGCCCCCAGATGGGCGATGAAACCGCCAAAGTCCTTGGTGAAATCCGGGATGTTCTGGTTCGGATCGAATCAAAAATGGGTGATTCATAAAGGCAATATCAGGGCACTTTGGATGGGCTGCGGGCTATGATTGCCCCCTGATTCCATAGACCTGAACCGAGGATTTCCCGTGGCTCAAACGATCAATTGCCGACTCGTCACCCCCGCACAAGAACTTCTGAGCGAGGATGTCACCTACGCATCCGTTCCCCTCTGGGACGGGCTTATCGGTATGCAGCACGGGCGATCACCAATCGTTGCCCGTCTCGGGATCGGCAAGCTCCGTTTAGACTTCCCTAGTGACGCAGGCGGCGGATCACGCGAATACTTCATTGATGGCGGCTTTGCCAAGATGGCCGACAACGAGCTGGTCATCCTCGCTGAGCGTGCGATCGCTGCTGAAGAGATCATCGAATCCGAAGCCCGCGCCGAACTGGCCGAGGCTCAGGCCCGTGTGATCCCCGAAGACGCAACGAACCGAGCCGACGCCGTCGAGAAGCTCACCCGAGAACGCCAAGCGGCAACGCTTAAGGTGTCGATGGCCGCGACCAGCAAGGCCGCGGGCATCTGACTGAGCATAAAGGCTCAACTGGTTGAACACATCCCAACTCTGATTATCTGGCGAACTTGCTCCGCCACATCTTTGTTGGCACGCCACCGATGCTCATCAATGCGAGCTGGCTGATCACAAATACCAGGATCCAGAAGACCGCGGAATTGGTGAAGCCGTAGGAGTGCAATCCGACACCGAGCATGTTGGTGCCGAACCATGACCACGCGGTGATGATGTTGCCAAAAATTGCCAACAATACGAGGCCGCGATCCCGGATCATTCCGCCCCAGCGTGCGTGGAGGATTAGCAGATTCCATAACACGATCAACGCCGCGCCATTTTCCTTCGCGTCCCAGCCCCAGAAACGGCCCCAGGATTGATCCGCCCAGATTCCACCGAGCACGGTTCCAACAAAGCTGGTGACCGTTGCGAAACAGATCACGCCGTAGGTCATCTTGATGAGCGACTTTCCTCGCTCATGGTCCAGCGTCTTGGTAAAGACACCGAGGAGCACATACGCGATCCCGAAGAAGCCGGCGAAGAAGGTTGCAGAGTAGCCGATTGTGATCACAACAACATGCGTGGTCAACCAGAAGTTTGAATCTAGCACCGCCTGCATCATCTCCATCGTGTCGCCGGAGCTGCCGAGGTTGTGCGCGACGATCAGCGTACCGAACCCGATGACCGAGGCCATGATCCCGCCGAGCCCGAGCTTCATTTGGCGATCCACAATGAGTCCAATTATGACCCCAAACCAACCAACAAACACCGCTGAGGAGTACAGGTTGGTGATCGGTGGACGCCCCTGCAGGTACACCCGGCTCGACAAACCAATCGTCTGAACAATGAAGGCCACAACGATCAGCGCGGTCATCGTACTCAGCATTGTCTTAGACCACTGCGGCTTCGTGAGCTGGCTCAGGAGGAGCCCGAAGCAGCCGCAGAGGAACGCCATGACATACAACGCAGATGCCGAGATAAACGGCTGGACTTGATTGAAGACCACCTCGTAACGAGACTTCTGTGCATCGTAAGGGATTTGACTTTCAACAAGCTCAATGTAACTCTGGAGTGAAGAGTTGAACTCTTCAACCTCATTATTCCTGTAGTTCTGTAGCATCACAAGCATCGCCATCGCATCCGGATCATTCGGGCTCATATTAAGCACATCCACGAATGATCGCCAGTCCTCGCCTGTTGTGAGAGGCGGCACGAGATAGGGGCTGCTCAGCTGCGAGAGATCGCTGTAGAGCATCAGGCGTTGGTTGAGCACAAGCACAGCACGCTGAAACGGGTCCCGTGATTTGGCCTTGGTCTGACTCGCGAGCATGGCCTGCCGATTGATTTCATTGCCAGCAGTGCGAACTTCAGCAAACGAGAAGCGGGTCCGGTTCTCTTTGTCGAGCCCCGCCATCGCAAGCACATCGGGATGGTCGATCCGGAAGACCTGTCTTTCGATTGCCGCCTCGGGCTTGGTCACCAGCTCGATGTACCATTCGATCGCGGTCATCGTGCCTTCATCGGTCTTGAGACTCTGTCGCCCGCTGAGATTCATCAGGCTGTTCCGCGCGACGGTATCGAGTGGCTTTGTGCGGCCACTGGCTGATACCGGGATCTCGCGGAATGTGTCAAGGTCAAAGGCGCTATTGATATGGTCTGGGCTGATAATCTTCGTGCCCGCATACACAAGAGCTAAAACGAAAGCGATCCACGGGAGGAGTTTATGTACTACCTTCATTATGACTTCCTCCTCAAGGATGGGACAAGCCGAATTCCAAAGTGAATGAGCATACCAATCGTGACAACGGTGCAGGAGATATAAGGGATCAGCCACCCCGGGTTCTTCACGACCTGGAGCACGGTCCCCGAATCATCGCGAAGATACGAAGCCTGATAGAAGGTCTCGCCGGCGTGACGGAGCGGGTGGTTCATATAGATCAATACTTCACGATCAACATTCCGGGTCTCGTCAACGAGCTGCACATCACTCGAGAAGTTCCGCGCCATCTGCGTACCCGTAAACAAATCGTGCTTGAAGTCGATCAGCCTGAGCGAATAAGGCTTGTATGTCCGCTTGAATCTAAGCTCTACCCAGTAGGTCTTGTCATCAATAGTCACTGCCTGGCCCTGATCAACATAGACAGAGAGCAGGTACGACCCGAGCCGTTCTTCGCCCTTGTACATGGTCACATAGGCCGAGGGAGCATCAACTGTTGCTCCATCAACGCCGTTGGCTCTTGGGAGAGGCATCGCCGTGAGTTCGCTGGCAATTCCTGAATCAGCCAGCCCCTTGCGATTCTCAGGGGCTTGCGCAGGCCCAAGCATCCGAGAGTTGGGCATCCATTCAGAAACAACCATTCTAAACGGCAGCAATCCGTGCGTAATAGTCTTGTCCGTCCCGACGAAACGCTCAGGTATTACAACAACCAGATCATCTGTAGGGTCCGAGCGGTCGGTCACAGCGATTTCTGATGATCGGATGTCTTCTACAAAGTTGACGGTCTCACCTTCGAGGATCGTCATGTTGCCTTCTTCGGCTGCGAATCCGGTCACGAACTCACCAACGAGAAGCAGAATGACCCCGAGGTGGGTGAGGATTATCCCGATTCGTTTTTTCTTAAACTTGAACCGGACAGTATGGGCGGCGACGAGGTTAATGAGCATCGCAACACCCAGTGTCAATCCGCCGGGGAACCAGATCGCACCGCCAACCTTGGCGACTTCCTGAGGCACAAAGATCTGTAAATCGATCGATACAACAATCGAACGGAAATACTCATCAACAACAGTCCAGATACCGGCGTGAACCTGAGCGAGCGTTCCCGCGAAAACTAGAAATATGGAGAGTGCAAAGATGACAACAGTCAACTTCAACGATGCCAATGGCTTGAAAATTTTCTTGATCATGGCTCACCCCGATTTCCTGCGCGATAGGCATTGATAAACTCTTCGAACCTTACGAGCTCGGCCTCAACTGCCGGCACGGTACCTGTAAGCTTAAAGAACAGTGTTTGAGCACCAGCGGGTACAATCCCAGCACCCATGCGGCCTGCCTCGTCTGATGATATGATGTCCACAAAGACCGCCCCGTCGCCCAAATCCCGGAGTTCAAGCTCCGACAATGAATCTACCATCGGCAGCCCAAGCTGCCCGCGCCAGCGATTGATATTACCGAGGATACCACCACCCTCGCCTACAAGCGAGGTGAGTGTAATGCGTGCCCCGCTATCCGATTGGTACGCGGCCATAAGGATCGAAGAAGCGTTCTCTTCAACCGTCCACTCGGCGGGTTTGGACCAGCCGGATGTTGTGGCTAGAATTTCAGGCTCGGTTTCGACTGGTGTATTGGCAGGCGGCTGTTGAACTGGTTGCTCAGCGCCGTGATCATGGTCGTGTGTGTGGATGTGGAAGGTCTTTGAGAATGCGGCAAGATCAGCCTTGATTTCTCCGACACTTTCCGCGGGACCAATGACCTTTGTAAACCAGGTCTGACCATCACCGACATTGATGATTGAACCGAGGAGCCTTGAGTCTGTGCCGTCAATATCAACAATGATGACATTGGTGTCGGCGAGCCTTTCGATCTCCTCCTCTACACCTTGTTCGTCTGTCGGGTCGAGCCCAACCTGACCCCGCCAGCGATTGATATTGGCAATCAAGCCACCGACATCTCCGGGGAACGCAGTGACGGCAACCTCAAGCCCGTTGGCCGTGTTGTAAGTCGCGATTCGCATTGAACTGGTAGTCTCGACTTCTTGCCACCCTGCAGGAGCACTCCAAGACACTTGTGGCTCGGCAGCTTGTTGCGGCTGCTGCGCCTGAGGTTGAGTCGCTTGCGGCGATGCAATCGTATCTGCCTTGGGAACTCTGTACGCGTGAATCTCTTCGCGATTGCATCCCGATGTCAATGTCAGATATGTACACCCCATCAACACGACCCCGAGCTTGAGGTGTGTTGATCCGATCTTGCCAGCTGGCTGTTTCTTAATCACTTTGATCTCCACGAACACCTTTCGTTATCCAATCACTCATGTGACACGAACAACTCAGGAAGAAGTCATTGAGATTCTAGGCCGATCTACGAGACGGATACATAGATATGCTCACCAACAATTGTGCATAAATGAGCTCTGAATTCCCATCAAAATCTTAGCTATTGAGTCTGTGAGCAAGCGAATCCTGTTTTACTCATCCAACCTGCCCGCCTTACAGTGATATCCATCATTTTGAACATAGAGGCCAGCTCAATTGAAAGAGCCGCATTACCCACTTCGCCTTGGCATAAAAGGCGAGCGAACAATGCGGCTCTAAGCACACAGTTGAATACTGTTAGAGCTTGAATCTACCAACCAGCGATTGGAGCTGCTCGGCCTGATGGGCAAGATCGCCCGCGGCCTGTGCCGCCTGCGATGCACCCTCCGATGACTGGCGAGTCACCGAGTTGATACCCTCAACAGCTCGAGCGATCTCACCGGTAGCCGCCGACTGCTGATTTGCAGCAGCAGCGATGTCCTGGACCATACCCTGAACACTCTGCGAACCAGTCACGATGCTTTCGAGTGCTGTACCGGCTTGGGTTGCCAGATCGACACCCGTACCAACTCTCGATGAACCGGCTTCGATCAACTGCACAGCAGAATTCGTTTCCGATTGGATTCCCTGGATCGACTGCGATACTTCTTCGGTCGCCTCGGTAGTACGCTCGGCGAGCTTCCGGACCTCATCAGCCACGACCGCGAACCCGCGTCCGTGCTCACCGGCCCGTGCGGCTTCGATCGCTGCGTTGAGTGCGAGCAGGTTGGTCTGATCGGCGATGTCATTAATCACCGCGATGATCTCACCAATGGTCTGGCTCTTTTCACCAAGCGTATTGATAGTCTCCGCACTTCCCTGGACTTCTTTGGCGATGCCTTGCATTTCTTGAACCGTGTCGGAAACAATATTGCCTCCCTCTTCGGCTTGATGCTGGCTCTCTTCTGAAGCAGTTGTGGCGTCCGCTGATTTAGCGGCTACCTCGTTGACAGACTGCGAAAGCTCTTCAACCGCGGCGGCAACCTGCTGGGTCTGCTGTTCCTGGGTCTGAAGACCGGTCGCCATCTCCTCGGAAGACGCAGCAATCTCGGTCGATGCCGACGCGACCGCCTGGGAGGTTTCGCTCAACTGGGAGATGATCGAGTGAAGGTTTGACATAAATGAATCGAACCAATGACCGAGCTTGCCGATCTCGTCATTCCGACTCAAAGCCAACCGCTTGGTGAGGTCACCGTCGCCAGTCGCGACATCTTTAACCATCTCGATCGTTGCGCTGAGTGGCTTCACAAGAAGAATACGCAGGAGTACGATCAATCCACCACCGGCAATAAGGATCAGCGGGATGGTAAACATCATTCCCTTCTGAAAGAATCCCGATACCTGAGCATCAACCATATCAAGCGGCATCTGCACTTCGTATGCACCATGCATGTAGCCTGGGGTCCAGCCCTCATAGCGGAATCCAAGAGCGTCCTTGCCATCAAAGTTGCCCTCGGCATCACGCTCATCATAAATCGCAGGATCGCCGTGACAGGACATGCATGATTCGTCAAGCGTAATTGCACGCATATAGTGCATCATGTTGGTTTCTTCGTTGATGCGACCCAAAGTAGTTTCGCCCGATGATTTGTACTGATCGGTCAGATCGTTGATCATAGTGTCGCGGAAGCTGCCAGCAGGTGCTGCGTTGTCTGGATTCCGTGCTTCAAGAGCAACAACAGTGAACTCCATGCCTTCTTTCTTTGCCGCGGCAAGACCTGTGTTCCATCCCACAACCACTGGGATTGATGAATAGAATCGTGTATCTGAATAGTGCACCCCGTTATCGATCTGCTTAAATGCATCATCCAGCAGCTGGTCCGTGTTCACTTCACCCTTGAGAAATTTTTCAGAAGCATCGATCTTTGCTTCATCGGCAACAGCGGTAAAGGCCGAGGCCCGGGCCATCATGGCATCTTGGGCATCATTCTTGTATCCACTCAAGAATACAACATAGTTGACAGCAACAACAGCCACTAAAACACCGAGTGTAGCCGCCATAATTTTGGTCGAAAGACCAAAGGCAAACTTTGATTTATTGTCTATGCTTTCCATTCTAAAGCTCCCAATACAACAATGTGTCTAGAAATGCACCAACGATTGGCACGCGTTGGGGATCGTCGTGTCAGAATTCACATTTTATGTGGGGACTTCATTTTTTAGAAAAATCAGAATTTACTCCGTTTTCACACCCTAAATACGGGTTTGGATATTCCAAAAGCGTGTGCGTTTGGCCCTTGCTGACTCATTATTGAATGAACAACCCCCCGCTTTAAAGCGGGGGGTTGCTGTATTAATCTACTCAATATGGACTTCGATTTAGTCGAGTTTGAATCGACCAACCAATGTCTGGAGTTGCTCGGCTTGGTGGGCCAGGTCACCCGCGGCCTCCGCCGCCTGCGATGCTCCTTCTGATGATTGGCGGGTCACAGAGTTGATCCCCTCAACCGCACGAGCGATCTCTCCGGTCGCCGCAGACTGCTGGTTGGCGGCAGCAGCGATGTCTTGGACCATACTCTGGACATTCTGTGAACCCTTCACGATGCTGCCCAATGCGCCTCCCGCCTCGGTGGCAAGCTGAACACCTTTGCCAACCCGCTCAGAACCCGCCTCGATCAGCTGCACCGCCGATGAGGTTTCTGTCTGAATTCCACGGATCGACTGCGAGACTTCTTCGGTCGCCTCGGTGGTCCGCTCGGCGAGCTTCCGGACCTCATCTGCCACGACCGCGAACCCGCGTCCGTGCTCGCCGGCCCGTGCGGCTTCGATCGCCGCGTTGAGTGCGAGCAGGTTGGTCTGATCAGCGATGTCGTTAATCACTGCGATGATCTCACCAATGGTCTGGCTCTTTTCGCCAAGCGTATTGATAGTCTCTGCACTGCTTTGGACTTCCCGGGCAATCCCTTCCATCTCTTCAACGGTCGATGAAACAATGCTTCCGCCCTCTTCGGCCTGATGCTGGCTCTCTTCTGAAGCGGTCGTTGCATCGGCGGACTTGGCGGCCACCTCGTTGACGGACTGGGACAGCTCTTCAACCGCGGCGGCAACCTGCTGGGTCTGCTGCTCCTGGGTCTGAAGACCGGACGCCATCTCCTCAGCGGACGCTGCAATCTCAGTTGATGAGGACGCGACCGCTTGAGAGGTACCACGGATCTCGGTAACCATGCTGGACATGTTATCAAGGAATACATTGAACCAGTTTGCCACGACACCCATCTCGTCTTGACTTTTGAGCTCAAGGCGTTTGCTGAGATCCCCCTCGCCTGAAACCTTCATGATGTCAACGATCTGAGCGAGTGGTTTGGCGAGCATTCTCCGCATCAGAACCAAAAACCCGCCGAAGGCAAGAACGACGATTGGGAGCGTCCACCCCATGCCCTTGGCAAAGAATCCCGCCACACTGGCATCGAGTGTATCGAGCGGCATCTGGACCTCGTAAGCACCGTGCATGTATCCCGGTGTCCAGCTTTCGTAGCGGAACCCGAGTGCGTCTTTGCCGTCAAAGTTGCCCTCAGCATCACGCTCGTCATAGACCGCAGGATCACCATGACAGCTCATGCACGACTCATCGAGCGTAATAGCGCGCATGTAGTGCAGAGTGTTGGTCTCCTCATTCACGCGAGAGAGAACTGTTTCACTGCTTGAGTTGTATTGCTTGGTCAAATCATGGATCATCTTGTCACGGAATCCGCCTGCGATTGGAGCATTATCTGGATTACGGGCTTCGAGTGAAACAATCTTAAAATCAACTTGTTCTTTTTCGGCTGCATCCGCTGCTGCCTCCCACCCAACGATCACGGGTATGTTTTTAAAGTAGCGAGTCTTCGAGTAGTGAGTCCCGTTTTCGACCTGCTTAAGTGCTTCTTCCAGCAACTCTTTGTCATTGATGTCGCCTGAGATCATCTTGTCAGATGCACTGTTCTTGGCGGCATCAGCAACAGCGGTAAACCCGGATGCCCGTGTCACCATTGACTCTTGCATATCTTTTTCGTAGCCCGACAAGAAGACAACATAGTTGGCCGCAACAACCGCAACGAGAATCGAAAAGGTTATTGCGATGATCTTTGTAGATAGTCCAAACGAGAACTTCGATTTTGATTTTTCTTGACTCATGGTACTGAACTCCGTGCCGTTTAAAGCGTGTTATGTTTCTGTGTCAAAAACGGACACAAAGTTGGCATCGGTGTCTCTGGAAGAGCACTTCATTTCTGACTGATGAAAATCACAAAATAAACACACAACTGAGCCGTATTGAGTTATAACGCGTCATTTTTACAGCGGACTGCGCCAATTCCGGTGCAGATAGACACAAAATCCGCCCCCAAATTACCGGATATCTTCATCGCTAATACGGCTTTTGAATTTAGGTTTTAACTAACGAATATTTAATAACTGGCTGTATCCAGGAAGTGGCCAAATGTTGTGATCGACAACTCTTTCCAGATCATCCGCCGCTTCACGAAGTGCTTCCATCCGGGCCAAAGCATGATCACGGATGTAGTGGCAAGCTTCGAAAGAATCGAGGTCCGCAAACTGGAAACGCTCATCAAGCTCCACAATCCTATCTGTAAGTGTGTGCACAAGGCCCGTGATAAGCTCAAGTGAATCGCGAAGGCTTGATGCATCCACTCCAGCGGCCTCGGTCGAAACGACCGTTTGAGCCACCTGATTCTGGTGCTTGATCGCAGCGGGCAGTATCATTGTCCGTGCAATCGAGAGCATCTGGCGAATCTCGATCCCGATCTGCGTGACATATTTCTCTGCGAAGATCTCTGTCCGGCTCTCGAGCTCGGTCTTTGAGAGGATCTTGTACTTCTTGAACATCGACGCGACTTTGCGGTTTTTCATCGCCGAGAGGGCATCGGGTGTCGTCCCCAGGTTTGGGAGCCCTCGGGCCTTGGCCTCTTCTTGCCATTCCTCGGTGTAGTTGTCGCCATTGAAAACGATCGCTTTATGATCCTTGATAACCTTCTGAAGCACCTTTCGGATCGAGGACTCGGTCTGCGCCTGGGTCGCCCCCTTCTTAAGGGATTTCTCAATCTCGCTTGCAAGATAATCAAAGCTCTCAGCCACGATGGCATTGATCACCGTGTTGGGCCACGCAACAGACGCTGTTGAACCCACAGCCCTGAACTCAAACCTATTTCCGGTAAAGGCGAACGGGGAGGTGCGATTCCGATCGCCCGAATCCCGTTTCAGTGCAGGAAGTGTTCGGGTGCCAAGATCAAGATGGCCGCCCTTGAGCGTACGACTGGTAGACCCCTTCTCAATCTGCTCAATGAGATCTGTGAGCATGTCACCTAGGAACACCGAGATAATCGCAGGCGGGGCCTCGTTGGCACCGAGCCGGTGATCATTTGAAGCACTTGATATTGTGGCGCGGAGAAGGTCCGCATGCAGGTGGACCGCACGGATCACACCACAGAGGTAGGTCATAAACTGCAGGTTGTTGTGGGTTTCGTCCTGCGGGTCGAGCAGGTTCACACCGGTGTCAGTTGAGAGCGACCAGTTGTTGTGCTTTCCGGAGCCATTGATCCCCGCGAAGGGCTTCTCGTGCATGATCGCAACAAAGCCGAACCTTCCCGCGACACGCTTGAGCGTCTGCATCAGCATCGCTTGGTGATCACAAGCGATATTGGTGGTTTCGAACAACGGAGCAATTTCATACTGCCCGGGCGCGACCTCGTTGTGGCGGGTCTGGACCGGGATACCGAGACGCGAAAGCTCACGCTCGACTTCCGCCATGAACGAAAGGACCCGCGTGGGGATCGATCCGAAGTAATGATCGTCGAGTTGCTGATCCTTCGGTGGCATCGATCCAAAGAGTGTGCGGTCACAGCTTACCAAATCCGGCCGGGCGTAATACAGGTTCCGATCGACCAAGAAGTATTCCTGCTCAGCACCAAGCGTTGATCCAACCGAGTTGACGCCCTCATCAGTCCCAAAGAACTTCAGGATCCGCATTGCCTGGGTGCTGATTGCATCAATGGACCGCAGCAACGGGGTTTTTTTGTCGAGGGCTTCGCCGTTCCAAGAAACAAAGGCGGATGGGATACAGAGGGTCGCATAGTTGTCTCCCCGGATGATGAATGCCGGCGATGTGACATCCCACGCGGTATACCCGCGTGCTTCAAATGTTGCTCGCAGACCGCCTGATGGGAAACTCGAAGCGTCGGGCTCACCCTGGATGAGTGAACTGCCGCTGAGTGAGTAGACCAGCCCCCCCTCGCCATCGGGGGCGGTGAGGCTGTCATGCTTCTCGGCCGTCAGCCCGGTCATGGGCTGGAACCAGTGCGTGTAGTGTGTCACGCCCTGCTCGATCGCCCAGTCTTTCATCGCAGTCGCGATGACATCCGCATTGGCCAGACTCAGCTTGGCCCCGCCCGCCATGACCTGCTCGACGGACCTGAAGACGCTCTTGGGGAGCCGCTGACGCATCTTCCGCATGTCAAAGGTGTCCACAGCATAGATCTCATCGATCCTTTGCACCGATTTTGGGGTATCCAGACTGGTTTTTTGCCAATGGTTCGATGCAGCGATTGCCTCTGATTTCGGGTCACCGTTCATGGTTGATCGTCCTCGTCTTGCATATCTTGATGTGTTCGGGGCGGTAAGAAAGAGCATAGCCATCGGAGACCGCTGGCATGACTCAAGGCATTGCGAGATTTTACGATTTCTTTGATCCCTGAGTTCGCCGCCACCTGCTCGATCTCGCTTTTTTCAAAGTGGAGTCCCGGCTATCAATGATTTTTCATGATCCAATCCCCAGATCACCAGTTATCGGCTTGATCAATCAGGGTAGAATGGCCGACCAACCACCATCGATACGCGGGCCTGTGGCGGAATCGGCAGACGCAGCGGACTTAAAATCCGCCGGGGTAAAACCCATGAGGGTTCAAGTCCCTCCAGGCCCACTTGAGGCATTCTGCAAAGAATGGCAACGACCAGCAGGGATCGGCATAAACGCTGGTCCCTGTTTCATTTGCGCTTGGTTTTGTTGCTCTCTGCCATCTGATGCCGCTTGCTGCTGCGACGCGTTTTGCGACACAAGTGCACCGCTTCGGGGAGCGGTCTTTTGACCCGGACTTCGTATCGGCTCGCTCGCTGCACGGGCGAAGTCTTCATCACGGACCATGTGGTAGTGGGCTTCAGCAACCGCTTGGGTGTGTCCCATCCACGATGTACATACCGCACTCGGATACTCGGCTGCCAGTTCGGTCACTCGGCTCGCACGCATCGCGTTGAACGCGCGGTGCCAGGGGTCAATGCCAGCTTTGTGGATGATGCGTTTGGTGCCGTTTTTGTCTCGTGATATTGAAGCCATGATTATTGATCCTCTCCTCTTGAGTGTACCTGATAGCGCCCATTCGCGCCAGTGACAGTTTGGTGGATTTCAGGCGAATAACCAGCGGAAGTGTCAGTGTCACTGGGGGCGTCAGCTGTGCTATTTTCAGTGTGCGATACATACTCGGCGTGGAGTACAAACTCCTGTGTTCTTCCACCCGGTTTCCGCCCTCGGAATGTGCCGAATCCTGCTTCAACGAGTTCGTTGATTTTCGCTTCAGCTTTCTTGGTGTCTTTGTACTGCGCGAGCCCCCTTGAAAACTCTCGAACAGTGACTACGCCACCTTTCTTGATGATCCATTCCACGGCCTGTAAATCTTCTCGTCCATGGGAATCCATCTCAAGAATCGTGTACAAGCGTTTGGTCTCGGATTTGAACCACTCGACCAGTCCGATCGCCGCGTTCACTGAATCCACATCGATGGAATCGGGATCATTGAGTGTGGGATCACCCGCCGCTTCTCTCACGAGGTGGATGATCAGCGCGAATCGCGCCACATAGCATTCGAGTTTCGACCATGCCGCCCCGATGTGTTCGGGCTGGTATTGGATCGATTCGTTGTGAGGGTCGAAGAACGCTCCAAACGCACGCTTGGCCTGGGAATCGAGATCGATCACATGAGGCCTGGGCTGCTCCTCGCTTGCATCAGGCGCCGCTGTACACATTGTGTGGTTGTGCAGATACTCCACGAGGGCGTTCATACGATTGGACACCGCATGGCTGATCTCATGATTGTTGAAGCGCTTGGATGGAGCCATCGGCATCGCAAATAAGAACCGCGCAATCAACCCGCTCTCAAGGTTCTGATTGGTCAGCAACCGATCAAGAATCCCAGGCTGCGTTCCTCCCGTGATACTCAATGCCGCGCGTGGGACGAAGATCGACTCCGAGGTCTTGCGATCCACGCTGACTGCTCTCGCATGAAATAACTCGATCCAGCGTGCTGCCCCACTGCTGTTGCCCTTGCTGTAGCGGTCGAAATCGAACCATCCTGCGAGTTCATCTCGTTTTTGGACAATGCCGTGCGGGTTGTTGGAGATGAGCTCAATAGTCGCCTCGATGGTCGCGTCGTCGATGATGCACCGGCTGGGTCGCGGTACTGAACCATTACCAGCACCAACAAGAGGCTCATGGCCTCCAGCCCCCCCAATCGCGTGCTTGTGTGCATCGAGTTCTTGTTGATACTCAAGGAACAGCCGCTCTTGGATTCGCTCTAAGGGCTTGAACGCGAGTCCTATCGCCGGGCTCTTGCATGTCCCGGACTTACCCACGATGCATGACCAGACCACGCAAGGCTCCGTCCATCCATTCTTGAGACGGACCTCGTGCGTATTCCCGATCGCGCCCGCAAGCATCGAGAGCACAGGCAGCGCGATATACGAGGGGTCACACCCGATCGATTTCGCCCCCTGCGTGATGTACGACTTGACAGGATCGGGGAGCAGATCGACCGGGAATGGCTGGTAGATCTTCACTATACCGACAGCATCTTCGACAACGATCTCAGGAGCCTCTTCCTGCGGAGTCGTTTCGATCAGCGCATCAAGCTTGGATCGCACCGCACCCACATCACCCGATTCCAACGCAAGCACATCCACAAGATCCCCTCCCTCAACCAGCCCGCTCCACGCCTCGGACAGATCAACCACCCGCACCGACGCGGCACCTCTGCCCGAATCTAAACCCCGTGCAGAACACAGATCAACCACATCATCCGCATACGCCTCCCCAGCATCATCGAGATCAGGCACGACCACCACATGCTTCCCCTCAAGCACGCTCCAGTCACACTTGGAAGCGCTCTTAGAACCATTGGGACTCGTCGTCGCGATGTACCCACACGCGATGGCTGCTTCTGCTGCCTTCTCCCCCTCGCAGACCAGCACGGGATGTTGTAACTCATCAACCAACGCAGGCAACCCATACAACGGACGAGGCGCCCGCATCCCAGTCAGCCTCCATAGACCATCCACCAGCGACACCGGACGGATCTGCTTGCCTTTCTGTCTATCAACAGTCGTATCCCAGCGAAGAACAATCCCAACAAGCTCGCCGCCCGCATCGTGGTACTCCCAACGATGATCACTCGCCCCCATCGTGCGTTCATACACACCGATCGCGTCATCCAGATCATCGAACCCAGTCTCACTCTGTGCGTCCACCGCATGATCCCCGACAGAATCAGTGACACCAGTGACACTGACACTTCGGGGCTTCTTGACCTGAATAACGCGGGAACTGTCACTGACACCGCGTCCCCCCGCACGACCGTTCTGACAAACAGCGTCATGCACAAACAGGTCCTTCATCCCAAGCCCAACCGCTTCGACCACCGATTCAACGCTGCACCCCGCATGACAATGCACCAGCACCGACCCATCCGATCCGGCGTTGATACTCAGCGATGGATTCCGATCTTCATGAGCCGGGCATCGGCATGTCCAACCCGACCCGCTCCTCGCCGCGTGATGCCCATACCTCCCAAGCGCTTCGAGCACCCGATCGATTGGTGATACTTCTTTAGACACTCCTCCTACTTTCAAGCCGTTCTTCATTTCTCACCCCCATACGCGCTCATAGGGTTGCTCACCACCATGAAACCGACGATCACATCAATCACATCCCCGCTATAAATCCGCGTGTTCCCGACCTTCTCAATTGGTTCAATACCCCGCGTCTCGATCACATACTCAACCCGATGCCTCGCGATCCCCAGATGCTCCGCGATCTGAGAAATCGTCCACACCGACCGCGCCCCGGAATCCCAGGCTTCACCCATCATCACCGTCATACACTCATCTCCCCCGCAGCCCCCGCCGCGATTTTTTATGCCTCAGCGCCCCATCGCGCCCATCCCAATACGAGCATGGCTTACCCAGCCAAAGTACCCAGTACCCCATACCCCCGATGACACAATTATACCAAACACCCATCCCACCCGCCGAGCGCATCACACGATCCGTGCGCAAACTTTCCCCCCCAAACTAAGACCCCCCCAAAGTAAGCCCCCTCCAAAGTAAAGATCACACCCAAGAGCGTGTTCCGACAGGACCGACACCTGACCAACCTGGGCCGATACACAAAGAATACTGATCCAAGAACCACGATTGACCGAAAGGTACAGGGGCTGCTTGCAGGCCAGATATCCCAAAAGACCGATAGTATTTGATTCAATTGCCCCGGAAAAAAGCCTGCAGTTCACCAGTTATCCAGAATTCGGTTGACGGTTCCGAGCACAGAGAGTACAGTCTGAATCATGCTGACCCGCATCTTCATCCCCATCGCGATGTTTCTCCTCTGCTGCTCCAGCGGCAGCGCGGTCGCAGGCCCGCCCCACCAGCACGCAGCCCATAAGACCAGTAATACACAGGTCCATGTCCACATTGACCAGCACTGCGGCGTTGCCCACTTGCACACGCATTCAGGATCAAACCCCTCCGTTACGGATAACCCGCATCACGCATGCGACGAAGAAAACGACTCTGACCACCACTCCGACCACGACTGCTGCTCCGATCATCACGAGTCTGAATCCAGTCCCGTCGCATCACTGCCCCGATCACAAGACCTCCCTACCGGCGCTACCCAAGCCGCCCTCCCGATTCTCTACCCAAACCTCCAGCTCATCCCCAATATGCACACCCGCTGGTCGCCTGCGCGTCAGCGCCCCCCCAATCACCTTGTTCTGCTGCGCACATTTGTCATGCTCAACTGACCCCAACACGCCTTTTGTGTTGTGAGTCGCCACGCCTATTGCGTGCCGACGCTTCTGTCTCGTTGTCATCCACAAATGGAGCACATCTGTGCCGCATATCACACCCCCCCGCTCACTCATGCTGGGCCTTCTGCTGGGGCTCGTGCTGGTCACCCTCTCAGGTTGTCAGACCTATCAACCCAGACCACTCGAACCACAGACACACCTCGAAGCGCTCTCAGCGCGATCCGTACACGATCCGTCCCTCAAGACGTTCATCGACTCGCTCAAGAACGCGATCGAAACACCCCCCTACGACCCAACCAACGGCATCTCCCTCCACGAAGCCGAACGCATCGCGCTCTACTACAACCCAGACCTCAGGATCGCAAGACTCCAGGCGGGTCTCGCAGCAGCGGACTCCAAACACGCAGGACGCTGGGATGATCCCAACCTGAACCTCAATGCACGCCGCATCGCCGATGGAAGGAACGACCCCTGGATCGTCGGAGGCTCACTCTCAATCACCATCCCCATCTCAGGGAGACTCAGCGCCGAGAGGGAGCGAGCGGATGCCCAGACCAAAGCCGCCCTCTCAGCGGTCGCATTGGCTGAGTGGAACACACGCATCGAGCTGCGCCATGCATGGAACCAATGGAGCGCCGCCCGTCTCCGCGCCCAGCGAAACGAGCATCTCCTCAAATCCATAACGAGCCTCGCTTCATCAACAACCATGCTCGCCCAATCCGGCGAACTCCCCGCAACCCAAGCGTTGCTATTCGAGATCGAGCGCGTCAGCCACACACAAGCCCTCGCACGAAATCACGCACAAGAAACGATGCTCCAGCAACGCATCAGCGCGATCATGGGACTGACCCCAGAAGCCAAGCTCAACCTGCTCCCATCGATCTCAATGAATCCCGAGTTTCCAACACCGGCCTTTGATATCATCATTGAGGAGCACCCAGCACTCATCGCATTGCACGACGAATACGCCGTGAGCGAAGCGACACTCCTCCGCGAAATCCGCAAGCAGTACCCCGATCTCACCATCGGGCCCGCATACGAATCCGAGCAAGGAGAATCACGCATCGGCCTCGTCGCAGGAATCCCGCTCCCAATCCTCAACTCCAACAAACAAGGCATCGCCAAAGCCCGCGCTCAAAGAGAACTCGCGCGAGGTGCCTACCAAACACAGCTCCAAAGACACCGCAGCGCCCTCTCTATCGCACTGCTCAACGCAAACAACGCAAAGCAACAACGCATCGAATTGGAGTCCGTTCTTGTACCGCTCGTCGATAAGCAACTCAGCGACGCACAGCGACTCCTCGAACTCGGTGAGAGCGACGGACTCGTCCTCCTCGAATCGCTCCAACGCGCCGGCCAAACAACCAACGAGATCATCGACGCTCGTCTGGCAGAAGCATTAGCAATCACCGAACTCGAAGCACAGATGGGTCCAATGACCCGCTTGCACGAAGCCTCAACCACACACTACCCCACCACAACGGAGGGATCAGAATGAACACTCAAGTGACCAACAGATCGCTGATAGCCATATTCACCGCACTCACGCTGATGCTCAGCGCCTGCTCAACAGAGCATAACTCACAGAATCAGAGTACCCAAGACGAGCACAACGAGTCGTCACCAACCAACCCAAACATTGTCGAGATCCCGCCGAGTGTTCAGACCAACCTCGGGATCACATTCTCAGTAGTCCAGCGGCGCATGATCCAAAGCACGATCCGTATCCCAGGCGCGTTCGAGCTCCAGCCGCTGGCAAGACGCGAATACCGGATGACACTCCCCGGCCATATCGAACTGGCTGTGGATCAATACGACCGCGTCGAGGAGGGCGATCTGCTCTTTCGATTCAAATCCACGCATTGGCCAGAACTCCAGCACGAGATCATCCTCGCAGAGCAGGAGATCGAGTCCGCACGATCGATGATCGAAGTCGTCGAGGCACGGATGGTCGAAGCCCAGCAGCGATTAAGGAACCTCCGTCAGCGGCTTGAATCTTTGAGCAATGCACAGGTGCGAAACGCCGAACTCGAAGCACAAGCAAGCGAGATAGAAGCGTCTATGCCAAGACTCCGCGCTGAGCTCAACCAGTCTCAGACCCAACTCAATAACGCCAACCAAACACTCGAACACGCTCTGCACCGCGCGACCGTTGTCAGCGGCGTCAAAGAATCAATGCTTGTTGCTCCCGTTCAATACGAGGGCACCACCGTGCCGAACTATCAAGTCATCGATAGGATCGAGATACACGCCCAGCGTTCAGGAATCGTAGAAGCCCTCCATCTCACCGATGGCGCATTCGCTGAAGCCCCCACACTCGTCCTCTCCACGATCAACCCAGACCTAGTCCGTTTCCGTGCCCAAGCCTTGCAAGCAGACCTCCCGCGTCTCTCAGCCGCAACCACAGCACGCATTGTCCCCCCCATCGCTCCAGGGATCGATCCCGCAGACAGTGTCCAATCCAGCGCCCAACTCGGTCTCGAAGCACACCCAGAGCAACGCACCGTCACACTACTCGCAACACCAGAAGGTACGCGACCCTGGATCCGCCCCGGAGTCAGCGCGTTCCTCGAAGTCGTCGTGGAATCAAGCGAAGGTCCAACACTCGCGATTCCTCGCTCTGCGATCGTCCGCGACGGTATAGAGCATGTCTACTTCCGCCGCGACCCCAAAGACCCGAACAGGGCGATTCGTACCAAAGCGGATATGGGCGTCGATGACGGACGATGGGTCGCGATCAAATCTGGACTCGCTCCCAACGACGAGGTCGTACTCCAAGGTGCCTACGAGCTCAAACTCGCGACCCAGCAGTCCGGTGACCAACAACAAGGCGGACACTTCCACGCCGACGGCACATTCCACAACGAAGAAGACTAAGGAGCACGAACCATGCTAAAGAAACTCATCAGGTTCTCGCTCGATAACGCGGCACTCGTGCTGCTCATGAGCCTCGTCCTGCTCGCGCTGTCTGCCTACCAGCTCCCCAAGACACCAGTCGATGTCTTCCCAGAGCTCAACGCCCCCACAGTCGTCGTGATGACCGAAGCCCCAGGTCTCGCCGCCGACGAGGTCGAGCAATATGTCACCTTCCCGATCGAGACCTCAGTCAACGGCATCCCAGGTGTCCGCCGTGTCCGAACCGCCAGCGCCATCGGTCTGTCGATCGCATACATCGAGTTCGACTGGGGCGCAGACATCTACCGCGCCAGACAGCTCGTGTCCGAACGCCTCGACACCATCCGCGAGGATCTCCCCCCAGACGCCCACGCCGAGATGACCCCAATCTCAAGCATCACAGGCGAGATCATGCTCCTCGCAATCTCATCTCCAGACACGAGCGTCCCCCCGATGGAGCTCCGCGCCTACGCAGAATACGACCTCCGCAACAAACTCCTTGCGATCCCCGGAGTCTCACAAGTCGCCGTCATTGGTGGTGAACTCCCAGAGTACCAAGTGCTTGTTGAGCAAGAGAAACTGCGTCTCTATGACCTGAGCATCGACGATGTCATCACCGCTGCAGAAGCATCCCACAGCACCCTCAGCGCCGGCTATCTGGAGGATGTAGACCATCTCGAACTCCCGATCCGCCAAAGCGGGCGCGTGCGATCCGCGAGCGACATCTCCGGAACGGTCATCAAATACCACGCCGGCGCTCCGGTCACGATCGAACAGGTCGCGCGTGTCCAGCTCGGTCCCGCACTCAAGCGTGGGACCGGAGCCGATGCAGGGAACCCAGCGGTCGTCATGACCATCAAGAAAGCGCCCGGAACAAACACACTCACCATCACCGACGAGATCGACACGATGCTCGATGCCCTCGAACCCTCACTCCCAGAGGGAATCAGCATCAACAGACAAATCTTCCGTCAAGCGGACTTCATCAATCTCTCGATCACCAATGTTGTGCACGCTCTTCGTGATGCCGCGATCATCGTCTCGATCATCCTGATCCTGTTCCTGCTCAATGTCCGAACCACACTCATCACGCTCACGGCTCTCCCCCTATCGCTCGCAATGACCCTCCTGATCCTGGACTGGATGGGAGAGACCATCAATGTCATGACCCTTGGCGGGCTTGCGATCGCTGTCGGTTCGCTTGTGGATGATGCAATCATCGATGTCGAGAATGTTTTCCGCAGATTGAAACAGAACGGCTCCAAGCCCGAAAGCCAGCGACTCCCCAATCTCCGCGTAATCTACGATGCGAGCAACGAGATCCGTCCTGCGATGGTCTTCGCAACCGCCATCATCGCGCTCGTCTTCCTACCACTCTTCTTCCTCGAAGGAATCGAAGGGCGTTTCTTCCGCCCTCTCGGGATCGCATTCGTGGTTTCTATTCTTTCATCGTTACTTGTCGCACTCACCGTCACACCAGCGATGTGTCGATTCATGCTCAAAAGCGATCCCAACGACGGTCAACACCGCGACGGGCTGCTCGTTCGATCATTGAAACGAATGTATGAACGCGCGATCCGAGCAGCGCTCAGATTCCGCAAAGTCGTCTTGACACTCGCCGCAATCGCGACCGCAGCATCGATCCTGCTCGCCTCGACCTTTGGAACATCATTCCTCCCTGAGTTCAACGAAGGCACCTTCACCGTATTTGTCTCAGCACCTCCAGGCACCTCGCTGGTCGCAAGCGATCGACTCGCCGCTGCACTCGAAACGCAACTCATCGAAGCCGAGGGCGTCCGCAGCGTCACACGCCGGACAGGACGCGCAGAACGCGACGAACACGCAGAACCCGTGAGCAACTCTGAGATCGAGATCACAGTAGAACCGGGTTACTCAAAGAACGAAGTCCGATCTCGAATACGATCAGTCCTCGACGCTGTGCCAGGCATCACCACGAGTATCGGACAGCCCATCGAGCACCGCTTGAGCCACATCCTCTCGGGAACTCCCGCAGCGATTGCGATCAGTGTGTATGGCGATGATCTCAACACGCTGCGAGTCATCGCCAAAGAAATCGAATCCGAACTCAAGGCACTCCCCGGAGCACGCGATGTCTCGGCAAATCGAGAGATTATGATTCAATCACTACCGGTCGAATACCAACCTGCACAACTCGCCGCGTACGGGCTCACCCCCCAATCCGCAGCAGAACAGGTGAGGAACGCGATATTCGGTGTAGAAGTCGCTGAGGTCAACGAGGGAGTTCGCCGCTACGGGCTCGCCGTGCGACTCGAAGAATCCGAGCGAGACAGTGTTCAGGATCTCAAGAGTCTTATCTTGCGGGGTCAGGGCGGTGCGCTTGTTCGCCTCGAACAGGTCGCCGTCATCGGTCCTGAAATGTCATCAAATCTCATCGCCCGTGAAAATGCACAGCGGAAAGCAGTAATCTCACTCAATGTCGCAGAAGGCTCGAATCTGGGACATTTGGTCGAGCAAGTCCGCGAGCGAGTCGATCCCATTGTCCAAGACTATGGCTACACAGTGAAATATGGTGGACAGTTCGAGGCCCAGCAATCAGCATCACGCACGATTGGGTTACTCAGCGCCGTTGTGGTGATTGTGATGCTCGCACTCTTGAATCTCGCCATCGGCTCCATCCGCGTCGCCCTCCTCGTCCTAGTCAACCTCCCCCTCTCGCTCATCGGAGGAATCGTTGCGATCTTCATTTCAGAGTCTCCTAATCCCTTGTTGAACTTTGCAGCACTCTTCGGTATCGGGAGTTATACAGCCCCGGTGATCTCCATCGCCAGCCTGGTTGGATTCATTACGCTCTTTGGTATTGCGGTCCGCAACGGTATCCTGCTTGTCAACCATTACAAACATCTCACAGTACAAGAGGGCGTTCCATTGCATGAAGCGATCGTGCAAGGCTCACTCGAAAGACTCATCCCGATCTTGATGACTGCTCTCACCGCTGCACTCGCGCTTATCCCGATCATCCTCAAGGGCGAAAAACCGGGCAATGAAATACTCGCTCCACTTTCTGTAGTCATTCTGGGAGGCCTACTCACATCGACCTTCCTCAATCTGATCGTCGTACCAGCGGGGTACGCCGCAATACATCGCGTCCGTCAAACAACGGGTACAGAATCAAGTTCTTGAATCCATAGGAGTTTTAACAAATGAACACGAAACCAATCACAGCCCTCTCCCTTGCTCTGGGACTCGCTCTCGCAATGAATGCGTGCAACGAATCCAGCAGTTCCTCAGACAGTCATGCGCACGGCGACGATACCCATACACACGCCGAAGAAAGTCACGCAACCGACGACATGCATGAATCAATCCCGCTCGGATCGATAATGATTGACAACATCACTGTCGAGCTCACTCAGAATTATGGCAAGGTTGATCCAGGAGAAGAAGAACATCTCGTTGTGAAGATTCCACAGGGCGATCCAGAGACATTGACTGTTCGCGCATGGATCGGGACTGAGGACAAAACACGCTCCTATGTAGGCAAAGGAGAGTACTCAGCAGTTCAAGGCGTATTTGACATCCACATCATTGCTCCTGAGAGCTTTGATCCGGATGCAAAGTGGTGGATCGAAATCGAAAAACCTGATGGATCGGTTCACACGGGTTCTGCCATCCTTCAGCGATAACCAAACAGGCAACAACTCATTCATTCGTCATTGCAGTACCACGCATTGTGATTACCCTGAGCAGTTTCAATATCTTGGCGCGTTCCTGTTCATCCCCAGACTGTTTCAGATTCTCAATCTGTTGTAGCTCAAGTGACAAAATGTTGAGAAGTGTGCCGCATTCTGCGCCGCCAGTCAGAGAAATCGGCGTTTCTGCGTCCTTAGCGAGTGTTGTTCGAGTCCCTCCAGGCCCACTTGAGACATTCTGCAAGGAATGGCAACGACCAGCAGGGATCGGCATAAACGCTGATCCCCGTTTTTTTGTGCTTGGCTTTACTGCTTGTTACCGCTTGGCGCCACTTGCTGATGTGACGCACATTACACCGCTTTTCGACCCGTTCGTTTCATAACGCTCATTCACCTACTACGGTTTGCTAACGGGCAGAAATGCCGAGGAACCCAGAGGCTCGTCGAACAACTTCCGCATCTGGAAGGTTGATGGGACGGAACTTCTGAAGCGTCCCCTCAACATCATCCGCAAGAAGCGCTCTGTTTGCACCGAGCGTTGAAGCAATCGAAGAATCAACTAGGGAGGCCGAATCCGAGGCACTCATCTGCATCAGCACCCTGAGCCCGAACTCACGGATCGTGGTTCGCTCCATCGCACGCTCGACATTGGTGAGCGTGTCGCACCACGCCAGCGTCCACACCCCCACCGATGGGCCCTCCCTGAGAATATTGAGCAGATCCTTATCAGGGCTTGCTATAGGCTCATCCATCGAGAACGAATAATCATCACTCTTCCGCAACGAGCGGAGACGATGGAGCCCCGCGAGCACAAGGATAATGGGGTCCCCCGCAACATCGCCACGGTCCTGAACAATCTTGCCAACCTCACCGACCACCTGATCGGCCTCTTTGTGGGTCTTCATTTGAGCATCGATTCCAGTTGCACTGATCGCCTCTGAGACTCGCCCGTGGATCGCGTCGTCTTCGGGTGTTGGATCGATCACGATCAATCGCGCCCCGGATGCAGACCCCGCTGTGATCGCGGCGGACACCAGCATCCCAAGCGATGGCTCAGGCTGCTGGCCAACGACGAGCAGATTAGATCCTGACCTCTTCAGCAAGGAGGCTGAGGTTGGGGGAGCGATGGCGACCGCGTCGCCGAGCAGCACCCGTGGGCTTTTTCGATCGGGATAGCCGTGAGCAAACGATTCGGCTGAAATGTCAAACTGCGCGGGACGGTTGCCCTCAAACACAACCATTGCAGATCGTTCCTCGGCTGCCGGCGGCATCTGAGCGAGACAAGCGTCACGCTCGGCATCATCCAGCCACGCGGTCTGGAATGGGCTGTTTCCCTCGATCAATCCGCCAGCGTTGTTGTAGATCGCTTCGCCGGGGCGTTCAAGGAGACGAGCGGCGTTGTTGTCTTCACCAAGAATGAGATACGAATCCGCCTCGGAACACTGGAGTGCGATCCGAACCCCGATCTGCCCCAGTGTAGAGCGTGCCAGGGAATACGAGCCCGCGAGCGTTTGCGAACCCAGGATCACATGAACACCGAATGCTCGGCCCTGGCGGACGAGGCGATCGAGAAGGAGGGTCGCTTCGGAGGCGACATCGTCGTCCTCAGTAAAGAACTCCTGGAACTCATCGATCAATAACAGCACCCGAGGAAGCCGTTCATCGGGTGCCATTGAACGGGCAGCCGCGAGATTCTGAGCACCGAGCTTCCGGAACAGATCGCCGCGAGTCGTGAGCTCATCGTCAAGGCGCTTGAGCACCGACAGTCCAAACTCACGGTCGGATTCGATCGCGACAGCCCGCACATGCGGAACCCGATCTCCTGTATAGGCCTTAAACTCAACGCCCTTTTTGAAGTCAATGAGATACAACTCAAGCTCATCCGGTGAGTGCCAGAGCATGGCCGCCGAGACGATGACATGCAAAAGAGTAGATTTGCCTGATCCCGTTCGCCCGGCGATCAACGCATGCTGGCGGGTCCCCATACCCAAACGAAGCTCTTGATTCTTGTGAGCACCCGATCGGCCGATGGGGATCACGAGTTCATCATCGCATGAGCGGGACCATATCTTGTCTGCATCAGGTACAAGCCGCTCAAATGGCACTTCTACAGTCCCCGCCTGAGATCCTGCATGTGCCACACGCTCGAGCAAACGAGCCGCCACCCAATCTTCAGGCTCGTCATGAAGTGTGACGGCCAACTCGTCAAACCGTTCATCAACCAGCGACGGCCCCCCACTGTCTATCGAGATTCCAACCGTGTTGGAGCGGATCGTGCCAATATCAAGGATCGGGGGGAGCTTGTCGCTCGCGGCTGCTGAAAGCAACGCATAGACACCGCATCGCGGGCCAGATTCCAAGATGCTCTTGAGGCGGGCGGCCCCGGTCTCGGTGAGGGCTTCGGGGAGATCAGCGATCACCACAAACCTGTAGGGCTCAGAAATCTCGCCGGCCGCTTTGTTGTAGTCCTCAATCGTCTCGTAGTCGGCACGAAGATACTTTTGGATCACAGTCTGCATGTGCTCAGTGATATCAGCCAGCTGACGCTCGATTTGCTGAGGATCAGACCAGATACGCTGCCCAACGGGCGATGGTTCCTGATCGGAAAGCGTCATGAACTCAGCAAATGATTGCCCGATCCCGATCGGGTCGGCGAGCATAAACCGGACCTTGCCAGCGGGGAACGACGCGAGAATACGGAGTATCGAGTTCCGCATTGTCGCCAGGGCTTGATCACGACCCTGAGCATCATGACGGATCATGAGTGACCGCCGTCCAGGAAGCGACCAAACAACTGGTGTTTCGATCACAGCTGGGAGACCTAGCTCTGCACGGATGCTCTCCCCGATACGACCGAGTCTTGGGCTCAGATCGAGCCGGCCGCTTGCCATAGAGATAACTCTCGGGACACTGGTTGGATGATCTGATTCTGCGGCCGCATTCCATTCTGGGTTCGAGACCCGCGCCTGGTCATGGGTTATTTTCAATAAACCAAGAGCGATCTGAATCGATTCAAGAATCCGGGCCCGGCCCGCAACGAGTTCTGAGGTATATGTCTCATACGCATCTTCTAACAAATCGGCACACTCATTCTTGGCGGATTCGCACGCCTCGGTGTGTCTCCCGTGTGCGGTTTCGAGCTGTTTCTTGTGCCACGAATCAATCTCGGATTCATCATCGGCTTTACGCGTTTGTATATCCTTTGACCGCGAACTGAACTGCTCGTGTTCGACCCGAACCAGTTCCCCTGTCTTTACATCGTGGGCGTGAATCACATTACGGCAAGTTAGATCTGCCTTCTGAATCTCGATTTTGCGAGTTTCCTCGATCTTGCGAACTCGTTCTTCATGCTGCCTTGATGTCTCGGCTGTGAGCGTTTGGGAATATGCCTGGGCATGAATGACAAGTTCGCTTGCCTTGATGCCCATGTCGAGCGTCTTGACCCGCCCTCGGATGAGCTTTCGAATGCCGCCCTCCGTAAGACCCGCTAAAGAGTTCGAGATCATCCCAATAGATTCAACGAGCCCGTTGAGGGTTGGTTCATCAGGAAGATCAGGATCCGTCTGGCTCGCTTGAGTCACTTTTGCAGCATTAGATGGCCCCAGAACCAACATCAGCTGAGCGACCTGATCCTCGATCGCTTGTTCGTGGGCTGTTATCTGCTTCTGGATCGCTATGTATTCATTCTCAGCCTTAGTCAATGATGACTCGTGGATGGTATCCGCCATCCACACGCTTTCCTCTCGAGTTTTTTTAGCAACCCCCACGCCATGACTGTGCCTTGCACGAATGTCACGGATGCACTTGTTATATGCATTTTTTACAGCCTCAAGCTTGCCCTCGTATTTCTCTTCGATCTTTATCCGTGCTTCGCTTTCTTTCTGCGTAATCACATCAAGTTTTTCGGCGAGTTTCTGGTCTGCATTGGCGATCAGCCGATCACGATCGGCTACGGCGGCAATACCGACCTCTTCACGCACAGCATTTGCAGAATCCATCCGATTCGCGTACTGATCCAACCCATCTCTGAGCGTGGCAAGGCCATCTGCCAGCGCGTCATAACCCGGCCGACAACTGCTTATCGGCGTGGAGGACTGTGGGTCTCTGGAATCTGAATCATTCACAAGCACGCTTAGCCTCTTCGCAGATAGATTGCAACCGTTCCATCGCATCACGAGATTGTCGGGCAGCACTCTCGACAGGATCGATGAACTCCTTCTCAAACCTATCGGCGGTTTGATCTGCCCAGGATGATCGGCATCTTTGCCATGCAAGATGGAGACCCTTTACAGCATCACTCATTATTCCCACACCTGAAGACCGACTCATGATGGATCCTCTTCTGGAAGGCTACCACTGCCCTTGACATCTGAATCTACGCTTGGATCCTCGCTCTGCGGGCGGCCCGCCTGCTCCGGTGTCCCTGAGGATATGTACGCGTCTACCGCAGAGATCAGCGAATCGATCCTAGAGATCCCCTTGGTCATGCATGAATGCGCTATCTCAGCCATCGGCTGTATCGACCCACGGTACTGGTCAATCTCTTTCTCGAGCACACGGATCCACCGGCGGGTCAACTCGTATTTTTCTTCTGCCTCACGCACACGACGCTTAGCGTGCTCATACTCCTTGCGAGCATCAACCGATGGCCTTGGGGTATCTCCCGCTGTCTGCTGGACGAGTTTGCTATTTGCACGAACAGCAAGTTCAGACCGGATCCTGATCTCTCGCTTCCAGTGCGATAGCCGATCTTGCTGTAACCAGCTGAGGACTTTCAATGCATCGCTTCGATCGCTGCTCAATGCGGACTGGCAATACTCCCCAAACCGAATCAATGCAGGGCGCAAATCTGAGAGAGCTTTGATGTCTGTGATCCGCGCGGCATTCCCCATGATTACCGCTGCCTTAAATATTCTTCGATACGATCAGCTTTCCTGAGCAAGAAGGGTACCTGCTCATCGACCGCTTCTTTGAAGCTCGCGAGCTGACGCATAGTTTGATCAAACTCGCCCTGAAACTTAGCGTGCTCTTGATCACGCCAAGTATGACCCAGGCTGGCCATCTGGCCATTGAGCTGGGAGAGCTCATGGTCCATGCCATTTCCGAATCGCTTCAACATCTGAGCGAACCGGCGGATTTCATCAGGATCTGCAACTGCTTTAGCCATAATACTTCTCCGATTCTAGACTATATACCATCATCGAAATGCCAGACGGGCTCATGCTCCCCCCTTGGCCTGAGCAGCCCATCAATATCAGTCTTTCCGCAAAACAAAATCAAAATCAAACGGGACCACACCCCTTGAGTCACTTCAGCGGCTTGAAGCCAACACTCCGGCGGGTCAAACTAGAGCCGAGCTGGCAACTGCGAACTCAACGGATCACGGACACCCTGCCGCATACGCAACAAGGAACGCAGACACATCGAGAAAATTGAATGAACCATCATGATTGAAATCCGCTACAACTTCATGGTTGCCGATTGCCTCTATGAAAACTGAAACATCAAGAAAATTAACAGTGCCATCTGCGTTCAGATCAGGCTGACATGGAGTGCAAATCGATCCGGCGTTATAAATTTCAATACCATCAAAGGCACAGTACAGATACTCACCGACCAGTTTGATTTCTCCCCTGTCATCCTGAGGATACACTTGCAGCTCTTGAATACTTAATGGATCTGATATATCAAGGACTGACATCCCCCCATCCCAAGTCGGGACAAAGGCGTATGAATCATCGGTGGCTATGCCAGTTGCTCGCGAGTTGATCGGGTGAACTCCCAGCAATACGGGATTATTCCCATCGGTTATGTCGTAGGAACGAAAGTCAAATCCGGCTACATGTAGATAGTTTCCTACATCGCTCATGTTATATGATGTCGTATCAACTTCACTGACCCTGACTGGTTGAAACGGATTCGTGACATCCACGACATGCATCCCCTCTCTGCCGAGGGCGACATACGCTGTTTGCCCAACAACCTTGACATTTGTCACATAGTCGTTGCCAGTAGTGTAACTTGCAAAGCGTCTCGGGAAGGCCGGGTCACTCACATCGACGATGTGAATTCCATCTTCACCGCCCGATAGAAAGATGAGATTCCCTGATATTTCTAGACTATTGACCACCTCAAGACTGGTGTACCAGCCCGCCAGTTCTGGGAAGACTCGATTGGTAATGTCGTACACCAATAAACCGCCGTACGCGTCGGCTACATAGAGATGAGAGCCGGACACAAGAGTCATGATTGCAGCATCGAAGGTAGAAATATGGTTTAATAGCTTTGGCTGGTTCGGATCGGAAACATCAACCACATAGATCCCGTTTTGCCATGATGAAATATAGGCGATACTTTCAAAGACTGTAACATGACGAGAATCTGAAATACCCTGCAACTGACCCACAAAGGACGATTTCCAGGTGTCTTGCTCAAAGATGACTAGCCCCACATTATCCACGGATGTCAAAATATAATCGGCGGTCACATGAACATTGTTGACGATGCCGGGCGTGTTCAAGAGCCCATCAAACACGGGCAGAGCAGGAACAGAGATATCAAGCACCCTGATTCCCCCTGTAAAGTCCGCGATGTACACCGAGTTTTCATACTGATCTAAACCGAATGCTTGACCATCTGTATCCTCCCGACCAAGTAGTTGAACATTCAGTGGATCTCCAACATCAATCGTAAAGACGCCCTCATTCCTAGAGGCCACATACAACATTGTGCCATTCAACAACAGGTCATATGAGGGTTCATTGAGATGAAACTCCGTCAACAAAACGGGGTCCACCGGATCACCAAGATCGTACAAAAAAATGCTATCCCTTCCTCCGAGATACAGCATGCCTTCTTGGAACTCGACAGAATATATGACAGGACTTTCATGGATACTCGAAAGCTGAACAGGGGCGCCTGGGCCCAAAAGGCTATAAACACTCAACACCCCATCATGAAAGCCAACACCTATCCCATCCTGTACTGCGACTAAGCTGACCACCCCCTGCAATGACCCAATCATGACGGGGCTTGCAGGATCGCTGATATCAAGCACCTCGTAGTCATGATTTTGAATCCCAATGTACATCAAATCCCCATCGATATACATCCTGTATGGCACTCCTAAGAACTCAATACTTGACACGACAGGCGGATCAATCGGATTTGAGAGATCCAGCACTTTAAGCCCTTGGCCCTCCACACAAATGTACGCGTATTGTTGAACTGACTGAATGTGATTAATTTCAGGGTACGCCTTGATGACCGAAACCGGGGCCGTTGGCTCACAAGCGAGCCCAACAGTTTGGGATCGCGCTGTGCATGCACAAGTCGCTAATGTGAGCATGAATAAAATACACTGATTCAACAATACTTTGGATAAACCGCTCTGCATTCGTGTACTTTCTCGTATAGGACTCATGCGTCCATGTTCTCGCAGGTGTGAAAAATTTATGAGCAAGGACCAGTGATCCAACCAACAAAGATGCTGACATCCATAAAGTTAAAGTGACCATCTCCATTCAAATCCGTCGATTCAAAGCCCGCCTTAAAGTTTGCGATAAATTGGATTACATCGATGAAATCTACCGACAGATCGCCATTAATATCGCCCTGGCAGGTGACAATCACATCCAGTCCCTCATTTGAGAGCAGCATGAGATACACTTGCCCGAGAGGCAGTTCATGATCCGTGATTACTGTATGAAAGTGACCTGTATTCCCTCCCCTATCAATGATCCTCCAAGAATCTCCGAATATTGGCGTGAACTCTCCGAACCTGAGCTCCAGTTCGCCATCAATCTCCATTCCTCCGAAAACGGAAACCTGAAACCGATCAAACTGGCCCACTCCGGTCCCGTCTATATCAAGCACAACATTTGATTCAGAGCTTAGCCTTAGGCGATCAGTATATATCGTTCTGCTCATGCCGCCGGGTTCCAGTATCCCTTTGAGAGCTACAGCACCCAAAATTGAACCCGAGCCCTGGACAGTCTGCCCCTGATTAACTGTTAGAACCCCACCGCTCCCTCGAATCCGCGACCGAACTGTATGGGATGATTCAACAAGCTCTATTACACCAGTTCCGTTGATATCAATATCGCCCTCGCCGCCAATCAACCCACCGCCGTTCTCTGGAGTCCAATCGACCAAGATCCGATCATTGTTGATCAGATCACCCTCCAGCATCAGACTGTGCTGGCCGCTCGGAATGGTGATCAAAGTGTCATTGGTCACATTGCCCATTGTGACTGTCCCAGGCTCAAGAACTATGCTGTTTCCTCCTTCAGACGAAATTTTTCCTCCCATAAGGTGCATTCCATCTTTCAGGATGAGATCCGAGTTCATCGCGACAAACTCGCCGCTGCCCCCGATGTTGCCAAACAAAGACAGCGACTCATTCGGATCATTTGCAAGAATGACGTTGCTGTTTACGAACATCCCCTCAGATGGCCCCAGAATATACCCTGAGCCTCCAATGACATACCCCTCTCCAAATCCGCATATACCGTGATTAACCCTGATACCAGGGGATCCAGCGATCTGCTTTCGAAGAGTGATCGACCCAGTCCCCGTGACCGAATAATCTCGTAGAATAAGAACTCCATCATCTAAAACCAAATGGCTCCCATTGAGCTCTACATTTTCATTCATTGAAACTTGGCTATTGATGCAGAGATCAAGATTCGCATCCAGTCGCATATTCTCCAAACTGAGATTACCATCTGGAAGAAGGCGGACATGACCATTCCCCGTCAACTGGAACTGTGCCCCGGACAACTCAGCGTTATATAGCGTGAATCGTCCATTATCCGCCATGTACACCCCACCATCATGCGCCCCCCTAAGGACCATGGTCGCGCTGTTTTCTGCTATGTACGAACCCCCAGTATATGTGCCGTTTAGAGTGAGCGGGAAGTTCGGATCATCTGCACGAATGGTTGAAGTACTCTGAATGTTCGCTGATATCGCACCCGAACCCCGGATCTCATGCGGCTCATGTAAGCTGAATCCGCCTCGTAATATCGGCAATGAGTTTTCGAATACACTACGCTTCATCTCAATGGCACCGGTACCGAATAAATCAGCCCCATGCTCAAAGATCACTTCGGGTTCATAAAAAGTATTTTGCACATCAAGAACGAGTCGGCCGTTGTTTGTCACAACTCCACTTAGAGTTAGCTCAGGACTTGTGCCTGACAGAACAACATCACAATGTAGTGTTGGATTGTGCAGTCGAGCGGGATCACCAGTAACACCTACCTGCCCAGATCCGGTTGCCATGAACTCGCCATCGTAGACGGTGGAATATCTACCGATTAGGAGGTCCCCATCACCAGCCTGATACAGTCCGCCGTAGATTGTTCCCGTCAAAATGATTGATGACCCCTGAACATCTGCATGCACCGTCCCGTTATTGATCACTTGTGACAGATCGAATTGGGTTTCAATAGTGCCGGCCCCATGAATGAGCTGGTCAGGTCCAATTATGAGCGATGCCCCCTCTTGAACAGTCAGAACTGCAGAGCTCGAGGAGGAGCCAGTTCTGCCAACTAAACTGATTTCCCCTTCGCCATCGATCGCACAACTCTCTTCAATACTCAATGTTGAGTCGAAATGTCCCATATCGGATCTGAGTGAAATGGCGCCATCATTATGCAAATCATTCCTGAGAAGAAGCTTGCTGTTGTCGGCCAGAATCTCGATTTGGTCCGGTACGACATTCCCGAACGGATACTCACTCGTTCCCCTGAATGTCACCCGTGAGTTGTCGCCGAAATGAAGATTATCGACATCAACGGTCCCCGAACCCTCGATGAGCAAACTCCCTCCATTAAGAAGTTGGAGCGAACCGCCTAAAATCCCGGCACCCTCAAGAACTGTCATCTGATTGCCATCCATGACAACTCCGCCTGAGCTGTCTTGCGATATGGTCTTGTTGATCATGAGACCGATCCCGCCCGGATTCGATGAAGTAATCAGTCCTTGATTGAAGTAGTTTCCCCAGATAGACCCCGAACCAAATATAGATATCCCAGGCCCAAGTGTGACCACACCGCCAAGAGTTTGGATCCGAGCGTCGTTATGATCAGTGACAGCATTGAGCCGAATATCGCCTGAGCCTCCCACCACAAGGCTTTGACCAACTCTCAGCGTCGATAGATTTGGAAGACCGAGCGGGTTTACCGTAATGGTTCCTTCATTAACAAAATTGTACAGAACTTTGTATTCAACCCTTTCTAGAACCCGCAGATCCGTTTCAAAGTTCTCGATATAAAGCGAGCCAGTTTCTGTGTCAGATCTTACGCTAACCGTATACGGACCGGGCACAGAGATAAACACGGTCTCTTCAGATGACCCAGGGTAGCCGGGAGGGCCATCCCAGTTTGATTCATCATCCCAATATCCAGACTGTGGCAAGCTCCATGAATAGGGCCCACCAGTCACTTTAGAATGCGCATATCCAGTCAAGCAGAGTGGGACCACCGAAGCTGCGAGACATAGGTTGTGTAAACTCATTTTCGCTCCGTTCATACGACATCCATTTCTAACCTGAACAAGTATCATAAATCAACAGTAGCTACTGAAAATGGCAGCCCTTTGTATTGCTTACACATTGTGCTCAATCTGCCACCGATCAGCTCCGCATCAGAGGCGTTGGGTGTATTGCAACTGAACTCGAATGGATTGATCTGGGATTGGGTTGCCGGAGGACGGGCATCCAAACGATGGGTGTGCAAATACATAGTTTCATTGGACCACCTTCAAGTAACCGGCCACCTCTCTTGCTCGATATTTTTCTAACTACTTCTGACACCCCTTACCAAACACAGAAATAAACTCGCTCACATCCAAAAAATTCAGTGTTCCATCTGCAACTAAATCAGCGACCAAATCTCCTGAAGCGAATGAAACCAAGAACTGAGAGATATCCAAAAAATTGAGATCCCCGTCGCAGTTGAAGTCCGCTGGGCATGACGGCGGTTCGGCCCAATGTATTCGCACAGAACTGTCATTGAATGATGCTGTTATCAGGTCTACGGCACCATCAATGTTCATGTCTGCAACAGCAACTGATGTGCCATAGGGCGCTGGTAAAACAGCGGTCGGCTCGAACTCTCTGGCGGAAACTTGCTTCCAAATAATGTGGCGATTCGGAGTATGCGTAGCTAAGTTGCTATAAAGAGCTGTTCCCAGATCAAGCAGTGAATCGGAGTTGAAATCTATGGCAACAACTTCAATGAGTTCTCGAGATCCGATATTCTCTGATAGAGTCCGCGATTCATGAACGGCCCCGTCGGCATTCATAAAATGAATAGTGATGGTTTTCGATCGATCCACCGAAACCAAATCGACCACCCCATCACTATCTATGTCCTCTGAAATGATCCAGTATGGCGATGGGGTTGGGATTTCTAAGACAAGATCAAAGCTGCCGTTTCCAGCATTGACATACAGAGCGATCTGGTCCAACTGTTGGAGACCAATAGCAAAATCTGGCAACCCGTCGTTGTTGAAATCTAGTGAAGCGGCCTTAACGGCACTCGACGGTATATCTTCTATCGTTGTCCAAAGCTCAACAGATCCGCTGTTGATACCACGATAGATATACACGGTCGCAGTACCATCGACGGATTCGAATGCCGCGATGTCATCATGTTCATCAGAATCAAAATCATCTACGACTACAGAGAATAACCGCTCATTTATTGGCGACGATATGGTAGAAATGGAACCGATCGATCCATCCTCTTGAACTTGGAGGATAGCGATATCTTTATCGACATTTGAGATTACAATTTCTGGTCGGCCATCATTCTCAAGGTCAGCAAGCTCGCTCATAAAGCCCCCGCCAACCCCGGCAACTTCTGATGCAACCCCGGTTACCGTATCGAGGATGGTTGTCGTTGATGTTCCCGATTGAACGAGTTCAGGTATGCCATCCCCATTGAGATCTACCGGAAGGATATGCACCGGATAGCGATTCGCATCAAGACGGGTTGCGCCAAACATTGGCAGGCCCTGAAGGCATTCGCGTTGCGGCGAAACCTGTGACACTGTCCGATCAATAAGAGGACCAAACCAGAGGATGTCTTTCAACTGATCTCCATTGAAATCTTCAAGTACAGACATGCCAACTCGAATTTCATTGAAGTTGATGCCATCATAAATATATCTTCCCTGAAAGTTTCCAACTTCTATCACTGTTCTTGCTGATTCCGGCTGGAGCGGGTCAGAAAGAAGAACATGCTCTCTAGCATGCCCAAAGTGACCCGGGTTGGGTGCCGGTGCTGAAAGAATGACATCGTCAAATCCAGAGTCGTTAATATCCCCGAGGACACCCGAGAGGTACTGGTTCTCGATCAGTGGGATAGTTGAAGTTTGAGTGTTGGTATTCGTAAAGTTCGATTCGATTTGCAGGGTATCCGAATCACGATTGCTGTATATCAAATCTATTGCAGGGTCATCATCGAACAGCCCAAACCAAATGGAGCTATCGAATGGGAGCGCTATGTAGGACCGCGGCAGCTGGGTATGAGAAAGGATCAAGTCTTCGCCTGTCCCCTCGATGAGTGTGAACTTATAGGATTCGGTGTCAAATACCAGAATGTCCACATCGCCATCCCCGTCATAATCTCGTGGCTCATAAAGCGCGTTCTCTCGGGGCAGTTCAGGAATTTCATAATGCTGGTACCGCGTGAACGACTGCCGGCTCGACCATCGCACCAAAATCAATGAGTTGGATGTGTTGAGAACGAGATCGGATTTGCCATCCCCGTCAATATCAGCAGCGCGAACCGAAACTCGTTCATCTTCATGAAAGGATGAATCTGGTGAATACGAGGAACTGTGAGCTGACTCATCAGTCAAATGCGAAACTTCGCCATCCTCTACCCAAGCGATCCTGACGGCAGTGTCCCCATTCGAGGATCGCCGTGTTATCACTTCAGGCCACCCGTTCCCATCGAGATCTCCTGCGGCCAGTGCGTGATACTGAGACTTCATGTCAAACGGACCATAGAACTCGAACCCGACACTCCCGTCAGGGCGAGTAAATCCGAGGGCGTACGCGGCTTTTTTGTGATTGTTAATGTCGTAACCGAATTGACCTGACCCCCAAATCCTAGTCCATTTCTTATGCGAGTATTCTCGTAGAATGGGCGTATTTGGAAGGCAGGAAATCATGGCACGAAAGCGACATTCAGCAGAACAGATCATCAACAAACTCCGTG